>Ga0172379_10000018_pt1 | contig 428320 bp, 617 predicted proteins | sample GrowelOW334metaG_FD_119756 | JGI IMG/M metagenome (GOLD analysis project Ga0172379, IMG submission 119756) | Groundwater microbial communities from an aquifer near a municipal landfill in Southern Ontario, Canada - Groundwater well OW334 metaG | ecosystem: Environmental > Aquatic > Deep... | reverse complement strand
GCCGGCCGCCGAAAAGGCGCTTGCCGCGCCGAACAAGGCCATAGGGTCATCGGCTCAATAAACGTCTTACGAAGTGCCTATAATATAACCACTTCATAGCTGCTATAATTAAGTTATACTGAATATCCTTTTACATGATTAACATAAAAAAACAAGCTCCCGCCCTAAAGGTTAGGCCAGGACCAAACGATTCTAACGCTAGAGGCGATGTGTTCGGCGGCTGGCTAATGTCACAGATTGATATTGCCGCCAGCATCACGGCATGCGATGTTACTAATGGCTCAACAGCAACCCGAGCAGTTGATGGCCTAGTATTTCTTCAGCCGATCTATACTTACGATATCGTCAGCTTCTATACAGAAGTCCTAACTATCGGCAATACTTCGATTACTATCAAGACCGAAGTGTATGTTCAGCGCATGAATGAAATGAATGCGCCAAAGCTTGATGAGTGGATTAAGGCAGCAGAAGCAACTTTAGTCTTCGTGGCTATCAATAAGCCAGGAGAGAAGAGGCTGATTGCTGAAATGTCAAAAGAAATTTTAAGAGGCAAGTCAAAATGAAAGTTCGAGAACTACTTAAGGCATTGGAATTCATTAATCCTGAAGCAGATATTTGCGTAGGATCTGATGCGATGGATGGAGATTTTTCTTTGGATGGAGAAGTTATTTTCTCAAACAAAAAATTCAAGGGAGCCTATGTTGGTGAGGATAATAAATTCAAATCTATCGGCTCTCCAATGGAAGCCGTCGAAGTCCATATAGGAAGCATTGAACAATGAATTCTGCTAGCCCACCTAAACCAAGTTTCCCTAGGGTTCCTCCAAAGGAACCGTCAAAACAAATAACCACTACTGACTATGAAACAATTGTCGGATATAATGCTGGCGATTTTCTATCTGCCCTTCGTAGAATTAAGAGCCGTCATCCCGACGTAACGGACGAAGCGGTTCAAGTCTATTGCGATGATGGAATTGTCCTAGCAGTATCAACAACGCTACCAAATCTTAATTACGAATCGGATATGCTAAAGTTTAGAGAAGAACTATCGTCTCTTCAAAAACAATATGCCGCATATCTTGAAGCATATAAATCACAACATCTAGAGCCCTGATAAAAATGAAAATCGAATTGATTGGCAAGCGTAATGATGGTGTTCTTGCATTCAATCGTAAGTCGCCAACTACCGCTAAGGTCCATCATTTCAATAATGATGATGGTCACTACTCATATTCGTATGATGTGACCGGAACCAAGGCCGAGCTAGATGTTGTAGAAGAATTTTGCGCTAGACTTTCGGGACACTATGGAAAGAAAAATCCATATGTCAGTATGGACTGCGAACACCAATACCAGGAAGTTCCGGCCAAACAAGCAAATAAAGAAAGTCACTTTCATATTCGAGGCAAGAAAAGCAAAGTCCATCCTTGTCTTTCTGATTACAAAGTTTTCAAGTGTGAATTTTGTGACGAATATCAGCACGATTACTTCTTCAAAGGTTATCCGGTAGATTTGTTCTCAAGCAATTTCAATGATGAAGAAATTGCTGATCACAAGATCACCGTGTGGGTTCATCCAATGCCTTTTAAGGAAGTTCCTAAGAGCGTTGGAGATGAACGAGCAAGACACCATTATGTCGATCCTGAAGTAGAGAAAAAACTTATCTCTCTTGGGTTTAAGAGAACCGGCGGTGGTTCTGGTGGTGGATGGTCCGATCCAAACAAAAAAATTCATTTTGAATATAAGTATCCGAATCCTCTTAAGAAAAAGACAAGTAAAACGCCATGAATTACGAACTAATCGAAAAAGAAGGCTCTGCGCCCATTAAGTCTTGGACCAAGGGAGTCCAGTTTGAAGATGGAGCTAAGGAGCAGCTAGAGAAGCTTGCTACGCTTCCCTTCATTCATAGCCATCTTGCTATCATGCCTGACGTTCATGGGGGCCTTGGATCGACGGTTGGTTCGGTTATTCCTACAGTCGGAGCGATCATTCCGGCAGCAGTCGGTGTAGATATCGGATGTGGCATGATGGCTATCCGAACCTCTCTCAAAGCAGAGCAGCTTCCAGATAGCCTCAAGGAGCTTCGCTCTATGATTGAGAAGGCCGTTCCTCATGGTCGGACTAACGAAGGTAAGTCTGGCGATCGTGGTCAGTGGCACAATGTTCCCGATGAGGTTGGTAAGGTATGGGCAGAGATGCTTCCTGGCCTTACTCGAATGGCAGAGAAGTATCCTCGCATTAACCATCCACGAGCAGCTAACCAGCTTGGCACCCTTGGAACTGGTAATCATTTCATTGAAGTCTGCCTTGATGAATCTGATTGCGTTTGGATTATGCTTCACTCCGGTTCTCGTGGAGTAGGTAACTCAATCGGTTCTACCTTCATTGCCAAGGCTCGCGAAGACATGGAGCGTAACAACATCAACCTTCCAGATCGTGACCTCGCTTACCTTACAGAAGGTGCAGATCATTTTCAGGAATATGTTGATGCCGTTCAGTGGGCGCAGAATTATGCCCTGGTTAATCGCCAGCTAATGATGAATGCAACTATAAACGCTCTACGTAAGTCTGGTCTTCCAGAGTTTTCTCTAACCAAGGAAGCAATCAACTGCCACCACAATTACGTTGCTAATGAGCATCACTTCGGCAAGGATGTTTGGCTTGCTCGTAAGGGCGCAGTGAATGCTTCCAAGGGAACACTTGGAATCATTCCGGGATCAATGGGAGCTAAGAGCTTCATTGTTGAAGGTAAGGGAGAGGCCGAGTCTTTCAATAGCTGCTCTCACGGTGCAGGACGGCTAATGTCTCGCACCCAAGCCAAGAAGCAATTCACTCTTGAGGATCATGCCAAGGCAACCGCTGGCGTTGAATGTCGCAAAGACATTGATGTTATTGATGAGACTCCCGATTGCTATAAAAGTATCGATTCAGTAATGAAGGCGCAAGAAGACTTGGTTAATGTAGTTCATACATTGAAGCAGGTTGTTTGCATAAAGGGCTGATTGAATCTACCCCGGTCTAGGTAATTTTTATTATGGCAATAAAAGATTGTTTATCCAAACTTAAGGTTGGCGATGAAGTTTTTATTTCTCGTAAGTCACCAACATATAGAGACTATTCTGGGGTTTTTTCTACAACCGTAGTTGGATTTAACGGCACCAACCAGCCAGTAATAGGAAGTAATGTGGAAAGAGGTTTGAATGGCGACAGACTATCCGGCTTGGATTCTATTGCGAAACAATTTTTAACTTTCAGTTCGCTATCGGAGTCCAGGTTTAAGATAGTAAAGATCGTAAAAAAGAATTTCAAAAATGAAGGTAGCATCAACATATGATTGTGTAGTCAATGCTAAAATTGGTGATGAAATAACTTTACGATGGCGTTATGGCGTTAGGCCTTACGGTAGAGACCCAGGCCCTTTTACTGGCACGGTTGTTGGTTTCCAGTATGGATGGCCAGTTATCGGCACCAATGAAGAATATTTCATTATAGGAGAGGCCATTGATTATCAATCAGAGACCACCATATCTTGTAGCGATAAGTTTAAATACTACGGTAATTGTGGCATTCATTTCGATTACATCAAGATAAAAAAATGTCGGACCACAAATACCAATCTTGTCTAAAAAATATTAAGGTTGGCGATAAAGTAGTTGCTACATGGAGCAATGTATTAAGGGATGGTGAGCGATTTTCTTTTACCGCTACAGTAGTAAAGTCTGATCGCGTGTTGTTTATAGCCAACAACGATGAGCCGCAATCGCTATTCGGTAATCATTCTGCCTTCTCCGCATATCTGACCCAAGACATTCTAGATCAATTCAAGTATTTTGCCGACTGCACCGCCTGTTTTCGGGTTCCCTTTCCACCTATCATTATAAATAGGATCATAAAAAATGTATAAACTAGATCCACATTTCCATATTCCTAAAAATAAAAAGAGCCTCAAAAAGGCCGATGTTTGGCCGGTTGATGTAATTATTAACGGCAAGCATAAGTGGGTTATGACTTCAGAAGGCATTGCAGTTCGGTATAAAGGATATCTCGGTTTCTATTCTCGTGAAACAATTCAGCAAAGCAGCAATGAAAATGTTTAGCAATCCGTTTAAGAAGAAGCCAAAGTCACCAGCTACTCCTCCGGCTCCTGAATCAAAATCAGTTTCCATTCTAGATGCGCTAGGAGTAAGTCCATACCGAACGCAGCCAGCAAAGCCAGTTCTCGTTGCGAAGAATAAGATCAGGAAGCCATACCGTCTTCCTGCTATCGGCTATGCGGTAATTTCTTTTGTGTCTTGTATTATGTCGGGCGTTGTCAGCGACGTAATGCATCGTTATCTTCCATGGACAAACGCAGCCCAAGCTTCCTGCTGCCTAGCCTTTATGTGTCTTGCGGTATTCTGCGGTACGCAAGCCTTACCAAGATGGAAGCACTGAACGTTATCTTTACTTTAACTTACAAGGAATAATCAAATGGCCCAACCACAAAAGCTTTGCGAATCATGCAGTAGAACCGGACTTCTTTCAGCCTCACTAGCTAAAGACGAGAAAACAAATGAACGTTACGTGGCAGTTGAAGTTTGCGAAGGTCATACGAATCCTAACCTTGCTCTCAAGAGTGTTGAAGGCATTCTGGCAGGTAGTAACTTGCCCGTCGTTATTCTATAACTTCTGGCAAAGACAATACTACTACATCCAATATAGAACTAATTTTCACAAACATCCGGTGATTACTAGGTTTCTATGTTGGATGGGCCGTCACGACTATGAGGCAGAATCTTACATTGGTAATCAGGCAACTCTATATTGTTTTTATTGCCTACAGAAAAAAGGAACATCCATCGCTTCAAACAATGAAGACAAGACATCAACATGTCATCTTCAAAAAACCGATGACGGATCCTATATTCTATCTCTTACATCGCCTACGGGTAATGAAAGCTGGTATGTATTGAGCCATTATCAGCATGCCAAGGGTGTTCCTAGTAAGGTTAAGTATTCTACTGGCGATACCATTTGGTTTAACCCTGATGGTAGCACTAGATTAGTATTGTCTAGTTCTGGAAAGTATTGGAAGTAAAATGAATCTTTCTGCTGAAGAAATTATTGCTCTTTATAAAATCAAGAGCTGCCTTGCCAAGCAAGACAAGAAGATAAAAGAAAAGATTAAATCTCTACAGCAAGAACTAGAGATTGTCCGTGAAAAGCTAGACATTGCATCTAGAGTATCTACCGTCTATAAGGGCATCCCGCTATCTGGTGGTGATTATGGTTGGTGTTCGCTAGTCAAACTTCCAAGTGGAAGAATGCGCGCTGGACAAATCTATATCAACGCGCACAACAATACCACATACGGAGTGAAGCTTCGCACCGGTATTGGCTTTCACGATGAAGTATGGCTTGGGGCAGGCTACTCAAAAAAAGAAGCAAACCAGATCGTTTTGGATTTCGTAATATCTGGAGATGTTCTTCCAGAGAGTAAAAGAAAATATAAGTGATGCGCAAGAGTGAGCTATATGACAGATGTGTTTTTGAGATAAATCAAAAGCTAGTATCTGGAAAATTCGGTAATGCTAGATATAAATCTGCCGGGATTGCCCTATCTAATACAGAATCTAAAGATGGTCCAGTAAGTATGTGTTGGGGAATCCTTTTTACCGACCCTGATAGGTCGGCCCGATGCACCCAGATTCATACCTCATACTATAGCGAGTCAGTTGCCCTAGAGAAGTTGCTTCAAGAGATTCAGTATATTTCAATAAATGTGCGTTAATACTAAAAACCTTTGGGTCGTCTATATACTTCAATGCTCTGACGAAACCCTTTATACTGGGGCAACGAATAACATTCACAAGAGATATGCTACCCACCAAGCCGGAAAGGGAGCCAGATATACAAGAGGTAGACTTCCAGTAAAGCTTCTTGAATTATTTCCTTGTGATAACAAGTCGTCAGCCCTCAAGCTTGAATATAAGATCAAACAGCTATCTAGAGCTAAAAAACTAGAACTATGTAATGAAGCTTCCATTTCAACCAAGCCTAATCCACAGTGAATTTTTCTCGAATCATCTCCACCCAATGGAGATTAATTTTGGTGATTGCTATAAATGGGCTTGGATAGCGCATAAACTTTTCAATGATGTAGAGCTTTGGTCTCACGAATCGCATGCCTTCATTAAGTATCGCGGTAAATTTTATGATTCTGAAATGTTGGATGGAACAAAGAACCACCGAAGGCTTCGCACGATCAAAGAATCGCTTGGAATGTTTCCGTCAGCAGTAAAAATGTCACCGAATGAATTCATTCCTTATTGGGGAGTGTATCATCAGTGTGACTGGAATGCACTAAACGCAAAGATTAATTTGGTCGGACAATCACTGGTATCAAATGGCAAGCAGTTTCAATGATTTTGATGATGGAGATAAGTTATGTGCTAATTGTGGCACGAGACTTGTCGTTCATATTCATAGGGTAGATCATCATAGGGTAGATGGTAAATTTTATTTTCCTATGGAAATTGATCCTGGGTTTTGGTCATATAAAACTAAACATGGCGGATATGGATTAAGTTTTATTGATAGCGGCAAGCTCAGATCCTGTTCGTGTGATGCTAGAAATAATCCAGGGCTTTACTGAGCGCTGGCACGGTCCTTGTCCGCCCGCCCCCACTTGACAGGGCATGGCGTCGTCCTTACATTTACGGTAGGAGAAACTACTATGGCTGGCCCAACTCACATGACAATGGAACATAACGGACATAAGGTTCAGACAGTGTATCCTCGCGTTGGATTTGAATCTATATTTAGGATGGCATCTAGCGCCTATAAATGGGAAAGCACAAATACCAAGTATGGACTTGGAGTAGTAGATCAAAAGATTCTTGCAAGGGAAGTTGATAGCGCAATAAACAACGTAGAAAACTTGGATCTCGCATAGAACAATGATTACTCCATATCGCAACCAATCCGCTATTGAAGTATATACTCCAAAGAAGTTTGGTCTTATTAAGAAGGAAGCCAAAAGCCCTTGGAGGATATTTCCGATCCTATGGAGCATATTCATTGGCTGCGGAACTACCATAAAAGAAATATGGACGAGTCACAGATGTTCTTATCCAAAAATTCACAGCCATTTTTGGCAATGGATTAGGGGAACCCCATTTGATATGGACTCTCTCTACAGATGTTCTTGTGGCAAAGTTTGGAAATTCTCAAATAATTTCCGATCAGATCGGATAATCCCCCGTAAGTGGATTGAAGACGATTACTACCTTGAGTTATGGCTCAAGGCTGGCGGAGATAAGTAATTATGAATTCGGCCGTTGATGTAGATCGTAAAATCAGGATGGCTTCTCGCCACGCTTACATTCTAAAAGCCAAAGAGCTTTTAAAGAAGAATGATCCAAAGTTTGAATTCTTTGCCGACCTCGCAGAAAGAGAACAGCGCGGAATAGAAAAACTGGATTCTTGGTATCCATTAGCTCAAGTATAGGAAACAACAATGATTAAAGATTGGTTTCAAAAGCTCGCAATTTTCCTCTTCACGAAACTACTAGCTGCAATGCAGTGGGTTGTGCGATGGTGGCAAAAGTGGGTGGGCTGATTAAGTCTGGGGACGTTGTTAGAAACAAACACCAGCCACACCTTCTATACAGAAGCCTAGCGAATAACGCTCGCAACTTCGGTTATGTTTCTACTTCCGGTTATCTAGGATACGGAGCAGTTTCTAATCCGGCCCATTGGGAGAAGGTTTCTAGCCTTGATTGGTGGAAGTCCGCTTTGCGCTGGTATCTTCGCAATCTAATGTGGTTCCTATCATTCAAAGTCAATGATGGACTCGGTTTAATTGGCAGAGAGCTTCCGTATCACGATAACGATAAGCACTATCGTAGCGCAACATATCCTATTAACAGAGCCAAATTAATGTTTGGCCTTCTTCCAAAAGAATATTTGTAAGCAATGTCAGTCGCAATGTCTCCGTATCGTCAGGCGGCAATGATTGGTGTGGAAGAAAAAATTCCGGTTAAAAAAGTCGGGCTTATCCCTGCCATTCCTCCTCCGCCGCCTCATGTTTGTAGTTGGCCATCATCATATAATGAAACGATTGTTACAACCAAGAAAAGATTCTTTTTCTTTACGAAAAAAATTGTAACAGTAACTTCACATAGAGTGATCAAAGGATCTCTTTATCGTTGCCCAGATTGCCTAAAGGTCGCTTTGTTTGATAAGGAAACAGAGGATCGTTGGACAGATCCTCATTGGCATCACAGTAAAAAAGCCAACGATATGTGGCTAGAAAAAACGGGAGAGTTTGTCGATGGAGAACCCTAATACCTGGACGCTACTACACCACGATCTATCTAGGATCTCGAAGAAAGCTTTCACTTCAACCGAACAAAAAGCCGAGGCCCTACAGATAGTCCTAGAGAATCATAGGGTGCCTTCAACGCCAGAAGAGGTTTTGGCGGTCATCAATTCTCACGCTGACAGTATCGAAAAAGGAATCTGCGGTTCAAGTTTGCCTGCCGCCATAGTAAATGCATTCTCTAAACTAGATTAGTAATATGAAATACCCAATATCCTGCCTTTCAAAAAAGAATAAATCCCACAGCACAGTAGCTCCGGTATGGTTTTCTAACGACATTAAGGTGACCGGCGGCACCTCTATCTACAAGCATTTTGATGTGTTGGGACTTAAGAACTTTTCTAAGGCGTGCAATTCAGATCTAATAGAGTCTCCACGATCAAGATTAGATAGTCTGCATTGGAAATTTGAAGATGGCGAAGTTGATTTCAATGCTTTGAAAGAAGATGAGAGGTTGTCTGCCTCAGCAATTGCTCATGTCTTAAATGAAAGTTATGACAACTATTCCTCAAGCAATAAGCTTCTTTCTAGGATTGTTGATCAAAAAGGAACAGTCCTATTTAAACTAGGCGATACAATAAATAAGGTTGCATCAGAACTTTATAGTTGGTGTAAAAATTTTAAGAGTATAGATACAGCCATTATTAGCGATAAGCTAAAAGAAGCATCTTCTATTAAAAAAGGACGCGCACACTATAAAATAGTATTTAGTTCTGATCCTTGGGATATACTATCAATGAGTATGAGGGGTATAGAGTCGTGTATGAGGTGGGATTCTTCACATGCCAAGTGTCTGGTTGGCTCCGTGCTTGATCCTTATGCCGCAGTAATATACATTACTGACGGCAAGAAAACGCCATACGGCCCCAAGATGTTATATAGGTCGGTTGTCCGTTTGGTTAAATCGGATAAATCCAAGCTTATTAAGGTCCGGCCTGGGCAAAGACTACGTGGTCGAGCTATACCGAATAAAGATGAATTCTCGTTGTTTGTTGAGGGAGCTTACTCTCACGACCAAGAAGATGAGGATGAAGCTCTAGAAGAGATAACTCAATTGTTTGAGCAATCATTACGTGATCGTTTAAAGAAAAATAAGAAAATTGGCCGAATTGTTTCGGGTAATCATTCTTATGATTATTATATTCCAGAGACCCCGATACTCGAAGGCCTCGGGATTGAATATATGAGTTATATAGATTCTGACCTGCACTACTTCAAAGATTCCAAATAGGATATAATATGCTGAATACACAAGGTCCTGGTCAAAAAGAAACAGAGGCTCTAGATGAAAACGAAATTGATGAATTCGATTTTGATGGTATCCCTTATAGTATGGATGGTGGTGGTATCCGCTACAGTGATAGCGGGGAGTATAACTATACATATGCTGACCGGGACGACGACTTCGAGCCATAGACGATAGAGACCGTGGCACGTTTTTTGCGGGCCTTGACAGGCCCGCCGCCGTGCTTATGATGATAGGAGAAGGGACGTAGGTGGTAGCGAAGTGTAACGCGAAGATTGTAATGTTAGGGCCTATAGCTCAATTTGGTTAGTAGCAGCGCCCTCATAAGGCGACGGTTCCCGGTTCAAGTCCGGGTGGGCCCACTATAAGAAATAAACAATGACATATTGCGCTTCAATAGTGAAAAGATTTGCTCCAGTGATATCTGCTAGATATCATCCTGACGGCAAGTTTATGCCGATATTCCATATCGGCCTCAAAGCTTGCGCTCCCTATCTAAAAGATAGATGCGAAGCCGGCATGACCGATGAAGAATATAATCTTATTCCTCAGCCGGAAATAGATAGATTATTCAATAAATGGCTCGCTAAAATTAGCGTGATGTCAGATCAAGACATTGAGCGGAAATATTATATATGACGTATCTTACCGCAAAAGAAGCCAGGGCGCTTGCTTCTGGTGATGATGATTTCGTCAGGATAATGGATCCTATCAATAGGGCGGTTGGAAGAAGGCAGTTCAGCATTACAGTTGAGCCAGTAAAAGTTTCAAGAAACTCTTGCTCTTCTAAAAGAAGCTGGATATAAAGTATCAACCCATTTCGATAATGGCGAGCTTCATAGAATCAGTTGGTAATGATGTATTGCAAATCGATAGCTAAAAGATTTGGACCTTTCATTATCCGACATGATGGTGATGGGCTACCGGCAATATTTCATGTAGCCGGTGTTCGATGCGCACCATATAATAAAGATTATGCCGATTTTGGTATAAGAAAAAATATTGATCCAAAAGATATTGCCAAGGGACTTAATAAGTTTCTGGTAAGATTGGTTAATAAGGACTATAAGGATGAGTATATCGCAGCAAGATACTTACTATGAGTAGGCCATACTCATTAACCTTTCGCATTAAAAGCAACGCAAATGATTTTGGAGCCTATAGCACTCCAGTAAGTTTCCGTTTCTTCCGAGACGCCATAATGTTCATGGCTTCCGTAAGAGACCTTACTCCTTGTAAGCGCATTCAGTATTGTCGTATAGAGCATACGATAATCAATCAGGCTTGGTATATTCCATTCTTTCATAGAGATTAAAGACTTGTTGAAACAACTTTTCAATATCCCATCTTCTACCTCATTCATTCTGGCTTGCTCTGGTGGAGTTGATAGTATGGCTGCGGCAGACTTCTTTTTTCGCGGAAAGAAGCGTTTTGATATTGCCTATTTCAATCATGGCACGCCTCAAGCCGATAGTATGGAAGAAGCGGTTTTTCATTGGGCATCTGAAAATTCAGTCGCATATCAAGTTGGGGATATCAGCTCTACGACAAAGCCAAAAGACCTCTCTCCAGAAGAACACTGGCGCAACGAACGCTATAATTGGCTACAGGAAGTTGCTGATGGAAGACCAATTGTTACGTGCCATCACCTAGATGATGTTGCTGAAACGTGGATTTTCTCTTCGTTACACGGCAATCCAAAGATTATTGCTCCGATCGCGAGCAATAACAACCCTGCCTCATCCAAGATTCTACGTCCGTTTCTAACTACAACCAAACAAGATATGATTGATTGGTGCGTTAGCCATGATGTCACTTGGTTTGAGGATGCGTCCAACAAGGACGTGACAACTCCTCGCAATAGAATTCGTCATAATATTATGAAAGAAGCCCTTGCTATTAATCCTGGGCTTCATAAAGTTATGAAGAAAAAAGTTCTCTCTCTTTTTGAAGAGAACAATTCAACATTATAACAACGATACGGAGTCCATCATGTCCGCTGCAAAAATTAGTAAGATGCTTGAGTCGGTCGGCGCCAAATTCACCAAGGAAGTTTCTGGAAGCAATGTCTTCCTCAAGGTTCCGGTTCCGGGTGGTGACTATAACGTAGAGCTTCTCTTCGAGAACAAGGGTGATGATTTCTTTTCGGCAATCGTTACTTTTGATGATGGCGTGAAGTCAATCAAGAAGACTCAGGTTAGCGATTCTCCGTCATCAATGTCGGATGACTACTCAACCATTGTCAATATGGTTAAGAATGCGCCAGAGAAGCACGGCGATTACCAGGAAGCAAAGAGCCAAGATGGCAAGTATATTGGACTACTTTATCAGGATTATGATTGCGAATATGGCGTCGCATTCGTCTGCCTTGCCAGCACGAAGCAATTCCTCGGCGTCGTCGGATACTGATCCTACCGTGAGAAGAGAAACCTGGAACCAAGAGAGGGCGCGACTTATCTCGTACTTTAGAGAAAAGTATGAGGAGCCTGATGAAACCCTTGATCATGCTCTAGATGTTTTGGACGGCAAGGTGCGATCGATACCTTGCCGTCCTCTTCTCCAAGACAATATTTACGAGTCCAAATGACCGTTAGATTTACCGATCTATACCATCTATATGCCGAACAGATAACCAGATTGCTTAAAGACAAAAGCGAGATGTTTTCTATTGGCTTTAGAAACGGGGTAATTTCTACCAAGGGACCTTCTGAAAGCGAAGCGTTTAAGGCAGCATTCGCTCCACAATACGATCTGGGCTATCGCGAAGGATTCAATTATGCCATCTATAAAATGGCGCTTCATAACGTTGTTACAAAAGTAACTGAGCCTAGTAAATAATGATTAATCCATCTGATGAGTCTTGGCGTCGCGATGTTGAAATTTGGAATGCCGGCTCTCAAAGAGGTTTTCTAGATGGAACGCAGACCGCAAGTAATTATCTTGCTTGCCAGCAATTTCTAAAAGACCTTGAAAAGATACTGAACTCAACCAAAGCATATTGGGCTAGCGCACTCTCCTCTCTTATGTGGGATGAGAGAGAGGCATTAAAGGAGTTCGATCTCTCTATCCAAGATTATTGGAAGTTATCCGTTGATAAGAGATACGCAGTTACCCGCCGGTTCAGGGAGAATGAAAAGCTACGATTGTCTATTAAGTATGGCCTTACTAGTTTGGAGCATCATTCCGATCCGTATGTAGTCACTACTCGTAAGGAAGCCCCCAAAAATCATTGGGTTACTTTTTATCAGTGCGCAAAAGATAAACAGTCATCTTCCCATAAAATATGGAGTTATGGCAATGAAGATAAAGTCGCGATCAATAACCACAAAGAATGTCTAGATTGGCTAGATAAGAAAAATTCACTATGAAAAAGATTATCTATTTTCCGGTAATGGCCGCCGCCCTAGTTCTATTCTGGGGTATTGCTAGCTTTCACAAACTATGGAGTTGGGCATGAACAATAAATTCAATGATGTGGTAATGCCGCTAATCTCTTCCGCTCTGCTTGTAGCATATTGTGGATACGCTGGATGCAGCCCTGCACCTCCGTCTCCAAGACCGCCAGAACCAGTGACCGATATGCCGGAAAGGTGCCCCGTCCTCCGCCTACAACAGACTGTACCAGCGCTTTGCTGCACCTTCCTGTGTGACAAGTATCACAATTCCCCGGGCTCGCTCTCCCGCTATAAGCGCTGTCAGCAAGAAGCTCTTAATGAGTATAATTGCTCTATGGCCGAGTCCCGCGTTGTAGAGTCTGTATCCGTTATGCAATGCCACTGCTCATACTAATAGAATGAGAATCTGCGTTCACTGTCAAATGGAATTCGATCCAAACTCTCCTGCCAAGAAATTGGCGGGAGGTTTGATTACCGACTGTCCAGATTGTTCTGACGAGCCAGCAGTTAGGTATGCCGGCGTCCAAGCTGCCGATGGTAAGCAAGCTCAAGCTACGATTCTAAAGTTTGAGTCAGAGTCCGATAAAAGTCGCTACATTGCTTTCTGGCGTAACAATAGTGGTTTCAATAAGGGTAAGTCCTGCCAGCTTGGAAATCATTTGAGCACTACGCCCGGCATTAAGTTTCAAACAATTAGTGCCCATAAACCAACCAATCATAAAGGCCGCGCCACATAATGAAAAACGGATTTTGCGACTACTGTGATACTTTGGATGTGTTTAGTGGCGAAGAAAGAACGGATTTGAGTCACGCCCAGGCAGTTGATGGAAGATGGATATGCGATCAGTGCTATTACTTTTGGATATGCACAACATCCAAAAACAATCCCAATGTTCTTGGTCCCTGCAAAGATAAGTGCAGTCATCGTCCGTCACTAATGACGAAGTGGGCAACTTTCTAAAATGACATTAGATGAATTAAATACTAGATGGAAAGTCGGCCCGTGTAAAGTGGATTGCGAAATAGTAAATCTACCTGGCCGCCCGCCCTTCAAAAGAGATGGCTACCTACATGACGCTCCTCTTGGAGATTTTCTAAAGGCCTATGTAGAACACATTTCTATTCCTTGGTATAGAAAAAAATGGGACTGGAAGATTGTCAGAGATATAATGGTAAGGCATCTTAATATCATTCACTTTAAATTCTATAGCATCTAATGAAAAAAGTAGCATATAACAATAAGTATGGTGGATTTGGAATATCACACGCAGTTCTTGATAGGATGATTGAGCTAGGCCATTCCGACGCCATTCTAAAAAAGAAAGAATTGGACCTGCTACAGTCCAAGCATGACTGCCACTGGAAAACAGTTTATTTGGAAGATCCAAAGCCAGCAATCAAAAGACACGACCCCATTCTAATTCAAGCGATAGAAGAGTTGGGAGATTCGGCCAACGGAGAATGTGCCTCAATAAAGATTGAGGAGATGAATGATAATGATCATTACCAAATCAAAGAGTATGATGGTAAAGAAACTCTAAAGATACTCAATCTATATTGTGACTGCTGCTAAAGAAGTGAGGCTGGAAGCTTATGAAGTATGTAGGTATCGCCCTGTTGTCGATTGTTATTGCGTGTTCTAATGGTGTTGTGCCAAAAACGAATGGCAGCAATCCAACTAGCTGCGCACCGTCAGAATCCATTTCTGATGTATCGCCATATGGCCAGGTAGTTGTTGGATGGGCGCCACCTAACTTCTGCCCTGATGATATGGTTCTTGTTAGCGGAAACTACTGCCCCGTTGTAGAGCAGACTTGTCTTAAGTGGGACGAGAAAGTAATCAATGTTAATGGCAAGGTAAGGTGTCTAGAGTTTGCGCCCACCAAATGCCTATCAAAACAAAAGAAGGCAATGAGCTTTTGTATTGATAAGTTCGAGTATCCAAATAAGCTCGGAGCAATTCCGGAGGTTATGGTTACTTGGAATGAGATGGCCGTCAAGTGTGCCGCAGAAGGTAAAAGACTTTGCAAGGATGTTGAGTGGGAGTTTGCTTGCGAAGGCGAAGATGCCCTACCGTATCCTTACGGCCTGAATAGAGACCCTGGAACATGCAACATTGACAATGCATGGCGAGCGTTTGATGGCGGCAAGCTATCTAATCCGGCTACTCGTCAGGCAGAAGTTGATAGACTCTCACAAAGAGTTCCTTCTGGTTCAAAGCCAGGGTGCGTCTCTCCTTTCGGAGTATATGATATGACTGGTAATGTTGATGAAAGCGTAATCAACTCTTCTGGCTCTCCGTATAAGAGCGGAGAGAAGGGCGGACATTGGGCTATGGGCGCTAGGAATAGGTGCCGTCCTATGACCACAGTTCATAATGAATCATTTGCATTCTACGAAATTGGCGGTAGGTGTTGTAAGGAAGCTAATTGAAGACTACAGGGGTCCAGCCAGCCCCTTGATGTATCGGATATTGTAGAGTAATCTATCGCTACAATAAGGCATTTCCAATCTTCCTGCCGTGTATTCCAATGGCCTCCTCATTAAATTGAGAACGGTTGCTATCAAAATAAAGAACATGATAGAGCACAACAGATAAAAGACGCCTACAAAAGCATAGAGGTCTCTCTATTCGGTATATCTAAACGGAACCCGCTCGCTCGGTTAGTAGATGGTTGGTAATTAATTTTCTGCTGAACTTCGTTACGGCAGAGCTTGACAACGCAACGACAGTGCTTATATTGGTTTAAGATGAAGGAACATAAATACGGAGCAGAGATTCCATGTTTTGGAGACGCATATAAAGAGTGCGTTTCTTGTGGCGCCATTCTATTAAATGGCGATATGGGACCTTACTCTGACATTGAAAACTGGTTGCTCATATCGAAAGATTGTGATCTGGCCGGCAAGCAAGTTGAAATCTTTAACAGACAGCAAGAATTAGAAGAGAGCAGAAAGTTTTATTTATGTTGGTAAATGCAGAAATGAAGTCGGCACTCAATTCTCTTGAGTATTGGATGCTTAAGCCTTACCATCATTTCAACGATAAGGATCTACCTTACGTCAAGCAGGTAGTTGGACTGCTACAGATTCTTCAAACGGATACTTTGCATAGTGCAGAGTATGATACGACGCTCTCAAATCTTGAGGCGGCTTATCAGGAAAACAAAATGGCGTATCAGCATGTTGAACGCCGACAAACAGAGAAAGCGATTAAAGCCATGAAGGGTTCAGTTATAAGCAGAATGATCAATAAGAATATCATTCCAGCAGCCACCAAAGCAGTCGAGACGGTAAAGCCGGTAGTCAATAAGGCTATGAATGAAACGATCATTCCGGCAGCCGATAAGACTCTTCGTTTCTTTCACAAGACTTTTGCCAAGAAGAAAACCGAAGTAGTTGAGGCTGATACTCATTCAAAAGAATGAATATCAAATTCATTACTATGATGGGGCGCAGGTATCTTCTAGAACAAGATGTAACGAAATACTTTCGTGAGCTTGCTGAGACTGAAGATGCTGACACTAAACTTCGTCTTGAAGAAGCTATTTCAAATATAGAAGGCGGCATAGGAATGCCGCTTCCCAAAAACTAAAGGAATTTTTAGTATGGCCTCAACGATTGATTCAAAAGTAAAAGTAGAAAATGTTTATGATCTTCTTGAGAAGGCTGAATCAAAGCTAAATGAGCTTGAGGTAATTAAGTCCAAGCTTCCAAAATTTGTAGGCACCTCTCAAGAGCAAGCGTTCTTTGGTCTATCCAAAGCAATCATAACTTGCCAGCGTCACGTATCTCTTCTAATGGGGGCAGTTGAAGCTAACGACCCCAAGTATTTCAGATGAAAACTAATATAGTAGCCGTTCTTAAAGACCCAGAATACGGAGCAAAGTTCCGTAAGAGAACCTATTCGCTCCATTCAGAATGGCAATGGGGGATGGGCGAAGACGGCAAACTATATTGCAGAGATGATGCTCCATTTTCCATTCTTACTGGCGAATGGTTTTTGGCAGAAAGCTTGCAGCTTAATATCGATCTTGATGTAGTAAAAAGACTCGCAAGATGGACTTCTGCTTTAGTAATAAAGGGCAAATTAAGCGCCGCTCTTGATCGTGCCGCTATGGAAAATACAGTATAAATATAGCCTGCTTATCTTTTATAAAGACAATTAACCACACTCTTTCAACAAAGTGAATAAAAAAAAAATGAACATTCGTGAGCTATTTGAAACCACCCTTCCCGCCGCCCTAGCTTCCAAGTCGAAGGAAGTTCGTGAGGTTAATGCTAGCTTTCAGGTAAATGTTACCGGAGAGGGAGAGTGGTTTATTGACGCGACCTCAAAGGGGCCTTCCGTTAAGGCGGGCCAGGGCAAAGCGGACTGCACCATCACGATCTCATCTGAAAATTTTCAGGCCCTCATGTCGGATCCCGGCAAGGCTATGGGAATGTTCTTCAGCGGTAAGCTTAAGCTGGCGGGCAATCAGATGCTCGCCATGAAGCTCACCAAGCTTCTTAAGACCTGAGATTCATATGATATAGCCTCGTTCCCGCATTTCTTTATAGTGCGGGGATGAGTCTAATCCTTCCCAGGTGTGCTGACATTCATCACACTTAAAGGTTACTCTACAATTCATATCAGTTGTTTCTGGGTTATGAACCTCGATAACATCAGGAAATCTATTTTTGCATTCTGGGCATGAAGTAATTCGTTCGGCCATAATTGATGATATATCATAAACGATGAATGTTACTAATCATCCTAATGGATTCGTGGTACGCCTTATACATCAGTTTAAGAATGGCGCAAGATTAAGACTTCATACCTGGGCCTCTAATCGACCGGACAGAAGCGATCCACACGACCATAGAACATGGTTTATATCTCTACCGTTATGGGGTCGATTCGTTGAGTATAGATTCAAGGAAGTTGATGGATCAATTCCAATCTATCGCTGCAGGTCCTCTACTGACAAAGAGCGCCTAGATATTTTTAGGGACGGCCAAAGTGCAGTTCAGGTTATAAGTAAACACATAAGATATCCGTTCATACCATATATTTGTCGCAAGGAAGTGATTCATTCATATTCACCGATGAAGAACTCATTCTCTGCTTCATTAGTATTTTTCGGTAAGCCAACGGAAAGAATACCTAGAGCTTGGATTAAAGAACAATAAAGATATGCTCTCGTCGTCTTAACAAAGTAGCGCCACCAAATGGTGCTGATGTTGGTATGAAACCCAACCGAGAGCAGTTACTAGGGACGTTATATCAGTTGGTTAGATAGTCGCTCTGATAAGGCGAAGGTCGGAGGTTCGAGTCCTCCACGTCCCACCCATGAAAACATTACCAATAATCAAAGTCAAAAAAGTAAAGTCAATCACTATTGATTTAAGCAAGTGTCCCGAAGAGGTTAGAGACCGTATCAGAGAGGACGACGCATATCATAGAAGTAAGATCAATCGTCACTGGTCAGAGTTTGATCCATCAGGCAAAGAAGATTATTCCGACACCTATACTAAAGAATCAATGGAAGAATACTGGAAAGACCAGTGTAAAGACAATGGGTTCAAGGGATCTCTCCAAGATTTCATTCAAGAGAATTGTCTTGAAGTAGATCAGTGGCTCATAGAATCAGGTCACGATTTTAAGGGCGTAAAAGAAATTTACTTTACTAACTAATATGAAAAAGTTTCTTCCGCATCCTTGTGCTGCTAACGCAAAGCTTGGAGACCAGATAGAGTTTGAGACTCCTAATGGACCAGAACGTTATAAAGTTGTTGGTCGATTTAAACTTTCTACCGAAAGAGTAATGGTTCCCGTTGTTGGGGTCAATGGCGATATTGATTGTCATTTAGAGACTTACTACTACAAAGATGTTGTTTGTAGTGGAGAAATGATTAGCGAACCATTCTGTCTGCCGATACATGAAAAGTTTGTTACGGCCTCAATTATACTTAAAGTAATACGCAAACAATGAAAATTAGCGATCTAAAAAATAGTAGAACCTTTAAGAAGACCGCCGGCTTCATTAGAGATAATGCTATCTTTAATAAGATTTCAAAGATAGAAAAGCCATTCCCCAGCATAGGGCTTCCTAATTGTCTGGAGAAATGCGACGTTGAGTTTGATGGTAAGCCGGCATACATCGGCTTCACTTCAAGCGGCATTACTGGCTTCTGGGATCTGGCAACAATGTCAATGCGTGGAGTTTGTTCTTGCATGCATTGGGAAAACTCTCATAGAGATCATCTAGTCGGTTCAGTAACGGATCCGTTTCTTGGTATGGTTTATATTTCAGATAACGAAATGACACCATACGGTATTTCCTTTAGGCGCCGCTCTCTAGTTAGAGTGCTATATGATTATAGCACAAAAGAATACGCCCTATTTATTGAGAGAGTGTATAAAGATACTGGAAACAAAAATCCCGGCATTTATCTCAACAAGGATCCAAACTACAACCATACTATGAAAGTATTCAGAGATTGGATAATATCAAAGCTCAAAGCGGATTCAAAATATAAAGTAATTATAGCAAGCGAGAGAATCCCATATAGTTGCGATCTTATTAGATCGGACAGCCTTGTTAGGCTGACTCATTCCTACCGCAGCATGAGTGATTGGGGCTTCAATGATTCACACGTTGAAGATAGCTTTGCAAAGAAATTTGCCGCTCAAGATTGATTAAGATGCCAATACATCCTTGTGCCGCCAAAGCCGATAGCGGAGATGAGATAGAGATTTGCGTCTCGAATGATGTGCCGCGAAGATACATTATTGATGGCCGTTATAATTTGCTATATGAGGGAGTTACGGTTCCAGTAATAGCGGTATCCAAATATACCAGAATTAAATTAATGTATTACTTTTCCGATGTTATATCTGATAAGTCTTTTGCTGGCGACTATTGCGTCCCAATTCACGAATCATATATCACCCCGTCTTATATTTTGAAAGTGTATAAAAAATGCTAGGAATAGAAGTTATATTGGGCTATATAATTGTTGGTATAACAACATACGTTATCACGCCAATACTTTATAAAGATTGGGGATGGGGCCTTTATAGCGGCGATGTTCCTCCGCCAGAAATGGTGTCGGCGTTCTGGCCGATAGTAGCGTTATACTATCTAGCGATTGTGACCTATAAGGTTGTTTCATCGCCTTTTGTATTGGCAAAGTATCTGCATAATAAGGTTGCTGGTTATATTCACGGCTATGAGGGGTGATTGAATATTAGGAGTGTAAGTCCAACGGTCGGACAGGAGACTGTAAATCTCTGCTTTTTGCTTAGGGGGTTCGACTCCCTCACGCTCCACGAATAAAAATTTGGGCATGTGGCGTAACCAGGCAGCCGCGCGAGATTTAGGTTCTCGTGGTAGAAATACCGTGTAGGTTCGATTCCTATCATGCCCACGAAAGAAAACAATGACAACATCACAACTCGTAATCACAATAGTGTTGATCGTAGCAATCAATATTGCCATAACTTTTTTATCTAGTCGTCGTTCAGATAAAGAAAAGCAAGACCTTGAGTTCAAAGATGACGCCGATTCTATGAGCCGACTTCGTTCTCTCATAAGAAATGAAGTGATATATGAGGTCAATTTGCAAAGCCTATATAGTTTATTGGGCGGAACAAAGTATGAATCCACCGTCAAAGAGATAGATGCTATTGGTGACTCAATGCTATATGAGCAAGACGAAAGCAAAAAAGAAGAGCTTCGAGCTAAACACTGCTCTCTTATCATAGAGCTAAACGAAGCACTTCACAAAGATAAGCAACCCAGAGAATTGCTAAATGTCCAAGTTTGAACCAATAGCGCTTGAAAAGTTGCGCGCCCAATTCTGGGACGCATCTTTCGTTTTAGCGGGACATCATTCTCAATGTATGGGATTCCACCTCAATTTCCAGCATGATTTCGATCTAAAAAATATGCGGATTGCTTGGGCCTATCTAGATGGAGCAAGAAGGTTCGTTGCTAAGATAAAGCCGCAGTATCTTACTGGCGATAAGAAAATGTGCGTTGATAGGCTTGACTCCTTGATTACCGAGGCCTATTGTAAGATAGCCCTAAAGACTGCTGGAACTGGAGTGACCTATAGGGCTTCATCAGCAATGAAAGAGCCGGTAGTAGTAGCCGATATTAACGATGAGTTTCTTTTTTAGGATAACTATGAAAATAGGTTGGAGATTCAAATTCACATTAGTTGGCTCTAAAAAAGAGAAATCAGCGACATTGTATAATTACAACTATTCTTTGGCTTGCGATGAGTTGGAGAAAAAGTTCGGTAAATGTAAGATTATTGAATGTTATCGTGGCAATCCAGAACAATGGTTGCCGATATCTGTAAGCAATTCAGCGCCACAATCCAAATCTATGTTTGGAGCTAATGAAGCATGGACTGACATGGCGCGAGAGATAGATGACGCCGCCCATAATGCTATCATGCCAATCATAGAATCGTATGTGGCTAGCGGATACAAGGCAAGAGAAATTGCGCATGTAATAAATGCTGCCGTATTATCGGCAGAGTGCGAAGTTATGGTGCGTCGTCGTTCTTCACCGAAAGTAAGGCAGTGAATAAAAACGAAACGCTAACCAATATAGCTCAAGCCAAGCTTCACATTGAAACACTTGAAACGCAAAAGTCAGATGGTCTAGACTTCCATGACGTTAGTGTTTGGGGCATAAAGGCAGCACTAGAGGCAGCATACGACGCGGGATCCTCGGCCCCTTCGTCGGTCGAGAGTAAAGCCACGGAATTGCTGGAGGCCTGCGATGAGGCAAGGAAAGTATGGGATGCCGGGGAATTGCATCCCGACGATACCCAAGTCTTTGTTTTGGATAGAGGCATTAATACTAGAACTGTTCTTACGGTATTGAAGGCGATTGGCATAGTAGAGTAGGACTTATGTTTTGCAAGACGATTAAAGATCTCTATAGGCCAGTTGTTTATAGTGATCCTGCTTGTGAAACCAAGACTCCAAATTGGGTCGGAGAGTACGAATTAAATGGCAGGGCGCGTTCTCACTACATAGGTTATGGGAATTTTTCGCACGAGGATGCCACAAAGATATTCAATAAGTGGCTCTCAAAAATTGATCCAGATTACGAAGATGATGATGATGATGATGATTATGACGACATTGATGACTACGAATACGACAACGACAACGACATTCATTACTAGATAACGGGACGTATGGGCTGATGGCAAGCTACCAGATTGTACAACTGGTCTTTTAACGGAAGATTGTTCGAATCAATCACGTCCCACCAAATAAAATGGCAATCTGCAAAACTATAGTTAAGAAATATGATGTGTCAATTCATAAGGATTCCATATCATACTATATTTCTTATAGTCCATCAGAAAATAGTAAAAGGTATAAAACCTTACCATTAACTATAGCTTCAATGGAAGAGGCTGGGTGTTATATAGGAAAATATCTTTGGGATAAGTTTGAGAAGAAATAATGTTCTGCAAAACTATTAAAGAAAAATACTCGCCATCAGTCGTATCGATAATGGGCCGAACATATGGCTTCTATTATATCGATGGCATAGAGAAAAGCCGACGCTCTCCGGCCAGCATAACTAATCTAGATGATGCCAGGGTAGAGTTTAATAAATGGCTCATTGAACGCTACAAACAAGACGAATTAATAATGAGTATTTTTGCTGACGCCAAGATGAAATCTGGAACGATGGTTTGGGGAACATAATATGTTCTGCGCTACAATAAAGAAAAAATATAGCCCAATTGTTTCGATAAGAAAATCAGCCAAAAGTTATGTTGGTTACTTTCTTGTCGCCGGCAACCTGAACAGTGTGATGTTGGGCACCGAACCGGACCCAGAAAAAAGAATGGCCATTTTTAATAAGTGGCTAGTTAGCGGCATCACTAATAGCACCTATTATCATAGATACTGTGCAATATGTGCAGTATATGGATCCTATAATCAAATAGGCTCTAGCTTGAAGTGTGATACCTGTGGAAAAACGGTCACATGACTTACTGTAAAAAAATAAAACAATACTGTGACCCAATAATATTTTCTACCAGCGGTGGATTTGTAGGGACCACAAGATATATTAGCGATTATTTTTTTCTAAAACAAGCAGATTTTGAAAAAGCAGAAGTAGCTTTCAATAAAATCTTGGTTAAGAATTATCGGAACAAACGCAATGAGCAATTTCTGCAAAACAATAGATAAGCTTTACAAGCCACGAGTTGGTGAAGTTGCTATTAGATATGTCGGATGTTACCATTGGTATGGCTTCTATCTTCCAGAAGGCCAATCTACACTTAAGTCCGCCATGTTCAGCGATAGTAAAATCTTCCCTAAAGAAGAAAGAGAAACAAGATTTAATAATTATCTTATTTCAATAAAAAAATCTACAGCAAGTAATGCGTATTTTGGAAGCGGAGCGGTGACGAGTTCAAATTATATACGCATTACTTTTAATGCTTGGTAATTGAAAATCGACCGCGCGCCACTTGACAAAACCGCCAATGAGTATTATATTGACATGAGCACAGTTCCTCCGCCATCAAGGTTATGTAAAACTTTGATTGAAAGATATAAGCCATTATTGTTATCTGGAAGATTCAGTTACATCGGAAGCTACGATAGCAAAGGAGGAGGGCGTAATATTCGTGAGTTCAGTAAGTGTTATGGATCAGAGGATGATGTCTGGGTGAGATTGATTGCCATAATAATGGCTCATCATAGATTGTGATAAGTTAGGATATATAAGTTTCGTACGCCGATGTGGTGAAATGGCAAACACTGGAGACTCAAAATCTTCCGCCCTAAAAAGCTTGTCGGTTCAAGTCCGACCATCGGTACTAGGTTGCAGCACCTTAAAAGCTGAATACGATCACTGGTAGCCTAGAGGCCAGGCAGCGGGCTGTTAACCCGTAACGGAGCAATCCTAACGCAGGTTCGATCCCTGCCCAGTGAGCCATATAATGAACAAACATTGTTTCCAAAATATTAAGGCTGGAGATATCATTTGTTTTGGTTCCTTAAACTATAAGGCAACAACTGATTATTTACATGGCTGGCATCCTGATTACTTCGGTCACGCTATCGGAACAGTAGATTCGCAGCCGCTTCATGTTTGGCATGAAGGAACCGTAGTTATAACCGGAAACAGCGCGCCTTTCATACTTAAAATAATTAAGAGAAAATCATGACAGACCTTCAAGCCCTACAGGCAATGTTAGAGCGAGCCAAGATTGATCACACTAATGCTGATGATGGAAAGAGCAAATCGCTTTCCGTAGAGCGTGGCTACTCCGGTTTCGTTACCGTATTCGAGTTTGATTCTGATGGTAAGCTTCTTGACATGGGAGCTTGGGAATGATTCGTTATGAAGTCTTGTCTAGCCAAGTGTAAGTTTGGAGATATTCTGATCTGCAAATCTGGCAGAGGATATCTAGTCGTAGATAATGATTCTGCTACTGGTAAAGTTTGGACAAACCATGCTCTATCTGGAGAGCCAGGAGGATACTTTGACGGCTCCCACATTCATACTATAAGCAAGATTATTAAGTCAAAAAAATGAAGTCTTGTTTTGAGAACATAAAAGTTGGAGATGAAATAGCCATCGCTATGGATGGAAATAATTTTTGGATCCCTGACCCAATTCCGCCAACTCACACCGATATATGGTATGTGATTGGCTATAGCTATGATCATAGTCCATGGCTACCATATGTATCTAAAGGAGTTGTTGGTGGTTACTGGTATCTAGTAACACCTCAATGGCACGAGTCTATTGTTCGTATAAAAAAATACACTCAAAAATGAGCGAGCCTAAAAAGAGAGATTGTCTCAAAAACTGCAAGATTGGCGACATCATTGTTTGGAGCAATGGGCAGCAATTCAGAGTAGATTCCATTTATAATGGACAATCCATTACCGCAGTTGAAACGAAGCTATATTATATTGGCACTTTTTATGATCGATATATAAAAGCTAAAGGCGGCGGAATAGATAGAATAATTAAATGCTCTCTTGTATCAAAAATATCAAAGTAGGCGATGTGCTATACATAGCAATGCGCTATGAAGGGCTTTTGATTGGCTATACCTTCGATCGCGCCAGAGGAATAGAGGTAACAAATTCTGTTGGGATCTATCCAGTTATAGAAGTTAGGAACGGAGCCCCAGTATCTATGAGCCGCGATAATATAAATGAAATTATATTTTATACGATATCGCCATACTTGATCTTAAGAATTAAGAAGGCAAAGAAGTAAATGATTCATTCATGCCTATTTCGCCTCTCTAAAGGAGACGTAATTCATAATTCTTGTGTAGATAGTAGCCCTAAAATTATATTTAGGTCATATCTTTCTTCATATGAAGAGTTGTTTATGTTTGACATTAATGGTATATTATATAATATGACCTATCTTAAGGTTACAAAAATTACTAAAGCTAAAAAACAATGTCATCTTCCTGCTACTCAAAAATAAAAGTTGGAGATAAGCTATCTCTCCTTTTTGATTCGCGAGGATACGTTGTCCCTGCCGATGTAAATCCGTATGAAAAAAATTCCCTTGAGGATCGTGAAGTAATAGCAATTCGTGGCGGTGAGCCACACATAAAATGGTGGAATGCCCCTACGGTTGCCATTGAGGAATATTTGGTTCGAGGAATAAAAAAAGCTACGCCGGCACCGTATAATGCATAAGTGCCTTTTAAAACTAAAGGTAGGCGATACTATAGCTGCCGATCTGCGTTCTTCCGGTCAAGTGAAATATGTATTTACTAGATTTGTATATGATGGTGGCAATATACGCTATGTTGTAGTAAAGCAGTTTATGGAAGATGATTATCTTTCTCAAGAATGTTTGTTTAATGAGTATCACTTTAAGAAATTTACTATCATCAAATCAAAATGAATAAGCGCAAAAATCTACTTAAGAATGAGCTTAAGAAATTTCTTTCAACAAAGAAAAATTCCGATAATAGTTCCAAACCAGAAACTCTACGGACAATATCTCAAGTAGATCACCCAGGCGGTACATATGAAGTCATTGAATACGGGTTACCATCAGAAGTTGAAATGCCTTTATAACTGCAAAGTCGGAGACGTTATTGTTTGGCAGTCCCCTAACGGGGGACGGATTTTTGATTATCCAGTAGTGGGATTTCATATTCCTAGCTTCGGATCTAAACCAAGTCCGCATTATATGCCAGTAGTAAGAATTCGTGATGATGAAGTCTATATATATATTGGACACATATCTTATATTGTAAAGATAAAGAAGCTATCAAAATGATTTCGTGTCTTTTATCGACAGCGCCAGGTGACATACTTGTTTTATGCACCGATTATCTAGGGCTTCTAGCCAATAAGGATCTTGGCTATACGGCACATTATATAGTTATTTCTAGAGCGCCCGGATGCTTTCCTATTAGTAGGCCATTAATTGGTGGGCCAGACATTATGATTGTTCGTTCCAAGGTAAAAAAGATTTATAAGAAAAGCCTCATAGCAAATATGACAGCACAAGATATATCAAAAACTTTTAACACAACCATAAAGAGATTGTCGGTATGAACTTCGCACCTGGCCTACATCCCTGCCTCAAAAAGGTAGTGCGAGGAGATGTTGTTCATTTTACGGCTTACGAAGTGAGATTTATTGGATCCATAATTGAGTGGTCAGATTCATATAGGGATGATTTAGGTAACCTAACATCGGTTCCAATTGTTTATATTGAGGGTAGCAGATCGCTCTTGCACCCAACGCTCGATAAGCCAACTAAAATCATAAAGAAAAAATGAAACTTATAGAAGAGATTCTGCACGAAGTCAAGAAGACCGAAGTAAATTATATCACTAATATTGTGGTCCAATATCAGGATTTGGAAGGCGAAAACTTCTTCGAGAGAATGGAGTTTTTAAGGTATATATTAAATATTCTTACGGAAGAAAACAACCTCTATATCGTAGAAGATAAAGTAGTCCCAATGAAGCAATGGAGTTGGGACCTTCCAATATATTTTGACACCAAGTATAAGTTCCTTCAATTCGATTTAAGACGAGTGGAAGATGAAAAGCTCAGCCGCAACGATCCTTTTACAGTGGAGTGCGGATCAATATGGCAGCGTCCAGTAGATGGAACCGTAATTCAGATTCAAGCAATAGAAGGCGAAATTCTTTATTCAAAAACAATAGGCGGACCAGGATTAGTTAGCGACATACTTAATCGTAGCATTCTCCAAATGTTCTGGAGTAAGAAAAAGCAATAATGATTTCTAATTGCCTAATATCTTCTAGAGTAGGCGATCGTATAAGGTATAGGCATAGATTCGGAGTTGAAGCCGTAACTAAAGAAATCGTTACCAAACGATATGTTGGCCCGCTTTTTAGCGCTCAGGCCGGACTTTATCCGGCAGTTCTTTCTCCTTTTGGAGAAAGAATAATTCATCCAGAGGTTTATGTAGTTCATAAAATCTATAGAAAACCAAATATAGGACACGCAATATGGTGACAAGAATAGAAAAGCCGTGGGGATATGAAGTTATTTTTGCCCACACCAAACAATATGTTGGTAAGATTCTAAACATTAAGAAGGGCCATAAATTATCTCTTCAGTATCACAAAGAGAAAGATGAGACGGTTTATCTTCATGCCGGCAAGATGACCCTCGAAATTCATTCAGACAATAGCATCAATTCAATCAAGATGTTGCCCGGTATGAATTTTCACATAACTCCAAACACAATTCACCGAATGATTGCCGAAGAGGACTGCGAAGTTCTTGAGGCTTCAACAACTCAACTAGATGATGTGGTTAGGGTAGAAGACGATTATGGAAGATAAATCTCTTGGATGCATACTCAATGCTAAAGTCGGAGACATAGCAAGAGTATGTTTTCGTGTCTCACGCACTGATAGTCACGGCATGCCAAGTTCGTACGGTCCGACTTCAGACTTAACGGAACATCAATTTAATTTCCCAATAATTGATATTCATAATTCTTCAATTTCGTCAAAAAGACCGGCATACCCTATTATTGGCGTTCCAATATCTAATCCAATAGGTTATGGTATGACTCCGGCAAATTCTATACATAATAAATTATACAGATATACATATATCTTATATCCAAGCGATATAAGAACCGTAAAGATATTTAAGCTAAAATGAAAATCAGATGCAAATGTAGGCAGCTAGCGGTGTGGGTATATACCCCTTCCGATGGCAAAGATAGCGATCGACATTTTTGCGAAGATTGCGTTAGTAGGGGTTGTTCGTGCAATATAGATTCAGATACAGATATTGAATACCGCGATGAGGCAGGAAGATTAGTTCCTTGTTGTGAGTATGATTACTGCGAAACTGGTTACGATAACGATAAGACATTGGATGACTCCGACTTGTATGATACAGATTTCGATGAGTCCTGATTGTGTCTTGGCATAGTTCTTGAATCGCCAGCCGCCCCTTGCGCCCGGCGTCGTCCGTCCTTACATTATGTGAAGCAGTATCCAAATGATTAAGTATTACGTAGCTGGCTATCTAGCAATATCTTTATTATGTTTTCTTTTTAGTGGATTTTTTGGTTCTGAAAAATCTTCACATCCGGGAGACGTAGCTGCCGGGTCACTATTTTGGCCGGTTTTAATTTTTGTTGTGGCCGGAATAAACTTAAACGTATTGAGGCTGAATATTACTGATTGGATCAATAAACCAAAAAAAGTAAAAAAACTCGAAACTGTTCGAGTCAGTATTCATCCTGAAGCTAATCGTCCTCAAAACGGATCCGTCTCGAATTATCGCGAGATGGACTGTAACCATTGTGGTCATTCAGTGGCTCCGAAACAAAGTAAAGCATAATGAATACGCTATTCAACATACGCCCTGCCAATATAAATGACGCAGCTTCCATCGCATCTATCGGGTATTCCTGCTTTCAGGACACATACAAAGGGCTAGTATCAGAAGAATTTCTTCAGTCAATCGATCTTGAGAAGCAGATCGAGCGAGCCGAAACCACCATTAAGCAGGGCGGCTCCATTCTTATGGCAACCGACGACAAGCATTATGCCGTAGGGTATTGCGCTTTCGGCTCCACCAGAGAGACTCTCCATCCAAGAGAGAACGAAATATATTCCCTATTCATCTCTAAACGAGCTAGAGGTAGTGGTCTTGGAACAATTCTGCTATATGAAGCGGAGCGTATATTCCCAGTGGCCAAACCAGTAATGGTTAGAATATTGAGGGGCAATACTCTAGCAAGAAACTTCTTTGAGGGTAATGGATTCAAATATCTTCCTGATAGAGACGGAACGTTTAGAAATGTTGCTCCAGACGTAGCTTACATCAAATATATATGCTAGATGTCAAAATGACACTAATTGTATGTAATGACAATTATCCTCTTGTTCTTGATAGGTTTGAAGAGCTATGGTCCAAAGATAGTCTTGACCCCTCCTCAATCGAGGAATTGAAAGTTCTTGCCGATCATATTTCAGCATTTGAAGACCGGCTTTTCCCACTACTAAACAATCCAACATATAGAGATTTACTAAATGAAAGACTCGAAAAATCAGTTTCCAGAATATGATGAGAAGCTTTCAGCTAAAGAATCTCTTCAAAGAATTTTTGGCGTTTGCGTTCTAGTAGTTGTTTTGCCGATTTATATAGTCGTTAAAGAAATTATGCGCATAGTAAGATCGTCAGTTAAGGCTCTTAAGTCAAATAACTAATATGTATGAAGTTGGTGACATAGTAAAGATAAGAGAAGATCATAGGTTCGGATATATCTATGATGTTCTCAAGGATACTGCTAACTCATACTACTATCAGGTAGTTTGGTTTGAAGAGGATCTTTACAAGCCATGGCCCAAAGGATTGGCAAAGATCCTATATTGGGATTCAGACTTCTTGTCTCCCAAAACAAGACTACTTAAGAACGGCAATAGACTAATCATTTCTCGCTGAATATATCTCTCACACCGAAAGAAAATCATCAAATGTGTCTAATCATTCCTTCGTATATGGCTCGCACTATTTTCGCCAATGCCCCTGCCGAAATTGGAAAGCTTTTTATTCAGCCCCTCATTTCTGATGTTCCCGGCCTCCTCCTTAATGAAGGAGCGGCAGATGGAAGGTTTAAGGCCGAACGTAATACCGATCCGTATCTCAGCAGAGCTGGCCAGATTGCCAGGACGGTCTATGATGCAGAGAATCGCCAGTCTCTTCCTGGTAAGGTAGTTCGAGAAGAAGGCACGAGGTCAAAGGGCGACAAGCAGGTTGATGAGGCTTATGATTTCTCTGGCCATACCCACGAGTTCTTCAGGAAGTTTTTCAAGCGAGACTCAATTGATAACAAGGGATTCCACCTTCATTCGACAGTCCATTTTGGCCACAAGTATCCCAATGCGTTTTGGAATGGACGCTCGATGACTTATGGCGACGGTGATGGTGAGATTTTCAATCCCTTCACAATTCTAGATGTTGTTGCCCACGAGCTTACTCATGGTGTAACGGAGCACACGGCTGGACTGGAATATTATGGCCAGTCTGGAGCCCTTAATGAACACTTCTCTGACGTGTTCGGATCGCTGGTAAAACAGCACGTTGGCAATCAGACTGCTGATAAAGCCAATTGGATTATCGGTGAAGGTCTATTCACCGATAAGATTAACGGAGTAGGTATTCGTTCTATGAAAGCGCCTGGCACTGCTTATGACGATAAGGTCATCGGCAAGGATCGTCAGCCGGCCCACATGAAGGATCTTTACACTGGAGGAGACGACAATGGTGGAGTCCATATCAACTCCGGCATTCCTAACAAGGCCTTCCACGAGGCGGCGATCAATATCGGCGGTTATGCCTGGGAAAAGACTGGCAAAATCTGGTATGAGACCCTTACCGGACCAAAGCTTAATGAGCGCTCCAATTTCAAGGAGATGGCGGACGCCACTACTCAAACCGCCATTGAGCTTTACGGAACTGGTGTAGAGTATAAGGCAGTTCGCGAAGCCTGGAAGAGTGTTGGAGTTGTTCCGACGCACCATATCTTCAAGCCCTATACGCGAGTTTTTTACAAGCTTGGGATTAAATGAAAGAAGGCTAAAAATGAAAATTACAGTCAAGCGTAGTAGTGGGTTCGCCGGGATTCAGATGCCGGCGAAGGTTTTAGATACAGAAGACCCTCTTCTTATGGAGGAGGCCAGGATGATAGTTAGTAAGGACTGGCCGGCGGGAACTAGCAATCCAGACGGTATGGAATACGAGATTTCTGTTGAGGAAAACGATCTTACTTCTGTAAGAAAAATTGCAGATAGCGATGATACTTTGCTTCAAAGCATCCTAAAGGCTGTCCTCTAATGTGGGAGATGGTTAGATCAGAAGCATTTTCATGGGGATGGCTTTGCGGAATTATAGTGTGGGAGCTTTTGGATGTTGCTAAAAAATATCTGAAGTAATTCCGCTGGCACGCTTCTTGTTGCCGTCGTGGGCCCTTGACACGACGGCAACGGTGGTTATGATACTATGTGTCAGGGCACTAGATTGTGCTCCTAGCCATCTAGGGCTGGAGCTAGGGTGCAATTCCCTACCTGACAACCAATTAAAAAATGAAAAGTATTACTAAAATGCTCGATGAGGCCGTCGTTATTTCCCACATGAAGGAGGACGATAGGCATTTCCGCGTTGGCAGTATTGCTGTCCGAGGAGACGGAGCTATCGTTAGGTCTTGTAACGGAGCGCCCAAGTTCCCTACGCCGGCCCACCATTCAGAAGGTCGGCTTTGTCGTAAGCTTGATAGGGGAGCCACTGTCTTTGTGGCTCGAACTACCAAGGATGGTATTTGGGCAATGTCCAAGCCTTGTAAGGATTGCGAGCGATCTCTTCGCAGGGCTTATGTTAAAAGAGTTTATTACACTATTGGACCTAATGAATATGGATGCCTCACGTTTTAGCGGACAAAATACTCTTCATACCTTTACCTCTAGATATGCCAATGCAGCAATTATGGTAGAACACCATCGCCGCCAGCATAAGAGCCTAATGTTTAGGGTGTTTTTCTCATATGGCATTTCGTGCGGCCTCATGTTAATGATTCTTTACCTAGTCGGCAATAACTATCCGATCCCGTTCTTTTTACCATTACTTCAGGGAGCGCTATTCATTTACGGATCAGCCATGCTTGGACTTGGATTCAGAATGCTATCTGGAATAATTGCTAGGGCTGAAACCGAAAAGTTCAATCGGTGGGCTGCAATTTGTGAGCTAGAAGCAATTCCTTTTGCCAAACGCGAATCGAAATGATTAAGCCATATCTTCATATTAAAAAATCCCCCAAACGAGGAAGGGGAGTCTTCACTAAAGAGCCTATAAAAAAAGGCATCATTGTTGAAATTTCTCCAATGATCGTTTTTCCAGTAAAAGAAGTGGAAAACATCTTAAAGACAAAGATGTCTAATTATGTTTTTCAGTGGGGTTCTTCAGGCAAGAAGATGGCAATAGCATTAGGTTGGGGCTCTCTTTATAACCATTCCTATAAATCAAATTGCCAATACACTACAGACCATACTAACAATAGGTTAGTAATTAAAACAGTTCGCCCAATTAAAAAGGACGAAGAACTATTCGTTAATTATAATTGTGTTTGGAATGATTCTACACCAATCTGGTTTGATGTAAAATGAAAAAAGATAAATCAATTCTAAACGATAATAATGTTCCTATTTGGGTAAGAGCAGACTGCAATTGCCTAACTTGCCGCTATCTTCGCAATTTGGATAGGAAGCGAAAAGAGAATAAGAGCCCTCCAAGGAAACCATTCGTGGGCGCCATATGAGCCTATCTCTACAAGAGCTTAAGGAATTAAATGCCTTAAAGAAGCTTACGATGGAACTTCCTCCATCAGAGATATCTAAAGCAATCGTAAGATATACTCCAAAGCCGCAACCGGTTATATCTGAAGGTTGCTATAAGCATGGGGCCCTTCGTCAAAAGTGTGCTAGTATTGGCATCCAAAGAACCCGCTCCAAGAGATGGAGAAATTCGGGCGACCACCATATACTATCTACTGGTATAGCATCAGATACGCAGCTAAAACTTTTAGAAGATGCATACGAAAAGGCCAGCGCTCTTTTTCATAAAGAGCCTTGCACCTGTTCCGCTCCCACATAGAAAGCGCCCATGTTCGACGCTGGCACGAACATTGCCGACTTGACGCCACGCCGATCGTGCTTACGTTATGAGAAGGACCGAGGGTGATTGATTCTCCCTCCTTCAAATCAACTAGATTGATAAATAAAAACTATGATTTGTGCGGCTTTTTTATACTAAGTCCGCACATTGCTACAGAGGGATGGCGGGTATGTGACTAATACTCCATATTCGTCCCCAATATTGCCGATGTAATTCGGATAGGCTGTAACGGAGCCTAGTAGCAAATCCGTTACATTAATTTCTACGGAGAACTGATAATGAAGTATTTGCTATACTATGTCATGCTATCATACGTTCTCTGGTATCACCTCATGCTTCGAGACGAGAAGACGCGAGAAGTAGGCAAGATGCTATTTTGGTTCGCCCCTCTTCTATTGCCCATTGTCATCTTCGACAAGTATCTACTCGGAAGGTTTTGATAAATGTTTTTTCTTGAAAGTGTTGTTCTTGGAATTGCTGCCATCATTGCAACCTGTGCTGTCTCATTTGTAATCGGGCACTTTATCCACAAAGCAACGCCTGGAAATCCAGATTCAGCCGGAACTAAAATTGTAACTGGATCTCTAGTCCTATTTGTATTGGGCATCGCATCTGGTTTCTGCGCATTCGTTGGAATGTTCGTTAGATTCATGTTTGGTCATTAGTGATAATTATTGCTTTCCTCATATGGTTCTATCACGTTCCGACTCTTCAAGTCGATCAGGATGAATTGGAATGGGCAGAAAGCGTAACGGCATACGAGAACCAGATTAGTTTTGAGTCTGGCATGCTTAGTTTTCTAAGGCTACAAGCAAAATACCAAAGGTAATTTGAAATGCATAATGACGAAGAATTTGCCGAAATTGAAGTCGTTGTTTCCGCGCCAGTGAAGCCTAAAAGGCTCCGCGGATTTGCCGCAATGTCTCCAGAAAAGAGGGCGGCAATCTCTGCTCTTGGCGGAAAGAAAGCGCATGAGCTTGGCGTTGCTCACCGATACACTTCGGAAGAAGCCGTTGCTGCCGGTAAGGCTGGCGGTATTGCTCCGCATGTTATCCGAGGGCGAAGTAAGGCTGACAATGATTGATTTATTTTGGTCATATGTATTGCTTACAATTATTTTTGTAGCAGGAATAATTGGCGTTATTGTTTTACCGGCGCACTACCAATTTATCAGTTGGTTATGTTGTGCCGCAATGTTTGCATTCTTCTTTGCATACATTTTCTATCTGTTTATAACCAACAAGCTAAAGTAGGTCATTTAAGTGAAGACTCCGGAAGAAACCATCACCACCGTGAATGATGCAGATAAGTCGCTTGCATTGCGACTTCAGGGAGACGCCATCAATTCTCGACTGAAAGTCTCCGGCCTTAAGGTTGGAGATAAGATCAAAGCTGTTGGGATGTCCTCGGTTGGAGTTGTTGTCGGTCATGATCGTGATCACGACTTTGCACTAGTCCTTTTTTCAGGGTTCCCAACCTCTCGTACCCAAACGGAAAGTAATGTTCATTATGACTTTCATAAGGATATTGCTTCAAAAGCAATTTGGTCTCTTTATCCAAAAGATACGGTAAAAGTTACTGATACGGAAGACGCCAGAATTGTAAAGGAGCTAAAGGAAATTGGCCTTTCTCTTGGGCAAAGGATTGTTTCCCAATCTTCCTATGGAATTGTCGGTTACGTCGCCGGAGTTTGCCGTGGTAATCCGGTTCTTCTTATTGATGGCCCAACGAAAGAGAGATATTATTGCGCCACCCAATCTCACGGTTCATCAAAACTGCACTCGTCTTTTACTCAATCAGGCAGATATATTGAGTTTTCTGCTTCTGTTTTCGATACTTGCGTCGAAGCGAAACGTGTAGCTGAAGCGAAACGTGTAGCCGAAGTTGCAGCCACAAAAATCGTACCAGTTGCAACTACTCCGGCCGTCGCTACCCAGGCCGAAAAAGACAAGGCAATTACTGAAAGACTCACTAAAGAAGGTCTAGTAGTTGGAGGCCTTGTTTATTGGTCTGGTGCGCCAAATCCCGACCGAGAACTAATCGTAATCGGTCACGATGGAAATTACCCTCTAGTCGCATATACTGATACCGCTGGCCACATTAAAGCCCCAGGTATTAACTATAAGCCGTTGCAGAGAGATCACTCACACTCTCGGTTTAAAGATACCGAGTCTATGGCATTCTGTCTAACCAAGCATGCGATGAAAACTGCTACAGAATACAAGATGCATAAGGACAAGCTGTCTCTTGAGGCAGCCAAGAAAGCAGAGGCTATGGAGGCCGTCAAGAAAGCAGCGGCTATGGAAGCCGACAAGAAAGATTCCGCTATTTTTAGCGATCTTCGTTCTCTTGGGTTGAGAGTTGGAGATGACGTAAGTTACGCTTGCGATGCCTTGGGCAATCCTACATCAACAAATCCGGTTGGCGCCAAATACGTGCGCAATGGTAAAGTAGCCGGCTATCTCAACGGCTCCGTAATGGTTGAGCCATCCACTTCCATTGTTGGCTCTTGGAGTGAGGCATATGGCCCAGAATATTTCAAACTTATTCATTCGACTTATTGTGGTAAGAATAAGAAGTTCTGGTCCTTCAAGAAGGAAAATATCAAGAAAGCCAATCTCCTTTATAAGGACAATGTTGTCAGGAACAATCTAGCCAAGCTTGGATATAGGCTAGGAGAAGAGTTGGAGTTTGGCGTCTCCGTCGATGACGATGACGTAATTTCTGTGCAAAATGCACACAAGCTTCGCCGGGGCATTGTAGTAGGAGCGACAGAACACGGCCCAGTCCTTCGTCTTAAGGACAAGCTAAAATTTGGATGGGAAGGTTATCAGGACTCATCTTTTCTAGATTCGTCAAGTTTGGATTCAAATCTAGACTCAAGATATTGGGCAATGTCTCCGGGACATACTCGTAGGTTGGGTGTTAAGGGTAACTCGGCAATTTCAAAGCCAGCAGTGTTTCCTGAACATGCTACCGCTGGACTCACCATCAATAAGTATGCTCCGCTAAAAGCCGACCTTAAAAAGGCCGGTTATAGAATCGTTGCGAAGCAAGCCCTTACAGTTACTCATGGAGCAATCGTAAATTCTCTAAGGAATAAGGATGGTAGCGCTACAAAGGCTAATGCTCTATCTGAAATTCTTGGAACTGAATATGGCAAGGCCGCTATGGCTATCACTCTGGGAATTGCCATTCCTCAAATTCCGGGAGTAGATAGTCCAGATGCAAGCGCTAATATGCTTCGACTCCTAGCTCTTTCCAAGGAGTTTAGGGTTAGCGGTATGACGATCGCTGGCAATGAACTTATGGAAGTGATTTTTAAATCTGCTTTGGAGGCCATGACATCTACTCAAGATCTAAAGATTAGAGTCGAAGATGAAAGTAATTCTTCTGGTCTAGAAGACTTTCTTTCTGTAGAAGAAGAACAAAAGCAATCAAAAATTGCCGGAAGATGATTTATTGGATTTACCAATCTTCGCAAGAGACATTTTTTGTTTGGTCGCTTCAGAAGCTTTCATTCCCAAATGTGCTGAAGATATTTTTTTCTTCGTTTCAATGGAAAGCGTTTTGCCAATCTGCCATTCAGACATTTTCTTTTTAGTTTCGTCCGAATGTTTTTTGCCCAAATTATTGGTATTGCCCTTTTGAGCTAAGGACATTTTGCATTTAGACTCTTCAGTATGTCTCATGCCAATATGAGTTATGGACATTTTTCGTTTGCTTTCTTCAGAAAATTTATATCCGGAAGATCCATCCCCACCATCCGTAAGATTATATAGTTCGTAACCTTCGTTTTTTAAACGAGCTATGTGATAAATTTCATCTTCCAAAGCTTCATTTTCATTATCGTATCTATATAAAATAGATATTTTGAAATTTTCTGTTCCATATTTAGAAATAGCCGAATGTATGTAGCTATACTCTTTTGGGTATTTGGCCTTGCCACCAGCAGCAATTTTTTTATGCTGTCTCCATCGGATTTTAATGTCGTTAGTCTTGCCAACATATAATTTTCCATTAACAAAATTCTTTATAAGATAAACGAAGAACATCGTATAGATATATCATACGATTCTAGAGTTTTTAGAAAGCGCTCAAATGGCACAGATTATTAACTTTCCGTCACCAGAACAAAGAAAACTGCGGAATGCGGCTCTTAAATATAAGAAATCTCTGTGCTCTTCGTGTAAAACAACGAAGACATCACTAATCTCTAAAAGCAAACTTTGCTATGGGATTAAGCGATTCATCTTCTTCGGCAAGAAGGTTTGCGCCTCTACTGTAGCGCACCTTCATTTGAAATGTTCAAACTGCGGAAACTCGTGGGTCGAGGATTAATTGTATCCATACCTTTGGTATGAGATATTTTTAACTCTGTTGCTTCAGAGCGTTTCTCGCTTTTTTGGCGATAGACATTTTTAGTTTTGATTCTTCCGAATGTTTGTGACCTAAACTATTAGTATTGCCTTTTCCTCCCAATGATATTTTTTGTCTAGTTTCTTTGGAGCGGGTAATACCCAAATTACGCCCGCTCCCCACATTAGCTGCGGCTATTTTCTGTTTAGCCTCCTCAGTATGCTTATGGCCAATTAACGATAAGGATATTTTACGTTTTGACTCATCCGAGTGTTTCCGCCCAGAAGATCCCTCACCTCCATTTGTGAGGTTATATAGTTTGAAGCCTTCGGCTTTCAACTTGGCAATGAGACTAATTTCATTATCGAATGCTTGTCGCTCGGTATTGTAAGTACCCGATACTCGAATCGTGAAGTTATCAATGCCGTGTCTTCTAATGGAAGAATGCAAATAAAAACATTCTTTCAAATACTTAGCCGAAGAGCCCTTGGCTATGGTCAAATGTCTTTTCCATCGCTTATCGATATTACTTGTCTTACCAACGTAAAATCCTCCGGTAATTTTATTCTCTATTATATAGACGAAATACATCATATGATCTATATATCTCACATTTAAAGGAATTCTAATGCTAGAGAAGATAAAGACAAAGCCGGCTCTATCTGATAGCTCTCCACTTCATAGTGAAGCTATTAAACAGGGCAAGCAATTTTTTATCGATGCTCAAAAATTCAATGTCATTGATGCTTTCAAGCCTCTTACGGTTGAAACTATAAAGAGCAAGCTAGCAGAGACGGCCTTTCCCTTTGCCGTTTGTATGGAGAATTGGATAGGCGATCTAAACTTCGGCTCGTTCATTCGTAACGCAAACGCTTTCAATGTAAAAGAAATCTTTTATGTTGGAGCTAAAAGGTTTGATAGACGTGGGGCTCAGGGAACTTACCACTACAAGGACGTGGTATTCCTTCCTAATATTGAGGATCTTAAGGATCTTAAAAGGAAATATAGATTCATTGGAATAGACAACATCCCAGGATCAGTTAGCCTAACCAACTACTCTTGGTTTAAAAACTCAAGGAGAGACCTTCCACCTCTTCTAATTTTTGGAGAAGAGGGTTGCGGTCTTACTACCGGGATGCAATATCTATGTGAAGAAATAGTTCATATTGATATGTATGGTTCGGTTAGAAGTCTAAATGCCGCAACTGCTTCTGGCATCATTATGCATTCGGTAACTTCACAGATTGTGATTTAAAATGATTTGTCACGGGTTCAAAACTCAAGCAAAATTTGATAATTACTTGAAGTGCCTAATGAACATTAGGATGAACTCAATAGTTACTTGCTCTGAAAAATTCATGATTAATGATGGCTATGATGACTGCGGTATTGTTTTTACGGTTGGAGCAATAATTGATGCTCATACGTATTATGGGCTAGATAATTCTATCGGCAGGAGAATAATCTTAAAATTACCAATTGATTTTGGCTCTTCTAAAGGAACTTTGTTTGCGGGTCTTATTGGTAAGACTAAAGAAAAGATACGAACCAACCTAGGTTCTTCTGCTGAAAACTATAGGTATAGAACTATTGGTGCCTCCATTCTTGTTAAGAAAATTGATAACAGCCAACCCCTCGAAAAGCCGCTTGGCGGGCAGAGATTTGCCCCTCCTAAGCCAAGTCTAAATTACAAGTCTTTTATCGCATTAATATAGGCACTTTATGCCTCGCCATCTGAAATTATACTGAACATCCGTTTCCTATAACTAATTCAGTTTGACTCTTGACACCACGCGGAAAGTGATTATGCTAGATGTTAGGGTATATATGGTGCTGGATTCATTGGGCCGCCTCTCGTATCGTAGTTACTCTGGCTGCCGTATTTACTATTCATAGACTAATCCTCCAATTAGGATATAGAAGTGATTTTGTAATTCTTTTAGTGATTGCCATATTGTCAATCATAACAATTAGAATCTGGATGCCTGGCAAACAAATTGAATTAATCTAATGAAAAAAACCATTCTAGCTTTGGCAATTCTTTTTTGTAATGCCTGCTCGCCCTCTTCTTCAAAAGAAGAGATATCATTGGAAGTTAATTTTTCACCTAACGGCGGAGCGGCAGAAGCGGTCGTTAGAGAAATTAATCTAGCACGTAAAAGTGTTTTAGTTCAAGCATATAGTTTTACCAACGCTCAAATCGGAGCAGCCCTAGCATCTGCTTTTGAGCGAGGAGTAAAGGTAGAGATTATCCTGGATCGAGAAAACCTAGGCAATCCAAACTCACTAATGTTTCCTTTGCACGAAAAAGGACTAACCATCTATCTTGACGACAAGCATTCAATTGCCCATAACAAGATAATGATTATTGATTACGAAACAATCATTACTGGTTCTATGAACTTCACCAAAGCCGGCAATGAGTCTAATGCTGAAAACAGTTTGATTATTAAGGGAAGCAGACAATCTTCTCGTTATATATTAAATTGGGAAACTCACCAACAACACTCTGCTCGTTTTAATCCGTAACCTTCTATAAAGGAATAGTAACATGACACCAGCAATGCATCTCGATAAGTCTGAAACGAAGAAGATCAGCGATAAGTCGTCAATGGCCTATAAAGCCTTGATGACCGTTCTACGAGAGCTTCGCGATCGTACCGGCCTGAAGTTTTCAGTTATTGGAACTGATTCTAATGGAAATCTATTTGAAGTAGATATTCACGAGTAGAGACGATATGCCCTTTTTTATAGCTGAGGCAGGTAAAAAATCATACCTGCTATCCGCGACTGAATTGGCTTCGGCTAGAGGAGTTCTCTCTTTCTATCATAAAGACAAAATCTTCAAGATAGAAGAGGCCTCTCTAATAGAGCCTCTAATGTTTAGGATGGCAGGAGGGTCTCTTTGCACCTCGGTTAAGGTAAAAGGATCGATCATTTATTTTAAAACAGATAGCAATATATCTGGCAAAATAGACATATCGCTACTGCCAATTGAGCGAGCGTAAGCTCAGCCGTGGCGTTTTGCCCCTTGACAGCGCGCCGATCGCGACTTACGTTATGTATAGACGAGACGATGATGCGACTTTATCAAAGCTACATATTGAACGCGAATCCTAATGGGCCATTTGCTAGCATGGATTATTTCCATAAGCTTTTGCTAGGAGCAATAACTATGCGGCTAGATCGTAACCCATACGTTTCTGATAATCCAGAAACGGCCAAGGCCTATGTAAAGATTACTAATAGGCAGGTTATTGTTTTGATGAAGTTTTCATTATCGTGTTCAACATTCAAAAACTGGATAATGTGTAGGGAAGAAATTCCTCCTTTTGCTATAGAAGCTTTTAAGCTAGACGCTGATGGCATTGGGCTCGTATCTTTAGGCTCTAAAACTCTTAATACCGAAAGACCAGTATGAAGCAGATTTATAATGATGCAGGCCAACTTTCTGAAGATGGCAAGAAGGCTACCGAAGAGTTTAAGGAAATGGCCAAGGCGCTAATGTCGGCCGCCACCAACATTAGCGGAGTGCTAGTAACGAATTCGGTTCTTTCCAATATGATTGGTAATATCGCTTCAGAAGAGATCCTTAAAAGGAAATCGTAATATTCGCGGGCGTAACTCAATGGTAGAGTTCCTGGTTTCCAACCAGAATGTTGTCGGTTCGAGTCCGTCCGCCCGCTCTGGAAAAGCAGTACCACATGGCTATGCTGCTTTTCTTCCATCTTTGCTTCTTTCCATCCCATGATAAGAAGATTCCGCTGGCATCATTGGAATGAAATATGCCTCAGTTATAGCCTGGTTGTCTATACGTTTTGTTTATTAACGTCAAAATAAACCGCTTCGACACTATAAGTAAGTGTCATTACGGCCTGTTAGTTTAATGTTCAGAACGCTTTACTTCGGTAAGGTAATCCAGACTCGATCCCTGGACAGGTCACTAGTAAAATGACAAAAGAAAATCTAAAAAGTATGTCTCGGACAATTAGCAAAGCAGGACTTTTCGTTCTTCTATTCGCTATACCATATCCATGCAGAGCCTTTGCTCTAATGAAACTTTGGAAATGGTTCATCATACCGATGTTTGGACTTCCTCGACTTCCATTTTGGACAGCAATGGGCGGAGTGCTTCTATCGGCCCTAGTTCTTGTGAATGTTTATAAGAACAATGGAGATCATATTAGAGAGCCCGCAGCAAGAGAGAACTCTACTGCCCTAGAAGACTTGGCGGTAACTACCGGAGAAACGGTAGCCAGAACAGGAATCATTCTTGTTATTGCCTATATCCTTCATTTCTTGGGTCCAAATTGAGAGGCATTGAAGATATTTCTGGATTCCATGCCCACATATATTATGGCCACCCATCGGGGTGGTGGAATAAACCATACCGCCCGCATCAGAAGTATGCTTCTGAACTCCGAGAATACTTCACATCATTAATTGATGACGGCACAATAGATGGTGGTAATGTTAGAATTGGAAGCATGCATGATGAGCTAGTAGGTCCTCATACGCAACCAATGTTCCAAATTCAAATTGGTTATGAATCAATAAGCCTAGTGTTTCAACTGTTAATTCTAAATCATAAAGAACTCAGTGTTCTGATACACCCATTAACTGGTAATGCTTTAGAAGAACACTCCAACCTAGCTATGTGGCTAGGAAATAGAATACCTCTCGATTTCACAAAACTATAAGGAATATCATGGCTGCAAAATCAAGTTCTAAAATCAAGCTTCTATTTAAAAAGGGCGGTAAAGGCCTAACTCTCAAACAGTTCGCTCGCGATCTAGTTGCGGCAGGAGACCAGACCGCCAAGGATTGGTTCGCCAACAAGGCTGGCGAAGCAATTAATGCTCAAAAAGAGGAACGTAAAAAGGTCAAGGGTCCTCTTCTAACAATCATCAGCCAAGCGACAAAAGCAACTCGCCGCAAGACAAAGGCGTAATTAAAATGTCTCCAATTGGAAAATTTCTATTGAGCAGAGCCGATTCTTTTTGCCGCTTAACTGGTAAAGATATAGATGAGGCTGCTTTTAGATTTCTTTCAGGCGGATCATTTGTCACGCGATATATGATGGCGCGTGGTTATGCTGAAAAACTTGAGCTTGAAATTCACAATCCAATCTACTCCTCTTGATTAAGGAATAAAAAAATGCGCATGAAAATGATTCTGCCACTGCTTGCTATGGCTTTTATTGGTTGTAGCGAACCAAAGAGCAACTTCCTTCCAACAGAGGTTGATCCAACTTCCGTTGTTGGAGATGTTGTTCCGGGTCAGATGGAGCTTGACCTTGCTGACAACCTTACTGCTGCCGATATCGAGCAGCTTGGTAAAGATTATGGGATTGTTATCCGAGACAATTCGCCTGAATCTCACCATCTTGGCAACATCGCCGTTGCTATGGTAGATCCTCAGATGGAGAATCAGGTTCTTTCTCGTATGGCTCACGATCCTAGGGTTGAAGTTGCAGAGCCTCTTCTTATGGCTCACGCTCTTTATACTCCAAATGATCCGCAGTATAAGGATCAGTGGCACATGGAACGTGTTGGCGCCCCTACTGCATGGAAGTATTCTTGCGGACAGGGAGTTACCGTTGCGGTAGTTGATACCGGCATTACGGCAGAAGAGACGAATGGGTTCAAGGTCCTTTCGGATCTAAAGGAAGCAGCATTCGTTCCTGGTTACAATTTCGTTTCTCCAGGTCAGCCACCGCATGACGACCAGGGACATGGAAGTCATTGTGCCGGAACGGTTGCTCAAGTTACCAATAATGGTATTGGTGTCGCCGGGCTTTCGCATTGTGTTCGGCTTATGCCAGTGAAGGTTCTTTCGGCATCTGGCTCTGGGACAATGGCCGGAGTTGCAGAAGGCATTGTTTGGGCTGCCGATCATGGAGCTAACGTCATCAGTCTTTCGCTTGGTTCAAGCGCGGACAGTGCCGTTGTAGCCAAGGCAGTAAAGTATGCTCACAGTAAGGGAGTTTTCCTTTCGTGTGCCGCTGGTAATTCTGGCGGTTCAGTTGGTTATCCCGCCGCAAACAAGGGATGCGTAGCCGTCTCGGCTTCGGATCAGGGCGATAATCTTGCAACCTTCTCTTCAAGGGGCAAGGAAGTGGCTATTTCGGCTCCCGGAGTTGCAGTCACTCAGCAGACTATTTCAGAGGGTGGTAAGGGACAGGGACAGTTCTCTCCGTTCAATGGCACCTCAATGGCTACCCCTCATGTTAGTGCCGCCGCCGCGCTAATTATGTCTCAGGGAGTTACTGATCCTGATAAGGTTCTAGAAATCCTTCAGGGCAGTGCAGTTGAAAAACAGGATGCCTCAAAGTTCGGCGCCGGCATTCTAAACGCAGAAAGTGCTACGTCATCGGTCTTTATGAAGCACATCATCTATAGGGTAGGATTCCTAGCTTTCTTTGCATTCGTTCTTCTTACGGTTCTAAAGAAGAATAACAAGACACTACTTGCCGGACGCTCGCAGATTGTGGCTGGAGTTGCGGCAGTCGTGGCATCCGTAGGCGCTCTATTCTTCCTTCCGTTCGTCGGAGCCCTTAATTACATGGGCAGCTTCCGTTGGCTAGGAGAGCTTCTTTCTCGTCCTCTTGGAGAGTGGGATCTAGTTTGGCATACTAGCCTTCATAGCTGGCTTCCTCTCGCAAACGTTCTTCCGGCATTTTCTCTGGTTGCCGTTGGTTTCCATCGTCCAGTTTTCCGGGCTCTTGCTGGTGGTCTGGCAATTGGAACTGCTGCATATCTAATGCAGACCGCTTGGCTAGGTGAGTCTCAATTCGTCTTTGGTACTCTTATTATGCGTGTCTGGGCAATGCTAAACGTAGTAGCCTGCCTTTGGGTTGCCAAGAATACGCTAGGTAAGTGACCAGTTGGTAACTTCCATTTTAGATGGAAGGCCTTGTCGGCTAAGGCTAGAGCGCGTTGGTGGGGCGTCTCTGAATCCGACACTTGTGATGTGGTAACAATCTTTGCTATACTTATTCTTATTCTTATTTGAAAGTAATCTTAATGTCTAAAATTCTTAAACCAAAAAAAGAGAAGCCAGTAGTCAAAGCTCCAATAGTTCCAGTTAGAACGGTAGATGCTGCCGGAACAATCAAATACTCGATAGTCGGAAGACTTCATAGAGAAGACGGGCCAGCGTTGGAATATGCTAACGGCTCTAAAGAGTGGTGGCTAAAAGGTCGCCAACATAGAGAAGGTGGCCCAGCAGTAATTACTGCCGAAGGCAACCAATATTGGATGCAGAATGGCCAGTATCATAGAGAAGACGGCCCTGCCATCATTTATAATAATGGATATGTCCAATATTATCTTGATAATCGTTCCTATCTTGAACCGATTTTTAGAGATATTGTTAAGGGTCGCAAGATGTCCAAAGCCCTAACCTCATTAGAGAAGTTTGCTGATAAGTTCGGCAAAGGAGATACCCTAGATAAGGCTGGAATCGCGGCAATAAAGTTTTTACAAGGTTCATGCGACCATTCCTTTCATAACAAAGAAAAAGAATGTGCGCTTTGCGATTCACCAAAATAGTGTAGTATGATACTTATTGTTATATGGATTGGAATTATTTCTTTTTTTGCCGTCAGAAATGAGCCGGATAAAAAGTTAGCTGATATATTTTCAGCATTGGTTCTATCATCTACATCAATTCTTGTTCTATTGTGTGTTCTAGATATAGTTCGGTAAGGAAAACAAAATGGCAATTCGACAATTTAATGCTCCGGCTTGGAAAACTCATACTTGGACCTGCCTTTGCGATTACTGCGGGGCTCAACTAAAGAAGCCTGGAATCGATGCTGGAGAGGCGTCTGAAAACGCTCGCAAAGAAGGATTCGCCACCGTATCGGTTCGCGTTGAATCTCCCATGAAGTGGATTTGTGCGGACTGTAATGACAAGAAAACTGCTGGAAAAGGAGCTCGTAATGCGTGATAAAATGATCGGCTATTCAGTTCTATGTTGTTTTGTTCTTGGAGCGATTTACCTAAAGAACAAGGTCTTTAACAAGAAGCTCGTAGATGAGACTACAGAGCCCGAAAATCTCTCTGAGTTAGAGCAGAAGCAGTGAATCTCTCTCCTGAAGAGAGAAAGAGGCTAAATGATACATTGACTGGCCTAATGGAGGCCAGTCAGCGTTCTTTAGTTTCTCTTCGCAAGAACGATATTATTTGATAATCTATCTCTTGACGTAGCGAGCCTCGCAACTTCAATTCAGGCGTTTATTTTGCAGGCCGGCACCGATGACTGGCCGGCGAGTACGTCTAATGCCAGGGAATAGCGCCTTCGTCGCCCTGGCCCTTGACACCGCGCGACCGGCGACCTATCTTCTAAACAAGCGAGGCGGCGATGATCAAAACCGGTTGTGATGCTAGAAGGCCTTTGCCTCTTCAAGTATATATTTCGCTAGATGACGAGTATGTTTTAGGCGAAATTAATTCTCGCGTAACGTCACTTACTGACGGTAAGTATAAGTCATCGCTCGTTATTACGAGAAACAAAAATAAAGATTGGAAAGCCATACGATTTACTCATCTAGTAAATGAGATAGATGGCGGACCTACTTTAGTATTCTCGCCGTCCGAGATTGTAAAGTGTGGAGCCAAAGTTAGTTTCACTATCAATGAATCTAATTTTATACCTGACTCTAGACTATTATCCAATGAAGTGAGTAAAGATGAAAAGCTATTTGCTACAGTAGTGAATACAAATATCTTTGGTCATTCATCGATCATAATGCTTGATGATAATAAGTACGGCTATCTTCTGAAAGATATGGGCCAGTCAGTTAGGGATGAGATTGCAAAACTTAATATTCCCAACGTTGATAAGCGAAGATTCATTTGCAGTTCTAATACAAACTTACACTTTCACAAAAATTCTCTAGACTCTAAAACTCGAACAAAGGAAAATACAATGTCAAATAAGATCGTTGAGATGGTTAAGGGCGATGCGAAGGAAGCTGCTTACCGAGTCGCCGGCACGCAGATTACGAACGGCGTAAAGGTCGGAGTAGTCAAGCTTTTCGAGAGCAAGGGCGGAAAGTCCGAGCATATGACCATGCTCAAGGAGGTTCTTGATAGCGAAGTTGGAGATAGCCTTATTGCGCTATTGCTTGGCTTTGGTCTCAATTATGCTCCGGGCCTTAAGGATGACCCTCGCATTCAGAAGCTTTCGGAAGAGTTCCGAATCAACGGTATGGCCGTTGCTGGAAATGCGATCGTTGGCGCTGCCATGGAGAGCTTTCTTCCAGTTCTAACCGGAGCGCTTCAGGCTCTACCGGCAGAGGAGGCCAGCAAGCCTCGCATTGTCGAGTCTTCTGAGGAAGAAGAGGAGGAAGTTGTTGCTCCTCCTGCCCGCCGCTCCAAGAGCGCTGGCGGCTGATATATCACCAATAGCGGCAGGACTATAAATGAGCCTTGCCTTTTCAAGAAAGGTTACTAATATGTTGGCACTTGTATGGAAACTCGTTAAGCTGTGGGGCGGTAGGCTTGTGGAGCTTTTCTACAAGCTCGTCAAGGCTCAGCTTCGCGCTCTACTCTGGAAGTATGGCATGATGGTTGCGCTTATGGTCTTTACCGTCCTATTGGCGATCGTCGTTCTGCGCTGACACCAACCCGGCCCATTCTTTTGAATGGGCCGGATTTCTTATTCTTAATTTCGAGGTTATGATGCTATCAGAAGATTTGATTAAGTCCCTTGTCGGTATGACCGAATCGGCGGCTAACGAAGCTACAAAAGGTTTTGAGGTTCAGGTAACTCGTCGTGATGATGAGGTTCTCATGTCTGACATGATGATGAACATGAATCGCGTCAAGATTGAGCTAGAAAAAGGAATTGTGGTTCAGGCATCGGTAGGCTGAGGTCTTCATTTAATGAAAGACATTGCCACCAGCGAGAATAAAACCTATTCATTATCCGAAATCTTTTATAGCAAGTCTTTTGAGCTGGAAGACATGGCTCCCGTTAATGCTAGGCGCAATCATTACGACGACGATTATAGATACACTAATCGTTTCGATGCGCGCCTTCATTTACCTGATTTCGTTAAATACTTATTCGTCAATAAATATAATGATGTGGTCAAAGTATTTAATGAAATAGGCCTTCCTGATGGCGGAATGTCACTGAATGAAACGACCATTCAGTCCTCTATTATCTATCAAATAATTAGATCGATTGAGTTATATGTCTCAAGCACCAAAAGAGATAATATATTTTCTGCGTTTAAGCTTGCTAGACAAGAAAAGCTAAAAGATAAGGACTTCTTTCTAGGAAAGAAGGTTGAATTTTCAGCCCATCCTTGGGACATTGCGACCATGAGCATGAGGGGGATTGCCTCTTGCATGTCATGGCATAGCAGTCATCCGGCCAGCTTAGCAGGATCAATACTTGATCCATATTGCGGAATCATTTATCTTTCGGACAACACGCTCCGTCGCGGAAGAACCATAACGTATGGCTCTGGAATGGCCGCAAGAGCGGTAGTACGCATTGTAAAACATAAAGATGGTTATATGAGGCTTCTATTAGAAAGGCTTTATCTTGAAGATAAGGGTCTCTCCTCTGAAAAAAGAGAGCTAATATCTAGTCTATTCAAGAACTATCTTAAGGTTGCTACTGGAATTCCAGTAATAGATTCAGCAACGTCTGCAACGTTAGTAAAAACAGAATACATTTGCCCTTACTTTCATAGCCTAGAGAAACTTCCTAATTCGCATAGGAGCTATAGAGATAGTGGCATCAATTATGAAACGATAGGTATAGATGATAAATAAATGCCTTTCCGATGACGAAGAAACAAAAGTAGATCGTTTAAGTATCTTACTGGCCTTTTTGGGCAAAACAGAAATAATCTATTTTGTTGTTAAGGGCCCATATTGTTTTACGGCCGACACTGGAGCATTCACTGACAACTTAATGAGTAAGGTGGTCGCTCCAACCACAGAAATGATTAATGTGTTCTATAGGAATCTTTCTAGGGATGCCTTGGCTAAACTAGAGTCCGCTTCTAAAAGAAGCAAAGTTAAAAGCATTAGGCAACTCCTAGTTCATTTCTACGGTCTAGATTTTCTACCATTAGCTTACTAGGATTATAAATGCAACATTCCACCCAAGGTCCAAAAGGCACTGCGCCTCCACCACTTCAATTCAAAGTGTTTGATCTCGGAGAAGTCTCTCCGTCAAAGTTTGAATCAGTTATGCAACAGATATCCGAAGCTTGGGGCAAAACAGTAGCTCCGCTTATGGATGATAAGCCAAAGACTTTCAAAGACCAGTTCAAGTCAGACATGACTAATGCTGCGTATCGAGTAGGTTCGACGCAGTTAATTAGTGCGACCAAAACATTCTTGGTGCAATATCTTCGCAAGTCTTGTAGCGAAGAAAGCAAAATCCGTATGCTATCGGAAATGCTAGATACTGAAATTGGCTCGGCACTAATGTCGGTATTCATCGGAATGGCAGTATCGCAAATTCCGCAGCTAGCCAATCATCCCAAGATGCAAAGAATCCTAAAAGAATTTAGGGTAAGCGGTATGACTACGGTTGGTAATTCTGCCGTAGAGGCTCTCATGTCCAGCATGTTGCCAACAATCACTTCTGCGCTACAAAGCCTAGAGAAGACTGATATCAAAGAAATTGAAGCAAAATCTTCTTCTATTGAAGAAGAGGTGTTCAATTACTCTGAATTGCAAGAAGCCCCGCCGCTAGTGCGACGGAGCTAGGCAAAAATCGTGCCACGGTCGTTTGCCACTTGCGCCGACCGTCACCGTGGTTATGATATGAGGTAGGTGATTTGGACGTTCGTGGTGCTCGTAACAGAAAAGGAATATATAATGAATTACTCAACTATTAAGGCTATGCTTCAGAGAGACGCCATTACCGCTGGTTATGGCATCGTAACCTCAACTATGCGTAAGGCAGCAACCAAGGTCCTCGGTGATCGTGGTGTTGGTTCAATGGGAATCAATGCTCTTTCGGTTGCCGCTGGAATGGGTCTTTCGCAGGTCAATAATCCTCATGTGAAGATTATTGGTTCGGCTCTCCGTATAAGCGGCATTGCTAGCGCGGGTAACGCCATTATTGAGCGCCTTGTCGGCTCCAATAAGGAAGAAAAAGAAGAGAAGTAAGTCGCCTGGGGTTTAGGCGATTCCCATTTACAAAAATCGCCATAGCTTAAATTAAGGAATAAAGTATGGCCTGCAATAAAGATTCTTTGACCACATATGCCGTGTATGAGTATGATGTGAATGGTACTCCAATTAAGTCGGATAAAACAGTTTCCTTGAATATGAAGCCATCAGCATACCCAAAAGGTCTTGTTGTTGCGTTCTTCGAGCAAATGTTTGGAACGATTAATACCGCTAGCGGCTACAGTTGTTGTTATGACGGCTCGCCGGTTATCACCGACATTATTACTATCACTTGGCGGAAGCCAACGTGGAAGCTAGTAAAAATCAGCTAAGTTTAGATTGCTCTTAAAATCAAATAAAGAAAGTTAAGGAACACAAATGGCTACAACATTTTCAATTGGCGAGATAGTCCGATCATACGGCAGCAAAAACGAGAACCGACGCGAAGGTGTCGTTAAGTTCAATACTTGCGTGAAGGCCACTGGAAGCGGAGGTAAGACTTGTGATCGTAATAATTGCACCCACACGCCGAAGGATCGAATTTGGGTCAAGTGGCCTGACGGAAGCCTTTGCAGCTATCAGCTCCATGAGCTAGAAACGGATCTCGAAGGAGAAGAAGAAGTTCTCAAGAACATGGAAGACCTTCTTGAGAGTGACGCGAAAGAAGATGCTGAAAATGCAGCTTCAGTTGTGAAGACAATTCTACAGGCTCGTCGAAACCGAGCATCGAAACCCGCACAGAAAGACGCTAAAATGTCATCTACTGATACCAGTTCGCTAATGGGAATGATTAAGGCAGACGCAACCAAGGCGGCTTACCGCGTCGGCGCTCGTCAGATCAACAATGGCCTTCGTAGCGCCATTGTTGAAATGCTCAAATCAAAGGGAGCTAGCAACGAGCATGTCGCCGGTATTGCTGCATTCCTAGATACCGAATGGGGCTCGGCACTTCTAGGCACCATTGCTGGACATGGCCTCAACTATGTTCCGGGCCTAAAGGATGATCCTCGTGTCAAGCGCCTTGCGGAAGAGTTCCGTATTAGCGGAATGACTACCGTTGGAAATGAGATCGTAGAAGCCGCTTTCAAGCAGTTCCTTCCCGTTCTCACTAGCGCTCTTGCTTCTCTTCCCGCAGAGGCCGAGTCCGGCCAGACTACGGAGGGGCATAAAAGCACTTCTGAAGAAGTGGAGATTGAAGTTGAAGCCGACCTCTCTGATTTGGAGGCTCATCTGGAGAAAGAAGAAACGAAGGTGGCCCGTCATGGTCAAAGCTGAGAATAAAGAGCCGAAGTCTAAGCCGGCTGAATCAACCAAAAAGGCAAAAAGTCTTTTTGGTCCTTCAGAAAAGTCGGACACTGATGTAACAAAAGAAGTATCAGAGGCAACCTCAGAAAAAGAGGTTGCCACCGATACTACTGAATCTGATGAGGCGAAGGCTTTTCCAAAAATCCGTCTCAAGGTAGAAGAAGAAGCTGGGAAAGTAAAGCAGTTTGCTACTGCCCAAAGTCTCTCAATGCATCTCAAGGTCAATAAGGCAAAGAGGGCCGGTCTCGGGGCTCTCCATAAAGTAGCGACGTGGCTCACTCCTAAAAAGAAGTGACCCTCTAAACAATCACCTCACACCCGGCAGATAAGAACATGTCCTCACTATCACTTGATAAGTATTCGTCAGAAGCAAAAAACCTTGTCGTCAAGTCGCAGGCACTTGCAGACAAGCGTAATCATAAACAGGTGGAGCCTATCCACTTTTTGGCAGTTGCCCTTGGTTTGACTGATATTGTCAAGCTACTGGAATCTGCTGACGTAGACTCCAAGGAGATGGAAGTTTTTACGGAGACTCAATTGCAGAGTCTTCCAAAAGAAACAAGGGAGCCTTCTTATCTGTCGGAGGCGATGATTGATTTTCTAAAGCGGGCAGAGCAGGCCGCTGGAAGTCAGGGCGTTACTATTGAACACCTTCTGCATGCTCTTGCCGAAGAAAAGAAGGGTGCAGCTTTGCGAATTCTTCAGGCTTTTGGTATTGGTCCGGGCGTTCTAAAGAACCGTATCGCTGCCAAGGAAAAAGAAGTAAAGAAGGAGGAGGTATCTACAGATCCTTCTTACATGAGGAATCTTACGGAGCTTGCCAAGTCAAATCGGCTTGATCCGGTTATCGGTCGCAATGCCGAGGTTCGTCGTCTTCTCCAGATTTTGGGCCGCCGAAACAAGAACCACCCCATTCTCGTTGGAGAGGTTGGAGTTGGCAAGAAGAGCATCGTTAATGCTCTTGCAATGAAAATTGCTTCCGGCAACGTATCTTCCAAGTTCTCATCGGTCAAGGTTATGCATCTTGACGCTGGCCGCCTAGTTTCTGGCGTAAAGCAGCGCGGGGATGTTGAGGAAAGAATGAGGAAGGCTCTTTCTGCTATCAAGGCAGAAGACACGATCCTTTTCATTCACGGAATTGACTCGCTCTTTAATCAGAGCACGGTTCTTTCCGGGTCTGGCGATCTAGTTTCCTCTCTACTTGCACGAGAGAATCTTCGACTGATCACCTCTACTACCCCAGAGGGGCTTCGCAAGCTTACCGAAAAGGATAGCAATCTTACTCGGCAATTTACGACTATCAACGTAGACGCATCCACGGACGCGGAAACGGTTGAGATCCTCCGTGGAATCGCCATCAAGTATGAGACATTCCACAACGTTCGTGTTGGAGACCCCGCAATCTGCGCGGCCGTCAAGCTAGCAAAGCGTTATCTCCAGAAGAGGGCGCTTCCAGATAGCGCCATCGATCTTCTAGATGAGGCTTCCTCTAGAAAGAAGTTTGAAGTAGATGGCCTCTCTGCCAAGGCTGACGTAACGTTGAGCAGGTATTCTTCGCTGAAGAACCAGCTAATCGGTCTCATTGGCGATGATGACCCGGCAAGTCTCAAGACGAAAGCTGCACTTGAGTCAGAGATCGAAAAGCTCGGGCCCGATGTTGAGGATGTTTATGCGGCTCTAAAGCATAATCGTCGCAGCGGTGGGCGAGAGAATTGCATTCTAACCGAAGAGGATATTGCTTCAGTTCTTGAGGACTGGACTGGCATCCCGATCAATAGTATGCTAGAAGGCGAAGGCGAGAAGCTTTCCAAGATGGAAGACATTCTTTCCGGCCGAGTTGTCGGTCAGGACGAAGCAGTTAAGGCGGTTGCAAAGTCAGTCAGACGCGCACGCCTGGGTCTGCGTGATTTGGGAAAGCCAATCGGCAGCTTCCTAATGCTTGGTCCGTCCGGTGTTGGTAAGACCGAGCTTGCAAAGGCTCTTGCCAAGTTCCTTTTCGATGATGATAAGGCCATGATCCGTATGGACATGTCTGAATACATGGAGAAGCACATGGCTCAGCGTCTTATTGGCGCTCCTCCAGGCTATGCTCAAGCTGATGAAGGCGGCCTCTTGACCGAGGCCGTTAGTAAGAAGCCGTATAGCGTTCTTCTTTTCGATGAGATCGAGAAGGCTCACCCCGACGTTTTCAACCTTCTTCTTCAGGTTCTAGACGATGGGCGACTCACTGATGGTCTTGGTAAGACGGTAGATTTCACAAATACCGTTGTTATTATGACCAGCAACATTGGCTCGGCCTCAATTCTTGAACTACCACCTGAACAGTTTGAAACTGTTGAAGGAGTTGCTGCCATTAAGAACGGTCTTCAGGCCGATCTTAGGAAGCTTCTTCGCCCAGAGCTTCTCAACCGAATTGATGAGACGGTAATTTTCCGTCCTCTAACTAAGGGCATGCTTAAGGATATTGCAAACATCCAGATCAATCTTCTGGAAAAGATGCTTTCTCCGAAAGAAATCAAGCTCATCATTGATGATGAGGCCAAGTCCTTCTTGGTTGAAATTGGTTATGAGCCTGGATATGGCGCACGCCCACTTAAGCGTGCGATCCTGAAACATGTTCAGGATGCTTTGGCAGAGAGAATTATGTCCGGTGTCTGCAAAGAAGGCAGCACGGTCAATATCTCCGTCAAAAACGATGCCCTCTATTTTAGTGAAGTTGATTTTAGCTGACATAAAGAATATATAGGCATTACATTGATGCCTAATATTCGCGACCTTTATGCTCAAGCCGACTCAATTTCAAAAGAAATAGATAAGGAACTGGACAATTATCATATAGAAAAAAAGAAACTTGCTTTAATTGAAGATTCTCTTGTATTCAATAGAGAACGTCTCCGTTCTGTAAAGGAAACAATAAGGCTTCAAGAAAATTCTAGTGACTTCTCTAGTATGGTAGATGAGAGCAGGGAAGCGGAGATAGTAGCTTTTAAAAAGAAACTATCTCTTACTCCTTTAAAGTAACAATTACTATAGAGTAAATACCAATGAGCGTTTCAAAAGAAGAAGACGTAAGACATTCTGAAAGATTTAGGGATGCTCTTCAAAAGATGAGTCAAGTCTCTCTTGCATATCAGCAAAGTCAAATCAAACATATGGACTATGCTCAAAAAATTGACGCAATCATTGATGCGTCAGGTTGGTCCAGAGAAGCCTTTCAGGCCGAGGTTGATCGTCGCAAGAAAAACTTGAGTCAAAAATAAAGAACGAAATAAGAACCACTCCGATGATCCACTGAACCATAATGAAAGCTCTTCAAAATAAAGCGCTAAAATAGAGATGCTGATTTACAAGTAGCGATTAATTATGCTGCGTTCTTAAGTGGCTGTGGTAAGGAACTAATTGGGATTTTAATAGGAAGACGGTTATTTATGCGAGGTCAGAAAGTATCGTTACATACATCTCTATCAGAGATACTTCGTAATAGCGATTTGACCAACCGGTCTTTCGATGAGAACGAGAAGCAAGAAGAAGAAATTGAAAAAATGCTTCTTGAAAAGGCTAAGCGTAAGCCTTACGAAGAAAGTAAAAAACGCTTCCGGGCGAGCCGTGGTTATTCTGAAAAGGAGTTTGACTCCATCATCAAAAAGAATAAGATGGGGCACGTTTATTCCTCTCATAAAGAGGTTGCCGAGAAAGATCCTGCTCCACTAGGCATTCCGATTGGCGACTATATTTACTATGGTCCAGGTCCTAGAAGGGATTATGTTCCAAACCCTTTTATTGTTTATCCAAAAGAAAAAGAAGAAGAGAAGGAAGAAAAATATAAGATTGTTAGAACAAAAGTAAAGCCTTATAAGGATAAAACTCTTTGCTCTTCAATCTTCAAGATTCTTTCAAAAGTGAAAGATCCTCTTCATGTATCTGCCATAATTGAGGCTCTCCAAAAAGCTGACTCGATTAATTCTGAGACTCATCATTCTTATGCCATTGTTTATAGGACACTGACTAGGAACCACGCTATTTTTACCAGAGTTAGCAGGGCAACTTTCAAGCTCAGAAAAGGGTTTATTCCACACAATAAGCCAGCACCAATAGCTAGACAAGAAGATGAGAATGACGCAGAAGATTCCGCCTCACTTCAAAGTCTAGTTATAGATGCGTTTAGAAATCTTCCGCCTGACAATCAATCATCTCCGGCAGATGTCTTTCAGCTTTTGAAGGATATGGGATTTAATAGGCCATACAAATCTATTTATGAGGCTATGCAATCCGCATCATTCAGCAGAGATAATGCGGTTTATAGCTTAGTGAAATGAAGGCTAGTTGTATAGAAAATATTAGGCCAGGAGATCGTATAATTTTTTCTGGACCAAACTCTATCTCTCCAGATAGAGATGGGCTAGTTGTTGGAGTTTTAAATCTGCCGCCGTATAGTGTGGATCCCAACTATTGGTTTATAGTTACACTACCTAGTAGGTGCCAGTTCTCATCTTCTGATAAAGATATAGTCTCTCAAATTGAAAGATCATATCCTTCATATTTAAAAGATCATTTTCTTGAAAACTGGCATCTAGCTAAAAACTACAAATTTATTAGCCCTACACCATATAATTTTGGTGTAGGCGATAAAACACAATTTTATAGAATTGTAAAAAATAAGAGTCTTCCGGCTACGGCAGAGCTAGCATAACGCTACGGCTCAGCTTGACAGATACCGACTCGATGATTACGTTATTTGATGAAACCGCTCACAAAGGAAATTCGCAATGGCTAACCGTATTTATTATCTTCGCAACATGCGCGCAGTAGTTTTCAATCCCTCAGATGGAGAGTTTTCTCTAGCTTCGCGTGGTTGTCCAGTAATCTGCCTTGTCAGCGAGCGTAATGCTGAAACAGGATCAATCAAATATGGCTATTCAATTCTTCACCCCGAAGAAGAGAGTAAGAACTATAGCAAGGCAGAAGGAATTAAAGAGGCCGTGAAGCGCCTCAATGAAAGCCCTCTTCTTACGGAGACGAAGGCCGCCACGGGACACGAGATCAATAAGGCCATTATTGAGCATTTTGCCAGCACCGTTGGCAAGAAGAACGGTCAGGCATGGAAGCTTTCGCGCCTTTGGCTCAAGGTCTCCGCCGCCAAAACAAAAAAGAAGGCTCACGAAGTTAAAGGTATTTCGGAAACTTCTGAAGCCCGCCTAGCAGACGACGGAGCCCCCGCCCTAGGCTAATGACTTTGGCGAGAAGCTTCGTATGGAGCCAGGATCAATGAAGATATGAAGCAAAAAGCAGTTCGCTCTACATTGTAGATAAGGTTCGATTCCTCATCCTCGCCGCTATTGGCCTGTTAGTTTAATGCCAAAACGCTCTACTTCGGTAGGGAAATCTAGATTCGATCCCTAGACAGGTCACCAATGTTTATATATGCCAGTTATAGTTTATCGTCACTAAAAACGCTAGAAGCCGCCGAATCTTGGATAAGGAAGAATAGGGGCTATTTTAATATAGCGCCAGCGTTATCCAACGCGACCTCTATGACTGAAATCATTAATTCAACTAAATCTATAGGAGCACTTGGCTATGGCTTCATAGTTAGAGCTACGGCAAAGTGTGACGCTTTAGATAGACTGGCCCGCGCACAATCGATTACGGGAGATACGATATATATCGTCCGTACCAAACGCATTCCTTTTGGTGGCCTAGAAGTTGAAATAGTAAAAGAATTTAAGATATAATTACGGCCCGTTAGTTTAATGCCAGAACACTTTACTTCGGTAAGGTAATCCAGATTCGATCCCTGGACGGGTCACTAAAAACATGATTTTATATAGACCATTTTTCACTGGAGAATACACGTTAGAAGCCGCGCGCGACTTTATAAGTCGTTACAAATCTTCCCTAACAACTGACACTCGCCAAAACAATAATCTTGACTTAGAAAGACTGTTGCAAGAAAATAACATTAACATTCTTGCAAATGAATATTTCTTAATTTTGAAATTCAAGCTTACATGTGAGAAAATTAAGCTTCTTTTTCTTAATGAAAAAATCAATGCTAACAGCCTTCTTCTCTATAAAAAAGAAAATAACAACCTCACCATCATTGAGGAAATAAATCTTTAGGTCCTCTAGTTTAATGAATAGAACACTTTATTTCGGTAAGGTAATCCAGGCTCATTCCCTGGGAGGATCACTAACGCTACTAAAATGAAAGAAAAGAAAAAAAATGAAAGTATCAGAAATTGTTGCAAAGCTCTTGAAGTGTAACCAAGACGCACTAGTCATCACGTATTCGGCAGATTCCGAAGACGCATCCATATGCACCGGAGTGACACCAATGGGAAACCCTTACACCAAGGGCGGGACTTGTGAAGAAATTGCTAATGGCAAAGAGTACGTGGTTATCGGATAACAATTTAGGCCTGTTAGTTTAATGATCAGAACGCTTTATTTCGGTAAGGAAATCCAGGCTCGTTCCCTGGACAGGTCACTATGTTTTTACGCTCCAACGGGCGGACTCAAAGCGTAAGGCAGATGTCCGTTTTTGGAGGCCTGCTTCTCTGGTTCGGAATACAAACAAAGAGGGCAATGAAGCACCTAAACTCTACCAAAAAGGACCAGAGCGATAAAGTAGTGGAGCCCGATCTAGGTTGGCTGGTTGGCCTGCAAAACCAGTAAAAAGTGCAGATCGGCCTCCAAAACCGATTTGCACACAAATGGTTCGCTATATAAACCTATAAAAATGTAGCATTGGAATTGTTAAGGGATCAAATCCTCAATCACTAAGTGATGCATTTCCTCTTATTGGGGATTAACTCAACTGGCAGAGTAGCGGGCTTTGAATCCGCGAGTTATAGGTTCGAGTCCTATATCCCCAACTAACAATTAGTTAAAGGCAAATATGTTTAATTCAATTTTCACCGTTCCAAACATTCTTTCTTGGGGCGGCTGCATACTTCTACTTATCGCACTCTCTTTAATTGGAGATAAAAAGAAGGTTGGTTTCTATATCGCATTGATTGCAGAATCAATGTGGGTAGCGTGGGGACTAATGACCCACTCTATGGCATTGGTTGTTATGTCCATTTTCATAATGGTAATGTATGTTAGGGCTATTTGGGCGTGGGGTAAAGATTCATAATTCAGTTACGGCCTGTTAGTTTAATGTTCAGAACGCTTTACTTCGGTAAGGTAATCCAGACTCGATCCCTGGACAGGTCACCAAGGAACAATTTAGATTTTATTAGCTCGCATACCTAGTGTTCCAAGTATGCTTTACGGCCCTCTAGTTTAATGAATAGAACACTTTATTTCGGTAAGGTAATCCAGGCTCGTTCCCTGGGAGGGTCACTGCGGCCGACTAGTTTAATGATTAGAACGCTTTACTTCGGTAAGGTAATCCAGATTCGTGCCCTGGGTCGGTCACCAATTTAATAGAAAGAAACTATAATGGTTGAAAGTTTATTCAATAGATCCTATGAGTTGGCCTTGGATATAGACGAGAAGTTCCGAAAAGAATACGGAACCGCTCTCTCTCAAGAGACATTCAGCGGAGTAACTACTACACTTCAGTATGCTCAAACAGAAAACGGTCAGAATAAATACTATGCCGTTCTCGATAAGCTAACTCCAGAAGAGTTGTCTGCAAAAGTAAAAAAGACATCACTGCTAATTAATGCGCTCAAAAATCTTGAGAGAAATAGACGCCGATGAACAAGGGAATGTCACTATCCGCTTTCGTAGATCGTCTAGGAATGGTCGAAGACGTAAGAAGCTCAACGCCAAGCGATTCGGTATATGACATTCCGGGCCTTAAGCCGGCCGTTAGACACGTTGATGCCGATAAACTAACTCATTTTGATACCGGACCAGCAATCATTCATGCTGATGGTTCCACTGAATGGTGGCGCCACGGCAAACGTCATAGAGACAATTCTCTTCCTGCCGTAGAATACGCTAGCGGCACCAAAGAATATTACGTCAATAACTTGAATCATAGAGCAGATGGTCCAGCAGTGATTAGATCCTGCGGAGATACCCTATGGTATTTCGAGGGAAAACTTCATCGCGAAGGCGCTCCGGCAGTAACGTTAATAAACGGCACTACAAAATGGTATTACATGGGCAATCTACATCGAGAAGATGGGCCCGCTATTGAGAGAAAATCTCCAATTAATGGTAAAGCCATAGTGGCGTGGCATTGGATGGGCAAACCTTCTACGGAACCAGAAGTTCTTTGGAGAGCTAGAGCCAAGGCGCTAAAGGCTAGTCCCCCAAGAATGGGTAAGGAGCTACTGCACCTTCACCGCATCAACGATATGATTCATAATCCTGTTGGTCCAGCAAGAGTTTGGCTTGACGGAACAAAAGAATGGTTCGTTAATAATAAACGCCATAGGCTAGATGGGCCGGCGGTGGTCCTACCAAATGGCGAAGAATATTATTATCTTAACGACGCGGCGCTATCAAAGGTAGAACATTCCGTTCGCAGTAAGAGTAATGAAGCAAAACCTATGGAATATGTAGAAAACAATACGCCAATGCGGCCAGTTACGCAAGAAGCGTCTAGCGTTGCGCCGTCTCCAATTGTTATTGTCAATGCGGCCGAGCGTCATGTTGATGAGAAACTTGAAGAGAAAGTCGAAGATAAAAATAAAGTAAAGCAGTGGTCTGATGAGCCAGACGAGCTTGCATTATACAATGATGTCTTTGCTCCTTTCAAGAACATTCTAGAAAAGGGTTATCGTCTTATCCGAAACGCTAACGAATGGAAATTCGATTATAACGGATATGAGCTTGGCAAGCAGGAGAAGAAGATTTTTCCTCCAGCTAAAGAGCATTTTACTGAAAAGTTCCTTAAGCGTGAGAAGGAAAAATACGATCGTTCTTTGTTCGATGTTGTCATGCGCCTACTATTCTTAATGGGAGTTGAGCAGGGCAGAAGAATGGCATATCAGGAGCAAACTCCAATTAGAAATCTGCAAAAAACGCTCGCAGATTACCGTGAGAGAAATAAAAGCACCAGATATCAGCTAGCCAAAGCAAACGCAATCATTAAGATTAAGGAAGAAAATCCGAACCTCACCACCAAAGAGGTGAATGAATTAATTGCCGTCGAGCTTGAAAAGACTCGCAAGGATAGAATCGAAGAAATTAAAACAGAAATGAAGATGGATCCATCTTTAACCTGCTTTAAATCAAAGGCCAAAAAGAAAGCAAAACTGACTGAGCTTTTGGCGCTAGCAAACTCCTTGGATAAGGAAATTTTCAAGCAGCCAGATTGGTTGAGTCTTCTTGAGGAAGCAAATTGCTCTCCTTCGGAATGGAAGGCTTTCTGTAAGAAAAATAAGTTTCATAAATTCATAGGATAAAAATGTTTTTGTATCTTAACTTCAGAAAAAATGCTGGACTAGTATCCAGTCATGGCTTTCACAAAGAAGAAAAAGTTGCACCTTTTCTTTTAGATGAAGTCAAGGTTTTAATTCGTAATGTCAAAAATGACTACATTAATCAAAAAGATTGTCCAAGCTCAAAAGAGCTTGATGATTTTATTGATGGGCTAAATAAGCCAACCATTGCGGATTTAAAAGAGCTAATTAAAAGATACGAGAAGTGGGCGGAACCTATGATTGGCCCATGTTTAATTCACGATATTCAAGAGCACTCTCTTGTGAAAGATAACTAATACAATGAATCACCTTCTTAAAAAAACTATAGATTATTGCTATACGGTGATTTGTAGGCATTGCGGTAAAAAAGTTCTTGATCCAGACAAAGATAGGCGCCAGAAATATCTAGAGGATAACTGCCCATCTTGCCGTAAAAACGGCCAGGATCCGGTCGAGTCCGTTGAAAACGAAGAAAAAGAAGGAGCGTAATTATGCTACGAACTGATATCATTCTAGATTTTTGTGAAAAAGAAAAGTTTTTCACCTCAAAGCCAAGCCGCACATGCATTCTAAACGCAATGAAGCTTGATTCAAGGTTCGGTCTCTTCATTAAAGAATCAATGGTTCATAGCATTACATATGAGTCTGCGGAGCTTTTCATTAAGGCTTATAAGCAGTCGTGTTCTGGCGTCGGACACTCTTGATTCTCTGCCGTTGATGTCACGAATGGTGCATATAAGAATATGATTACAAAAAACCGCTGTCCTATATGTTCGTCATATTTTCATTGCAGCCATAGATCCAATACGTGGCTAGCCGGAACTGATTCCATGCCAAAAGCATGGAGAGACGAGGAGCATCTATACAAGATTGCCTCCAGCCAAATTACGGATCCATTAGCCCTACTAGAACGAATAAAGTTATCAGAATCAAACAATGATACGGTAAATAAAACAATGAACTCTCCTGACGCAAAGGCCCTATTTGTCAAATGTAATTTCTGCCCACATGACGTGAGGCAGGACTATTTGACACGCCATATCGGAATGCACATTGAGAACAGGCACATAGAAGAAGCCAATGTTCGTGTTGCAGATTCGGTAGTGAAAAATTCAAGTTCTGGGTATCAGCCAATTAAGCATGAACCGATTAAGCAGGAGCTTACTAAAGTGGAGCCAGAAGAAGTTAGAAAATTCCTATACGCAATTCCGACCTCTAAAGTTAAGGATACCGAAGACTTTCATTTTCGCAAGCTAAAAGCCGTTAGCGCGTTCTCTGGAACGTCCAAAGATAGACGCTACTCTGACTTCACATTTATTGTCTGGTTTTCAGATGTGACTAGCGTTACGTCTTATAACTCAGGATATGTCGGCGGCTCTAGTTCGCAATATGGCAAGGCGTCAGAGCGACTACAAATTCATCTGACCTATGATAGCCTTGAGCGCTACTACACAATAAGCGGTAAGGTTTATAAGAGAACCGGCTATTCAGATTTTGAAACAGAGGATGGTACGATTCCAGATCGCATTTGTGAGCAGGAAGAGTTGATGGTCGAGATCAAAAGAATTTGTCTATTCTTCAAAATCTCTCCCATGGCCGCCTACAAGCGTTTTCTGAAAACAGCTAGAAAAGGATTTTCTATAGTTGCTTCCGAAGGAACTACTGGACAAGCAGTAACTAATAATCATGTTGCTATTCTGGAAGATCTAAAGAAAGCAAAAACCACTAACTATTCTGAAGCCGAAGAATACCAGACGTATTGTTGATATGTTCCACCTACATATAACTACTTCAACAGGGTCATACGAAAAAGACCTAGTGCATAAGCTAATTATGCGTGGCTATTCAGTTGCTCCGGCAGCTAGGCAAGGCACCATTACGATGCGCTCAGATGAGTATGATGGGGCGCTCATATCTCTTCAACTAGACAGGCTAGACGTTCGATCTACCGATATCTATGATGAAGTGACGGCAGCCCTAACCGATATTCATGCCAAGTATTATTCCATAATAATAACCAGTTTTTCATATGATTCGGTTTGGGCCGGAAGTAACTTTAAACCAGTTACTATTGAGCCAAAACACCTTAACTAATAGGCAAAATAATGACAACAAGATGCTTTTTAAGCAATGGGCTTTGTGTTTTGAATGCAAAACAAAAGACAAAAGAATTGATTCAGTTATCATTAACTGATTTCGATACTACCGGAAAATTTATGTTTGACACGATTGAGAAAAAGATCGTTAGAGCAACTACTGACCTGAAGTTGAATGCTTCAGATAATGACTTGATTTGTTCGTTCATTAAGAGCAAAGAGCAAGTTACGCCAGCTAAAAAAGATACTGCCACCTCAATAGTAGCAGAGGCCTGATATGTCGAAAAAATTCCGAGTGCGTTGCGCCCCATCACCCTCTGGCACCCTTCACGTAGGAAATGCCAAGACGTTTCTTTTCAACTACCTATTCTCTCGTAAGTATGACGCTGATTTCGTCCTTCGTATTGAGGATACTGATACCGCAAGAGTAGTGGATCAGGGTGCTGAAAAGATTCTATCAGAGCTAAACTGGCTTGGACTCACTCCTACAATGGGATGGGGAACTGATAATTGTCCAGCAGGGGCATATACGCAAATGGAGCGGCTTCCTACATACAAAAAGTATGCAGAGCAGCTACTTGAGCAGGGAGACGCTTATAGGTGTTATTGCACCGAGGAGGAGCTTACCAAGGCCAGAGACGAGGCCATGGCAAAGAATCCAAAGCATCCATTCAAATATCCCGGTACATGTAGGGATATTAAAGAGCGCCTAGATAAGCCATTCGTAATCCGATTCAAGGCTCCAACCGAAGGAACCACCGATTACGAGGACGTTGCTTTTGGTAAAAGAAGCGTTCCAAATAAGGAGAACTATGATTTTGTTATCCTCCGGCACAGCGAAATCCCGCTATTCAATTTTGCCAATTGCATTGATGATCTTGTCATCGACAATATTACTCACGTTATCCGCGGGTCAGATCATCTTAAAAATACTCCGCAACAGGTAATGATTGCTGATGCTCTAAAACTAGAGCGTCCGATATATTGTCACCTCCCAATGCTTCTGAACGCGGCCGGTGGAAAACTCTCAAAGCGAGATGGCTCAGTGTCGGTCGCAGAGTTTAGAGAGATGGGATTTACTCCACACGCAATTCTTAATTACCTTGTTCGATTTGGATGGTCTCATAAAGATCAAGAGATATTTTCTCTTGACCAGATGATTGATCTTTTCGCAATTGAAGATTGCGGCAAGAACGATGGCAAATTCGACATGAAGAAATTCACTTCAGTGCAGTATGAGCATCTTAAAAGTGAGGCTCTTACATCAACTGACGAGTATGAGAAAATGCTTCTCCCTTTCCTAAAGAAAAAGGGGTTGGTAGAAGACGCTTTTACTTCGGCCAAGCTACGAGCAGCAATGCCTTTGGTGAGAGCTAGGGCACATACTCTAGTTGAGGCGGCAGACGAAATGATGCCGTTCGTAATTGACACGATAGAGAATCCTGATTTCAAGGATGTTTCTATGAAGGTTCGCGAAAAAGTATCCACACTAATTACCGCTCTTGATTCAGACCCGGCTTGGGGAGAGGATCATCTTCGGCAATTGACCAAAAACTGGTTGGTCGAAAACGACCTATCACTAAAGGAGCTGGGTGGATTCATGCGGCTATCACTGACCGGCAGGTCTCATTCACCCGAATTATTCCAGGTGATGGCGACCCTCGGCCGCCGCTCGTCAATCAAAAGGCTGGAAATAGGCGCGTCCCGCCTTACTGGTCTTGACAAGTAGTGCCGAAGTGTCTACGTTTAGGTTTGAGTGACTAGACAGCACTATGGCATGCCGGAAGGCTAGTATAAACTAATACCTTATACGTGTCCCTAATTGTTCATGTGCAAAACTCCTCGGTTAATCACAAGCGTTTGGGTCTAACTCAAAAAGAGCGACCTAATACTGCTAGTTACTATATAGCAACCATTCGGGAAAAGTAGATTGATTACGATCTATTGGTATCGGTCTCTTGCAAAGAAGCGACCATTAGATTCTAATTAATTGTTAATTAGGTTGCTTGAGAGGCGTCCCGATAGTCACTCGTTTATTATAAGGATTACAATAATGTTTATCGCCATAGTTCAAGCTAATGAAGTAGAAAATGAAATCAACATTGAATGGTGTTGTCGAGATTGCACCATGAAAGCATATGGCTGGAACGATAAGCAGTATGACTTCGTTCATGCCCTTGTAACTAGTTCAAAACCAGTCCCAGTTACGGCAGAAGTAGATAAAACTGCCGATTTTGGGTCATTCATCAAAAACACCGTCCTTTAATTACAGGAGATTACAACAATGAAATTCATAGAGCTATCTGACAAAGACAAGATTCGCCACGTAAAAGATAAGTATGCCGAAATTCTCGGTGAGATTGTGGCCGACAAATCAAATCTGGATAAACTTATTCCAGAAATTAAGGAAGAGCCAGTCTTCGTTAGACCCAAACTCCTTGAGGGTGATGACGACGCCGATAAGAAAAACCAGGCGCTTCTAAAGACCGCTCAGGATACACATGCCGCTAAGCAAAAAGAGTTCGAGGACCGCAAGAATACTAGAACAAAAATTCTTGAGACGCTCTCGAAGATCAAAGAAAAAGAAGATTGCATTTGTGAGCCACGAGAGCTTGATATAGACATTAACTATATCGTTCCCGAGTTTGAGATTTTCATCGATTTTGCTCGTGTAAGAGCCGAAGCTCAGAACTACTGATTTCAAAAGAAAGCCACCATGACTAACTCTACTAACGATTATCTAACGTCTTCAATTATAAAGGGCGACCCTTGGGTTAAGGAATTTTGTTCCGCCCCTTCTGCTGAGGAGATGGAAAAACTAATCATGAAAAGGCTAGTTGAGCCTAATCTCAACGGTCCAGTGGTGGCTTATCTTTCTAGAGCCGTAAGTAAGCCAGAAACTCCCGGAGAAATTATCTACGATCTCGTAATCAATTCATACGCTGATTACGATCTTTGTAAAGAGGCGCTCGGCTTTATTATGAAGAAAATCGTAAATAGGAACGTAAAGCTGACTGCATATGTTCTTGAGGATGTATTTCATCTAATTGAACGGCTTGTTGCAAGCCAGTGTTCTGATGACCTATACCAGTGGGTCAAGGAAAATGTTGATGGCCTCACCTCTATGGATGGTGAAAAAAGAAGGACCCTTCTTAATGCCATCAATGCCTTGTCATATTGTCAAATGCCATCCACTAATCTTGGTTCGTTTTGGACGGCACTATGGGAGCAAGGTAATGAGTATTGGTGGAATGCGGCTTTCAATGGCATCAGATATTTTGATATTGAAAAATCAATTACGCTAGTGCCAAAGCTTATCGAGCGTAAATGCTCGAACACGCACTTCCTGCTCTCTAGCATTTGGAGAGTGAAAGATGATGAGCGATTTGCCAATCTTCTGAAAAAGGCCATTCACGACGATCAGGTATGGGCCGGTATTGCAATCAATACGTTGGCTCATAAAATGAAGTGGTCAGAGAAAAACAATCTAATTGAGCGTCTCCATGATGGTAAGGATTCTTATCTTTCTACGGAAGAAGAAGACCACATTGAGAATATGGCATATCTAGGAACCTGATGGAAGAAGTATTGCTTTATGACGGATTGAACGCAATTCATAGGGGCAACATTAAGTTCGGCCCACAAGATCCGGACAAGCAATCTTTCCATGTGGTCTATAATTTCTTTCGCTCATTACGAGCTACGATAAGTAGCTTTAATCCTACAAAAGTTTTCTTTTGTTTGGAGGGAAAGAATAATTTTAGATATAGTCTTTTTTCTGACTACAAGGCAAATAGAATAATAAAGAAGGCATCCAAAGACAATACTGACATTGATAGGCAGAGAGACATAGTAATTAAGTTACTTGCATACCTGCCTATCACTTTGGCTCATGCCGAAAGGTTTGAGGCAGATGATGTTATTGGAACTTTGTGTGAGAATCTAAAAGAAGAAAATAATACGATTATATCTTCAGATAGCGATTTCATACAACTACTTCAACGCGGCTTAAAAGTTAAGTTGTATCATCCAGGCTCTAAAGAGTTTCTGGAGCCACCCAAATACCACTATTTGGTATGGAAGATACTTCGAGGCGATAAAAAGACCGACAACATACCGGGGCTGATGAGCGACGCCAAAGCGTTAGCTATGGTATCCGATCCAAAACTATTGGAAGATTTTCTCTCCATCGAAGAGAACAAGGCCGCGTTTAACCTAAACAAGAAACTAATTGAATTGAGCCAAGTTCCAGATGAAGAAATGATCCTTTCACAAGGAACCACCAATTTTGAAGCTCTCAAAGAGGAGTTTGAAAAAATGGAGTTCAAATCTTTTTTGGTAGATAAATATTGGTCTTCGTTTAAGGAAACGTTCTCATCACTATGAGTAAGCAAAGAGCGGCACACTTATTGGCCATTACTGGAAATAATTTTTCAGAAATTCTTCCGCCAGAAGGCGGCTGGACCAAGCTATACACCGCATGCGTTATGCGAGATAATGGTGCTCCCGGAAAGTTCTATATAGTTGAGGGAGGTAATATCAATTACCTTCATAGGGATTACTCTATAATTGGACTGCGAAATTATCATCCGGCCTTGCTTGATCTAGGAATTTCTCAGCTAGAAAAGAGATGCGCCTTTATGCTGAAAGAAAAGGCGGATAGAGCTAAGTTTCCAAATTTACACCATTTACTAATGAAATATCATGGACTCTATTAAGTGTAACCAGATAAGAAGAATGATGGAGTTTCTTCTTTACAAAGATAACGAGCAGCTTCTAATGCACGAAGTTACTCTTGGAAACAAATCGTGGCCGTCGTGCAATAATAAGGGCCAATTCTATTCCAATTACTTTCAGTCTAGGAAACCAATTATAGCTCCAACCAAAGTAATTGATTTTGCTCATCATCAGCTTTTGAGCGAATGTAAAATACATCTAATGTCACTTTCCATCAGACATAAGATACCTAGGTTTGAACATCTGCTTAAAAAATGTCATAGACTAGAATTCATACCTCAATGATAAATTCATCTTATACTCTTGAGCAGTCGGTCCAAATGCTCAATATACTTGGACGAAGGCAAGTAATGCTTTCGTCGTATCCTTCATGGCCAGAAGATATCGTCAAGAAATATGGGGAATGCGATTTCTTTTTCAACGCCAACAAAATTGTAGTTATGCGTTGCGTCCGCAATGGTATCATTCAATGGAGAGGCCCAATTCCAATGAGTGATTTTTGGGAGCGTAAAATATCCCAATCACTTTCTTTTCAATGCGCCAAGTATATGCGAATTGTCAGTAAAAAAACTGGAATAAAAGAAATTAGCCACCTTCTATGCAGGTTTCATAACTTTAATTACATACCGCCTCCGATTCTAATATAGGAACTTAACTTATGACTAAAGTAGCCGACATTAAAGCAGATAAAAGATTTCCAGCGTTTATTACTAGTCATCATATTTTTTCATCAGGCCTAGAAATTAAGAAGGTATTCCCAGCAATCGGCCTTGAAAACTTTACGCAAAAAGTCAATATAGATAACTCTTCCGAGCTTCTCTCTGCCGCTGAAGAAGTTATTACCTTTATTTCTACGGAAGTAAATGCCCGAATAAGCTCGCTTACTCGTTATGCGGAGATTAAGACGGCACCGACAGCCGACTCTAAAGCTTTTGGTCCTGCTAGAAAAGTTAAGTATAAGAAGTGCTCTTATGTTTTGAAACAGTTCAAGGCGCTTCTTTCAAAGTCATATAAGTCATTCATTGTTCTTAATGAAAAAACAAACAAGATAACGCTTAACTTGTCAGCCGATATAATGGATGACGAAAAGAAGCTGGTTTTTAAGCGTGGAGAAGGACTTTTTAAGGTCTATCAGAAAATAAACGAGCTATTGAGAGAGGCTCATTTTCTACCACTTGGATCTCTAGATCAGGCTCCAGCTTTCAAAAAATATAACGCCGTAAATATTCCCGGAAGCGAATCAAAAATAGTATTCTCATCCTCTGGAATTGAAGGCGCTTGGGACATAGCAACTATGAGCATGAGAGGAATCTCGTCCTGCCAAACGTGGGGACAGGGAAATTCAACTCATTTGGTTGGATCGATTGTAGATCCATTCACCGCCATTATGTATCTCACTACCGGCTCTGATTTTGAGGGCAAAGGATCAAAGATGATGAGACGCTGCATTGTGCGCTTTCTTATTGATGAGGGCAATAAGCCCAGCCTAGTCCTAGAGAGGATGTATCCGGCTCACAACAAAGATGTTGAACAACAGTTTCTAAACATTCTAAAAGAAAAAACTGGTGGCAAGTTACCAATTGCCAACTGCTCGCTCATTTTTAGAAATGGCGTATCAAAAGCTTACATTCCATTAACTCCTATTATGGCAAAGCTGGAGCATAACGCTCATCCATACAGAGATAGTGATATTCAATTCAAGCAACTAATTAGCAACAGAGCTTCTTATCTTGAAAGCGTAAGAAATACGCTTTCATTTATCCCAGCGCACTATTCTGCCAAGGCTAGAATAGCGTCAGGAAAGATTAAGAAATCAGAGCTATCTGATGCGGTGGATAGAACAACTTGGGCGGCAAATAAAGGCATAGATTCTCCGATATATTCGGTAGTTGCTGAAACAACTTTTGTGCTACGACAAGCAATAGAAGAAGCCGTTAGTAATGTAAAAGATACGAATGTTAAGGTTCCAGTAGTAGCACTTCAAGTTTTTGATAGTGTTTTTGCTGAAAATGTTCCAGAGCTTTTTGCTCAAAAAGTAACAGACCTTTATGCTAAACGATCAAAAAAAGGAATATCCTCAACCTATAAGGGCCTTCTAAAGCAGAAGATAAAAGAAGCCTTTATAAAAGAAATTGAAAAGGACCGGGCCAAGCTAGTTGGTAAGGTCGAGAAAATCAAGGGCAGCAAATCACTTCCTCTTCCAGACGATAGCGTTATTGAGCTAATACAAAAAGTATCCTAATGTATAACGTTTCAAACATCCTTGAAAATAAGAAGTATCCGGAATGGATAATTGAACACCCTATTTTCAAGGATGTTTCTATTTATGATAAGATTTTTCCCAAGAAAGGTCTTAATAATTCCTCTGCACCACTAATAACATTACTTGGCGAACAATATCTTGAGTGTTTTATTAAGGATGTTTGTTTTGAAAGCGAAATTATATCAGTCCTTTTGAAGGGAAAATTGACAGCAATGACCGAATCAAACTCGGTTATTGAGGCTCTAATTGAATTTTTTAATAGATTTTCTTATTCCGATTATATCGAAATAAAAAGAGACAATAAAATTTCAGCGATCCTATCTGAAGATATTCCTGACTCTTCAGGAAATCTAGTTTTCAGAAAAGGATCTTCGCTTTTTTCTCTTCTAGAGAAAACAATCGAGCAAAAGATAGGGGTATCTAATTTTTTCGCCTTTGATTCTTTCAAGGATTTTAGCCGACTTAATATCCCTCTATCATCGTCCCAAATTTCTTTTTCTACGGACCCTTGGGACATCGCAACAATGTCCATGCGAGGAATTACTACGTGCCAAAGTTGGAACGGAGAGTATAGGCGATCCCTGATCGGATCTATGCTAGATCCCTATGTTGGTATAGTGTTTCTGGAAAGCAAAGGCAAGCCAACTGAATATGGCTCAAAGATGCTTTATAGATCAACAGTGCGATTTGCGGTAGATAATTCTAAAACAATAAGAAAAAAACAACCAGTTCTTATTCTAGATCATATTTATCCGGAGTTCTTTCCTGAAATTTTTGATCTATTCGCAAAGTTTCTGACTGAAAAATCAGGACTTAAAGTGATTCTGGCTTCTGATGAAGAACAGGATATTATTAATGGGCGATATTTTCTACCAAGAAGTAAAATCAAAGACTCTTTCAATTTCTATTCTGAAAAAGAGATATTTCAGACTCCTCTTCCAGAGGAAGAATCTATTTGCTCTTATCAAAATAATCCGATTAAAGATAAGCCTTCCAAACTAGATGATGATTCTATAAAAAGAGAAATCTCTTTAATTAAGGCTAGATTCATTACTACTCTGATTAGGGAATCATCTACTTCCGGAATTGAATTAAGTAGATTTTCCTCAGACAAAATCAATGCTCTTATTGCCCTCAAGAATAAGAATTTCATTTTCAAAGATCAGATCAAAAATTCAATTAGAACATTCAGTAATTTGCTTATAAGCAATATTGATATTTCTCAAGAGAGAGATTTTGATAAATTATCAGCCTCAATAAAATTGTATCTAAACTACTTTCACAAAAGGAACTATCTATTAGAATCAATTTCTAGCCAGGTAACGCAGTGGAATGGGGCGCTGGCCTTAAGAAAGACATCCTCTCTTACAAAGAGAGATTTTGTCCTTATTATGGAACAGGTTATGAAGCGGGCGGACGCCGCCCTCAAGGCAGAGCTCAAGGCACTTTTCGCCGCTAGGCGCCTTGACAATGCCCGCACGAGTGATTAACTTACATACATAGAGAGTTTGGGAGAACGATAATGGTTGACAAGAAAACAGTATTCAACACGACGGATATCTTCAAAGGGAAAGTTCTGCCGCCATTCCTTAAGGCGCATCCTCTTTTTACCGCCCCTACGAGAATAACGAAAGTTTTCTCCTCGATAGGAATGCCTAACTTTAAGCAGGAAACCAACATTGCAAAATGCATGGTTGATGTAAAAAAAGAAGGCAGTTACGTTTGGAACCTTCTGCATGACGTTAGCTCTGAATGTAATAGGGCTAAAGAGCAGATTGGCCTTTCGTCTCAAAAGACACAGTTCCTAGCTCCTCTAGAAGAGAGACTCGCCAAGAAGGCGAAGCTAAATGAAGTTGCGCAGATCGTTCAGTCGCTTTCATTTCTAGCTGAAACTTGCGATCCAAGAGCGGCCTCGGCATTCCACCCAACTAATGGTGTTGTAAGCTCAAACGGCGGAAAGATCGATCTTCGACTACACGCTAATATCATTGGTGGAGACGGCAAGGTGCTATACAAGGCCGGCATTCCGATCTTTAGGCTCTATAAGCAGCTTCGAGATAAGTGCATTGAGCATGGCGTTCCAGAAAACACCATCATAGCCCTAGACGCTATTGAATCCTACAAGATTTTTAGCAAGGAAAATATTCCCAATAAGAAATATCAGATCGTCTTTTCTTCTGACGGAGAAGAAGGCGCCTGGGACCTTATCACCATGTCAATGCGCGGCACGCGATCATGCCAGCGTTGGGAAGGTGAGTATCCTAAGTGTCTTATTGGTTCGGTTGTTTCCAAGTTCGTTGGAATCATCTACCTCACTTCAGGTGTGGCCGCTGATCCGGTTGAGAATCATGGAAGTCTAGGCACGAAGATGATGCGTAGAAGCATTGTTCGATATGCCTTCGATAAGGACGCCAATACTCCTTGTCTTGTTATGGATAAAATGTATCCAGCAGAGGACGATGAGATCGTAAAGACGTTCATGGATACGCTTGCGGAAAAGAGCAAGCTTCCAGTTTATTACGGCCCTCGTCTTCAGAATAAGACTAGGCACATCTATATCCCGAATGAAAAGATCACGACAAAGATCACTGCTCGTGAAAAATCGTATCAGGATACCGCGCTACGCACCAAGTGTGAGCTTGATGCGCACCTACTGACTCACAATCAGACCGAGCTTGAAAAATACGCCCAGAGAGTTCAGAGCAATTTCTCTCTTTTTCTTTCTTCCAAGTTTGAAGATATTCAGTATAACAATACTGCTACTCCGCCGGATTCGGACCTAAAGAAGATGGTGAATAACTTCACTCTTTCCGCGCCATTCAGTGTAGTTGCGGACGCTCTAGTTGCCGCAATCTTCGCAGGATTTAATGCTCCCAAAACTACCGAGCACTATGGCGTTCGTTCTTACAATAAGGAATACCTAAAAGCCTGCTTCTTGCAGCGCAAAAATATGATCTTCTACAGCAAGGCGCGCGTCGATGCCGCACTTAAGCTTCATTGCTCAAGAGACTACAGCATCGACACGTTCTCCAAGAGCCTATCGGATATGATAGTTGAGTTCGTCAAAAAAGAGCTCTCTTACTCGATTCTTAATCGGTGATTAAAATGCCAGGAATAAACTATATTATCAACAGCACCAAGCCATTCCCGGCTTGGATCAAAGAACATAGGGTTTTCAAAAACCTATCGAGAATAGACAAAGTATTCCCACACATAGGGCTACCTAATTTCACCGAAGACATTACGGTATATTCGGCCGAGTCAGCCAAAAGCATAGCTAGACAGCTAGTATACTTAATGCTCTCCATTCTTAATGAGATGGTGTTTTCGTTAAAAACTTTGCTAGCGAAAGAAATGCTGGACTCGGGCAAAGAAAGAAACGAAAAATGTAATGCCATTCAGTCAGCAATCAACATCATATCGATGCTGACCTATTCTTTGTCAGGTAAAGAATTATGCTCCGTTGTTGAGAATAAGGTTGTTATGTCGATCCCTACTGATATTTTCAGCGGGGCATCGTCATCTCCAGTCTTTAAAAAGGGAGAGGCTTTTCTTAAAGTTCTCAATAAGATTAATTTAGTTCTAGCAGAAATTAAGCCAGACAACTCACTTAAAGTTAATTATGAGAACGATTACTATTACAAAGAGTTTAGTAAGCTAAATATTCCAAACAAAGCATACAAGCTAACTTTCTCTTCATCTGGCGAAGAGGGCGCTTGGGACATTGCCACTGCTTCAATGAGAGGAATCATTTCTTGTCAGGCATGGACGGCGGCTCAATCTAGAGGGCTAATCGGCTCTATCTCCTCTAAATATGTAGGCGTTGTGTTCGTATCTGGAACACAGGACTTTCATCCATACGGAAAGCAAATGATATTCCGGTCGATGGTTAGACTGGTAGTTAATAGGGCCACAGGCACCCCGGCGCTTTATATGGACACCATGTATCCTGCATATAATGCAGATATCATGTCCGCAATTCGCAAAACGCTGAACGATCGTAGCGGATTGGTAGTTTATTCTGCCAGTTTTGCCGAAGAGAAAAACATGGTTACGAGAGACTATTATCTATTGGATGAAGTTTCAAGATCCTTTTTGAGAGAGGGAGAGTTTTCCTACATGGATAGCCCTCTGCATATCGAAAAAAGAAGGAATCCGATTCTATTTAGCAAAGAAAACAAAAAGCTTCTTGAGCGTAGAGGATTTTTCCTCTCAAAACTAGAGAAGGTTATATCTGATAAAAGAGCGGCATACACTAAAAATCTCAAAGAGTTGAGTGAAGGTAAAAAGCCGGAGATAGCTCCAGCCTTTAACGACCTCAAGAAAGGGCAGTATGCCTTTCAAAACACCTTGAACTTCTTCGCTCATTGTGATAGACCACACTCAACCACAAATAAGCCTACCTCGTTTTTCTTGCTTGAGATTTTCAAAGCAATAGGAAATACGGATCAGCCTTTTGAAACAAACAAAGATTGTGATATCTGGATTTTGAAAAATCTAGTTAATAATCTAGAAGAGATCAAGGAAAAGTCTTGGAAAAATCTACAATCCGGTTCGTGGATGAAAGCATTCCCGGCCGCCTCAAAGAGATTTCACGAGACACTAATCACTGATCTTAAGAAAGAGCTTTTAATAGCTTGTAAAGGCGCGTAAATGTGGATGGAATTCAGCGGTTCTTTTGCAGATTTTTGCAATCAAGAAAAAAACAATCCAGGCACATTAATCGAGGTTCTTCTTAATGATAAGAAAAAGCAATTTCTTATCGGTGATGTTAGCGCTTTCGGTTCAGTTATGAATGGTGATTGTCTTTTGCTAAAGACAACCCCCGTTTTAAGATACCAAATAATATGGTATCGATGGCGTTGATTTACTAGTCCAAAGAAAATAGCAAATAATGATATTTGTATATCTCATAGCTACATTCGGAATAACTTTCTTTCTAAAAGAAAGTGATCTTACGAATTGGCTTAGAATTAAGTTGATAGGAATTCACCCGATTTTTATCAAATTACTAGAGTGCTACTTCTGCCTCGGATTTTGGGTAGCGCTGGGAATTTATCTACTAACATTTAGTGGAAAATACAATATCATCGATCACGTCCTATGGGGTTTTGGCGGAGCTACTATTAGTCTCGCAATAAGCTCACTCACATACCACTCCTCAAAAGTGGGCGACCAATAAAGTTCTGCTGAATTACTCTTGAAAGGTAAATAGTTTATGTCAATCACATCAATGTCTTCTGAAGAAATAGCGAAACTAGTTAATGTCGTCAAGCCTGATGGCAACTTCGAGAAGCATATCCTTCATTGTTGCCGAGCGCCGGAATACGAGCTTCGTAAGTGGCTAAAGAAAACGCTCGGCCGTGCTGGCTTTAGATTTATCGAAGATAATTATAAAACAGAACGCGCGAATAAAGATAAACGTTATGACAACATTCATAATCTTGTAGCCATTCGTGGCGAGAACCCAGACGTTTGTTTGGTTGCTCATACTGACGTGTGCAGAGAGCATTCCGAAAAAACGTCTTCGCGACCTTCTAACGAAGGTTATGAGGAGTTTCAGAAATGGCTTGGGGATGGTAAGAAGGTTTCAAAAGAAGAATACCAGCTTATCAAGGACGAGATCATCAAAGAGGACAAGCCTTACCGAGTCGATCCCGTCGTAAAGACGGTAATGCATAACGGCAAACAGCGTCGCATTATCCAGGATCGTCTATGTAAAATCCAGGTTGGAGGAGACGACCGCCTTGGTGTTGCGATCAATACGTGGATCGCTCTAAACACTGGGTTTGACATGGGGCTTTATTTCCCAACTGACGAGGAAATTGGTCTCAAGTCAGCTAGGGCTTGTGATATTCCAGAGCTTAAGGAGTTTGAGATCCTAGTTCAAGTTGATAGAGGTAACAAAAGCAACGAGCTTGTTACCAAGATTAACAATGAGATTCTCTGCACCTACGAAGTTGGCACTCGATTGATTGATATTGCCTATAAGATGGGTAAGATGAGGGCGCCAGTCACGGGCATGCACACAGACGTGTATGCGATTAAGTCAAGAAACATGTGCAAAAACGCCGTAAATATGACTTGTGGTTATCACGATTCATTCGGCGCCGGAGCAAACGAGTATATCGAAATCAACGAAGCGCGCGATACGATGCACTACGTCCATGAAATCGTAAAAGACTACTACCTTTTTGGTAGGTGATATTATGTTGAGCAATTTCTTCCAGCGCTATCTATGCACGGTCTTCAAGATGAAGAAGCTCAACATAAGAATTTCGTATGAAGCATTTATGCTTTCTGGCACAAAATACGATCATAGCAAGGCCATTCCAGGCGTCTATATGATAGATCCCATATCAGTAATGATGGCTGGCGAGCAAAACATAGCTGGTTGTTATAATGATTTTGCCAAGAAATATGGCATTTCTTCTCAAGAAATGAATGCTTTTAGAGCCTTTTTGAAGGGCTCTAGGCTATCCAATTCTTGGACGAGAGAGAATGTAGAAGAGGCCGAGCAATTGTTGTTTTTTGGTCTAGGCATTTATTACATTAAAGCTAGAAGCAGGACAGATAGTCGCTATTATCTTGATCAGGTAAAAGTGCTTGATGGTAAAACCAAGATGAAAATGCTCGTTACCTCTGATTATGTTATAAAGAAATCGCCGGAAGAAACATATCACGACGAATACGGCAATAGGATATGGTAGTTGTCGGTAGAAATTGAAAGTCTAATATAGAAGGATAAGCAAATGATAGAATATTTGAAAAAGGCCTGGGTTCCACTAACTCTATTTGTGTTTGTAATTGCGCTAAGCATTTATGCCATAACGCATTATGTTCCGGTCAATTAAGGGCATCAGCAATTTCTTCTCCAGAAGAAATAAGTGTTCCAAACCAATCTGCGCTCATTGTGAAGTTGATATTGCTGAAGTCGCTGCTTTAGCAATAACTAGTCTTCTAGATAGAAGAATAAACCAAGTATTAGAAAACTCCACCCTAGTCTCTGAATTAAAGCTGGCAAAAACAGCAATTCTCCGAGGCGATTGGCATGAAGACTATAATACATTAAGAGAGGAAAAAGAATATGTCGTCATTTAAGTATATTGCAAAGTTCGCCACACAGTTCGCCGTTAGCCTTTACGTTAGCAAGGTGACTAATCGCCTTGTTGGCCAGGCATTTGATCGAGTGTTTGGCACCACCAAGCCCGCCTGAAATCTCCAACCTAAAGAAAGGAAATCCAATGATTAATCTAGTTATTGCAGTTGTAGCAGCGGTTGTTATCTACAAAGTAATTCGTTCTCATCGCTGAAATTCGGCCTAATTAAAAGGCATATTCAAGCAAAGACTTTAGTATGCCTTTTATTATGCTTTCAATAAGGAAAGTTTGTCCCATCTAGTTTATTCAGAATATCAAAAAGCAATTTTCAAAGACGTTCGCGAAGGTCTTGGGCATACTATCGTGGAAGCTAGAGCTGGCAGTGGTAAAACATCCACCCTACTAGAAGCCCTAAAGTATATTTCTCCAGATAAAAAAATACTTGTAGTAGCTTTTAATAAAAAGATTGCAGTAGAGCTACAAGAGAGAGCACCTAGCTATGCAAATCTAGAGATTTGCACGCTCCATTCGTTTGGATATAGACTGATTAGGCAGTCACTCGGCAAGGTAAAACTTGACACTGAGAAGGCATTTAAGATAATCAAGAAATTACTTGAGCCTCTTAAAGCCAGCCCTAAAGACAAAGATGATTACGAGACAATCTTCGAGATGAAGAAATGCGTCTCTCTTTGCAAAGGTCTTATAATAGATACGCCAGCCAAAATCGATGAACTTATGGATGAGTTCGATATTAGCCAAGGCTCTCTTTCTCGTGAAGATTTTATTCAAACAGTCATTATTGCTCTTGGAGAATGTAAGAAAAAGAAAGACACTATAGATTATGATGATATGATCTATTTTCCTTTCGTTCTTAATCTTCCGGTAGAAAAGTATGACCGCGTTTTGATTGACGAGGTGCAGGACTTAAATCCAGCACAGATTTATCTTGGACTTACCGCTTGCAAGAAGGATGGTAGAATTATATCATTCGGAGATAATTTTCAGGTTCTCTATAAGTTTAGGGGTGCCGACCTTGATGCCATTAGTAATCTTCAAGAACGGCTAAAAGCTAAGATTCTTTACCTTCCTATCTCCTACCGTTGCGGAAAGAACATAGTATTCAGAGCCCAGAAGATGGTGCCGGATATCAAGTATGCTCCGAACGCCAAAGATGGTAAGATAATTCAGATTACAGAAAGCAAACTGCCTGATATGATTCAGCCAGGAGACTTCGTAGTATCTAGAACCAATGCTCCACTGATTAGTATATGCTTTAGTTTATGGCGGAAAAAGATTCCGGCCATCCTAAAAGGCAAGGATCTCGGCCCAATACTGAATGGCGTAATAAAGCAGTCTAAAAAGAAAACTATTAAGTCATTTTTGGTTTGGCTGGATGCTTGGGGAACGCAAGAGGCCGCCAGACTAAAGGCGAAAAACAGAAGCACACGCACACTTGCAGATAAGATTGAGTGCTTAAATGTTTTGGCTGAAGGCCTTCAGACGGTAGATGAATTGACTGATACAATAAAGTCTCTCTTTGAGAATAAGACCACTGACAATATAGTATCTCTTTACACTATTCATGGCGCTAAGGGTTTAGAAGCAAAACGTGTATTCTTCCTTGCATACACCCTGACGTTTGGCCAAAACAAAGAAGAGCTAAACGCAGAATATGTGGCAGTGACTCGTGCCAAGGATGAATTATACTTGGTAAGTAAATGTTAGAAAGAAGCAATGATAACTTTAAAAGATTTAGATTTTTCTTCTGCTCAAGAAGTTTTTGATTTTGTATGTAACCACTTGCTTACACAAAACAAACAGTCATTAGGCCCGGCGAGCACGAACGATTCAGACGATGAAATATGTTCATATAGGGGCCGCGACAATTTAAAATGTGCGGTAGGATGTCTTATATCCGATGAAGAATATCATCCATTTTTTGAATCAAAAGCTGCAAGATATGTTATTTCTAATACCAAATCTCTTTACAAGAAATATGGCGATCACCTGAAGCTCCTAGAAGAACTTCAGATAATTCACGATCGTTCTATGCCAGCTAACTGGCCAAAACATCTTAAAATGCTGGCTGAACATCAAAATCTTTCATTCAATTTCAATCACCTACTATAAAGTAATCATAAAAATGACTAAACAAATAATTGCGGCTGGCGGTGATGCGGTAACTGATATTCCATTTCACTATTATATGCTGGCACAGTCTAGCAGTGAGAAGCCAAAAGTATGCCTTCTTCCAACGGCAAGCGGAGATAACGAAGACCTAATAAGGACATTCTATGGAATAATGCGCCGCCATCATTGCGAGCTGGATTATCTTCCATTGTTCCGCAACAAAGAGAAAAACATTAGGGAGTTTATCCTTAATCAGGACATTATTCTAGTTGCTGGTGGTCAGTCAAAATCTATGATGGGCGTTTGGAAAGAGTGGGGCGTCCATGAATATCTAATGGAGGCTTATGATAACGGCACGATCATGGCCGGCGGAAGCGCCGGGTCAGTTTGCTGGTTTGACGAATGCATTACTGATAGCTTTGCTGGTAAGCTGGCCCCAATGCCGGCACTAGGATTCCTACCATACAGCAATTGTCCGCACTATCGTTCAGACGAGCGCAGAGCCGCCTATAAAACCGCTATCCTTGAGAAGCGCATAAAGCCTGGTTACGCCATCTCGGACGACGCCGCGCTCCACTTCGTTGATGGAAAGCTTTTCAGGGGAATCTGCTCTGAAGCAAACGCATCTAGCTTCTATGTAGATATTGATCTTAATGGCAAAGAGCCAAAGATTAGGTCGGAAAGAATTCCTACTTCCTGGCTTGGAAGCAGATCGGTTCAAGATGAGCTAATTTGGTCAGCCCCAGCATTCAAATATATGATTGCTGAGCAGGAAGCTGAAGACAAGAAAGCTGCCGAAGAAGAGCAAGAGGCCTCCCGCCAGGGTTGAGCTTGGCGGCCAGAGATTTGGGCTAGTTATATCGGTCTATGATATTGGCCATATAACTGGCGTAAATACGCCAGATAGTTATCTGATAGCTCTAATTATACTTAAAGTTCAAATTAGGTAATAAAACCTCATTCTAGAATGAGGAAATCATCTACATCTTTTATATATAAGATAACAAATATAAAGAACAATAAGTCATATATTGGCGTGACAAGCTACGCCAAACCAATTAGAAGATGGAAAAAACATATTCTAATTTCAAAAAATAAAACGCTATATATGACTAATGGTAGCTTTAGAGACCTACACCAAGCCATTTTAGATTTTGGAGTTGGAAGCTTCACTTTTGAAGTTTTAGAAGAGTGCCCAAAGAGATTTGGATTCAAACGCGAACAGTATTGGATTAAGTTTTACAATACTTTTGGCGACGGTGGATATAATAAAACGGCTGGAGGACGGGGATTTAATGGTAGAACTCACTCGGCCGAGACAAAAGAAAAGTTATCAGATTTAAACAAAGGCAAATACTCTGGTGCAGATAATCCATTTTATGGGCAGCATCACACCGAAGAGACTAAGGCCAAGATTTCTGCCGCCAATAAGAAGAAAGCTTTTAATAGAGGCGAAAACAATCCCTTCTACGGCAAGAAACACTCCGAAGAGACCATAGCTTTAATGAAAGAAAAAGCTCAGGCAAGGGAGTATAAGCAGGAGTGGGTTCTTAAAAGAATTAAGTTATCTAAAGATGACGTTGTAGAGATAAAAAAAGATTACGGTAATGGCGTTAAAGTAACGGACTTGGCAGAAAAATACAAAGTATCAATACCTTGCATTTACAAGGTATTAAAAAAGACTCGTGCTACGGATCAAGAACAGTAGAAAGTTAATATAAATGATCACCGAATCGTTCGATCGTATTGTTAAGTGGGCCAAACTAATTAATGCAAAACCCAACCTTAACTGCACGCATTTCTATCTTTCTGAAAATGAAAAGACGATGATTATCGATCTTACCAGAATGACAACAATGCCTCCCCCGCTTAAAGCTTTGGGAGAAAAAGAGAAGTCATATCTTTTTGTCGATCTAAACAATAGCAAGTGCGTTAGATATTATGCCTACGATATTTCTCCGAAAAACTTCTCCTTAGTTGGAGAAAAGGACGGCGAGATATTGATGGCCGCAGTTGAGGACGATATCCTCAGATATATTGAAGACAACATTTCAGAATTGACCAATGAAATTGCGCCAATGTCTAAATTGGTAACAATGTATAAGGGAGATTTTCAGAAACTTCTTCCTCCGGTTCAGCCGCCACCGCAAAGAGCGTATGATACTCAGGGCTATCATAGATCAACAAATCCGAATTATCCATACACGTCTTCATCGTCTAACAATAACTGGGCTGGAACACTGAATAATGCTTATGGGACATCATACAAAGAGCGCGAGCTATTTTGCGATACCCTATATGCCCTTGTTAAACAGGGTAAAACTGGAAGCGCCGTAGATCACATTAGAGAATATGTGAATAAGAAGGATCTCGATAAAGATACTCTCAACGTCATATTGAAATTTATCATCATAGACAAAATGGATATTATCTCGTTGAAAGAGCTAATCATATTGACGGAGCCATTCAAAGATTCTCTGAACGAAAGAAGCACCATAATTGCGAAGTTTCAGGCAATGGTAAATAAGGCGAAGCCACAAAAGGCCAAATCATTATTTAAGGAGATCCAGCCAAATGCATGATATTCACAGAACATTCCCAGTATTGCTGGGAATAAAACTAATGCACGCCATGCCAATTATCAAGAGCCGAGGATTTATTCCCAGGATCTGCAAAACTGATAGTGTCACTAATGAATTGGGAGATACGTTCGTGCCGCTACGAATAAACCTTTCTATTTCACAAGGCATAATAACTGGCTACACGTTTTATTAAACACATGGAAAAATTAAATCAGCAAATTAGCTCTCTAGTAAAAGAGCATGGCTTACTATCTATAGTTTCGGCTCTTATAGAAAACTTTGATGGAGAAGCAGATTTTGCCAACTTATCTGGAGATAAGAAGTCAGAGGATAATTATAGAAAAGTGGCAGTAGTTCTTTTTGATGCAATGAGAAAGATAGATGGCGTCTAATGAAAAATTACCATTTCACAACCAAAATTATCTTCACACTATTTAAGTGGGTGGCTTTAGATGTTACTTTTATGCCAATTACTGATTCGCTTTTTAAACTATCCATTGATAGAAAAGTGAATTGTAGTATGCCTGGCGTCTTATTGAATTTTTCATTTCTGAAATTATTCAATATTTGGCTTTCAGTTTTCGACGAGCGGGTTTTTGATGAAAAAGCCAAAAAGCTTATTGATCCAAAATTGATGAGGCCATCGGTTCTAACTAAACAGCAGATTAAATCTTCTGGAGATTTGCTTGGCGATCTTGTTAGATGGGTGCCTGGGTTTGATCAGCTATTCCATAAACATAGTAATTTACCGGAGATGGTATTGGCTTATAAAACCAATATATTTGATAATCTCCACGAAATGGAGAATTACCTACGAGCGGCCATGACTACTAAACCGAATCGCCATAACTAAAAACCAATAATCCGTTTTTATCTTCACGATTGCCCTTGACACATGCGCGTGCGTGGTTATATTATAGGGTAAGGACGTTGATGCAGAGACCGCATTCTGACTTTAATCTAAAGACAATCTCCACCAAAGAGTATGCTAAAATAGTTGAAGCCACCATTCAATATGGTGGAAATTGTTTTGTCGTAGGCAGACGTGGATGCGGAAAAACAGAAATACTTGATCAAGTAATTAAGAGAAGTGGTTGCAAGACATTTTTTTGGAACGTCTCTACTTTAGAGAGAGTTGATGCTGCCGGATTTCCAGATATTTCTTCTTTCTCAAGAAAAGATGAGTATGTAAGATACATACTTCCGCTAATTTTTAAACCACTATTAGAAGGTGATGAGCCAGTAGTGGCCATCTTGGACGAAGTAGATAAGGCCGATAAAGAGCTTCACGCTCCTCTACTAGAGTTTCTTCGCAGCCACAGCATTAATGGTCGTAAGTTTAAAAACTTACGATCAATATTGATGACAGGAAACCTGCCGGCCGAAGGAGGCCGGCGTCCAATACTGCCTCTTCTCGATAGAACCGAAAAGTATCTTCTTGAACCGACCATAAAGGACTTCATAGAATGGGGATTGGGTGATGGAGAGCTACATCCATCCGTTATCGCATATTTGACAGATGTTCCATCTGACTTATATGGAGAGATTAATCCCGCTGAAAGCTTTGGAACACCATCTCCTAGAATGTGGGAAGAGGCCTCCAAACTAGCCAAATACGGAGAAGCTAACGGGTGGTCACCAGAGCTAATTACAACCAAAATAACTGGTTGTTTAGGCAAGGTGGCCGGTATAAGATATCAGGCATATTTTGAGCATTATCAAGTTCTAATGCCGGATATAGCAAACATACTTAATGGGTTGAAAACCAAAACTCCCTTCTCCAAAGGAATTACGCCAAGCAAGAAGATTACGATGGTAATCATCTTATGCACAAGAGTGGCTCATCTATTGGATGAGATGGTTGCAAATAATAGGAAAGAGATTCCGGTTCAAGTTAGAAATGTCGGCAAATTCCTTCTTCAAATTGACGAGGAGCTTGCGTTGATAGGAATCAGGAACGCAATTGGTAAAGATAGAATGTTCAAGCATCTCTTTGCGGTTAAGGAATACGATAAACTAATAGAGAAGTTGGCCAACCAAATGAAGGGCGCATCAATCTAATGATGTATGTCTATACTGCACATATCATTTATATGATTATATTTGCTGCGGCGGAATAAAAGTGAAATTCACCAAGATAATTGGAGAGATAGATTCAAAAGAAAAAGAGCACCTAGTCAATAGGTGCCAAGGTTATCTTTCGGAAGTTTTTGCCGAACTATCAACTGGATGGAATATGAATCTGCTCGGCTCAAAAGTCGGCGGAGACCCATTATTAATGCAGCTAGTGGCTCCAATGCCACATTATTGTGATATTACTGGTATAGACTTAATTCCTTTAAGAAAAGCTTTTGATAGGACGGATAGGAAAGATGACCTTAATCTTCCATTGAATGAAGAAGACCTAGCATCGATTATAAGATATAGAGAATACAAGAAAAAATATCCTCAAATAGTAGAGACTGCCGCTACTGATGGTAAGGTTTTTTATTGGGCACCACAATTTGTTACTGCAAAAAGCAAACTAGGAGTAAGGTGCCTAGTTGGACATGAAGGAATGCACGCAGCGCTCTTACATCCAAACAGACGCGGGCATCGGATTCCTTCATTATGGAATATATCAATTGACTTTAAGGCCAATTTCAATACGATTGATGACTTGAGGCAGAGGGGATTTAAGCGGCCTGAAGTTCTATTCAAGGAATTGGCCGACTATGTTACTTTAGAAGATTATGCCCAATTCGTTAGGGATCCATATAATCCACCAGAAAAGATGCTGCCATTCTCGCCTCGGTCAGCTATACAGAGGATGTTGGCTCCAGACTATGTTGATTCAAATTATGTAGAGCCAACCGTTCTTTATGCCGAGCCGAATCTACACAAAGATATGTCGCAACCAGAAGTGATATATGATCACTTAATGCGTCAGGTTCCAAGATGCGATGAGTGCGGAAAACTCTTTTGCTATAAGGTGCCGGAAGACGTTCAGGAAATGAAAAGAAAACTAAAGAAGATTCAAGAGCATAATGCCAAAGAATACGGAACCGGAAAAAAAGTGCAAGTGTGATGGAGATGATGTTGAGATAATTGATGTCTTTGGGGTAGGAAGCCTTACCGACGTTCATATGGACGCCAACATCACAGAAGAAGAACTAGCGCAAAGATTCCAAAGCGCAGTAGAGGGTGCCCGCAGAATGGGCGCAAAGATGAGTCCTGGCCTTCAAGAGGAATTGGGAATCTTAATTGCCCCCAAGATGACCTGGGAAGACTTCGTGGCCATTACTTTGGGCTCTAAAAAAGAAGGTATTGGCAAAAATGATTGGGGATCTCCAAGATCAAGGGCTTTATTTTATGGACAGTATCTTCCAAAGAAAAAACTTAACGTATTTAAAGTATTAGTTCTAGTGGATAGAAGTGGTTCGGTTTCTAAAGAAGATGCCACTTACGGAGTATCTCAATTACAGGTTTTAGGATTGAGCATTGAGGGGCACGTCGTTTGCTTTGATACCGTTCCGTATTACGAGACGGCTACACATATCGAAAGCGCTGAGCTTGGGGAATTACTCAAAATCCAATATACAGGCGGAGGAGGCACGGCCCTCGCTCCGACGATCTATTCGTATGAAAAAGAATACGGCCCGGTCGATATGGTAGTGATACTTACGGACGGCGCTATCTTCGATTTAGAAGAGCTTAATAAAAAAGGCTCACCAAATAGTGAAACCCAATTCTTATGGATACTAACTTCTTTAAACGCCGCTTTCAAACCACCTTTTGGGAGGTCCTTTAATTTAAAAAACGACTAGCTCTTATAAACTTAGGTTTGAGTCATCCTTTTCAAAATGACTTTCTTATGTGTATGTATTACGGAGTAAATATGATTAACGAAAAAAATATTGCAGAAACAATCTCTACGGTCTCAAAAGTTGCAGAGTCAATAATTGAAAATATGGAAGTAGGATCTCGCTTTACTACAAAAGACTTTGTAGATCAAATTGTAGAAGAAACTCATGTCCCAGTTTCAGTAGCGGCAGGAATCACTGCCCTAATCGTAAATAACTGCGACAGCGTTAAGCCACGAGCAGGCCGAGGCGGCGGAATATTCAAGATAGACCCGAAAATTGATTCGGCCAAAAACATTGCGGCGATAGCATCTGCCGTTGATATGGACGCAGAGGAAGACGAGGACAATAATGAATGAGCTTACTTGGCCTTTAGGCTTGCTAATTCTAGCCATCATACTATCGGTTGGATTTGTTTTACTAGCCCCAACAGGAATCATAGCAAGAGTTATTACCACAATAGGTAATACTTTCCAAAAAGTAATTGCTTGGATTTCAAGTCGTTTTTCATGAAAATATGACCCCGTAGAATATAGGTTCTACGGGGTCAATTTGTTTGGTATAACATAAATATGTTCCCTAATAATTTCTCTTCAAAAAAAGAATACGATAACTATTTAAGTTGCAGGTCAAATATCAAAATAGGCGATATAATAGTGGCCGAAACCAAATTTCATGGAAACATTAAAGGTAGAGTTGTAGGCTACAATAGATATAGCGACGCATACCTTTTGGGTATAAACGTCTCAAAAGGAGATGAGCCTAACCGGTCATTTCATTATCCTTCTCTAGTCGAGAAGAATGGTTATTTGGTTACAGCAAAAAAAATATGCCCACTACTACTTATTAGTTCTATTAAAATATTCTGGCTTCCAACTGAAGTTGGTGGCACAAGAATTTTGAAAGTCATTAAATACAATGGCGAACAAGAAAAAAAAGAAAAAAAAGAAAAAGCTAAAGCCGCGAAATCCCTTCGCTCTAGCGGCAAGCATGAGGTCCAGTGCGGGACCTATGAAACACAAATTAACTCCTAAACGCGGAGCGAAAAATAAACAGCAATCTTATAAAGATAATGATCATTAAATCATCTCTGCATAAGACCTCATCTGATTGAGCCCAATGCACTTACTACAATTATTGGGGCTATCGCCTCCGCCTGAAGAGGAGCCTATAGAGGCAATTAAACTTGAAGGCCCATTTCTTCCACAAGAATTCATAATTAGAAACAAGGCTAGGCACCTAGAACTATTACGTAATACCATGTCTAAATGCAACCTCACGGTAGGCCGTGATCTAATGGTATTTTCTACAGACCACCAATTACAATCTAGAGATGATTCTAGAATTGAAATTGGATTAAATCATCATATTCATCAAATAGAGCTATCATTCTTAAATCATCAAGAATATGAGATATTAGCAATTGATCGTTTCGTAATTCTTAATCCATCCGACGCATCTATTCTTAAGGAATATCTGGGTCATCATCTTCCAACCGAGGAAGAGCTTAAACGCTGCAAGCTGAAACTTAAATAGGTAAGACTTATGTATGCAAATGTTATTTACAAAGAAACTATGTCTCCAATCACAAGAAATATTGCCAAAGTAGAGGTAGTTGAGGTTGAGGAAAATGAAGCGAATGCGTCGAAATACGCGAAACTATACAGTCTTCAGCTTCCACCAGAAGACAAAACTAAAATCGTTTTCCGGACGATTCAGATCAAAATCGTATAAAAAAATCGCATCATTATGATATGAAAAATCTTCTTCTTGCCGCCGAAAAATTCGAGAAGCTTACTGATAGCGTAGGAAAAATCGTTAAAAATAACGATGAAATCCTCAAGGAAATCAGCTCTTTAAAGGATTTTGACGATAGAGTAGAGCTTGCTGAAGAGAGCTTTGATAAGTTAGGCGAGGGTTCATCTAGAACAATATTTCAAATTTCAGATAGTTTGGTATTGAAAATTGCTCATTCGGATAAGGGTTTAGCACAAAATTCTGCAGAAATGTCAATGAGAGGAGAATGCCTTAATAACGTATTGGCGGCTGACACGGAATCTAAATGGATTATTGTAAGATGGACCGAAACTATGACTGAAGAAGATTTCGAAGATGCAGTAGGCATAAGTTTCAAAACTTTTGGTAAAGCAATTTATTGGACATTTAACAATGAAGTTCATGAAGGCAAGCCAGAAGAATATGATGAAATTGTAAAAAATACACTATATAGGTGTTTATCTAAATTAATTTTAGACAAACAACTTCAAGTGGGTGATGCTATAAAAATTAGCTCTTGGGGCATGTTAGATGGAAAGCCTCTTCTTCGTGATTTTGGTCTTACAAAAGATGTATATACAGAATATTATGAAGATGATTCTGATAATAATACGGTTACTGTATGAGTAAAAAAGTTTTCTATCTTTATCTAGATAAGACCGATGATGGTAACACATTTTATGTGGGCAAAGGCCTATATGGTCGCGTGTTTGATGGGAAGCCTAGAAATAACTATTGGGTTAGAGTTGCCGCTAAACATGGCATGAATAGAGAAATTGTTTTGGCTACTAAAGACGAAAAATTTGCTCTTGACATGGAGATGGCATTAATTAACCAATATGGCACTTATGTTGCCGATCCCGAAAATAATGGCAAATGGGCATGTAATTTAACAAAAGGCGGAGAAGGCTTATCTGGATTGAAATTTTCAGATGAACATAAGGAAAAATTAGCTGCCTCCCACAGAGGCAATAAAAGCTATTTGTTCGGTATAAAAAAAGAAAATCACCCTAAGTTCGGCAAGCCTATTTCTGAGGAAACTAGAAGCAAAATAAGCAAAGCACTTTCTGGTAAAAATGGGCCAATGTACGGCAAGTTAGGTACTGCACATCCAAATTTCGGAAAAATCCAGCCAGAAAATTGGAAGGTGCAGCACAGCAAAGATGTTTCTGGTGAGAAAAATGGCAAAGCCAAACTTAATTTTTCTTTAGTTAAAGAAATAAGAGCAAAATTTGCTACTGGCAAATACTCCAACGCTAAGCTAGGTGAGGAATACGGAGTAAGTAGGGCTGCCATCTATAAAATAGTTAATAATATAAATTGGAAAATATGATTTTTACCGCACTTATAATTGCAGGCTCAGCACTATTCACTTCTTTTTTGGGATACTGGACGCACAGATTATTTCACAATCCAATTTGCGGCCCCTTGTATCAGGCCCATATGGATCATCATACAGTTCAATATCCGCCAGGGAATTTGACTTCCGATGTTTATCGTAGTTCTGGAAAAAATAATTCAGCCTTCATTTTTACTCTTGCATTCTCCCCCATAATGCTTATGGTAATAGCAAGTCACTTCCTGATAGGCATATCTATATGGACGTGTGCATGTGTGCTTGCATCAATGATTGTAACTGGATTGCTACACGATTACATTCACGACGGATTTCATCTGAATAAATCTATTTGGCAGCGCCTTCCTTTTTTCAGTCGTTGGCAAGAACTGCACAACATTCATCACGTAAATATGAGTAAAAATTACGGCATATTTAGTTTGGCTTTTGATAAGGTATTTAAAACTTATCAATCTAAATAAGCTCTAATTACATTGCCCTTTTTTATAGAAAGAAAACATGAAAGATCCTACATTAGAACTGATAGGCCCAGCCAATCTACTTGCTCGGCACATAGGCAGAGCCAGCATTCAGCTTAGCCCAACTATGTTTGAATGCATGTATGTTTGGAGAGCGTCTGCTTTTCCCGCTTTTGACTCTAATTGTAGTAAAATAACTTTAGTTGAGGACGGCCCAACCTCTATGGCGGCCCTCGAAGGACTTATTGTGAAGATGAAGAAAGAGGCGGTCAAACAGTTGAAAGTTCTTTCCGAAGAAACTAAAGCTCTCCAAGACCTTACTAAAGACCTCCAAGTCCTTCTAGAAAGAGAATAATTCAAATGGAAAACCGTTCCGCAACAGAACTTCTTATTCAGGCCGAAAAACTTGGAAGATTTGTTGAGTATAAATGGGTTGATTGCAAAAGCTTACCATTTTCCGGCAAATGGATTGCTAGAGCTACACAAGATAGTTCGGCAAAGTCAATTAGCCATACTTCTGACAGTCCAGAAGTAGCACTACAATCCGTTTATAATCAGCTTAAAAAGATGGCCGCAGATAAAATAGTGTCCATGACCAAACAGCTTGAAGAAGCACAAGAAATAGTCCGTTTCGGTTAAAGAAAGAAAACAATGGCATTTTTAGAAAAGTTTCTCGCCAAAGAAGCGACGAATTTGGCTCGCTCCGTTCTTCAAAGCAATGCGAAGGCCGGTATTAAAAGCTTCATTCAGAAGTTCAAGACCAAATCGCCAGATCAAATCAAGGCGGAAATTATACAAACAATTGGATATCCAACTTGCCATTTCACCGTAAATAAACAACAAGAAATTGTTTATAAACCATCGGTAGTTTTCGTTAGAGAATGGCTTACCAATTCTCCTTTCGTTTCAAGCAGAATCATTAAAGATGAAGAAAGCGGACACGTCTTTCTGGACGGGATAATGATGAACCCTGCCACGAAAATGGATTTAGTCAATGAGTTTATGAGGCAAACCGGAATTAAGGTTGCATCACTGAATTCACATTTTGATGGTGCGCTCAAGCTTCTTGACGTAACTGATTTTACCTCAAAGGTGTTTAAGGATCATTTTGCTGGCTGGGACACTTCTCAAGAAAGCATCATAGAAAACTTCATTCCTTCCCTATATGGCGAGGCATTGGAGACTGATGCCGAATATGCCACATTTCTCTTCCGCAAATGGATTGTAGGGACGGCAAAAAGAGCGATGGAGCCAGGCGTAGCTTTTGACGGCTGCCTCGTCCTAACCGGTCCTGGCGGCGTAGGTAAAACCTCCTTTTTCCGAGAGCTACTGCCTGCTCCATTTGACAACAGAACCGGCGAAGTCCTATGCAATATCAAGAACCCGCAGAAGTTTATCGAAGGAATCATTGGTAAAACGATTTCTTGCTTTGACGAGCTTTCTTCTTTGGAAGCCCCGAAGTCACAAGAAACATTCAAGCAGCTTCTATCTACAAGGTTTATAGATGTTCGTCTTCCTTGGAGACGCGATGCCCAGAGGTTTAATCTCCGAAACTCATTCGGAGCCACAACTAACAAATCAAAATTCATTAAAGACGCAGCTCTTTCTCGTCGCCTATGGACTATTGAGCTTAATAACAAATCGAAAATTGATTTCGATTACCTTAATAAAGTAAAGAAACAATTATGGCAAGAAGCGGTCTATCTTGCAATTCATAATGAACCGCACTTGCTTACATTTAAAGAGCAAGAAGAAGTAGAAAATAACAATTTAAAATTTTTCATATGAGAAAAATATGCCGATATCTAACGAAACAGAAATTAAGAAACTAATAGCTAAAGTCTATAAGACTTTAGACGATCAACTAACCGGCTATCTAGAGTATAATTCATATACTGAATGTTATCAGCTAGTTAGTGATGGCAATATTAGTTTGGCCATTTCTTCATCCTTATCAGAAGATGAGCTGGTGGTGTTTGTTACCGCTCTCTCTGAAAATGAGATTGAGGTAAATAGGCTTATGAAGGAGTCGTTTTCTCTTGCAAAATTCTTCAAGAGAATAACTGATTCAAACACGAAGTCATTTGCGCCAAACGTAGTTAAGGCTTTGACCAATATTAAAACTCTTAAAAGACACAGAGAAACGGCTGCCAAAAAGGCTATAGAAAATAAGGCCCTATATAGAGCTGCCAGATTGACTCCGAGACAAAAGCAGGTATTAAGCACTCTAGGCCTGCACATTAATGCCTTTGAAGGAACGTAATGAAAAAGAACAATAAGTTGGGGCCGGCACTTGAAAAGTTCATGTGGGCCTACCATACCCATTATGGCACATTATCAAATCAGATTTTGACAGAGATAATGGAATCTAATTTGGACGATCCTGCTTGCAAGGAATTATTTTCATTATTGTCTCAAGATACTAAAGTGGTAACTGAAATACTGCGAAACAGCATAGCGGTCAATCAAGTCTTCTTTAAGATGAGAAATAGTTTTGTTGATGACTTTATTAAAGGCCTAAAAGAAATTAAGTTTCTAGAAGAAGAAGATAAGCGACTCAAAGAAATTGATGAGCGGGAAGCATCAAAATCCGTTGAAAAGAATAAGAAAATTAAACAACTAATTCTGGATTTGGGTCTTACTCCAAAACAAAAAATAATCTTTAAATCCATATTAGATGTAAAGTAATGAAAATTCCAGTAACGTTTAAAAACAAAAAATATCCAGAATTTATTCGAAACAATTCTCACATCAAAAATTGCGAAATTATCAAAAGCTTTAAGGATTTTGAGATTTCCGATTATAGAGAGACATGCACACACAAGTGTAATATTTCTATGGAGACTTATGTAAAAAACCTAAAGTCTGCCTTAGTAAAATATACTAGTAATTGGGAAGGGTGGTCATTATTATTATCATCTACCATTACATTAATGAGAAGCTCGCTAGCTAATCTAGCAAGCAAAATAACCGTATCTTCTATTAAGAAGAATGGAATGTTGGTTTTGCCGTGCGAAGTTAAGGTCAATAATTATTACCGTGGCAAGTTGATTACCTATCAAAAAGGCGATTCGTTACTTGATCTATTAAATAGGCTTTATCAAGATTTAGAGGAATTTGGGTGCATTTATACTGCGAAATTGTCACTATATAAAAAACTATTAGTTGATGGGGCCAATCTAGAGCTTTCTTGGAACGACGATTTAGAGGTAGTTTTTTCTACCCACCCATGGGATATTGCCACCATGAGCATGAGAGGCATAAAGTCCTGCCAGTCTTGGGGTAAGACACAATCCACTTGCTTAATAGGATCCATTATTGATCCTAACATGGGCGTAATGTATATTACTGATGGAAAGCCATACGCCAAATATGGCGAGCGTATGCTGGCTCGCGCCGTAGTTAGACTTACGGCACCGATGCACAGATTTAAAGACACCCAATATGTAGAGGCCACAGAAGAAGATAAGAAAAAGCGCGCCTTCGTAATAGAGGGGCCATACGCTTATTTTTCTTCAGGATCTGCCAATATAGATGTCTATACAAATATCTTTTATAAGAGCATGTCGCCCAAACTTATAAGTAAAAAATTATTACAAGCGTCGAAAATTAAACAATACTTTAGGGGAATACCTCTTACTCCACAGGTAAAAAAGTTACCAGAAAAATACCGCTCATACAGAGATAGTGGTATGCCATATGTTTCTATATAAAAACATGATTACTTATAGTGACACCGGGTATAAAATATACCGTTCCAATGGAAAACTTGTTGTATCGGCACAATGGGAATATGATTATCCAGTAACCGTCACAAAATTTCCTGACGGCTCCGCTCTTCATAGAACCTCTACACATGGCGTTATTCATAGGGAAGATGGGCCTGCCGTGGAAAACAGAGGGTCTATTCATGGCGCTAACCTTCCTGATAATTATTATCTTCATGGAGAACTTCTATCCAAAATAGAATACGACCAGTGGCTAAAAGCAAAAAAATCCTTCAACGACATGAAGGCTCGTTATAGTGCTTCCGACATGTCAAAACAAGTATCAGTTGGAGCGGATAAATTAGGCAGTTCAATTTCTGAAACAGTTACGCTAAAAGTAGATGCTAAATCAGATTTTCTTCCTCTTGAAAAAGAATTGCAAGCCGCCTTCTCAAAAGAAGAGCTTGTTAGTGAGCCGACTTGGCCAGAAGAAAACGTAGTTGATTATGCTAAATATCAAAAACAAATAAAGGAAAGAGCCGAAGAATTTATCAAGGCTTTTGACGCTGAAAGACTAGCGGCTTCCAAAAAAGAAGAAGAAAAACAGAAGATTCTAAAAATAGAGGAACTTACTAAAAAAGTAGAGGAGCTTACAAAAGAGCGTATTGCGAAAAAATTCGGCTCAGCCCCTCCTTTAGATATTCATCAACTTAATCGTTACGGCTTCAATGTAAGTCTAAAAGATTTTTTAAGTTGGTCAAATGTTGGCGCAGATCATGTAAAAAATGCTTTTCTAAAGTTTCTAGATACCGGATTGGAGCTAGATAAGGCTTTGGTGTCGGATCATATATTTATAGCAAATAGTTCCGCTGCCCGCAGAACAGTAGAAGAACAAGCGAAGGCAAATCTTATAAAAGAAGATTTGGCTAAAAAAGATAAAGATATAGAAATACGCATTCCTGGCTCATACAACGAGATGAGTGATTTTGTTGGGCGTCTTGTCAATATTAACGCCATTGACAGAAACGACTTCATTACACAAATGAGTAAATGTGAAAGATGGTCAGACAGTGATCATATAACGATTGCGCAAAGAATATCTTCTTATTTTAAAGGAGATATGACTGCAACGCTTTCTGAAATTAAAACTTTAGTTTCTAAAGCCAATGATAAGGTTTTGGAGAAAGACATTCCTTATTTCATTGATACTAAAGATATACCGCTGGACCCACACGCGCATGTGTCTAAAAAAGAAGCCAAAAATATTAAAGAGATTGAAAAGATTAATCGTCTTTTGGCTAATGGAAAAATCCAAATAAAGGATTTAGATAAGTATGTTGCCCTAGGAATAATTACTAATTCTGGATTGAAGGCTTGGCGCATTCAGGATCAGGCAAACAACAATTATTTCTATAGTGATTTTGATTCTTCTCAAGACGAAGGTTATACAATTACGGACAATGACCAAATACTTTTAAATGATCTATTTGATAGGTTTGGAGAAACCAAATTCGAGTCTGAAGTTCATAAGGCAGCCTGCAGGATTGCCGGCAAGCAGTTAAACAACATAACAAGAACTGCCATCATAAAGTCTCTTCCAAAAGATAAGGCCGAAGGAATAAAAGACTTCCTATCATCAGAGCTAGGCAACAGTTTTGTTAGTATGATTGGCGGCGTCACTCTTACATATGCTATGGAGTCAAACGACACGGCTCAAAAACTAGCCAAAGAATTGCGTGTTTCAGGAATAACCACGCTTGGCAATGAGGCAGTCAATACACTAATGGGTGGAATTTTTGACGTTATTAAAAATACCGTTGCTGATTTGCCGGAGTCCCAAGAAATTGATACGGAAAACGAAATTATAGAAGAGGATTTTGCTCTAATTCAAGAAAATGAAAAAGAACGAAATCAGATGCTTAATTAGAGAAAAGGCTTCATTTTAAATGAGAAAAATTAGAAGGCTGACTAATCCTAAAAACATAGTTAAGTCACCAATTATTGCGAGAGAACAATTGAAAGCTAGAACTCCAAAACGCCATATACGAATAGGCAACTCTCGTCGAAACAGTTACGACTCATATCTCTATTATGGTAGAGAGCCTGATACCCAAACTTGGTGTGGTCTAAAATCATTTGAGGGTGGCGACTCAATAATAGATGAGTCTGATTGTCTTCCTTCGCTAAGAACCAAGCCATTTATATCTAGAAGCAAAAATTGTTCTTGTTGTGATAACGCCATAATTAGAGCCTTGAGACAACGAATACTAGGAATATGATATGAAAAATATAGCGGTTTTAGATTGTCTTTTAGGAGACAATGGTAAGGGTCATTTCACCCATCATTTCTCTCCCAAATATGATTGGGTTATTCGTCATGCTGGCTCGGAAAATTGTGGTCACGTCATCTATCGTGATGGCAAGAAATACACCCATCATTATCTTCCATCGGCAGATTATAGATGTAAGACGGTAAAATCCTATCTTGCATCGGGAATGTATATTAACCTAGAAAATCTATTGGCCGAAATCCTCTTATTTGAGAAAGATTTTCCAGGAGTAGGCGAGTCCATATACGTGGATATGGACGCATTTACTATTAGCTCTGGCCACATTGATCTTGATAAGGCCCACAACACAGGAGTAGGATCTACTGGCAAAGGTGTTGGGCCAGCAGCGGTTAGTAAATACAGCCGCAATGGTAGTCGCGTGTATAACTACATGAACGATGATGCTGAAGTTATCAAAAAGCTAAAGGCGGTTGGCGTTACATTTACTACGGTCTTGGCTATGAAAGAAGAATTTGAGAAATCAAGACTCCTCTTTGAAGGCAGCCAAGGAGTAATGCTCGACATTAATGCTGGGCTTTACCCGTATGTTACCGCTGGCGACTGCACCGTTTCAGGCATAGCTGCCTCTGGCTTTAATTTCGTTAAGCTGGATAGGGTTTATGGAATGATGAAGCCGTATGTAACCAAGGCTGGAAGCCCAGGCCCTTTGCCAACTGAAATGTCATCGGAAGATGCTATTCAGTGGAGAGAGCTTGGCGGAGAGATTGGAGCAACAACCGGAAAGCCTCGTAGAATTGGCTATCTCGACTTGCCAATGCTCAAATACGGAATTCAAAAAGGCGGAATCACACACCTAATTGTATGTAAGATGGATATTCCTGAAGGCCAGAGAAGCATCAAAACTTGCGTCTCATATGGCAAAGAGGTATTCTCTCCAAGCGACTTCAATAATGTAAATCCGACCTATCTTGATTTGCCTTGCTGGAAAGATTCTAAAGACGCCAATCAAACAAGATCCTTTTTGAAGTATGTCGAGTCTTTCACTAAAACCCCTATTGAATATATTTCAACCGGAGTAAAGCCCGAAGATGTTATAAGCCTGGCGCCAAAAGAGCCTAATACACGGCTTATGGATCCGTTTGAATTTTTGACTAATTGATACTAAACTAAAAATAGAAAGACACATAAAATGTTATATTATTCAGCCATCTTTTTCGTTATCGCACTTGTCGCAGCAGTATTAGGTTTCGGCGCTATTGCCGGAGCTTCAGCGGGTATTGCCAAAATCCTATTCTTTGTCTTCCTAGTATTAGGAGCTCTCTCATTAATTTTTGGCCGCAGAAACTAATGACTACTAAATTTAGCGAAAAGAACATATGTGAATGCATGCACTGGAAGCACGAGCATTTAAGCAAAAGATCGTGGATTATGGGAGTTCTTTTTGGCGGCGAACCAGGCAAATGTAATGCCAAAGATATTCACGGTATAGATATGCACTGCCAATGCGAAGGGTTTGATGCCCACATTCCTATACGAGACAAGTAAAATGAAAATCAAAGAATTAATAGAACTTCTTTCTAAAGAAAATCAAGAAGCAGATGTTTATATTGAGTTTAATGGCTGCACTGAAACTGGCGAAAGATTAGCCATTACTGAAATAGAAAAAGAAACATTCGTAGAAATTGCTCCGGCAGATAGTGGCGATGGGTGGGAAACAATACTGCCATTATCTGAATGTGAAGTTGATGAAAAAGAAATTCTAAAAAAACAAGAGGCCATATGTCTTTATTCTAATCGAATGAGGTATAACCCCTTTTATCCAGAATCACAAGAAGACGATGATGACTAATCATATAATTTTCGATAAGCTTAAGGAGATCAAATCTCCCATATCTGATGGCGTAATCTACCTTACCCGCCACGGATCTAAAGCTTATGGAACAAACATCGAAGGCAGTGACGACGACTATAAGGGAGTAGCCATTCCAACGAAAGACTACTATTTCGGCGTTACTAAAAAGTTCGAGCAGCAAGAGTTCAATGAGCCAGATACGGTAATTTACGAGCTACGTAAGTTTTTTAGCCTGCTATCCAACTGCAACCCTAACTGCATAGAGGTTCTTTTCACAGATCCTTCTGACCATATTTTCGTCTCCAAGGCAGGAGAAAAAATCCTTGAAAACAGGAATATTTTCCTTTCTAAACGAGTAAGGTGGAGCTTTGCCGGATATGCGGTTAGTCAGCTTAACCGCATAAAAAACCATCGAAAATATCTCCGCAATCCAATGCTCTGCCCACCATCTCGTAAAGAGTTTGGGCTAGAAGAAAAACCTCTGATTGAGAAGAATCAGTTAGAAGCTACGATGGCCATGATCCAGAAGGATATGGATCGTATCAATTTTGATTGGCTTCAAGACCTTCAAGAGGCTGAAAAAATAGGTATCCGCAATGTAATGGCGGAAATGATGGCTGACGCAAAGATTACGTCAGACGATCGTTGGTTATCTAGCGCAAGACGTTCTGGGTTAGACGAGAACTTTATTCATCTTCTCCAAAGAGAACGGGAGTATCTAGGTAAAAAACGAGAATGGGAGCAGTATCTTAAGTGGAAGCTAGAAAGAAATCCAGAAAGGGCAGCAATTGAGGCCAAATTTGGATACGACTGCAAGCACGCATATCATTTAGTTCGCTTGTTACGCATGTGTCGTGAGATTTTAACAACCGGAGAGGTTCGTGTTAAACGAATAGCTGACCGAGAAGAACTTCTAGAAATTCGTTCTGGTCTTTGGGAAGTTGATTATTTAATAGAATGGGCAGAAAGGGAAGATAGGGAATTGAATGATCTCTATAAAACCTGCGATTTTCTACCTTATTGCCCAGACATCAAAAAAATAGACGGCCTCTCAATAGAGCTAATAGAACAGTATCTCCGATAACGACTATCAAATCTAAAGCATCTTTATGAGATGGCAGCAGAATATGATTTTTTGAGATTGGTAGATGATTTATCAAAAACCTCCAACAAGAGATTATATGAACAAAAAGCACGCCGCCTAATAAATAAAGCTTTTGACAAAACAAACTCCTTCTATCCATACCGATTAGCTTTGGAACTGGATAGAAGGAGCTTTCCAACATCAGAGCTAGAAAACTATATAATCAAGATAGCGAATAGGTCCAGATTTAACCTTCGCTATCTTGTTTTGTTTCCGCTAAACATTATTGGAGCCAACGTTTCCAACCTAGAAAAGGCGGTATTGGAAATCAATGATGCAGAGCTTTTGGCGGAATTTTCACAGGTTCCATATTCAAATACTGCTGCCATAGAGAGGCTCATTCTTAATGCGGAGAATGCAAAAGCTTCCTATATATTCATTAATTTTCATAAAAACTCTCAAATAGAGAAGCATAAGAAGATTTTGATTCGCTCGAAAAAATCGAGGTATCTATACAAATGTGCAACGCTAGCCAAAAATAAAGCAGAATTTGAAATTATCGAAAATCTGCTTTTAAAAAATAAAAGCAATTACTATATTAGGCTTATAGCAACACTTCCATTTGCTAATCTAGAAAAGATAGAGAATAGAATAATTGCTACGGAAAATTTTGAAGAAATTAAGAAGCTATACAAAATAACAAAAAGTCATCGCTTAGCAAAATACGTTATAATAATGTAAGATTTCAGCCTTTTTTGTTTTTATTGTATTCTTCTAAAAATCTTTTTATAGACCCCATTGGAACGGTAAAGGCCTGAACTGCCATTCTTGAGTTGCAAAAAGATATAATACCAACGAGGTGGCCGCCCATATCAAACACTCCTCCACCGCTATTTCCGCCAGAAATTCCGGCGTTTATCTGCATGAAAGGCCCATGAATATCTATTGCGTCCTGGTCGATATCCGATCTATATGCAGACACATACCCGCGCGTGAATGTATATTCAATCTTTGCTGGATGGCCCATGACTACTATGTCATCTCCAACAGCCGGCTCAAAATCAGCTAATACGGCATGTCGATGGACCAACGGGCTACCATTAACTTCTATTAAGGCTATGTCGTGTGCTCCATCGCCAGCAACAACTTTAGCGCTGAGATAGTTCATTGGTCCGTGATGAACAACATTATTGAAAGAGTCTTTTGTTGAATAATACACTGGGGCGCCAATAGCATCAAGTTTTTGACCTTTATCTTCAGCAGATTCTTGGTCGTCTTCTGGAAGGCTCATAACTTTAGCGGCAGCGGCACAGTGGTATGCAGTAAGTATATGGCGAGAATCAACCCACACTCCGGTGCAATATGTTCCCCATCCTTTATTGGAGTTATATCCAACCAGCGAAACAGTTTGCTCAATTAGCCTTGTAGGTAGGCTAGCCTCCGGCCTGGCAGGAGGTTTCATACAAGATATTGGACCAGCAATCAGCATCAATAGAACTATTATTTTTTTAAGCATTTTCATTCTCCACCACATACATTAAAAGATTCGGCGTCACACTGGTAATATTCACAAATAAATTTCAAATCATCTTTAGAGATGTCGTGGGCTGATGTTTCATCCATAGCATAGAACATAACGGCACTTTTACTTTCGCTATGGTCAAGTATATTTAACGAAGAATGAATGGCTTCATGTAAGGCAACTTCATAAAATGTGCTTCTAATTAACCTATCTCTTGGCAAAAGAACAGTTGGAATTTCTTCTTGACTCAAGAAGAGTCCGGCAGTTTGTTTGCCTTTATGTTCCTTTGCTAGTCTTCTATCTGACGCTCTAATTCTTGGGTCCTTACTATCTACACTCATAATCACTATGCTTGGACTTATTCTCATCTGATAGTAGTCCGCAACACTAGCGTTGGTAATGAATTCAAACTGAACTATGGAATGATTTGTGCTGCATTCTAGCCTTTTATAGGCCCTAACGATATCATTCTTTTCCTCTTCGGAAAAGGATGCGTCAATCCAGACGGTTTTCTTAATGGGTTCGGAAAGCCAAATTGCTGGCTGCTTCGATTTGTGTTGGAGGATGCAGCAAGTCCCGCTAAAGACTATAAAAAAAACAGCTAGTAATAACGCCACAATCCTCAGGGAACCGCCCATTATATACCGCTTTATAGATATAAAGTTGTCGAGAAGGCAAAAATCACTAGTAACATTGAGCGTAACGAACGAACGAAGAATAAACGGAGAATAAAATGAAGCTATTTTCGACACTATCAGATACCGATAAGGAAAGAGCCATACATATGGCCGAACATATTGTTTTAGATGATTTTTTGGAAAATGGAGTTAATGAGGAGCCGGAAAATGAAGAAGAGCAGGAGCGTCTTGAGGAAGCTGAAAAAGCCATTGCTCACGTCAAAACCCTAGGCTCTGATGAGGAAAAGGCGGAGTTTCTTTTTGAAAACTCGGCAACTGGAGAGATGATTCTGGAAAGAGCCTATCAGATAGCAAGCTCATCTATATTTATAGAGGAGAATGAAACGGCTTTCTTTCTAAAAGAAATGAGCGATCATTTCGGAAATAAAGACAAGTCCGCCGAAGAAGGCGAGTCATCAGACAGCAAGCCAGTCGAGGCGTTAATATCTAATGCTCCCAAAAAGGACATGAGGCATTTGAACTAATATGAAATTTAAAGTATCACTGCATCTGATGCCTGCCCGTAAAGGTGGGCTTTATAGTGACAATAAGTTTAATTGGAGGATTCCAAAAGATACGGCCCAAGAAGCCGGAGTAATTCTTTTTGATGACGCTGATTTTTTACTTAACCCAGGCGAAATGACTGATGCTACCCTAGTTCCTCTAGATACCCATCTTTGGACGCATATAAAAGTAGGCGATTCAATTGTAGCTTTTGAGGGCTATCATAAGGTTGCTGAAGCAGATATTGTTGAAATTATTAAATAACACAAATGAAAAAGCATTTATATTTGACTACAAAACAATACGGCCCATATCCAATAGGCAGCAAGTGTTTTGCTTTCCGCATATTTGGCGGAACCAAATTATTGGTTGAGTTTATGGATGGAAATGTAATTGAATTGAATGGAGGGGACGCTTATCTTAAGGGATTGGTTTCTCACCCTTGGATGAACGAAGTTCATCACGATCTAATTCCTCTACATGAAGGCGATAGGTCAAAAGAATCCGCCCAATTAATTCAGGAATGGATTATGGAACTAAAAGAAAAGAGATGAAACCAGTTCTTTACAATCTTTCTTTTAAACATGAGGTTCCAGAAGATAGCATTATCATAAATGTAACATCATATTCAGACTCGTTTGGAAGAATGCTGAGCCCGTTTAATGTTGGGCCAGTTAATCTTTATGATGGATATTGGGCCCATAATCTTGAGAACGGCTATCAGTTCGCCAAAATATACGCACAGTATAGTAACGATAAGGGCGAGCCAAACGATAACTATTGGAAGTGGGCGAAGGCTGGTTGGGAAAATAAGAAACCAATCAAATATCCTTTAGGTGCCTGGAACGAATGCCTTCATCATTGGTGGAAAGGCAGAAAGCTTAATAGGCTTGAGGCTCAGAATGAAATCTTTCTTCCATTATATAAGGAAGCGGTCGTCAAAACTAAGGAATTCGAGACTCTAAAAGAGTTATATGAGACCTCTGAGCAGGACATTGTTTTGATTGACTATGAGGGCTATGACTACCGATTTCTAGAAATGACTTTAGAAGATGTTTTCACGCATCCTGACTATCCGGTAGGTCAAGGATTTGCACTAATAGGATTACTGGAAGGAGTATTATAATGACCGCAAGAGCCACCGAGACAGCCGAGTTTAACAGTGTTTTTACAAATGTTTTGACAAAATTTCAGCCATATGATTTATCATATTCGCTAGATAACATAATGAGAAAAATGTCAAATAAAGATATTGAGCTTTTTAGCGAAGGAGTTTTGTCTATATCAAATGATGATATACAAAAATTATCTTCTCTTAAGGTAATGAATGATGCTATGGCCGCTTATAAGGCCAGCATCTTTAATGGCCTAAAGAAAGCCGTTAAAGCTACCATAAAAAGAAAAAAGGCAGACCTAGCTTTGGCCAGAAAAAGAAAAAGATTAATAGAAGAGCGAAAAGCAAGAGAGATTGAGGCCAAGAAAAATGCTAAAAGTATGTTTGCTAAACTAAATCTTACGCGAGAGCAAAAAGAAATTCTAAAGAAAATGGTCGGATCAAAATGATTAAAAAAATTCCGTTACCTGAAGTTCCAATGAGAAAAGTTATTGGAAAAAAATCTACAAGAATGGAGTGGTTTTACTCAAGCAAATTGCGGTCAATGCCTGATAAAAGCATAAATGCTTTAGATGATTATCTATCAAATACTCCGGCGCAAGAGCTGCAAGAGCAGATGTATAAGTTTGAACCAATTTCAAATCTAATCAAAGATTTTGAGAAAAATATAATTTCAGATTTAAAATTGCAAGTTAAACGCTCAAAAATATTGAGGGCGGCGCAAAAAAAGATCAAGCAGGCCCATCAGGCAGCACAAGCAAAATTTGCCAAGGAACAAGAGGAACGCATTAGAAAACAACAAGAAGCTGATAAGCGCGTAAGAGACCAAGTGCAATCCGGCAATATATTTACACAACTAAAACTAACTCCAGAACAAAAATTAATTTTAAAGAAAATGGTAGATGGACAATGATTACAGAAACAATAATTCCAGTCAAAGCAGATACTAATAAGCTAATTGAAGAGTCTTTTAATGCAGTAACTTCCAAAGTTCCAGCAGAATGGGTTGCGCCATCAATAAAGTACAAGAGATGGTCTTCTTCTAGAAGATATAGTTATTATGGCTATGGCTATAGTCGTTATAAAAATATCCCTGTTGAAGAGCATCAGATACGAAATGTTGTTCATTACCTAAATCCAAGAGGGTTGGATAAGGTAACAGAGGCCTCTCTGGAAGAGGCCGGAAAAATTCCGGCAGTCAAAAAGCTTCTAACCACAATGCAGCTTAATTTTGTAAATGAATTTCTTAAGGTCTCAAATCAACTAATTGAAGATAGAGAGAAGAAGGCCGCAGCCGAGCACGCTAAGGCTGAAAAGAAAAGATTAGCCAAAATTAAAACCGAAAAGAATCAGGCTGCCGCTAGAAAAAAGAGAGCGGAAGAAGCTGCCATCAGAAAAGCCAAGCTTGATGAGATTAAAGAAAAGAATAAGCAAAAAGCTTTACGAAAGGCCTTGCGTGAGCAAAAAATTGCCAATAAAAACAAAGAGCTTTTAGATTCTCTTTGCTTAACTGCTTCGCAAAAAGCAATTCTAAAGAAATTGGCGGTATGATCATGGAACAGAATTATATTGCCAGCATTAGAAAAAAAACGCAAGTAGCCCTAATCTCCAAAAGAGATGCGTGCTTAAGAAACGTAATTAAAATTATAGAAGATTGCGCAAATGCCGGAATGAGTCATGCCTATTTGCAAACGTCCTACTCAAAAGAGCATATTAAATACATTAAAGAATATTTAATTGAGCAGGGATTTAAAATTGTTGGCTCTAAAATTAGTTGGTGAAAAATGGAATTCTTACAAAAAGTAAAGAGACAATCTGAAATAGGAAAATTACGAATTAGAAATAAGGCAATGTTAGATATTAAGAATATTATTTTAGACGCTGCCCGTTTAGGAAAAAACTCTACTTCTACTCTTGGCCTTAATCTAAATGGTTATGGCACATATGTAATTGAAAAGCTCAAAGAAGAAGGTTTTGAGGCTTCACAAATTGTCGGCAACAATGATAGTTTATTGTGCCATTATAATATTAGGTGGTAAATGGAATTTTCAATAGAATCAATTAAAGCGAAGGCCTCGACTGCGAAATTGAACTCAAAATTCAATGACCTTAAAAAGGCAGAATTCTTAATAGAGAAGTCTGCTGATAAAGGAAAAGATTTGTGTATTTTGACTGCAGACCATGTTTATGATTTGGACGGCAGTTCAGAATTTATCATCTCAAACCTAAGAGATTGTGGGTTTGAGGTTATTGAAGATAAGTTTTGCGGAAGACTATGTTCAATATGGATATATTGGAGAGACAAAAAATGATACAAGAAAATATTCTACAAAAATTAGTTGATGCGCAGGTTAAATCATTTCAACCAGATAAAGAATATGTTATTGATCAGTGGTATGATTGTAACGATTCAGATATTGAGGGCGATTGTATTAGGTTGAAAATTTCAGACCAAGATTTAGCAGCAATGAAGCTGAACATTTCAGAAGTTAAAAAGGCAGTAGCTTCTAGTGCATCAATAAACTATGTGCTAGAAAAATATAAAAAAGCCCTAATTGCTGGTTTGGCTAGTCCAATTTATGAGCAAATAGCTGACTGTAAAGATCAGGCTATAGACGATGCATATTGTGAAAAGATGCGCATCAAAGATGAAGAGATAGAGCGAGAGCGGCAAAGCATTCGCAAAGCAGCTCTTCGCAAGATCAAGAATCTAAATCTAACTTCAAAAGAAAAAGAGGTTTTAGGTATTTATGAAAAATAAAGCTCCTGATTTGGAAATAATTGATTCAGTTCTAAACGAATATTTTTTAGACACTGAAACAGGGGGCTGGGCTGAAGAGGATGAGATCGGTACGGTATATATTTATAATGCGGACGGCAGCATCTATGCGGTGATGCCAACTGATACGTGGTTTGAGTTACTTAATTATAAAGAAGAGGAAGAAACAAATGAAACTATCACCAATGAATGACAATGTTCTAATCAAACGCAGAGAAGAAAACAAGATGACCCCAGGAGGACTACATATTCCTGGCACCGGTCAGAGCGAGTCGCAGGAAGCCGAGGTTTTAGCCGTAGGGCCCGGACGAACGCTTGAGAGCGGCCAGCTTGTTCCGATGTCGGTAAAGCCAGGCAATGTCGTGCTCGTCCCACCACAGAGCGGCATCAAGCTGAAGTTTGAGGGTCAGGATTTCTTGATGATTCAAGAATATAACATCCTAGCAGTTATTACGGAATAATGGTGTAAAATGGCTCGATCTGATGAAATCATGATGTGTGTCGGATGTTATTGCTTAAAATCCGATGATGATGCCAAGCGCCATTGTGACGCTGGGTGTTACGGATGCTCTCATTCTTTCGAGCCATTTTTAGAAATTGATGGCAAACTTGTTCCGGCCCCACAAGAAACTAGGGGCGAACGAGTGATTAGACTGGTGCATGAATTGGGAGTTGAGGATTTGGACATTCCAATGATTTGTAGGCCGCCAGGAGATTTGTTTTCTCAAACAAGAGTGTCTCCAGAAGATAAAGAAAGCTAAAGATTTATTATGGGAAGCGATGAAGTATATTATGTCCAGAATAGGCTGCACATTACCATAGATGATATTAATTCTATGGAGCCAGACCTTTTTTATTGGATATTAGAATCCCTGTTGGCTCAAGAAGCTGAGGAAATGGAAGCATGTCAATAGTTTTAGATCTGACTGATAATGAGGCGAAATGCCTAATTAAGGCTTTAGTTTTAAACTATGCCGACACGCATGATGATTTTTCTCCCACAGATATTGGCGAGTGTAATCAAATAAAAGAAAATCTTCTTGGCGAATTAATAAGTAAGTCAAGCAACTATGATTTTTACAGAGACACTAAAGATAATCGTTTTTCTCGTAAAGATCCAATAAGAAAAAAGTTATTTATGGGAGCCGGCCATCATTCAATAGTTCAAAAAAATGGTCTTCATCAAAGACTTGAGTTCGCATGTTATGAATTAAGTGGGCTAGAACAAAATGGTGGTCAGGGAACTGAATTTGATCAGCAAATGAATGATGAATGCATCCTTAACATTAAGGACGTAATAAAAGATATTGCGTACGCATTAAATATGTCTGTTGGAGATATAAAATGTTTTCAATAACTGAAAAAGCCGCGAAACAGATAAAAAAAATCTCTGATGAAGAAGGTATTGGCTATTATTCGGTAAGAATAAAGCTAGCCGGAGGTGGTTGTGTCGGCCTAATAAGATCTATAGAATTTGAAAAAAATCCTAGAGAAAATGATACTATTATTGAATTTAATGAAATAAAAGTTTTTATTGATGAAATTTCAAGCCAGTATATGTCGGAAGCCGTTATGGATTATAAAAATAGCTTAATGGAGACTGGATTTATTTTTACCGATCCCAATCAAACTTCTTCTTGTGGGTGTAAAAAGAGTGTTGGTTATTAAAATGATCGTTTATTTAATTTAGAACAAATAGTTTTTAATTTCTCATTTAATGAGTGGCATCGTTCATTAAGTTTTATATTATTTTGAAGTTCAACAGAAGAATAAAGTTTTCTAATTTTTCCAAGAGTTAATACTAATTTGGCTTGTCTTTTTTTTAAAATTAAATGCGGATATAATTCTTGAGCCAAAAGATATGTTGTTTTGGGGTAAAATCTTAAAGAATATCCTAAATTCCATTTATCATTACCATGGTTTCTTGTTTCAATGTTTGCTCCGCCTTTGTGAAAACGAATCCATTCAAGTATATTTTTGTCAGTATTAGTAAATGTAATTCTTGCCGCTACGCCTTTTCCCATTTTGGTAATCATAATTGATCCGTCAGCATCACAAAATCCTGCTAAATAATGCTTATTGTAAGGTATAGAGCTTACATCTATTTTTGAGAATATTTTTTCTGTTCCACGAATATTTAATTTATTAATTTCTGCTTTAAGTCTAAGCATAGAATCATTAATTTTATTGGCAATTTCTTTGTTCCATCGTCTTTCTGCTGGATTTGCCTCTGATCTTACTTCCGCTATTTGTAGCGCTATATCTGCTTGCCGTTTCTTAATTATAAGATATGGATAAATATTCTTAATTACATTAATTGCCTGGCTATCTGATAAACTATATACGAAACAATTTCGCCATTTAGAATAAGAGCTATTAACATTATTTGACCGTATTTTGCCTCCAAATAAATGTTTTAATTTATTAATGATAAGTATATTGCAGTTATATACACATATTTGCACTCTATAACGAGTAGGTTTTCCTTTAATGTTTCTATTTACAATTGTGATGCTTCCGTCAGCATCTAAAAACCCAGCCAGATACGCATATATTTCCTCGTTAATTAAATCCATCAGTTCCTCCACCTGTGATATATCTCGAATTATGGAGTTTTAAATGATTATTTCCGGGACTGGACATAGAAAAATATTCAATAAGTATTATCCTCATAAAATATGGAATCCTATATGTGCTGAAGTTGTCCGAATTTTGGAAGAGGTAAATCCAGAGAAAATTATTTCTGGTGGAGCATTAGGATTCGATTCTTTAATTATAGATGCCGCAATTGCTCTACATATCCCATATCAGATTGCCGTTCCTTTTAAAGGCCAAGAGAGTATGTGGCCCTTGAGAAGCCAAAAGCGATATGATGGATACTTGACAAAAGCCCAGGAGGTGATTATTATATCAGAAGGCAAATACGAAGCCTGGAAGATGGAAATTAGAAACCGTTATCTGGTTGATAATTGCGATATGGTTTTGGCTTGCTACGATGATTCACAAAAGGGCGGAACAGGCAATTGTGTTCGATATGCCCAAAGCAAAAATAAAGAGATAAAAATTATTGATCCAAGAAATTTCTATGAAAAAACCTAAGAAACCAATTCATCCAACTCATCCATACAAATTAACTGCACCATCTAAAACCATAGAGTTTCCTCGTTATAGGTCTTTAGACGATCAAACAATAAGTATTTCCAACATAATTAAAATGTTGCCAAATAATTATCCGCTAGAAAAAGCAAATATAATTAATTCTTATGAAGATGAGTGTGATGATGGCGGCTCGTCTCTTGAATATTTTGAATCTATATCGAATGATAGCTTTGATCTTGAAATGAAAAGTTATGCTCGTAAGCAAAAGCTTTACGATAAAAAAATGATTAAATATCAAACAGAAATGGCTATTTACCTTAAAGAGAAAAAGGCATTTAGTGCTTGGTTTAAGGTTGAAGATCGTCGCAGAAAAATTGCCAAAGCAAAAGAAGATTTTGAACAGGCCTCTAAAAAATTAAGAAAACTTAAGGTCAATTACAATGAGTGAGCTAACTTTAGAAGAGAGAAAGAATTTTCACGAATTCTGCGATACATTGTTATCGAACCCTGCGGCATATATTGAAATTTGTGATTACTTTAAGGCAAAAGATTCTTCTTTTGAATACTTATTTCTTTTTCAAAGAGTAAAGATAAGCGCAGAAATTGGCCCAAAAGCTTTAGTTAAAACTATAAAAGAAATTAGATCAGAATTACGGGTTGCTCAAATGGCTGAGGCCAATCAAGCTGTTGAGCTACAGGATGTAGAAGTTGGAATTAGGCCTATTGAGTATCAGCCACTTATATTTGGCGATAATAACATTAGAAGAGCGATATAAAAATGGAAATAACAATATCTAGTCACGAAGGCGAAAATGTAATTGCTCAGATAATTGAGGATCTATTAACTATAAATGGACTCTCAGTTAAGAGAGACGAGATAAGCCCAGTCTTTAGCAGCCTAACTATCGATCAGTTGGATCGTCAAATTTCTGTTCTTAAAAAGAACGGAACCGTCTGCAATATAAAGGTCATAAGTGAAGCTAGGCCAAAACCTAAAAAGACACCAAAGTTTAAGATGCCTACGAATGACTTGTTCGAAGAGATTGCTGCCCCAGCGCCAGCCAGAACCCCATATAGAGCAAATTGGGGGAACTTTGATATGCAAGTGGCGGCGGGAATGGGAATTCCAAGAGGATATACAAATAATCAGCCGGTAGAGGTGGCTCAAGTAACTCCGGCAGCAAGACAGGGTATTGCGGATCAAATGCGGGAAGCTCGCCAAAATATACGCCAAGCTATAGGTATCGACCCACAAGAGGTTGCCGATGAAATGCCGGTAATGCCTGCCCCTCAGCTACCCACTCCTGGTATAGTTGTAAATCAATACAATCCATGGCGTCGCTAAAGATAAGAGATTAAAAATGAAACTTGCTATAATGTCCGATCTCCATTTAGAATATCACGATGACGAAGGAGAGTCGATAATTAAAAATCTAGACTCAACCGGAATCGATGTTTTAATTCTTGCTGGAGATATTGCCGAAAGCCCATGCCTTGAAAAAGCTATTGGTTTATTTTGCGCGAAATATCCTAAAGTTATTTTTGTTCCAGGTAATCACGAATATTACGGATCTGATGCCGGTAGTGTTATTCATAATTTCGATCTAATACAAGAGAAGTATTCTAACCTTCATATTCTAGACAATAAAATTCTTGAATTAGAAGGTCGTCGATTTATAGGATGTACATTATGGTATTCATTCGTTTCTCCAGAAAAAACTTGGGACTGGTCAGACTTTAAGTATATCCGTAATTTTGGGGATTGGGTTTGGGACGAAAATAAAAAAGCAAAACAGTTTTTGGACGATAACCTCAAAGAAGGAGATATAGTCATAAGCCACTACCTTCCGTCTCCAAAATGCATCAATCCAAAATATAAGAGCGATAAAACAAATGTGTTTTATCTTTCAAATATGGAGGCCTTGATTGAAGATAGGAAGCCATCGTTATGGATCCACGGACACACACACGCACACGTGGATACAAAAGTTGAGGACACACGCATAGTGGCAAACCCAAGAGGATATACTATGTTTCACGAGACCGTTGAAGAAAACGGTTTCGACGACAAATTTACAATAGACGTTTAAAGAAGAATATTCATTCTAGAAAGAAATATGGAATATAAATTATCAACGCTTTTTGAAAATCTTACTCAGGATGAGCGGCTTGCTCCGCTTTCTCCTCTTGAAAAGATAACTCGCAATGAATTGATTGCCGATATGATGAATGCCGGCATCTTACAATTTTCGCAAGAAGCGGTAGATGAGATTGTTAGAGAAGTTAATGATAAGAAAAAATTAGACGATCTCTATAAGCAAGTAAAGACCTTAATAGAGAAATCTCCAAAAAAGAAAATTCCAGCCGGAGCCTCTCTTATAGTAGATACGTTACCGGATGGATCGTTGCCAATTCTAAAAACAGATATGGCAGAATATTTGGATAATAGAGATCCAATATTGGATGGTAATTCGTATTTTGATCATAATCAAAAATTAACTTTACCAAAAACCATGACGGTTCAAGAGGTTATTGACGATTTAAAAACGCTTCCATTTACAACTTTTGCCGGTGTTGATATAGGTAGCGATGTGAGTAAAAATACATCCACCTATGCCTATGACGACAAAATTGCAGCCAATGTTCTCAATATAAAAGACGGTGACCAAATAACCGCCAAGTCTTTTGGCATGACGGACGGATCGCCTATTACAGCCAACAGCTTTAATAGGCCAGGAATGCTTTCTCCAAGGGATTTAATTAACCCAAGCCAGTTCAATGACGAGCTATGGGAGATGGGAGTATTTTCCCATGACTACGAACGACAAGATCAGCAGTCCAAGTATATTACTTGGACAAGCTCAAATTATGATGCCCTACGTAATTTCATAAAGATTTACAGAAAATGTAAGCATCCGGATGAAAAAAAAATATTACTTGCTGGCATTAAAGAAGTAGTAAGAGATATTAATGCATCAAAAATTACTACTTGGGGAGATGCCTTTAATTCACAAGCACTAATTAATAGGCTTGTTAATTGCAATATTTTTCTAACCGCAAAAGAAAAGGCTACATTTTTTAACTGGGATCTCAATGAGCGTAAGGATCTGGAAAAAAAGATAACAAATCACGCCTTCAATAATATAATTCGGCAGAATAGCGCAGAAGAATTGGCTTCCGCCAACGCTATCAGAGATCATATTCTTAAGGTAAATAAATCAAAAGAATATGCCAATCACTCGGCAATTCTTAAAGAGATACAAGAAGGCGATTCACTTAAGAGTCCGGCTTTAAGAAAAACAATTAAAGATTTGGTTCATAAATTACGAGTATGGGGAGTAATAGATAACAACCCAGAATCTTGTGATGCACAATATAATAAGTGTATGAACTGGGATCCAGCAAATATAGATGTTTTAGTTGCAGAGCTTAATTCAATTAGTGAAGGAGTCTTGCTATTTGAAGAGCTAACTAAAAGTCAAATGCAATACATTAGGTCTATCGTTACTCAATATAATGATCTGCCAAAAGGTAAAAAAGAAATACCCGTCCCACCGCCGCTGCCTCCAATTCCCGATACTTCTTGGTTTGTAAAAGAAATGTCAGGATTTGAGGTTTTAAATCCAGGATCTAAATATGTTTCTCAAGTTGAAACTGCCGCCAGTGCAGTTAGCGATCCTAAAGCGACCAGTTACGATATAAACGCCCTTGGGGGAGTAAATATAGCCGGGCCGTCAGTGAGCATAAATACTCCGAACTTAACTATAAATGGCAAAAAAATTGATGTCAATAAAATAATTGAAGAGGATAATTACTTGGCAGCCAAAGAAGATGAGGATATCTGGCGCGGTATTTTTAAGGACATAAAGCCAGGAGAAATTAAAGTATATCCAATTCCAATCTTGCCGGATTTAGCTTTTGATTGGGAAGAGTATAATAGAAACATTAATCCTCTAACAAAATATGACTATCTAACAGACGAGAAGCCCATAAAGGAAGAAATTAAGCAAAATAAATTAGTAGGAGAAGCAAAAAAAGCCGGAGTCCGCGTAGCAGCAACTCAACTAAATAAAGTAACCAAAGGCGTTTTGTCTGCCGCTCTTCCTGGAGACAAGTCTGCAATGTTACAGCAATTCCTAGATTCAGAGCTAGGAACATCTTTCGTATCCATGGTTAATGGCATGGCTCTTACATACGCTATGAAAGATAATGAAAAGGCACAAATCATGGCAAAGGAGTTTCGAGTAAGCAGCTTAACTACTGCCGGTAATTTTGCAGTAGAAGAAATTCTCGATCTAGTAACAGGCGTCGTAACTGATTCGGTATCTTCTAACTTACAAGAAAGATCACAAGAAGAAAGTTTCGATCCAGAAATAGAAATTTTTTACGAAGATCTTGAAGAAGATAAAGTATTAAACGCATGAGTTCAGATCCAAAAATTGCCCTTCTAGATTTAGACGGGACAGTTGCTGACTACGACAAAACAATGTCCGCAGAGATGGCGTTGATTTCTTCGCCACATGAAGACCCGTATGATAAGTATGCGGCTAATTTTGGTTCCGATCAACCTTATCTTAAACATCGCAGAAAGCTGATTCAAAACCAGCCCGGATTTTGGAGAAATCTAGAACCACTACCACTAGGTTTTCACATAGTAGGTCTTCTTAAAGAAATTGGATTCTCTATAAATGTCTTAACTCAAGGGCCAAGAAAATGCCCCTCTGCATGGCATGAGAAATATTCGTGGTGCCAAGAACATTTGCCAGACGTTCCAGTAACAATAACTCAAGATAAGTCACTCTCATACGGACGCGTGCTTGTGGATGACTTCTCTCCATATTTTCTAAAGTGGCTTAATCATAGGCCTAGAGGATTGGTTGTTTGTATAGCTCACCCATGGAACGAAATGTTTGCCGTAGGTGGGGCCGCTTATCAAGACAATATCTTTAGATATGATGGCTCTAATTTGGTCGAATTGAAAGAGCGCCTTAAGCTAGCTTTCGATAGAAAATAAATGAAATGAAGTCTTGTATTGCCAATCTAACGACGGACGACATTGTTCAGTTTAGTAGCGGAGGCGGCCTTTATACTGGTAATCTTTTCCGAAAATATTATGGATATATTGAGCTCATGTGTCCTGCATTTGATAATGCCATCATAAGGGTCCGATGCGATAAAATATGTAGAATAATTAAAAAATAATATGATTACTTATTTAAAAGGTGACGCTACCGATCCAAAAACTAATGGTGCCAAAATTATAGCTCATATAAATAATGATATGGGTGGATGGGGAAAAGGATTTGTTCTAGCTCTTTCCAAAAAATGGAAAGATCCAGAGATAGAATATAGAAATTGGTATAGAACAAAAATTAATTTCGCTCAAGGAAATGTTGGATATGTAAAAGTAAGGGGAGATATTCTTGTAGCCAATATGATAGCTCAGCAGGGCTATGGTGATAAAAACGATCCACCCATTAGATATGAGGCGCTCAGAAAATGTCTATATGATGTATGTAAAATTGCAAAAGAAAACGAAGCTTCGGTTCATATGCCTAGAATTGGTTGCGGATTGGCTGGTGGTAAATGGGAAATCATAGAGCCAATGATTGAAGAAGTTTTTGCAAATGATGTTGATGTTTATATTTATGATTATGAGATTAAAAATGCCGAAATTAAATAAGACAACAGTTCTTCGTTCTCTAAATAAAGAATTCAAAAAACTTGAAAAAGGAAAATTAGTTAAAACTAAAGTAAATATAGATCTTTCGTTTGAAGTTCCTCTTAAACTTTACTGGGAAGAAGATGATTACGCCCAATATGAATGGAACGAAAATATAGCCGCAAAATATAAAGACTATGTATTTGAAGAAATAGACCGGGCTTGTATTTTAGATGCTGACAAATACTCTCTTGAAATAAAAAAATTCATAGAAAAATGTAATGATTTTGCTTCTCAATTTAATCAAGAAGAATATAAATTTTTTAATGAAGTAGTTAATTTTGGTAAAGATAAAGAATATAAAAAGAGCCTATCTGATTTTGTTAAAAAACGAATTAATATTGTTAAAAACAAAATGGCCGCTCTAAATAAAGAGTTGGTGGAGCTAGACTTAAAATGCAAGTAGTTGTTGATGTCTATAGTAGAACTAACGAAGAAGTGTGGAAATCCACTTGTAGCGTGTGCAAATACGTCTGCTGGCATAAACCAAATAGCGCTACAAAAGGATGGGTTGTTACTAGAGAAGATTATAGCGATTTAATTTGTCCAGACTGCAATCCTTATTTGCGCCATTCACCAAATCCAGATTTTCATAAAATGAAACGTATTGAAGACGCAAACATTCCACATAGAAATGAAATATAAAAAACCCTCTGTAGGAGTTGGAATGAAATTTGGATTTTGGATTGTGCTTGAAAAAGTAAGCAAGCCAGATAATCTAAATTGTAAAGATACATATTGGTCTTGTAAATGTGATTGCGGTAAGCTAAAAATAATAAAAGGACTATCCCTATCTTCCGGGCGAAGCAAATCTTGCGGATGTTCCCGTAGAAATATACCAAACATTTTGAATGAAAAATTCGGCCAACTTACTATAACTGGTTCCGGTTATTTCAACAAAAATGTAATGTTTTTTCCTTGTATTTGTGATTGTGGCCTAGAAAAATAGTTAGATATAGAGATTTATCTAGAATAGACGGAAGAAGCATAAAATCTTGCGGGCACAATAAAATACATTCGGCTCCAGAAGAGCCGAGATTATCTACGGCAAGAATGGTCTATAGAGACTCATATAGTGATGGGAATTTATCATTCGATAATTTTTTAAAATTATCTCAACTTCCTTGTCATTATTGTGGAACTAACCCATCAAATATGTCTAATGTGTTTAACAAAACATATGGATGCTCAGAGTTTGCTAGTCTTCATGGTAATTTCATATATAATGGTTTAGATCGAAAAACAAGTGATGGTAAGCACGATTTAGAAAATGTTATTCCTTGTTGTTTGCTTTGTAATAGAGCTAAAGGTAAAATGTCCTATTCTAAATTCATATGGATGATTACTAGGATCTTCCACCATAGAGTAGAAGAGATTTATAAACGATGACAATTTTTTTCACGTCTGATCAGCATTTTTTCCATAAGGCGATTATTGGTTACTCTAATCGTCCATTTAAAGACGTTGAAGAAATGAATTATGAAATTGTAAAAAGATACAATGAAGTTGTTGGTATAGATGATGTGGTTTATCATCTGGGAGATTTCTCACTAAATGATAAGTTTGTTCAACCAATCCTATCTAGACTTAACGGAATTAAACATCTAGTTTCAGGCAACCACGATTCTTGTTTTTCGAAACATTCAAAGCATAAAAAATCAATTCTAAAATATATTGAATATGGATTTGCTTCCGTTCAAGAGCGTATGGAGCTATCGATTGGCGATCGTAAGTTTCTTCTTTGTCATCTACCTTTTCTAAAAGAAGGTGATAAGGATCAAAGGTATCCTGATTACCGCCCAAAGAATGATGGGCAGTGGCTACTTCACGGTCACATTCATGAAAAATGGCTATTTAGAAACCGCATGATTAATGTTGGAGTTGATCGGTGGAACTACTATCCAGTATCGGAGTCAAAAATACTTGATCTAGTGGCGGAGATTTCAGAGGGCGAGCAATTGTAAATAACCCATATTTATTATGGAGTAAATGTTGCCCCAGCAAAAAACGCGCCGCCATCATCAAACCAAAATCTCTGGCCAAGTCCAGTAGTAAGAGTTCTGGTTGCTACTCCGCCATTTTGCACCGTTATTGTTTGCGTCGAATTGTTAAAAACAGTTTTATAAAAACCCGCGGCTTTTGTGGCTGGAGTTGGAAAAATAACCCCAAATGGGCCAGTCGCCCAAGCGCCGGTATCAACTTGAATCCAATCGAAGTTATATTCTGCTGCCACTAGTGTTACGGCAGCGTCTATTGCTGGAGTAACAATTACTCCTCCATGAACACCGTATGGCGAAGTGTTGGCGCTATCACCAATAAGTGGAAATGTAGAAAGAATATTGGTAGTAGTGGCAGTTAATCTTGGCGTGCCATACCCAAGCACAACGTCACCAGTTGCATTAATGGCAACACTACCACCAGAATATAGCAATAATCCAGAATCATTGCGACTAACATCTCCGACATACACAAACGAACCATCACAGTTGAGTGCTTGAACGTCTCCAGTATTGGATGCATTGCGATAGTTTATAATAGAACTGGTTGCTAATCGCAGTGAGCCCGCAGATGCAGGTATTGCTCCAATAGCAATAGCGTCGGTTAATGAAAGAACGTTTGTGGTTTTATTATAGGTAAGTCCAGCATCGCCACCAAAAGTAGAAGTATCATTAAATTGAATATACGTATCAGAACCGCCTGGAGATCCGCCTGAACCAAGTGTTGTTATTGTGCCTGCTGGGTTTCTGAATTTCAGTGCCCCCGTTTCAGAATAAAGAACTACTCCGCCTGTTGGATTGGTTGTTGGAACAACGGCCGCGTCATCAATTCCGATTACACCAGTTCCACCGCCAAGATCAAAAGCGCCTGGCCCAATCTGAACGCCGTTAGCATTAAGTTGCATTGCGTCAGCAGCTCCAATTATGAACTCGTGAATGCCTAACGCATTGGAAGCGAACACGTTATTATAGCCTTGTAGCGTCATGTAATAGCCGGTATCTCCCAGCATGATGTAAGAGGCGCCGTCATGAATTCTGACGACGGTAGCATCTGCACCATTGATGCGAGTGGTTATTACATTGTTATATACGCCAGCATTAGCTATGGATGGTCCAAGGCGCAAACAATCGCCAGTAAGAGCGGGGTTTGGACCTACTGAAAAGGTGCTCGTAGAATTGTTTGTTCCACTAAAAATTTGCGGTGCCGTTCTCCATGTTAGCGATGTTCCATCAATAACAACGTTGCCGGCAGTTCCAGTAATTGTAGGGGTTGTAGCATAAGCTAATGATCCTAGTGGGCCAATATTAACTCCATGCCCAGCATTGCCACTTCCAAACAAAGCTAGCCCAGCATCAAGAGACCCTTTGCCGTAACTAGCATATCCAACGTTGATCGCGTCTGCGGCAGAATCAAAAATTCCTAAAGTTCCAGTAAGAACTACATCTCCACCAAATAAATAAATGGTCGCGCCCTGAACCAGCCAATTTTGCATATATACTTTACTGCCAGAAGCTATATTCATATCTCCCGCAATCATTCCTGTAATTGTTGACATTTCAGATTCAAAGATGCCAATACCATTACCCAAATTACAATTCATAAATGCAGGAGCTAATGCATGCTCAAGATATGAGTTATCAAAACGACAACCCAAAAATACTAAAGAAGCACACTGCTGAATTAGTGTTCCGCCAACTGAATTTTTAAAATAAATATCCTGAAAAAATACCCTACCAGGGTGAACTAATTCATTGCCTTCGAAACGGCCTACGCGAATAACGCTTGCTAAATAAGCCTCCGTAATATCTTCTACTATATAAGTGTCGCTAGTGGAGAATACTCCAACTGTTGGCCCGGTATATCCATGTATTGTGGCCGCATCAATAAATGCCGGCTGCGATATTCTGGCAGATGTTCCACCTATGCTTTTAGCTACCCAGGCTACTTGTCCAAGATTTGCTCCGGCAGTCGTATTTTTAATGCGCTTATTTAGATCCGTAGTCCAATCTCTAGCGCTATCATCAACTTCCCACGCTTGATTTGTTGCTGAATTAAGTGCAGTTACCGCACTAAAAGTTCCAGATCTAACGGTAGATGCCGCTCCTTTATACATTAAATTCGTGTCTGGACCAAGATCTCCGCTCAAAATAATGGGGTCATTTATGCCCGGAGCACTCATTAGTGTTACGGTAATAAATCCAGAAACAGATGCTAATAGCTTTGGAGCCGGACCCCAGCGAGAATACATTTCCGCAAGAGTTTTTAGAGCCGTTCCAGAAGTAAGTCCGCTATTGGAATCGTTGCCGCTAACTGGATCTATGAACCAAGCTTCCTGTGTAACAACTGGAGTTTGTGGCCCCTTAGCTTTCCAAGAATATCCATCATATGATAATATTTGACCATTTGTTGGTGCCGTAGAGCTTACTGAAACTCCACGTAAGCCAATAACTACTTGGCTAGTAGAGTTCCCGCTTAAATCGCCGGCAGCAGTAAAGCTGCTAGCAACGCCGGCGCTAATGATCGAATTAATTAGAGTTTCAAACCCATCAAGCCGATTAGTTACGGTTCCATATATTCCACTTGGTTTTGTGCCCAATTCAGATTCAACGGCTATAATTGCGGCCCGTAATCGATTAATAACATCAGAATCTACTCTATGTACGTTATCAGCCACAACTGGCAAGCTAGAGGTGTCGTCAATATGGGTAGGATAATTTGTGGCCATTTGTATATAAATACGAGATGATTAATATGTTGCAAAACTCTTATAATGGCAGTTATATTTAGAGTTATGACTCCAGCCGAGCAAAAAGAGAGAAATTTCAAGTTAAGCAAAACTATAATTGATTATTTTGGACAGACCTTTTTCAAAGGAAAAAAGATCCTTGATTTGGGTGCCGGTAACGGAGAATTTGCCAATATATTTGCAAGGTTAGGGGCGGAGATGACTTGCGTAGATGCAAGAGAATCTAACCTAAATCTTATTAGAAAAAAGTTCCCATATATAAAAACAATGCAGCTCGATTTGGAAAAAGATTTTCCATTCGAGCCTTTTTCTTTTGATATGGCCATTAGCATAGATCTTCTATGTCACCTTAAGACATATGAAAAACATATAGAATCGTTGCTTTCAGTTTCTGAAAGAATAGTTCTAGAAACTGAAATATTAGATTCTTCTAATCCAAATATATTAGTTCCTATTTATGAATCTAAAGATATAGACGATCATTCCTTCAGTGGAGAAGGAAGCATTGTTTCAGAAAAAAATCTGCAAAACAAGCTTTCATCATTGAATGCAAAATTCAAAAGGGTTGATGAGACTAAATTAAATCACGGCCAATTTAGATATGACTGGTCGGTTAATGATACCGGAAGAAAATTTGGTAATAGAAGGCTTTGGTTTATACGCAGAGATAGGCACCATATTCTTAAGCTGGAGTCAGATGCCGCACGTAGAAGCGGAGATGTTCAGTATAGTGAGCGCTTTATTAATTCAAGAAGGCCAGGCTTAACTATTGGCAAGCCACTAACACTTAATGATCCAACATCAATTAGTTTGCCAATGAAAACGGCCCTAGTTAATGTTCCGCGAGCGTGGTCATTGGATTCTAAAGAAAAAAGGTTCGTTATTGTTATTCCAAGCTACAATAATGAAAGATGGTGCGTAAAGAATATATTGTCGGCACTAAATCAAAATTATGATAAGTTCAGAGTCATATTTGTAGATGATTGCTCTCCAGATCAAACATTCAATTTGGTAAATGCTGCGGTGAAAAACTCACCGCACCAACATAAATGCACCGTAATAAAGAATAACTCCAGACAAGGAGCGTTGGCAAATCTATATAATATGATTCATAGTTGTGCTGATGATGAAATTGTCCTAACGCTTGATGGTGATGACTGGCTTCCCGATGGAGAGGTTTTGAATAGACTTAAGCGTCACTACAATGAAAGTGATATTTGGATGTCTTACGGACAATATACAAACCACCCAAATGGCGGCTCAGGTATTGCCGGCGCCTATCGACCAGAAGTTATAGAAAATCTAGCGTTTAGAAAAACGCCTTGGGCAGCCTCCCACTTAAGAACGTTCTATGCTTGGCTATTCAAAATAATAAGAAAAGAAGATTTATCGATTAACGGTGAATTTTTCAAGATGACATGGGATTTCGCCATAATGTTTCCTATGATGGAAATGGCAAAACACCATCAAAAATACATTTCAGATATTCTTTATGTCTATAATATGGAAAACCCAATTAATGATCATAAAGTAAATGTTAAGATGCAACAAGATCTTGATAGGCACATTAGAAATATGCCTCGGTATTCTCCAGTATCTCCGCCAAGTAAAAAAACTTCGGTTGGACTAATGCTTATAGCCACGGGCAAATATGATAGATTTTTGCAAGGAATAATAGATTCTGCCGACAAACATTTTCTAAATGAAAATTTTGATGTAACATATTATGTTTTTAGCGACATAACGTCATTAGATGCTGAGCGAAAAACAGTTCATATTCCAAAATCGGATCGTAGAATAATTCATATTCCAATTCAGCATAAACCGTTTCCATTTGCCAGTATGGATCGATTTGCCCATTTCGCAAACAATGAGCATATTCTGAATAATGAAGATTATCTATATTATGTAGATGTTGATTGTTTATTCGTAGATAATATTGGGCCAGAGATTATAGGCGATTTGGTTGGCGTTCAGCATTGTGGATTTACTAATGGTAAGGGTCCATTTGAAACAAATCCAGCCTCTCGTTTATTCATTTCTGATTCGTATCCAAAAAAATATAAGAACTATTTTGGCGGAGGATTTAGTGGAGGTAGAAGAGACAAGTATATGGAGCTTGCTAAATGGTGTAAGGATGTTATAGATAGAGATGTGGCAAACAACGTGATTCCAGTTTGGCACGACGAGACCGCAATAAATAGGTATTTTCTAGACAACGAGCCAACAGTAATTTTGACTCCAAGCTATCACTACCCTCAATCAAATATTGAGTCTTATAAGAAGAAGTGGCTTCCAAAAACATTTGCGCCAAAAATACTTCTACTTGATAAAAACCACCACGAAATAAGGCAATGACAGTTACGTTTTCACAGCTAGGAAAGATGGGTAGGTTAGGGAATTGTTTATTCCAGATAGCTACCACTATATCTACTGCTATTAAAAACAATACGGATTATCAGTTTCCACCTTGGCAATATGAACCTAACTTTAATTTGCATAATTGTTTTTCATCAAATATAGCCGTATCTAAAACTTATCAGGAAAAAGCATTTCATTATGATGAAATCCCAGCGTCTAATTCGGTGGATTTAATAGGATATTTCCAATCCTGGAAATACTTTGAAAATAATAAAGAAGAAATAGCTAAAGCATTAACTCCAATTTATAAGTTTGAAAGAGAAGAGGGATTGTGTTCTCTTCATATAAGAAGAGGTGATTACCTTAATTTTCAAAATTGTCATCCACTTATGAGTATGGATTATTATTCAAAAGCAATGGAAATGAGTGGGTGCAAGAAATTTTTGATTCTATCTGATGATATGGACTGGGCCAAAAGAAATTTCGTAGGAAATCAATACGAATATTCTGAGGGAAATGGGCCGGCAATAGATTTAGCTTTGATGGCTAAAACATGCGAAAGCAATATTATATGCAACAGTAGCTTTAGCTGGTGGGGAGCTTGGCTAAATAAAAACGAAAATAAAAAAGTTCTGGCACCAAGTACCTGGTTTGGGCCGGCACTACAACATAACACAAAAGACCTTTTACCACCAGAATGGATTAAAATATGACCGGAGAAAATATGCAGCTAGAAGTTATCGAAGCACCAGAAGCACCAGTTAAAATTGCCCGTAAAACATACGAGGCTACTGATAATTTTTATATACAAAAAATGCATCTGAAAAATATCAGACATTCTAGATTTGAATTTATTGGAAATTTATGTCAGGGCAAAACAGTCCTACATGTAGGATGCGCTGACACTATGGTTTTTAATGTGGAATCTAATTTGCATATATTCTTATCTAAACTTAAGGACATGAAGACCGAAGAAGAAATAGTTCTTAAAGAGAAAGTAGATAAGGCAAAAATAGAAAGAACTAAAGAAAGAGCGAAGGTAACGCCAGAACAGGCCGTTGGAAATGAAGCGCTCGCCAAGGCAGAGCTTGCATCTTCTCTTGCAGAAATAGCTTATTCTGAATTTAAAAAAAGAATAAATACGCGAATAGACGGTCTGGATATTGATGTTGAAACCACAAATAAGCTAAAACAGGCCTGCCCAGGAACATACTTTACGTCATATAAGGATGTTGATAAAGAATATGATATTGTCATAGTTCCTGAAGTAATGGAGCACGTTCCAAATGTAGATTTATTTTTAAAAGATATTTTTTCAGTAAAAGCTAAAGAATATTTATTCACTGTTCCGTGTATGGCAGTTGCGGAAATTTTTTGTTCAGATGAGTTTTCGTTAGAAATGGTTCATCCAGATCATAAGTATTGGTTTTCGCCATATACTTTGTATAATACTATTAAGCCATTTAGTAATGGGTTTGATGTGCAGATGTATTTTCTAGAAAACAAAACGCAAATAGGTATTCGGCTTTTTCACACCTCTTCTGAAGCAGTATAATTATATTTAGGATATATGAAATTTTTCAACATAGACCAGCACGTTTCAGTCATAGCAGATGTGGCTCATATTTTCAAAAATTTGGGCCATGAAGTTGATGATTGGTCGCTATCCGGTCATCACTGGGTTTTAAATAAGCCTAAACCAAATATCAAATTAAGTGATGGAACGCAATTAACTTGTTCTGGAGTATGCACGCAAGAAGTTTGTGATAAGTTCTATGAGGCAAATAAAGAAGAATTAAGCAAATATGATGGCTTCATTGCGTGCTATCCTACTGAATTCGCTCTTCTATATGAAAAATTTAATAAACCAATTATAGTTGTTAATTGTATTAGATATGACCATCCCAATACTTTCAATCTAGCAATTAGAGATAGATTAAATATCTTTCTAAAAGAAAGAGCTGCATCTGGAAAACTTTATTATGTTTGCAATAATAAAGGAGACCAATATTACACTAAATATATGACTGGAATTACTGGCATGCATATTCCAAACTTATGCGAATATACAAATGCCAAATATACTGGAACAAAAAATCAGTTCGTTATACATGATCGATCAGAGATATCTGTTCCTGGAAATTCGTGTGTCAGTCTTGGCGCAATAAGAAACGGCAACTGGAAATATAGCTGGGCAGATCTATATAGTTATAAAGGAATAATTCATATTCCATATCACAATGGAACAATGTCTACGTTCGAGCAATATACGGCTAACGTTCCATTATTTTTCCCATCTAAATCCTATTTAAAAGAATTGTTTCATCAAAACAAAGCATTTGCTGACCTTACTTTTTATAGAGTAGGTAAGGCGCAAGAGCCAGAAGATATAAATAATCCAAATAGTCTTCGAAACCCAGAGGTTTTAAATAAATGGATAGATACCTGTGATTTTTACGACGAAGGAAATATGAAATATATTCAATATTTTGATTCACCATCTCACCTATCTCACTTATTAAATACCGTAAATACTAGCGAAATTAGCTATAATATGTCCCAACACAATATCTTGAGAAGATCTTCAGTTTATAATAACTGGCAAGAAATTCTTACCAGCCTTAAGAGCCAACTATGAAATCACCGTTAATTATGAAGTTCCCATTGGGACAGAACGCTCACGATACTGATGATATTTTAAATATGATTAAAGTATTGCTTACCGGAAACTTCACTATGGGTGAGCAGGTAAGCCAATTCGAAAATATGTTCGCAGAATATGTTGGTGCTAAACATGCAGTTATGGTTAATTCTGGTTCGTCCGCCAATTTGTTAGCCGTAGCCGCTTTAACTAACTACAAAAGAGCCAATAAGCTTGTGCCGGGCGATGAAGTTATTGTTCCGGCCTTGTGTTGGTCTACAAGTATTTTTCCAATTGTTCAGTGCAATCTAGTTCCAGTGTTTGTCGATGTAGATCCTGAAACTCTAAATATAGATTTAGAGGATCTAGAAAAGAAAATAACTGAAAAAACAAAAGCCATTATGTTGGTTCATGTCCTAGGAAACTCCACCGACATGAGAAAATTAATGGATATAGTTAAGCGCCACAATCTTATTTTAATAGAGGATACGTGTGAAAGCCTAGGATCCAAATATGATGGCAAATACCTGGGGACTTTTGGAACCTTTGCCACATATTCATTTTATTATTCACATCACATAACTACTATGGAAGGCGGAATGGTAGTTTGTGATGACGATGAGGATTATGAGCTCATAAAGTGTCTGCGTGCCCATGGTTGGTCTAGGAGCCTAAAGAATAAGAATGAAATTCAGGAACAGTTTCCGGACATAGACCCAAGATTTACTTTCGTAAATCTAGGATATAACGTCAGGCCCATGGAGATACAGGCGGCGATGGGCGTGCATCAGCTATATAAATTAAAATCTAAAAACGAAAATAGGAAAATAAACTATAGCAATATAAAGTCAAAAATAGAAGCAGATCCAAGAGGTAGCTTTATTTCATTTCCAAAAGAAATAGATAATGGCGATATTGCGTGGTTTGGAGTAACTATGTTTTTGGATGAAAACATTAAGCTATCAGATTATTTAGATTATCTTTCAAGCAAAGGCGTCGAAAATAGGCCAATAATAACCGGCAATATGGTTAGGCAGCCAGTCATCAAGGATCTTTATCCTGAATTAAATCCGGCTGATTTTAAAGGGGCCGAGAAATGCCACTATAGAGGGTGTTTTATAGGTCTTCCAAGCAATTTAATGTCGGCCGATCTAGTGGATGATCTGGTTGATATATTGTTGAGCTACAAGCCATGAAACGTATTTTAGTTACTGGAAGTGATGGTTGCGTAGGAAGCGCGCTAAAGTCTATGTGCTCAGGTGAAAATAATTGGATATTCATCAATAGAAAAGATTGTGACTTAACGGAAAGATCGCAGACTATTGGTTTTATAAATGAGATGCGGCCAGATTATATTGTTCATTTGGCATCATATGTTCCTGGCTTCTACAATATAGATAGAGTTTCTTCGTTCTCAACAAATGTTAGAATAAATGAAAACGTATTAGAGGCAGCCAATATATCTAATATTCAAAATGTAATGTGCTGCCTTTCAGTCAATATGTTTCCAGAAGTTCCATCAAAATTTCCTATGGACGAGTCTATGATTTTTGAAGGCAATTTAACCGGAGCTTTTGCCGGATACGCGTTTTCAAAAAGAATGCTTGAGCTACAGTGCCAAAATTATAACACTCAATATGGCAGAAAATACTTTGGAATAATACCGTCAAATATCTATGGCCCAAATGACAATATGTCTTCTGGTAGGTTAATACCAAACTTAATTAATAAGTTTAAAGATGCAGAGAAAAATAATTCTGATGTCATAATGAGTGGTGCCGGCAAGCCATTAAGGCAGTTTATTTATTCTAAAGATTTAGCCTCAATAATAAAAGAATTGGTATATGTTTATTTCGACACAAAACCAGTAATTTGTTGCGGTGACGAAGAAATTAGTATTGCAGACCTATCAACTACGATTGGCGAAATAGTCAATTTCAAACATCAAATTAAATTTGATACCAGTAAGCCTGATGGAAATTTAAAGAAAACCGTAAGCAATCAATACTTAAAAACAATAATGCCAAATATATCATTTACTTCTTTGAAGGACGGTCTTCAAGAAACTATTAATTCTATGGAGCTTGTATGAAAATATCCGTTTTCTCTTTTGCTGTCAATGATAAGTTTCCAATTGATATAATGTATAGACAATTTCAAAAGTATATGAAAGAAGATTTTGATTTTGTATTATTTAATGATGCAATGGATCCGGAGATGGAAGCGGCCATAAATCTGGTGACCTCCTATAATAAAATTAATTGCGTGAGAGTTCCGCAAAGTATTCATAAGATTCAAAATCCTTCAGAAGGATATGCTGCCACTTTAAATTGGGCAGTACAAGACTATGCCGTTAAAAATAATTGTGAAATTATTATTTTGCTTCATACTGATGTATTTCCAATAGAAGATATTAATGTTTCAAATATTATAGGAAACAATATTGCGGCAAGCACAACTGAATATAAAATATTGGATGGTAAAGGAATTATTTATTTCTACCCAGCATTTACGATCATTAATATGGCTCTTCTACAAAATCCTAAAAATATAGATTTTGGATTAGAGCCAGGACTAGATTGTGGTGGGAAAACCAGATACTTTATTGAAAGTAATCCAGAAAAAGTTAAGTTTCTGGAAAATAGCCAAATATTAAATTATATTAGCACAGCCAAAGATACCCCATTCTTACAGTATTTTAGAGATGATTTATTTATATGTGGCAAATATGGATTAAGTGCCGGCTGGGTTGCTAATGGGTTCTACCATTATATGGCTGGTTCTCAATGGAATTCTTATTTCCCCTCATTTGCTGAGGGGCATAAATTAAGAATGGATTTGTTTTTGAAGTATTTTTATTAGAAGCCAGGACAATTTTCTACTGAAATTCCCTTTTCTTTAGCGTAATTTCTGACAACCTGCATAGCATCTTCTGGAATATGTTCCATAATGCCACCAATGAAAACGTCATGATGTTTTTTGCAGTGAGCGCAGAAAAATTCATTCAACTTATTAACGCGTCTAAATGAAAGGCCAGGAATTGGCTCGTCGTTTTCTTCATAGGGCGGAATTGGAACTCCTCCAAGTTCGCTGCCTCGATGAATTCGTTCCCCCTTATTATTATATTGAGGGTCACCATAATGAATCATGACGGTATGCGTAATGTTTGGATAGATTACGGATGATAATAGGCCCTGGTCATAAGTTTGGCCAGCATTTACAAACTTATCAATTTCTTCGGCCATCTTTGGAATGATACCATTTCTTGAGCCCCACACGCCACCCATTATTTTAATTTTTGAGTCCGTGTGATAACAGTGATCATAAATAATACTAAAGTTTTTATCACTAGCTAACCAAGCATCGACACAAACTTTTTCTCTTGAACTAATCCAGCTATCGCAATCACGTGATATCATTATTGCATTATAGTCTGCCGCTGGGAGGAACCGCCAGCACATACGCTCACTTCCAGTTCCCCTTGGCATTTCAACTATTTCAACATAGTCAAAAGTTCGTAAAATATCCACAATAGGCTTTGGCACAGTATCATCTATATAAAATCTTGCTATCCAGCCTGGGTATATTTTAGGCACCAACATACAGTTGATGATGGCATTTATCGTGTTCTTTGGAATAGAATTATACAAAGAGTAGCTTATTATTTTTTTCATATTTTCGGCGAACCTTTCACTATATGGCGTATATATCTTTCTTATTTTTTATCATAGCAACTATTTCGTCTGGATACATTCTTGTGGCACTTAATTTGTTTAATTTTTCCATATTAAAAACAGACGCATCTACCCACCAGTCTTCAAATGAAAGATTTGGTCCCATTCCACAGCCAAGCGGAACTAGAACGTCTAAAAATAATGGAGTATAATTGTGATGCCTTAAAAATTCTCTCTCTTGATTTTTCAGTATATCACCAAATCTATACGAGTCATGCTCTATAGTTATAACGCTAAACTTATAGTCATCAAACGGTAATTTTGCAAGACCAAGCATACTGCTCTCATCAATATCCAAAGACAAATAATCTATTCGTGATGGATATTGATTTTTATCAAATAAAGATTTATAATCTATTTTGGTAGCGTCTTCATTTAAGAATACGCAGCTTCTATTGTTTTTATAGTGCTCGGTATAGCCGATTCCAAGCTCAACGCAAGTTCCTTTCCACCCCATTTCTTTTTCAAGAAAATATGAATTACTTTGATTCATACCATCGGTGCTTCCTATGTCTATGAAGTGCCCATTCTTTTTAAAGTTCAAAAGATTTATAACGAATTCGTCTTGCCATGCTTGAGAGTAATATGTCATTTGCGTCCCTTATCTATACCAATAACAAAGTATTGACATAAGGACAAGTGTGGTAAATAATAAGATTGGAATTTTTGTTCATGGGCAGCACGGTGACATAGCTTTATGCACTTGCGTTTTGAAATATAAAGATATCCTATGGCCTGGTAAAGAAATCGTTTGGTTTCTCAATACTTCCCCAGAAAAAGCCACGTACATGGATATGCTAAAGCATAATGACGCCATCTCTGAAATAAGAGATTGGCCTCAAGAAGACTTTAGAAATTTAATGGATAAAAACGGGCAACTTCTATTAAATAGAAGGCAGGATTATGATACTATGAAAGACCTGCATAATGGTTATTTTCCAGCTCCATGGGCAATGCTTCCAAATAATGCCCTTAATGATGTCAATTACTCAAATATACCAAGAATGGTTTTTGGCGTAGATCCATCGGCGGAATGGCATCCTTACCTAAAATTCTCCGATGAAGAGCGTGAAATGGCAAGAGAGTTTTGCTCTAAACTACCTCACCCAAAAACCGTTATGATAGAGTCTCAATTGAGATCGGCGGGCAATTTTAATTTGAGCGAAGAAGTAATTAGAAATATGATGGTTCTATGCAGGGCTAAATTTGGAAAATGTAATTTTATTTTCGCCAGCATGATGGATCATACAAAATATGTTGATGATCCTGGGGTTGTTTCCGGATCTAGTTTTACCGTAAGACAGTTAGCGCTAGTTCATAATTATTGCGATTTATTTATTGGAGTATGTAGCGGAATTACCCAGGCAGTAAGTTGCTGGGGCAATAAGCCGGTTCCCAGAGTAGAAATGTGCGGAACTATGATTCAAAGTTCGGTTATTGCTAATGGTTCAGTTAATAGCTTTATTTGCGATAATATGTCTTTAGATAGAATGAACAGTGGATTCGCGCAGGCAATATCGGAAACATTAAACAAATTTTAGGTCAAAATCATAATGAAAGAGCTTTTTACTTTAGGCGACCTATATGTTTCTGACTTTATAAAAGACAACCAGCCACCACGGGGCGATAAGGTTGAAATGAAACTATTGCTAACTGATGATGGAAACGTTAAGCTTTCCAAATCAGCTCCGTTAAATACTATGTATGGAACATATTGGTATCGTAGCGGCATTAATTCTTCTATGAAACAAGAATTAAAAGATATAGTTGATTCCATTCTTAAAATAAAAAAACTTAAAGAAAATGATCTTTGGATAGATATTGCTTGTAATGACGGAACGCTTCTTTCGTGGTTACCATCTGACCTAATCAGAGTTGGAATAGATCCGGTAGATGATTCATATAAAGCCGAGTCACAAAAACATTCCAATTTAATTATTCAAGATTACTTTAGCGCTAATACATTTAAAAAATGTAAGTTTGGCGGATTAAAAGCGAAAGTAATAACCTCTATAGCTATGTTTTATGACCTGGAAGACCCAGACTCATTTATTCGTGATATCGGAGAAGTGTTGGATGATAATGGCATTTGGGTTCTTCAATTAAGCTATACGCCATTAATGATTAAACAAATGGCTTTTGATAATATCTGTCACGAACACATTTATTACTATTCTCTTTTTAATTTAAAAGCTTTGCTAGAAAAAAATGGGTTTAAAGTTATGGACTGCCAGCTTAATGATGTTAATGGCGGGTCATTTAGAATTTATACGATGAAACAATCTGGTGATGAAAAAACATTTTCTTCTCAACCATATAGAGACATCTGCAATATGAGAGTTGATTCTCTATTGGCATATGAAAAAACTTTGAAATTAGACCAAGCTGAAACCTGGATATCGTTTTACAATGATATAGAATCTTTGAAAGAAAAAACCGTATTCTTTATAAAAGAAGAGAAGGCCAAAGGCAAGACTATTTGGGGTTATGGCGCCTCCACCAAAGGAAATACCCTATTGCAATATTTTGGACTTGACCACACGTTAATCGATGGAATTGCCGAGCGTAGTCCCTATAAGTTTGGGCTTAAAACGGTAGGAACAAATATACCGATTTACTCTGAAGATGAGATGCGTAGAGCAAAGCCAGATTATTTACTAGTATTGCCTTGGCATTTTATAAATGAGTTTGTCAGCAGAGAACAGGATTATTTGTTAGCAGGTGGTCGTTTTATAGTCCCCTGCCCGAAATTTGAAGTTATAGGTGTCTAGTGGATTTAGTGATAGGAAGTTCGTCCCAGTTAGCCCAGTATTTTCCGGATGATTATGTCAAAATTTCCTCCAGAAATATTGACTTCAATTATTTAAAACAAAATCAATGGGACTCTGTATATATTACTTTTGCCGAGCAGAGAATATACGAAAAGAACATTGACTATATCACTCCGAATTATCTGAACACACTAAAGATAATCAAAGCCCTTCTGCAAAACTCCAAAAAGATAGTGTGCTACACCAGTTGTGAATTGTGGAGAGGGTTTGGGGAGGGAGTAATATCTTTAGATACGGAACCAAATTTCGATCTTAAAAATGAATACGCGATTTCTAAACTACTTCTCTTAAATAAAATTAAAGAACTTCGTGAATTAAACGATCTATACAAAAAAGTTATATTTATTCACCCATTCTATTTCAATTCAACGTATAGAAGCAAGTATTTCCTATTTGGAAAGATATTTAGATCGATCGTAAATAATGAAAAAATTAGTGTTGGTAATTTGGACTTCGAGCGAGATATGGTTCATACAAAATTTGTCGTAAGCAAAAGCATAGGGCAGATCGAAGATTGTATGGTTGGGGCCGGAATGGCGTTTAATGTTAGAAACTTCGTGCAAGATTTATACGAAATGAACGGTTTAGAATATCACGATCTTGTTAATGAAGATACAAGCACTCCGCCAACTAATACAAAATGGATTACCCCATCCGTAAATTGGGAATATACGTATTGGGACCTTCTAAATGATACGCAAGAAGACATCGAACAATTCAAAACTAGGAAACAATGACTACTATTGGAAATCTAATTGACAGCTTATCAGTAACCAATATAAGAATATGGATGGCCGAAGATATTAAGAGGAATAAATCCGCTACAGATAAGGAGATTGCAGATGCCACTCGCCTTACTAACATAGCAAACCAGCAGAGAAATGATCTTATTCAGCAGATAGACGAGCAGATAAATCATATGGTTAAAACCGGAGAGGCACAAAAACTATATGGGCAGGGATCGACCAAAATATATGGTAAAAAATGAAATTTTAGTTGAAAAACTTTTTGTTCATTTGATATAGAATTGTTAAGGACTTTAAATGACTAAAACTGCTTGCATTACTGGCGTTACTGGACAGACGGGATCATATCTATGCGAACTTCTTCTAAAAGAAGGCTATAAGGTTCATGGATTAAAGCGTCGAAGTAGCTCTCTAAATACGGAGAGAATAGACCATCTTTATCAAGATCCGCATTCGGATGCGCAATTAGAATTAACATATGGAGACCTATCTGATTATGCATCACTATCTAGCTGGATAGGAGATATTAAGCCAGATTTGTTATTTAACATGGGAGCGCAATCTCACGTTAAGGTAAGTTTTGATATTCCAGTTTATACCATGGACGTTACAGGAACCGGAGTAATGAGAGTTTTGGAGGCAGTTAGGAAATGTAGTCCCAAAACCAGATTCCTTACGGCCTCAAGCAGCGAAATGTTTGGATCTGAAAATCCACCACAGAGTGAAACAACGCCATTTCACCCAAGGTCTCCGTATGGAGTGGCAAAGGTGGCCGGATTCTACGCCACCATAAACTACAGAGAAGCTTATGGAATGCATGCCAGTAACGCCATCAGTTTCAATCACGAAGGCGCTAGACGAGGAGAAACCTTCGTTACCAGAAAAATAACTAGAGCGGCAACTCGTATAAAACTAGGGCTACAAGAAAAACTATATCTAGGAAATCTAGACGCCAAAAGAGATTGGTCTCATGCATCGGACGTAGCTGCCGGAATGTTTAAAATCATAACTGCTGAAAATCCTGGAGACTACGTTATCTCTAGCGGAGAGATGCATTCAGTTCTAGAGTTTGTTGAGATGGTATTTTCTCATCTGGGGCTTGATTACAAAAACTATGTTGAAATAGATCCTAAATACTTTAGAGCAAGCGAAGTGGATGCTCTATGCGGAGATTCTTCCAAAATACGAAAAGAGCTGGGTTGGGAACCAAAGTTTTCATTCCAAATGCTGGTAGATGAGATGATTCAATATGATATGGAATTGGCTGAAAAAGAACTTTATTTACTAAATAAAAAATGAGCATTTACGTAGCGGGCCATAATGGGATGGTAGGATCTGCCGTAGTGCGCAGTCTTAAAAAATCTAACTATGATAATATCATTACTAAATCTAGATCAGAGCTTGATTTAACCAATCAAGCTCAAGTAGAGGATTTTTTCAAAGAATACCATCCTGATTATGTTGTAATGGCCGCCGCAAAGGTTGGCGGTATTATGGCAAACTTTACTTATCAGGGAGATTTTATTAGGCAGAATTTACAAATAACCGTAAATACAATAGAGGCAGCTAGAAAGTATGGTTGCAAAAAGTTTTGTTTTCTTGGATCGTCGTGTATCTATCCAAAATTTGCCCCTCAACCAATTAAAGAAGAATATCTTCTAACCGGACCATTAGAATCTACTAATGACGCTTATGCTGTTGCCAAAATTGCCGGAGTGCAAATGATAAGAGCATATTGTAGGCAATATAATTTTCCCGGCTACTCATTAATGCCCACCAATTTGTATGGGCCCGGTGATAGTTTTGATCTGGAAGATTCTCATGTGTTGCCGGCTTTACTGCGAAAAATTCACGAAGCTAAAGTAAATGGTTCAGAGTCCGTAGAATTATGGGGAACTGGAAAAGCTAGAAGAGAATTTATGTATTGTGAAGATCTGGCCAATATAGTAAAAGAAACATTGTTTATGGACGACATACCGGATCTCATTAATGTTGGTGTCGGTGAGGATATGACCATTAACGATTTGGCGATTTTGATAAAGAAAGTTGTCGGTTACGAAGGGCCAGTCACATATAATAGCAGCAAGCCTGACGGAACACCAAGAAAACTGTTGGACGTTTCTAAACTAAAATCAATTGGGCTTAAGGCAGAAACGTCTCTAGAAGACGGAATAGCTAAAACTTACAAATGGTTTGTTGAAAACAGAGCAAACTAACATTTTATAAATGGTGCGCAATGATTGATTTAATATTTATAGCAACCGCTTTTATTTGCGGGCTTGTGGCCGAACCGATATATAGAGTTTTTGTTCCTAATAAAGTAGGATATCCAGAAGTAGAAAGAATGGCTACATTCATTCTTATGAGCAATAATCTTAAAGAGATTAAAGATTTTGCCAAATCTAAAGTTGATTTCATAAAAACAACTACGTTTAATAAATTGTGTGCTAAAATTGAAGAATTAAGCGCGGACCAAATTATAAACGAAGACGAACACCATCTCAAGGTTAGAATTTCGACTTTAGAAGACAAAGAAATTGAGCTTAAAAAACTACAGGCAGAAAGTTTTATCGAGACCCTTAAGACAATAAAGAAGATGTGCAAATGACAACATCATTAATGATTGTTACTTATAATAGGCTGGATTTAACAAAAAGAATGCTCAAGAGCCTTTTTGAGAATACTGATTCGCCATTCAGACTCATTATAGTTGATAACGGCTCTACTGATGGAACGGTGGAGTGGCTAGAAAATGATCCTTGGCTAAAGGAAAATATTTGGAATAATAAGAATTGTGTTGGTCAAGACTTTGTTTATAACAAAGAAAATATGGGAATTGCTATTGGTCGCAATCAAGGACTAAAAGCATCTGCCAAATATAATGATGAATACCTATCAACGCTAGATAATGATATTGAATTCGTTCCTGGGTGGCTATCTAAATCATTAGATATTCTTTCAGTTAATCCAAAGTTTGCAGTTGGATTGAATATGGAAGGCGTAGAATATCCAATACGTAGCAGACATGGCAAAACGTTTCAATACAAAACCCAAGGAAATCTGGGAACTGCTTGCACAGTTTTTAGCAGAGAACTTCATAACCAAATAGGTTATTTTATAACAGAATTTGGAAAATATGGAGAAGAGGATGCTGACTATTTCTTTAGGGCCAGATTATTAGGATGGGAAATGGCTTATCTTCCTGAAATGGGAATACATTTTGGACAGGGAGAGCTAGATGTTGGCCCATATAGAGAGTTTAAAACTGATTGTCACAAAAATAATCTTGCAAAATTTAGGGAGAATTGCGCCGCTTACGTTCAAAAAAGAAAATCACTTTTTATTCCGTTTGAATAAGTCCGTTTGATACGATAATCATTATTGCAATCTTGTCGGTAAGGCAAGTGATGCTGATATATACTCATAAGAGGCATAAATGAAAAGTGAATCATCATTTTTTGATAGCGAAAAGTTTCATAAATTCAAGCGGAAACTTGTTAGAGAATTGCTGGACAAAAGCTTATACATTGCGGCTGGAGTAGAGGTTGCTCGCTCAATAACCGCATTTGCTAACAATAAAAATTGGCTATCATTTGTTGAGGGCGGACTTGGCTCACTCAATGTTATGGCTGATTTTATGGGTTCATGGAGCTCAGACTATTTCAATATAAAACAGGGCTGGGACGTGTTAGTGTGTGCAACTACACAGCAACCACTTTATGATATTCTAGTTCCAATATTAGACAATTATCCCTCCAAAGTTCTAAACTTCAAATACAATAACCAATCAGTATCTAAAATATATACTCTTCCAAATGGAAAATCCATTGGCAGGGATGAACAGGGACTATGGTTTTGTTTGGATGAAGGTAAAAAAGAGCAGCTATTAGATTTCGTATATCAAGAAGCTTTTAAGTCAATAAAATCTCAAGTTTTTTCTATTACTGAAAAAGCACATAGAGGACCACATAAATGGTCTGATGCAGGCACTAGATTTCTATTAAAGAATGAAGAGTTAAAATCAATTAATTCTCCCACAGCAACAAAACATCTCAAACATATTAAAGCCGCCATTGATAAAAATATCAATAGATCAATAATATTTTTGGGATATCCTGGAACCGGAAAAACAACCTGCACCAATACGATAATAAATGAGCTGGGACTTCGAACCCTTAAGTTCAAATATGATCCACAAACATCCGACCTTCAAGCAATTGAGAATATTATTGACGCTCTAAAAGTAGAGGCTCTAATACTTGACGACCTAGATACCGTAGAAGGATCCGCATCTTTATTGGGATTCTTGGAAAGAATGCATGTCAAGCTAAAACTAACGATCGGTATCGTTAATAGCTTGGCGCCATTTCATCCGGCAATTTTACGACCAGCACGATTTGATGAGATAATTACAATCAACAGATTAGATCAGGAAGTTATTAAGGAAATTCTTGGAACAAGATTTAAAACTCTTTATCCAAAAGTAAAGGCCTGGCCAGTTGCTTATATTAAGGAACTTAATGAGAGAATACTTATTAATCCAAAAGTCAATGTTACTCAACAAGTAAAAGAATTAGATAGGCGCGTTAAAAATCAAATAAAAGCACTAAAGACATTTACAGAAACAGCAAGATGAATATTTTCAAAAGTCAGAAATTTCAAGAAGCAAAATATAGTATGTTGCAAACCATACTTGCGCATCAAAACGTTCTTGATATGGGCATGTCGATAGCCAGAAGCGTGTCTAGTTTCGCTCAAAGCAAAAGCCCCTTATCCTTCGTAGAAGGAGGGGTTGCTGCATTTAATACTGGAGTAAAAATTATCAGCGGAGATAGCGAAAGCTTCTTCTCTACTATTAATGGGTGGGAGTCGTTAGCCGCAAGCTATACACAACAGGCCCTTTATGATATATTGAGCTCTGGCATAGAATCTTTTCCAAAAAGACAGTTCAAGTTTGCCTATGAAACAGATAAGACAATGATCTACACTCTGCCAGTAGGGACTTTAGGCAAAACAAAAAGGGCCATTTATTTTCGCTCATCAGAGAATAACAAGAATGATGTTCTTCGTTTCATTATGAAAGAGAAAATGAATGGTGGAAATTCCAAGATGGTAACTATAGTGGAAGAAAGTAAGACCGGATCTAGCGGATATCCAACAATTAAATTCGATCTGAAGCCAGAAGAGAGCATAGCAATCCCATCTAAAACAGCATCTGACTTAAGCTCGTATTTGGAAAGATACATTGCCAAAGGGTTGCCAAGGTCAATCATTCTTAATGGACTGCCTGGAACCGGAAAATCTACTATGGCGCACAAGATTTTTCAAGATCTTAATTTGAATACATTAAAGTTTAAGTATAGCAAAAATACAAATGCTTCCGTAATGGGAATTATCTCATTCCTACTCGAAACATTCGAAATAGAAGCCGTTCTATTGGATGATTTTGATTACTTTTCAGAAACAACATCAATGCTAGAATTTTTAGAGTGGCTTCACCGCCATACTAAAGTGGTTATAGCTATAACCAATTCGCTGAAGGCGTTCCCTCCTGCCGTTCTGCGGCCAGGGCGTTTTGATGAATTGAGAACGATAGAGTATTTGGACGACCAGGTTATAAAGGGCGTTCTTGGGGATCTATATGATTCTTTCGCCGACAAAGTTAATAAGTGGCCAATTGCATACATAAATGAATTGGCAATTAGAGTGCAAACAAATCCTGATGCAAATCCTCAAGATTACATAGATGAGTTACAGGGAAGAATAAATACTCAAATTAAAACCCTAAAGGGTGGATGAAATAATGTCGCTCACGGGAGAATGGAAAACACTTTTAGTTGAAGAAATGAAAAAAGAATATTTTAGAGATCTTTCGAAATTTCTTTCGACAGAAGAAATATCCTTTAATATTTTTCCAGCAAAAGAAAATATCTTTAATGCTTTTAAGCATTGTGATTTTGAAAACACTAAAGTTGTAGTTATAGGACAAGATCCATATATTAATCCTGGCCAAGCCCAAGGACTTTCTTTCAGCGTTCCGGAATCTTTTCCATTACCACCTAGTCTTTTGAATATTTTTAAGGAGCTTAAAAACGACTTAAACATACCAATTTCCAAGAATGGTGATCTTACAAAATGGGCTAAACAAGGAGTATTGCTTTTAAATTGCGTCCTCACGGTTCGTGAAGGACTATCAAATAGTCATAAGGATAAGGGCTGGGAAGAATTTACTGATAGGGTAATTCAAAAGCTTAATGATGAAAAAGAAAATCTAGTATTTATTTTGTGGGGAAATTTTGCAAAGTCCAAAAGAAAACTCATAACTAATCGTAATCATTTCATAATTGAGTCGGTTCATCCATCTCCTCTTTCTGCCCACAGTGGGTTTTTTAGAAGCTCACCATTTTCAACGGTCAATGGCTTTCTAAAAAGTAAGGGACTTACTGCAATAGACTGGCATTTAGGTAATGATAATCTCTGAAAGAATCAAGTTTTGGAAGAAGCTAGCCCAAACAACTGCCGTGCCAACAGTTAATACGCAGGCTCCCACGATATCTTTGTCGCAAATACCTAATTATCGCGTTAATCTTTTTTCTAAAAAGCCAGAGTTTGCACAAGATATAGAGAAGGTAATAAACTTATTCAATAAGTATTTATTTATTCTTACTGATGGAAAACTAGATTTCAGTAATACTTGGAAGGCGCCAAGCATTAGTGGAAGCCAATTTACAAATAGTACAAAAAATATATATTCATTATCAAAATGGATATATGATGTCGTATCATCAAACGAGAACCCATATTCTATTGATGGTATGAAAAAAATAATATCAGATCTAAAAGATAGGGTTTCAAATATTGATGTTCCTGAGCCAAAAGCATCCACTTTTAAATCAGAGGTAATTAATATTTGTCAGGTTATATCTAATAAATTGGGCTCTGGCTGATATATAAGGTATTAATGGAAGCATCTCTAACAGATAGGATTAACTCCTATCAAGAATTGTCAGATCATCAGCTTATGAAGCGATTACCAGTAGTAATTGTTTTGAATGGCCGGTCTTTTTCAAAGCTTTCATCTTTGGTAGATAAGCCGTTCTCTCCTGATTTTATGGAGCTAATGATCGCTGCCATGGTAAAGTTGTGTCAAGAAGTAGATGGTGTAATCTTTGCATTTACTTTTAATGATCAAATCGTGGTAGCTATGCGAAACGACCAAACATCTAACACGGATGCATGGTATAACAACAAAATACAGGCCATAGTATCGGCCGCATCATCTCTAGCCACCCTAGAGTTCAATAAAATTAAGGACACAAAAGACATAAAGCTTTTGGGTGATGCCGTATTTACCGCAAAGACTTTCGTGGTTCCCAGCATAATGGAGCTTACAAATACTATAATACATATGCAGCAAAACTGCTTTCATACGGCATTATCGCAGGCGTGCTTTTACGAGCTTCTAAAGCGCTACAATTCAGATGAAGTTAAGCAAATGTTGGCAGGAAAAAGTCCGAAACAAAAATCAGAGATTCTATATGAAGAATGCAAGATTGATTTTAATTCATACCCACTTCCATTTAAAAGAGGGGTTGGAGCATATAGAAGTCCAAAATTAAATCCTAAAAGCCAAGAGATAAAGCATAAACTAATTATAAATGACGAGCTCCCATTATTCTCGCATGAGAAAGACTGGCTCTTTTCTATATTTAATAATAAAAACACATTAGAATGTGAATAATTTTTTGAAAAAGTGCTCTGGGCCATGTGGATTAAGAAAATCAAAAAAATGTTTTGCGGCCACACGAAATGTGTGCAAAGACTGTCGCAAAATATATATGAAAGATTTTTCTAAAAAAAATAAAAATAAAATATCCATATATCAAAAACAATATAGAAAAAAAAATAAAAAGGTCTTAACTAAAAAGAAAAAAGAAAATTATAACAAAAATAAAGATAAAATTTTAAATAAAAATAAGAAATATAGAATTGAAAATAGAGATAAATTAATTGAATATAGTAAATTATATTATATTAATAATAAAGAAAATTTAATATTACAATCTAAAAAAAGATACTCTGAAAATAAATATAGAATTAAAGAGAAGATTAAGCTTTATCAGCAAAATAATAAAGAAAAAATAAATATTAAAAAATCAAAAAGAAATAAAATACGAAGACAAGTAGATCCATCCTATAAAATTAGAAAGATAATGTCTAGAGCAATAAATTTAGCGCTTAAGCAAAATAATTCTATAAAAAACAACATAGGCTGCTTATCTATATTTGGAAAAGATTATCCATCAAAAATTAAGACTCATATAGAATCACTTTTCGAAGCATGGATGACTTGGGAAAATCAGAGCACATATAATTCAAAAACTTGGGACGATAATGACGCATCAACTTGGACATGGCAACTAGATCATATTATTCCTCATTCTTTTTTCAATTATTCATCAATAAAAGATATTGAGTGTAAAAAAGCATGGGCGTTATCTAATCTTCGGCCTCTTTCTTCAAAAGAAAATCTATTAAAATCCAACAATATTGATCATAAATTATATGAAGAAACAATAATTAAAATTCTAAAAGAATTAGAAACTAAAAATGGCGATCTTTAAAAAAACAACTAGTGTATGGGAAAATGATCATAGAACAATAAATATTCATAATATGAATATATCTGCCACTCATTTAGGTAGCGAGCAAGAGATAATATCTTTTTTTGATAAGATTGCTTTGCTAAGTCATACCAAGGATTATAGTGACACGCAAATTGCCATTATGATTCACGATTACATTAAATATAGCCCAAGAATTATTAAGACATTATTCTACAAGCATAAAAAAGATATAATTGCACTTATATTTAGTGACATAGCTGGAATTAAACAAAGCGAAGATTTTTCTCAAGAAATCACAATGAGATGTTGTAAAAATAATTTTGGGTTTTCTATTGTAGAATTGCCAATTAGCAAATATTCCGACATACATAATGGAGCACTTAATGTGCCAGAAGGCTGGAAACCATTTGAGCAGCTCAATAAAACCTTCAACAAAATGAGTATATTTTTCACATGACACTTATTATTAAAAAAATAAATGATAACAAGCGTGGAGTCTTTACAAGTCGGCCATTTGAAACTAATGATGTTATTCTTAAATTTCCGGCCAACAATTTAACGGGCGAACAAGTAAGCAAGCTATCTGGCGAGCAGAGAGATAATGTTCTGCAAGTTGGAATAGATCGTTTTATTGATTTGGAAAAAGAAACTCCATTTTTTATAAATCATAACTGCAATCCTAATTGTTATGTTAAGGCGGTTGTCAATTCTGCCTTCCTAATAGCCTTACGCCCCATATCAAAAGATGAAGAGATAACGTTTGACTATTCTCTTACCAGCACTGACTCCGAAACTGACTGGTCAATGCCTTGTAGCTGCCACAGATACTACTGCAGAAAGACCATTTCTGGCTTTAATACGCTATCTAAAGATAAGCAAGAGGAATTCGTTAAGGGAGGGATTCTTCCGAGATATATAAAAGGTTGATGGAAATAAAATCCGGGATACTTCTCACTGGCGGTCAGGGCACGAGACTTGGAAGATTTGCGAAGATAAGCAATAAGCATCTTCATCCAATTCATGATAAGCTTATTTTAGATTACTCAATAAATACGATTAAAAAATCTGGAATAGAAAATGTCACGGTCGTTCTGGGAGGAGAACATTTTGCCAAAGTTGTAGATCTCCTTAAGGATGGTCAAGAGCTTGGGCTTAAAATAAATTACGTCTATCAAAGAGAGGCTAGAGGAATAGCTCAAGCAATTAATCTTTGTGAGCCTTTTATTAAGGATGAAAGATTTGCGGTTATCTTGGGAGATAATGCTTTCCAAAAGCCTATAAAATACGATACCAAAAGTAATGGGGCTGAAATATTCTTAAATAATTCAACAAACATTAATCTTCATCAATTTGGAGTTGTGTCCATATTAAATGATGTTATTGTTAGATTTGAAGAAAAGCCAAAAATATTATCAAATGACACTGATAACTATGCTGTAACTGGCGCCTATGTTTTTAATAGAAAGTATTTTGAGTTTTTTAAGAGCTTAAAGCTTTCTCCAAGAAATGAATATGAAATTATCGACATTATAAAGCAATATCATACATGCGGAGATTTAAAATATAATATTCAAAATGGCTGGTGGTCTGATATGGGAACACCAGAATCTATTGGTAAAGTATTAGATCTCATAAAAACTGAGCCGGTGGAGTTTTAAATGCTATTTGAACCAATACATATGGAAAAGGAATTTTTTGAAGGAAGTTTCGAAATACTACTTGGATGGATTAAGGAAGATCTATTGGTAGGCGTCAAAGGGCAAGAAGAATTGCGTGACTTCTACAACGTTACAATTGGTCCAGACAAAAGGCCATTAACTGAAGAAGAGTTCTTTTTCACCTATAAATCAGCAGAAATTGTTTGTAAGGACGATATAGCCTTTAAACAAAAGAAAAAGAATAATCAAATGTTTAGGAGAAAATAATGGCTATAAGAAAAGTGATAGTTGGAAATGGTTTTATAGCAAGCCATCTAAATTATCCAATATTACACGACCGCATTGAGGCCAGCTATAATTACATAGCAAATTGGTTAGATGATTATAAGCCAGATGTAGTAATTAATTGTATTGGATATTGTGGTGGAGCAAATATAGACGGATGCGAAATAAATAAGTCTAGAACATTTCAGACTAATACTATTCTTCCAATAATGCTAGCTTCAGTTTGTGCGGCCAGAGATATACGAGTAATTCAAATAGGGTCTGGATGTATTTTTTATGGAGAATCGCCAAATGCGGTTTTCTTTAAAAGATATTATGACTCTTATGAGGCAAGACGTGATTCTGGTTGGGTAGAAAATGACGCAGCAGCGCCTCTATCTACCTATTCTAAATCAAAATATGCTTGCGATCTCGCTCTTGGAACAATGAAAAACGTAACGACATTACGCATTCGCATGCCTATTAGTGATAAAGCCTCTCCTCGCAATCTCATATCAAAACTAATTAGCTATAAAGAAATTGTGGAAATACCCAACTCCGTAACTTTTTTGAAAGACTTGTCGAGAGCAGTAGATTGGGCAGTATCTAGTGAGGCAACTGGGACATATCACGTTACAAGTCCAAAACCGATTACTCATAGCCAAATATTAAATGAGTATAAGAAATATGTTCCTGAGCATACTTTTAATAGTATTACTCCAGATGAATTAAACGGATTAGTTAGTGCTCCTAGATCAAATTGTATAATAGATAGCTCTAAAATTATGAATGAGGGTTTTGAATTTCTTAATCAAGAAGAAGAGCTAAAACGATGCGTAAAAGAGTTTGCTGAAAATAACAAAAAGTAGGAAATATGGCAAAAGTTCATTTTGAGGATCTTTGGGATAAGGCAGAAAAAGCAAATTCATTTGATGATCTTGGAGGTCAAGAAGTGCTGGCAAAAATTTCCTCAACCCTGGAAGAGTTGAGGGACATATATAAAGTATCTGCCACATCAAAAGATAGAGGCTTAATCAGCGAAATGAAATCAAAAGCAATAGGAAGATTGCTAATAAATATAGCTAATCTATCAAAAAAAGAGAACATAGATGTTTATGCCTCTCTAAAGGATCAGTTGGATATTCTTGATTTACGAGATAAAATTACTTTTTAAGCATTTTCTTTAAAAGACTTATTCTGGCCTCAATTGGGCTAATTGTCAAATTAGACTCTTCACTAGCCTGCTTTAATAGATAGACAGCGCCTTCTCGGTTTGAGCTTACCGACATGATGGCATCGTCTAGCCCAAGAGTAAGGCTTTCTTGCTTGTCTAGAATATCATAAAATTTTTGGCAGAACGCAAGAAATTCGGTCTCTATTTTTAGAGATGTTTTAATTGGATCTCCAGAACTATGCTCGTCTAGTATTTTGGACATAAGTTTTGATTGAAGATTCAAATCTAAACATTCGGCATTAAAAACTCCAACGAATTTTTCTGCCATAAGGTCCGCGTCTTCCTGGGCGGATTTGTATATTCTTTCAAACAAAAGATGATTGCCGTAAAAGCTCTTTCCTTTAGCTATCCAGTGATGGTTTTGATGAACTATTGCAATACTTCTTAAATGGCTGATATAATAGCAACAGAGCTCTTCTACACGTTCCATAGTAAAATGCGCGAAGATTACCAGACATTCAATAAAGAATACCCCGTTTCTCTGAAATACTCGCAAGACATCCTTGAGAGGGTTCATGGTCGGTATCCACAATTAACAAAGGCGCAAGTAGCCTTAATAATTAAGTATTTTTTTATTGTTTTACGCTCATCACTTATGAATGGCGAAACCATTTCTATTTCTGGCCTATTAAATAATTTCAGCCTAATATGTTTTAAGAGAGAAAATTACAATGTCATTAAACCAAAACTTTCAACTCCAAGATACTTCAAGCGACTTTCAATTCAATGAAGAGGAATTTAAGAAAAATTTGCCAGATATGACAAATCACAAATTATGCGAGATCATAGTTTGTTATCGATATCTAGGATTAATGGAAAAAGAGTCAATATTATCCATGGAAGAATTGGCAGCAAGAAGAGAGCGCGGAGATCAATTCAATTATGAAGACAAAATAACCGAACTCACTAACGATTTGCCATCTATAAATATAGACATAAACAAAATATTAAAAACATTCAGGATATAAAACCATGAACGAATCACTTAAACAAGAAATTATAAACCATATATTTAATAAGTTTGGTCTTCTTACAAGAGAAGATGTAGAGTCTGGCAAAAGAGAAGGTCCAGTATCTAGCCAATTTTTATTAGACCAGAAACTTACATTTGAAGTTGATGGTGAAAAATATGACAACAGCATTTGGTCTGGTGAAACAAAGGTAGATGACGGATCTAGGGTCCAATTCATCATAGCAGATTTAACCGAGGAGGTCCCAGAGTATTCCCTGCTTTTACAGCTTGACTCATTTCCTCCCTACGCCGCCAGAATCTCTTTAGACCCAGAAGATAGCGGCTCGTTATTCTTTGGAATAGACGGCAAGTGGCATGAGGCCTCTACATTATTCCAGGCCAAAATTCTGGTAGCTGTAGAATCATTAATGGAGCTTTATGTTACTTGGTCAAAAAATACGGATGGCGAAGCAATATATAAAAGCTTAATTGATTTTTTGAAGTTTGAATCAGAATCAGATGAATAAACAAGAATTAGTTAAGTCAATTAAAAAGGAGATGCCGGGCTCCATATCATATTTTGATATATTTTCCGTAGTCAATATTTTAATTGATGAGCTTAAACGAGAAATAGTTAATACCAGGAAAGTAATCATACCTAATTTTGGCAAAATTCTTTTGAAGACATTCAAGCCGAAAATAATCAAAAATGTTAGAACTGGTGTAGAGCAACTAACCAAACCATACAATTCTCTTCGATTTACAATATCACGAAATATACTAAAACAACTAATAAGCACGGAGCTTTGCGAAAAAGATGACACTAAATAAATTCAAAACACTTCTTGAGCAGCAAAAAGAAGAAATCGTTATTTTCATTAAAAATCATCAGCCAGATATTGATTTTGAAGGTGATGAGACCGACGAAATTCAGGCCAAAATAATTGCCCGTAGTGATGCTCAAATTCTTGCTAGAAAACAAGAAAAACTGGTCAAAATAGAGGCCGCTCTTAAAAAGATTTCTACTGGCGCTAATTTTGGTCAATGTGAGTCATGTGGTGATTATATTGCCGAAAAAAGACTATTATTCAATCCAGTATTTAATACGTGTATTAGCTGCGCGGAAGAGCTAGAAATACTTAAAAAGAATAGGGCCAGATAGTATCCCACTATTTTCGCATATTTCTGAATGCCTAAAGCTAAAAAAAGATCTACTGATCCTGCTCAGCAAGCCCTACGAGACCATAAAAGCGAATGGAAAGATGCTCAAAAGGAATTCGTAGCGCATGTTATGGGGCTTAAAAATGGCTTAAATGGCCGTGGAGATTCGCGTTTTGGCATACCTCCATCAAATATAAAAGATCCTTTGCCCGGCGAAATATCCGCGTTATTGGGAGCACTAACTTCCCAATTTCAAACGCTGGTTGGCGGGGCAGGGTCTATTATAGCTGAACAAAATGCTTATTCTCAACATAGACGCAAGAAGCAAGAGAAAAAGCCTCAGCTACCAAAGCAGCCAAAATCAGGCATTCCAGAAGCAAAGCCAGAACAAAATCAACCAGCAGAAAGTGCTCAAGAAAAAAATACTGCAGTTGATTCATTTCTTTCAAATGTAGCAATGTCAAAATCTGATTTTTTGGAGAAATATTCATCATCAGCCCCATCTAGAGCCATTCAATACTTAAAACCACTTAATCCGTGGAATAAGGAAAAGGATTTAAAAAGAAGAGTTGGGCTATTACGTTCGGCGGCAGAGATGTATGATAATTTTCTAGATTTAGAAAACTCAATATTATCATTTGATATAGAATCAATTCCAGAATCAATATATGAGCTACAATCAATTCACGCCAATCTTCAGGTATTTAAAAGTTCAATATCTGAAGATGATCCAGACACCAGCGCAAAGCCAGGTGGAGCGCCCAATAAACCAAAGGGAAATGAGCTTCTTCATGACATGCTAAACAATCCTGGACCAGATCACTCACCAGCATCTCAACCAGCATCGTCTAAACAACAAGAATCAGTAAGGCAGTTGCCAGATCCTAAAGAAATAAAAGCAACCGTAAAAATCATTAATTATGACACCGGAGTAATTCATAGCTCTTCATTGCCACTAAAAAGTGAGTGTCTAAAATTACTCAGCATAGTAAAAGAATTTAGCGCCGCGGCTCGGAGCAAAAATCTAGCCCTAGCGGTAGAACTATATGACAAAATGATTCAGGATCATGATACTCTTAAAATGGCTCTTTCTACTCTCATAAATAATGAAAAGAATGATGTAAAAAAGAATCAACTAGAGGAGATTCTAAAAAGATCTGAATTTAGCTCAGATGAGATAATCAAATTATCACACAATTTCATAACTAGATTCTTAAAAAAGAAATGGATAGGCTTAAGAGGCTCAAATAAAACGGCCATTCATAGATTAAAAATTTCTGATTCCGTCGAATCAATTAAAAAAATTCTTCAAAAAATGATGAATTCTTTAGAAAAGAAAATTGATGACAGTCTTTTAAACGACTCCATAAAAGATATTGAGGTCGAGTCCAAAAAAATACAAGATAGACTTGGAGTTCTCAATATAATTTATAGGCAACATGCTTTTAAAGAGTATTCCAAAAAACGAAAAGAAAAGCAGCCAAATACCAATCCGTTTATGGATTCAGTTCTTCAGAACGAATTCCGTAGAGATATGAAAAGAAGAATTTTATAATGGATTATTTGAAATACAAAAATCATAAGATACCTGCCGTATTAGCAATAACTGCTGATGAGCAGCAGAAAGGCCTTATGTATGAGCAAAATTTACCACCAGCGATGGCATTCGTTTATACTGAACCACGCATCAATAAATTTTGGATGTCTAGAACCCCACAGCCTCTTGACATAATTTTCTGCCTTAAAAACAAGATAGTTTCTATATGCCACGGAAAACCAAACTCAACCGAGCTTATTGGCGGCAATCATTTATCAGATTTGGTTTTGGAAATGCCATTCGGTAAGTCCGATGGAATGGGAATGAAGGTCGGTGACGAAATAGCTATGGAGTATCACCCAAGCTCGTTATCGAAAATACTTCTGTCTAACAGTATAAATTATTAGCGATAGCGGCAACTTGACAAAATGCCGCAGACGATTTATATTATGACGTATGACAGAACAAGAACAGAACTTAAACGATATCCTTAAGGCATTTAGGATTCAGGCGCAGTGCGTTTCGCATACGAAGGTGCGAAATATGTCACTATATGGCCTCAATCTTTCTCCTGGGACGAGAATTCAATCTCTTCAGAAATTCTCGGAAGAAATGGCGCTAGCACTACATGCAAAAAGCAAGCTTACTTTTAAACCAATTACTGAAACAGGAATAGTTCAAGTCGAGGTTATGGATGATAAGCCACACAAATTAGATCTTCTTACTGAATTAAAGAAATCATCTCCGCCGTCAGATTATAAGTTGCCAGTGTATTTAGGCAGCTCAATTGATGGCAAAGATATATGGGCCGACTTCTCTAAAAACCCACATATGCTTATCGCTGGGGCAACCGGAGCCGGCAAAAGCGTTATGCTTCATACCATAATAGCCAATCTTCTTTTGATGTCCTACGCCAACGTTTTGGTTGTTGATACAAAAGATATGGAGTTTTTACCATTCGCCAAAAAGTTCAGAAACATTTCAATATACAATACATATAAGCTTGCGTGTGATGTCTTGGAATATTTAATTTCAGAAATGGAATTTAGATATGGATGGCTTCGTGGAGATAATTATACTCTAGCCGACTTTCCGCCTTACGTTCTAATAATCGACGAGTTTGCAGACTTAATTATGCAAGACTCTGACGACAAGCTATATAACCTGATCTGCTGCTTAACGCAAAAATGCAGGGCGGCCGGTATCTATTGTATAGTAGCCACTCAACGACCATCTGTCGATGTTATTAAGGGCGTGATCAAAGCAAATCTGCCGGCAAGGATTGCATTCAAGGTTTCTAGCAAGACCGATAGTAGAGTTATTCTTGACCAAAACGGAGCAGAGCTATTAGTAGGAAATGGTGACGCCATCATAAAAAATTATAATAATGATTATGTGAGATTTCAAGCAGCTTTCACTGATGCCAAAGAGGTTTTTAATGCTTCAAACTGAAGAGAATTATGTAAATTCATTTATGGATAAGTATAACGGCACTATCCATAAAATGAGCAACGCAACATACGATCGTTCTGGCGTTGCATTTTCAGCGTTTAAGTCAATAATGAAATCGGCACTTGACAACGCCTATGACAATTACGTATCCAAGGATAAAGACACTAATTACTTGGATTCATATTTGTATGGAACATTAAGGCTTGCTAATTTAAAGCTTGTAAATGAAAATAGAACAAGCACCCTAATTTGTCCGGGATGCAAAGAAAATAACCACATAGAAGTATTGAGCTTCACCTCTGACGGATTGTGTTGCGCCAATTGTTTTAAAGAAATTGGTAACAACTCAAATTCGGCCAAAGATATTCTTTTGCACGAAACGTTCTCTATACATTCGGCGGTTGGATATAAGTGTCCAGATTGCTCAAAGTTTATACCAGAAAACAATAGCGGTCATACAAAGTGCCCATACAAAAACTGCGCATTTGAAGGAGAGCAGACATCCCTAAACAAGATGCATCATCCTGCTGTAAAAATCAATAGGACGGCAGTATCTTCTAATCTAGAGCATTTTGCAGATTCCGTATCTACCGGAGTTGCAAGGCTTTCTGCGCAAGAGGAAGTTGATAAGGCCTATAGGGTTATCAATGAATGTATTGATGCTCAAATAAGAACTCTACACTTCCGTGGGTTCCCAGCAACTTATGTAATTAAGTTGTGTATGTATAAAGCATTTAGCTCTTCTCTGGATAAATACCCTGAAGAAGTAATTCCTTATTTAAGTAGTTCTGGAAGAGCTAGTGGTGGCGGTAAGATTCAATCAAAAATTCTACAAGAATTTATTTCTCACCTAGAAAAAAATCTGCCATTTTCATATACTCAAAAAGGACAAGAACATCACATAACATCTCTTCTAGATGAAAGATTAAGTATTTTTGGTGGAGAAAGTATATTTAGCGCAGAAGTGAATGAAAGTTTTGAGATACCAAATCTAACTCAAGAAATATATGTTGGTGGTAGAGGCGGATACTATTGTCAGCCATATTATATTGGCAAGATACTTGAAATTACCGATGAAGCAACTGGAGAGTCTCTGCTTGACAAGGTAAGAGAATACAGTTGCCTTAAGGTATGTATGGATCCAACGATTGTCAAGCCTGGAACCAAAGTAAAAATTAAACACTTGAGAATACCTCCTCATTATCAAATGGGAGGATTCGTTTATGTTAATAGATTGAAAAAAATTCTTGTAGAAAAAGTTCAGTCCAAACTTAAGGAAGAAAAATGAAACCACTAGATTTAGATATTTTTGATAAACAAGATGAATTACTCAAAGAATTAGCTACAATCAATGGGATGATTGAAGATAGGATTGACTTTATTCTTAAAAAAATTTGGGAAGTTTTTGGTTACAATCTTGAAGGGTGGTATGTCGATGGTGCCGAAGAAAATGAGCTTGGCGATCTATTATCATTAATTCATATGCCGGAGTATATCGATCTTGGCCCAATCATTTATTATTGTAGTGACAAAGGGCATATTCGAGAAAAGTTTAATGCCATATTGGAAGGCGAAAAATATAGTCTAACCCAGGGAATGCCATATAGATGGTTGTTTGAAGATTTTGAAAATGAACTCATTGATGGCAAGAACTTATTCCCAAAATGGGAGGCCGATGAAAAAAAGAATAAGGCTCTTAAATTAGAAAAAAAGAAGCTGGCAAAATTAGCCGCATTAAAATCTGCCAAATCTAAACTTTCAAAAGAAGAAATTAAAGCGTTAGGAATATAGTGAGAAAGTGGCGACCGAGTTTTAAAAGCATCTATGTCATTCCAGAGGTTAGAGGAAATCTGGCAAGTCTGGAAGTCATTTTAAATAGAGTATTGCCCCTTCGAAAATTTAAGGGGCAAGAAGATACTCTCATTATGCTTGGCGGATATATTGATGGTGACGAAGATGGCGGCAAAGTGTTGGACTCCTTGATTTCCATTAAGGAAGAATATGGTGACCGAGCCATTTTTCTTATTGGCGATCATGAGCATATGATGCTTAAGGCTATAACTGGAACAGAAAAGGATTACCAGTATTGGATTCAAAATGGTGGAAGCACAACTTTAACTGGCTATTTGAAAGTAGCTAGGCTAAAAGAACCGGCAGCATCTATACCACAAATGAGGCTTAAAGATATTATACCGAATATCCATATTCAGTTTCTTCAGTCACTCACATACACACACGCGTGTGAGGATTTTTTCTTCTTTCATGGAGGCTGGAATACAAGCCTTCCGCTAGAAGAAACTAACCAAACTACATTTGCGTTTGACAACACAGCCAACCTTCGCTACCAAAGAGCTTGGCGCGGTGGTAATTTTTTAGATGTCGAGAAGATGATGGAACACGGTAAGATAATGGTAGGCGTTCATAACGCTGGCAAAAAGGCCGCGATATACCCTACTTATCTTGTGTTAGGAGACAACGCCCCACAAAGTTTATTATGTATAGACCTTAACTCAATGGAGTGCGTTAGAGCCAAAAGAAACAAAAGCAGAATTTATAAAACAAAAATTAGAATTTACGAATGATTTTTCGTGACGTTTCGCTTAAATCAATAAATCTATCTGCCATTTGTTCGTATAGCTTCCAATCTCTTACCATAGTGTAGCAAGAGTAATAGCTCATCTGCCCAACCGAATAATAATAATTTCTAGAGGCATTATTTAAACTCTCCGGATAGAGAGTATTGGTATAAAAAATCCAATCACCAATGTCTTGAAATTTTGCAAAGTCTCTTTTAAACTTGGCCGAAGCATACTCAATTGTTAAACTTTGTTTAGATAAATCATTTTCAGATGTTTTATATTTAGAAAATATGCTTATTATATATACCTTAAGCTCATCTTCACATTCAAGCTTTTGCAATTCAATTTGAAAATAATCATTAAGAGATTTAAAATACTCCACATAGAGAATACAATAAAATGAATAAAGATAATCGTCCATATTTAATATTCCGCCTCTGTATTTTGCATGACGGGGTAACTGATTGTAATAACCACCAAAATTGTGGATATTTTTGGGGACCAGCAAATGAGCTTTCTGGGCAAAAAGCTACATTTAGTGGCCTAGATAAGATGAGAAATAAAGAACGGATCAAAAAATGAGTAAAACATTAATAGTGGTCGAAAGCAATAAAAAAGCTCAAAGCATAGGTCAATACCTGGGTAAAGATTATGAGGTGCTGGCTTGTTATGGCCATATAGCCGATCTTCCAACCAATCAAATGGGCGTTGATGTTAAGAATAACTTCGAACCAACATATATGCTTATGAAAGATAAGGTATCCACTCTGCAAACCATTCTTGACTCGGCGCAAAAGTGCGATGAGATCTTGATTTGTTCCGACCCTGATCGTGAAGGTGAAAAGATTGCCTGGGATCTAAATCGATATCTAAAAAGTTTCAATAAACCAATTAAGAGAGCTTTGTTTGGCGAGATAACCAAAGCAGGAATCAAAAATGGTATTAAAAATAAAAAAGAAATTGATCAAAATCTAGTTTCTTCTCAAGAGAATAGAAGAATAATTGATCGTCTCGTAGGATTTAGCTGCTCTCCTTTTATCAGCAATCATTATAAAACAACTCTATCTTCAGGTAGAGTTCAAAGCGCAGTCACTAAACTAATAGTAGATCTGGAGAAATCAATTGAAAACTTTAAGCGAGAAGAATTTTGGAATATTTATGCTGAATTTGGCACTAAAGATAAACAAACATTTGCCGGTAAGTTCGACATCAAAATCAAAAATAAGGAAGAAGCTGACAAGTATGTTAATCAAATATCAGCTGAAGAAGGTTTCGTCGTTTCTTCGGTCCAAAGTCAAAACAAGCCTAAAGGACCATTTGCCCCTCTAATTACAATTAGACTCCAGCAAATTATGGCGAAGGAGCATGGGTGGGATGCCGAAAGAACAATGAAGGCTGCCCAGTTCTTATATGAAAGCGGATACATTACATATTTAAGAACTGATAGCGTTAGAATTTCAGATGACGCACTCGGACCTGCACGTGAGTATTTGACTAATAAAGGGTTTGCTATTCCAAAATCTCCGGTCAAATACGAAGACAAAGGAAATGCTCAAGCAGGACACGAGTGCTTAAGGCCAACCAATCTTGATAATTCTCCAGACTCTAAAATGTTGTCTGGTGATGATCAGATGGTATATAGAACTATTTTTGAACATTTCTTGGCGTCTCAAATGACTCCGGCGATTTATTCTACTATGCAAATTCGTTTGGTTGGAATCAAAAATAACAAGCTAGTATTCAAAACATCTGGTAAGGCCTTAAAAGATCCTGGATATCTATCGATCTTTGGCAAAAAAGAAGTTGGGACGATAGACCTTCCTTTATTAAGTAAGGGAGATCCGGTTAGGCTTAATCCAAAAAGCATTAAGTCAGAGCAAAAATTCACGCAGCCCCCTTCGCGATATAATGACTTTACCATCCTAGAAGATCTAGAGGCTAAAGGAATAGGTCGTCCAGCTACATATGCGTCAATTATCAAAACCATTACTGCGCGAAATTATGTAGAAAAACAAGGCTCTACTTTTAGGCCAACCAAAATAGGCCGGGATATCACAGAGCTTTTAGAGCAATTTTTCTCTTTTGTTAGCTACGACTATACCTCAAATATGGAGGTGAAACTCGATAAGATAGCGGAAGGTAAGCTGAATTCACTAGATGTTCTAAAAGAATTTTATATAGAATTCAAAAAGCAGTTAGACGCAGCATATATTAAGGATGGTCACGATATATGTTCTTGTGGTGGAGTAATGATTAAACGAAAATCCAAAAACAACGATGAGTTTTTTGGATGTAACCAGTGGCCGATTTGTAAAAACACAAAGAGTATGGTGAAAAATGAATGAAAATGTGGCCACCCTAACTGATGGTGAGTTAGAGCAAGAAATAAGAGATCTTAATAAGATATTTGACACGGATATGAATGAATTTATAGGTTACTATGGCACAAGGTTTTCGCAGCTATGTTCGGAAAGAGAAAGAAGAAGAAAATGAAAAAAAGTAAGTCCCCAGCAGTAGAAAAGTCATCAATCCCTCAGGAAATTGACTCAAATTATTTCAAACCACTACAAGTTCAGGTTTTTGGAAATGGTTTTGAGAGAGCAATGAAGACATTTAGGCAGATAGTCCAGTCAGAAAATATTCTCTCGGAATATAAAGAGAAGTCACGATATGAAAAGCCTTCGGATAAAAAACGCCGTAAGCAATCAGAGGCAATTCAAAACGCATATAAAGAAGAGATGAAGATGAAAAAAATCATCTCTGGAGAATATGAAAAAGAGAAGGCAAAGAAGCAGGTTCGCAAAGAGCAGAAAATGCGCCAGCGAAGCGTTAGAACCAAAGAGCTTGGAGAAGTTTAATGTCAGACGTAGTAAAGAATCCCAATAGGAATCGTCCTAGACCAGTAGAAATTAGAACGCCAGAATATGAGAGGCTTGGAATCAATCCAACCACTATAAATCCTAACAATTATGCTCGGCCAGAGTCTTTACTACCAATAGCTTTTTCTCCAGGAAAAACCCCGCTATCACCAGATACCATATCTGAGGTTGATGGAGCTTCCTTTGATCAAGAAGGGAAGCGCCATCAATCAGCTAGCAAAAAAGACAGCCACATCATAGATAATAATGAGTTTTTAAATTTTGGTTTTTCTTCAGAAAAAGAAATGTCAGAAGCAATTGAGAATGGCGACTTTATTGATTTGGATTCTAATAAGACGGAGGAATCAATGGTTCCAGATGTTGGCCAATATATTTTAATGATATCCGGCAAAATTATAATGTGCGGATCATTAGATGTAATAGAAGAAAAAGTAAAATCTATTTTATATGGGGAAGATTTGGATTTTGAACTATCAAAAGTTCCGCAAGAAGATATTATAGTCCTTAAGAGAGTTGATATCCAAGTTGGAGTTTTTATAAAGGATTGAGATGACAGAACCGAGAAAAGCTTCAGATATTCTTTTAGCTCTTGAAACAGAAATTCGCTCATTAAAAGGAATAGTTAATCTTCAAGACTCAATATTGAAAATGATACTTGGCAATTGTAATAAAACAAATGCAATATTAGAGGCACTTATTGATGTACAACAAATGCCTACAGAATTGCGCGCCTCAATTAAGAGCAAGTTTTTTACGCCTGAGCAACCATCAGAAGCTATTGCGATCGATCCTGGTTTTCCAATTGAAGTAGAGAGAGAATTTAAGGGACAAAGAAGAATAAATAGGCCGGCCAATGCGCCCAGCACGAAAGCTTCAAATGCTGATATAGAGTTTAAAGACTATATGGCTAGTAGAAAAAAATCAGCACCAGAAGAATTCAAGCCAAAAGTCGCTGAGCCAGTTAAATCAGAAAAGAAAGTTCCAGTCTCACAAAGAGTGCAGGATAATAGCAATAAAGATTTATTCATGGCAGAAATTAATTTGTTTTCTAGCGATGGGTCACCAGTTCTAAAAACAAGAACTAATCCGATGGGTAAATGGCAAGCTCAACTGCCTCCAGGAAAATATACGGTAAAAGTTTCCAAGATGGATACCGCGCTGCAGAAAAAAATAGAAGGCGAACAAAACATTACGGTAGGCAATTCTAATAGCACGATAATTCTTCCAACGCTAATAGTTAATAGAGAGTAGGTTATTTAATGGATGGTTATATCGACGCCCAGACAATCGAAACCTCTGCTGATGATGTGGAATCTCCAGACTACAAGAAATATCTATATCTACAAGAACTTTACGAGAACCAAAAAAGAATAGATGCAGAGATAGCGGTACTTTCATCTGAAATAGATGGTCTTCCGAAATTACCGGAAAGTATGGATAGATGGATTGGCTCGTTTAGAAGTAATTTCAAAATTTCAGACCTGACTAAAATATTCAAGATCAATAAGAAATACAGAAATTTAATGGAAGAGCGAAGAAGCAACGGAAGAAAAATTAAAATCTTCGCAATCGAAAATGTGCTCGAACAAATCAAAGATACGGAGAAACCGGTTATATAAGATAGTAATGAGTAAATTTCAAGTAATAGTTGCAGATCCGCCTTGGTTATTTTCTGATAAGCTTGAAATGTCAAGCGTACCAAGAGGTGCTGACGCCAACTATCCAACACTAGATATTGAAGAAATAAAAAAACTAAAAGTATCAGAGGTTGCAGATCCTAATGGATGTATTCTGGCACTTTGGGTTCCAAGCTCTTTACTTCAAGAAGGGCTAGACGTAATGGAGGCTTGGGGGTTTGAGCAGCGTCAAACCTATATTTGGGCAAAGTCAAAGAAAAAAGAAAATATCACTAATGTGATTCGAAAAGAATTAATTGGTTTAGTTAAAAAAGTTCAAAGAAAAGCCGTTAAGTTAAATGGTAAGCCAATAACATTTAAAGATTTTGAATTCGTGTTGGACGAGTCAATTTTGGGATTTGGAATGGGTAGGCTATTTAGACAAACGCACGAAATTTGTTTAATTGGCATCAATAGCACGAAAATATATAAATTATTAAATAACAAATCGCAGAGGTCCGTCTCATTCGGACAGAACATGAAACATTCAGCTAAGCCAGGTCATTTACAAAACTCTTTAGATTTGATGTTCCCACGTTGCAAAAAACTTGAGATATTTGCTCGGAGATCGCTAGTAGGATGGACCACAATCGGTAATGAAGTATGCGACGGAGAAGACGTTAGAGATTCGCTTCAGAAATTAATGGAAGTTGTAAATGAAGACGCTGTTGCTTAATGGCGACTATCAGCCGCTAGCTTTTATACCAGACAAAAGAGCAATAAAACTTTTGTTAAAAGAAGACAAGGTTGATGTAATATCATTATGGGCTGATGTAAAATACTTCCATTCTTCTGGATTTATTGAGCTTCCTGCCGTATTGAAGCTCAAAAATAAAATTGTTCGTAATTTCATTAAAATGGTTTTCTCTCGCAGCGCAGTTTTCAAGAGAGATAACTATGGGTGCCAGTATTGCAGAAAAAGTTTAACGTCCTCCCAGGTCACAATAGATCATATTATTCCAAAAAGTCGCGGAGGAAGCAATACGTTTGAAAATTGTGTTGCGGCTTGTCACGATTGTAATGAGAAAAAGGGATCAAGACTTCCCAATGAAATTGGAATGAGGTTGGTTAAACAACCAGAAACTCCAGCCGGCTATCTAGTAGTGTCTCCCCAGCAAGAAGATTGGCACTCAAGTTGGAATTTATTTACGAATATTGACTAGAACTTCCTATACTTCGGTATATGAATAGGAGAGTTTATCTGATTCTCTCCGTAAAAAAAATCCGAAAAAGGAGGTGTATATGAAAAAAGGTAATTCAAAAAAAGCAACTAAAACCGTCAGTAGCTCCAGCTCAAAGAAGAGCACGAAAGCAAAGAAAAAGGCTAAGAAAACAAAGAGCTAGTAATTAATGTAAGTGTTAGTTAAGGGGCGTATGATTTACTTCATACGCCCCTTTTGTTTAATTAAACCGTATATTATAGGAATGAATTATGTTTTGTGAAAAATGTTCTACACTAGCAATCATTGAGACGAATAATAGAATATGTGTTCGGTGTCAGGGATTAATAGCCAATAATCTTTCTTGTATTTGCGAGATGTGCTCTACCCAATCAAGAATGTGCTCTATATGTCTAAAGAGATTTGTAGTATTGTCGGACGTTAAGCCAAAAGGTTGTGGCTGCGGCAAATCAAAATAATTGTCGAGAAGCGCGGATCTTATGATATAGTCTCCGTAAGACGAAATGATTATTACCAATAACGAGGAAGCCTTAAGGGTTAAATGCGAGCCGGTTCTTGCTAGCGAAGTAGGTGAGCTAGTTGCTCTTCTAGAAAAAGAGTTATCAAATTCCGCGATAACCGGCAGACCAGGAATTGGTTTAGCCGCTCCACAAATAGGAATTGCTAAAAATATAGCAATTATTAGAATTAGCGACAGGCATAGCGTCAATCTGGTAAATTGTCGTATTGAAAAATCATTTGATGAGTTCCTTTTTGAAGGAGAAGGCTGCTTGTCCTTTCCAGATTTGCGTGAAGACACCAAACGTTTTAATGAAATTCATGTGGTAGATAATTTGGTTTATCCACATAGCTTCATCGCCACAGGATTGTTCGCGGTTTGTTGTCAGCACGAACTAGACCATTTGAATGGAATATTGCTTCCAGACAAACATATTGTTGAAATAATTAAACAAAAGCCAAATGAAGCTTGTCAGTGTGGCTCTAATAAAAAATTCAAAAAATGTTGTTATCTTAAGGTATAAATGTCAAACAAAAATGAAATACGTGATGAGCAGACAATTCTTATTTCAGAATTACTCATAAAGGTAACTGCCCTAGAAAACGCTATTGTGGCAAAGGGACTAATTAATAACATCGACATCGCCACTGAAACAAAAAAAATAGTAAGTAAGCTGACCGAGCTTGTCCAGCAAAATATTATGGACGAAACAAAAAAGAATTCTGGTAACTAGTCGTTATATTAACTTTAGGAGAATTATGCAAATGAAAAACGAAGAAACTAATCAAGTAGAGCAGGCCGTAGTCGCAAAACCAAAATCCAAGCCACTTAAGACAGTATCTGGGCTAGATAAGGTTTCGGCAGCCAAGGATCTAACCGCAGACATTAAGCCAGTTCAGCCAGCCAAACCTGCCGTAAAACATGCCAAAGCTGCCGCAAAACCTGCAATTAAAGAGCAGCAGGCGAAAGTCCTTCCGGTGAAGGCTCCAGAACTTCCAATGTCAGAAAAAATTTGGAACTCAATTAGGGGAAGAGAGCTTGGTTTATTTGGCCTAGTCGGTCAGACGGTTGAGAAATATTGCACAACTATTAATGCGGATCCAACTAGATGCATGATGAAATATAAAGTTTCTTCAGTAATTCCTGCCCTAGAAGCTGCGGTTCCAGATTTTGATTTTGAAGTAGTTGGCGATTATCTAGTGGTTTCACAGAAGAAATAATTATGTCTAATGAGCCAAAAGGCCCCAAAGGTCTAAAAATCAATAATGACAAATCCACGGTAGCCGCTCCAGCTAGCTCGACTGCCGCTGCCTTCAAAGCGGTAGCTGAAGAGGCGGCAGGCAGATTAACTGAATACAAAAAGCGCTCATGGGATCTTGGAGTAAAATTCAAGGGAATAATGGAAAGCTCTATTCTTCCTGAAAATAAAAACGCTCTAATTAAAGACCTAGAGTCTGAAACATTAATGCAGCTATCTCAATTAGCTTCCGACATTAATGCTGATGATTCGCAGCCAGAGGGAGCGGGAAGCATAGCCTTAGCACAGCTCATTATGAAAATGATGATTTTGCATAAAGATATTGTTAATCAGCAGAAATTTCGCATTGAGCAATTAGAGAAAAAAGTTCTTGAGTTGCAAATTAAACACGGCGAATCATGATCTCAAAAGAAGATTTGCTAGATTTAATAGCAGATGAGCAGAACAAATATAGTTCATATCTACAATTATGTCAATACTTCAAAGTCAAAGCAGATCCTTTAGTAATTTTAAGGCACCAATCAAAAATAGAAGCCCTAGAGATGGTGTTAGATCACAAAGTTTCCTAACTGGACCAGTTAGTTGGAGTGATTGCGATCTAGAGAAAGATTTTCAAGTAGAAAATATAAGCATTAAGCAGGCCAATACCGTTAAGTTTGCGCACGTATGCAAACACTATGGAATAGATATTGACGAATATAATACTAAAATACGCTGCCCATTTAAGTTTCACAATGACAGTAGCCCATCATTTCAGTATTTTCATGGCACCAACAGTTTTCATTGTTTTGGTTGCAAAAATTCTGGCGGACCAGTTAATTTTGTTGCAGCCTTAGAAGGCATATCTAAAACAGATGCTGCCGAAAAGTTACTAGATAACTTCGAAAGTGACGAGGATAATGAAGCTTTAGGATTTAGATCTAAAGAGAAAGAGGACCTTTTTCTAAAGTTCTCGGCACTTATTAGAAATTTTCTTAAAGAGCACAATACATCCGAAGCAATATTATTTGCAGATGTAATCACTAGGGCATTTGACTCCGCAATGAGAGGCAAAGGCAAGCGTGAGCGAGAAAGAGTAATTGATGTTAGCGGAATCAATCACGTAATAAGTGAATTAGAAAAAAGAATAGGAAAGTACGAATGTCCGTAGTGCCTGATGGATATTTTTGTGTGTATAAAATAACCAATATTATTAATGGGAAAAATTATATAGGACAAAGTAATGACCCCAGGGTAAGATGGAATAGTCATAAATACCATAGCAGAAATGATGGTAAGAAAAATTACCATCTATACGCCTCTATGAATAAATATGGCATTCAAAATTTCTTGTTTGACGTAATAGCACAAGCGCCAACAGCTGATTTGTTGAATTTTTTAGAGAACGATCTTATAATTCAGTACGACGCTCTAAATTCCAAATACGGATACAATAAAACTATTAATGGAACAGTGAATAGATTCATTTCAAATGAAACTAAAAAACGAATGTCAGAAGCGCAAAAAGGGCATTTAGTTTCTGAAGAGGCCCGTACAAAAATTGGTAATGCAAACAGGAATCGCTCCATTAATCTTGGAGCCAAGAACGGAATGTTTAATATTCGGTCGGCTCAATCTAAATTTACAGACGATCAAGTTATTTGTATTAGGGAAGAATTCAAAAATAAAAATGTAACCACATCACAGTTAGCAATTAAATACAAAGTTGATAGGACAACAATCTGGAAACTTTTAACAAATAAAACTTATAGGAATGTATGTCAGTAGCTATAATTCTTGGAGATATTCATTGTGGCAAGGGCGTTTCCCTTGGAAAGGGAGGAGTTGGATCAACTCTTAATAGTAGAATTAGAGACCAGTTTGCTTTATTAGATTGGGTATTAGAACAGGCCATAATTCATCAAGCCTCGCACATAATCACTACAGGGGACGTGTTTGAGGATCCTCGGCCTAGCCCAACGTTAGTTGCCTTATTTATTGAGTGGCTTAAAAAATGTACTGATAATGATATTTCTATTTGTATATGTAAAGGCAATCACGATATTATTAGAAGCGGACAACATAATATGTCAGCTTTTGATATAATTTCGGCGGCAGATATTGAAAACGTATTCATATATAATGATATATCCACGCTGGACCTTCCGGGAGTATCATTTACGATACTGCCATTTAGAGATAGAAGGTCATTCAATACCAATCTCAATTCAGAGGCGGTAAAGATTGTTCAAGATAAAATTAGATATGAGCGTCTTGGTATGGATGATAGAAACATAAATATTATGGTTGGACATTTTGCGCTTGTCGGATCGCTGCCGGTCGGAGACGAAGTTGATGATATGCATAATGAGCTTTTTATACCACTAGCAACATTCAAGGACTATGACTTTACTTTTATGGGACACATTCATAAACCACAAATAATGTCCAAAGATCCATTTATTTCTCACATTGGAAGTATGGATTTATCCAATTTCTCGGAAAATACTCATTCGAAAATTATAGCCATTATAGACACCTCAAAAAAAGATATTGTTAGCTATCTAGACCTCCCTACTCGGCCTCTAAAACAGATTTCGGTGTCAGTTCCAGCAAGTATTACAGATACGACTGCTTTTGTTATTGATCAATTAAAGAACGGCGAACAAAACCTATTAAATGCAATTGTCCGAATGCATATTAGCTATGAGAGTCCGGACCTTATAAGCATAAATAAGTCAAAAGTTGAAGAGGCCATAATGCAAATGGGAGCATTCCATATTCCAAGAATTGACCAAGAAAGAAAAGTCGTTCAAGTAAAGAAAGCCGCTGGTATGGAAAATATGGATAACACAGTTAATGAGATGACGGCTATTAAAATGTATGCCGGCGAAAACGTAGAAGAATCTTATAGAGATGATTTTATTTCACTAGCAAACTCTATTGTGGCAGAAGCAAAGGAATCAAATGCTACCTCTTAAATTAGATATAGAGAATTTTTATTGTCATAGCAAAAGCATAATTAATTTTGATGATTTCCAAGCGGCAGTAATAGTTGGTAAAATTAATGGAAACGATAAGTTTTCCAATGGAGCTGGAAAATCCACAATATTTGCTGCAATTAAATACGTTCTATTTAATGAGGTAGATACTAGCTCGCTTGAGAAAGTTATTAAGCATGACGCCGATTCTTGCAAGGTAGCATTTGAATTTCAATCATCTCTTGATAACCAGATTTATAAGATCATAAGATTTAGAGGCAGAAAGCCCGGAGCCGAAGTTCGTCTATTTAAAAAAATAAATGGTGAATGGGAAGACCTTACACAGAGAACGCCAACCGAAACTGACAAAGAAATAGTTAAACTAATCAAAATTAACTATAGAACGTTTTCAAATTCAGTTCTATTTGCGCAGGGAGATATGTCAGGCATAGCTGCCATGACCCCACGCGAAAGAAAAACTGCTCTAAAGGAAGCTCTACAGCTAGGTATTTATTCTAAATATGAAAGCTCTATTAAGAAAAAAGTGGCCGAGCTTACCAAAGAAGTTGAAAAAACTCAAACAATTATAGCTACTCTAGGTAAGCCTGAAAAAGATATTATTGAATTGGCTAGCAAACTTGAGTTAATAAAACCATCTCAAGAGGAGTTTTCAAAAGCATTATTGGCATCTGAATGTAAGATGTCAGAATTGACTGCAGAAATAATTACAAAACAAAAAGAGCTAAATGATCTTGCGGATCAAATAAAAGATTCCAATAAGAATCTACTTGAAGTAGATAGGGAGATATTTACTCTTAATTCTGAAATTTCTAAATATTCTACAAGAATATCTGAACTTGAACGAAATGAGAAGATTAGTTTTGATCGCGTTAAGGCTCTTGTTGGTGAAATCAAAAGCATAAAATCAATTAAGATTCGTAGCGATGAGAAAATAAAAAATGATATAAATGACGTTCGCTCCAAAATGTTGGAGCAGGAATCTGATTTCAAGCAGCTTACGTCAAAATATAAGGACTTAAGTGTTCCATTGACTGAAGATGCCGTATGTAAGCATTGTCGTCAGACGGTAGATCCAAAGGCGAGGGCCTTATGCCAAGCATCTATAGATACTGAAAAACAGGAAATCAGCGCGCGAGTTGTTAAGCTAAAATCCTCCGTCTCAATATTAAGGGAGCAGTTAGCATTTCTTGAGAAAGAGCAAGATTCAGCTAGAGTATCCGCCTCTCTTCTAAAAGATAAGGATTTTGAACTTGAAAAAGAAAAGAAGAACACTATGTCATCGGCAACTATGGCTGATGAGTTCAAAGGACTAAAATCTTCTAAAGAAAAAGAGCTAAAAACAAAAGAGGGGATTAAGCTAGACCTTATTGCAAAATATGCCGGAAGCTCTTTAAAAGATCGTGAGAATATCCTAAATAAGGATCTTGGAAATCTTAAGGCGCAATCATTAAGCGCATCTCAAGAGAGAAAACATTATTTTGATAACCTGTCTTCCCTATCAAATGAGGAAGCGGTATTAAATCATAAAATACAACAGAAAAATTCTGATAAAGAAAAGATTGCAAATCTACAAAAAGATCTGTTGCAATTAGAATATCAATTTGCTTTACATCAAAAAGTATTAACTGCTTTTGGTCCCAGCGGAATTCCCGCACTAATAACTCACACCATTTTAGATGACTATCAAATAGAGTCTAATAATATGCTAGATAGACTTCGACCAGGATTAAGGCTTCAGTTTTTAACTGAAAATGAGCGAAGTGACGGCGAAATGTCTGATACTTTAGAGATTACGTATTTCTTAAATAACACCGAGCTTGAGTTCTCACAGCTTTCAGGGGCGCAAAAACTATTAGTGTCCCTAGCTCTACGATTAGGCTTGGCTGCGGTCATTAGCAAAAGGCTGGGAATTGATTTGAAGATGATACTGATTGACGAGGCTGACCAGTCACTAGACGAAGCTGCGCTAGAAACTTTTGAGCAAGCAATCAAGGAGTTACAGAAGGATTACAAAATACTAATAATCACTCACAATAATGAACTGAAAATGAAGTTTAGTCATGCTATAGTAGTGGAACAGGACAACAACCTAAACTCAACAGCCAAAGTCTCTAACGGATGGTAAAATGATAAAAATAGCAATTTCAGGACAAGCGCGAACGGGAAAAAATACTTTAGCGCAAATGATCGTGGAAAATATAATCCCAATAAGCGTATCTAGCGAATTCGTTAATGACCACAAAATAGTTGCGGTCGCGGATCCAATCAAAAATATAGTAATGCAAATGATTCCGAATGCAGACCCTCAATGCCTATGGGGAGAAAGCGAGTTAAGGTCAAAATTAGTTCCCGGAGATTTTAGGGACTTAAATGAGCAACCTCTAACCTATAGAAAAATGCTTATGGATATAGGCACTCTTGGCCGAAAATACAATACAGATATTTGGCTAAATGCATTGGTTCAAGATGCGGATAAAAATAAATCATTAAAGGTTTATGTCGTTTCAGATGTCAGATTTCCTAATGAAATCAATTACTTAAAGAGCCATGGATTTTGTATGGTTCGATTAAAAAGGCCTGGAGTTCCTCAAATAGATGACATATCGGAAACGGCACAGTTAGAAATACCTGACACATTTTTTGATCATGTTATAGAAAATAATGGATCACTCAATGATTTAGCTCGTCAAGCCGAAATAATAGTTCATAAATTAGTATAGTTTAAGAAGCAGATGCAAAATACTTCAAAACAACATTTCATTGAAAAATTCGAAACCGCTGGCCCGGAAGAATTTTATCTAATACTTTTTAGATATGCTCAAGCTCGTATTTCTGAAAATACGATTAATAAAGGCCCTAGCCCAGAAGTAGAGCTTTTAAATTATTCAAATCAATTCATGCAAATATATAGGCGTGAAAACAAAGAAAGCTATAAATTAATATCATATGCATTCCGTAGGGCGGCACACAAAGCCTATAGAATGATGGTTAAACAAAAATTAATCAAAAGAAGTAATAAATTTCTGAATTTGGTGGAGTAAGTGTCAGTAATTTCACTAACGCTAACACAATCAGCCCACGAGACTCTTCGTGGCATCCCAGACACAATAACTGTTTCAACAAACATTCCTGCGGTCGTATTTTTCACGATAGATGGAACATTACCTAACACAAATTCATCAGTTTATGTATCACCAATAAGGCTGCCATCATCCCTTTCGCAGGTTACATTAAATGTATTGGCAACTGATGGAACGAATACATCATCAGTAGTTTCGCAAACCTTTACCGGAGACCTTTCTTCCGTAGTAAATTTTAGTGGTGGCGCCAAGTTTCCACAAGCAACACAAGCTAGCATAGGTAACTCCGCTAATGGAAATAGTTTGTTTCCTTTTGGAACGACCAATCCAGGATCAAATACTCAATATACTGGCGTAGGTAGCTCCGCCAATACAATATATGACCAATCATTACCTTCAGTTCCAAATGGATACGATGAAAGCGGAAATCCGGCATCATTCAGTAATGACCCAATTGATGTGTTTGGCGCACCACCACAGATAAAAGATAAGAACGTAAGTGTTATTGGGAAAAATGGACCAATAGAATTTGTTCAGGAATTTTCAAGCAATAATGATAAATTATTTAATCCAAAAGCATTAGTTATTTATCACGATGCGTCTAATACTGATCTGCTAACTCCAACCATAATCAATAGGCCTCATTTTTCTTTAGAAAATCCTGAATTGATAAAAGATGGAATATTACTTTCGACACACAACTTAAATTCTCCAACAATAACCGGATCATTTATAAAGTCACATTACAATCCAAATACTGGAACTATGAAGACTTATTATAGAGATAGCGCCGTTAATAGGTGGATCATAAGCGAATGGCAATACACGCCAACTGAACCAAGTCTAAATAGTTTTAGTAATTTAGTTTTCGGACGCGAACCCGGAAGCGTCCATGTTTATCCTTGGCACCTGTGGATGAGACGTACGTTAATGTAATTTTAGTTTTTGGATCAATTGAAAAGATGTAAGGGTCCTTGCGGATTAGAAAAATCATTAGATCTCTTTAGGCAAGGCCGAGGAGAGTGCATGGCTTGTGCTGCTTTAATTGCTAGAATCTATTATAAGAACAATAAATCCGCTCTATTAGCAAAGAGCAAGCAATATAGTAAAGAAAATCCTGAGATAAATAGAAAAGCTAAAAAGAAATATCGTCGAATGAAAAGAGAAACTGATTCAGTTTTCCGTTTCAGAAGCAACATATCTAGGCAAGTTAGAGCTTATTTTAAACAAAGAGGCTCGACGAAGAAGGGCAATTCTTTTATTGCAAATTTACCATATTCATTAGAAGAATTAAAAACACACATAGAGTTATTGTTTGAACCCTGGATGAATTGGGGAAACCAAGGAAGATATAGCTCAAAAACTTGGGATGATAATAATCCTTTAACCTGGACGTGGCAACTAGATCATATTGTCCCTCATTCTATTTTTCATTATGAAAATACAGAATGTGAGCAATTTAAAAAATGCTGGAGCCTATCAAATTTACGGCCACTCTCTGCAAAGCAAAATAATTTAGATGGATGCCAAAAGCGGCGACATAACGTCGTAGAATAAGTGCCTGATATATAGTAAGTAAGAAAAATGTCATTATACAAAATAAGCGTTTCAAAGGCCAAAACCTTTGAGAGTTGTAAAAAAAAATTCGAATACAATTATCTCCTTAAACTAAAGCCAAAAGACTTTTTGTTTTTTGACTATGGTAAAATGCTCCACATGGTGCTAGAGGATTTTCACCTTGCTTTAATGGCAGATGCAAGCATTAATCAAAGTCAAACTATGGGAAAGTGCTTCAAAGAAGCTCAGAAAAAGTATGGCGCCAAACTATCGGAAGACGATATGAAGGAGGCCTATAGAACTATCGACGAGTATCTGCAAATTCTTGCAGCCCAAGAAACCCCAGCAGAAATTATTGGTGTCGAGAAGAATTTTAAACTTGATATAGATGGTGTAGTAACACTCATAGGCATGATAGATAGGTGCCAAAAAGACCCTGACGGTATGCTGCATGTTCTAGACTATAAAACTTCAAAGAATATGAAGTATTATGAAGATGATTTCTTCCAGATGCAAGTTTATAGTTACGTAATGATGACAGAAGATCCGTCCCTACAAACTATAAGGTGTTCATATATGTTTCTTCGTCATGGATTTTGCTGTATAACCAAAGAGTTTAATAGGCAAGAAATAATGGAGATGAAGCAAACTTTCATAAATTTTGCACAAGACATGCAGAATGAAAAAGAATTTCAACCCAGCGCATCTTATTTATGTAACTGGTGCGGGTTCCTAGATCATTGTTCTGAAGGCAAAAAGGCCGTATTACCTAAACCGATTAAAAGTGGAGAAACAAGTTGGACATGAGCAATTTAATAATTAACACAGAAAAACTACCAAGCGGCAAACACATAATTACGATGCCATCAGCGTCATCGGCCTCATCCACACGTGCACGTGAGCGTGAAATGGAAATTGAAGTTTCTGAAATAGAGTATTGCAAGCAGGCAATAAAGTATCAGGCCTCAACCGAAGTTGTAAAGGAAAGAAAGAATTTTGTAGCCAAAGAAATGGCCAAGACTTATGAGGTAAAAGGATACCGAAAAGGCAAGGCTACTCCAGAAGCTATTCGCCTCTCTTTTCCACGCGAGCTAGAAGGGCATCTAAAGCAAGAAATGCTAAATAAAGCATTTGCTGATGCCGTTACAGAAAAGAACATCAAGCCTTTTGGCGGACCACAGGTTATCTCCTCAGTCATAGAGGGAAATAATTTTGATTGTGAATTTTCAGTTCATACACTACCAGAGTTTGAGCTTAAGGAATATAAGGGATTTGACCTTCCAAAACATAGTTCCGGAACCGGAATAGAGGAATTATCACAGCAGATTCTTCAGGAATTGAGAATGGAGCATTCTACATCAGTTCCTTATGGCGAAGATGATTTTGTTCAATTAACTGACAGTATCGTTGTTCAATACAGCACGTTTATGGGCGATGAACCAATCGAGCGCCTATCATCAGAAGGAACCGTATTGGAAGTTGGACGAATTAACGTTCCAGGATTTGATGATAATATTCTTGGTATGAAGCCTGGGGACGAAAGGGAATTTACTCTTACCGCCCCTGATAAGGACTTTGATCCGGAATTTCTTGGAAAAGAATTGAAATTCAAAGTCAAATTAGTTGGAGGCTCTAAAAAGACTCCGGCAGCACTAGACGATGAGTTAGCTCAAAGAATTGGGCTTGAGAACTTTGAGGCCCTACAGACGCAGGTTAAGGGCGTAGCTGGGGCCAAAATCCAGGGAATGGAGAATGGACATTATCAAGATCAAATTGGTCGTAGACTAATAAGTAATCATGAGTTCAAAATTCCAGAATGGATTTCACTTCCTGAAGCCAAGGTTCAAGCCGAAATGCAAAAGCAGGCATGGGATTCATTGACAGAAGAGGATAAGGCAAAACGAATTAAAGATGCGGAGGATGGAATTAAGCTATCTCTTATACTTGGAAAAATTCAAGATGAAGAGCCAGAGGCCCAGCTAACTGACGAGGAGATGTTGGCTATGGGTAAGAAAAACATTTCCCAATACACTCAAGATCCAGATCGAGTAATGCAGGACATTTATCAAAAAGGTCAGATGTCAATGTTTTTAAGCAGAATTAAAGACGAATTCACATTAAACTTCATTCTCAAAAATTGTAACATTATTGAATAAGGTAAGTCATGAAAGTATTTCCAAAAAATCTATCTACTAAATTGCCAGCAGAATTTGCCGACAACATCAACGCAATGTCGGCAGAAGAAATTAATGAGCGCATTCTAGAAGCTGAGGGAAACATCTATAAAGTTGAAGACGATCTATCAAGCAACGAAAAAATTCTTGATGCTAAAACTGAACTTAAAGAAATGACTCAGCCATATAAAGATACTAAAAAACAAGAGGCAGCAAAAATCAAGTATTGCCTTTGGGTCCTAGAAGAAAGAGGACTCGAAATCGGTAAAGAAGAAGTGTGATATGGCAAAAAGAGAAGTTAAGAGAATAGTATCTGAAGCGGCTTGCAAGTGCTATAAAAAGGAAATATTCCTTGAGCTTAACTTCTCTTTAAGTTTCGCGGACTTACCACATTTTATTTCTTTAGGATATAGAGAAAAAAAATCTTATACTAATAGTGGCTTATTCTATTTAGAGGGTACGAGTTTAGTTGCCATCGGGGCTATAGGTAATAACCGATTGCAGATAAAATGCAAAAACCCTAATTGTTTAGAAGAGTTAGGTAAGTTGGAGGCTATAATACAGGAGATGTAGGATGATTTTTAAGCCAAGGTCCCCTAAAGTCAAGCGGAAAGCTAATAAACTATCAGTAGCCAAACAACAAGCCAATGATTATGGCTTAATAGCAACATCTTATCACGAAGCCTCTCATACAATAGTAGCTTTAGGCCATCTTATAATGGTTGATATGGTCAATATTATTGACAGTCAAGAAGGCTATACTCATTATGATATTCATAATGTGGATCAGGCGCATGATGAAAAATTGAAAAATATCCTATTAATGTCTGAAATTAAAACATTTTATGCCGGACTTGTAGGAGAAAAAATGTATTACAAGGACATTTGCGGTTCTGGCAAATTTCCAATGCATCTTAAGAATGGATCATCAGAAGATACTTCCAGAGCTTCTAAATTAATTAGGAAATATAAATTAGCTGAGGGAGGAAAAAATACTTTTGCCCTTAAGCAAGAAATTCGTGAAGAAGTTGAAAAATTTCTAATCAATCATTGGGAAGCGGTAAAAACCGTTGCCCATGCTCTCTATAAGAAAAAGAAATTGGGGCCGGCTGAGCTCAAATATCTTTTAACCAGAATTCCTGAAGATAAAGATTTCTGGAAAGAAAAATTTAAAACGATGAAGATTATTTATGATGAAAAGAACGACTTATCTACCAAGGTAGTTAGAAGTTTGATTTCGTCAAAATCAAATCGATAAACCACCAACGCCAGCAAGATATAAGGTAAGTATATGTCAAGTTTCATTTCGCTGCATAATCACAGCCAGTATAGTATTCTTCAAGCGCTTCCGTCACCAAAAGAACTTTTCGCCAAAGCAAAAGAATTGGGGCAGGAAGCGATAGCCATTTCTGACTATGGAAATTTATCGGGAGTATGGGATTGCTATAAAGCATCCAAAGATACTGGAGTGAAGTTCATTCCTGGATGCGAATTATATTTTACAAATGATCTTGCTGATAAGGAAGAAAAATTACGTCAAGTAGTTTTGCTTGCAAAAAACGCTGAGGGATATAAAAATCTACTCCGACTACATAGAGCAGGGTTCGATAGGCACTCCATTATAATGAAAAAGGTTGTGCCAGTAATAGACTGGAGCTTATTGAAAAAATACTCCGAAGGATTGGTTTGCCTTACTGCTTGTGGTAATGGTATAGTTGGCCAGCTAATCAACAGTAAAAGATTCGATGAGGCAGAAGAAACCTTACAAAAACTAATTGATATTTTTGGCCAAAATCTTGGAGCCGAAATACAGGCCCATAACGCAATTAGTTCTGCCACACATTATCGTGGTGCCATAAATCAGGTATTTACCAATACTCACATTATTAGATTAGCAAAAAAACTTGGAATAAAAATTGTTCCGACATGTAATACTCATTATCTTTCAAGAGAAGATTCTGAAACGCACGATGTTGAATTGGCAATCGGATCCGGTCAGCCAGTTTATTCTAATGCCAGAATGAAGTTTAATACAACTGAACTTTATTTGAAATCTGAAGATGAGATTAAAACATTTTTCAGCAGAAATTATGGCGAAGATTTTGCAGAAACAATTTGCAAAAATACTAAAATCATTTCAGATATGTGCGAACCCTCTGCTTGGGTAGATCCAAAGTTCTCTAATCCAACCGGCAAAGAGCTTCCGACATTTCCGGTTAGTCATCAGCCAGATTACAAAGATTTTGTTGCTTGGACAACCAAGCAGTTACAAGAAAATAAGGTTTTAGAGCAAGATGAAGACAGAAATTATTTGAGATTTGTTTGTGAAAAGGCATTCTCTATTATGGTGCCAAAAGGTAAAGAAATTGAGTATAGGGCTAGATTAGAGCGAGAGCTAGACACCTTCTATTTTACAGGCATTTCCAGCTATATGCTTATAGTTGCAGACTATGTTAATTGGGCAAAACAAAACGGTGTTTCTTGCGGTCCTGGGCGAGGATCGGTTGCCGGAAGTCTTGTTGCGTTCTTTTTAAAGATTCACGCCGCAGATCCAATTAAATATGGACTAGTTTTTGAGCGTTTCTATAATAAACTAAAGACCGGCTATAGTGATATAGACTGCGACTTTTCCCAGGCTGGCCGAGAAAAGGTCATTAAATACATAACTGCTAAATATGGTAAAGATAATGTTGCGCAGATAAGCAATATAAACAAAGTCACTCCCAAGGTCTTTATCAAGGATTTAGCAAGATCATTACAGATGGGAGGCTCAAGAGACTCCGCCGTATTGCTAGGTAATACGGTAGCCGACTACATACCAAAAGAAATCACTTCCATAGAGGAAGCTATTAAAAAATGTGCTCTTTTTGCTGAAAGCGCCAAAAGAAACCCAGATTTCATAAAACACAAAAAAATATGCAATAAGCCACGTGCAGTTTCTCAGCACGCAGCAGGACTTATTATAGGAACAAGAGCACTTTCTGATATTGTTCCAGTTAGAACAGATAAAAACGGTGCGGCCGTAGTTGAGTTGGATAAAGATAAGTCCGAAGAAGTCGGTCTTGTAAAAATGGATATTCTTGGATTAGAAACGCTAGATGTTATCGATCTAACTTATGATTTCATAAGAGAGCAAGGAAAAGAAGTTCCGGTAATAGATTTTGAAGCTTACGATGAAAAAACATACGATCTAATTAGCAAGGGCGATACTTTATGCGTCTTCCAGTTCGGAACTTCTGCCGGAACAGTTGAGCTTTGTCGTCGCATTAAACCAAAATCTATTGAAGATCTAGCAATCATTACGACCATCGCTAGACCAGCATCCAAGGATATTAGAGAAGATCTGATCAACGTTAAGAATGGAAAAGCGAAAGCTAAAGTAATGCACCCATCTCTTGAGAGGGCCATGAAAGATACTTATGGATTTTCTATCTATGATGAAAGCCTACTGATTCTTTCAGAGGACGTTTCTGGTTGGGACTTGGCGGAAGCGGATAAGCTTCGAAAATTAACTAAAGAAAAAGGTAAGAATCCAGAGAAAGCCAAAAAATGGCGAGAAGAGTTTATTGAGGGAGCAATAGAAAATAAGATTGACGAAAAGATCGCCATTCGTATTTGGGAAGAGATTGTAGAGCCATACGGAAAGTATAGCTTCAATAAGTCACACGCCGTGACTTACAGTTTCATATCATATATAACTGCTTATCTTAAGGCCCATTTTCCACTAGAGTTCTTGCTGGCGAATCTTAAATTTGAGCTTCAATCTAATGCTCCAACAGCAGAAGAAAATGCTTTAAAAATAAAGAATGAATTACGTAAATTGGGTAAGAAACTTATGCCTCCTGATGTAAATGCGTCAGAGATATCTTACAAGATTCAAGATGACACCACTTTAGTGACCGGACTAGAGGCTGCAAAGTTTCTAGGTGACGACGCCATGCATGACATACTATCGAAGCGCCCATTCAAATCATTTGATGATTTTATGTTGCGAGTTGAGACTAAAAAAGTTGGCGCCGCATCTATTAAGGCACTAGCGGCAATTGGAGCATTGGATTCATTTAAAATTCCGCGTAAAATGATTTATCTATATGCGTCTGATTATAGGGAAAAACTTAAGGCTTGGCTAAAAACTCATAATTCAAAAATTGAACAGTTTGAATATGCTTGGCCGGCGTTTGATGAATGGTCACGGCCAGAACTATATGCTTTAGAGCTAAAGTATCTTGGGGAGTCATTCATATGTGGCAAAAAAGTAGCCTACGATAATGGAAGATTTTATAATGGTAAATCTATCCCGATCAGAGCAATTAAAAAAGAAAAAGATAAATCAATATTGCCACACGTCAAAGGTGAAATCAAAAGCATTTTTGAATTCAAAATTAAAAAAGAAACATCAAGATATGTTGGTCAAGATATGGCCAAATGCGTAATAGAAGATGAGTTCGGAGATCAGATAAATATAACTATTTTCCCTGATAGCCTCAAAGAAGCAAGAAGAAGAATTAAAGATGCTTTTGGTTCTAAACATAAATTAGAGCCAACTATGTCAATCCATTTCAATGGATCAGTTAATTTATACGAAGATGAAATTGGCGTTATTGTAAGAGATCTTTTAAATGCCAGCCCATCTCCAGCGGTTCCAGAAGATCTTAAGGCTAAGAAAATAGTGGTAAAAAGATTGTCTAAAAAAGAAAAAATAGATATAAAAAAGAGTGATAATGTTGATGATATCATTAGTGATTTAGAGGACGATCTTTTCAATGGCGGACACATTGATTTAGACCAAGAAGAAGATGAAACTGGCGATGATTATGATATATAGTATGAAAAGGAATATGACATGAAGTGTAAAACGTGTGAAGAAGTTATCCCATCAAAATTCGCTCACGCCATAAAGACGAACGTATGTCCATTCTGCGGCGAAAATATAATGGAGGAAGCTCTTCAGAATATTTTGGTTGAGCTTCAAACTCTCATGAAGGCGGCCGAGCCTTTTATGGAACAAGTTGAAGAGTGGCTAGGATCAAACTATTCTTTGAGAAAAGGCGGCAAATTAAAAGAGCCTAGCCAAAATTTGTCATCTGGCGGAATTTTTGATGAAAATGGAGTTGATGAAGAAACTATGCGTCGTCAAACAGAGCTTGCAAAATCAGCAATTAGTTTTCAACAAAGAGCTGGAATTAAGCAGCCAGGAATGAAGTCAATAGTTGAAAAGATACAGGGCGGAGCAGCAGATCCATCAGAATTTGTTGGCATAGATCCTGATTATGGGCCTATAGACATGAGCGGTGAATCAGCCGGAGCACCACTATCTAAAACAGATCAGATGGCCATGATGCAAGCCATGGGCAGCAGTGGCCCAGTAAGCGATGACCCAGTTAAAGAATATTATGAAATTGAAAAGCTTAAAAAACTTCAAAGGCAACAGCCAACTGGTTTAGGCAAGTTTTCTAGAGGAGAATAAGTGGCTGCATCAATCAGAATAGTTCATAACAAAAAGTTATCATTGACGCCAGAAGAATCTACTGCATATGATAGCATTTGCAGATCATATGATCGCCCAAACTTTAAGGGAGACGATCTATTTATAGATTTATTTGAAACTGATAAAAATGGAAATATAACTTTTATCAAATCACCTGCGCGCCAAACCTCAATGGAAGTATTTCTATTTGTGTGCGCCATATATGAGCAGCAAGGCCGTAGGCTCATGGAGGCTAGAGAAGAGGAAAGGCTAAACGCTCTAACGGAAAAATTTGAGCAAAAATTAAGCGAATTAACGATAAAATTCGATAAAAAACTAGCCGAACTACAAAAGAGCAAGTAGTTTTCACTTGTCGAGAAAATTGTCGCATTCAGTATAATACAGTAAGAGGAATTGTAATATGTCACAGATAACACTTGGCCAGCTAATGGGCAGCCAGAATATTGAACCATTCGAAGAATTCGATCTAACTGAAGTTCAAAAGGTCTTAAAAAGCTTAAGAGACAATGAGGCGTTTGATATTGCTCATGCCGAATTTTTACAACACAGAGCTTTATACGCAGCAGAAATTTTAATAGATATGATTGCGAAGTTAATTAAAACTTCAGGATTTATTGAGAGCAGAGTTAATACGGTTAAAAACCGCGCTGCTCTCGAATACAAATGTGAGGATGATAAAGTCCGAGTTACGGCAGAAATGCGTAAACAAGCTGGCGAAAGTCATCCTGAAGTAGAGCAGCTGGGCCTACTTCTCGCCAAAACAAAAGGTGCCAAATCAGCATTAGAAAAGAAATATGATGTCTTAATTAAGATGCATTATTATTTCAAAGAACTGGCTCAGGGCCAGAAACAGTCAGTAATAACGGGAACAAGTAAAAGTATACCAACAGAACGAGATAACCCTCCTAAAGTCGGATGGTAATTTAAAACAACAATAAGGAAAACAATGAGCGATAAGTTTAAAGATTTTTTCAAAGCATTTTCAGATACCGAAGACAGTATGGAGGTTAGATCTGCCAGTGATGGTATTGGCGAAAAACCACAAGCAATTCCAACAGGATCTCCAAGTCTAGATGATGCGCTTTGTTCTGGCGGAATAGTTAGAGGCAGAATTACGCAGTTATATGGTGCCCCAGGTTCTGGCAAAACAGCAATGAGTATTCTTCTAATTAAAGAAGCTCAAAAACAGGACCCACAAGCACACCAAATATATATTGACGCCGAAGGAACATTCAGTGCAACATGGGCACAGGATCTTGGAGCAGATCCAGAAAAGATAATGCTTATTCAGGATGATTTGGCAGTTTCTGCAAAAAGACTATTTGAAATGCTAACTGGCGTTCCAAAAGAAGATAACAAACACTTCTTTGCGGGAAAATCCAAAAGAGGTCTTCTAGACGAAGTTGCTGATGGAAATCTAAATGTCAATCTTATTATTCTAGATAGCGTCGGAGCACTTCAGGTTCCACAAGAACAAATAAGCGAAGTTGGTAAGGTAAATATTAGCCCTCTACCACGCTTCCTTTCAACTGCTCTTAAAAAGTTGAGCCTAGAAGTAAAGAAGGCCAACGTAGCCATGGTAATGATCAATCACGTTCGTAGCACGATGAATGCTTATGGGCCAGATCACGCCAGTGCCGGAGGTAATTCATACCACCACTTCCTTTCTGCAAACATTTATTTTGAAATGGTCGCTCGCAAAGACGCCCAGATTCTTAATGAAAAAGAAGAAAAAATTGGTCACGTTATCAGAGCAACAATCGAAAAGAATAAGTTTGGTATTTGGCCAAAGAAAACTGAATTCAAAATAGATTTCACCAAAGGAATTCATAATGCGTATGAAGAGATTGGCAATCTAGCAATCCAGTATGATATAGTTCTACGCCCAACCACAATGTCTTATACGTATAAGGACTATAAGTGGGTAGGCGCCGGCAAATTCACTGATGCATTGCTTGAGGTTCCAGGACTAGCTACCGAGCTTCTTCAGAAAATTGAAGAAATTCGTGATAGAAAGTATTTTAGCAAAAATCCAGTGTCTATAAGCGATACGGCAAAAGTTGTCGAGAAGCCCAAAAAAGCTGATAAGAGTAAGAGCGAGGCGGTCTGATGTCAAACGATATGCAAATACAAATTACCGGTAATGTTCCGGTAAATATCCAAATAAGATCTGGGCCAACATATCTTATCTCTCTTGCCGAGGGAACTATAAGCCCATATTTTCTAGCTACAAAAATAGATGAGGGACCAAGCACGGTTAAGGCGGTAGGCCTATTTACAAATAAAAATGCCAAACTCCAAAACATAATGTCTGGACATTCAACGATGATTGCCGGAGCTAAAATAGAGGAGATGGTAGAAATGTCATTTCCATGGCATCAAGTGCATTCAATTCAGAATCTGATTTATAGACACAAAGGGACAAAATAATGAGTAAGACACAAGAAACCGTAATACATGAACAGCTAATGGACCCAGAAACATTGAGTCTCCCCAGCTCATCTGTAAAGGAATCTAAATCAGTAATTGATGGAAGAAGTCCTTTTGGGATGAGCAGAAAATTCCGAAGAGCATTATTTGCTTCAGTTAGAAGTGGATCTGCTAACGCCAATGAAATTGAGCGCTTTAAATCGCTAGGCAAAGACGCTTACCCATGGATGTCATTTCGTGACGTTATTGAGGGAATGAAAAGCCGATCAGTTCCAAAATCAAAACACGTCAAGCAACATAAATGGCAAAAAGTAGATGATGGATCAATAGACATCGAGATAGAGGCCTGATTCTCAAAAATGAGTTGGAAAGATAACGACACTCTCTTTTTTAAGGAGCTTCGCGAAGGTTACGAGTGGCAAAAAATAGCCGGAATCTATTTTCACGAAAATGGATTGGAAGTTCAAATGCCAAAACTAACCTTTCGCGGCTCCTTTGAAAAGGCCGGTGACTACATAGATTCTAAAGATCTTTTAGTTAATGGTCACTATATTGAAATAAAGTCTCGTAGAGAGTCTTTTACGTCAGCAAAAGATTTTCCATACAGCACAATTTTTGTAGATACAGTAGCTGGGTATGATGCTAAAATAAATAAGCCATTAGCATATGTTATGATTTCAAGAGAAACAAAAGCAATGCTTTGTTTGCCAAGTTATAATAAACCAGACTATTGGACGCAAGAAACTAGATTTGATAGAGTTAGAAAAATAAACGAAACTTTTTATATGGCGCCTAAAAATAAATTGCAACCATTAGATAATTTGGTAGAGCAGATAAAAAGAAATTCATGAGTGAAACGCACTACTGCATCGCGGGCGAACAACATAATGATGGGTGCAAGTGCGACTGCTACATCTGCGAAAATAAACGCTGCCGAAAGAAACAAGAAGAGTTCAATAGGGCGCTGATTGCTAAAATAAGAGAAGAAATAAAACTAGATCTGGAATGTCAAAAGGCGTATGCCGAAGCTGCCGAGATAATGAAAAGACTTGAGCCCAAAAGGCGAGAGAAACACAAGAAACAATAAACAATACAGGTAAGTAATGCGTAAGAGTAATGTAAAACAAGTAAGATCAACGACACAAACTGGAGTCTACAAGAATAAAGTTCTTGCCAGCACGATTCAAGAAAGAATCGTATCCCTACTGGGAAAGAAGGGGGGTGAATGGTCAGGAAATATGACAGAGCTAGGAAACGCGCTCCGTACGGTTAGTCGAAATAAAACTCCAACTAATTGGCCATCCTCACCATCAGTAATGCGTAAGGTAGTTAATAATGTGATATATAGTTTAAGACGATCAGGTGTTAAGGTGAATTTCACAAGAACCACTGATCACATGCGTAAGAGAGTAGTTGAATTCGTTCAGCGGTAACTCAAAATCAGTAAACAAAAAATAGCGAACAGCTAAAAACAGAAATAGGAAAATAAAAATGAGTAATGTAAAAAATGGAGTAGTAGGTTGGGGCGAGCCATCACTTGGTGGAGGAAAAAGCAAAAACGATTTTCTTCGACTAAATCCTGGCAGTAACTTAATTCGGTTACTAACCCTCCCACACCAATATCATCAGCACCGTTATGAGCCCGCCGGAGGCAAGAAATACGGATATCGCATCAATTGTTCTCGCTCGGAAACCGAAGAGAAATGTCCACTATGTGAGATGTCACCAGTGAACAAGGCGAAAAGACGCTGGTTCGTTGGCGTTATCGATCGTAAAACTGGAACCTATAGAACCCTTGATATAGGATATTCAGTTTTCAAGTCGATTCAGACGCTAGCAAAAGGTCCATGGGGAAGCCCAGAAGGCTATGACCTTGATATCGTAGTGGATCCTAATGGAGGCGCGACTAACTATTACTATGTTAGCCCAATGCCACCAACGCCTCTAACTGCTGACGATATTCGTCTTCAGGAAGAGAATCCAGCCAAGAATTTGGCGGCGAAAGTAGAGGCACCATCACCATCATTCGTACGAGATCGTTTGAATAAAATTCAGGACGAAATCAATGCGGCCGGAGGAGCGCCTTCAACTGATAGTGGCGATAAAGCCTCAGCTGGAGACGATGAAGAAGAAGCAGAAGGAGATAGCTTCTTCAAGAATTACGATAATAAGAAAAAAGCAGTTAACGGCTGATTCTAAATCGTAATCGTGTGTAGAGAAGGCCCAGCTAAAACCTGGGCCTTTTCTTTTGGAAAGGCATTTGAGATTTGTCTCTATGCACGGATAGTTTGATATCGTTCATCCATCAAATAATTCAGGGTTCGACTCCTTGACTTTCCACTAATAAAAGATGCGTTATATATAAGGTATGCGCATTTTAGGCTTGGATGTATCGACCTCGACCATAGGGATTTCGGTTATTGATTTTGATGACAACGGAAAAGCGATCATTATCCATATAGGATATTATAAGCCAGAAAAAGGATTGTTGCCGGATCATAACTTCGATTTTTTAAATATGTTGCGATTGGCTAAAAAAGAAATAATATCTATTATTTCAGAATATAAACCAGATCATGTTGCAGTAGAAGATTTTATAAAGTTTATGAGTGGAGGATCGGGGGCCGCCACTATAATACCGTTGGCAGTCTTAAATAGAACCCTATGCCTATCTATTACAGAGACTTTCTCTCAATTGCCATTACACATATGCAATGTCATATCAATACGCACACGCATTAAAAAGGCTTCGAAACTATCTTCTCTTCCAAAAAAGGATGAGATACCGGCCTTATTAGAAACTATTCTAAATATAGAAATTCCTAGGCCAACAAGAGATGTTAGAGGCAAATCACCAAGATTAATGGAAGAGCATTATGATATGGCGGACGCTATAGCCGTAGCTTATTATTGCAACCAAATAATTACTGAAAGCAAATGAATATACAAGAAGCATATAAAATACTTGAATCGTCAGAAAATATATCTGATGACGATCTAAAGAAAAAATGGAAATCATTAGCTAAAAAATATCATCCAGATATAAATAAAGAAAATCCGGATAAGTTTAAACAAATAAATTCGGCGTACCAGCAAATACAAGATTATCGGAAAAATCCTCCTCAACAAGGAATGCCGTTTAATATGGCCGATATATTTCAGGGATTTTCTGGATTTAGACAAGATCAAGGTCCGCCACCTAGGAATGTCAGCCACATCACTATAGATCAAAACATTTCTTTTGAAGAAAGTATTCTTGGAACTGAAAAAGAAATAGAAATAGATCGTGATGTTAAATGTGATGAATGTAATGGTCAAACATTTAAGCAGAAGAAAAATAACTGCACTCATTGTGATGGTTTTGGCCACTCTTCCGTTCAAAGAGGAAATATGATAATGAATACTCTTTGTTCTCAGTGTCACGGCCAGAGCACAAAAGAAGAGTGTTTAAAGTGCAATAAAAAAGGATTCTCTAAATCCAAAACAAAAATGAAGGTTAAAATACCTGCCGGAGTGTCTGATAAAAATATCATACAATTGCAAGGGGCCGGACACTACTCTCATAGCTCAATTTTTGGAGATGCACACTCAAATATACTTATGACTATAAATGTAAAAAATGATACGCAATTGAAGCTAGACGGAGCCGATGTTATATGCAATTTAAACATATCTCTATTGGAAGCATTGGAGGGTTGTTCAAAAACCGTTCCATCCATTAAAGGAGATCAAAATATAGAGGTGCCGGCAGATAGTAGAAATAAGGAAGAGATTATTCTTAAAAATTTAGGAGTTAATCTTCAGGGAAATGAAAGAGTTATTTTGGATGTAAGTTATCCAAAAAACAAAGAAAAATTAATATCGATCTTAAAAGAAGGAAACTAAAATGTTTTTAATTAATTGTGATAACAAAGGTTGTGGTAAAAATACTCAAGCAGTAATTAACCTTGAAGATAATCAGGTATATTGCGCTGATTGCGATAAGACAATTACGAATGTAACTCAATTTACCAAAGCTCAGCTAAAAAACCTAAAGCAAATTAAGCGTCCAAAAAAAGAAAGCTTTTCTGCTAAATGTCACGCCTGCTCTAATGAGGCACTTCCAAAATTAGTTGGAGATAAGCTTTGCTGCACGAAATGTAGCACTCATTTAGTTAAAATCCCAAAATCTTTTGAAATACTAACTAAAGAGGCTATTTTAACTAGAATTAAGGAAGATGCAGAAGAGGCTAAAGGCCGCTAGAATTTGCCCTGATTAACGAATGTGCCTATTACATAGGTAAATCCTGCCGGAGCATTAATTAAAGAAACGCTAGTATCTACCCAATAATGCCTTAATCCAGTATTGTCTTCGCATGACAACTTATAATGTGGAATTGGGTTAATGTTTGATGATGCTATTGCTGTAAATTTTGGAGCTCCATATCCATCTTGATTTGCATTAGTTTGTTGCACATATGATAAGAATTCTCCATATCCATCTATGTTGGCAAACGCTATTGCTGGCGCTATAAATACTTCTCCTGTAAATACTGTCATTTTATATTGCCGGCTTGGTGCCGCTCCATGGTATCCAAACGCCATTCATAAAAATTCTATCTCTAGAATTTGAACTGATAGTATCTGCTGTTGTCATATTTCTTCTCTGTATAGTTCCGCACATAAATAATGTAGAGAATCCTTTTAGTCCACGCGGAAAACCGGTAAAACCTGATCCCCATATCATGGGAAATAAATCATCTTTATTTGTAAAGGGATTAGTGCCTATAGTTACTGTGGCTCCCATTTGATTTGCTCCGTAAGTAACCATGCTAACATTCACGTTGGTGCTTGTTAATGACGCACCTGCGGCGCTAGTAGCGCCCAACCACGCTCTTGCTTGGGCTGGGTTGGTCACATTAACTGAGGCTAATGTTGAGGTAGAATATACTTCTGAAAATACGCCAATAGTAGATGAAGAACAATACATAACTGCAGGATCTACATCTGCTGCAGGATAGCTTCCAGCTGCCATTACGTCAAGACACATGCCAGAAGCTGATGTAGAGGTGCCATTTACAGCTCCCCAAACAGCAAATGAATAAAACTCTGCCGCCCCACCTGTCACTATATGCCAATGATATGAATTATTCGCACTCATAAAATTAGTAGTAAATGTTGGAGAAGCGTCGGTTCCACCGCCAGTCATAAATACCTCATCAGTAGCAGACCCTGTTTGAGAAACTCCTGGCGAGCCACCTGTAAAATGAGCGTTAGCAGAATATTTAATTCTCCATCCAAGATTGGACGCTCCTCTTTGAAAGGTTAATTCTCTTGTATTACTTCCAACTGTTGGTGCTTGCATCCTAATCCATGCATTAGGATTATCTAGCCCATTAGTTCCAGTATTACCTGAAGTTACTTGTCCTCCAGCAGCGTTATAAGTGCTGCCATCAGAATCTGCTTGCCTAATCCAGCCGGCAGTAGTTAATGCCGTTATTAATTGATAAATTGCCACGGCGCCAGTAAGCGGGCTATTATTCACTGAAAAGGTATATGACATTTTATATTGCCGGCGTAACGCCGCTCCATGGTAGCCAGAATTGATTAAAATAAACCTTATCTTTAGCGCCAGTATAAGAAAAATCACATGTATCCATATTTTTTCTATTAACTGATCCTACTAAAAATAAAGTAGAAAACCCTTTAATACCACGAGGCCCAAGGGTTGCGGCATTTCCCCATAGACATGGAAGCAAATCATCATCATTTGTCCATGGATTAGTTCCTAATGTTCCAGAATTTCCAATTGTTCCGGAACCATAAGTAATCATTTGAACATTTACATTATTTGTTCCAGTAACAGCGGCACCAGCTGCGCTTGTGGATCCAAACCAGGCCCTAGCTAAAGACGGATTAGTTACCGTAGATGCAGCAAATAATGCCGAGGTTAAATCGGTAGTAGATGATGTTCCGGCGGTTGAGCAAAACATAACTGCAGGATCAACATCTATAGAGGGATAGCTTCCTAATGCCATAACATCTAAGGCTATCATATTTCCTGATGAAGCTGTCTGTCCTTTTGCCATAGCCCATGCGGCAAAAGAATAATATTCATCTGATCCTCCAGCAATAATATGCCAATTATAAGTATTAAGAGTGCTAAACCAACTGTTAAATGTTGGAGAGGCATCTGTGCCGCCTCCTAACATAAATACCTCATCAGTAGATGATGGCGTTACTGTAGTTGCTGGAGATCCTCCTGAAAAACCAGCCGAAGCAGAGTATTTAACTCTCCATGCAACTTGAGTAGTTCCTCTTTGAAAAGTTATTTCTCTTGTTTGATTTGCGACCGCCCCACCTTTAAGAACTGCGGGAGCGCGTAATCTAATCCAAGCATTAGAGTTATCTAATCCCGTATATCCGGTATTACCAGAAGTAACTTGAGCTCCAGAAGCGCTATAAATGGTACCATCAGAATCCATTACTTTAGTCCAGCCAGCAGTTATTAGAGTACTGATGAGTTGATACATAGCAATAGCGCCAGTCGCTGGAGTATTATTTACTGAAAAGATATAAGACATTAAATGATCGGCGTCGCGCCGCTCCATGGTAAGCAAACTTGATTAAAATTAATTATATCTTTAGACCCTGGAGATATGGTATTATATGTATCCATGTATCTTCTAACCATAGTTGGTGCTCTAAAAATGGTGGAAATACCTTTTACCCCGCGCGGTATAGATGAATTTAAACAGCCCCACACACAATGTAAAATATCATCATTAGTAGTCCAGGGATTAGTTCCTAATGATGCGGCTGATGCGCCACTAAAAGAACCAAAACTTATCATTGTTACATTAACGCTATTAATTCCTGAAGTTATTGATGCCCCAACGTTGCTTGTGGGGCCTAACCAAGCTCTTGCATTGGCCGGATTAGTAGACCAGGCCGACACAAATATTGTTGACATGATTGATGAGAAAGGATTATTATTCCAGGCAGGAGAAACATACATAACGGCAGGATCAGGATCAGTAGATGGATAGCTTCCTGTTTGCATAATATCTAAAGCTATTGCATTTCCTTGTGACGATGTTGTTCCACTATCTGTTCCCCAAGCAACAAATGAATAAAACTCTGCCGCTCCACCAGCAACAATATGCCAACGATAAGTATTATTAGTAGCAAACCATCCTGCCGTTCCGGTTGGTATAGCATCGGTACCTGCTCCAGCCATTAATACTTCATCCTGTTGTCCAACATAAACTATAGCGCATAAATCACTAGTGCTAACCGCAGTCCAAGTAGATCCGGTAAGCGTTGATGAGTTACCGGTTGCAGTAGGAGAAGATCCGTCTCCACCAACATCTAAGCTGGTTGTTATGCTGCTTCCTGCAGCAGAATATTCAATTGCTATAACATAATCGGTCCCATTAGCCAAAACAATATTATTGGCTCCTGTAAATTTTATTTCTGTTAAAGCATAAACGCCAGATAATGTTGAAACATCAAATGCATTGGAAGTGGCTAAAGCGGTTCCAGTTGGTATGCTTGTTGTCCCAAGAGACCCTGAATGAGCATAAATTTTAACGAATGCGGAACCAGTAGGAGACCCTGTCTTTTTTAAATGCCATTTTGTCGTACTTATTGCCGATCCAGTTCCCGTAAAAGACTGGCCTGTTCCAATAATTGCGCCAGTATATAATGATGTCGTTGCATCTTGGTTGGTTTCTGGATAACTATATGCGGTTGGGTTTGATGGAGAAATAGTTGCAGCGGGTGCGCCACCTCCAAATCCTCCAGATGCAGAATATTTAATCCTCCAAGCCGTATCTGCGTTTGTTCTTTGAATAACTAACTCTCTTGTCTGATTAACTACAGAGCCACCATTTACCGCCGGTGCTGCAAGACGTACCCAAGCATTATTATTTCCTAAACCATTAGCTCCAGATGCTCCAGAAGTAACTTGCGCTCCTGACGAACTATATGTTGTACCATCTGAGTCCATAACTTTAGTCCAGCCAGCAGTTATTAGAGTACTGATGAGCTGATACATAGCTACAGATCCGGTTAAGGGAGTTTGATTTACTAAAAATGTATATGCCATTTATATTGTTTCCATTATGCTGATGGTGTAGTTACGCCATCCCAGGGTAACCATAATTTTCCATACCATATTTTAGTTAGAGAAAGATTTGTATCTAGATTCGTTCTACTCATAGATCCAGTTAAAAATAAAGTAGAAATTCCTTTGATTCCTGCTGGCGGATAAGGATTGCTTCCCCATTTTCTACCCCACAAAGTAAATACTAATGTATCTTTGGTGCTAAATGGATTTACTGCAAGTGAAGTTGCATTTCCAAAATTACTTCCATAAGTAACCATATTTACATTTACACTGTTACTTGTTATTGATGCGCCTGCCGCACTTGTTGCTCCAAGCCATGCCCTAGCTAGGGCAGGATTAGTAACGTTGGCTGATATAGGAAAAGCGCTGGATATTACTTCAGATATTCCTATTGCGCTTGCAGCAGCCGAAGAGCAATACATTACGGCTGGATCTACGTCAGAAGAAGAATAGCTTCCAGCCGCCATTACATCAAGAAACATTGCGTTTTGTTGAGTAGTGGTTGCGCTCGTAAGAGCAATCGCATAAAATGAATATAATTCAGTAGCCCCACCGGCAGCAATATGCCAACGATAACCGCCATTTGCCGCAAACCAACTTGCTGTAAATGTTGGAGAGGCGTCAGTTCCTCCCCCTAGTATAAATACTTCATCGGTAGCCGATCCGGTTTGTGAGACTCCTGGGGAGCCTCCGGTAAAATGCGCATTAGCAGAATACTTAATTCTCCATGCGCGATCATCAGTTGCAACCACTCCGCTATTTGCTCTTTGAATAGTTATTTCTCTCGTATTACTTCCTACTGTTGGGGCTTGAAGACGAATCCATGCATTAGCATTTCCAAGACCACCGGCACCAGCTGCGCCAGTAGTTACTTGTCCCCCAGTAGCATTATAAGTAGATCCATCAGAATCAGCCACAACGGCCCATCCAGCCGTTACTAGTGTTGTTTTAATAAGATACATTGCAACTGCGCCAGATGCGGGAGTATTTGCTATTGAAAAAGTATATGCCATTTTACCTTATCGGCTTCACGCCGCTCCATGGTAACCAAAGCCCATTAACGTAAATTTTATCTGAAAGGCCTCCAACGACAGTACTGCACATGTCGCTATTATATCTATAAATAGTTCCCATCCTAAATAGTGTAGAAAATCCCTTTACTCCTTTAGGAGTTGCCGTTGTATTGCAGCCCCATAAACATGGCAAAAGCTGATCGCTATTTGTCCAAGGATCTGAGCCATTACTGTTTTGTAGCATGCCTAACGCAGTACCATAAGTAGATATATTCATATTTTGATTATTTGAGCTTGTTGATGCGCCTACAGCGCTAGTTGCGCCCATCCAGCCCCTAGCTACACATGGATTGGTTACATTAGTAGTTGTAAATCCAGAAGAAACTATAGTTGCAAAAGCGCTGGAAGTTTGTAAATAAATTACGGCGGGATCGACATCTGTTGCCGGATAACTTCCAGCAGCCAAAACATCAATTGCAATTGCATTAACGTTTGTTATGCCAGCAGTTCCAAATAGATTTCCCCAAACAACAAAAGAATAAAATTCGTTAGAGTCTCCAGCAGCAATATGCCAAACATAAGTATTATTTGTAAGAAACATTGATAAGAATGTTGGGGAAGCATTGGTACCACCGCCTGCCATAAAAACCTCATCTGTTGATAATGGTGTTTGGGAAATGCCTGGAGTACCTCCAGTAAATAATGCAGATGCTGAGTACTTAATTCTCCATACTAAATCAGTAGTACCTCTTTGAATAGTTAGCTCTCTAGTTTGATTTACTATTGTTCCGCCATTAACTGGTGGGGCCTGCAGTCTAACCCAAGCATTAGAATTACCCAAACCATTAGCCCCAGATGCCCCAGAGGTTACTTGAACACCAGTAGCACTATAAGTAGTGCCATCAGAATCCATTTTCTTAAGCCAGCCAGCCGACATAAGCGCAGATACTAATTGGTACATGGCTACAGCGCCTGTTAATGGAGTATTATTTACTGAAAAGGTATATGCCATTATAATATTCCTTTAACAATTATTTTATTATGCATATGTGATAACCAATCTTGAATTTGTAAGGAATACTGCATCAGATCCTCCTCCGCCATTCATTTTAAATTGTAACTCATATTGAGTCGCGACATCACTTCTAATATTTCCGGCCGAAGATCCAACGGTTAATGACCCACTTGTCACTCTTGTATTGGTTGTTGATGAGGATGTTAAATCCGTACTTGTTACTGCCACGCTATGAGTAATATCATATAATTGAATTTCAACGGAAGTAGCTCCGGCCGTCATATCAATATCTGCCGAGAATGCTACGGTTCTAGCTAATGCTCCAATTGTTGCCGGGAAAATACTCATATCAATTTGTCTGCCACCAGTCCTGGTAAAAGTAGTGGATGTAGTAGAAAACAATCCAGATGCAAGATTCAATTCATATCTTGTTGGTAATGTTGGAGCACCTACTAATGTAACGCCTCTAGAATCAATAAGAACAATTCCTTTGGTTCCATTATTGATGGTTGCCGTTACTCCAGCGCCAGTAGTTACTACAACTGCAAATGCTCCGGCACAAGTATTATCTATTATTTTAGTATAGCCAGCAACATCTGTTGCAGTTGGTAATGTTAATGTTCTATTGGCAGTAATTGCGTCAGTAGTTACTATTGTATTATACTGATAAATTGTACTTGCTGGTGTTTGGTTGGCATCAGCCATTGCTTGAGTACCAACGCCATGAACACCGTATGGTGAAGATCCTGTACCACTACCAATAATGGGTACCCAAGATTCTGTAAATCCTGAAATAATATATAAGTGAGTTAGTGCTCCAAGACCCAATGCAACAGTAGAGCTTGCATACATATTAAGGCCAATTGTTTGTTCTGTCCAAGAATTATTAGTTCCAATAAATAATGAATCTGTAGCATCGGTAGCCATCATAATAATATTGGCATTATCAACGAATGTACGTGATTGTATGCTTGAAATGTTAGATAACCTAATATCTCCAGAAGTTGCTGGAATTGTATTAAAAGCAATTGATGCTGTTGGCACTGAAACTACTCCGGCAGATCCGGTTAAAGAAATAACTTGCTGTGATGTTGATGACCCCGTTAAATCTCCACCGGCAGCGAACCCACTTGCCGCAGAAGAGGGCGTCCATTTACTAGTGGATGATTTCCAAGTGAGAACATAACCGTCTGTCGGGCTGATATTAGAAATCGCATTGCCCTGCAAACCCACTACGATCTGTGATATAGATGAGCCGGACAGATCCCCGCCAACAGTAATTCCACCACCACCAATGGTAATGCTAGTTAAAGCATTTTCGATAGTGTTTAGCCGCTCCCTAACTGTCCCATATACTGATGCTGGATTTACACCCATAGCAGATTCAATTGCTATAATTGCCCCACGAAGGTCATTTAAAACATTGGCTCTAACCAAAGTAGAATTATCTAGCGACACGGGTAAAGTTATGTTGTCGTCTATTTTGGCAGGATATTGACTAGTCATACTCAATTATACTTTCTTATTGTCACGGTCAGAGGAGAAATAAATGTTAGACCAGGTTACTAAAATATGTCAAAATCTTTTAACTGATTTTCCTTATGCCGAACCGGTTAGGGAATATCTCGATAATAGGCTTGACAAAAACATTCAAAAAGAATTTGAAATGGGATACTTTCCAAGCACAGATAATTTACATTTGTTAGTTAATATTCTTGGCGAAGAAAATTTAGTTAAGTCTGGACTATTCTATTATAGATCTATAGAAGGAGAGATGGCTCTTGCTTCTGTATTAGAAAATCATAATATGGTTATGCCATATAAAAATGCTTATGGAAAAACTATAGCATTAGTTGGAAGAACTATTCTTGGAGACAATGAGTTTAAGACTGCGAATATATCAAAGTATAAAAATACATCATTTAAGAAAAAGAATCATTTATTTGGACTATATAGAGCAAAGCCAGCTATAGTAAAAGAAAATTGCGTATATGTTGTAGAGGGCCAGTTTGACTGCATACGAGCCATGAGCAATGGAATTGAAAATTGCGTTTGTTTAGGCTCAGGAAATATGGCCTTTAATCAATTTGCAATGCTAATGCGTTATACGGACAATATCATTCTGTTGCTTGACAATGATAAGGCTGGTATTGCGGGGATGGATAGAATTGTTTCTAACTATGGTAAGAGGGCAAATATAACAAAAGCCTGTTTGCCAGATGGATATAAAGATCTTGATCAATTTTTAGAATCTGAAGGAGATCGCGCAAAAGAGTTTATAAGGAGCCTGTCGTAAGTATATGATATTATAGAATATCTAATGCTCAAAAAAATGATTGCAATCTAATGTGTTGATTATACTCATAATTTAAAACCATTGATATATTATTATGCGTAAGATAGGCTTACAATTTTGTAGCATAATAATAGGAACAAATGGCCCCAGAGAGAAAACGACCAACGAGAAGTCAGCTTTATCAACATCTTCTTGTGGAGAAAGCCTTTAGCCATGAAATGATGGAGACGTTCTCAAATGATGATAGTGTATATAAAAAATTGAATCCATTTGATTATAATGAGGACATTCTAATTTTAGAAGATCAACTCAAAGAGCGTTTTTGGAAAATCATAAATGAACACCTCACCCCAAGACAATTGGAAATAGTTAAGTTATTAAAAGAGGGGGCCACTCAACAAGAGGCGGCAAGGAAATTGGGTGTTAATCAAAGCAGCATTACGAAAAGCATTAATGGAAATGTCGATTATTCAAAAGATAATGGTAAAGCTTCCTATGGTGGCATTTGTAAAAAATTAGCTAGGGTAGTAGATAAAGACCCAGCCATAAAAGAGATTATGGATAAAATCTCTGACTTACGAAACAACACATATATTTGAAATATAATCTCAAGTCGCACAGAAAACTTGCGCTCAAAGAACAATAACGGATAATAAAGCATACATTTGGAGATATTTAATGGGACTGTTTGACCTAAACTATTCTGATCTTGAAAAACTAGATAAAAAAACTTACAAATTGTCAGAAGTTAAGGATAGAATTATCCGAGTAGCCTTTGATGTTGTTAGACTACAAGGAGCGCCAATCGATGAACTTTGGGAGATCCAAAGCGCCGATGATGGTGATTATATTGTAGCAAGATACAATACTGACGAAGAAACATCACCTATTAAACAAGCAAGCGCCAAAAACCAATGGGAAGCGATATCTAAAGAGGGAGATGTTCATCTCTTCTATAAAGGAGCGGCATTTACCAAATTCGCTCATGAAGATGCTGATACCATCGTAAATTTTCTGCCAACTAAACTTTCAACCGATCAACATTTCGTTGAGGCTTTGTTTTCCGCCCTATCTCCAGAGCGTCAAACAGAAGTTAAAAAACTTTATCCGGAGCTATTCTAATGCTACCTTCTGAGCTAAAAAAGGCCATTTCAAATCTTCAATCCGCTCTTGACGGACATGAAAAAATCGCTTTGGCATTCTTCGCCCAAAAGCTGCACAAATCTGGAGCGGCCAACCCAGAGGATCAAACTATCAATCAGATGTCTTTGGTTGTTGATAGAATGAATGCTGGTAATAGGCTATTTATTTCGAGAGCTGAAGTTAAGGATCTATATAATAAATTATATAGCCATAACACGAAGTTCAAAGAAATCTTTGCCGAGGAGCTAGGACTTGAGGCTGCTGCTGAGCCCGCCGCTTCACGCACAGAAGAAGTTTTCCAGGAATTTGATATCTACCAGGATACTGACAAGACGCTTTTAGCTAGCTTAAATGCTGCGTTTAATCCAACTGCCAATGGATTGCCAGATGACATTGCCAAGGCTGCCGAAAAAGCGGTCGTTATGGAGTGTTCATTTCCAAATCTAGAGCCAGTAGTTAGAGCCGTATCTGGTGACGAAAACGTCGTAGTTGTTGCAGCCACATATCGCACACCACAAGGAAATGCCTCATTCTACGTTCCAGTAGAAATGTTCCGCAAAACCGCCACTGCCCCATCATTCTTCACTGGAAAAGATGGTCAGCACTATATTAGCAAGAAAAGCATTACGAATTATGTTTCTAATTTCTTCACCAAAGCAGGAAGTCATGGCAACGAATCGGTAGGAGAGGCCTTTGCTGAGCTAGTCGAGCCAACCGTAGATGCTAAAGAAGTTGAGTCTTTTGCCAGCAATCTATCTTCTGCAAAAGGAATCGCTGCTTTTCAGCATGGTGAATTGCCAGAGCAGGGAAGACGCATTATATCCCAGAAGCTTAACGGATTTGGTAAGCGTAGCCATCAGGTAAATATATTAGAAGCCACTAAAGATAGCATTACTTACGGAGTTAGCTGTGATGGTGTTGCATTCAAGGTTCCAGTTAAAATAGAGTCCGGAAGACTACAAGAGCCGGCCGTTATTCTTTGCAAAGGAAGCATTGAGTCATTTACTGCTGACGGAATACAAAGCCTTCAATCGGCCGAACTTACTGATAATAAGGTTGCAGCAATTGTTTCTCCGTTATTCACACTTAAAGCGTCTGATTTAGTTGAGACGGTTCGAGAAGCTACCGAAGAAGGAAATTACGCAAAAGCAGAAGATGCCCTTAATGTTCTAGCCAATATGGATGATGCCAAAGCCTATAAGATTGCTCTTGACGAATACACTAGTGGCCTATCAAGCGTTAAGAAGGAGGCTTCTACCGCAAAGTGCTCTAGAATCGTTAAAACTGCAAATAGTACACAACCAGTTTGTGGTCACCTAAATCTTCCCCTCAATAAAGTATTTCAGGATAAGCATGGAGATTGCCGCCCGATGTCTCGTAAAGGAATGGAAGATAGCTATGAAGGTGCTTACTTTATGAACTCAAAGATTCTTTACTAAGGAAAAAATGACTAGAATTTTAGAAGAAATAAATGAAGCTTGTCGTGGATTAAGCTATAAGGCCGAACAACTATTAGAAGACCGCTCATTGGCTACTGATCCAGTATGCGAAGAACTACTTGCGTCATTAGATAAATCTCTTGAATTAATGAGCGTGCTAATTCGTCAGTGGGCAATTAATAAAGACAACAAAGGCCTTAAGCATAACAAAATGCCTGTTGAAGGTAAAATATCATCAAATCAATTACTTAAAATGGCTGAAGCCCTCGAAAGCTCAGAAAATGAAACCTTAATTGCCGCAGAAGATAATGACGTATTGGATAAGGTCGCCCTCTCATTTATGAAGGCCGCAGATGCTTTACGTGAAGCCGCCGAGGATATTGCAGCACTTGAGCCTGCTCCAGAAGCACTTACTCCACAAAAACTAGATGAAATTGCCGCAGTAGCCGAGGCTTTTGCCGAATCAGATGACGAACTTCTACAAAAACAAGCCGCCGTTTTGGATGACCTTCTACTAACTTTAGCGTCTCCAAAAAATTCTTATTTATTCTCTACGGCCGATTATGACGATCGTATTGAGCAATTAAAAAAAAAATATAACGATACCAGAGAATCACAGCTAGAAGGCAATCATATAGCTCAGGCGATTAAAGATATCGAGAAAAGTCCGGTATATAAAGAATATCGTGTAATGGAAGAACCTCTTTCAACACGATACTGTCCAGATCATGCCGGAGTTTCAACATATAGAGTTGGTGAGCATACGGTTCGTTGCGCTCTAGACGGCAAATCATATAATTGGGATGAAGGCTTTACTACTCAAAAAGGAAATAAAGTTCCAGGCAGCACTGTTCAAGAGCAAAATGCCTCCGATCATCACAATACATTTACAACGTTTGATAGCCGCGCGACACGTATGGGATATAACCCTGGAGAATAATGGCCAAGCAAGTAGCGGATCAAATTACTTCTCATCCAGATAAGGATGAGATTATAACAAAATTAATATCTGAAATATCTGAGGAAGACATTGCGGACTGGCTTAAGGCCAAATACAATGGGCAGAAGCAGCTTCTTATAACAAAGAAGAATTTAACTATATTTAAGGATGAATATTTAGATTTTTATTCTACAATAAGAGAAGACCTTCTTAAAACCCAGTTCAATTTAGCGGTAGAGCCTGAAGATGCTATGGAAGAAATCAAGGGCAATGAGGCATATAAAAAGAAACTTTTAGATATTGCCGATAAAGAATTAGATATAAAAACAGTTATTAAAAGGCTAGTGATATCCATAGAGCACAGAGCCGAGCAGGTTTTTGATCACATCCAAAGAGATCCTAGAAACATTAAGATGGATAGGACCCTGATTGAGTGGTTCACGCTTCTATTAAATACCTTGGAAAAATTCGATTTAGTTACTAACGGCAACCCAGAGCAAGTAACTATTCAGAATAATATCAGCATTCAGTTAGTCGATAGTCACATAAATATGGTATATGGTGTTATACGAGAAATATTAGCGCAGTTAGACTACGAAACGTCTTTGTTATTTACTGAATTATTTACGAAAAGACTTTCAGAGCTAAAAGCTAGCGAAGAGTCAGTTATTCCGATGGATAAGAGGCTTGACGCGGCCTATGAGATTGAAGGCAAAATCAAAGACAAGCTCGATATTTAGCTATTATTTCGCATTCACTTGTGATAAAAGAAGCTTACCCAAACTATAGTGAGTATATGCCAATGTCTACAGTCTATAACCTTGAGCGTTGGACATCTGCTCTTCGAGATATTTATGTCAAGGTCCGTTTAGGGCTTAATAAAACGGCCGCCACAGAAGCTATTGTTGGCGACTGGACTGCCGCAGAAAAATACAATTTTAGTAATTGGATGAAATATTACGAAAGTGGAGAAGTATATAAATACAAAACTGCACAAAATTCTTATTACAGCGAAGAGGGCAACTATTATATGCCCAATCCTCCTGGAGCAAAACATCCAGTTCCATCGCCAATAAAAAGCATTAATGATATTGCTCAAGAGGCAAACTATGTTGCTGATGGATTTCAGCCAGGACTACAAAAGGCAGATGAAGATGCTGCTAATGAAGCATTTCGTAAAGTTTTATTAGGAAGACTTAATTCTATAGAAAAACACTTAAACACACAGCGTGGATATTTGTTTTCTGGTAAAGATTACAAATCATTACTTAAGTCAGTTCATGACCTAAAGATGATGATAAGCACTCAAGGCAGACTGGCCTTATCTGCGAGAACGTGCGTTGATTTGCTCATAAAGCACGCCGGAATACTTCAACGTAAAAATTGTATGGTAGGCGCCGATATTATGATTAAACTCGCCCAGCAAACTCCTGGAAATACAGGAGACCTAGCAATGGGCCAAACACCAGTAGGCGGAAGCATACCTCAAGGACTTGGAAATTTGGGAGCACCAATGCCAAACTTGAATCCAGTTCCGCCTGGTGCCGCAGAGCCGGAAGAAGCCCCATTAACAGGAATTGATGGATTCATAGATAATACTAAAGGCGCCGGCATAACTGATGGCGCCAAAATAAATAAAGAAGAGCTAAATAACGACGATAGCCCAGAAGATGAAGTTGTTATGGATGAGGATGAAGTAGAGGTTGAGGCTTTTGTTGATTTTTCAGACGATGAGCTAGTGGTAACCGGACAAGACGCTAGACTTACAAAAGAAAATCTTCCAAATAAAATTCAGAAAGAAAAACGCCCAGATGGAGAAAATCCAACGGCAAAACCTACAAGCTCTAAAGGCCTTAAGGAAGTGGCCCCGGCTAGTGATTTTGATGCGCTAGTAAATTCGGCATTTGATAAATTAACAATGGAAGATTTGCTAGCAAAACTTCAGGATATCAATCTTATTTTCAAAAGAAAAGAGATCAATCGTCAATTAGCTCTTGCTGATCTTATGCTTTCAAGATTAGGATTAACTCCTTACTTCTCAAACTTCTCTGAAGTTCAGCAGAAAAATTTGGACTGCCTTAATTATTCCGCAACTCGTATGGATGATATTATTTCAACTCTACAAAGCGGACTTGGCAAAGGAAAAATCGATCTTACAAGAAACCAAGAAGAGACCGATCCAGAAGCTCAACTTCTACAGCGTCATCTTGAAAGCGAAGAGAAGAAAGAGGAAGATCGCAAAGAAATGCGCAAAGAGGTTAATAACAAAAAACTTCAGCTTGAAGATACCGATAAGCCAGAAATTGAAGTTGAAAGCCCTGGCGCAGAATTGGCAGAGGCTCCACTAGAACCTAAAAGGCCAGCAGTTCCGGCTCCAAAACCAAAAGCCCTAGTTCCACCAGGAGCGTAGATTGAAACTACGCGAATTACTAGCCAAAATTGAAGGAATAGCAAAAAAGAACAATATTGCTACGCCAATGATTTGTGGCGGAGCAGTTCGCGAAAAGTTTATGGGAACTCTAACAAAATTAGAGGATATCGACATAACTAATGGCGAGTCAAGTATTAAAAATTTGGCTAAAGAAGTGGAGCTTGATTTAGGCAGAACATTTTCCGTTAAATCTAAATTAATGGATGATGGCCATACCTCTATATTTTTAGGGGGATTAAAACTAGATTTTTCATCTAACTTTATACTTCCAAATATTGATGGTGAGCTTCTAAAAAAAGGCGTTAAAAATCCTACTAATTTAATGCGTGAGGCATATTCTAGAGATTTTACTTGCAATTCATTATTGATGGATTTTGGACTTAATAAAATTTCAGATCCCACAAAGATGGGCGCCAAAGATATTAAATCTAAAATAATTAGAACTTGTGTAGATCCCGAAATTACTCTTAAATATAATGTCAATAGGATCATTAGAGTAATATACTTGTCCGCAAAATTAGGGTTCGCTATAGATCCAAAAATTATAGATTTTATAAAAAACAATAAAGATTTATTGGCACATATAGATCCTGGATATATAACTAAAAATCTAAATAAAGCTGCCGCATATGGAGTAGAGAAAACTGCCGAATCAATAACGTCTTTGGATTTGTGGAAATCATTACCAATACCAGAATCGCTTTATGCTCACTATCCAAAAGGATCGAAAACGGCACAGCTTAAACGCAATATGGATTATGGCGAAGGATTTTACGCCAATATGCCAGACTATAAGAGCATTTCCGATTATAGAAGAAAGAACAAAAAGAAACGTAAAAAAGTCATTAAAAAAATTAAGGATATGAAATTGGCCTCAAAAACTAATCTATATTCTAAATTAAATGAATTAAGATCACAATTTGCAGTAGCCGCACAGCATATAGTTGATGGATGGCTTCAAGACGAAGATGGTATCAGCGAGGATCTTGGCTCTGGTGGCGTTTGTGACCAGGTAGCGCAGGCCATGGGATCTGTCATTTCATCTGCAATACCGGAAGTAGATCTTACCGATGGTGGTCATGATGGCGACGATCACGCATTTATAGTTGTTTATAATGACGCTGAGGCTTTCGGTGTAGATATTTCTCCTGGCGTTTATGAGACCGGAGGAGGATATAATTGGAAAAAAATACAGGGAGCCAAAATAGATCCTTCCGATATAGATATATGGAAAATAGATCGCAGATATTTAGGTGACATTGAAAAGCAGGCCTATTATACCGGTATTGATGAGTATGATACTGATAATTTTCCAATAGTTTTAAATGATGACCTAGAATCTACTATGGATCGAAAAGAAAATGATCCTGCAATTAAGGCGGTAGAAGAGCAAGATAAGGATGAGGGAGAAGATGGCGGAGATACTGGCGAAACATTGCTAAACCCATCTGATTTTAGCGGGTCAATGTATTCATCAATGCACGGCGATGAGGGATTATTTGCCTTCCCATTAGCCGAGCATGTTGGAAAGCCAAACGAAGAAGATTCAGAAAATGTTGTTAATAATCCGTATAACAATATCTATCAATCTAACGGCCTTTTAGAGTCAATTAACATAGAAGAAATGGCAAACCTATTTACCAAACTTGCAATAAAATAATATAATGATGGAGATCCATGCCACTTTTTAAGAGCGCCCTAGAAAACCCAGAAAATGAAGTTATCATATTTGACGAAATGCCTAAAATGGATGACGTTGTAGAGCTGCATCAGCCTAGCAACGATAATCATGCGTTTCATTTCCCAACTCTTCCAACTGCCGGAGTTATTGAGGTTTCTGAGGAATCACACTCCCCAAAAGCTACCAAAGAAAAGGGACCGAAAGATCGTTGGGACTGGCAATCAATGGGTCTAGAAAAATTTATGGAATGGTGTCAGGATAGACTTAATTCAATACCAGACATGAGTGGTAATGAGACCACAGCAATAGAAAGAGGAATTAGTTATCTAGAGCGTTTCAACAAAGAAATATCAAGAGCAATTTCTACGGATTATGATGGTGACATAGATGTTAAGGCCATAGAAACTGTTCGTAAGTGGATTTTTGAATCAATCAAGACCTTAAAAAGCATTTTTGAGCAACGTCATGAAACTGACTACAGCAACAAAGCTGCTGCTGGAGAATCTGATGGAAAAATGGTTAAGGAAGCGCGAACCCCATATACTGGCGGAATTATCGTAACAGTTCCACTAATTATTTCTAGATGCGCGCGTGTGTGTATAAATGGAACCGTTTCTGCTGGGCACGATTTACCATCTCTTTATCGTGAGCAGGTTAAAAAATATAGCCTAAATACCAGAGAGCAGGCCGAGCTTATTCAGCACCTAGAAGATATGGGATTCCCACTTCGCGACGATCGACTTATGCTTCCAGATGAAGACGTTGAAATTGACAATGGCCGTGGCGATCTAGCCTCCAACTATAGGGCATAATAAAATGAGCAGATTTGGTGGCAAAATTTCTAGAGACAAAAGCTTCTCTACATATTCAAACGAAGATCCTTCTTGGGCAAAAGATTATTTTGATGCCGTAGAAAAATATTCGGTAAAATCTCGCAAAGAAGATGCTACGATATTTGATGAGATCAATCAAATACTTGGTAATGCTAAGTCAAAATATTCCAGCGTAGAAGAGGCCGTTCTTGATATGCAAAAACGAACTGGCTTATTTGAAATTCTTCAAAAGCAAGCATCCGACGAGCCTGAAATGTTTAAAAAATTTCCTGATATGAAAGATTTCATTAAGGATAAATTAGATGTGTTTCCAGGATCTGCGGTTAGTGCAATTGGAGATCTTATTCTTCAAGAACCAAAATATAAAAACGCGATACCTAATGGAGAAAATATTCCATCAGATGTCGAGGAATATATTAACAAACTTAAAAGCCAAATGCATCCCGAAGAGGATGATAAGGCCGATGGAAAAGTAGACCTTGACATAGACAACAATACGGTTAAAGATAATAACCCATTGAATGTAATGTCTCCGACTGCCTTCTAATCAGAAGTGAGCTTACTACAATTACAGTTATAGCATAATACTTGTAGCCCCAAGTTTTTCGGAAAATTGTTTGCTATAAGCCATCTGTAAAATATGGAGCCTTTGCCGCAAGATAGGCTCCGACGTTGTTCTGCGCCATCGTTGTTGGAATGGTCTATCGTGAGATATTTTAATTCTGATACGCCACAATCATTACATTGGCCGCCATAAGCGGCCATCACTTTTTCTTTGTTGCGAAGATGGTGTTTATCATTAAAAGCTATGGTTTTGGTGCAATTACAATTATAACATAGCAGTTGAAAATTATCAGTTGGAAACTTATTACGATAAAGCCATCCATATATGTCACCAATACCTGTTTTGCGATGTTTCCCGCCAGTGTTATCAATATGGTCGATAGTTAGCTTTTTAATTTCGTTTAATCCACAACTAGCGCAGGAAGAGCCATAGAATTTTATGGTTTCTTGTTTTTCAAATTTTGCCCTGGCCTTTTGGACGGACTGCTCAATTTCTTTGCGTCCATCATAAGATATTTTACGAACTATAACTGCGCAAGATTGGCAAATATAATTCTTACCTATCCGTCTACCCGGCGTCCAATTATTATTTGTTAGCAATATATTGCACTTACGGCACACTGACATATATGCTCTATATCATAATTATAGGTTTTTTTTGGTATTAACGTGTATGACGGATATAATATTTGACAGAATTAAAGATGGTCTACTTGCCATGGACCCCGTTGAGTGGTGCCAAAAACACCTTACATTAGAGGGTAAGCCATATCGCATTAATGGCAACGGGTATAAACCGTTAGCCGATATCGCAAGAACAATTGGAATGAAGGCGCTCGAAAAGGGCGGCCTTCCAATAGTTATTTGTAAGGGACGGCAGATAGGACTAACCATTCTATGTGCGGCCCTTGAAATGTATTTTATGGGAAGCGGAGTATTCGGTAATGGCCATAACCCTCCAATAAGAATTATTCACTGCTTTCCACAATTAGAGCTAGCAAATGCCTATTCCAAGGTAAAACTCAATTCAATGATTAATAATTCAATTGTAATTAGCGATAAGCCAATCAAGGGGCAAAAAGCAAAATCATTTATGCAAAATATGCTTGATAGGTCTTCTGATAGCAACGACAGCTTGAATTTTAAACAATTTCAAGGCGGTAACCATATGTTTATTGAAAGCATTGGTCTTGATGGAAATAGAATGATGGGTAAATCAACTGATATTCTATTTGCTGATGAGGTTCAGAAGATGCCCGCCTTGGGACTGGGTAACTCAACTAAAACTCTAACCAAAGCAAATTATGGTTCAGTTGGTAAAGGCGTTCAAGTATATTTCGGAACCCCTCTACAAAGAGGGTCCATGTTCTCTGATATGTGGAGCGAATCATCACAGCAATTCTATCACCTTGGGTGTGAGAAGTGCAAAAAACATTTTCCATTATTTACTCAAAACTCAAATGAGTGGGAAGAGATTTGGCTTTATGGATTTACGGTTCGCTGTAAACATTGTGGATTTGAGCAAGATAAGAGTGAGGCCGTCGAACGCGGAAAATGGATTGCGTCTAAAGACCTTGGTGAATGTAAATATATCGGTTTCCATCTAAACCAGCTTTACAATCCAGAATATACCAAAGAGCGGATTATGGACGAAAAACCGGGCCATAGCGCAACCAATACCGAAAGAACTTATCAGAATGAAGTTTTAGGTAATTTTTGGTCTGGTGAAACTGGAATAATTTCCCCAGATGAAATCAGGGATATTTGCGGAGATCCAGAACGGAAGTTCCGGGCAACCATAACTCCCGATGACGGAGAAATGGTTTTCCTAGGAATAGATATTGGCGCAAAGAACGATATCGAGCAACTAATCGATCGTCCAAAAATAGCGGAACAAGGACAGAGTTATAGCACAGCAGTAATAATAACTATTAATGGGTCGCAAAGAATTACTATAGAGCGAGCTGAAAAATTCAAAAGAAACGATTTTGCCTCCAAAAAAGAAACGATAAATTACTTCATGCGGAAGTATTCAGTTAATCTTGGAGTAATAGACCTTGGATTTACTGGAGACTTATCTGAAGTATTACAAACAGAATGGGGAGATAAATTTCTATCTTCAACATCATCTCATAGAGTTAATGATCATATTAAGTTCAATGATTCTATTTTTCCAAAAGTAATTACTTTTGAGAAAGACTTTTGGATAGCAGAAATGTATGAGCAGATGCGCAAAGGTAATATCAGATTTCCATTGGGAGATTATGAAAAAATTGCTTGGTTAATACAACATTGCACTAATATGGAAATTAAGCCCAGTATAAGTCGTTCAGGAGAAGTTACTCCCAAATATGTTAAGTCAGGACCTAACGATGGATTTATGGCATTACTAAATGCTTATTTAGCTTATAAGTTCTATGTTAGTAATGGATTCAGTATTAAACATCCCTCAATGATGAATAATTCTCCAAAACGTCGCCCACCAGTAGTTGTTGGATATTTGCCAGGACTATAAACCCTTTGATATATAAGATATAGATGAGTAATCGTAAAAATCCACCAGTTATAAATGTTCCGACTCCTCCAAAAGAGCAGCCTTCTAAAATGAACTCTAGGGTTTATCATCAAGTTTCTGATTACAGAAAAGGAACCTTAACGAAGGAATATGAGCGCGGACTATGGCGTGATGGTTCTAGCAATCAAACTTCTACGACATCTAATTCGTTTTTATCTACAGCAGTTGGTCAGGTTAAAAACGCTCAGGTAACATCATCTACCGCTGCTTCTGGCGACTGGAGAGGGGCATCAAGTGCATTGAGACAGATGCCAGATATATATTCTCCGCTCTGGCTAAATAGCAATCTTAATCTTCCACGAGATAGGGCAACCATTAATGCTTGGAGCAGATCATTCCTAGCCCTTCAATCATTCGTTCAAAATGCTATAAATCTTCATAGCACATATCCCATCAGCAAACTTAATATAAAATGTGCTCATCCAAAAATTGAAAACTTTTTCAATCAAATGAATGAAGAAATTGGGTTAGCTAATGTTTGCACTGAAGTAGCCCAGGAATATTGGCTATTGGGAGAAGCTTTCCCACAATGCGATCTTGATGAAAATAATGCTAAATGGAGACGTATTGTTCTTCAGAACCCAGACTATATCATAGTAAAGAAAACATCTATTCATTCAGATCCAATCATAATGTTAAAGCCGGACGACGAGTTACGGCGGCTGGTGTTCTCCAATAAGCCTTCTGATATTCAGCAGCGCAAACAAATAAATCCAACTATTATAGAACACATCAAACGCGGCGAGAATATACCTCTAGATAATTTCTATATCTCACATTTAGCTAGAAAATTAAGTGCATATGAAACTCGCGGAACCGGGCTGCCAGTCAGTTGTTTCCGTCAGCTTATGCTTTTCGATCAGATTCGTGAATGCAAATTCACACAGGCCCAAGACTTAATCAATCCAATTACTTTAGTGAAAGTTGGAAGCGCTGATTACAAGCCAACTCCAGAAGACCTTGATGTTTGGAGAAACGCCTGGGCCCAATCTCTTGCCGATAAGAATTTCAAAATCTTCACTCACGAAGCGGTTACGGTAGAGCGCATCGGAGCTAACTCTGCAATCATAGATACTTCTGGCGATATCACTCAGCTATTAAAAGAAATTTTTATGGGACTTATGATTCCAGAAGTAGTAATGACTGGCGGAGGAGATATCAGTTATGCTAACGGAGGCATTTCTCTAGACGTTCTTCGTCAGCGCTACATGCAATTCCGTAATATGATGTCTGCTTGGTTAAAGAATAAGATCTTTGCACCAATCTCAAGGCTAAATGATTTCTACGAATACAAAGACGGTGAAAAGAAGCTAATTGTTCCAGAAGTTGAGTGGAACCGTCTTACGATGTTCGATACGATGGACTACATCAATATTCTTCTGCAGTTATCAACTGGAGAAGATAAGCGTGTTTCCAGAGAAACTCTATATGATTCATTGGGGCTAGAGGGCGAAGAAGAGATTCGCAAAATACGAAAAGAAGATATTAACGAGGCTATACGCAAGAAAGAAAAAGAAAATCTTGCCAAAATGTCACTTAATGAACTTCGTGCCCTTGGTGAAGATGATGATATTCCAGAGATAACTGACTCTGCCGTAGCTGCAGATAGCCCATACGAAGCTGGGGCCGGTGGTCCAGGTGGAGCGCCAGCAGATGGCGGCATGGGTGGAGGAATGGGAGCGCCAGGAGGAGGCGGTGGGCCTTTGGGAGCGATTCCAGATCTTGGAAGCCTTGGGGCGCCTCCTTCCGGCGGACCACCACCAGGAGCGCCTACGCCAGAAGGCGGAGCGCCACCTCCGGCCGGGACTCCGCCAGCGGCTCCACCTCCAGCTCCATAATGAATATTCTCGTATTTCCATTGAGGACTTTTAATGCAGAACAAAACAGCCCAACAGCTTAAACGCCGTCATAAGGCACGCAGACTTGTAAATGACGTTACTAATTCTTTAGTAAATAAATCTCCTTTTAGAAAGGTCATAAAAGACCTTGATGTCGTAGATAAAAAAGTTAGAAAAGAAGCAGAAGATCTTAACTATTTCCTGGGCATGGCGAAGTCGTTTTATAAGCGCAAAGATTACATGACTGCCGGGACTTATCTTGGTAAATTTCATGAAAAAGCTAGATTAATTGATCATCAGCTTAAGCAATTTAAAGCAAGCATACCAGAAGAAAAACAAAGAGAGTTTTTATTAAAAAAATTCGATCATAAAGATAAGAAATTTTTATTAGAATATGATCCGGAAGCAAACATAGGAAACAAAGCTGATGATGGCTTAGTCTCTACTGCAGCGGGGCTAGGAAAAAGCTTATATCAAGCCCAAGCCAAAGATTGGTGGAGGATTCCCGGCAGATTCAAAGATCTATATAAAGGATTTGTTTCTGAGCGTGGCAGGGAAATGCGTACTATGGAGAAAAGTTTCTCTGTACCATTTTTCAGGCAACTTAAAGCAGACACTGAAAAAATGATTGAGTCGAGCGAATCAATCTATGATGACGTATTGGATCGTTTTCATAGAATGGGATCTGCTTGGGCGCGGAGAGATGTTGGCGAGTATATACAAGATACGATTGGGTTTAATGAAATTTTCAGCCCATATCATGATGAATATATAAAATATCATAAAAATAATATTGTTCCAATGAAAGAATTGCAAGAAAGAAAAGATAAGGAAAGGGAGGCTGGTAAATCAGCAAAACCATCTGATAGAAAATTTCTTGAAATGCCAGATCCTTTTCCAGGACAGCCAGGTCCCGCCGGCGGTGGAGCGCCGGCATCAGGAACCGGCGCTGCAGCTCCTAGCCTAAATTTGCAGCCTGCTAGCCCAGCTTTTGAAGGTCCTCCAAGCAAGCCGCAAGGAGATAGCGTTCCTAGTTTAATTCAGGCTCCTGCTGCTCCGTCTAGCTCAAGTCAAAATGTTCATCAAGAAAGAACTACCGGCAGATATCCATTTTTTACTAATACACAACCGGCCAATGATAATGAAGATGCTCCATTTTCATTTAGTGCGCCAGCAGGACCAAAAGAAGACACTGATGATTTAGTTGAGTATGAGCTTACCAAACGTAAGCCGCCAACAACCCCAACTAAAGCGCACCAACAATTCATAGAAAGAATAGAAAAGCTTTCTACTGATCACGAAATAATTAAAGAAATCCTTTCTTATTCTGAAGAGGTAGAGAAATATTCAGAAGAAGAAAGTCTTAAATTATTGGCGGTAGCAGAAGGATTAATAGAAAAGGACGCTGCGGCAAAAAAGAAGACGGTTAAAGATCCAAAAAAACCAAAAGCAGAGCCAGAGCCGGTCGTGGTGTCTGAACCATACCCGCCGTCAGATCCTCCAACTGAAAATCTAGAGGCCGGACCACAAACGCAAAGAAGCATTAATGTTGGTCCCGAAACTCGTAAAATTACTGAAGGTCCATCAACTCTTCCGGCCGGGTCCGCGCCAGTAGTGGTGGATCTTGGAAAGCCTGGAAAGCCTGGAGAGCCAGGTAAGCCAGGAGACCTATTGCAGCAATTACACCAAAATAAGTTCAAGCCAGTTGAGCATGGAATCCCAATAGGATCTGTTAAAAAGCGTTGGTTTGAAATACCATTTCTGGCCCGCATTAGGCCGGAAAGCATAAGGGTTAGTCCAAATACTGCTAATTCATTATTTTTAGCGGTAGTTAAGCAATTAGATTCCCATAATCTACCATATGACGATGAAGATCCTGGTGTTCAGTTAAAATTTATTGATGCATTTAAGAGAGCGATGACTCAAGGACAGCTAGAGTCTAATGCGATGTGTAATGAAAATAAAGATTGTTTATTGCAAATATTCTCATTTATTAAATTAGAACAGATAGATCCTCATCCAGCATTTATGGGACAAGTATTAACTTTCACGGCCACATGTAGATTGGCCAAATATGAGGGTCACGTTACAATTAATAAAATAACTAACGTAAAAATACAAGATGTCTCTCAATAAATTAAAAATAGCTGAAAAGCCAATAGTAAAACCATTAAGCCATGGAAACGCTAGAGAGGCCTTAAAAGAAGCTTATAAACGGCTTTTTCATAAAGATCCGTCTGATGGAGAATTAGATTTTGGATTGGCTACGGCTTTCTTTGAATCTGGATATGGAAGAGCGGGGTCTGCAAATTGGGCGCACCCTGGACAATTTGCCGTATGGGCTGGGCAAAATAAATATAATTGGGGAGCATTACAAAGTGGTACGCCTGGAGATGAAAAAACTATGCGTAATTTTAAAGCTGCAGGACTTCATCCAACAAAAGAAAAAGGCAAGGATGCCGGAAGAAATGTATATTTTTATCTTTTTCCAAATGACGTAGAGGCAGCCATGGCATTTCTTATGTCTTGGGGTAAGCCTGACACTTTAAAAGCCGCTGCCTCCGGATCATCTGAAGCCGTATCTAAATCAATGAGGAATCATCATTACTATGAAGGGTTTTGGGTTCCACCAGGAAATCCAAGAAATTTAAAAATGCCACCATTTAAAGAAGCTAAAAGCGCAGAAGAGGCAGAGAGAAATAACATTAGAGATTATGCTTCGGCTTTAAATGGTCATCTTTCAGTTGTGACAGGAAAATCATACAAACAAGAGCAACAAGTTGCTAATAGATCAGTTAAGCCACAACAAAGCATTCTTGAGTCTTTTCTTAATAGAATTAATGAATTCTTATCATCTTTCGCATCAACAGAAGGTTCGTCAAATAAGTTTCTAATCATAGTTAATGCAGAAGACTCTATAACCAAAGCGGAATATGCTAGAATTTTACAATCTGTGTTGCTTGAGGAATTAAAAATTAATTCCAATATTCATTACCATAATGATGCCGTTGAATTAAATTGCTCTATTCCATTAAAAAAAGAAGATGGGCTTTCAGTTTTAGCAGAAGTATGCGAGGCTGTTTCTGGAGTATTCGAATTTGCCACCAAGAAAATTGGTGGCTGTAAAACCAGCACAGTTATTTTGCCAGAAAGAGCTTCTAGATACCCAGAAATGGACATTAAGATATCTGAAATAAATCGTCGTAAATTCAAACTTAAAATAGCCCAAGGATATAATGCCAGTTAGCAACTCATCAAACCCATTCGAAATGTATGGTGAAGATAAAAAAGCAGAATTAAAACTTTTCTCTGATGAGCTTCTTGCGCTTAAAGGAAAATATCTAGAGCTTTATATTGGAGATCAGTGTGAAACTATGAACTACGATGAAATATCAGTTCCACAAAATAGTTCCATATTTGGAAAATTAATAGATGTTTTAGATCGCTTTATAATACTTCAGTGCCTATACGTTAAAAATGGTGAAGTTCTTACTGGAAACAAAATCTATATAAATGCTTTTCAAATTCGTGCCATGACGGTTCTTGACGGTCTTGGTAGCCTAAATGATATCTTCCTAAATGTTAAGGACGCCGCGCTCGTAAGAAGCGTCATAAAACAAAAAGGATTGTAATGTCTCGTATTTCTACGAACAAATTAGAAATCTATGCCGATCAGTTTTATAACTTTTCAAGTATGGATAAATTTGCCTTCGTTAGAAAAAATAGAAAAGGTAAATGGGAAGTTGTTTCAAAAAAAGGAAAGCCTCTTGGAGAATATGATTCCAAAACTAAAGCCGTAAAAAGGCTGCGGCAAATAGAGTTCTTTAAGCATAAAAAGGCCGAAACAAATAATCCTTCTTTAAGCTATTCATCAATTATAAGACTTTTAAATAAAGAGTTTGAAAAAGAAACTGTTGAAAAATTTCAAAAACTGTTTAAGGAAAATTTTGATCGTTTATATTTAGAGGGTGATGATGAGCCAGAAAACGACGCTCTTGAAATTGCAATATCATCAATAAAACACTTTAAAAAAAATGCTAACGCAATCGAAATGGGTGATTCCGAATTTGCAGGGAAAAGATTGAGCGATCTTGTAAAATTTCTTCTTCGTCGTATTCCTGATGCCAAACGGTCAGCGGCTATTCAATCAATTAGAAAAAAAATCTATATGATAAATGAATATGAGGTTAGCGACAAGAAAACGCCAACCCATTCTTCTATGGGGCAAGCGATAACCATTCTAAAGAATATACTTTTGGAGCACAACCCGCAATATATTAGAAATGTGCTAAACTCTATAGTAAAGAATCTTTAATGTATAATTTTAGAAAAGTATCTGAAAAATTATATAGATCTTCAGCTCCGACGCCTGAGGATGTTATTTGGCTAAATAAAAAAGTTGGAATTAAAAGAATAATATCGCTAGATGCTTCTGCTGGTAAAAAAATAGCGCTTTCATGCAAGCTATTAGATATTGAGCATATTATGCTTCCAATAGATATTGGTAAAAACACTACTCTAATAACTTTTTTAGCAAAAATAGGAAATCTATTTGATGCTCCTAAAAAAACGTTAATTCACTGTTTGCATGGTAAAGATCGAACAGGCTTGGCTATAGCAATGTATAGATGTGAAAATGAAGATTGGACGGCGGAAGAGGCAATTAAAGAGGCTAAAACTTTTGGCTTTGGTGAAGGATTAGATCCGAAAGTAGTAGATATTTATAAATCTTTCATTATAAATTCCGATAAAAATGACGATGTTAATTCAGCTTCCGATATAGTAGATGGGTCAAGACAAAGCTATGATGATTATTTTGGAGCTCCATCAGAAAATTTATCTTGGTCTCCATATGGAGATAGGAATGTTAGAGAATTTCCAGAAACTAGCACATCTTTAAACGATGGAGAAAGAGATCCTTTGGGTGGTTTTGGGCCAAGCGTAGTTGGTGGCGGCTCAACAACAATATAATATGTCATTTAACTGGTATTACTACGATGAGCCTTAAACGATATGCAGTCCAGCTATCCTACTCTGTTACGGATGAGGAAAAAGAAAAGGCTGAAAAGGCCCTTGCATATTACGGATTTCTTCTTAAGACATTAAAAGAGGCCATTACCCATTTGGATCTAATCTATATTCCATTTAAAGATGGAGAGGCTATCACGCCAGAGCAATCGTGGAAAGCTAGAGCGGCTCTTTGGAGATTTAGAGATGCCAATATTGAAATTTTCAATAAAGTTAAAAGAATTTCGTTTAAGTGCTTTGCTATTATGCACGATTTTTCATCTGACGCTCAAGTTGTAAAACTAAATAAGTCTTTCGTATTATCTATTGGCGACATAGAGAAGCAAGTAAATAGATTTGCAGAGCTTTTTTCAGAATTAAAATCTAAAGAGTTCGGCGCCTCCATAATAAAATCAATAGATAATATCAAAAAGGAAGCCGCCCAACTAGAGCAAATAATAGAAGATCGTATTATGGCTCACATTGAGAACAATATACTAAATCGCACCTGGGTAGATCTTGTTAGTAAGGAGCTACAGGAAAAGATTGAAGATAAGATTCCGAATTCTATTAGAATGGTTAATGATAGAAATAAAAAAACCGAAGAAACCAATTCAAAGGCTGATTAATAGTAATAATTTACTATAAGAATGGAGAATGATGTTCATAAAGCACGGAGACGCACAACCAATTAGACACGTTATCGATGCTCCAGAAGTTATTGATGAGTCTGCCAAGGAAGCCCTTGAAAGAGCTAAAAAAGCGGCTCAAGATGAAAAACTTGTTGGCAAAATACCGTCTGCGGATACAAAGGCATAAATGAGTTTTCATAAACAAGGCGAGTCATTCGCTCTCAATCCAACTTCAATTCAGTCTGCCGAATCAGTATTGAGCAATGAAGATATTAACAAAAGATTTGAGAAGTTTGCCGGAGAACTCAAAAAAATAGCTCCAAAAGCAAATGATTTTACTTATTTCAGCACATTCATGATGACGGCCGCGGAGGCTTGTCTTTATAATGATGATGGCTCCCTAAAAACAGGTCGTGATGGACAGCCAGTAACGGCTAGCTGGGAAGTTGGCGGAGATGGTCCAGAAAGTCTTCGTTGGAAATGCAGCGATTCAAATATTCGGCCATACAAAAATAACAATGGAGATATTTTTCCAGAGTCAGAATTAGTTAAGGCTCATAAGGAATGGATTGGCAAGCCACTATGTGTTGATCATAAATCAAACTCGGTAGATGCTATTCGTGGTGTTATTCTTGATACTTATTACGATTTTAAGAGCAAACGAGTAATTGCGCTATGTGCTTTAGATAAAGTTTCATACCCAGAACTAGCTCGTAAGGTCTCAACTGGATACTCTACATCAGTAAGCATGGGAACAATTGTTGAAAAAGCAATCTGCGCAGAAGATTCTTGTGGCCGCGTAGCTCGTTCGGAGCGTGATTTTTGTGATCATATGAAAAATAAAACGGGTTACGGTGAAATAAATTGTCAGCTCAAGCCAATTGAATTGTCAATTGTAGTTAATCCTGCTGACCCGAGTGCTCGCATTAGAACTATTTTTGCGTCCGCTCAAAATATTAAAAATAGCACGTATTCTTCAAATCTTCAAGAGAAGATTGCTCAAATGCAGCAAAATTTGACGGAGATCAGTAATGATCTGGTAGAGCTTAAAGATCTACCAAAAGAAGAAAATTTAAAATCAAATGAAAATATTGCTCCGGTATATGCCGATATTGAAGCATTATTTACAGAACTCAAAATATTGAAATCATCAATGGAACAGACTTTGGAAGACCTTAACAAAAAACAAGAGGATATTATGACTGATCGGGACAACTCAATGGATAAAAAGGGATACTACCTAGGTGGCGGTGGCGTTAATGAACCAACGCCAGGAAAAGTAAAATATCCAGCCGACCCTCTTAACGAAAAAGCTCGTGATGGAGAAGACAAGCAAATGCTCCAGACGAAAGATTATGGTGGCGAAGGCGACGATAAGATTAAGTCCGAAGTTCGTCCATTAGGCGAGCGTTCGGCTCGTCGTAAAGAAGCCCTTGAAAACGCCAAGAAAAACCTTGATAAAAAAGGTTACTGGCTCGGTGGTGGTGGCGTTAATGAGCCAACCCCAGGAAAAGTTAAGTATGAAATAGACCCTCTTCGCGATCAGGTTCGTGAAAAAGGTGACAAACAAATGGTTGGGGCAAAACCATTTCCAGGCGTTGGCGATGTTGATGGACTTTATGGCGATGATCTTGCCATTAAAGAGAAGCTTTCAAGAGCTTCACTTAAGGCTCGTTTCATCCGTAAAGCCGGATCAAATGGCCGTGACGATCTAGCCAATTCAGGTTGGCAGGTATTCGCGAAGGATGAGAAAGGTGACAAGCTTATTTTCACCGCTTCAGTTAATGAAATTTCTGCCGGTCAGTCAGACCAGCTATTCGACATGATTGCTACCAAAGAATTCGGTGGCAAAATGCTAGAGAAGATTCGCGAAGTTGGTCTTGAGAAAGCCGCTTCAGTATATAAGCGCGCTCAGGAAATGCCAGGAGCAGCTGCTCCAGCTCCAGCCGCTGCTGCTCCAGTAGCCGATATGGGCGCGGCTCCTGCTGCTACTCCAGATGCGGAAGCTGATGCTGGTGGTAGTGGCGATCCACAGGAAGTTGCAGAAAAACTGGCCGAGAAAACTCGTGATAGTGCCGCCGAGCTTCTTGAGGCTGTTCGTGAAATTGGAGGAGCCGGACCACAAATGGGCGAGCTTGAAGAGGGCATTAAGGCTCTTCCACAGGCAACTGCCGCACTTCTAACTCCAGCTGCCGAGATGCGTCGCAAACTTGAAAGAATGCTAGTATCTGCCGCTAAAAAATCACTTTCCGAGCTAAAGGCTCACTATTCAGAACTCAAACTAATCAGCGATATGGCTGATTCAGAGACAGTTAAGAATGCAAGCATCAGAGGAATGATTGGAACGGCTTTTGAAGAGGCCGAGCTATCACTTAATGATGCCGAGGGCGTTCTTCGCTCATACGCCAAATATGCAAGTGGCGTTGAAAACCTTACTGCGCGTCTAAAGAGCGCTCAGGACGCAACTGATGAAGACGAAAATAACGTTGGAGATGGAGATTTTAACATGGGTGATGATGACTTTGAGGCAGATGGCGAGTTCTCTCCAGAGACACTAGATGAAGGCATGACCGATGTTGGTGATGATGACATTCTTCCAGATCTAGATCAAGATCTTCATGGCGATTCAGATTATGAAGACATGCCAGCTACGGAAAAAAATCCAGTTCCAGATATGCAGCCAGAAACACAGAGATCACCAAAGCACGAAGATGCTGATGATTTCGGAATGGTAAATGACGGAGGAACCAGCGGATTAGTGGTCGAGCTTGCTCCAGGCCAACCAGTTCCACCAAATGCAAAAGTAGTAGAAAAGGCAGCTATGGATCTAACGACAAAAGAAGGCCGCGCGGCTTATCGCACGAAACTTGCAGAGCACATCACGGATTCAGTCGCTGCTGAATCAATCAAGTTCAATCCAGTTATGGCAGATGCTAACAAGCTTGCCGATGGCCAGACGCAACTTGATGTCAAGCCTTCTGATAGCCTAGGCCTAGTTGAAACGAAGCCAGAAGTTCAGAAGCGTATGCTTGAAGTAGCCAGAGCGGCCCCAAAGGTTAAGAAAGAGGCCGAGCGTCTAAACAAGATGATTGTCGCTGGAACTGTCCGTAAAGAAGACCTTGATAAGTTGGTCGCTGAAGGACTAGATTCAGAAGTTGTCAAATACTGGCGTGACTTCTACGGTCAAGCTGATGGTGGAGCGGAGTTTGCTAAGCTTCTAACGGCGGCGGCTGAAAAGGCCAAGCTTGAAGAGGAAATGGGAACCTACAAAATCAAGCTTGCTCGCTCATACGAGCTTGCCAATGAAATGGCTCGCAGAGGACTCATCACGAACGAACGCGCTGCGATCGGTCGCCAAGTTGATGAATCAATGAAGTGGAACGACGAAGGTTTTGATAGTTACAAAAGAGTAATTGCCAAAATGCCAGTCGGCTCCGTAAAGACCGCAGGACTAGTTCCCCAGGTCGGAATCCGCGAGACCGGTGACTCTCACTCAGGTGGTGATGATCTACAGGCCGAGCTTGACCTAGCCTTCTCAGGCAGAAAGTACTAATATGAAGTATCACTTTGATATTGCTGCGGAAATGGTTAAAATTGCCGAATCCGCAGAACACCAGAAAAGTATGGAAAAACTTGCCTTCTCACGAGAAGGCAAGGAGGAAGTAAGCGAAGTCGAAGAGGAAATGAAAAAACTTGCTTCGGACTGTAAATGCGAAGAGGATTGTGATGGCGATTGTGGCTGTGAATGCCATGAAAAAGAAGGAGAAAAGAAAGAAGCTTCAGTTTCTCTTGAAGACACCGCCGGACTTCTTCTAGAGATTTCGACTGAACTTGAAGACCAAGGCATGGATAGACTAGCTGCGGCCACGATTGTTCTAGCCGATAGCATTCTAAAGACGGCTGCTGCGAAAAAGAAAAGCCCAGATTCAGGAAAGTCAGGATCATCAAGCTCTTCTTCAAGTGGCTCTTCATCAAGTTCTTCAAGCGGCTCCTCAAAGAAAGATAAGAAGCCAGGCAAGAAGATGTCAATGAAAGAGCGCATGGAAAAAATGCGCGCCGCTCAAAAGGGTAAAAAAGGCAAGAAGCCAGCCGATAAGTCCTCAAAAAAAAAGTAACAGCATCTGATCTTTCAGATAAAGAAACTATCGCCTGGATTGTTAAGGAATTACAATCCGGGCGTTCTGTTAAGCACGATTCAGGAATTAGAATTTGGGAAAATAAAAATCTTGATGGATCAATAATGAGCTATACCGTTGTTATAGGAAAAACAGTTGAGCGACATCACACGGCAGAGCAAGCCGCGCGAAGAGTTGCAGAAGTCATTAGAAATCCACACCCACCACAAAAAAATCTAATTGACGAACCAGAGCAAAAACCAAAGCAAGACCTCAGAAGGCTTTGGGAGATTGCCGTTAGTAATGAGAAAGTCTCTGATTTCAAAAAATATAATCCAAACCACTCATATAATATTGGAGATTTAATAGTTCATCCAAAACTTGGCGATGGTAAGGTAACAGAAGTTCATAAAGATTATATTATAGCTCTTTTATTTGATGGCTATCATAAATTAGGTAAATTAACTAGTAATTAAGGTTTAAAATGTTTTTCAAAAAAAGTCATTCTGCAAATGAAATTGAAGCTTCAGTATTAGAAGCGCTACCGGCTAAAAACGAAGAGGTCGGGATTGAAGTAGCCCTTCAATCTCTGGCTGATTCGGCAGAAATATTCGAGTCAATGAATCTGCCAGAAGAAGCAGAAATAATTACTCAATTTATGGAGACTATTGCTTCTGGTCAGTTTGCAATGGTTAAAGAGGCAAAGAAAAAGGCCAAAAAGAAATCTAAAACAAAATCAAAAACCAAAACGAAATCTAAATCTAAATCTACTACCAAGAAGAAACCATCAACGCTTATTGATGTTATTAAAGACGTAACCTCCGAAGTTCTTACTCCAGAGAAACAGATAGATAATTTAGAAAATATTGGCTGGGTATTTAATGCTCCAAAAAGTGATTGTGGCGAATGTAATATGGCTGATGATGGCCCAAAATCTGGCGTTATGAATAATAAGGGCCAAGGATTTGGTGATGAGGTGGCGTCGTGGTTTGGATTAGGAAAACTACCAACTGACGACAATTACCACGGACCGGAATCAGGAGTAAGAGAAAAAAGACAAGAAGATGGTTTTTGGGACATATGTCCTGAATGCGGTTATGATCATATGCTTGAGTCAGATATGGCTCAGGCTGCAGAATGTCCAAGACTACATAAGGTAGATGCATTAGAAGAAAGTAATACGGGTGGCGAGCCCACTTTACGATCCTTCTAAAGAACAAAACTAGCATCAATATAAAATGAAGCCTTCCTGCTTAAAACGGGAAGGTTCCTTCATTTTATAGTATAAGCTCTTTTTCTTGTCGGTAAGTCGCTATAATAGTATATTAGTAGATATATAGGTAGGTATAACGCTAATGAAAGAGTCAATTTTTTATATTTATGTGGATAAGACTGATTAGTGGCAAATATAGCAACGTCGAATTATCGAAGGAGTATAACGTGAGTAGAAAATGCATAAACAATATTGTGAATGGGAAAAGTTGGTCCCATTTACCACTATCAACCACAGCTAAGGTCGCGTAATGCTTAGGATTTTAGAGGCGGGGAATTCCGTTCCATGGCAGGTCCCAGTCGATCCTTCTGCCACATTTGAATCAGGCACCGCGATGACACTTACCGTTCTCGGTTCCCAAATCATGGGGACTCCAAGCAACGGAATGAGCTTCTTCGGCATAGCTGACGATGTTAAAACCAAAGCATTTAGCGCAGTTAGCTGGGACGAAGAACGTATAGTTACTCCAGACCCAGCCAACGTCATGGTAAATGGGGCGGGACAGCTCATTACTATAATGGACATCAAGGCCGAACTAGACAACCCAAACGTTGATGGTAACTACTTTATATCTAATCCAGTTCCCGTTCAGCTAATTCCTAGAAATGGAGTAATAGTATTTCCAGCAGGAACCCTGCTTAATTTCGATCTAGGCGGGACAGGCACTCCAGACTCAATTAAAACACTAGTGCGATATCCCTATCAGATACCAAATGTTATTGGCGACGACACTACATTTGGGTCGCAGATGGTTACGATTTGGTTTCAAAGAATGCTTTTTGAGACAGATCAGTTTGAAGTCAATCAGCAATATAATGTAATGTCAAATTTGTTTCTTAATGAGCATGGATTATTTACTACAAGACAAATACTTCCAAATAGTCCAATAGTTGCGATATGTACTGCTCCTCCTTCAGTTATAAATTCTACGCTACAAGCACTGCTACTATAAGCAATAATCTTGCATTTTCAAGAGGAATATCTATGACTTTTACTTTGAAGGACCTAAAGCACCTAGAGATCATGGCTGAACTTCAGGAGAATCCAGTTATTCTTCCAGAAGCTCCAGTTGTGGAGCCAGCTGCCGAATTATCATTAACTGAAAAGCTACTTACGTTAGCGTCAAAGCTGCGTACGGCAGGTTATGTTCAGCAGGCAGAAAATCTTGAAAATCGCTTTGGAACATATAAAAAAGCCGAAGTCGATGCAAATTTACTCTATCGGGCGCATTCGGAAACAGGAGATGAGCTCCTAGAATCCGCCCACCCAGATGGTGATGTGGAAATGGCTCCTGCGCAAGATAACAACGGAGATGTTGAGACTGGTCCTTCTCAACATAAGAAAATACTAAAAGTTGTTCTCAAGAGCGCACAATTAGCTGGCACAATTAAAAACATAATTATTGCTCAAAAATTTCAAGCATTAGCAGATGCCTTAAATAATAAGATTGTGTCTAATAAGGGCGATGCTAACTCTCCGGACAAAAAGAAATCATCAGTATATCTATATATGGTTAGACTTCACGATATGGCCAAAAGAATTGTTGAAAACTTCAATAATCCAGATGAGAGCCAGCGTATAACGGCATTCTCGGTCCTTAAACAATTCATTATTGGGCCACAATTTAGAATCGATAGCATTGAAGATGTGGATGCATATATTGATTCAATAATGCAAATGGTTAATAGCACGCCTTCAACAAAGAAGGCTGAAATAGTAAGTATGCTAAAAAAAACTTTAAACGTTAAAACCGCAGCCCCATGGCCACCAGTACCAAGCGCTCTTCCAGGAGTAGTTCCAGAATTAGTTGCTCCAGGAACCGCTGCTGGTGCTGCAGCTACGGCTCCAGCGGCAATACCTGGAGCAATTGCGGCTCCAGCAGCAGCAACGGCACCAGCTAGCGGAGGGTTGCTTAGTTTTCTTGCAAATCCATTAGTTATTGCTGGGGTAGCCGCAGCGATAGCTGGATCTGTCGGTGGCTATATGTTATTTGATAGATTCTATTCAATACAGGATTTTCAAAAAGCAGGACAGCAGGTTCTTTTGGAATGCGAGGATGTTAAAGGAGATTTGTCAGCAGCAGAATATAAAAATGTTGATGATTTGAAGGGCATTCTTCCAAATATCCTAAAAGGAATTAATGCTAAAGATGAATTTAAAAAATCTCCATCTGCAGAAAATTATATTGCAATAGTATCTTTAAAACGTAATCTTAATGCTGCTCATAAAGCAACATTTAAAATTTGGGACGCTGCAAAAAAACATAAAGAACAATCTATGTATGGCACTAGATTTTTAAGTGGTCATGCTGATGTAGAGCTTGCTGCAAACAATTTTATGGAGCTTTGTAGAAAAGCCTCCGAAATAATTGATTCTAGCCTTAAAGAAATTGACAGTGAAATTGATAGAATATCTAAAGAAAAATTAAATGCTGCTGGTGGCGCCGAAGTTGATTCTTTATTGAAAAAATATAAAGAAACTGAAAATTTAATCAACAAGTATGAGTCTGCAATTAAAGCTCAAAAATTAGCTGAGGGACCTAAAATGATATCTTGGCTAGAAGATACAAAAAAACATTTGGCAAGCGAACTAAAAGAGTTTAGTGAGTTACCATCATCGGCAGACAAAGCATCAAATGTAAAAATATATGCCGATAGATTGAATAACGAAATAATTTTGCCAGTTACAGCATTTAAAAAAGCAAAGCTTCCAAATGTATAAAAAAGCACAATCAAAATTTTATCCAGGAACAGAGCCCGCCAATCCAGCAGCTACTACTGCACCAGCAGCTACGCCAGGCACACCGGCTGCGGCCACAGTTCCATCAAAAGGAATGCGTCCAGCCAATAATGATCAAGTAACGCGCATGCAAACTGAAATGCTTCGAATAAGAAGTGCGTTTTCAATTGAAGACATTGCTAAAAATAGGCCTGGAGCAAAACCAGGCTTAAAACAAATGCTTGATGGCACTGCGGATCCAACAATAATTGAATCATTAGACCGTCACCACACTGGAAAAATATTCAGCAGACATTTGGGAAGTGGTCCAGCACCAACTTCTTTATCGAATATTCTTAAAAGTATTGATAAGGCAGGAGCTCCAGCAAACTATAAAACAATGAAACCGGGTAAAGCTGACGGTCAATGGGGCAATAATACAACTATTGCTCTAAACGGTATAGTGAGTTTGGCTAATGTAATGATTCCTTTATCTTCTAAATTTGGAACACAATTACAATTTGGAGAAAATGATATAAGTTCTCTTAAAAAAATAATTGCCGATCATAAGCAAGTTAATATTGCTGCCGAACAAGCAACGGAAATTCTAATTAAAATTCATGACAGCATCCCTCCGTTATTACAAACTATGGATGGAACTATGTCTGGCATAAGAAATACCGGCGAGCTTCCAGCAGGATATTCAGAAAAAGGTAGGGGTCAAGAGGAACTAAAGAAACAATTTCCAAATATGAATAATATTCAGCTTATCTCAAAAGTATTCCCTGAACCAATAAATCTATTTTATTTATCAAATAAAGAACTTCTTATAGAATATATTACAAAAAATAAAGATAAACTTAATGTAGATGTTGAAGATGATGATCAGCTCTATGCATTTTTAACTTCTATTGAGCAAGGAATTAAAAAAAGAACTATAAAGGTAACTAATACGTCTGCCCCTGCTGGGCCAATGTTACCAAGCAATAAGCCAGCCATTGTGCCACCAAATCCATTTGCGGACAAATAAATGAATTCTTTTATATATAATGATTTAGACTTACTTGAAAAACTCCTTGTCATAGCACAAGCTAGTCCTCCAGCAGAATTAACCGGCGCTGCCCTTCAAATAATTAGTAATCTAAAGAATCAAATATCTCCACTTAAGGCATCAAAAAATCCAACATTACAAGATATGGAATCATTAAATGATTTTAAAAATTGGGCAAAAAATAATAATGCTGCGGTGGATGGAAATAGTATAGTTGAAAATGGGCAGTTTGATCCTGATGGTCTCGCTTTATTTTTAGCAGATTTAAGAAATCGTTTTGCGTCTAACCCAGCAGTATCAGAATCAATAGGGGCGCTTATTGAAGAGGCAAACCAAAATAAAGTTCTCAATACAAAACTGGATATTTTCCCTCCAAAACCGGTGCAACAAGCGGCCACAGCAGGACAGCCAGGACAGCCAGGACAGCCAGGACAGCCAGGACAGCCAGGACAGCAAGCGGCTGGACAGCCAGGACAGCCAGGACAGCCAGCTGCAGGTCGGGGTCAGCAGCCATCTACTGGGCAATCAGCCTCAATTCAAATTTTTGACGGCATTAATATAGATTTTGTTGATATCTATAAACGAGCGGTCCAAATTGAGCAAATGTATAAAAAATATGAGAATAGCGGAGGAACCATAGAGAGAGCTTTAGATTCCGCAACTTCTAGTATGAATAATCTTCAATTGCGTTTAAAAAGACTGACTTATAAATCTCCAGAAAAAACTGGATTTGCGTGTGAGCCAAATGATACTGGCATTGAAATTGCTAACAATATAAAAAACACATTTAATAGCGCAATTCCAGATCAAGAAATAACTATGCCTACGAACCCAGCAACAAAAATAAATGCCCCAGGGATTCCAAGTCACCCATCAAATGATGCATATACATATTCTGAACTGTCTCAAATTGCCTCTGGACTTGCATCTATGATGGTGGCCGTAGGAAATTTTATAGGTATATTGCGAACCGTACCAATGTTTGCAACAAACGAATCATTAAGCAGTCAGTTTCAAATGGCAACATCATATAAATTAAACTTTAATAGCGCTGCTAGCAAGTTGGCGGCGCTACACCAATCAACTGGAGGAGCCAGCTCTCCGCTGTAATAATGACTTATCTAGCAGCAACCTTATATATTAACAAGCTTTATCAGGAACAATCTCCAATGATTGTTTTGGCTGAAGGCGGTAGCACTTTTGACAATATATTATCTGGAATAACCGAATATGCTGGAAAAAAATGGGATGAAATAAAAGAGCGCCCATTTGCTGGTCTTGCGGCATTTTTGGGAGGACCACTACTTATGAGGCTCGGATTTCCTTGGATGGGAATTGCTTATGAAGTTGCCGGTGCGCTTGGATTTGATTGGGCTGGCATCTGGGAATCTTTAAAAAATTCCGTATGGGAAATAATTAGAGATACTATACATCCATCTGCAGCCAAGCCAACTAAAGAAGAGTTGCAGTCTAAAATAGAGAAGGCTACTGATGATGCTTTATCGCAGCACGTAAGCAATACTGTTGATGAGGAAAAATTACAAGAAGCCTACGATAAGGCCAAAAATAATCCTTCTCAAGACAAACTTCCGCCATCTACTGGTGCCTCTAGCATTACGTCTATGATTAAACGGTCTGGCGTTCTAGGAATGGCTGCCGGAACATCACGCGGAATATTGTCTAAACTATTCAGGAAAATTATTCCATTTGCAATTACTACCGCCATAGCCGGCATTGGGCTCACCACTGCTGCTGGGGCAGCACGAGGAGCTATAGGTATAACTACTGATCCAAAAAAAGATGATGGCGAGGCAAGCTCTGCTCCAATGGGTCGCCAGCCAATTTATGATCTTACGGTATCTCCGTCAGTAGATAGAGATCTATATAAGTTTAATAGTAATGGTCCGAAAACAGTATGGTTAGAGCGCGGTAATATTGGAAATATTAGGTCTTATCTAATTCAATGGATTGAATCGGCATTTCCAGATCTTAAAAATGAAGAAAATAAAATTACTAGCTCTAAAAACTTTATTCAAGTAGAAAAAATGTTTAAAGACAGAAATCTATTGGCAGAATCATTAGATATATACTCTTTTCCAAAACCTTTTGAAAGAAAAATTGATATCGTAAGCTACATCATAAATGGATATCTTAAAGATAAGCCCAAAAACTAATATACAAGCATATAATATAGGAAACCATGAGAGAACGAAAAAGTGAAATGTTTGAGGCTTATGCTAAACTTGCCGAAGAAAAAGGCCTAGTTAAGACTGCTGCTGAAGAAAAGAAAAAAGAAAAAGAGAGTAAAGAGCTTAAAAATTATAGAAGTGAAACGTATCCTCGTGTTGGATCTGATGATATTTCCACCATAGAAGCATTATATGGCGTTAAGCCAGAAAGCTATATTAAATATGAGAACAATATAGCGGAGTATGCTCATCCAAATGCGGTAGTTGTTGCTCCATCTTATGATAAGATTAATGCTTTGGTTGAAAACATAAACGAGCGTCAAAACATAATCATTAACAAGATTCTTTCCAAGGCACCATCTGGCAGCTCCGATATGTTCTTAAAAGACGCCGAAAAAGATTTGGCGATGGAACTAATTCGTATTGGTAACGATATGGATAATGCAGACGAAGAAGAGCTTCGCGCATTGGCAGACGAATGCCTAGATGGGTTTAAAAAAAAAGCTGATTTTTTAGGCGATCTTGGAGACTACGCACATAAGGCGGTAGATTTTGTCGGTGGAAATAAGGGCGACAAGCTAGTTAGTGATATTGGCGGAGTTGGCGAAGGAGCATTGGCTGGGGCTGCGAGCGGAGCGCTCGTTGGCGCTATTATTACGTCTTGGGGAGGGCCGCTATCGCTTGCTGGTGCTGGCGTTGGAGCATTAATTGGCGGAACAATTGGTGGTATTGAGGGATATATTTTTAATACCAGTCCAAAAGTAAAAAACATTAAAGAAAATTCTGCAGATCTTTTAAATCAGATGGGTGATTTAAAAAAAGCCGTTCCAGAAGAAGAAGTGTATTTCAAAACCGTAGAAGATTTTATGGGCAAATTAGTTAAGGCCTCTAATGATTATATTACAATTTTAAATACTGTTCAATCTAAATCTATTAAGAATGAGCCAGTTACTCCAAATGAAATACAGGAAGTAAAAAATGATTCAAAAATATTCATTGATATGCTTGGAACATTTGAAAAAATAAAAGAAACTTTCGAAGCAAAAGCCAAGCAAGGATCCTTTGCTAAAGCAGTTAGTTATTTACAGGTCCCTGGCGTGGCAAATGATATTCAAGACGTAAGAGATTCATTCAAATCATTATCCATAGCAATAGATAATTTAAAAGCTACTATGACTGGAATCGTAAATAAATCAGTAGAAGAAGCAAAATCTAATAAAGCGGAACCCACAAAAGAGGAAGTGAAACCAACAGAGGTAAAACCCACTGAAAATGCCCAAAAAGCCAAGCAAGAGAACAGTATTTGGGACCTTATCGGCCATAAGCCAGACGAAGATACTATGAAATTTATCAATAGTATATGGGGAAAATAAATAAAATACAAATTATTTTATGAAATCTGGCAATAAATGTATATTAATTTAGATTTGTAAGACCAACAGGTGAAAGTTTTTGGAAAATAGGAAAATAAAATGGCTCTAGTATTAAAACAATCAGGCTTAATGCCCTACGGCGACTTCGACGGTCTCGACGCGCCAACCGCTACCCTCAAGGGTGGCGAATTAGTTACCTTCACCGCAACTGCAATCGGCACCAGCATCGATCTCGAAGCTGCTGACGTTGAAGACGGATATGTTGGTACGACCAGCAAACAACGCGCCGTTCTAACGACTGCCATGGCCGCCGGTACGAAACCACTATTCCTTGCTGATGAAGGAACGACTGGTTACGGAACTCTATTCGGCCAGGTTGTTGGCGGACAGACTGGACAGCAAGTTATTAACGGAGCGGTACTCGGACCACACACGGCTGCTGGATCTGGTAAAGTTACCATTTACGGTCAGCAAGGGTTCTATGCTACGACCCTCGATGCTTGTGATACCGCGACTGACGGACTAGTTCCTTCAAACGCAACCCTAGCCCCAAATGCTCCACTAACGTATTCAGTCCTCGGATTGCTTACGCCAGTCGGTTCAACCAAGGGCGCGGCCGGCGGTGGGGCGACTGCGGTTGCTCGCCTCGTCGAGTTCTCAAGCAATGGCTCACTAGTCAATACGCCAGTCAATCTTGTCGCTGCACTCAACTCACCTTCAGGGTCAGTTGCATCGGTATCAGCCAATCGTTTCACGATGGCGACGTACTGGTTCTCAGGCGCAGCTACCTGATAGCTAGCTAGGCCTTATCTCCTAGCTTGAAAAGCGGAGAGCATGAAAATGCTCTCCGTTTTTTTTTTTTTTATTTATTTCTATACATTTTAAAGCATCTTCGTATGGTCAATGATTTACTTAAGATAGCGTCAAAATTCTATAAAATCTCTCAAGATCCAATTACTACCGTTAAAGCTGCAGTTGATGCGGCTTTAAATCAGTTGCTTCCAAATAGCACTGATAGTACCGTTATGGTCACGGCTAGCGATGTCAAAATTGATGTTAGCGCCAAAGACTTAACTACTGCCGGCAAATCCAGAGGAGAAATTGAGACTGCAATAAGGGCTGTGGTTCAAAAAATTAATCCTGCCATTAGAGTGATTGTAACTGCATCTATAAAATCAGAAGAGAAAGTTGCAAGGCTTCGTAAAAACTTCTCTAATTTTCATAAATTGGCGCAATGTCTTCAAGGAGACCCTTTATGTGATGACCTTCCGCCAGATCCTTTGGACAAGAAAAATCAAAAGCCTTCTCCCAAGCCTTCTCCCAGGCCAGCACCAAAACCAGCTCCAAAAGATGCTAATCAGGCCGATGATGCTTTGCCAGCCGATATAGTTGCAGCGCTTGATAGTAGCGTTCAGGGAGTTAAAGGGTCGTTACGTCTTGATGTAGAAGGTAAGAATGTTACTATTAGATATAATTCTGATAGAATTAAAGTTGGACCAAATAAAGTTAAGGAAGTAATTAATTCCGCTTTAAGTCCGCTTGGTTATCAAATAATTGGATGCACTGGTGAAACCAATGTTAATCCAAATTATGTTAATGCTTAATAAAATAAGAGCATAAACGAATATAAGGTTACAATGATATTGTACATGCTTCTCGTCGTAAGCTCGATTTTATCTGCCACTTATATAGGATACTACATGCTTAAAAAACATAAAGCTCGCAATCACACAATGGATGGAGACTTTTTTGTAAATGGATGCGGCAAAGTTGGTATCGATCTATGCCAGTCACATATGCCAAAATTTATTTCTGTGCATTTTACTGATCAATTTAACTCGCATCCCTGTCATCCGTGTAATCCACATCATGATACATTACACTGGGAATTAATTGAAGAGTGTGGAGCCTATCAGTTAATAATATCTTACGACGTAGGAAACGTTCGAGAAATTTCATATAGCGTTATATACTAAAGTATGAAAATACTTGTCTATGGGTTCTTTAACAAATCGAACATCGGAGACAATTTATTTATTGAAGCATATAAAAAATTATTTCCAGAATATGAATTCACGTTCTCTGAAAAAATAACGGCAGAGTTATTAGAAAGTCACGACGCCCTATTCCTCGGTGGAGGATCGTTTTTAGATGGCCAACCAAATGTTCCAAAGGAGTTATTGGAAAAGCTTCCATCTAAACCCATTGTTTATCTTGGAGTAGGTGCGGAGACATCTATACATCCGTGGCACAAGTTTCTAATTCAAAAAGCCAGTTTTGTCTGCATAAGATCCATACACGCTATAGATAAAATCAAAGCACTGAATGCTAATGCTATTTACTGTCCAGATTTAGTATATGCGTTAAGTGATGAAGTCGACAAGCAGAAAGCAAAACCAAAATCCATACTGTTTTTGCCAAACTCTCATACTGTTTCAAAATGGAATGATGCTGCGTGGAAGCACTCTGCGTGGGAATATTTTAAATCAGAGTGTGCCCAAACTTTCGAATTTCTTATTGATCATAAGCACTCTATTGACGTTTTGCCAATGTGTAGAAACTCTAATCACAAAGATGATTTTGCGGCAGCCGAGATAGCAAACAAGATGACACATGGCAAATTAAATATATTGCCATTTGAGGAATATGATTTTGTATCTTTATCAAAACTATGTTCTTCTTACGAATTAATTATATCTCAACGATATCACGGATTGGTTATGGCGGATATAACACAAACTCCGTGCATTAATCTGCATCATCACGACAAATTAAAGTATTTTAATGCTACACTTACTAAAAATGTAGATTTTTATAGAACATCTAAATCTGCAATATTAACTGCAATTGATGATGTATTATTTGTTAAAAGCCTACATGACAAAACTACTGATATGGCAATAAATTTGGATGCTTTCAGTAGCCTAAAAGATAAGGTTAGAACTATTATATCTAAGGAATAGATGCCTCGTTTTGTTGGGGTTAAAAATGGAAGCATTCGCATTATCTCGAATGCTTTTTTTGTTAATGATGATTTGACAGTTATTGAGCTTCCACAAGAGCTTATTGGCATATCTTCTCAAGAATTAATGCTTAACTATCATTTGAAAAATGATAAGGTTGAATTAAGAAAAGCAATAAAGCCGTCAGATCAACTAAAAGTTGCATTCATTAATAATTGGAAAATGAAGTGTGGAATAAGTACATATGCTGAGGCACTTATTCCGGAGATATCAAAGAAAGTTGCTGATTTTAAATTATTCATAGAATATAACAACTCTCCTACGCAGAACATAAATATAATCGACAACACAATTGCAGAAGAAGATCAAGTTATAGAATGCTGGCGTCGAGGAGAACAATTAGATGAGTTAATAGAGGCGATAGAAAAATATGAGCCTGATGTTATTTTAATTCAACACGAATTTGGTTTATTTCCCAACGCTAGATATTGGCTATCATTTATAAGTAGGCTATCAAAATATAGAATCATAGTCACCATGCATTCCATATTTTATCACGAAGATAAAACTATCGTTGAAGCTTGCATACCAGAAATTGTTGTTCATGGCGAAGGAGCCAAAGAAGTTCTTAAGATCAATAAAGAAGTTGCCGGTAAAGTATATGTTATTCCACATGGATGCTTTATAAATCAAAACTTACCAAAGTTATGGAACTTCTATAAATCAGACCATACATTTGTTACGCAAGGATTTTCTTTTAGATATAAAAGATTTGAGGATTGTATTAAGGCCACGGCAATCCTTAAGGACAAGTATCCTGATGTATTTTTTACTGGCCTACTTGCTGAATCACCATTTAACGGAATTGAACATCAAATTTATTATGAAGAGCTGGTTCAGCTATCAAAAACGCTTAATGTTGAATCTAACATTAGTTTGATAAGGGGATTTCAATCTGAAATTGTTATAGATTCTTTTTTGAGAACAAATAAGGTTGCCGTATTTCCTTATGGAACCGACCCAAAACACCTTGTATTTGGCGCTAGCGGGGCTTGTAGAGTTGCTATGGCCAAGGGAGTGCCTATTATAACATCCGGCATACCGCATTTCCAGGATTTACCCAGCATTAAGGCCAATACTCCAGAAGAAATAGCCAAAGAGCTTGATGTATTATTTTCTTCTAAAGAAGCACAAAAACATCAGGTCGATATTCAAAACAAACATCTAATAGAGAATTCGTGGGAAAAAGTTGCCGATATGTATCTAAAAGTATTCTCTAGCTGAAGACTATCGATACTTTGACATATTCCTAGAATGAGCTTATTTTTCCTTGGCTTAAATAAAGATTTGTTGAAATTACACGCTTCTTTCGAAGAAAGATCTGAAAAATCCACTAATCTTTCTAAAATCAGAGAGGCTTTTGAAGCATTGCCCAGTGGTATGACTAAAATAGCCTTTGACACTAGACGCATCAATTCCGAGACGACAGTTAATCCGCGGCGCAATCTTCAAAATTATCAAAGAAGCGAGCCATTCATTTCTCCAGAAATATCTAATAAGATTAAAAATCTATTCAAAGTCAAAACTGCCGTAGATTTAATTAAAGACCAATTTATAGGCGATCCAGATTGGCTAGATAGTAATTCTAGAATTCTATGTAATGCCGTAGATAATACTTTGCGCGTTGAGCAGAAAGATTATGATTTTTTCAAGCCACAATTTGATTATCTTGATGAGTTACTTTATTTACGATATAGATTAGCCTCAGCTGATATAGAAAGATTACCGGAAGAAGAGATTAGAAACGTTCTCCTTAGTAGAGATGAGAAATTAATGCATAAATCTTTGTATGCAAATTATCGTCTAAAAGATCAAATTAGTAAGACCAGTGACCAACCAATGCCAATCATAAAACAACCATCATTTGTCCAGGAGGATTCATTGATGGAAAAATTATTTGGCAATGTAAAGGCCAATAAAGAAAATAAGAATGTTAAACGATCTATAAACATAACTATTGCTGACAGTATTGAGTCTGAAGAAGTAAAGGAAATCGGGAACGAATCGAAGAAGGAAGAGTAAATGCCATTAAATGAATTTGCGCCTTTCCAAAAAATAAATGGCGGTTTTGTTGTAAATAATAACTCTAATCCTAAAAAAACTATATTTATTTTCAATTATCCAATACCATTTGGACAATCTAGAGATCTTTTAGCAATTCCAGGAGTGTCTGAGTCTGATATAAGATCATCGCTTCTAAAAGGAGAGCTTCAACATAAAATTAGAGTTGGCGAAATATCTGTATTATCAAGCGATATAGACTTGCTACAGTTTAATGACGCTCATAAATCTTTTTTGCAATCAGCAGGCATTATTAATGGGCTAGAAGTAACTGGAACTATTGGAACTGGAGGATTTGATGTGCAAGATTCTTCTTTAATTGGAACACAAAACAATGTTAATATTACATTTACAACTTTAACAAAATTCAAACATACATCTCAATTTAAAGAAGTATTATTTGTTAATGGGTTAAGACAACATATTCCTGAAGACTATTTTGTTGCTGAAAGCGGAGGGCTTGGAACTGGTTATGATACAATTGTATTTGTTGCGCCGCCATATCCCGATGATGTCTTAACAATAGATTACTTTGAAATAATTTAACCCAATGGCCAATACAAGAGTTAAAAATTACCAAATAAATGCTACTGGCATCGGCGGTGCCGGTGGTGGAGCTACTGGTCCTCAAGGTCCCCAAGGATCTGCTGGAGCTACTGGTAGCATTGGACCTATTGGTCCAACCGGCACTATTGGACCAACAGGGCAGATAGGTCCAGCTGGACAAATTGGACCAACTGGTAGCGTAGGTGCTACCGGACCAGCTGGTAATCCTGCAAATTATGGTACGCTAAGTGTAACCGATAATGTTACTGGACAAACCCTTACAACTACTGATACTTTTTATAAAATAACAGCACTTGATACTGTTGCAAATGCATTTGGAACAACTCCAAGCGCTAGTACTAGTGATATTACAATTAATATTGCTGGTTGGTATAAATTAGCGGCATCTATTACATTTCATACAGACGGCGCGAATAAAGATTATGAGTGGACAATTTTTATTAATGGTGTTGAGCACATAAATGCCCGAGCGCGAGCAGCCTCGCAAGGCACCGGGCAAAATACATCAATATCAATTACAGATTTGAATTTTCTAAGTGCGAATGACGTTGTAGACATTAGAGTTAGAGGAATATCTATATCTGGCGGAACTGTTTTAACAGTTGTTGATGCAAACTTTAGCTTATTTACAATTGGTGGAAATGCTACTGGCGCAACTGGTCCAGCTGGTCCTCAAGGATCTCCAGGATCTACAGGTAGTGTTGGACCACAAGGCGTAGAAGGTCCAACTGGCACTATCGGTTCTACAGGACCTACAGGTCCTCAGGGTCAACAAGGTATACAAGGATCTGCTGGCGCTACAGGTAGCATTGGACCTCAAGGTCCAACCGGAACTATAGGATCAACTGGACCTACAGGACCACAGGGGCAACAAGGATCTATTGGACCTACAGGCAGTATTGGACCTCAAGGTCCAACAGGAACGATTGGGTCTACTGGACCTACTGGACCTCGTGGTTCAACTGGAACAATTGGATCAACTGGACCACAAGGTCAACAGGGATCTGCTGGCGCAACAGGCAGTATTGGACCTCAAGGTCCAACAGGAACGATTGGCTCTACAGGACCTACAGGCAGCATTGGTCCACAAGGCATTCAAGGTCCTACTGGCTCTATTGGACCACAAGGTCCAACAGGCACTATTGGATCGACTGGACCGCAAGGTCAACAAGGATCTGCCGGAGCTACTGGAAGCATTGGACCTCAAGGTCCAACCGGATCAATTGGAACCGTTGGTGCTACTGGACCTATAGGTCCTCAAGGTCAACAAGGGTCTGCTGGCGCAACGGGCAGTATTGGACCTCAAGGTCCAACAGGAACTATAGGATCTACAGGTCCAACTGGACCCCAAGGTCAACAGGGTATTCAAGGACCTACAGGCAGTATTGGTCCTACGGGCAGTATTGGTCCACAAGGCATACAGGGACCAACTGGAACTATTGGATCTACTGGACTGCAAGGTCCGCAAGGATCTGCTGGAGCTACTGGTAGCATTGGACCTCAAGGACTACAAGGATCTGCTGGTGCAACGGGTAGCATTGGACCTCAAGGTCCAACTGGAACGATAGGATCAACTGGACCTACTGGACCGCAAGGTCAACAAGGTATACAAGGACCTACAGGCAGTATCGGTCCGCAAGGAATTCAAGGATCACCTGGACCTACAGGATCTATTGGCACTCAAGGTTCGCCTGGAGTTACTGGTCCGGCAGGTCCAACGGGAAGTATTGGTCCTCAAGGTCCAGGTGGAGGATTCTCCGGAATAAATGTATTAGATGATGATGTTCTTAAAGGCAATGTCACCGCTTTTAATTTTGTAGGAGCTGGCGTATCAGCAGTAGCAACATCAACAACTACCGGAACAGTTATTCAAGTAGCTATTCCGGGTGGTGGTGGCGGTGGTGTTACAGGACCAACAGGTCCCGTTGGACCTACGGGATCCATTGGTCCACAAGGAGCTACTGGTCCAATCGGCGGTGTGGACGTCATGCCATTATCTTTCTTAATTGCCACGGGACACCGACAACCAACCGGATCTACATTCACGGCTATTCCAAGCACTTACATTAATATTACGTTGGGCGTGGCTGCTAATACAATGTGGGATTACTCGATGCAGCTTCTTGCATCTGGTACTCTTGGACCGGCTCAAGTTGAAACCAGATGGGTTATCGACGGAGTTGCGAAACGTGAAAATCAAGTTATGGTCCATACTGGACCAGTGCAAGTAAATTCAATTGCTGGCGTCAGCTTGGCAGCAGGCTCTCACACCGGATTTATTGAGTGGAGAAAAATAGCTAACTCTAGAATAGTTTCATTGGATAAAGCGTCATTTAGAGCAGTTTCGATGGAGGGTGTTATTGGTCCAGCTGGAGCCCAAGGATCGCCGGGACCTACTGGAAGTATAGGTCCAACCGGATCTATTGGTCCTGCGGGACCTACTGGTCCTGCTGGCGGACCAATTGGTCCTACCGGACCTGCCGGACCGCCGGGAACACTTCAACTTGGAGGCGATCTTGCTACCGGACCTACTGGAGCTACGGTTAAACAGTTATCTGGTTATTCTATGCTTGGAGTAAGTGGCAGTGGAAATATTGATGTTCTTGGATCAAGAACGACAAATAGATCTACTATTAAAGGAAGAACTTATACGGATGAAGTTGAATTTACAACCACAGCTACTGGTTGGCAGCCAATGTATGCTTACACAATAGATACAACAGCAGTTACCAATCTCGATGGAGTAATAAATGGTGTTAGTTCTGGTGCGGCTCAGGCAGCAGTATTTAAACGTTCTTTTACGCTTCGTCATGATGGAGCTACGGCGTGGGCAATTCCATCAGGATCGACATGTGTAGACAACGGTTCTAAACAAGATAATTCATTTTGGAACGCAACTATGACATATACAGGTGCAACTGGAATTTGTTTCGTTAGAGGAAGCAATACAACTATTAATTGGTATGGAATTTTTCAAAGAATGGAAGGCGGAAATTCATGATTGGAATATCTACCTCATTAATATCATTTTCTGGATCAAGTACCAGAACAACAATTCTGGATGTTTTAGGCTCAAGATTATATAGATGGTATTTGAATTATGATTCTACCGGAACTTATACATGTCAAGTTGGTTCCGGAAATGGAGTTGCGCTTAATCCAGGCGGTACGGCTGCGAATATTCCTGCCGTCGCAACAACGGCACTGGGACAATCTTATCCTGATTTTGATGGGCAAACTTTGCCAAATCAAGATTGTATTCAATCAAATATAATAACCACTTTACCGGCATACGTTGGAACCGATCATTTTATTTGGGGAGCTTTAATTCGTTGCGATGGAACTGCCGATGCAGAGTGGCTTTATGGTGTTGATGACTATAACTGTTATATAGATGCTGGCGGAATAGTTAATTTTGCTGGCGCATTATCTGATGCAACTGTAATTGGTGCTGGATGGTTTAGTCTTATTGTAGTTAAAAATGGATCAAGTGGAGTTGTTACTCAATATATTAATACAGTTGCGCAATCTTCAACAGGCACTGGCACACTTGGATCTGATTGGAAAATATCTACGGCTCAATTCCTAGGAGTTAGAAGCGGTGGAACTGACTTCCCATTCAATGGTGGCATGATATCACCATTTTGGGGAAGAAGTACTTCGGCATTTACTACTGCTGACGTAACAGCATTAAGTGCCGTATTATTTAATACATAATTCGAATAATCTCGGTTATATATATTGAATATGAAGTCCCAAGCAAACGTAAGCGTATGTATAATTGTAAAAAATGAGCCCCTATTAGAAGATTGTATTAAGTCCATTCGAGATTATGTAAAAGAAATTGTTATAGTTGATACTGGCAGTACTGATGGCACTGCCGATGTGGCTCGTCGTTTAGCAGATGTTTTTGAAAATTATACCGCTTGTAATAATCCTGAAACTGGTTTGATTGAAGATTTTTCTCAAGCCAGACAAAGATCTTTTGAACTTGCAACCCAACCATGGGTAATGTGGATGGATGCTGATGATGTTATTGTTGGAGCAGAAAATTTATTAAAATTAACAGATGCAATAAATCCAGATGTTGATGCGATTGCTTTTATGTTTCCTTATGAATATTCCTATAATGAATTAGGGCAATGTACTTGTTTGCATTATAGAGAGAGATTATTCTCTAATAAGAACAAATTTCATTGGGTTAATCCAGTACATGAAGTTGTAATTCCTAATGATGGAGTTAATTGTGCATTCGTTACTGATGATTCTGTTGTATATAAACATAGAAGACAATATAGTAATAAGGCTCCGGAGTCTGGTCGTAATTTACGTATTTTAAGAAATTATTTTGCTAAGGTTGGAGATTCTGATGCAAGGCAGATGTATTATCTTGGATTAGAATGTTATAATAATGGATTAGTAGATGAAGCTATTCAACATCTTAGTAAGTATGTAGATATTTCTGGCTGGGATGATGAGCGAGCCATGGCATGTCTTAAATTAGTTGATATTTTTCAAGCCCAGGGCAAATATGAAGATGGTCTTAAGTGGGCATTCAAAACAATTTCTATTAAAGAAACTTGGGGTGAAGGTTATTTTGCTTTAGCTAAAATGTTTTATTTCTTGGCAGAACGAGGAGGACCCAATGAAATGCGTCATTGGGAAAGATGCGTATATTTTTCTCGTGTTGGATTGAACCTTCCCGTTACTAAAACTTTATTATTTGTTAATCCATTAGATAGAGAATATGATATTCATCGATATCTAAATATGGCATTAAGTAAATTGGGAGATATTAAAGGAGCATTAGAAAGCGTTAATATAGGTCTTAAGAGTCAGCCAAATGATCAAGCACTTATTATAAATAAAAAAATATATGAAATTTGGATTCATAAACAAGAAGCATTAGCGGCTATTTATCAATTAAGAGCACTAGAAGAATTAACTCCTAAAATGTCTGATTTTATTGGAGCGGTTTTAAATAAACAGACCATTAATGAAAATAAATTTTTATTAAATTGGGAAATTCCTGCCAAATGTAATTTCGAAGAGCTTCCTGCACACTTATCAGATGATCAAGTTAATTCAACCATAGTATTATTATGGAAACAATTAATACTTCGTGATGAATTTGCATCCGCCGCTGCATTAGTTGCCAGCTTACCAATTACTATGCAAAATTCTGATGATATTATTAGAATTTCTAATATATCTAAAGACTTAGAAAAACAAAAATTAAATAGCATAACAACAACCTCCTCTGCATTAGTAAGAACTGATAAACCTTTAAATGTAATATTTTTTGCGGGAGATGGCGTTGAAACTTGGACCCCTGAAACCGTTAAAAGAATGGGTATTGGCGGTAGTGAAACTATGCTATTAGAGCAAGCAAAAAGATTGGCGGCTTTAGGGCATAACGTTAGCGTTTATAATAGTTGTGGAATTTTTGGTAGTAAAGTTTATGATGGAGTACATTATTATCAAACTAATAAATTTAAAGATTTAGAGTGTGACGTATTAGTTGTATCTCGTCGTGCAGATATGTTAGACGATAAATATAACATTAAAGCCAAGCTTAAATTATTATGGGTTCATGATGTTTATGCTATTGCCGCAACTAATGAATTATTGTTAAAAGCTGATAGGGTACTTGCACTAACTGAGTGGCACAAACAGGTATTAGTTAATATTCATAATATTCATCCGGATCATGTCATTGTAACCAGAAATGGAATTGATTTGAATCTTTTCACGAAAAATATAAAAAGAAATCAATTCAAATGCGTTAATAGTTCTAGCCCAGATAGAAGCTGGCCAATTTTATTAGAAGTATGGCCACAAATTAAAAAACAAGTTCCGAAGGCAGAGCTACATCTTTATTATGGATTTAAAAACTGGGAATTTTCTGCGCAACATGATAAATTACAATCTGATTTAATTGGAAGACTCAAAAATCAAATTAAAGAGCTAGAGCCATTGGGCGTGGTATATCATGATAGGGTGAGTAAAGAAGTGTTGGCCGAAGAATTTTTATCAGCCGGTTGCTGGATTCATCCAACATGGTTTACCGAAACATCTTGCATCACTGCGATGGAAGCGCAGGCTGCGGGATTAGGAGTAGTTACTTCAAGTATTGCTGCATTAAATGAAACGGTATCTAATCGAGGCATTTTAATTAATGGAGATTGGACATCAATAGAATATAAAGATAAATTTGTTAAATCGGTTATTAAATCGATTAATAATTATAGCGAATCAGACAGAATTAATTTGCAGCAATATGCTAAACAAACATTTGGTTTAGATGATCTTGCCCAAGACTGGAGCAATATGTTTAATCAATTAATTGATGAGGTTAATGTTCACCCAATGACTCCTTATCAACCAACTGTTCCATATAAAGAAAATGGTAATGGATATTATAATGGAGATACAAGATTATTGGAATCAAATCCTGAAAGAAGAAAGACCCAATGAATGACGACGATTTTAAAAAATTACTAAATAGTACGGCAATAGCATCACCAAGTTTTATTGCTTCAGTAGAATCAGAATGTTATATCCCGGTAGAAGATAAAAAAACATATTTACCAAGACTTAATATAGGTTCTGGACCAAATGTATTTCCATTTGAAGGTTGGATTAATTATGATCGTGAAGATATATCGAATTACCTTAAATATCTAGACTGGCAGGATGAAGCTAAAACATTATTTTATGTTTTACATGAGATGCCTGAGCACCAACAAGTATTATCTACTTTCATTCGCAGCAAAGGAATGGTAGATTTTAGAGTGCATGATATTAGAAATGGATTTTCTCATCATGCAGATAATAGCATAGAATCAATTTATATAGGACAAGTTATTGAGCATCTTAATCCAATTCATGAAGTTCCAAAATTATTAAAAGACTGCCATAGAATGTTAAAACCTGGAGGAGTTATTAGGATGACTACTCCTGATCTTGATTTACTCATTAAAGCTTATTTGAATGATGATATGGATAAATTTGCTATCGAGCAGCCTGAATTTTATAGGAATGCAGATCCAGGCTCACAATTAGCTATGATAATGTATGGCGCTTGTGGCAAAGGATGCACTTGGACTAATTATGATGGACATATGTTTCTTTTCACTAAAAAATCAATGACTGCGGTATTATCTGCCGCAGGGTTTAAAGATGTAGAGTTTTATTATGAAACTGGTAAAAGCAAAGATGATATAATGTCAAAACAAGTAGTAGACTTCGGATTGACGCATAGCTTTGTTGTTGAAGCTATTAAATAATAGAATTAGAGAAAGGCGCATTTATGTTTCCAAAAGTAAAATTATCGAACAGAGCCAATGATTGGTCAATTCCAAGCGAATATGATTTTAGTGATTTTCCACTAGATATTACTACAGAACAATTACAATCTGTAGTTATTGCTATTTGGAAACAATATATGCTTCATGATGAAGTTCAATCCGCGATCATTTTTTTAGAAAATGCACCATATAGAGTTAGAGATTCTGCCGCAACAAAAAAGGCTTTGTTTTTGACAAAACAATCAATTGCATGGATTTATGATAATGAAACGGCTATTCTAAACAACAGTCCGGAGAATACTGAGAGTGAGGCTGGAACTCCACTTCCACGAAATTTATCAGAGGGATCACAAGAAGCAAATCGCTTCAATCTAATCGTTGAAAATCTCTCAAAAACTCCCTCATCAATTCTTGATCTTGGGTCGATGGATGGAGGTTTTACAAATAGATATGCTTTAATGGGATATCAAGCTGTTGGAATAGATTTATCCACAACTTCTGTTGCATTGGCAAATAGAAAAGCAAAAGAATTTAATACTGGAGCAAAATTTTTTGTTTCATATTTTAAAGACATAAGCAATCTTAATTTGAATCAAAAATTTGATTATATTACCAGCACAGATACATATGAACATATCATGGATCGAGTAAATGATATGCTAATTCCGGCAAAAAATTTAATGAATGAAAATGGAAAATTTTTGCTTTGCACACCATATGGAGCATGGATGCGAGGGAATTATATTGAATGGGCTCATCCATGGCTATATAAACGATTAAATGGAACATCATGGTTACACCCTAATCCGCGTTTTCATCTAATTGCTCCATCTATATGGAGCGTAGCAGCAGATTTTCGTGAAGCGGGATTTCATATTGAAGAGTGTTATGTTGCTTTATGTCTTGGAACAAGAGACGTTGAAAATCAAGGAAATATTTTCATTAAAGCAACACATGGTAAAAAAATAAATAAACCCTTAAATATTGTTTTTGATGAAGCTCATGATGAAGCTATGATTTTAGCAAATAAAGGTCATTCAGTTACTATTTATTCATTAGACTCTTGCGAATTAGAAAGGATTGAGCACGGAGTTAATTTATGTCATCGCGATAAATTCTCAGATCTTGAATGCGACATTGTTGTTCATTCAATGCCACTACTTAATATTAAGGCAAAAGAAACAATTGATATATCTAAAAGTATGGAGTATTTTACACAATTGGTTAATTTTATAGTGAAAACACAATGAAAATTGCAGTATTTTTAGGCTCTTTTTCTATTGGAAAGCGTCCATTAGATTTTTGGTATGATAATATTTGGACCTGTTTAAGAGGCTTAACAGGAACCGATTTATCAACAGTAATGATTAGTAAAGAGCTGGCTAAGCTTGGGCATGATGTTTCTTTATTTACAGTTCATGCCGAACCAAATAATAAACCAGATACTTGGGAGAGTGTAAAATTATACAATTTTATAGATCGCCATACCGTTATTGATGATAGTTTTGATGCAGTCATATCTATAAACGAACCAGATGCATTTCGAGGGGTTAATACTACTGGAACACGTATTTGTTGGCAATTTTTAAATGATTTTTCATATTGCCAAGCTGATTATGATGATTTTGTTGATGTCTTTTTAAGTCCATGTGACATGCATATGGAATATATAAAAAAATCAGTAAAAACTCCAGAGAAATGGTCAGTTGTTCCGCTTGGATGCGATCCGTCTTGGTATCAAGATAAAAGAGTGCCTGGAAGAGTAATTTGGACAAGTAGTTGTGATAGAGGATTACATTGGTTACTAAGTCAATGGTCTAAAATTAAAGAAGCAGTTCCAGAAGCTAGCTTGAAAATATTTTATCATTTTGATTATGGAGATATTCTTAACATAGAACCAAATGATTCAAGCCATCATCCGCATGTAGTGGAAATGGGACAAAGACTTAGGTATATAAAAGAAAGTGTTAAAAAGTTAAAACATTTAGACGTAGAACAAATAGGATCTGTTAGCAGAGAAACGATGGCAAAAGAAATAAGCGAAGCTTCCGTATTTGCCTTTTCGGCAGATACCGTTGCTTTTACTGAGGGGTTTTCAGTATCTACTATGGAAAATCACGCAGGATATACTGTGCCGGTTATGACAGATATAGATTGTTTAGGCTCTATTTATAATGATTCGGGAGCAGTAATAATTAAGAGCCCTATTAGAGATAATTTGCCAGCTTTTACTAATGCTGTCATTAAAGGACTAACAAATAAAGCTTTTGCGGACAGTATTATAGAAAAGTGTACCGCATTTGCTTCTAATTACACCTGGTCCAAAATTGCAATTAAAATAGAGGATATAATAAAGGATAAGAAAAAATGAAGAATAAAGATTATACAGATGCTGTTAATGAAGAAGAATATCCAGAAGATCCCATAGTTCCACTCGACCCTCCTTTTCTAGATGATAGGGGCGGAATTCAAAATCTATTAAATACGCCAGTGCAATGTGCATCAATAATTACAAGTAAAGCCGGTAGCGTAAGATCTAATCATTGGCATAAAACTGATTTTCATTATCTTTATGTGATGTCTGGTAGCATGGAATACTATGAAAGAAATGTTGGACTGTCTACCAATCCTAATGCAAAGCCGCTCATAGTTAAAGCTGGACAAATGGTATTTACTCCGCCTAATGTAATTCACAAAACTGTTTTTCTTGAAGATACAGTATTATTATCATTTTCTAAACGAAATAGAGATCATGCAAGTCATGAGGCAGATGTTATTCGTGAGGATTACTAATGAAACAAGAAAATTGTCGCCTATGTTTATACCCATTAGGTGAGCCCGTATTAAAATTTCCAGATACCCCATTAGCTAATGAATTCTTAAAAACTAAAGAAGAACAGGATAAATTTCCACTTCAAGTATGTTGTTGTGAGCAGTGTGGGCATTATCAATTAAATGAAACGGTTGATCCTGAAAGATTATTCCGTCATTATTTATTTGTATCTGGTACGTCTAAAGTTAATGTTGAGCATTTTAGACAATATGCAATTGATTTAATTGATCAGTGCAAGCTTGATCCTGGAATGCAAGTATTAGATATTGCATCTAATGACGGAACACTGCTTAAAGAATTTCAAAAATTAGGCATGAAGGTTCTTGGAATAGATCCTGCTCGTAATATTGCAGATCAGGCCAATAAAGAAGGCATTGAAACTATAGCGGAATTTTTTACTGAAGAATATGCCGATACTATATTAAAACAATATGGACAATTTGAATTAATAACGGCTAATAATGTTTGGGCTCATGTTCCAGATATGATTGGATTCGTTAAAGGTATTAAAAAAATACTAGCATATAATGGAGTATTTATATTTGAAGTCTCATATTTTATAGATGTTTGCAATAACACTTTAATTGATACTGTATATCACGAACACTCATCATATCATACTATTAATCCTCTCATATCATTTTTTGAAAAATTAGATCTAAAAATAGTTAATGTTAAACACATTGATAATCACGGAGGATCAATTAGGGTATATGTAAAAAATAAAACAAACATAACAAATGTATTTGTTTCAGATGAAATTAATCCCAAAGAGCTTATTGAACAATTAAAAATAAATATCAAAAAATTAGGCAAGGATCTAAATAAAATTCTTAAAGAATATAAAGCCGCCGGTAAGTCAATTGCTATTTATGGAACTCCAGCAAAGGCGACTACTTTAATGTATGCTTTAGATGTAGATGAGTCTATAATTGATTTTGCTGTAGATGACGCTCCTTTAAAACAAGGAACATTTACTCCTGGCAAGCACATACCGGTAATGCCATCATCTGCCATTCAAGAAAAGAATCCAGATGTTTTATTAGTACTTGCCTGGAATTTTGCGGATTCAATTATGGATAAATGTAGAAAATCTGGATATAAAGGTAAGTTCATTATTCCACTTCCAGAATTAAGGATTATTGAATGAAGACTATTCTAGTGACTGGTACGGCGGGATTTATTTTCTCTAATTTTGTTCGTAAAGCATATATAGAGAAGTGGCCATATCATATTGTTGGAGTAGATAAAATTGTTCAACCATATAATTTAAAAAATCTTAATAGAGATTTACATCCCAATTTTTATATGGGAGATATTGCTGATAAGCAATTTATGGAGAATGTTTTTAGAATAGAACGCCCTGAATATGTTATTAATGGAGCCGCTGAATCATTTGTTGATCATTCAATAGCATCAGCCATTCCATTTGTTCATTCTAATATACTTGGAACACAAGTTATGGTGGACCTATCAGTCAAATATGGCGTAGAGAAATTTATCCAAATTTCTACAGACGAAGTATATGGACAACTTAAATCAATAGATGAGATTCCCTGGACCGAAGAAGACTGTATGGCTCCAAGAAACCCATACTCTGCCACGAAGGCTTCCGCTGAACTACTCGTGAAGGCCGCGATTGAAACTCATAAGTTGCCAGCGATGATTACGCGCTGCTGTAATAATTACGGCGGCCGCCAACCGGTAAGAAATCTAATACCGGTAGTTATTGATTCACTAATGAATAATCGCGAAATACCTATTCATGGCTCTGGAGCAAATCTCCGTGAATGGATCTTCGTGGAAGATCATAATGCGGCCGTCATGACTGTTCTTGAAAAAGGAGTTCTCGGAGAGACCTACAATATAGGTTCTGGCATAGAAAAAACAAACATTGAGATGGTCGATGAGATTAGTCGATTAATGGAAACTATTGCCATGATTAAGCATGTCGAAGATCGTAAAGGCCATGACTTTAGATATTCGGTTGATTGTTCAAAGATCAAAAAGCTCGGATGGATACCAAAAGTATCTTTCAATGACGGAATTAGAAAGACAATTAGCTGGTACGCGGCTAACCCTAACTTTTACGTATAATCGCATATAGTATGGCATTTATATGCTCTAAACACGGGAGATATGCCTCAAACTACTTAAGTAATGAGTGTCCATGGTGCATTGGGTACAAGAACAAACAAGAGACGGATGCGGTCCGTGCGAATTTTATCCTAAAGGCAAAAAAGCTTCATCGTAACAAATACAATTATGATAGATTCGTATTCGTTGATTTCCTAACCCCCGGCGCAATCGGGTGCAGGAAACATGGTATATTTGAAATAAGCCCAGCTGTCCATATTCTACATAAAATGGGTTGTCCGAAATGTTCTGGCAGCATATCGAAGGGTGAAACAGAGTGGCTGGATGAGCTGGGCGTGAAAGAGCGCAATAATATCCTCGTCATTGGCAATAAGTCTATTCGGCCTGATGGTATTGATCGTAAAAACAAGATCGTGTATGAGTATCTGGGCGACTTCTGGCACGGTAACCCTAAAATCTATAATCCTAGCGATCGTAATCCGATTGCTAAGAAGACTTTTGGTAAGTTATATCAAGATACACTAAAGAGAGAGGCTCTTATAGTAAAAGCTGGCTATAAGGTTATTTCTATATGGGAGAGTGATTATAACGAAGCAAAGAAAATGCGTAAAGTTCGAAAAGGAAAAAAATGAAAATTTATCATTTAGGAATAGTGGGCGCCGGTCGTTGGGCCGAGAATTATTGTAAAACAATAGCTGCAATGCCTAATATCGAACTAGTGGCGATGGCCAGAAGAAAAAATGAAAGACCAGGCTTTATTCCTGATACTTGTAAACTATATACTGATTGGCAGGATTTTCATAGAGAGAAAGAGAATTTGGATGGAATTATAGTTGCCTCAATATTTACTGGAACTATTGCAATCGATTATCTTTATTATGATATTCCAGTTCTAGCAGAGAAACCGCTTCTTATTGATAATGATCAAATAGAGAGTCTTACTTCACGATCTAAAAATAAAAAATTACTTGTTGATTATATCCACTTGTTTTCTCCAGCTTTTCAAAAGCTTAAAGAAATTGTTGATAATAAAAAAATACTTCGTATTGTTAGTTCTGGATATGGCCCAAGTAAAACTAAAGAAGAATTTTCATCACTATGGGATTATGGGCCACATGATTTAAGTATGATTTTATCTTTAATAGATAAAGATCCGGATAGTATCTGTATTACAAATCATATTGAGACTAAATCTGGACAAACATATTGTATTGATCTTGATTTTGGCCAGATAAAAACTAGCTCATTTGTTGGTAATGGAGCCGTTAATAAATCTAGATATTTTTCGGTATGGTATGAAGATAATGGTAAAATAAGTAATATAGTTTATGATGATCTATCGTCATGCAAATTATTTATTGGGGATACTAAAATTGATTTTGATTATTCAAAGCAGCCACTAACGATAGCTATTGAAAATTTCTTAAAAATGATCGATTCAAAATCAATAGATACATTTTATGTTGATTTGACTATTAAAATAACTAAAATTTTGAGCACTTACGAAGAACAATAAATTCGTATTTAATTAGGAATATATATGAGAGCTTTGGTAATGGCTGGGGGCGCAGAAAAGTGCTCATTTCAGGTTGGCGCTATCAAGTATTTACTCGGAGACCTTAAATTACAATATGATGCTTATATAGGCTCATCAGCTGGAACTATAAATGCGGCTTTTCTATCGCAGTTCAAAACTGGCAGTGAAAAGGATGCCGCAGACCAATTAGAGGGGTTTTGGAGCAATTTAACTGCCGATCAAATCTATACTAACTGGTTTCTATTTGGGCGACTAGCTGGCATATGGAAATCATCAATATTTAATTCCAGGCCAATGCAGAAGCTTATTGAGAAAACAATTTCTCTTAAGAAGATACGGTCTTCTGGCAAGGTAACCATAGCTGGCGCGGTTAGTGTGGATTCTGGCAAATATATGTGCTTTCATCCATCACACCCCAATTTTCTCAAAGCAATTGCGGCCTCGGCCACTTTTCCAGGAGCCTTTACTCCAGTTAAAATAGATAACCATTATTTTATTGATGCCGGAATTAAACAGTGCTCTCCATTAGAGCAAGCCATACAGATGGGTGCAGAGGAGATTACTTTAGTATTTACATCTCCAGAGTTAAGAGTTAAACGATTTTATGAGAACCCAACATCAATAGACGTAGTATTTAGGGCGCTTGACCTTACTACAGATAAAATTCTATCTAATGATCTTGAAAAGGTCTTAATTTACAATAAATTAGCTAGGGCCGGATTAACTGACAAGAAAGAGATAAAAATTCAGATTATTAGGCCAGACAATAACCTTACCGAACACATTCTTAAGTTCGATCCTGGACACATAAGAGATATGATTAATATTGGCTATCATACTGCCAAACGAAAATATATTGTAGAATAACTGCATAATATAGTATTCCAAAAGTAATAATTTGGAGATTCTATGAGTGGGTTTGCTACACCAAAAAATATAGACATACAAGGACAGACTCCCGAAGGATCAGGTGCAACCTCAAATCCAGTATTAATTTCTGGAATAAGTAAAGAAAATAAAGTAACGTCCTTGTTTGTTAACAAAGACGGAGCTCCTGCATTGGTTGTGTCAGATCAATTTTCAAGTGATACATTGAAAGAAATATTGGCAGAGCTTAAAAAAATGAATTTTTATTTATCCAATATTTGTAACTCATAACATTGACCGGGGGGTTTAAATGTCAATAGTAATAAGTGATGGTACTGGGTCTGGAAAATTAACTGGAGTCACTTCCAACAATAGAATTAAGGCCGCAGCAGTATCTTATACTGGATTAGAGGCCGGCTCAATTGGATTTAATGGTTATTACGTAGATACGGGCGTTGTGACGCTAACTACAGCCGGAGAATCAGCAGTTATTTATGTAAAAAATACTCATAATACTCTGCTTTTGCAATTATCAACAATATTATATTCATTTGGTAATAGCAACGTTGTTGGAGATATAATTGTTAAAAGTTATATCAACTCAATTGGTGGAACAATTATTTCTGCAGGATCAGCCCCATCAGTCTCCAATAGAAATTTGGGAAGCACTGTTCCGGCTCAAATATCTGCATTTGTTGGTGGGGAAGGTAAGACAATAACTGGCGGTACGCTTGGATTGTCTAGAATTTATTCTACGCCAAGAACTGATTTAGTTTCTCCAGGAGTTATACTTCCAGTTGGAGCAAATCTTACTACTACAGTACAACCACCTACAGGAAATACCAGTATAAAAGTTGGCGTAGCATATGTTATACAGTTTTTAGATGTAAACGAGATCTAATATGTCAATATCATCTTTAATAGTAGATGGTTCGGGTAATGGATTTAAAGCTCAAGTAACAAAAGATAATGCCTTAAAAGTAATATCAACAGATCCAGAGGTTGTTGGCGAAATTGTAATAGGAAAAATATCTACTTCAAGCGTTAGTTTGGCTAAAGTATTGGGCACCACATATACTGAACAATCTTCTAATGCTCAAAGATCAGTAGCATCTAACAACGTTAATGATGTTCAGGGAGGAACTGGGGCCCAATCAATTAAAATTACTTATTTTACGCAATTTTTCGAGGGACCACGAGAAGAAATAGTTCTTCTTAATGGAACTACTTTCGTTCCAACACAAAATAACGATATTTGTTATATTCAAAATATTAAAGTAGTGTCGGCTGATTCTGGAAATACTAATGCTGGAATTATTTCATTATTCGTAAATAATTCTGGTGATGGTGGAACTATAGGGACAATTGCTGTCGCCGATACTCAAACTTTTTGGGGACACTATTATGTTGGTGGTGGACAAAAAATTAATATTTTAGCGGTAACTTGTGGATCGGACACCAATCTAAGTGGATATTTTTTATTAAAAAGCAAATTACCAAATCAACCTGAAATTCAGATAACTGAAAATATATTTATTACTACTAGCGGATCAATAATTAGACCTATCGTGGCGCCGATTATTCTAAAAGGACCAATTAAAATAATATCTTATATTAAACCATCAAGTGCTTCTGGAGCAAATTGGTTTAGTTCTTTTGACGTAAGATTATTTTTGTAGGAAATTATGGCAAATAAAATTACATTAGGTTTTGATTTTAATTTTTATAAGAAAATAATTGTAACCAACAATACATTTTCTGATACTTGTGATGCCATAATTACATTTGCTACTGAATCCGTCATGTTTTTAAATGAAAATAATTCTGGAATAGTAGAATATAGCTTTAATGGAAACGCGGTGCATGGAGAATTAGATCCTTCTTTACCAAGCAGAGGAATTACTTTTGATAACAGAGTTGTATCGAAAATATGGTTTAAAATTAAAGATGGAAGCTCTGGTCCAGTAACAATTAGAGTAGATGCTTGGGCTACTAGATAATAATTTTGTATATTTTAAAGAAAATGAGTAAATTATTAAAATTGGCCAGCGAATTTTTGAAAATATCATCTAATTTAATAGATGATTCTAGAGCCAATAAGATTTGTAACAATTTTCTTTTAGTGCCAGAGGGTCACGATAAATATCAGGCTATTTTAGATGCCACCAAATCACTTTTGTCTAAAGGTGAAGCCGCGAGCAATTTGCTTACGATGCATATTCTAAACGCTTTTGATATGCCTGATATTACTCCAAGCAAGAATTTAGATAATAAAATATTAGAAATACAAAATCTATTGGATGAAGATGATTTGGTAAATATACTTAATGATACTAGATTTAAGCATGTAAAACAGTTTATGAATCATAAAAGTCCAAAAGTTCGTCAAGTAGCATTTTCTCGTCTTGGCGTTAAAGATAAAGACAGTCAAATACTTGAATTAGAAGAATTACGATACCAAGGTTGGCCAATGAATAACAAAGACCAATATCGTTCTCGCCTACTATCTGATATGCTAAGAGATAAGATGGTTGGGCCAGAAGATATGCCAAAACTAATAAAATACTTTGATAACAAGCTAGCCCCATTTAGCGAATACTTTTTACTATTCAAAAAATATGTATCTTCAATTCATCCGTCGCAAGCCGGTAAGCTTTTAGAGGACCATCCAGATTTTCCTGCCTCTTGGGAGTTTGAGCTAAAAAGAAAGGCTGGGGCCCCTGATGAGGCCCTGCATAAAGTTGTTGATAATGCCAAAAATCAAGGCAAAAAACTAATGGATAGTTTTCAACTACAGTTCGGTAATCAAAATAAAAAACTGAATTAATAGCTTAATAATTGCGTATATTGTTATGCCGACAATAAGAGCCAAACAAGGTTATACTAATTGCTACTTTAGAAAAATAATTGTACCAGCAGGTGGCGCATTTGCATCACTAACATTTCCAGATGTTGCCATAAATGTTAGTGGGTTAAACAATTTTAGCCTTTCAAATGAAACCAATACAAGCGTAGTAGAGGTTAGTTTTAATGGAGTAGATGTTCATGATGAGCTTGACTCTGCTCTAACGACTAAATTTCTCGATTATTCTGGTAGGTGTCCTGGAAGCATATGGTTCAGAATGAAGACTGGCGGCCCAGCAACCGTTTGCGTGCGTTGTTGGTGATTATCCATAAGCGCCATGCCCTAGAAAACCTAGCAATCTGAGCTTTCTTGGATCGGTTATCCCATTATAAACCTCTTTTGGCATATGGTAATCAATAAAATTGCCGTATTTATGGCCAATAAGACGTTTGGCATATGTTACTTGAGTGCAATACCTGTCTCTATTAGATAGGTTTGGAGACCCTCTGTGCCAAGTCTGGTTGTTTATAATAACGGCAGTTCCTACTGGTCCGGTAGCGGATACGATCTTATCTTCAAGGCCAGTAATGTCTCCATTACAATGCCTGCCAAACAAATGGCTTCCAGGTATTACTTGGGTTGGTCCGTTTTCTACCGAAGATACGTCAGTTAGATAGTATAGGCACGTAATTGCCAAAACATTTAGCCTTACATTAGTTAATGGCTGCCCATCAATAGAAGTTATATGCGGAGTGTCGTCTTGATGCCAGCAGCTTCCGCCAAGCCCATCACGACCAGCATTTATTACAAAACTATTGTTATGAATAACGTGAGTTTCGTTTGCCGATGGAATACCTCGCTTATATTCTTTAACATCGTGCGACCCGTTATCCGCAATTAGTGTTTCTGCAAATGTTGCTACTGGATCCTGCCAAAATAGCTCTAGGTTTGCTTTTGAACGCTCAAACATTCGTTTTTTAAGTTTTGATTTACGCCTGCCTATTCCACCATCATATATGGCGGCGTCTAAATCGTCTTTTAGCTCATTACAAGTTTCTTCAGTAAGCACGCTAGGTATTACCAAATACCCGTCTCGATGGAATGCTTCCACCCATTCATTATATTTTATCATGTATTATAATATAACGCACAAAAAGAAAGGATCGGAATTTTCATTCCGATCCTTCCCTACACTTTTAACGAGCTAACTTACGTTAGCTCAAGTTATCAGGTTCCGACGAGGGTTGACTTCGTACCCTTCGCGCAGCCGCGAGGATTGACGATAGCGAGACCGATGATCTCTGAAACAACCCAACCGAGCTTGAGTAAGCGGGGCTCGTCGGCAGGAAGAACTTCACATTCCTGGCGAACTGGCATGACGCCTACGAACTCTGGATCCGCACAGCTATAGACGGTTCCCGCTGGAACGATCTTGCTGACGAGGATATCGGCTCCCCAGATGTGAGCATAGAGGCCCGTCTGGAGGATTTCGCGCTGCGTAACGGGATCAACTTCACCACCGCCGACGCCCTGACCACCACCAGAAGCCCAACCGAGGATATCGTTGTACTCGTTGATGTTCATGAAGAACTTGCTGGTTACGAGGTCCCAACGATCAACCTGAACTTTAAGGTTGCGAAGGTCACGCTTCTGCATTCCTGCGTCAGCGATGTCCATAACCGTGTTTTCAATTGAAGCAGCCGCATCAAGGGCCGCGAAAACGTTCGCGTCTTCCTGCGCCATGATCTCTTGACGAGCCTTCTGAACAGCTCTGTCGATTACGTTGAATCTACGGCGTTTGACTTCCGCGATACGAACCGTTGGGTTGCTCATGATTTCGAATTCTGGAACCGTAACACGGTCACCGAAAACGCGAGACTCTGGAGCTGAACCGTTTGAAGAAACAACTACGGCCGTAACGTCGATATCGCGATCATAAACAGGGAGAGCTCCTTGGGGAAGTGGATCAACTACGAGCGCTCTGCGCGCGATTCCGTGGTAGTCAAGATTCTTACGAATTGGATTCGCCATAGCCTGGGCTAGAACGAGTTTTCCTTCCGTGCTAGAAATAGCGCGCGAGATTAGGTCATCTCTGCGGCCTTCTGGAATTGAAGACGAGAGGTTAGCGTTTGATGGAAGGTTGTCATCCATTAGTGAAGCGAACTTGCTAATTTGCGCGAGTGCATCTTTGAGTGAAGAGGCATTCATTTCGCCTCTGTTATTAAACATATTCATTCGATTTATCCTAATTAGTTAGAGAAAGTATTGCCAGTTGCCCAGCGTCTTGCTAAAAGGATATGAGAATATTACTTATTTTGGTAATTTTTTTTTATTTTTGTGTCGATTTGTCATTTAATTCATAAAATTTGATATGTGGCTTAATATTTTCATATCTTCTATGTAAGAATAAGATTTTTTACTTTATTGCTGAATAAACAAAAACCGCGATGAAAAAATTAGCCGAAGATTTTGAGCATAAAACAAAAAATATTGATTTAAGCTATGATGAGCCATATAAACAATATATTCCAAAACCAATTAAGCAAACGGACAAGTCTGGCATTCGTATTGATAAAAATGGTATTAAGCGTTACTATAACTCTTTAGGACAGCTACACAGATTGGATGGTCCGGCAGTAATAAATCCAGATGGCAATCAGCTATGGTATCATAACGGAAAATTGCATAGAGAAAATGGTCCTGCCGCCAACTTCTTTAATGGAACGCAGAAATGGTATATGGATGGAGATGAGATGTCATCCGTAGAGGTTCTTCAGCTACTATTGAATAAAGGAATGATTTCTAAACATGACATAGAAACATTAAAAGAATTAGCCGATATAGCTTTCTTTGATTATGCCAAAACTGATGTTCGTGCGGTTAAGCAGGCTGGCGCATTATTGATGGAAAGAAAAGTAATTTCATCAAGAAATATGCATGTAATTGTTAATTTCTTGAAGGCGGCAACTAAATTATAAAGTAATTGATATATAAAGGATTAAGATGTCAAAGCCTATGAACGAGCAGCAAACTAGGGCCCACTTACTAGAACACGCAAGAGTTTCTGGTTATGAAAAGCCTATTTTGGATATTTTCAAAAAGGTAGATGAGGCAATGAAGCATGCTAAAACAAAAGAAGAAAGAGATATTATTGCTGTTCAGGGACTGCAAGAAATGGATATTTATTTTGGTGCCAGTCGATCGGGACTAATAGGGACTACTATTGCTGGAGCTTCCGAGACGGCAATTAAAAAAGCGTTAGATGAGTGATATTAAGAAAAGTAAGGAAATATAATGAGTGACGATAAAGTATATGAAGGTAAGGTAGTTTTTTTCATTAACAAACTTGGATATGGGTTTATCCATTGGGAGAAGGAAGGTGTCGTGCAGACTGATTTATTCGTGCATTTCAGCGATATCTCCTGTGAAGGATTTAAAACTATTAAAAAAGATCAGAAAGTTAGTTTCAAGCTCGGTGTAAATGTCCGAAACCAACCCAAGGCTATTGAAGTTACTGTTTCTGAATAACTATTAGGGCTTATCGTTTTTTTCTGGAGCTTTTCGCTTCTGAATTAATGAATCAATTTTTTGATTCAATTTACGGTAGGCCTTCATTAGTTTTACATGATCGTTTTCTTGCTCAAGTTCAACGACCTCTAATTGAGGCTGTTGACGTGATTCATAATAACTATTATTACTCATTTTTTCTCCACTCATCTAACTTGTCCCCCAACTTCTCAACTTCCCTCAACTGGGCCCCGACCTGAGAATTCAGGACGGCATGACCCACTTGAAGATTGCTTATCTTCTGTCCATGGTCTTCTAGTTTTGCATAGACATCTGCTATGTCTTTTCTTATAACAATTAGCTCATTATCCACGGCGGCGGCCTTGGCAAACTTATCTAGCCCGGCTTCTTTTCGAACCGACATGGTATTTAGGAAGTTCAATGCCGTTACGGAAGCAACGAACCCAGATACTATTAAGCTGACTAATCCTATATCCATTATTTTTTATATTTCCCTAAATCATCCTCATCAGCCAAGTCAGCATTTTCTTTGGCATATTCTTCATCGGACATTTGAAGCTCATCATAATTAAACTCTTTGTGTTCTAATAATGAACGTATTTTTGATGGATATTCATTTTTCTCGTCTAGACCTATTGGGCTTGGTCCTTTAAAAATTTTAGGCGGCGGTATTTTTCTAACAACAATTTTGTCACTTCTCTTAAAAAGAGATCCGCTTTTTAATGACGCTTGTATTTGTTCTTCTGTGAAGAAATAATGCCTACTATCTAATAGATTAACTGTTTGATATGGTTGCAATAAAATGCCTAAATCCCCCAATGAGATTAGTCTGTTAGACATGTTTTGGATCCAAAAACTTTTCATTGCTATAAGATATCAAACTATTGCTAATCCCGCATAATACCAGGAGCGGAATGGTCAATAAAGCTAGAGGGGAACTTTTAAGCGTGACGGATAGAGTGGTATTAACTGCCACTTTCTACAATAATTTAGGTGTGCCCACTGATACCGATACTTTTCCAACTATCTCAATAGTTCAGCCTTCTGGTAGCGTTTTGTTTTCGCCAACAAGTTCTGGGGTCCAGAGAATGGGTGTCGGAATATACGCATATGCCTACGATATAGGGCTGGCCGGGCCCTTAGGGGTTTGGAGTGATATTTGGCAGGGAAGTATTGCCGGTAATGTAACTACACAAACGAAAAATTTCGTTGTTTTTGATAGCAATCTTCCTGCAGTAATAAGTCCTGATGGGTATTATGCTTTGGGTGAAGATCCTGGGTTCCATTACTCACAAACATCTATTCTAAACATAAATAAACTCATTAAAACGCTACGGGCAAGATTAAATAGCTCTGGCAAGATACAGGAAATGGATTCTGCTGGTAATATTTATTACACTGACTGCGATATTTTTAGCGTAGATACATTAGTTACGTTTTTGGCAGCTAGCCTAGCAGAGTTTAATGCTATCCCACATTTTACTACCTTTAATTTTGACAACACAAGTATTATAGACCTTTTCCATTATATCATAGTAGAGGGTGCCGCTATTTACGCGCTCTCTAGCCAGGCTTTAATTGAACGTGGGCGTGAGTGGCAAATAACTGATAACGGGGTTGCCGTTAATGTTCCAACGGTTTCGGAACTAATGAATAGCCAGTATTCACAAATGCATACAACACATCTTGAGAAATTGAAGCAAATTAAGGCATCAATGAAGCCAGGACCACAAGGACTTGGAACGCTAACGATGACCAACGGAACAAATCCACTTGCACGCAGACTATCGACTCTTCGCGCTCGGAGACTATTTTAATTATGGAACAATCCAGGGCCGAGCTGCTTAAAAAAATAGAAGAAGGTAAGGATATGCTTCGTGAAGATGAAACATATAAAAAAATGTGCAAAGATTTTAAAGTAAATGAAGATGTTATTGATCTTGTGCCCATTCGTTTTGGAGATGATGTTGATGTTTCTGCCAAAACAGTTCGTGGAGTTATAATCCTAAATAAGAAACTATTATTAGATAATAATTTTAAGAATAATATTCATTATATTCTACATGAGATATCTCACTTTCTTCAAATGACAACTCGTAATAAGCCAACCAAGGGCGCTAACGATGGCGAGTATTTGGAGAACGAGGACGAGATAGAGGCATTTACATATCAAATCGAATATATGGATGACCAGTATGGCGATGAAGAGGCTAATAAATATATTGAACATTTATTGAATCATCACGACGTAGATGGTAAGAAAGAACGTAAGGAAAAGAAAGACGAGCTGGCTAGTCGCATTGATGATTAGCCCAATAATATTCTCGTATTTTAAAAGGATACCTTGCCTTACTACTTAAATAAAAGCATAATTGGAATTACTGCTGCCAATTCCGACTTTAATGGAACGTCTATAACAGTGACGTGGGCCAAAGCATATCCGGTGCTAGTTACAAATAAAATTGCTTATAACATATATTTTAATGATAGACAAAGCCCTGATTTTACTACCGATCATTTCGATCAGGATCCTTCATTCATATGTTTGGACGGATATACTTCTGCAACTATTGAAGATTTGACGCCAGGAACGATGTATCATTTTGGCATAAGAGCTTTTGAATATAACTCTAGCGTATTTAATTTTGCTACACTGCCGATAGTTTATGGTAATCTTCGCGTGTTACCAAAGTCACTTCTTTTTAGTGATATCTCTTCAGTTTCAACGCTAATACCTTTGGTTGATGTCGATGGATTTCCATCATCTGGAATAGTTAAAATTGGAAATGAATTAATAACTTATTCATCAATAGATGGATATGGAGATTTAGTAGTATCCGAACGAGGTTATGGAACCACAACTCCGCACGCACATTATATTAGTGGATCAGATGGATATCAGTCTTGGGACCCAAATGTTACCTTATGGCCACTAGTTGATGAGGAAGATAATACAAGAGTATTTGAGTGTGAATCTAGATTTGGAGTAATAAATCAGAAATACTTGCCAACTGATGGTTATCATCAAAAAACAGTAGATTTATTAAATACTGATATGACGGTAAGCGATCAAATCAATCTTAATTTTCCTTCATATGACTATAATCAATATCATAGTGATCCAAGATTAGTTCTTTCTGGGAAATGCATTGGAAGCTATATTGGTGGAACTAGAGGATGTATAGATGGTTATACTGGCTCTTTTATTATAAGAGGAGTATCTCCGGTTATTCAAAATTTACAGAGGCAAGAAACCCTTCTTAATGTTGATGGTGAGCCAGTAGTATTGGTTCGTCGTCAATGGACCGGCGTTACCTGCACGTGTTATAGTATGAGAGAGTATCCTGAGGGGCGATGCAATAAATGTTTTGGAACTGGATTCGTAGTTGGATGGCAGCAATATTTCAGCCCAAGACGCTCTGATAGAAAAATTATGGTTCGTTTTGATCCTACGGTAGAAACGGTTGATCCTACAGAAAGCGGCCTAGAATCTAATCTAAAACCAAATTGTTGGACCTTAACAGTTCCAACTATTCACGAGAGAGACTTTATAGTTAGATTTGACCAGGCCGGCAATGAGGAGTTTAGATATGAAGTCCTTAATGTAACTAGAAATAAGTTTATTCTAGATAATTCTGGGCTACAAAGATTTACCTTACAAAGAATTCGTAAAACGGATCCAATTTATATGGTTCCAATTTATGAGAATGTAAATACTAATTCTGATGGCTCTGTTGGCATAAATATCTTTAGAGCCCTATCTACTAGTATAGCTACATCTATTGGCTTCCCTCCTCATACGCATACTATTCAGGTGTCAGATAAAACCATTAATCCGCTGCAAGTTGATGGAATTACCTCTATAGTTCAAGGACATAGCCACGTCGTCAGGGGAGGAATAGTTTTAGATGGCTCTCAAGTTCCAGGAGAAAATGGCATAGGACATATACACTCCCTAATTTGGGTTGCTCCTTAACCTCAATATTTTGGCATCTAATTACAAATGGTAAATGGACCTTTCACACCTGGCAATGGAAGAATTGCTGCCGATCTTTTCGATTTCCGCAAACACGTAAATGGCAATGATTTTAATCATAATGCCGTTGATATACATAACTCGCCAGGAGTTGGAGGTGCCACTAACGTTCAGGGATCGATTGATAATATCAATACATTCATAGCGTCAATGGCTGGGGCCGGAATAGCTTTCATGGCTGTTCCAGATGGATATAACTCATATACGAATCCAGCGCCCAATTTCTATTTTAGCAATATCATTCCAGCACTAGATACATTTTTAAATCCTTTATTTGCAGCACTAGCGGCCAATACCGGCATACCTGCAGGATATGAGAGATTAACTAGAGGCGGCGTAATATTTATACCTGCTGGAACATATTATATTGTAAATACGATTGATGTTCCACCAGGAATTACTATTTATGGTGAAGGCCTCGGAACTAAAATTATAAATGCCACTTGTTTAAATCTGGCCCTATCTCCACCACAAATAAATGGCCTTGCAACTCCAATTCCATTATTTAAAATTAAAACCGATACAGTAAGAACAGAAATAGACAATTCAGTAGATACTGAAAATAAGTTTATGTTTGCCAGGGCCAGTAAAATAGTAAATGTTACTATTTGTGACAACTTTATTGAGCCAACTTTACTCGGTGACGTTTTTTACGGATTGCCACAAAATGTAACTGGCGAGTCTCAATTAATAATGCAAGAGCAAGGGTCTCATCTAGAAATTGATGGTGTTAAAATTCTTGGAAGAGCACTTAACGTAGCTGAGGTGGTAAGTTCAGCAACAAGATTCGCAGTTAAACTAGATGTAGTAACGACAATTACTACCGGCACTTTTCTTAAAATTACCAATTCATTTATCGATGGATTTTCGCAACCAATATCATTTAATTCTACCGGTGGAAGAAATGATTATTTAGAAGTATCTAATTGTAAAATTAGATCTCACGGATATTTAGATGCTGATGGCGCCACCGTTGAGAAAAACTGTATTATTCATATGAATGATAATAATGCGTTAATAAGCGATAATGAGTTTTATGGAAATCATGCGGCATTAACCACTTTATGTTATATTAAAGCTGTAATTGCTGCACCTCCGGCGGCTGGAGATATTTCTAATATAAATATTGTTTCAAATAATTTTATAATTAGTAAGGCTGGAGCATTAATTGGTGGAGATCCAGTAATTATTGATGCTGGAATATCTGCTACTTTTAATCAGTATTCATCATTTATATGTAACGGTAATTTATCTGGCACAGGATTTACCGCATCATCATCTGGAGAGGTTTTAGTAGAATCTCGATTATTAGATCTTTTCTTATTTAGTGGTGGATCTACAAATATAGATTCTACTAATGGATTATTTATGGGAGCCGTAAATAATGTAGTATTAAATGCTGGAACAACATCAACAATAACCGCAGTGACCGCAAATACAACTGCAACAACCGCCAATATTACTGTTAATGCTGCAAATATAATTACCCCAGCAAATGGTGGTTCAATTAGTTTGGATGGAGCATTATATCTTCGTACCAAAACAATTAGCTCAACACCATACTCTATTGATGCTGGTGGAATTGCTGACTATATTATATTAGTAGATTTGACTACCATAGCCGCAAATGCAACTATTATATTGCCAGAACCTACACTTGGAAGAAATTTAATTATTAAAGATAGGGATGGTTTGGCTGGAACCTATAATATAATAGTTTCACCAGGAAATGATATTAATTATAGTGATACTGGTACCGCTTTGAATTTATCAAGCGATGCTTCTCATAACCAAGCGGTATCGCAATCTTTTACCGCTATTAATGTAGGCAAATTACTAACATCCTGTAAGTTTTTAATCAATAAAGTTGGCTCTCCTACTGGAAACATGACAGCATCAATTTATGCTCATTCAGGAGTATTTGGAACTTCAAGCGTTCCAACTGGGGCGGCGCTGGCAACATCTGATGTTGTATCATCAGCTTCTTTATCAGGAAGCCCAACTTTAACAAGTTTTACATTTTCTGGCGCAAATCAAATTTCACTTACTGATGCAACTAATTATGTTGTTGTTTTATCATATTCTGGTGGAGATATAACTAATTATGTTGAGGTTATAAATGGGGCTAGCGGTCCAGCTGGTAATCTTGCTACGTATTCCGCTTCAACTTGGAGCCCTAGCTTAATGTATGATTTGATATTTAATGTTATTACTGGTAATAAATTAGAGACTTTGAATTCTGCAATAACATTTTCGGCAAATTTTGGATCTTGGGAATTTATTGCAAATGGAACAGATTGGTATATGATTTAATATAAATTATATTAAAATGGAAATAAATGAGTAAATTAGTTAGTAAAACATTCTTAAGTAATGGTTCTTGGATAGTACCCAATGGTATTACGGAAATAATTGTTATTGGTTGCGGCGGCGGCGGCGGCGGAGGGGGAGGAACCCCATCAAGTACTACGGCTGCGCAAAGTGGCTCAGGTGGTGGTGGCGGCGCCGGAGCCCAGCTTAATAGCGTGTCGCTTACGGTAGTACCAGGAACCAGTTACACGATAACAATTGGAAGCGGTGGTACTAGTGGGGCTGCTAGTACTGCTGGTGGTGACGGAGTATCATCATCATTTGGGTCTTTAGCAACATTTAAAGGAGCCGGCGGAGGGTGTAGCTCGTCTTCGACGCCTGCAACTACTGCAAAATTTGTATTTGGAGGCTCTCCGGTTGCATTAAGCTCCGCAGTAACAACATTATATCATCAAGGACGTATTGATGTTGTAAATTACGGTCAGCTTGCTGAAATTACACCTGGAGCAGGAGGTGGAGGATTAAATGCGGTGCCTGCTTTTGCATCAGTAGATGGCAACCCATCAATACAGGGATATGCTGGTGGCCTTGGTGGCATTCAAGGAGCAACAGACGCCACCTATCTTGGCGGCGGTGGTGGCGGTGGCGGCGGTGGTGGTCCATTTGGAGTCGGCGGTGCAGGCGCGGCCGGTGCTGATGGTAATCTTGGTGGGGCATTTGGTAACGGAGCAGTAGGTTCGTCTGCATCGGCAAATAGTGGGGCTGGAGGTGGTGGAGGTAGCGCTGGTGGGCAACAAAATTTAGGAGGTGCTCTTCGTGTTGCTGGCGCGGGTGGCGTCGGCGGATCTGGAAAAATAATTGTTACGTGGATTGAATAAAAAGTAATTAAAAGGAATAATACTATCATGGATAATCAAGTAACAACTACAGTAGTAACAGAAAATACCTCTGGGCCTCTATTAACGGATCCAACAACAAGCACTACTAGTCGTTCTGTCGTTATTGCGTCAGATCAGCACAATCCCTTAATTCGAAAAAAGAATAGTATTGGCTATTATCTTACATTAGGAATGAGAGGGTTATTAGGTTCTAAAAAAGGAACTTTCTCTATTCTAGTGCTTATCGTTACTACAATAGCTCTTTTCAGCTCAAAAATAAGTGGTATGGAGTTTTGCTCCGCCATTACAGTAATAGCTGGTATTTATGCTGCTGGAGCTACCGCTACTGACATTCAAAATATTAGAAGTCAGTAGTTTTGGCAATAGGCCAATAATCTAGCATTTTCTATGAAATGACCAACTTCCCCACATCTTTAGATGACGACGCATCCTTACCTCGTGTCGATGACAACGTAGTTGAAATTGGTGGTATAGCCATAAATGCAACTAGATCGGCCATCTTTTCATTAGAAGAGGAGGTTGGTATTGGTGGCAAGGGATCGCTAGCATCTATTGCGGATCGTTTAGCCATTTCCATGAATGCTGACGGAACAATAAAGCCATCTGCGTTATTGGGAATAGGACTTATTGCTTTACCAATAACCAACTCTGAAATATCACCTACTGCGGCCATTGATGAGAGCAAGCTTGCACTTACTTATTCTACCGGATCATTACATACACTATATTTAAACTTAAGTAATGCTGTTGATGTATTAGGAGGTTTCCTTTCTTTAACTGGAATAAAGCTTCAGCCACATTTAGATGGTACTGATGATCGTCACATTTTATCTCATATTGATGTCGGAGCCGGGGTTTCATTAGTTAAGACTAGCCCAGCAACTGGAACTACTTCTATAGGAACTTCTGTAGTAAGCAGAAATACAACTAATCTCAAAACAATTGCTGAAGACATCAGCAACGATCTTGTTGTTCATGAAAAATCTGATGGGTCTTCTGGTGTTACATCATTAACTGGCGGAACCGTTCCTCCAACTAATTTTGCACACAATGCTTCTGGCGTTCATGTTAATACCGCTAATTTTAGTAGCATTCCACAATCAAATACTGATGTACAAAAAATAGTTAATTACATCGATAGTTCAAGCCTTCTACTGCTTGGCGGTAGAACTCAAAATCTTTTTGGTGATGGTATCTCAAGACATTCCAGATCTACCCCACTATTAATTGATGGATACGGAACGCTATTAGTTCCACCAACGCCGGTAACTGCATATTGGTTAAATAACCCTCCAGGACCAACATCATCAAATCCAGTTGATGATATTGATAATGGCGATGACGTTATTCTTTTTAATCCAACAGTGGCGGATTCTGATGGCTATATTTTTGACGCTCACTTTGCATTGGTTAAGCCCGGTGACTTACTAACAATTAACTATGGTACCGGTATAGCTTATCAATTTACTATTGAGTCAGTTAAAGCAATAGTTAATGTTACAACTAGAACATATGCCGTAAGAATAAATGGAAGAAATAAAACTGGATCTTCGTCTGGTTACGCACAAATAAATAGGTCTCTATTCAATAGAGATAAGCAACATGCTCTTGCCAACATTAGAGTTCCTAATAGTTTTGGAGAATATGAAACCTTAATGGTTGCAAGTCCTCGTGGAGCCATGACTTTGAGTATAAACTTTAACCCATCACAGTTATCGGCATCACATTACAAGCTCTATTTATGCTTATTCCAAAATGGAGATGTCTCTTCAATATTTACATTGCCAGCAGTTGATGTGACTGGCAATAAGGGAATTACTCCTGGAAAATATACGCTATCAGGTATAGTGAATTCTACTAATGCTGCATTCAGAGCTAGTGGTTTCAACTATAGATTTTTAGCGTTTGAACATGAAGGGCAGTTCGGTATAGCAATGGCCGATCACTATAACAATAGTGGGTTTAGCATAATTAGCGGAACCGTAGATACTACTGGCGCATATACAACATCTTCTATTGCGGCCTTCCCACAAAACGTAGTTGATTCATATAATTCAATAGACCCTCTTGGATTTGGTGTTCTTGGAAGCAATATGGCAAGCCCTCCTCCGGCCGCGTCATACTCAACATCAGTAGCAGCATTTATTAGCCCTACGATAATGTTCACGCCACTCAAGAGAAATTTCTTTTATGTGGATGGAACCGAACGAGATACGCTTTATTCGGATCCGTTAGCTATAACTAATACGGTAGATGTTAATGGTGATGGTTATTTTAAAGCAACTATACTTCCTGCCCCAGCTACCAAAATACTCTCCAATAGAGTTGAGGTTGTTTATCAACTAACTGAAGATGTTTCAAGTTCATCTTTGGCTATCGGAAAAACTATCGTAGTTCAGCCGGCTATCGCAACTACAAACCCATCGTTCAACTTAAGAGACTATGGCCGCTTTACCATTAAGAACATAGCTTATTTCAATTGCGGCTCTCAAGATGGATATGCTAACATTACCGTTTATGACGGAGTGCATGGTGCCGGATCTAGTCCCGCCCCCACAACAACGAGCATTCCGGTAAATATATATTTTACAAACGATAGCGTTTCATTCAATGCTCAAAATGTGGCGGACGCAACATCTCTTGGTCCATTCAAGAGATATTTTGAAAACTATGTTGATAAAAATGGGCACACATTCACACACGAGCGCGCGCGTTTTCTTATTGCCGGTAACATAGGCAATATAAATATGTATAATGTTTCTCCGAAGCTTAGGGGATATACAGTTGGTGATTATAAAGAAATCAGGCTAACCATTACGGCATATACAACCGATACAGGAGTATATTCTGGCTATCTAGGTAATGTTTCTGGGTCAAAAGTTGGCCCCACCACTGCTGGTAAAAAAGGCGAAGTAATTAGGTTTTATGACGAAACTAATATTGATTATATTGATTTTATAATTGATTTAGATACTACAGTTAGCACGTTTGGCGGAACGGAAACTTTAGATATTCAACTATTCAAATCGTTATCTTTAAATCAAGAAGAGATGCTGCTCTCTACTTGTCAGATGAATGACACGACTAAATCTATGACTCATCTCCAAGATAAGAGAGAGTTTGGAAATATAAGCGAAGAGCATTTGACTAAATCTGCACTTAACTTTATTACTTCAATATCTAGAGTTATGATGCATAATAGAGTTCTCAATGGATTTGCAGTAACTATATCTGGAAGTAATGTTTTACTAACTGGCGGAACTGCACTTATAGATGGTAAAATTGTCCAAATAAACAATTCAGTCACAACTATACCTATTCTTCGAGATAACATTACTCCATCTCCACCAACTAATACAATTAATTGGTTACTATGCGCTAATACTAGAGGGCAAATAGAATTAATAGCAGATTCTACTGGATTAACGAATAAAATATTCTACGTAATAAATCCAACAATCGCGTCTCCAATTCAATATGCGGTAAGATCGGCTACTCTTGCTAATTTGCAAGCAATTCCATTAACTGATTCTGTAAGTAATTTTAATGATGTTATTCTTCTATATAAAATAGCCGCAGTCGTAACTGGTTCTGGGGTTTCTTGGAGCTTTAGCTCAATAACTCCAACTCAAGAATTTACTATCGGCTCTAGAATATAAAATGACAACTAATAATACTTTCCATAGCGATCTTTATGGACTATATAATATAGTCCAAGGATCTATGATCCTATGGCCAAAGGAATTAGTTATTCAGCAATTACGAGATTTTTTTGCAAGAGACTCTATGTATCATTTTGCTACGGATCATTTTGGATTTCCACAGACTCCTGATCATACAAATTTACCACAAACGGCTGGATACAAAGATAATTTAACTACGCGTCTATATATTAACTCGTCACATAGATATGATGTCGTATATTACCCGGCATTAATTATAAGGCACGGAGGAGCTAATTCTGTTCCAATCTCTTTCAACAGAGAAAGAGCCAATGTTCAGTGGGATAATCTTGTTTTTGAAGACGGTTATGGAAATATTGCAACAATACCTACACCATCTCACTTTATATTCGCAGGAAGCTGGGAAGGCACTATAACTATTGAAGTTATTGCCCGAGACCCCAGAACTAGGGACGATTTAGTAGAGCTTGTTTCACTATTATTTACGCAGATAGCTTGTGATGATATGGAAAAAAATGGCGTAGGCATTAAACCTGGTGGAGTTAGTGCTGGTGCGCCAAATGAGGCAATTGACCGCACTGATACCCTTTTCAAGCAAATGGTTACTTTACAATATAGATCAGAATGGCGCAGGCATATTCCAATAAGAAATATTATCGATTCAATCAATACAAGTATAGAATTTGGCAGGGTTGATAATAGCTCTCCAGTTTCTCCAAATTTGACTATAAACATACAACAAACGCTTACGGATGTAATCAACAATCTGTAAATAGCAATAAACTAATATAATTCTGATGGTGAATATGTATCATACTTCAAGAACAATCAATGGTGGGAGCTACTAATGGCTGGCAGCGCAAACATTCCAGGTGGCGGAGAAATTCTCCCTTCTGTAGTCACAAATATAACCACGCAATCAGCCGGAGCCTCGGTTCCTGGAGGGATTCGCGTAGCTGCTCTTATCGGCCTAGGAAGCCGAAGCGAGACGCTTGTTTCACAAGCCTTAGGTGAAGGAAATGACGGACTTAATTCTAGTTATACTTCGAGTACTAGCAGCGACGGCAGGCATTTTCTTCTACAAAATGCCCCTGTAGTTTCTAATCGCACTAGCTTATTCAAAAACGGATTGCCATTAGTTGGTCTTGAGGCAACCATAGATAGTCTAGCTTTTAGTTCAATATATGATTATCGCCTAGATATAGCGACCGGAAGAATTGAGCTACAAAGAGGCGCTTTGGTAGATCAAGGAGGAGCTTTTTTCCTATCTGGGTCTTCTAACGTTGGTGATGGCTATATAGCTAATTTGACACTATCTGATGTTAATGCTCCAACTGAAACTTGGACAATCAAGTGTATTTCAGTTCAGCGTAACGTTAGCAACCAACCAGTTTCTGGAACAGCTCGTTTCGTAGCATTTGGTTCAGTATCCGGAAATATTCTTGATGCAAACGGTAATCCGGTTGTTTGGGTTTCTAATGGAACCTCAGCCACTAACACAATACTAACTTTCAGTATTTTTGATAACACAACTGCTTTGCGAGAAGGAGATCTATTTACTGTTAAGGTATTAGGCGGATCTCTAAAGAAAAATGACAGCCTTACGGCCACCTACATAGCTACGACCGATCTTAATGATCCGGTATTTTTCGATAATACTCAGCAAATTAATACGAAGCATGGAGCGGCAAGCCTAGATAACACACTTTCTCTAGGCGCACAAATAGCTTTTGCAAACATTACGCCTGGTATAATGACTGTTCAAGCAGCCCCATCAATACCGCGCAGAACTTCATATGAACTTTCTGCGTCTGTTGATGCGCTATCTACCACTTTAGAAGATTTCGTATTACCACTTCCTCCAGGCGTCCAACCTGGAACCGATACGACGATTCATTTCTTCGTAACTCACCCAACGACTGGAGTAGAGACTCAACTTCTACCTAACAAATTTGCTTTCTTTACGCTAGGAACATCAGGACAACCTTCAGTAAATACATTTGTATTTGATAATTCAAGTGTTCCAGCCGGAAATTCATTCTCATATTCAGTAATTAATCAAGATGAGACCGTTAATTTTGGCACTGATGGTTATCTAGATAGAGATCTAACTACGCAAATCAATGCAACATTTAGCACGTCAGTAAAGACGTTCGATTCTAGCTATGTTGGAAAAGCGCTAAAAATAGTAGATGCTCTTAATGCTGCCAATAATGGAACGTTCAGAATTCTAAATGTTAGAAGAGGCGCCCTAGAAATTGTAGAAGATGCAACGGCACAAGTGTTAAGCACCACTCTATCAACCACGCCATTCGCTGCATTTATTAATGAAAGCTCAGTTAGTTTTAGACTAATAAATTCAGTAAGTGGAGCCATAGTTCCAGGATCTACTGGAACCGATGGAGTTATAACTGGATCGGGAACGAGCGCGACACTAACAAGCGCTGCCGTTGATTTTACGTCACTAACGCCATTCACTAGCGGATTTGACCTTGAAATTACCGCCTCAACTAATCCAGCAAATATCGGAATCTTTGATATTACCGGATACAATTCAGGAACCGACACCATTACAATGGCCAAGTGCTTCACTAGTGAGCATTCACTTCAGTTCGAGGTAATTGATCCAACCGCAACAAGCAGCTATGTTGTTGTAAATCATAACGTCGTTACAAACAATCACGCTCTTCGAGTAACGGTTGTCGATCGTAGAGATGAGTCATTCTTCGACGCCGGATGGACAAATGCCATTGCTTCTCTTGAAACTCAAGAAGTAGATATGGTTGTTCCACTTCCAACACAAACGATTTCTGCGATATTCCAGAACACACTTGCTCACTGTAAGACGATGAGTAATTCTCTCAATAAGAAAGAGCGAATTTTACTATGCGGAGCAATCAATGGTCTAACGCCAGATAACTTAACCGGCGCATCATCTGCGGCCGTAGAAGATATCGGCATCCTAGAAGGACTACAGGGAGATAGTGCGGCAGAAATCCTCGCTGGAAATACTGAAGACCTAACTAACTACTCGGTAGCCGATGCATTTGGTAACACATTCAGATGTGTTTATTTCTTCCCTGACCAGATCGTTGTTCAGGTAGGAACAGACAATCAAATCATTGACGGCTTCTATGTCGCGGCAGCAGCTGCCGGATATTTCAGCGGCTCAATCAATATCGCGGTTCCACTTACTCGTAAGATTCTAACTGGATTCACGATTCTTCGTAACCGTCAATTCAGCAATCGTACGCTACGTCAGCTTGCTACGGCCGGAGTCTGCGCACTTCAGCCAGTGGCAGGAGGAGGCCGCTGTGTTTGGGGAATTACGACAAGCCAGAGCGGTTTCGTTGAGGAAGAAGAGATATCAATCGTCTTCATTCGCGACAGAATTGCCAAGAACTTTAGAACCGGACTTGATGGATTCATTGGTAATCCAGAAGAGCTCGATACTATTCCAACCATAGCTACCAGGGCAGACGGTCTGCTTCAAGGATTTATTTCCCAGAAGTTGATAACTGACTATAAGGATCTAACGGTTAAACGAGATGCCGTAGTGCCAACACAGTATAATGTAACTGCTAGAGTTCAGCCAGTCTATTCTATCAACTTCATATACGTATCGGTTTCTGTAGGCCTTCTAAACTAATCAGAATGAATAATTCGCATAAAAATGTATAATACTGGAGAACTTTAAATGGCTGGACCTTATCCTCAAACTGGAAGTAATATTTATGGCCCTGGTGGCAGAAATAGAACCGGAGTTGGACTTTCAACTCAAGTTCTTATCAAGGTTGGAAATACTCCAGTAGGAGCCATTCAAACCCTATCTGTCAGAGAGCAACGCACCATTACTATGGTGGATGAAGTTGGAACCGATGGTCATATCGACTCGGCGCCTACGAAATCCACTGATATTTCTGGCACTTGCCGACGTGTTCGTTTCGATCGGCTTCGTGCAAGCGAAGCTTTCGGAAGAGACTTCCTTCACGTTCATTCACAAAGAATTCCATTTGATATTGAAATTTACGATTTCTGGGGCGGAGATGTTAATAGCCCAATCGTAACGAAGATTAAAAATGTATGGATTAGCAATATTTCATACGACTACCAGGTTGATAACTGGCTAATTTTCGATTCAATGGAATGGGTTGCAGAAGCTATTCAAAGCTCAATCAAAGGCAATCAACCAGCAGCAACTGGTGGAGAGCGTGGCGGAGCAATTATGCAGCTTAACTCGGTTGAACAGGCCGCTGACGTTGGAAGAACCCGTGGAACTATGGATGCCCCAGATCTTATTCACGATTTCTTTACAAACGTATAATTAAGCCCTACTAAATACCAATAATGCCACGCTATTAATGTAGTGTGGCATTATTATTTAATAAAGCCCATAAGGCAAGATATAGCATATTTAAGCCCAGTAATGTTTAAAGGAGAAAAATGTCAGATTTTCAAAAGCCTGTTCTAAAAAAATCAGTTGGTAGCCGAACGATGCGCGAATTTCCCATGATTGGCGGAGATGAAGATATGCCAGACGAGAGCTTTTCTTCATATGGCCAGCCGCTAGATTCATTCGAGGTATCTGCCGAAGAAGAAGAGGCCCTACGCCGCGCAAGAAAAGAGAAGATAAATCCACCAATTAGCCAGCAGTCAAAAACCAGATTAGAGTATCTGTGTGATATTGGTAAGATGACAAAAGATGTAAAAATTGGAGGAGTTACCTTTACTTTGCGCACATTAAAGTCCAGAGAGCAGCGCCAAGTATATCTAACGCTAGTTGATGTTAGCAATAAGGTAGATGAGGCCTATAACCTTAAGTTTAACACTCTAGCTCATTCTTTAATAAAAATTGATCAGCACGAAATAGCCGTTATGGTTAAAGTAAATAGTCTATCTGATAAGATTAAAATGCTAGAAGATCTTGAAGAAACCGTTACCGATCAACTATTTACGGCATACCAAGAATTAAAAACAACTTCAGATTCTCAATTTTCAATTAAAACCGTTGAAGATATGAAAGAGGTTTCTGAAGAACTAAAAAAATAGTAAGGGACCCAGAACATCGATTTTTGTGGTTCCTGTGTAAAACATATCGAAAATTTCCTGACGAACTGGATTTAGATAAACTTAACCCCGTCATGCTTGCTTGGATGCAGCATAGTTGGGCTGAGGACTATCAAGACAGCTGGAAATTGTTGGAAAATAATAGCTATCTAACCGCATCTTTTATGAACCCTGAAGGCGTTAAGCAAGCCATGGGATCTGATTCAGAAACAATGGTTTCTTCAGATGAAGATTTTGAAGCCTCTTCTAGACTTGTTAAAGAAATGAGTGACGAAATAGAAAGAGAAAGAGCAAGATTAACCCCTCGGAGACGAAAAAGAAAAAAAATAAATGTCTGAAACTCCTACAAAAGCAAAAACTGCAGCAGAAATTTTAGCAGAAGATAATAAGGCTCAAGAATTATTTTTAGCTTCAAGAGAAGAAGGTATTAAAAATATAAGCGCATCCTTAACTGGAATGCTTAAAACTGCTTTTGATGATTTGTCACAAATCGGTATAGATACATTTAAAAAATTCAAAGAGATCAATAATCTAGTTGTTGAAAACAAAGAAATTTTTGAAAAATTCAGTAAAAGTTATATTACTTTTCGTGAAATAACAAAAACAAAAGATGTGTTTTCAGGATTATCAGCATCTACCGCTACTTTTGGAACAATTCAAGAACAAATTTCATCGATGGGATCTGAATGGACACATCTAACTCAACTAATGGAGAAAGTTCCTGGAGGTAAAACATTTAATTTAATGCTATCAAATATTAAAGATAATGCTTCATTTGGACAAAGAGCAGAGGCCCAAATGGTGGGAATGCTTTCTGCAGGTGGCAACTTAAATAAAATGTTTGATGACCAAGGTGATATTATTGGAAATCTTGCGGCTACAACTCAAAAGTATGAGAATAGCCTATCAAACGTAGCAGAAGCTAACGGAATGACTATTGCGTCTGTTGGAAAATATGCGGAAGCTTTTAATGCTATTCCTGGCGTGATGGATGAAAACATCACTATGAGTGAAAATCTAGGTGGCGAAATGTCTTCACTAAATGCAGCCATGAAAGTTATGACTGGTTCAGGTCAAAATATGGATGCCGTTATGAAGGCAATGAGCACTGCATACGTCAATCTTGGTAATCCAATGGGGGCCGTTAATGATAAGGCTGGTAAAGGTCTTACCCTTTTTGCCACGATGTCTACGCTATCTAAAGATCTTAATATGCAATTTGGCGAGACCGCTGGATTTCTTGGAAAAGTAGCTGAACAATTTAAGTATGTTGGTAATAACACTGAAGCGGCGGCCAGAGTAATGATGAAGTTTATGGATGCATTACGCAATACTGGACTAACATCAAGCGCCTCTACAGATATTATTCAAGGAATGATAAAGTCAGTTGGCGAGCTAACTATTGGAACTAAAGCCTTTGTATCTGCACGTTCCGGTGGCCCTGGAGGATTTCAGGGAGCGATGCAAATGGAAAAACTAAATCGTGAAGGAAAGTCCGATGAAGTAATGATGATGGTTCTAAATACTATGAAGCAGCAATTCGGAGGCAGAATTGTTACATCAGATGAGGCTACCAAAAGCCAAGATGCCGCAGCGCAGTTCGTTAAGCAGCGAGAGATGATGAAAAGCGGAGTATTCGGAAATATGGTTGGCTCTGGTCCTGGTGCCGATGAAAAGGCAACTAAATTACTTGATGCATTGGCTTCAGGTAATTTAGGTAAGGCGGCAAAGGTAGGAGATAAAGCACTAGAATCTGTAGCTAACCAAGGTAATAGCTTGCAAAAAGAAACTAATACAATACTTAATAAGGTTGCTTTGGCTAGCGAAAGAACCGCCATGGCAACTCAAATGTCAGCGCTAATGCGTATGAGGGAAAATTTAGGATCTGGAAACTCCAATATATTACAGCTGCTATCATCTGGAGCGATGGCGGCCCAGAGCAGAGGTGGCGATAAAGAATCTAGAGAATTAAAGGGCGTTACAGAAAATGAAGGTAAAAAAATAAACTCTCAAACTATGATTGATGCATATGAACAGCTATCAGTAGGATTGAAAGAGAGTTTGGGTGGAATTAAGTCAATGACTGAAGGCGCATTAGGTGATGTAACAGGTGGCGCATCTGCATTAAAAATGCTTAATGATAAATTAAAAGAAAATAATAAAAATAAAGATATACAAAAAAATACTCCTAGTTTGCCAGATCCAAATATACTTACAGGAGCAACTAACGGTAATGTTGTTAATAGAAAAGATTTAACAAGAAATGCGGATCAGAGAAATCGTGCTGGAACCATGGCCGCGGTGACGAATGCTAATATTCAGTCAAAAAAAGAAATTAGCGTAGTAGTTAAGGTAGAAACTAATAAAGAATTTGAAAAATTCTTTACCGCAAAACAATCATCTACTAATAATAACATCAATCAAGAAGATGATATGAATGGTTTTAATGCTGCTCCGGGACGCAGCCCAGTTCATCGCTCTACATTTATAAAACCAAAAAATGATCCAGGATACTAATGCCACTACTTAATGATATAATAGAAAATCTTGCTGGCACTGCTGATAGCGGTGAAAAAAGCTATACTATTCAAGATTTTGAACAAAATGGCTTTATAACTCCACCTATGCCTACGGCTGACGGTAATGGTCTTCCTGCATCAAAAATAAGGCCAGGCCGTAAAGGCCGTCTAACAAGACATGTTGCCCATTGGTTCGTTCCAGAGGTTGGAATAATACCAATGTTTATAAATCCACAATCCATAAATTATACCAATACCAAGTTAATAAATAAAGAAAGAACAAAAGGCGGATTTATTATTCAATATTGGGGAGAAGATCTTTCTGAACTATCACTTGAGGGACACACCGGTAGTTCTGGAGTTGAAGGCCTAAACGTTCTATTTGAAATATACAGAGCAGAACAATATATGTTTGACAGCATTGCTCTAACAATGGCTGCGGATAGCACAGTGTCCGGCATTAATGATCTTGTTGATAGCGCTTTGGGAGGTGCAGGAATAGGTGGCATTTTAGGTGCTGCTGGCGCGTCGGTTGCTGGTTTAATTGGCGGTAGCCCAACTGGGCAGAGTGTTCTTCCAAAAGATGTTCCATCTTTGGCCGCTATGGCTACAGGTATTGAGTTCTATTATTCAGGGTGGGTTTTTAGAGGATACTTCTCATCTATGAATATTACAGAGAGCGTAGATCAGATGGGCTTTTTCAAATACAGCATTAAATTCGTAGTAACTCAAAGAAGAGGATATAGAACAAATACATTTGCAAATCAAAGAAGCGCAGTTGATGGCTTCATTGATCCAGGAAGCTCTTCTTCAGTTCCACTATCTTATTCTGGTATTGGTGGGCATTTACCAAAAACCGGAATCAAATCCGAATTTGGTAGCGGCGGCAGTAATCCATTTGGAATTTAAAAAGTAAATATGAGTGTTGATGATTTTCTTTCAAATTTAGGTGATGCGCTGGATCAGCAATTTTACACGGGCGAAAATAAAGTAAAATCTGCGAATTTAGGTTCGTTCGCAAATAAATATGATAGATCTGCCCAGCGCTCATATACCGAACAGGGATATTTTAGAAATCATTTTGGCGACGCAACGCCAAAACAGTTAGATATTTTGCTTCAGGAACCAGAAGCCACGATTTTAGTTAAGAAGAGGGCATTTGCTTCTTTAGCTGAGAATTTTCGACCAGACTTAATGGATAAAGATGAAAGAATATTTCTTCTTGCTACAAAAACATTATTTCAAAATAAATGTAAGCAAATTAGTAATTATGAAAAGCTTACCAAGATAGCTCAAATATCTACGCAAATTGGAGAGGTAGATTATCACCTATTGCCAATTTTATTTGGAGCAGTAGATGCGCTAGATGCGGTTGGAGTTAATCTCGGCAAGTTCAAAGATACCGTTAATAGGGTCAGAAGAATTCTGGCGTTTAATACGGATGCCAGATATACTACGTGGCAAAGCAACCCAAGCAATACCAATGGTTTTGGTGAGGGAACTGGAGTAATCGAATTTACTACCGCGATGGATTTTTCAACTACCACCGGACTGCAGTTCGGACAGGGAAGATTTAATATAAATTTCTCTGACCCATATAACATAATGACCATTACTAGCAATGATATTGAAACCGCAATATCTTCCGCAAATAATGCTCTTTATAACAATAAAGGTTTTCAGCTTTTAACTAAATTTGCCGAAGATACTTTAGAAATACAAAAAGGTCAGTTAAGTCTAGAAAGAGCATCTAGAAATGTTAATCCAATACGATTTATATTAGAGCCGGGCACATTAGTTAGCAAGCGTATTAGGGCAATAATAGATGTTGCTGGAATAGAGATTAATTTCAATATAAGTAGCGGCACCAATTTATTTGGAAGTGCGGCAGTTGATTCTGCCATAGATTCCACTATACTATTAGAAAATCCTGCTTACAATAAAGAATATGGAGAACAAGGCCTTTCGAAGACTGAAGCCAAATTATTTGTTAATATAGTTAGTGCAATGTATAATCAGTTATCGCTAACTGAAAATAGCAAACGAAGAGCAGTAACGTCTAACAGTGATAAAAATAATAGATTAAATGTTTTAAGACAAAAACTTCGTCTTCATTATATGAATAAGCTCATTATTCAGCCAATGGATAGCATTAGCATATTTGTTAATTCAAAAAAGAAACTAGACTCCAAAATAACTGGAGGATTACAAAGCGGAGTAACTGGACTGAAGCTTATGCAGGGTATAAGCGACTTAACTCAAAACATAAAAGACGCCTTAAATGTAAATGCCGGGTATTCGGTAGAAAAATCAATTTTCGTCGGCAGTGATTTTCCAACTCCGCTATGGCTCGCTCTTCGTAGTCAGTTCGTTGCTGACAAACAAGGCGCCTGCATATTTACCGGAATTTTTGAGCAAGCGATATCTAGATATTCAAACGGAGGATATCAAGTAAGTGCTTCTGGCGGCGATAACGCTAAATTTTTCGAGCACGGAATAGTAAATATAAATCCATCAATGGATGTTTATAATGGAGTTTTGTTCGATCCGCTTACCCCATTCGATCTTAAATATGATACGGTATCCGGCGTTGAAACTGGAATAGCCAATGGAAAAGACCCAGAGTTATTGTCTGAAAATAAACAGATATTCAAATCGGTATTCGTTAAAAATAACAATGGCCCATTAGCAGGATCCGTTCCAACAGAGGCCGGATATTTCAATAGAGTTAGCTCAAATATTCCACAACCTATTAAAGGAAAACAACAGGAACAGCCTTTTTATGATCCTGAGGGATTAGTATATAGGTGGAAACAGGGAATTGCTTCACTAGTTTTATTTGGAGATAGTTATCAGCCAGGAGCTCCTAGAGGACAATCTCTAACTGAAGATCCATTCTCCGGTCAAGATATAATGAATGTGTTATCTCTATTGATAACTGGTGAGCCATATAATTATGCAACATACTACCAAGGCGCAACAAAAACTGGAACTCTATCTAGAGATTTTATAACTAATCAGACATCTGCGGTTTCTTATTTTAGAGGCCTTCGCGCTGACATAAAAAATAAGAATGCTATCTACGGTAACTTTATTCCATTCAAATTATTAACTATGGATGAAGCTAGTTTCGAAAAGATAATGGGTAGCCAATTAACTGCCCTTAAGTTTGATTCCGATCTTCGAAAACTAACGGAAGAGCGTGCGGCATTGGCGGATAAGATGGCGTTTTTAGCCCCAGACTCTACTGCGGTTGCCGGATTAAGAACGGCCATGTTAAAGTATGATACCGCAATACAAGAAAAAATAACTAGCATACATAAAGAGATTAATAATAAAGATAATCCTCCAATCAAAGTAATTGGCAATGATATATCATATGATTATACTGATTTTAAATTAGATAGTAAATTATCTCCAACAGTTAAAAGTAGAAGAGAATTACGTAAAAAAATAAAATTCTTAACCAGAAGATTAGCTTGGAAAGTTAGAGCTAATGAAGATGTTAATTTATTTATAGTTGATGATACTTATGATAAAGATTATGACATTCAGGCATTCGAACAATCATTTGCTAATTTAAGTATCTTTAAGAGCGATTATACTACGGTATCACAACAAATAATATCAGTAGCTGATAAGCTAAAGCTTGAAGTATTTTGCAATACACAAGGACATATAGAAATAAGGAATCCAAAATACAATAGGATGCCAAGCTCCGTTTTCTATAAAATGTTGCAACAAAAAGATGAGACTGGTATTCAAGTTTTCCCTCAATTCTTAGAAGACTTATTCATCACTCAAATAAGTGATGTATATAAAAGAATTGAAATTCTTGAGGACCGCATTAGACTATATTGCTTTGCTCTTGGCAAAACTGATGACGGACAAGCTACACAGCTCATCAATTCTACTATAGGAGAGTCAAACGTAATTAGTGGGGGTAACTTTAGTTTCTTATCAGACACCCTTGGCTCTATAACTAAAAATGTTACTACGGTTAAATTAAAGGCCGATCCAACCTATCTTGATGGCGTAGCGCAACAATTGAATTCGCAAGCAAATTTGGCAGTTTTCGGTAGCACTGGTAGGGCTCAATTTATTCAATCAGGAGCTCCAGCATATGGTGCGTCAAATCAATTTAAAAGCTTAACTGAAATACAAAGCTTGGCCGGATCAACTGATAGATTTCAAAACATAAAAGACAGGCTAGCGTCAAGAACCGGAGAGGTATTCAATATAGAGCAAGAATTTGGCGCAACTAGCACTGATGCTATTGCTCTCAATTCAAAAAATTTGGCAGTTCTTCAGATTACTAACAAAATTGCTCAACTACTTTCTGATAGAGAGCAAGCCATTAAGTCTGCCGCCAATGCTCTCAAAAATTTAAAAGAAGGGCTTTCTCTAGATAAAAAATCTGGACAAAATAATCTATTATTTCCCAGTCTATCTAAAAGTAGTGATGTCCCTCAAATGTTTGAGCATATGATAGAGGATGAAAGCTATGATGATATTGGTGTAGGATCGTCTAAACGATATGTTCTAAAAAATAGAGACATTGTTTCATATCAGATAAATGAAACCAAACCAGTATTTACTGCAGTAAATGTTGTTGGAACTTTTGATTTGCAAAAAATGAATTTGCCTGCCGAACTAGCGGTGATAGGAACCAACGGCAACGCTATGGCATCAGCGACTGCGGTTGATTATGATTTATGGAGAATGTATGGAATATCACTCCCACAGCAAGTAGATGCTCCATTCCTTCATGATCCAGCGTCACAGCTAGCTCCATATGCAGTATCAATACTTAATAAGGCAAGGAAAGAAGTATTGCAAGGAGAAGTGTCTATAGTTGGAAATGAGTATCAGCAGCCCGGTGAAGTTGTTTATATTGAAGATAGAGACTTATTGTTTTATGTTGATTCGGTAAGTCATACTTTTAATTATGGTAAAAGTTTTTCAACATCAATGCAAATAAAATATGGGCACAATCCAGGAGAATATATTCCAACACCACTAGATGTTATTGGAAAAGTGCTTTATAAAAACAATAAGATTTTGCCAAATTTAAGTCATAAACGCCAGGGTAACGTTTTTCGTCAAGAAAACTTGGGTGCAGTAGCGGTTAATCTATTGACAACTACCGATCTTGATATATTCCTTAATCAGTTAGCGGAAACAAATAGAGCAGTTCTAGATCAGGTTATAACTCAAGCGGCAACAACATTATCATTAGCAACAAATGATTTTAAACCAATATTAGAATTACGGATATATCACAATAGCCAATCTCAATTTAATAGCGTTAATCCTACTATGGAAAGTTTTGCTAATAAAATAAATGATTATATCCTCGGCGGACCAGAATTAAGTGGCGAAAGCACTCCTCCTGGCAAGGAAAAAAATCTTAAAAGATTGATGAATTTTAAAGGCAAAAATCAGGTTGTAGTTCAGCCGGTAGATTCTAGCCCTGCCATTATCGGAGAATACAGATATCCATCAAGAAAAGCATTCTATTTAGCAAAAACGGTATTAGAGAAGAAACCCCAGGGAAAAGATGACCCTCAAGCCAAGATAGATGGCGCTCTGCACAATCATATTATAGATTTCTGGATTACGTTTGGGCCAACCAAAAAATGAACTCACCAATTTTTAAACCGACCGGCCTAGTAAGGCTTGCTACCATAGAGAAGGTGTATCCAGACACCATGACGGTTGATATTTCTTTCGCTAATAATATGGGCGATACATCATTACGCTCTAGAAAAAGTCATTTATCTAAAGCCCAGTTGCCTCTATCATACTTATCGTCTGGTGGCGGATTCATAGGAGGGCTTGTTGCGGAGGGAACTCCGGTTGCGGTAGTGCAGGCAGAAGCTGGCCACCACTATTATATTTTAGCCTTCTTGGCCAGAGACCCGGCCAGCAATAGTAAAGTAAGCCCAACTGAAATTAAAATTCCATCACTTAAGAGGGGAGATTTAACAATACAGGCTCACCCTAATGCGCCTATTAGCTTAAACTCCGAACAAATTAAAATTGGAACATATAAAGATAATGTCGTTTATAATACGGCGCAAAAATTAACAATTAATTCATTTTCCAATTCATATACAATCACTCAGGCTGGAAGAGAAATAATTGGAACTATTCTTCGCGATAAGAAACCACAAGAAAATTTCAGCACTTTTTCCAGAACTAGCGACACATCATTCAATTCCGTTCTAAAAGAAATTGGTTTGGACCCAGTAGCACAAACTACAACCTCTAGTTACGGCTCCATTGCTAGAAATCCTGCCAGAATAGAAAAAAGAGAAGTTATTTTCGAATATGAAGATCTTGCTAAAGTAAAAAGTAATGATCAAGAATTAAAAGATTATAATGGACAAACATCAGATAATGATAATGCCGTATTCATTAGCAGAAGAAATAGCAGAGCAGACACATTAAGCTTAAGCCTAACATATCCCAATCATCTTATGGAGACGATTAAAGGAACCGTAGTAGATATCTATGGAAACATTCTTGATATAAATAGAAATGTCCTTCCTATTGGTGAAGAAGACTTTTCAATAGTCAAGATAAAATCTACTACTTCGGCAGCAAATAAAAATATATATGAAGCAATAAAGCGACTTGAGCGTAGAAGCCTAGCTTATCATTTTGAAATAAATGCTAGAAAAGAGTCACAAAAATCTAGTCCTCCAAATGTATCAGATACCTCAAATTTCGCGCGAGATCGGAGTAGGTTCTTTATTGATATTGATAAGGAGGGCCAGTTCAAGCTAAATGTTCCCGCATCAAGTAGTACTGGAAATATTCCACTACATACTAGATACGAAAATTATTCTACTGTATTTGCAGATAAAATAAAAGGTGCAGATGAGGCCATATTTAATACCGAATACAAAGATATTCTAATTGAAAAATATATAGAAAACGATTCTATTAAGCTAGTTGATAAGGATAAGGGAAAAGCTGCTCCAGTAGATAGATTCTCGGATCCTAAATCTCCTGTTTATATTGGACATGGAACTGTCTATCATGACATAGCCAAAGTAATACGACACTCAAGCGGAGTTCAATTCTATAATCCAGGAGAATATTCTACAACAACACTATTGGATGGCGGATTCATTGATCCGGTAGCAGATATTGTAAGCAAAGAAATTATAGTATCTGGTCCAGATGCTAATGCTGGCGGAAGAAGTGGTAGTATGAATTTTGACGGATCTCTTGAGCTTAATATAGGGGCTAACGAAGTAGATAGTCAATCTCTTTGGTTAGATACTGAAGGCGGAGTAGTTGCAAGTATTGGCCAAGATAAGAATGAAATTAGCGTAGCGGCTAGTTTGGATGGCAATGTGTTTCTTGAGCTAGGAAATTCCGACATCAATACCGATAACCATGGACCTAAAGTATTCGATCTTAAGGTTGCTGACGGCGCAGGAAATATGACCGTATTTAGAGTAGATAAGAGCGGAGTTTCTGTGACCACCCAAGCAAGATATGTCGTTTATAGCACTGGAGATATGATGTTTAGAAGTGCCGCCAGAATTACGATGGATGCAGAAAATATAATACTTAATGGCAGAAGCGTTATTAAGGATTCAAGTAAGGGTGCGTTTAAATAGTATTTTTTTAGGATATATAATAGTAGAATGCTCGGCGATAAAATTTGCTCTAAATGTAATGAAAAAAAAGATATTGGCTCCTTTAAATTGAGGACTGATACTGGAAAACATTGCGCAATATGTAACGTCTGTGTGGCCTCTCATAAAAGAGAGTGGTATTTACAAAAAAACAATATAAATTTGCAAAAATCGTGCCAAAAATGTAACGCTATAATTATTATTAAAAATGGAAATACTAAATTTTGCAATAATTGTAGAAAAGAAAAAGATTTAAAATCTAAAAATAAATGGATATTAAATAATTTAGAAAAAAGAAAAAAAATAAGTTTAAATTGGTATTATAATAATAAAGAAGACGCATTAAATTATGGTTTGGAATATAGAAAAGAAAATAATATAAAAGAAAAAATAAGATCTCTAAAATATAGAGGTAATAATAAAGAAGAAATAAAAAAACGAAGAAGAGAAAAAGCAAAATTAAATAGAAAAGAAAACTTATCTTTTAAATTGCGAGAAAATTTTTCAAGAAGCATTAGGCGTGCTCTAAAATCTAAAGGCAATTATAAGAAAAATTCTTTTCTTAAAAATTTAAACTATTCAATAAATGATCTTAAATTACATATAGAAAATCAATTTGAATTTTGGATGAATAAAAATAATTATGGTATTTATAACTCTAAAACCTGGAATGATAATGACCCTAATACCTGGGCCTGGCAAATAGATCATATAATTCCTCACTCAACTTTCCACTATGAAGATATGGAATGCGAAGAATTCCAAAAATGTTGGGATCTTTCTAATTTACGGCCGTACTCCGCTAAACAAAATTATTTAGATGGTAATAGAAGATAATGCCCTGCATACCTCTTGATTCAGATGCATTCGAGCCAGGATCTATACCAGGATTTAGTCTTGGATCTGTTAATCTTCCAACATTAGAAATTCCTTTTCCAGATCTTCCACTGGATAATCTTCAGGATTTATTTGATTCTCTTGGAATGATGCTTCCTCCAGGCCTAATGAAGCCAGCATTTCATACTGATGTTTTAAATGATGTTATGGCCGGTATAATGAGCTTATTGGAAAAATTCTTTCCATTTTTAATGCTCTATAAATTTTTCTTACCAGTTCTAAATCTAATTCTTTGTATAATAGAAGTTCTTTGTTCTATTCCAAATCCATTTAAGTTAATAAGAACTCTGCGAAGACTTTTCAGAGTTTGTATTCCAGAATTTTTGGCCCTATTCCCATTCTTTGCATTACTCTTAATGATTATTGCTTTGATATTGCTTATTATAGCGCTGATAGAATATATTATAAATAGATTAATTCAAATCATAGAGACAATAATAAGAAATCTTGTATTGCTATCTAAAGCAGCTACGGCACTTAATAATGATAGCATCATAGCTATCGTTAAAAAAATTGGCGATTTGCTTTGCTTACTACAAAACTTATTTATTTTATTTGCGGTGTTTAATACTATACTTCAAATCATTAAAGGATTAGCAAGTCTTTCTTTTAGAATACCTCCTTGCGATAGCGGTGATGGTAGTGCTGATGGTTGCTGTACGCCAGAAGTATGCCCGCAATTTATCAGAGACAATACAACAATTGTAAATACTAGTGGATATCTTCAATATTTAAGCGCCGTAGGCCTTGACGGCGGATTGCCGTTTCCATTCTTCTCTAGTGTTAGAGAGGAAAGTTGGCAGTTTTATGATTCTACGCTTGGACAAAGCCAAAAATTTATAAACATAACTAGCGCATGGGATCTTCCCGTAGAGGCCGCAGGAACAGTATTTTTTCCAGCAGGAACAAATTATACAGAACAAACAAATTATACTGGAGCACCTTACTATATAAATTTTGAAGTTTTTTATACCCCAGCATCTTTTGGTAGAGTTGGAGTGGCAAGATATGTTAAGATAAAAAATGTAATAGTAAAGGCGCCTCCAACAGCAGGATTACTTGATTATAGCAACACTTATGTTGCTCCAACTAATGGAACATTAAATCTTATTGGTGGAGTTATCACCGAACTTGATGATACTCCAATAATTAATCCTGATGATGGTTTTCCATATACTATAAATAAATTTCTTCATAATCCAACATTTAATTCTGCAACCCTTCCAGTCTTTGATGATGCATTATATTTTACAAATATAACATATACATTTACAATAAATCATCCAGTATTAGTTTCGCACAGCTTAATTACTTTAGGATGTGTTCCTGAAGTTGCCGCTGAACGTGATTGGTTGGCTGCGACTATTGGGGATAGATTTAATGCAAATGGAGCAAAGCTTGCTGGAATAGTCGCATTGCTTCCGGACATGGCGGCATCACAACAATGTATAACTGATGCAATTATTACTTATAGAAAGAAAATATCTACGGCAAGTACGCTAAAATTTAAAGAAGACATATTAACATGCTTAAGTAGCCTTCGTTCAAGCGCAGCAGATGCCTTGGTTGCTACTGTGTCAGCCGGATATGATCCCTATAAGAGTGATTTTTCAGCACTACCAGAGATTCAATTCACTACCTCAAGCGTTGATGTATCCGTTTCTCTTAACGATTCGTCTGGAACATCAATGTCCGTAAATCTTCCGCCTGATATTGCTGCCACCATAGCCTCAAAAATATCCGCTACTATTACATTTGGCGAAATAAGTGAGTTCGTATATGATGGTTCACAATATTTTATTGCCAAAATAACTAGTAATGAGTCTGGTAATGGAGAGGTTCAAGTTTCTTATGAAAATAGTGTCATTGGAATTCTCAATAATGCAACCGATCTAGCATTAACTCCGTCTCTTTCATTGAAGAGCTTGGCCTATACATTCGTCAAATCACAACTCCTTCAGGGTGGTGAGGGATCGCCAAGACGCCCCGATACAGATGTTGGCAGAGGAGCATAGTTTATGGCTACGTCCCAGCAAGAGTCCCATAAAGATAACCAAGACATTTTTGATCTTAAAATGGAGAAGCTAGTATCTTCACTACTAGATCCGATTGATGCTATACGTAGCCAGACTAAAGGCGATGGCTTCCTTGAGTCTAGAGTAAATGCTTTTTATAGAATGATTGGCTTTCCAGTAGTTAAAAATAATTTCGAATATTTTAGTCCAGGTTACGATGTAAATCTAAATATGGATACTGTTGGAACCACTGATAATAAAACAATAGCTCAAGGAGTTGTAGGTAATAAGAACTTTGTCTCACAACAATTAAATCCACGAGAAGCAGTTTTTAAAACTTATTCGAAATTATTTTCTGAAGGAGGATTCAATTCTAAAGCGGTAGCATTAGGATCTCTTTATATTAGATCTTTCGAAAATCAATTTGGAAAAACCGATCCGTTAGATTTTGATAAATCACAAGTTCAAACCATAAATGATAGAATAAATGAGCTATCAAAATTTTATAGCGTAAGTTCTGATAAAACAGCTTTATTTGGCGCTCTAAAAACAAGTGGATTATTATCCTCAACTCATCCATTAAAGCCATTTGTGGTGGATCCCAGAATAGTTGTTTATCCTGATACAAATATTATTGCTGCTCCATTTTTAGTCGATTTTTCTCAATTAGCTTGTTTTGCCCAGTCATCATATAAAAGACCTTATATTGAAAGAGTTATAAGCGTTCGCCTTAACAATAAGAATACAGTAAAAAGCAGCGTTAATATAAATCAGATTATTGAGGACATTAAAAAAGATAAAAATGTTACTGATGCCACCCTATTAAAAATAGCTCATAATCCAGAAAAAGAATTACAAACATCGGATGCTGCCGTTTTCAATAATTATTTTAAAATTATGAGGGCACTAATAAATACTTTAGTTAAAAGTATTAAAGAAGTAATTGATACTCGAAAAACTATAAATTTCCAGCCTATACCAGATCCTATTCAGGGAATGGAGGGAACAGTTCGTATTCAAGGAGTAGAAAGAGATAACAATAATCAAGAGTTAGAGCGTAACATATTGGATTTATTCTCAAAATCATCATTAGATGACTTTGCTTTTGCTTCTGATTTTGGTAAATCAGAAAAGATAGATGAGGGAAGCTTTGTGTTTTCCAATATTGATGATATTGTTTTTTCTGCAGATAAGGTAACTGAAACATCCGTTAAGGACCAATTAGACGAATTAAATGCTCTTCGTAAGAATGCGTGCAATGATGCGGTAACATCATTACAAAACATAGAATATATAATGGGAGAGTTTAGCGGTCTCGGATTAATAGACATTGTGGCCATTCAATCTGCGCTATGGCTAATGGACCGCGATAAGCTGGCCGGCCTAATAGACGCGAGGGCCTACGATAGATTACTAAAACATAGACCAAATCTAAATGTTACGGGTATTTCTAGGTCAGAAGACGTTATAGAATCACTTAAAGAGTTTGAGTCTAAACTAAAAGACGTTTATTCTCTAATACAGCTATATTTCAATCAATTATACAATGGTAAGGCATTTACGTCATCCTAGGCAGGATATCGATTTTATTGCATTACCGTGAGGTTTAGGTTGAGTAAAAGTATGCGAATATGTAGAAAATGTCTTACGAATCGCAGTATTGCTGATTTTTCAGTCGTCAAAAAAGTAAGCGATACAAAAATATACCATAGGCATACGTGTAAATTATGCCAAAAGCAATATTTTGATATATACAATAAAAAATATTATGAAATTAAAAAAGAAAAAATAATTTCTCAATCTACTGAACGATATTTGGCCATTAAAGATAGTGAATCATATAAAATTAGTCGTAAAAATTATCAAATAGAGTATGCAAAAAATAATCAAGATAAAATAATTAAAAATCGTAAAAAACAATCTAAAAATAGATATAAATCCCATAATTATAGGTTACATTCAAATATATCAAGAGCAGTAAGGGCTCATTTATTTTTTACCGGTAATTTCAAAAATAAAAAAAGTATTCTTTCATATTTAGATTATTCAATAAATGAATTAAAACTATATATTGAAAATAAATTTGAATATTGGATGAATTGGAGTAATTATGGTAATTATAGCAAAAATTGGAATGATGACGACGTTTCTACTTGGACTTGGAATATCGATCATATTATACCGCAGTCACTTTTACCATATGATAGTATGGCTAACGAAAATTTCAAAAAATGCTGGGAACTGAAAAATTTAAGACCATATTCATCAAAAAAGAATTTGCAAGACGGAAATCGTAGAGGCAAATTAAATGTCATTTGACCTAAAAATCGTGGCTGGAGATCTTAAGATCGAGAACGGTAACTTGGCCACTTTACGTGGAAAAGACAAGTTAGCACAGGATCTTGTTAAGATTGCCACCACAGAGCTTGGCGCTAACCCACTGCATTCCTGGTATGGGTCTATGGTATCATCAAGCCTAATAGGAAGCCCTTTACCAAGAGAAATAACCGATAATGTAGCCCAATCACAATTACAAAATGCAATAGATATATTAAAAGAGCTACAAACGTTACAAGCATCTACGGGTCAAAAAATGACGGCAGATGAACAAATTTCATATATTCAAGGGATCTCCATACAAAGAAGTGACCAGGACATGAGAGTATTAAAAGTTTTCATAAAAGTCTTGACAAAAGCTTTTGGAACCGTAAATGTTTCTTTTAATCCACAATAAGGACCAATGGCTATTAAATCTCTTAATGAAATCGTACTAGAGCTTATAGAATACTATAAGGCTTCTCAGCCTGATTTGGATACCAAAGATGGTACTGTTGCCCGAGATCTATTCATAGATGCTCCAGGCAGTCAAATAGCCCTTCTTCATGATGAAGTTGCGGCAATTTCAAATCTTCAATCATTACGATTAGTTTCGGGATCTGATTTAGAGAAATTAGGGCAGAATCTTGGAGCCACCAAAAAAACTGCATCATCATCTACTGGTATAGCCTTATTGACATTTAGTTCTCTTCCGGCCAATGTAGCAGTTAATTCGGGCGATTCTATTTCCGCTCAAAATGGATCTAACTTTGTTGTTACAAATGGATTCAGCGTTGATTCATCTAAAAGCAATTACTATCGCTCAATAGCTACTAAATATCAAAATGACCTAAACTTTTTAAATATTACAGACCCATTTGCGGTAGAGGTATCGGTTAGGGCCAGTGTTCCAGGAGCGCAGGGAAATATATCAAAATACAGTCTAGTTAGAACTTCAATCCCAGGAGTATCTAATGTAACTAATGTATTCGCTTTTCAAGGCGGAGCAAATCAAGAAGATGATACGTCATATAGAAACAGAGTGTTGGCTATATTTAGCGGATCCAATATAGGAACAGCTCTTGGATATAAAAATACAGCGCTAACTAATTCGGCAGTGCAGGATGCTTTAGTTATTAGTCCTGGCGATGTTCTCATGACGCGTGACGGAACAATAGTAAAAACTGCTGAAGACGAAACCAAAAGCATAGTGTCTGAAGGAACTGGCGGCAAAGTAGATGTTGTTGTCCTTGGAAGCAATACTAATGAAAATATTGATACCTTTATTTATAGAGATAAAAGTAATAGTAATGATCCTACAAATACTGCTAATGATGTTGTTTTAGGTCAAATTACTGGTGACGAAAACAAAACTATAACTCGTAAGAGAATAGACAATATTGCTGCTGGCATTGTGCCTTCTCAACCAATAAAAGATCTTTTAGAAGTAACCGGATCGTTAAGCGGTGGAAATTTTATTCCAAAATCAGTAGATTCATTGGGTCGTGTTACTGGTAACTATGATCTTGTAAAAGATACTGGTGCTTATGCCGGAAGCAATTGGGCTAGAGATACATTTGTCTGGGTAAGTGATAGGGTATCTGATTTTCAAGAAGATATTATCAAAGCTCAATTTAATGGTCAGGACGCGGCTACATTCACCGATGTAATTGAAATACCAACCATACAGCAAAATGTTCCAGTCAATAATGAAAATAGCACAGTATTAAACTCTGACAGGTCAATAGTTCAATTACTACATACTCCTTGTAGTAACGTTAGCAGGGTTCTTAATTCAAATACTGGAGAGCGTTATACGGTAACCAATCAGAATCTTGACAACGGAACGCCATTCAATAATTCTGGAAGAATACAGATTAGCGGAAATACTCTACCATCAGCAAGCGATATACTTCAGGTAGATTATACTTGGATTATTGATTATGATGCGTTTAGCGATTATGATGGTAAGCTACTTACCAACAATCCCAGAAGCAGTGTAGATAGCATTGACTGGGGGCTATCTAATTCCGTTAGAACAGAAAAAGTTCTATTTAGACTAAATGCTGATAACACATTTTATACTGGAAGCTCATCTCTACCAATATCTTCGGTAATATCTGCTAACACCTACAATGTAATTGTTGGCACGGTGGAAGCCAGCACAGTAATAAATTTCTCTGATCGTCTTGCTATAAGCCTATCGGCAATAGATGCTCAAATAGATAGTGTATCCGGTATTAAATTAACTAATACTGAAAAAGAATTATATTCAACAGCATCTTCTGATGGGCTATTTCTAAATAATAGAGTCGCAGTTGGTATTGATATAAAATATAATGTAAGTATTATTCTTCCTACTGATACAGAAGCGATCATAGGTGATAATGTTATTATAATATATAACTCTATTGATGTATTTAATGTGACAAATTCCAATGGAAGTTTTATCTCTGGTGATATGACTGTTCCATCAGGAAATATTACTGGAACTCCATCTCAAATAAATCTTCTTGTGACTTATGTTTCATCATCGCAAGATTTATTGGCATTCAGTGTAACTAACCTACCAATTAGCAGAGACGGTAATGGATTTGTTTTAGGAACAAATACTGGAAGTAAAAATACCGTAATCTCAAATTGTATAAGCAGGCAGAACCAAACTGTTCAAAAGGATGTATCTAATAATTTTTATGTAACATTAAGTCTATTATCGACGCAGTATTCTCTAACCGCCGCTAATGTCATTACCGTAATGAATATAGTTTCTGGTAAAGAATACTGGAATAGTGATGGTTACGGAACCGTCAGTGTCGATGGAAGCAGTAACTACGTTTTAACCTTCTCTGGGCTCAATGGTCCAGCCGTTGGAGATCAGGTTATTGTCGTTTATAAGGCAACTGATATTTCTCGCGGACAACCATTTACATTTTCAAATGAAGTTATAAAATATAACTTACATCCATTAAGCTATAATTTTTCTACAAACAACCTATACTGCCCACTAAATAATTTTACAAGCGCAACTGGGCTAAAGTTTGAAATAATAGATCCTACTACTGGATTGGTTATTTCATCAGCCACAGATGGTTATATCTCTAGCGTTAGTTCTGAAAGCATTACCTTTGATAGTATCAGTATAAACTTTTCCACAATATCACAGATAAAATCAAAGCAGATAATAATATCTAATGCTGCCAACATAAACAATAATGGCACATTTAATATTATTCAATATGTTAATTCTAACAGCATTATTATAAGTCCGCTAACCAGCTATGTATCCAACAATCAAATAAGCGTAATTAGATTACTAGACAATAAAGACTTATGGATGCCTAGCACATCTAGTATGTCATCAAATACGCTCAATTTGGTTAGCTCAACCAATGCTATAGCCGGAGATAATGTTCTCGTTATTGTATTTGGAAATAAAACATTAAGACAATCTCCAACTAGACTAGCTATAACTCTAACCGATCAGCTTACTAATAGCGGCATTCTTACTGCCACCGGTACAACAACTACAAAAGTTTCTAACATTATATTTACCGCCACCCAAAATGGATTAAAGCAAAACCTGCTAGAGGCGATGAAAACATTTTTGGGAGCAGCATCTACATCAGTAATAGGTTCTGATAAATCTGTAGTTAGAGTTTTAAAGGTAGAAAAAGTATTAACTACTACTGACGATCAAGTATTATCATCAGCCATTACATATGACGTAGCTGGAACTGAAATTTATAATGACCTACTATATTCAAACATTATGAATATAAACTCTTCGTTATCAAAAATGGATTTTATTTTACCATCTACGGTCGCAAACGTTGCTTCGGCCCCAATAATAGGAGATAAGTTAAGAGTTAGTTTTGTGTATGCTACTGATGGTGATTCTGAAAATATATATTTTACAAGAAATGGTACGCTATATACTAATAAGAAATTTGCTTTATTGAATAAACTATATGTATCCAGCGGATTTAATTCTTCTCAATCTGCTAGATTTACAATTTCATTTTTTACTCAACCAACAACCGGATCAAGATATAGAGCATTTTATGATTATCTTGCGCCAAAGCAAAATGAGAGAATTTTGATTAGAAGCAATTTTAACCAAGTCATTGCTGATACCACATTTGCAATAGAGTCTTCTAGACCAATAAATGCCGATGTACTGGTTAGAGAGGCTAAAGAGGTTCTAGTTAATGCTACGCTAAATATAGTTATCAAAACAGAATTCAATAGCTCTGCTGCAATAGTTAAACAAAATACAAAAGATAGAATAACAAGCGCAATCAATACTGGAACATTGGGAGATGTAATAAATGCTTCTGACCTAGCAGTGGCAGCACAAGGAGTTGATGGTGTTGATCGGGCTCGTATTATTTATTTCAATAAAAATGGAGTAGTTGGGCAGAAGCTATCTCTTGTTGCTGAAGCGGATCAGTTCTTTTCTGCAAATGATATTATTGTAAATCAGGAATCTCGTTAATATGGCAAATTTAAGATTATTATCATTTACAGTAACTGATAGCACTCATTTATCTGCAAAGTTCAGCTCATCGTTGAGCCCATTAATAGGGATTGATAATGTTTCAATTACTTCTGAAACTAATGGCGTTCTTGCACCAACTATTCTTGAAATAGATATTGTCGATAATGTTTTAAACATTATTACACAACCAATAGTATCTCAAGCAACATATGTAATAAACTTTAAAAGTACTGATACGGTTATTTTTAAATCACTAAATGGTGATGCCGTAATTTTAAATGATGGTGCTACGAATAAACATTATTTCGTAGGGCCACTTGAAGCAAGCAACCCCATTAAAGACGCTTTATTAGGTTTTTTATCAAAGAATGTATATGATTTAGAGTCACCATCGATTTTATCAACATATATTGACGGACTATCATTATCATTATCAAAAGCACTATATAGTATAGGCCAAACAAAAAACGATAATTACTTATCATTCACGGTAACTGATGAATTAAAAACCAGAGGAACAAGTGCGCACGACAGGTTAAATCAAGAGGGAGCATATGAGATAAGTCGCGTTGCCCTAACTCCAACGAATGCTCCCTTAACGGAAACCATTAATGAAAGTGAATTTCCAGATTTTCCACGGTCATTGTTAAGTGCCAATATGGTCGAAACACTTACTTTAAGTAATTCCGATTCTATAGGAAGTTTCAATTTAAAAACGCTTACCATAAATGCAAAAAAGTTTCCAGTAACTATACTTAATAGCGTTACGATAATTTATAATTCAATATTACCTGCGTTTTCATATGATAAAACTATTTATGGATACCAAGTCCAAAATTCTAAATATGATCCTAGCTATGCATTTACATATGTTTCGCTAGGAGAAAACCAATTTAGATTAAGCGATAAGGTATTATCAAATACATCATTCTCTTTAGAGAATATAGCATCTATAACTATAGATTATCAGTATAAAGATCAGGGCAAGGTAATCGATCCAGCAACTATTATAGCTAATGCCGTTCTTCCTTCTGGAAGAGAAGTGCTGCCAGCAATAGAAAATGTATTTAATCTAAAGCACGCTCCGATCGTAAGCGCCAATAATATAAATGGAAAAGTTGGTAATATATCCTTCTCTGACCCAAATGCTTTTCCCGGAAGCAATACTGCTCACCCAGCGTTTGTTTATGAAATACCTTTTAGACTAGAATCGTTACCATCACGAGTTGGAGAATATTCGGTAGATTACTCTACTGGAACAGTATATGTGTTTGGTGAAGACAATAATAGATCTGGAACGGGCGCCTACCCTCCACTTGCAATATATTATTATCGATATCCCTTTCAATCAGAAATAGACTATGTATATGATGATTCCGCGTCAGATATCGTAGCTCTACCTTTAGGTAACTTAACCGGATCGCCAGCCGCTATTACATATAGTTTTGATAAAGTTCTAGTTAAAGATGTAGATTATTTTGCAGAAGTCCATAAGGAAGAGTTATCGGAAAGAATTGAAAATAGACTAGAGGCGCTAAATGTAATTAGGCCATTAAACTTTCCAATAACTAATGTATTTAGAATTTTTAATGAAACTAGCGGCGAAGTTTATAATGTATCGCGATGGAATCAAAGCAAAGTATTTTTTACATACCAAACACCCCCAAAAATTACTGATTTAACTAGAGAGCGTGTGTCATTTGATGATGTTCCAAATGAAACTCTTTTCGTTAGCACAACCACTACTCTTTCTGTAACTAAAAAACTATTTAAAATATTCCTTCTCAACAATAACATTATTGCTGCGTCTGAAGATGGTATAGCTCACTCTCAAAATAAAAGCATAACATTTTCTGATACTGTCACGTTCTCTTCCGAGTTTTATTATGATATCGGACTTACTGAAAGTCAAAATAATTCCAAACTAACTCAAATTGGAGAATATCAAGTAGATTATAAAAATGGCGTGATTTGGGTTGTGGTTGCTACAGACCAGGATCTATCAATAGGAACCGTATTTTATAAAAGAGGATACGTTAAAACGCAGCATCCACATATCATAACAATATCTGATATGTATTATAAGCTAAACTCTTTGGCTGATAAGGTAAGATCATTTGAATATACTTCATTCACTGATTCTCTTATTCTTCCATCAGTATTTGATACTACTGCTGAAAACTTCTTAGGTGGTGTCGCAACTCTTCCATATCAAATATATAATGGAAATATTGGAGTATTTGAATCGGCAACCTTCATACCTGGTGTAACTGACTATGTCAAATATGTAAGAGGATTATTCGAAAGGGAAGACCTTTTAAATAATGTTAGTCCAATTAATTTTGCTACATCTGCCACTGTAAATGGAAAAACAATAAGTGTCTCTACCAAACAATATCGCGAGTATCAATCAGTTCAGCTTTCTGGTCTAAATCATATTATTGTTACTAATACTAATCTTCCATATATTTCTCCAAATATAAGCGTAACTGTTAGTGTTACTAGACTATCTGATAGTGCTCAACTTTGGGATGGTTCAGGTATTGTTGTTGCCGGCTCTCCTTTAACGCTAACCCTATCTGGCGTAAATACTCCAGTTACGGGCGATGCAGTATTGGTTACATACTCATTTACGATAGCTGATTTATCAAGAATAGTCGTCGATTATAGTCGAGGAGACTATCTAATAGATTACAGCTATCTTGCCGATGAGATAATTTTAAGCTATGAGCATGGAGACAATATATTAGATTTCTCTAAATCTACAACGGTAGAGCCCGGAAATAAATATTACGTAACCTATAAGGCCGGAGCATTGCGTGATGCCTTGCTTAAAAATTTCGGAACACTTATCGATATCCCTATTTTAAATAATCTAAATATAGACTTCTCGCGTGAGAGGTATCGCGATGCTCTTGTTGCGGCAATGCAGTCATTTACTCAGGGCCCAACGGTAAGCTCTTTGCGAAACATAGTCCAGAGCATTACTCATGTTCCGCCAGAAATAATAGAGGCCGCATTCACAAATTGGTCACTTGGAAGCAGCCTTCTTTCTAGACAAAAAGTAAAGACAACTGGTGAGCTCGAAATACTTCCAGCAAAACATGGCAATGGCATTCTAGTATCTAATCCAGATCAGACGGTTAGTTTTCCAGTAATTTCCAACCTTAAAATTGAAGAGGGAACAATGGAAATGTGGGTTGTTCCACAGTGGAATGGGATAGATAATCAGGCAGATTTATCTTTTGAAATTACAAAAGCAGGTCGATCAATTCATGATCGTGAAGTTTTTATTGGACCAGGTGAGAATCATCCAAAATCTATTAATGGTGTATTTACAATAAATAATTTGAATAACGATTTGTTAGGGTTGCCAAATAAAAATAAGGATGGAATATATATCTATATAGTTCCAGATAGCACCAGAATATTTAATAGATGGTGCGTTGATATTGTTGATGTTGTTGATGGATATACGGATGGATATTCTGATGGCTATGATGGATATTCTGATGGCTATAGAGATGGATACGTAGCGTCGTCACATATCATCAAAATAACTACAAATGGTTCATTTTATGATATCAAAAAAACATCTGACTCAATAACCTCAAATGGTAAATTAAGAAGTGGAAATAATAAAATAACTTATAGCATAGTAGATGCGGCTTCGACTCATGAAGGCATTACTTTAACGGCAGATTATGAGCATTATTTATTTGATTTTGGGAGTCAGAGGCAATAAATATAAATAATGCCTTAACTCAAGCGGATGTTTTGGAATTAGCAAGATTACTATTATTAGCAGATGATAATAATTTATTATTAGACAATAGTGATTCGTTATGTATTTAGAATGGGATATTAGATATGTCAAAAAAAACGGTACAAACTGTGCTTGATGGTGTTCGTGGGGCCGGCGGAGGAGCGACAGTCGCAGATGACATAGCATCGAGCACTGGCATCAACATTGACCGCGTGGTTGGCATCAAGGGCGTGCGCGTCGAGACTAACGACTCGCTTGCCACCGGAGAGGTCTGGAAGAAGCGCGGATCCAAGCTGCGTGCAGGCAAGGCCGTAATGCCGGGCCACTACGACGTCGAGGACTACGGTGCGGTAGCTGACTGGAACGGCACGACGGGGACGGACAACCTCGCAGCTTTCAATGCTGCGCTCGCGGCGATGAAAGCCGATAGCAACCGGGTCACGAAGCTCGTTGCGAACGGGCACTTCTACCTTTCCGGCCCGCTCGACGTCAGGCAAACTATCGTCTTAGAGGGATCGGGCAAGTCGAATCCGGAGCTCGTGTCGTACCGCACGTCGCCGGGAACGATGCTCGTGTTCCCCGCCGACGTTGACGGCGTGCATCTCTGGCACGATCCGGCGTTCGACCCACGCGCGGACCACTCCGTGTTGCGGAATATGACCCTATTCTGCATGGCAGCAGGCACAGTCTCGGGCAACGGGCTTTCGGTGCACGTGCAGTGCACCGTGGAGAGCGTAGACATTCAAGGCTTTGGCGGGCACGGCCTAGTCGGTGACACATCGGCCGCCGGAAACATTGACTCGTCGGTGTTCTCGAACATCAACATCGGGCAATGCAAGGGCGATGGCTGTCGCATGTACGGCGGCGACTCGAACGCGAGCGCTCTCATCGGCATCAACTCTTCGTTCAACACCGGCTACGGATTCTATGATGAGTCGTTTGGCAACACGTATGTAGCGTGCACGGCGCAGGGGAACGCAATCAGCAACTACCGCACGGCGCAGGACTCCAACCGATCCAACTTCATTGGCTGCTACTGTGAGGAAGGTCCGCTGAACCATATGCTCGGTCAGGCTACGATCATCGGCGGCACCTTCAATGCGGGGATGCTCACGACAGACTCGACAGCTTTCCTACTTTCGCACGGCGCGGCCTCGAACGCTCCACTCCGGTACATAGCCGATCGAGGCACGCGCAAGGTTGAGGGCGCTATCGGGGCTCTAGGTACCGACATGGCGACGTTCTCGTTTGCGTCGTACGACGACGCAGGTAGCAACGTCCAGAACAGGCACTCACTTAACTATCATGAGACTACCAAATCGTTCGTTCTACAGAACAACGGCATTTACGATCGGGTACTGACGTTTCTCACAAGTCAAGCGTGCCCGCGGCAGCCGGTGCCTTGGGCCGAAAATGGTATCATGCTTGGCCGCTCGGACAGTTCAAACGCGGCGATCATCTTCACGTCTGAGACGTCACCGAAAACGACGAAGTACAGCGGCGCTGATCTCACGTACGAACGTGGCGACGTTGTGTGGCAAGCTCAACCCGTCTCTGGCGGAGAGCTCGGTCAGCGGTGCCTCACGTCTGGCACAATGGGGACGCTCAACGGGGGGGCGACGGTGGGCGCGGCGACGAGTGGTAGTGCGAGCATCACCGTAAGTGATTATTCGGATATGGTCGTCGGGCAGTACATCGCTATTGCTGGCGTCACCGGCACCAAGAAGATCATCGCGCAACCGGGCGGCTCCGGCACCACGGAGTTCACGCTCGACTCGGTGTGTGACGCAACAGTCGCGGCAGGGGCCGTATCCTTCGCCGCGGCGGCATTCGAGAGCTTCTCTCCGCTCGGCGGCCTCACGGCGCACGGCGATTTCGGTATCGACACGGTGGCCGCGGCCGGCGCAATCCGCATCGGCACGGGGGCTGTGACTCGATCACAGCTAGTATGTAACTTCGACGGCACAGATCGCGCCCTGCTTACAACAGACGGTGGCGGATCGTCGTGGACGTTCGGCACTTCGCTCTCTCTGTTCGGTGCAATCCAGGCATATCAGCTCAATTACGACGCCTTCACTAAGCACGTTTTCTCGCTCAACGGGACGAGCGCATTTCAGGTAACGCCTGACGGGCTCCAGATTGGAGCGGGCGCGGCAGATCTCGGCGGCGGAGGCGGCGTCATCGGCATTGACAACGCGGGAACGGTCCCGACGGCGAACCCGACGGCGGGCGGGGTGCTATATGTTGAGGCTGGAGCGCTCAAGTATCGCGGTTCGAGCGGCACGGTTACCACCATAGCGCCGGCATGATGAGTGGAGGTGAGAGATGACGCTCGACACGCTCCAGCAATAATAACTATTAGACATAAACCCGCATTATATTGTAATTAATTATGAAAAATAGATTTTCTTTATTTAGAGACGCTTCCGGCTATTTGAACTATAAAATAACCGATAATAAGGGCAACATTTATGTTGTAAGCGCAGACGTATCATCTTGGAAGGCTGGGCAACAGCATCACGTAGCCACGAGCTGGGTCTTAAACTCATTGACCAAGCAAGATGAGATGCACCTATTTATAGATGGAGTTGAGGTTCCTAATGTAATTAAATATGGTGGGCAAGTATCTGAATTGCTTCATCAAAAATTTAGAACAATTTCAACTGAAGATATTATAGGCCAAATATTAAAAAGCATAGTTGGATCAACAGATTTGGTTACTAGTGCCGGTATTTTTACCGTGACATCTTCTCTAAATTTTACTGATCTAGGAATTAATATAGGCGACACAATCTATATAGATGAGGTTGATTTTAATACTTCTGGATACTCAATAACTAATGTTAATGGCAATACATTAACGCTGGCATCTGCAATGCCAGTGTCTGCAACTAATTGCAAATTTTCTATAAATAAAACTTCATTCTCCGTTACTACGCAAATTAATTTATTTAAAAATATAGCCGTTTCAGTAATCCATACTACAATAGAGGATATTGATTTGGTCACAACCGCATTAAGTAATGTGGTTTCTTCTGTTGGCCATAACTTTCAAACGGCAGGCGTTGTCGTTGGGGATTTGATTAAAATAAATCAAGTTGGATTCGCATCGTATTATATTGTCGCTGGTGTATCTGGCAATACGCTTACACTATCAGATGTTATGCCTCTAACAACATCTGGAACATCTTTTTATATCTATTCTACCGATGAGACCGAACTACCTGGGCAACGTGCTCTATTTCCGTCTTATGAAATAACTAGAGACGGTTATTATGGTAATGTTCTTACCATTAAGGCCGGCGCTACAAAAAATGATATCGCCTTAATTAGAACTCTAGGCCTTAATCATGGTAGAGTCAAAAATAAATACTATCTTTGGGGTAATACTTCAAATATATTAAATACCAGGCTTCCATCTCCAATAACCTTGGAAGATGTGAAAATATACCATACTCTTTTAGATACCACGGTTGTTGGCCCAACCAACTCAACCCTATCTTTAGGCGTATTTACCTCAAATAATATATTGACTGATCAACCATCTCTCAGTGATAATGGAAGAACTCTTTCCGTAACAATAAGTGGTGACAATATCGATTATTCAAGCAGCGTATCAGTAGATATCGTTGGAACAATTAATGGCGTGGCTGCTGCTACGGAGACCTTAACGTTCTCGGAGAACGGAACCAAATATACTGCTGGCAAAGTATCTTTAACTGATTATATAGTTGTAACATGTAAGCCAGTCAATACTGCCAGAGGATGTTGCACTGTTAAGATTTCTGAAAAAGAAACTATAACTACGCAAGAGAATAGCTTATTGGTTCCAGTAATTAGATACAGCTATCAGATGCTAGTTGGAAATACTTTGGCAGGAACATCTGGGGCTAATACAGTCCAAGACTTAACTAATCAATTCTCTAAAGAGAATATTGGAAATTATTTAATAATATATTCTCCAGCTCCAGTTGCTGGCCAATACTTAATAAGTGCAGTATCAGATGACCTAACATCAATCACTATATCTAGTGATTTGGCAGGAACATTTACTGACGGCAACTATGAAATACTTAATGTAAGCGAAGCGCGTAGCGGATTACAAAATGGAAAATTTACTTTTGAACAGTCATTATTTCCTGGTATTCCATATTTATTAAAACAAGGCCTTTACGAGCTTGATTATCATACCGGGCTATCTATACCAATAGAAACTGGAAATCTTCGAGGATTTATTGGATCTGATCTTGATGGTAGTCATCAGTCAAAAGCAATAATAGATGATTTCGTTGTTTTAGACACTAAATTGTCTGACACAAGAATCGGAGAAACTCTAGCCTCTAATGCTGATGGCGTAACCAAACACTACAATTCTTTGAAAGCAATTAAACCAAATTCAAATACACTTATGTTATTAGATTTTGATACGACTACGCTAACAAACAATACGGATGTGTATCTGACCGCAACAAAAGGATTTATACAGTCGGCGTCTTGTGTAAATAGTAATTTTAATAAAAGCATATCATTTACTGATCGCCCATTACTTATAGATAATACTGGCATCTTAAATACAAAAACAGAGGGAACCATAGAGTTATGGGTAAATCCATTAAATGATACTGGAAATGATCCCAATTATAGATTCTATTTTGACGCTACAGGAATCGTGACCGAGCGAATTGTAAGCACAAATAACGCAACGGTAACTATAGCTGGAAGAGCATCTAGTGTATTGGGCATAAAGCTTGCTAATGGAGCTCAAGATACGGATTATTTTGCAGGTGGAAGCATTAGTTCTGACGCACAAACGCTTCTTCTTAATAAGAAGTTACCAAATCAAAAAACATCTATAGTAGTGATCTATATTCCTACTGGTCTATCTGGCGATAGAATGTCTATATATAAAGATCCTTATGGATACATCAATTTCACTATTGATGGTGCTGGAATAAGCCATCAAGTTCGCGCTCCTATATTTTGGGCTAAAAATACATGGCATAAGCTTAGGGCTCAATATATCATAAATCAAGGCCTAGGAACTGATGAGATCAGGTTCTTTATAGATGGATATGAGCAAGGTAACGTTCTTTTTGGATCTGGACTATTATTTGGTGAAAATATGGTATTCGGTTCTTCGTATGTAGGCCATAACTCTATACAGTCAGCCATGTCATTTGCTGATACCATTAATGAATTTACAATAGGATCTGATTATACACAAACTCTTGGCGCCATGGCATTGATTGATAATCTTCGCATAAGTAATGTTGCTAGGCCAGTATTTAAGCCTTTTGGAGAGCCTATTGACCCAGGGTATAGCACAAATATAGATGTAGTGTTTCCAGCAACTGAAGATTTATACACTACTTTATTGTTAGATTTCAATAAGTTATCAGAAATAACAACAGATTTTGCCGTAATTAAAAATAAGAAGACTGGTTTATTCGATATTACTATAAATGTCTTTGATAGTTTTGGTATATTAAGAGAGAATAGTAAAGCAAAAACTGTAATGGAAGACTTAATTTCTACTCTCAAGCCAGCAAACTCCAGAGTATTTATTAACTACCGCTAGGACATATGAGAATACCCATTTCAACACCCCAGAATATTTGGTCAGATGCACAGAGTGTGGATGATACCAATCTCACAGTCGAGCAAAACCATAACGAGCAGCAGCACTCTGCTTTTATAAGCAATCATTTAGGTTCTGGTGTTCTTCCAGAAAATCTAGTTCAGGGTGTTTTATTTGACACAAGCCTATCTGGTGACCTTTTAGATGGTAAAGTTATAGTCGCCCAAGCGCAGCCTTCGGATAGCAATAATGGAAATCAATTAGAGATTGAACTTACGGGATCGTTGGCCGCCGGCAATAAAACAGTTAAGATAATCGTAATAGGCCTAGATTTTGAAAATAATCTACAATACGATACATTCGTTTTTGCCAAAAATGAAAAGCAAATATCAAAAAAACACTATCGCAATATTTTAGCAATATTTCTCAATGACTTTGTTGGCGGATCCTTACAATCATTTAATTTAGGCGGAAGAATAGTTATCCGCGAGGCCATGCCCATGTCTCTTTCTAGAGACCCAATTATGATTTCTCAGGATATTGAGCCTAATCTAGTGTTCAGAGATTTTTTCGTTGCCACTGGTGGAACTCTATTTAATTTATTATCTACGGCCCTACCAAGCTATAACATAGATGCTCTAAACATTAAGACCGGATACAAGCAATTACGAGGAATAGCTGAAAATGATGTCAGCTCGCAGATTGGCCAGAAATTTCTATCTACATCAAACAATATTCAAAAAGTAAGCTTACTATTATCTACGATAAATAATTCAGTTCCATCTAATTTAGTTTGGACCGGAGATCTTATAGTTAGTATCTATGCATTACAATCAACAGTTCAGTCATCAACTGATATTGTTCCTAATTTAGCCATTGATTTTGATCCAACCAATATTCCACTGGCGCAGATAAGTCTTGACTATAACTCAATGCTTGCTAACGGCATTCAATTAAATACCGTTCCTCAGCCAGTTGATTTTATCTTTAGTAATACGCCAGTCGGTTCTGGATCACTAATCACATCTGGACATTATTACGTAATAACCGTTAAACGAGCCGGATCTGCCGACACATGTGAAATGCAAGTTGCGGTAGGAAGTAATGCTGAAACAAATACTCGTGAAACGCTATTTAATGGTAGTGTATGGGTAGATGTGCCTGAAGAGGCTCTATGGTTTAGAACATATTCCGATATTGCAAAAGTTTCTGATGGCCAAGCCTATGATAATGGTAGTGGAATACAAATACCAAAAACAACTATTGATAGCAATACCGGAACTACAATTGATTATAGCTTTAGCAATAACTCTTTCTTGAGAAATGATTTATACTATGCTGTAATGAAGGCCGCAATAACTGAAAGTGCGCCAATTCAAAATGAGAGAACTGGCAATCCAATTAATTCTCAAAAACAATTTACACCAGAATTATCTTTACTAAACACTATTGCGCTTGACTCCATTAAGGCAGTGTCTGAACCATTACTTCTTGGAACAATTACTGATCAGAATATTAAATCATCTTCTATTGCTGGTCAAATTTCTAACGCGGCATTCCATCATTATGGAATGGTTGGAAATGAAATAGTATTTAAAATTATAGATGGCTATTCTGATGGTTATAGATACGACCAAAATCTAATTACGCTATTAGCAGATCTTGATTCGGGCAAATTAAATCAGGCAAAAATAATACCTAACACGCTTACGCCATCTATATACTACAGAATAGTAAAGGCTGAGCTTCATACGCTTATGTATGGAGACATAAACGGTGATGGAATAATTGATACCGATGATCTTCTAGCGTCACAGGAGTTACTTGGAACACAACTAAATACCCTTCCAACTACATCTGAATATCTAGTTCATACTACTGATTTCGTAACTGATTCGGCTTTGTCATGGCAATTACTAGATGTCAATAGTGTAGTTGTTCAAAGCGGAATTGATGGAGTTCTTGTTGCTAATGGAACATCCGCTAGTTTCTCTAGTATATCGGCAAACTTTTCTAGCGTTATAAACCTAGACACACATAAAGTCAATATACTCAATTCAACAACTAGCTTATATAACAATAGCTCATTTAGAATAACTAATTTACTTAGTAATACAAACGTAACTATAGTTAAACTCGAATATACTTCTGATTTATTCTTAAAAGTATTAAGGGCAGATATCGATGGAGATATGACCGTCTCTAGCACCGATGTAACATACATAACTAACTATATTAATTTGTTACCTCCATTCCCAGCAACAACAAGTCCTGCTAATAAGATTGGTACGACATTTACTGCTGTAAAATTAACGGTTGAAAAATATGTTGATAGGGCCGACGACTATCCTGGAGTAGATGCTAATCGATCAACTACGCTACACGCCAAACCAGATGTATTTATTGATGGTTATGCCAGCTGGTCCGGTCAAAATATTAAGGTTACTCCAATTAACTTCAGTATCATTAAGCAGTTAAGCTGGAAAGAGCATAACATAGTCGTTAATTCTAATCCAAAAATGGTTCCAGCAGCATTCAATACTGCTACTGGATATTTGGTAAATCCAAGCACAACAAATCTAAACGTTACTCAAACTTTCCCAGAAACACCAGCATTCGATCCTGGTCGCAATGATATGTTCATACCAAGTAATTTGGTAATGAATGTTGGAGGCCAGATAACTACGCCTACTGGTGGATATTTCAAGGTTGATTTTGAAATGGGAACAGTATCTTTCGAGATACCAGCAGTTGAGATTTTCGGTAGTGAGAAAGTAGTTAATCTATTAACTGACTTTATTGCGGATTATGCTGGAACTGGCTATACAAGAATAGGCTATAAAGCCATGAGATTTGCTGATAATAGTTTAGTATCGCTATCTGGCTTTACAAATAATCAGATTAGAGTGTCTGTTGGAGTTCTATCATTCTCCCCACAATTGAATGGCATAACTACTGACGGATATACTGGAGTTATAGTTGATAATAGAATTGGTGTTAGCGTAAATTATAACACTGGCCTTCTTTCGCTTAAGTTCAGCAATCTATATCAAGATGCCGTTGAGCAAACTCAAAATACGAAGGTGCAAATTACCGTCTATCTTAAAAAAGCTGGATGGAATAATGCACCAATAGTAATTGATGATAATAAGACAATAAATCTTCTAGGCCTATAAAGGCTAGCTATATAGCAAGTATGCGTATTTGCTATCAAGGATTTGCTGCCCAAAATCATTCTTGGGCAATTGTTGCTCAAAACATATGTCGTAGCCTAATAGATCTGAATCATTCAGTAGATATTTTTTCTACTAATGGTAACAAGTATTTTCCACAAGACCTAGAAAAAAATCTAGTATGTTATGGAGATAATAATAAAGTTATGTTTGGCAATATCCCAGGCAATAATTATGATATGACAATATCATATACCGCTATGAAAAATTTCAATCCATACCTTCAGCATAGCGCCAAGAATAGATTTGGAATATACTGCTATGAGTTTGCTGGTAAAAACTCATTGCCAGTAGGTTTTGCCAAGGCGCACCAATACTGCGATAAGATACTGGCGCCATCTAATTTTGCTCGCCAGGTATTCCTAGAAAGTGGAGTCCCTGATGATAAGGTCGTAGTCATTCCGCACGGCATCAATAACAAGGAAATAGATGCGGCCGTTCCATACCAGCTAAAAACCAAGAAGTCGGTTAAGATACTTATTAACCTTGGCCAGATTCATAGAAGGAAAAACTTCACTGGTGCGCTGGAGATGTTCGGCAGAGCTTTCACTAAAGAATCAGATGTTTGTTTAGTATTAAAGATACAAGATAGGACGCCTACTCAACAATTTGAGTTGTCTTTTAAAGATGTATTTCAAAACTTTAATAGCAAATTTCCTAATCATGCAGAAGTAGAAATTGTTAAAGAGTTTATACCAAATATATATTCTCTATATAAAGCTTGTGATATAACGTTTTCACCTAGCCATTGCGAGGGATTCGGAATGGTTCCGCTAGAAGGAATGGCTTGTGGATTAATTCCGGTAGCGTCTAACTACGGCGGCTTTACTGATTTTCTAGATCATTCAAACGCTTTTCTAATTGAAGGCAAAGAGTTTAATGTTCCTCCAAATTATTTATATTATCAAAGTAAGCCTGGAACAAAAGCATTTATGCCTGACCCATCTGATGGAATAAATAAATTAAAGGCAGCGGTAGCTAGCGTTAATAGCAGATCATTTAGCCCTACGGCAATTAAGCTAAACTATGATTGGCTTGAGGTCGCTAAAAAAGTATTAGCGCTAGTAAAATAAACAAAGGAGCCCTATCAGTTATTAGATAGGGCTCCTAGGGACAGATTCTTTACGTTTATTATGAAACCCGCGCCGTCACGAGCGGAAAGCAGTCACTGATTTACTTGACTCCCGATACGATCGGAACTCGTTTTAGGGGGCCAAAATCAAAGCAAGCTCCTCCAACTTTCAATTCAGTCTTGGCAGGAATGGATATTACATCTACTGGCGCAAACTTTATAGATCCATATGATCCAACTACTTGACCAGTTTTCATTGACCACCAGCTTGTAAGTTTTGAATCATAAGAATTAACATACATTAGTGTCCAATTAGTGCTAGTTGCTGACGTATTTTTAACATAGAAATACATACAAGTATATGTTGTTCCTTGATTATAAACCACTCTTCTTGCATAGAAAGTTAGAAGAGTCGTTCCGGCATCAACTACTGGCGGTACATAGGTGCATGACTGACTTAATGTTTGGGCCATAGCAGTACATGGCACCGGAGATGACCCGGTTACAGTTCTAGTCTGCGTTCCTGATGATTGACATGCTCCCCACGCAGAATATGTATAAGTACATGCCGCTGGTGGTGGAGGTGCTGCATCTACCGTTCCAGCATCTACCATAGCAGTTCCATTGGTCCAACCAACATTTAGGAATGGAAGCAGGAATGTGCGAAGGTCATAAGCGGTTCCAGAAGTTGCCGTGTCAGAGTCCCAATGTGTTCCTGGCTTTTCAATTACTGGCTCAGTCTTGAAGCCATATCCAGCTAGCGTTACATAGTTAGACCTTACTGTTGCTGGTGAATAGTTTCCATTATCAGTATTGTCGCTTGTATGAGCTAGGTGAGCTAGGTGGAACTTGTTAGTGGCAGTTGCAGCAAGAGTCATTCCGCCATAGCTTTTTGGAGAAGTATTTTCGAATAATCCTCCGGCAAACATATTTGAATTAGAGAATATTAGTGGATAACCAACATCTCCTCCTGAAGAGTATCCACCAAGCACTATACGAGTTGGATCGATATTGAAATGTGTTTTCAAATCAGCAATTGAGGCCAATATCTTTGGCCCATCAACTGATAGTCCGCCAGACCAACAAGTAGTCTCTCGTCCACCAGGAGCAAGACTTATCCAGTCCTGGTTTGGCATATAAGAAACCATAGATATGTCATACCGGCTTTGGCCTCCGCATCCATGTAGCCAAACGAAAAGTTTCGTTGGAGTATTGTGCGTATTATCATAACTGTTTGGAACATAAACCCAGTTTGTTTGCCCACTGTTAGTAGTGAATATCGCATTTTTAGTAAATGCTATTGGAGCAGTTGGCTTGGTTGATGATCCAGTAGCAGCATCAACAACTGACGGTGGAACACTAGAATCAGCAATGGTTCCAGAATCTGTAGCTGGAACTGGAGTAGGCGGCCCTACCGTTGATAGCTGAACTAGGTATGGAGCGAGCCATGCCATTTTAGCATTATCAACCGTATAATTACTGGTAGGACATAACGTAAACATATAGCCTCCCCACCAACTTGGAGGACCATAAGCCCACCATGACCAACCAATTACGGTTGTATTATTTGCCTGAATATAATCAAAAAGATTCTTTATGGCAGTCGAAGCTAGCGGATTGGCTTGACTACCGGCAATTTCACTCAAGTGAAGTCTGACACTATTCGCCTTTGCCCAATTAACAGCGGCAGTTAGCCTTTCAACTCCAATAGTTGCGCTCACTATACCTGTAGTTCCCCCTCCACCATTAGAATCGAGATACATATGAATGCTTGCAACTAAATTGTTTGCAGGATCTTTTAGAGTTAAGAATGCAGTTGAGTTTGCCACTTTAACAGTTGCAGTATCTACGTTTGGGTTAGTCCAAGTGCTTGATCCACTCCAACCATTTCCAGGAACGAAGATCATTTGCATAGAGCCAGTTGATCTAATTCCAGTTATGGCGGCTTGAGCTGCCGAAAACCACTGAACCGTACTCATGTCGTGCGGTTCATTTGAGAGTCCGTAAAGAACTTTTGGGTTGGACTTATACTTACTGGCCATCTTCGTCCAAAAATCAGCGAAAGATGAATTTGGTACGGCCGTGCTTCCAATCAGCTCTCCCTTATATCTTGCGAAGTTTGTTCCATCACCACCGTGAGGCTCAATTAAAACATTAAGACCTTTACTGGTGGCGTATGCTATTCTAGAGTCTAAATCTTGCGAATAAGAATTAACTGCTAGCGGGCCATTTAGAGTTGGCTGTAATGCTTCCCATGAGATTAATAGGCGTATGAAACCAACCTTTTTGGAAACTAAATAATCAATGTCCTGATTTGATACAAATAAATAATCGGTATTTGCAACTGGACTTTGAAAGTTTGCCTGACCCCATACTAGGTCCCCTCCTGCTACGTTGGTTCCGCGATACGGATGAGCAATGTCAGCTGTAGTAGCGCATGATGTTAGTGCTGCTAATGGCATCGCAAATACTGCAATGCAAAATAAAATTAATATCCTAATATTCTTCATCATTCTTTTTTATCTCCTAAAATTTAGTATCTGCTTCCATATAACGAGTGACTTGAACAGTATTCTGTTAATAGGTTAGAATCTTTGTAACAACCAATTTGTATGCACGATCTTGTTTCTATTTTTTTTGGAACTATAATCTTATCCCAAATAATATGACACCACTGACTTGGATAACTATGAGCCTGTTCTGTTTTTTCATCAAAAATTGAAATTCTATCACCATCCTCAGTTATCATCCCATCATATTTTACAACCATATGTTGCATAAATACTTCTAATTTTCCTCTAGCTTGTTTCATTGCTTAATATTCCTTTCAAAATCATCCACTAAACCTTTTTCAAGGCAATCTTTAAAATATGTATGTTCAAGGTCATCATTACTGGCACATTTTAAATGCCAAGCCTTTTGATCTCTTACAAATATAGAATCCCCATATTCATAATGATCTCCACATTTAGAACATTTACTTCTGTATTTAGAAGAAACAATAAATAATATCTTACCATCTTTCGTAGTTCCTTTTGCTTGTAATGTTCCATTTACAAACATCTCACAAATATCTACTGCAAATTTAGGATCATGGCTTGATTTGTATTCTGCCATCAAATACTTAAACTTTAATAAACTCACGTTATCCATCGATTTCGGCTCCTATGCAGAAACTATATGTGCTGCGACGGAAGAGTTCTCGACAACTAAAAAGATCATAGGATAACGGATGGCGGCCCTACAACTACTACTATATATCATAGCAAGACGACTATAGAACCTAGGCCACTATAAAGACATAAACTATCTTAATATCATATCCCAGCCAACATAGCCGCTCCGCTCTATATTATCCCTGCATACTATTCTTGATCTATTATTTGATTAGTATTACTTACTATGTGTTACTACTACTAAATCTTTTTGGGTTACAGAAAGTTGTCGAGAAGAAATTTTATGCTCGTAAGAAATACCGAGATGAAGCAAAATAAACTTTCGATTGTCATTCCGGTCTATAATAGATGGAACTTTACTAATGCCTGCTTAAAGGACCTAGCCTTCCTAGATGCTGATCTGCATGAGATCATCGTCGTAGATAATGCTAGTACCGATGGCACCGTAGAAGGGATGACACAGCTTGTCAAAAAGATGCCTAATCTAGTGTATATTCGGAATAACGAAAATACTGGGTTTGGCGCGGCTTGTAATCGTGGCTACGCAATTGCCAAGCATGATGCCGTTATGTTTTTGAATAATGATATTAAGGTTTATGCTAACCTTTCAATATGGACTGATGTATATCTAAATGCGTTACAGGAAAATCCAAATCAAATAATGTCTCCAACTGGCGGATTTGTAGATCCAAAACGGGAGTTTCAGTTTTGCTATGAAACTGATGGAGAGAAGAAGTTCAACTACTTAAGCGGCTGGATGCTTACGGCCACAAAGAAAACTTTTGATAAGTTAATTGAAGAAGGTAATGAGGGGCCATTCAATAGCAAACTATATTTTGCTTATTTTGAAGATACTCATTTAAGCTTTAAGGCATCCGAGATGGGACTACCATTATCACTTATTCCTAATAATTCAGTTAGTCATTTTGGAAAGATTACTAGCAAGCAAATTAATACGGCTAAACTATATGGTCAATCCAAAAAAGTATTTCTTGAAGTGTGGAGGAAGAAATAATGGCAACCAGAATAACGCTACTATGTGATTATTGTGGAGAATCTCCTCAATGGATGGACAAACCGGCTAAACAGTTTCTTTATAAAGCTGATTTTAAATTTGTCCAAAATGACATAAAATATGAATTATGTAGCCGTGAATGCGTTTATGGGGTAATGCGACAAATGCTAAAGCAGGATAAAAGAAATGACGACGCTGAATAAAATACTATTAATCATTATTGGTGTTCTTGTGGTTTCTGCTGGAGGATTTATTGCCTACCAGCAATATATGTTCAACAAGCAGGCCCTACAAATTCAAAATTCCGTAATTGAGATGCAACGCCTCAAGGACGATATTGTTCGTTCGCAATCACAATACGTTAATCAAAAAGGATTTGAGGATTTCGTTAAACAAAATCAAGTAAGCCTTGATGAGATCCAAAAAAACCTAAATACATTGGGTGGTCAAATTTCAGCAATTAATGTTGTTGTTGCCAATTCTAAGGGGCAGATCGTAACTAACATTCCATCTACCGTAGTGGTTACGCTAACTACGGTTACTCCAGTTCCAAAAATCATATGTAATGGTAAGGAGGTGGATTGCATTAAAGATCCAAACAACTTTTTTTCAACAATTCAAACTCTTAAGTTATCCGAAAACTTTGATAAAATTCAAGTTCCAATCGGAGATGTGCAATTTAATGCAGGAACCGCAGACAACAAGCCTTGGGGATATAATATATTACCGAGACAGTATAAAATCGATAATACTATTGCGCATACCGCTGATGGACAAACGGTCATCTATAATGCCCTCTCCATTAAGTCAGGTAATGACAGTTTTGCCATTCCTATCACTAGTAGTCAAACAGTCGAAAAGTTTCCCTCTAGTTCCTTTTCTTGGTGGAACCCTCGCATTGCGCTTGGATTTTCAGGAGCAGCAAGTTTATCTGGTTCTACAGTAAAGGCAGAGGCAACTCCAAGCTTAAGCTTGAGCATTATGAGTTACGGTAAAACAAAAACAAGCCCAGACATACGAGTGTTGAGTATAGGCGCCGGATATAATATGATTGAGCAGAGGCCGGCAGCAGAGTTAAGCCCAATTCAATTTAATGTTGGCAAGGCAATTTCCGGAACACTATTAAACAATCTTTATATTGGCCCCGTTCTAGGAATTAATACGGCAGGATCATTTCAGGCCGGAGTAGGAATGCAAGTAGGATTATGATGACTAAAGAAGAAATAATAGTATTTGAAAATGAACGCACCTCAAGATGGAAAATCTTTTGCATCAAAAAGAACTACTCAAAACATGTAATGTATGAGTGGATGAGCTTGGCGGATTATCAAGATATGAATATAGTTTCTGAATGGACAAAGAGGCCAGAAAGTAATCAATGAAAAAATTAGTAATACTTACTTTGACCTGGAATGCCAAAGAAAAACTTCAGGCCCTTTACGATTCTATCCTTCCGGCATTAGAAGGAATTGATTGGCGTTGGGGCATCAAGGATAATGGTTCCAATGACAACACTGTTGAGATAGTTGAATCTTGGAAAAATGATAGAGTAACCGTCTTTGCATATAAGAATAATCTTCAAAATTATTCGCAAGGAAATAATTGGCTTTGCCAACAAATGGCTCCAGAAGAGGGCGACTATATATTAATGCTTAATAACGATATTGTTTTTAAAGATTCAGAGTCGATTAAAAAAATGATATCGATCATAGATAATGACAATAGCGTTGGAGTGGTTGGTTGCAAGCTAAACTATGAGGATGACCCAACAAAGGTTCAGCACGTAGGAGTTTTGTTTCACCCCGGTAATATAGGAACGCCATTTCATTTTAGAGCAGGAGCTAAGGAAGAGCCACGCGATCGACTTAATCGTCTTTACCCAATAGTTACTGGAGCAGTCATATTAACTCCATTTAATCTTTTTAAAGAGATTGGTGGCTTAAATGAGAAACTACATTGGTGTTGGGATGATAGTTTTTATTGTATGGAGGTTCAGAATAAAAATAAGAAGGTAGTTTATTGTGGAGAAACAAATATACTACATGCCGAAAGCGCTTCTCTAAAAAAGAATCCAGTTAATAAGCTATATTTTAAACAAAATCTACAAATATTCATTGATCGTTGGAAGAATAAAATCGACAAAGAATTAGTTCAAAAATACGATAAAGACCCTAACTTCATGCTATATAGGCAGTGATGAGTAATGAAAGACAAAAGATACTAATTACTGGGGCGAGCGGCTTCATTTTCTCTAACTTCATACGAAATCTTATGTATGAGAAGAAGCAATATTCTATCGTGACCGTTGATAAGCTATTAAGTCCGTTGGCTTTAAACAGTATTTACATAAATAAAAATAGCTTTAACTATATTGCTGACATTACTGACGAGCATATATTTAGCCGCATCGTAGAATACGAGCAGCCAGATGTTATCATTCATGCGGCAGCACTTACATCGGTAGATGAATCAATTAGTTCTCCTATTGATTATGTTCATAATAACGTTATTGGAACACAAATAGTAGCTAAAGTTGCCAGCAAGTTCAAGGTTTCAAAATTCATTTATATTTCAACGGATGAAGTATATGGCCATCTAGAGTCAGAGAATGACGCTAGCTGGTCAGAATCTGCACCGCTTGCTCCTAGAAACACCTATTCAGCAACGAAGGCTGCTGGAGAGCATTTGGTTGTAGCGCTTGGTAATTCAGAAGGGCTAAACTACAATATTGTTAGAATGGCCAACAACTACGGACCAAGACAAACTGCAAATAAGTTTATTCCAAGAGTTATTCAATCTCTGATTAATGGTCAGAAGATAAAAATATATGGTCAAGGGCAGCAGATAAGAGACTGGCTTCATGTTAGAGATAGCTATACCGCTATTAAGGCTATAATGGAACGTGGGGCTCCAGGAGAAGCTTACAATATAGGCGCTGGACAAGAATTCTCTAATATTGAAGTTGCTCAACTAATTTGCAAGACTATGCAGAAAGATTTACAGATAGAATTCGTTGCAGATAGACCAGGGCATGATTTCAGATATAGTCTCTCAAGTGATAAAACTAAAAAACTAGGATGGGAACCAAAGATTAAGTTCAAAGATGGTATTCAAAATACCATAGAATGGTTCCTATTAAATAAATATTGGATAAAACAATGACAGCTAAATCGGAAAAAATAGAAATGACAAAAGAAGAAATTCACGATGATATTAGTAACGCTGCTCCAGTAGTTAATCAAGACAAATTGGCCGAACTAAAGGCCAAACTTGCTGCAAAAGCCAAGGACGCAGAAAAGCCAAAGGCCGACCGCGCGCTTAAGCTGGGCATTATAGGCCTTGGTCAAGGCGGCTCCTCGGTTGCAGTTGAGTTTTTCAAGCTACCAAACGCATACCCAACTATAGTCGTTAATACTGCACGTCAAGATCTTGATTTGCTTGACATACCTGACACTCAAAAGATTTTTCTAGATACTGGTGTTTCAGGTTGTGCCAAGGACCAGTCTGTAGGCAAAGAAGTTGCTGAAGTATATTATGATACAATCGCAACGGCCGTTAAGCGTCAGCTTGGTGATTGTCAGGCCTTCATTGTCTGCTCATCTTTAGGGGGCGGAACTGGTTCAGGATCCCTACCAGTCGTAATTGATATCCTTAATGCCACACAGAAGCCCGTGCTAGTCCTCGCATTACTTCCAATGACAAGTGACGATGCTTCCATTAAATCAAATTCAGTGAATAGCCTAGAAGCACTATCAGACATGTTAAAGTCTGGGTCTATCGCCAACGTAATTTGTGTTGATAATGCCAAGATTGAAGAAATGTATTCTGACGTTTCATATATGAAGTTTTTCGAGCTAGCCAATAAGGCTATAGTTGAGCCTCTATGTGAAATCAATAAGCTATCTGCTATGCCATCGAAAAATCAGGCATTCGACGGAGCAGAATTTACGAGACTACTGCTTGAGGGCCGTGGCTGCGTTTCTTATTCAAAGATCACTATGCCATTCGGAGAAGATGAGAACCCACTCAGCATAGCCACCGCCATCGAAGGCTCACTAGAGGCTAACTTACTATCAAATCTTGATATTAAGAATGCTCACCTAGCCAGCCTTGTAGTTGTTGCCTCAGAAAAAACTTGGGAAACAATACCATCTACTCATATCAACTATGCTTCGGCACAATTCACCGCGAAGTGTGAGGGAGCTATTGCTGTATTCAAGGGATATTATGTTGATAATACGGTTGAGGATGGAGTAATTAATATTTTCTCAATCTTCTCAGGTCTCAGCATGCCACATCAGCGCCTAGACTTTTTGAGAGTAGAGACTGCGCAAATGGCGGAAGTAACTAAAGTTAAAGAAGCAGAGCGCACGAAGGCTTTAGATCAGGCGTCAAATCAGAAAGAAAAACACATAAGTAAAATTGATGAAGTAAAAGCAAAGATCGCAAAAAGCCAATCGGGTTTTGGTAAGTTTCTAGCCAATAATAACACCATAGATAGGCGAAAGAAATGAGCACAAGCGATTGGATACCAAATTGTGATTTGTGTGGAAGTTTTGCGGCCATTAAATTAGAAGGCGAAAATCCAGAATATTTATGTGATGATTGCAATATACATATGTCCAAAAATAAAAAAATAGATCCTGACACTGTTGCATATGGCAATTCTAATTTAGAATGATAGGTAAAAATGATTAACAAACGATATGAGCGTCAAGAAACCAAGCGACCAGATGGACCACATGGATGGATTCAATGGAAAGGTACTGATGTTTGTATGGATATAGTTTGTTCTTGTGGAGCAAGCGGCCATATCGATCAGGACTTTGCTTATCACTATAAGTGTATGTCTTGCAATAAGTTTTTTGATATAGCTGGATATGTTCATCTGATTGAGGTTCCCGAAGATGAGATGACCGAATACGATATCAAAGGATTAGGCGTCGCGGTATCTGTAAAAGATTCTCTTACAAAAAGTAAAGTAAAAGAATGACATTACCACTTCCGCCATCAACTAGAGGTTGGTATGGGGCCCATTGTGATATTTGTGCTACAACTAAAGATTTAGTGGTAACATTATCGTTATGTAGCGATCCGCCACGAGATGTTGAGTGGAGATGCAATCACTGCATCAAAGCAGTTCATGACGCCACCGAACAAAGAAGGGGAACTAATGCTAGTAAGAGTTGATACTGTTAAGACGAAATATTCTCAAATAGAGTTATGCGCAGCTCTTATAGGCGCTTGGCACGAATTGCTTGGAGATATTCCAAGTAAGGCCTCAATAGGAGTTATAGTTGCCCAGCACGGTATTGAGACTGGTGGAGGTAATTTTGCATGGAACAATAATTTAGGAAATGTTAAAGCGGTAGATATTCCTGGTCAAACCATAGAGTATATGGCGCTTAACGGGGTGTGGGAAATAATCAATGGCGTTAGGGTTAATTTGCCAGCATCTAATCCTGGTTCGTGGTTTAGATCTTTTCACGATCTTCATGCCGGAGCAGTATTCCATCTTGGTCTTTTAAAAAATAAAAGATATGCTTCAGCTTGGCCAGCAATAGAATCTGGCAATTTAGTTGGATTCGCAACTATCATTCGTGCTCACGGATACTATACGGCACCACTTAAAGATTATATTGCCGGAATGACGAGATTCTATAATCCATATATGAAAAGCACTGACTATGAACATGCCCTCGCCTCACTTAATTTAGATGAGGCCCCACCATTACAACCATGGGTAACTATAGATCCAGAGCCAGCCCCAATGGGGGAGCTTACAGTTTTACCAGAACCGTTACATTTAGATAATTCCAATCAAACTACAACGAAGCAGGGTATAGGAGAAGCACAGCAAGTCCTCCAGGCTGAAGTTGAAAAGGCAGGCGTAGGGATAGCGTCTATGCTGGTTAGTTTTTTTGGAATGGTATCTGAATGGCTCAAACCGAAATCGTAATACTCCCCAACAACAAATACGCTCAAGTCACCCTTGAAGATGAAGATATCCTTAAAAAATTGGACAAGCTTCTTTCTTATAAAGAGCCTGGTATTGAGTTTTCCCCTCAATACCAGAGGTTCGGATGGAACGGCATCAATCACCTTCTGAACAAGAAGGGGCAATTTCCTATTGGACTGCTAGATATGACGCGGAAGTTTTTGACAGAAAATCAAATTACTTTTGAAGTTATAGATCGCAGGCCGGTTGTCGAGAACGCTGAGCCTATAGATATAAGTAAGAGGCTGGTAGAACTAAAAAAAGTGCCTCGGTATTATCAAATCAATGCAGTCAAGGCAGCCCTCAACCATAGGCAGGGCATTATAAAGTCTTGCACCGGTTCTGGTAAGACATTAATTTCGGCCATTATAGTTGCCGCACTTAATAAGCCTACCAATATTTTTGTTGTAGGGCTAGATTTGTTGCAGCAGTTTCACGATCTATTCTCTGAAATCTTTCAAGAAGAAATTGGTTACGTAGGCAATGGGGTTTGTGAAATACGAAGAATCAATATAGTAAGTCTTTGGACCGCCGCTAAATCTTTATCACCAAAGAAAAAGATAAAGGTATCCGATGACGACGACGAAAAAGAAAAGTTCAATGAAAGTGATGCTGGTAAAATCCAGGCAATGATTAAATCCGCTAAGGTTATTGTTTTTGATGAGTGTCACGGAGCATCCACAGATAGCTTCAAGAAAATCTACTCAAGCATCAATCCAGAATACATATACGGAATGTCTGGAACCCCTCATAAGCTAGAAGAAACCGATTTGCTAATTAAAGCGCTGCTTGGAGATATTATTGTAGATATCCCAGCATCAGAATTAATAGACAAAGGGTTCCTAATAAAACCAGTAATCAAATTTTTTGAGGTTCCAAAAGAGTATTTAGAAAGTAGAACTTATCTAGGAATATATAAAGAATATATTGTGGAGAACACCACTAGAAATAGAATGATCGTTACCTCTACAAAAAAACTTGTAGAGAACGGATTTCAAACTCTTGTTTTGTTTAGGCAAATTACTCATGGCAAAAAACTTCTTGAGATGCTTCGTAAAGAGGGCATAAAGGTCGAGATGCTGAGCGGCAAAGACAAATTAGAACGTCGTGAAGAAATAAAAGCAAGACTGCTTTCAGGCGAGCTACGTTGTGTTATATCAAGCAGCATCTACGACACCGGAGTCGATATCAGCAGCTTAAATGCTTTGGTGTTAGCTAGTCCAAACAAAAGTTTAGTAAGAGCATTGCAGAGAATAGGTCGCGTGATTCGTATTCACCCAGGCAAAACGGAAGTTCGTGTTGTAGATTTTTGGGACAACGCATTGTTCTTGAAAAACCACAGCAAGAGAAGATATCATATATATTGTCAGGAAAAGGGATTTGAAGTTCATGTCCCTAAAGGAATTAAGGTATGAAAAAGTTAGAGGTTGGACACATAGTTAATTGTGGCGACGGTGCCCAAGGAAGAATCCTTGAGATAAGCAAGGATGAAGAAAGTTTTTATGTTGGCGGGTGGATGCCTAAAAACAAAATATCTTTTAGATATGATGGCAATATAGATATGAGAGCTATTAAAATATGTGAAGAATGTGATGTAGCATTAAACGATCCAATGGGATTATATTTGTGTAGAGAGCACGGAACTATGGCTACATGGCCACCAGCAATATTAAAGAATGCCGTAGATGAATATATAAAAACCAATATGGATAAAAATGACTCCAAGCAATAATCTAAGGATAGAAGAATATCCCTCTATATACTGGGAAAAGTTCTTCAAAAGATTTTCAGAGATCGAAGCATTGCCAATTAAAGATTGGCAAGTTGTTCATCTATTATCGTATTTTTCAAAACGATATCTGGATCACTACGGAACTAAATTCTCTTTTAGATTTAATGCAAACAGTCCATCTAAATCATATGAAGTCTTTCAAATAAGAAAACTTGGGCAGATGATTAGTTCGGACCCAGAAATATTAAAAGACTATATTGATTGGTTTTTTGAGCACAAAATAATTCTAAAGAAGAAGAGAATTACTAGTCTAGCTTTCGTTACTGATTTGAATATTACTAATGAATATAAGTTTAAGAAGCTAGCTATGGATAAGACACAAAATGTTGATCGCACGACGGAATTGCCAGCAAACTTCCTAGACATGGCCTTAAGACTTAAGGTTGATTGTAAAACGTATGGAGATCTAGCATTCATCAAAAGAATGGTGGATACTGGATCTGCCGATAATAATGATAAGACCTTACTGATTTGGATACAACAGTCAGGATTTGATCTTTCAATGCTAGAAAAGGTAAAATGATTCGGAGAACATTATGTATGTAGGATTGGCTACAAAATTTACTACGTTTGACCGGGAAAATCCTAAAGACGTAATACAGTATTATAGATTAAATGACACTGCATTTAAACACGATTTTGCCGCAAGGTATAAGAGAAAAGAAAGTGGCGATCTTAATAATGAAGATCATATAAATGAATTGCTATACAGCATATATTATGCTTATAAATTTTCAAACCAATCATTGTGTAAAAACTTTAAGCTAGTAATGAGTAAAACGTTCTCGTCATCAATAGCACAAATTAGAACTACGCCATTCTACAAGGAGCATAGGCAATTAATAGATGGCGTTATTGAGAAGCCAAGACATAAACCATCATTTAGATGGTAATGAAAGTAAAAAAATGTTATTAAATATTGAATATATAACTACTCTAGTAGGCGCCGATTTTTTTACTTTCAAATATAAATTATGGGATAGGAATTTTTTTAGAAAATTTGAGATTGTAGCGCCCTCATCCTCTATTAACGAGGAACAGCGTGTCATTATAATGAATGGCGTATTGAAATTCATATATGATACATATCGTTTTACTTCAGAATGCCCATTTAGAAATATCGAACAGCTATATGATAGCTATGGATTTATCTATCCAAATAGCGTAGTAAGAGCCACTCAATTTTATGAAAAATATAAGAAAATTATGGACAAGATAATTACGCCAATCGCAATATCTCCAGTTTCTAATAATTATTACGACACATTTTCTACCGCTACCGTTGGTTATGCTGGAGCGATTGCAGGATACACAACTTCAACGGCAACCACCACCACCACCATAAATGTGGCTTATCCAGTGGCATACATTAACATCAATTTATAATGGCTAAACAATGAAGCATATTACAGTAGTATTCAAAAATGCAATTCAAGTCGAAGGAAGCCTTATCTCACTAGATAACAACGAGATGGTTCTACAGTCTTTGGATGGATTCTCATCTACGGTTATTCCAGATATTAAAGAAAGCGTTCTCTTTTACAAAGTAAATACGGCACAAGAAGTATTTTCTTATCTTGCCGAGAAACCAAATAAAACAAAAGAAGATCTTGAAAAACTAGTTCAAGCGCGTGGCGATATGAATGCCATAGAAAGATCCTCATTAAAAGATAAGATGCAGCTACCAGTTACCGCAACAAAGAAAGACCCTTATGTCCCACTCAATCAATCGTTCCCGCGCACTATCGAACATACCCAAAAGAAAACTGTTCGAGCAGATACTAGCTTTAGTGCAGGACTGCAAGGAATGTTCTCTAAAAAACATTAAGTCGGCAGAGACTATGGATGGTATATGTGAGCGATGTTCTGTAAGGACAATCGCTCTTCATCGTTATTACGAATCCAATATTCCAATAGAATATTGGAATCTTTCTATGAAAGATTTTAAGGGCCCAGAAGTATTTAAAACTGTTTATTCTGGGTCTATAAGCAACCTGCAGAATGTTTATAGTAAGGGACTTAACTGCGCCTTATTAGGAACGCATGGCCTAGGTAAAACTATGGTTGCAACGTCCATACTTCGTAAGATGGCAGAGAAGAATTATAACTGCCTATATACTACGCTGACCGATATGGTTAATGTAATTATCGAGGCGCCCTTTGAAGAGAAGTATGCAGCCAAGAAAGAATTGGTGCAGGTAGATATGCTCGTTATAGATGAGTTGGATAGCAGGTTCTTTACTGCCTCAGAGAACACGGCAGATCTATTCGCTAAGGCTTTAGAAAATATCATACGAACCAGATTTGCAAATAAACTACCAAATATCTTTATATCTAACAGTCCAAATATGTTAGAGGGATTTAATGGGGCCTTCAAAGAAAGCCTGGGAAGCTTAATGGCTAATGTAAAAGAGTTTGCGGCAAGAGGCCCTGATTTTAGAAAGAATGTAAAGGAAGACAATGGACGTTGAAAAGTTAGACCTAGATATACTCAAGACGATTATTTCTAATCGAAAATACGGGATGGAATTCAGTCAGGATTCTTCCGAAAAATTGTTGCATCCAGATCTTTGGAGATTTGCAAAATTAGTTATTGACTATCTTAAAATCTATAAAGAAATTCCAACCAAGCGAGCCCTTCTAGATAAGGCTGGAAAGAATGAAACATTTCTTGCTTATATAGAAAAGACTTATGAGAAGATTAATGCAATTAAGTATGACGAGAAAGAGTTTAATCTTGATCTCGAAAAACTAAAGAAGCGTTATCAGGAAAATGCAGTGGCCAGATTGAAGGGCCTCCTCGATAAGGATTCCGACTTCGCCAAAAACTATGCGAACATACAGTCGGCCCTTATGTCGATTAAAGAAGTTGATACTCAAAAAGTTTATGCCCAACATACATTACGTGAAGGAATAGAAAACTTCGTTGATCGTTTTAAGGCAAGACATGAGAATCCTGATCTAGCCAAGGGCATGTTCACAGGATTCACGTCATTAGATTTTATCACTAATGGCCTAAAATCTCCTTCATATGTTCTATGCTGCGGATCGTCTGGTTCTGGAAAATCTACCCTGCTTTTAAGCATGGCCGTCAATATGTTTATGCAAAATAACTCTATTGATAATGATAAGTTTCACGGCGAAGGACATTCGGTCATTTATTACTCACTCGAAATTCCATATGAGGAATGTTTCGATAAACTAATATCATACATATCACAGATACCACTTCGCGCAATTGAGAGCACCAACCTAACTGATGAGCAAAAAGTAAGGCTAGATAAAACTCTAAAGTTTATCAAGAACTACGAGCACGAATTCCTTATTGTAGATATTCCAAAGGGAGCCACCGCTTCACAAATGGAAGCTATATATGGTGACTTCGTTGAGCGCAAACACAAAAGCAAGGTAGTAGTTGTAGATTATCTCGGAATTATGGATTGTGACGATAAAGAGATAGATCAGGACCATTTAAAACAAACGGCTATATCTGAAGACCTATACAAGTTTTGTAGGGTCCATGACTTAATCCTATTAACCGGAGTCCAGCTTAACGAAACTCAACAAGGCAAGCAGGATAGTCAGATGGGAGTTTTTCGACTAGCCAGAGCCAAGGCAATTATCAATCCATCTACACTTTGCCTTATGCTTGAGACGAAGCCAGAAGAGCAAAACTATCCAACAATGAACTGCCATATCATTAAGAATCGTCGTGGCCCCAAGGGGCAGTTTTCACTACGCAAGAGCTTTGAAACTTGTGCGTTTTTAAACGACGTTGGGTTTTCTGAGGAAACTCAAAATGATCAAGATATATCTCTACAATTAGAGAAGTTCGAAACCGATAACGAGGAATAAAATGCCAACATATGTTTATAAGTGCGAATTGGTACCAGAAGAGCAAGGCCATGGAGAGTTTGAGGAGTTTCATTCAATATCAGAAGATGCCAAGCTAACTGAATGCCCACATTGTAGAAAAGACAAGGACATCTCAACCAAGGTAACCAGATTAATTTCTGGAGGGTCTGGTCGTGGAATAGTAGAGCTGACTGGTAGAGATCTAATCGATAAGACCAAGGCGGATGCGGCCGTCTTTAAAAGAGAGGTTCATCAAAAAGAAAGCCTATATGCAAATGTGTTAGGCGAATCTAAATACCAATCATTACAACAACAGATGGATAAAAATAGAAGATGATGGATCCAAGATTGGACTTGTTGTTATCATTTATTTTTATGGTATTAATAATTGTCGTAGGAATTGATGATGAATGGCGATCTTATAAAATAATTAAGGAAAATAAATGTCAGATCAAGAAAAAAATCAAAAAGAACTTATCCATTTAGCTTTTGCTGAATTTTCAAAAGCTATTAGTGAGGCAAAGCAGGGACGAGCCCCAACGTCTTCATTTGATAAGCTAAAGCAAGTTTATAATGCTCTTTCAGAAGCGGAAAAGAAGAGATCAAACAATGAAATTACCGATGAGGAGCTGCAGAAAAAAATGGCCGAAGAAGTGGAGAAATTAAAAGGAGGAATATGATTTACGAATACGCTTGCGAACAATGTGAAAAACAATTTGAAGCAACTCAAAAAATAACTGATGATCCTCTAGAAGAATGTCCTCTATGTCGCGAGGAAGGCAAAGATAGTCCCAAGCCCAAGAGACTAATAAGTCTTTCCGCTTTTAGTTTAAAGGGCGGCGGTTGGGCATCTAGTGGATATGGTAACAAATGAAAAATATAATTTTTGGTCAAGATTGGTCGCCAGAAAATTTAGTTCGCATTTCTAAAGAAGATCGTAATTGGATTGCTGAGCAATTAGAAATTATGGCTAAATTAGAGAAGTCACCATACAGTGATGCCATTCTTAATGGCCTATATCGTTTTCGTTGGTGCAATGAGCCATTAGTTCCAGCGTCACCATGGCCTTCAGAGTGGCGTGATGCGTGGAAAGCACAAGTTGAAAAAAGCAAAAAACGAGCATTAATAAATGAATGAAAAAACTCTAGACGATCTTTCTGATGAAGAAAGAGAAGAATTGGTGAGATTAGCCGCAGAAAGTTGCGCCAAACTTATTGATGATCAAATTATAAATGATTTTATTTTTATAGAAGAATGTGAAAGAAGAAGAAAAAACAATGGATCGAACAAGTAATTTTGCCTTAGCAGTTATGGCTATAATTTTTATTATATGGGGAATAATGTTGGTAACAGTAAAATGAAAATAATTCGTAATATGGCCACCGAAGAAAATAGAATTTTCTGGAAAAAAGCAAAAGAGGCCGCTGCTATTGTTAGATCTTGGCCAGACTGGAAACGGGCAGGAATTAATGTTTCTCAATTACGTTCAGTTCCAAGGATAATAAAATGACTGAAGAAGAATATTTAGAATTAAAAGAATATCTCAAACAGGGCATAAAACGAGCAGAAGAATTGAGAGAACAATTGCCGCAATGCAATCAATTAAAAGTTCCGTCTTTTGAGCAGAATTTAATTTCTACAATCCGACTCACCGATGAGGAGCTTAAGATTAGAGATGATGAAATGCATATAATGCAGCAGTTAGTGCATCAAGAAATTGATAATGAATTTGCGGCAGAACTATTAAGCACATATAGGCCTGATGAAAATATAAAATAATTTTTCAGAATGGGAATAACAAAACATTATTTTACTTCTAAACTTAAAAGGAAATAATGATAGTTGAAAATTGCCAAAATCCATTTCTAAAATTCAAAGGTAGCGCGTGAATTGAGTTGTCGAGAACTTAATTTAACCCGATAAGAAAGATCGAGGACGCGCTACCATGAATTTTAGGAAAACAATGATTACGGAAGAGACCGCCAGAAAGATGATGAAACAGCTATCGGAGCTACGTAAGGCTTACGCTAAATCGAAATCCGAAAGTGACAAAATAGCATACCATCAATACGAATCCGAGTGCCTAGATACGCTCAAGTATTTCGTTCAGATGAAGACTGGCAAATATAGAAAATTTGCCAATTATGAAGACCTTAATCAGGAGGGCCTTGAAGCTCTTCTTAAGGCAATGAAAACATTCAAGAATAACAAAGGAAGCTTTTTCTTTTGGGCCGGACTATTCGTAAATACAAGACTTGTTCGTAGCGCAAACAATCATACCGTTATTCGCTACCCTATGCACATAGCGAAGAAAACAAAGCCGCACAAAGAAAGCGTATTCCCGGTTCTTTTGGATTCAAAACATTCGCCTGAAAAAGCCTGTGAACAGTCTGAATTAAATATTGCAGTGCAAGAGGCATTGGGTACTCTCTCTAATGATCAGAGAGAGTTAGTTAATTTAGTATATGGGTTCGATGGTGACAAGCCGCTATCTATTACCAAAGTGTGTGAAAAGAAAAAGATTAGTCGCGCGAATTGCATCAAGACTCTTAATGGGGCTCTTGATATTCTTCGTAGCAAAATTGAAGTGTGATAATACACTAGAATTTATTTTAATTATGAACGGAGATTGTGTATGAAAAAGTTTGCCTATGAAGAAGTATTATCTGCATCCACAAATTATTTTAACGGCGATGACTTGGCTGCAAAGGTATTCGTAGATAAATATGCGTTGCAAAATCAGCACGGAGAGTATCTGGAATTAACTCCTAAAAATATGCATAAGAGATTAGCAAAAGAATTTGCTAGGATAGAAAGTAATTATCCAAACCCATTAAGTGAAGATGAGATATTTGGTTTGTTTGATAACTATAAATACATAGTACCCCAAGGCAGCCCTATGAGCGCAATAGGTAATCCGTATCAGATACAATCACTTTCAAATTGTTTCGTCGTAGAAAGCCCATATGATTCTTATTCCGGAATATTTAAGGCCGATGAAGAGCTAGCTCAAATCTCGAAACGCAGAGGCGGAGTAGGAATTAATATTTCTACGTTACGGCCAAAAGGCGTTCGTACAGCTAATGCTGCCAAAACTACTGATGGAATAGGCGTTTTTATGGAGCGCTATTCTAACACGATTAGGGAGGTCGGCCAGAATGGCCGCCGTGGCGCGCTTATGATTACTTGTAGCGTTCATCATCCCGAAGTTGAAGCATTCATTAACATAAAGAAAAACTTAACTAAAGTAACTGGAGCAAATATATCACTACAGCTATCTGATGAGTTTATGAAGGCGGTTAAAGAAAACAAAGACTATCAGCTTCGTTGGCCAGTAGATGCCAAGAACCCAACCATAACAAAACAGGTTAGCGCAAGAAGCATTTGGAAGCAGATTATAGATGCCGCTCACTCAACTGCCGAGCCTGGAATTCTATTTTGGGACACTACTTTAAACAGAAGCCCAGCCGATATCTATTCTGACGTTGGCTTCAATTCTATATGCGTAAATCCTTGTGCAGAGCTAATACTATCTGCTTATGATAGTTGCCGACTACTTCTTCTAAATCTAAACTCTTATATTAAAGAGCCATTTACAAAGAACGCGGCATTCGATAGAGATCTATTTTTTGATCATGCCCAAAAAGCACAGCGCCTTATGGATGATATGATTGATCTTGAAATTGAATCAATTGATAGAATAATTGATAAAGTAACTAAAGACCCCGACCCAGAAAACATTAAGGTAGTTCAGCTTTCTCTTTGGAAGAATATACGTCAAGCCTGCTTAAATGGAAGAAGGACCGGAACTGGAGTAACTGGTCTAGGTGACGCCATTGCTTCGCTAGGTGTTGTATATGGATCAAAGAGATCAATAGAAATTACCGAAGAGATGTATAAAACACTTTCGCTTGCATGCTATCGCTCTACTTGCGTATTAGCTGGCGAACGCGGAACATTCCCAGTCTTCGATTTTAAGAAAGAAAAAGGCCACCCATTCCTTGAGCAGATTTGGAAAGAAGACAAGGAAATATATGAGCTATACAAAAAAAATGGCCGCAGAAATATTGCCCTAACAACAACGGCTCCCGCTGGTTCCGTATCTACCCAAACTCAAACCACTTCTGGTATTGAGCCGGCCTATCTTCTTTCATACAAAAGAAGAAAAAAAATAAACCCATCAGACAAGAATGCAAAAGTAGATTTTACTGATGCATTAGGAGATAAGTGGCAAGAGTTTCAGGTTTATCACCATGGAGTAAAAAGATGGATGGATGCAACTGGAGAGACTGATATCTCTAAATCACCATATGACGGCGCCACCTCAAACGAGATCAATTGGGAAGCGTCAGTCAATCTACAAGCAGTAGCTCAAAAATGGACTTGTCACGCAATAAGCAAAACGTGCAATCTTCCATCTACCGCATCCAAGGAGTTAGTGGATAAGGTCTATATGAGCGCCTGGGAAAACGGATGCAAAGGATTCACCGTCTATAGGGACGGCTGCAGATCTGGAGTTCTAATTAGTGGTGATGATAAGACGGATTATTCTGGAAGACCAGCAATCATAACTAGCTCTCAATCACCAAAGCGACCAGAAGAACTTTCTTGCGAAATAAATAAGGTAAAAATTAGCGGAGAACAATGGACAATATTTGTTGGCATTCATAAAGGAATGCCTTACGAGATATTCGGAGGCCTATCAAGATATATTGATATTCCAAATAAATATAAAATTGGAAAGATCATTAAGAAAGAAAAACAAAATAGTTCTAGCATCTATAATTTAGAAGTAGGTGATGGCGATGATAAGATGATAATAAAAGATATTGCCAATATATTTGAAAATCCAATCTACGGCGCTTTCAGTAGAACAATATCCTTATCATTAAGACATGGTGTTCCAATCCAGTTTATCGTCGAGCAATTACAAAAAGATAAATATTCTGATATTACATCTTTTTCAAAAGTAATGGCTAGGGTATTGAAGCACTATATTTCAGATGGAACCATTCCGACTAGCGAGAAAGTTTGTCCAGATTGCAAGAAGTCTGACGGACTCGTGTATCAGAGTGGCTGTGTTAGTTGCGTGTGTGGATATTCCAAGTGTTAATATCGGTATAATTATATAGAATATTGCTCTAGATTGACCTGACTAATTTTTCCGCATTAGTTTGTAGTCAAGTGCAATATTCGATCCTGTTAAGCCGTTCTGAAGATACGAAAGCCATTGAATGGCAGGAACAGTCACGCTTTATCAAATCAGTTTTAGAGGCTCTTGAGGTCCCAATTGAGTATGACCCCGATGAGCCTCTTACTATTGAAATGCACCAAAAACTTCGACAATCATTCAAAGAGTTTAATATCCACGTAATTAACGACATGGATGGCGGCTTAAAAATAAGCGTAGGAGATGACCTAATAGCTGAATGGTATAAATCCACTTATAAATTAAAACAAGACCTTTCACAAAAGGATCCTCAAGATAGGCTATATCTTGAAATGATAGTTAATTTTTGGACTGTTTTTGAAGATTTTGAAAAAGAAGACGGGAGCGAAATGCAGCAGTAATTTTAGTTTTGCCACTCAATTTTTTACTCTCTTTCTATAGGGACCTTTGATAATGAAAAATAAAAAAAATCGTAAGATTTTCGTTCTTGATACAAGCGTGTTGGTATATGATGCTACTGCTTTTAGAGCTTTTACTAATTGCGAATTAATTATTCCAATTATAGTTCTAGAGGAGCTTGATAAGGTTAAGAAGAATCCAAACGAGAGCGGCAAAAATGCTAGAGTTGCTACTAGATATTTAGATGAGATCTCTAATACTGGAGAGATACATTTAGGTATTGAAATTGAAAATGATTGTCTAATTAGAATAGACACTGATGGGTCTGAATTCAAAATGGGATCCGATCCATCATATGGCGACAATCAAATTTTGGCTTGCGCTAAAAAACATCAAATGGCAGCGCCAGTTGATGGTCATGTCACTCTAATATCGCGAGATATAAACCTCAGAATTAGAGCAAGAGCCAACGGCATTTCAGCTGAAGACTACAATCATGATCGCGCCCCTGATTTGGATCTTTACCCAGGCGTTCAGAGAATTAACGACGAGGAAATGGGGGCCGCGCTTATCACTAACGGTGATTTGATGGCAACTGAATTTCCAATTGTTGGCGAGCTTTATCCAAATGAATGCATAATCATAACCGCAGATGATGGCAGAGTTATTGCTCTTGGAAGAAAAACAAAAAACCTTGTAAAAATAATTCGCGATAAAGATCCTTGGGGATTAATGGCGAAGAACCCAGAGCAGCAACTAGCAATAGATATGATTCTAGATCCAAAGCTTCCACTAGTAAGTATAGTTGGACCAGCAGGAGGAGGAAAATCTCTTTGTGCATTGGCTTGCGGATTAGAACTAGTTCTTAATGCTAGAAAATATGGAACATTTGCTATCTATCGCCCTACCGAGTCAATGGGAAATGACATTGGATATCTACCAGGAAGTATGGATGATAAACTTTCGCCACACTATGCGTCAATAGATGACGGATTCCAGTTCTTGCTCTCTGAAAGCGCAAGTGGTAAGGGTAAAGGCAAAGACTCGTGGAGAGAGAAGCTTCATCAGTATATTGATAATGGAACTATAACTAAAGAGGCTCTATCTTATATACGTGGAAGAAGCATTGCCAATTCATTTATACTTATTGATGAGGTTCAGAATCTTTCAAAAGAAGAGGTTAAAACAATAATTACTAGAGTTGGTCAGGGATCAAAAATTGTTTTAACCGGAGATCCTTCGCAGATAGATAATCCTCATCTGGATGCCACTTCAAACGGATTATCATATCTAATTGATAAGTTTCAAAAATCACACCTATCTGGTCACATTACGCTAAGCAAAGGCGAAAGAAGCTTGCTAGCAACTGAAGCCGCAGAACTTCTTTAATCAATATTGTCGGGCAGGATATATCTCCGTTTGCAGGGATATGTCCTGCCGCAATAAAGGAAACGATGAAAGAAAAACGAAAGATGCCTCCTAGAAAAGAAGAGCTGGCGCCAGAAGCTTCTATTGATAATTCGCAGAAGCCAGAAGTTTTGCCAGAATTCTTATCAGAATTAGATAAGGGCCTAATAGATAACACTAAACTCAAGAGAGAGTTAGCTCTTGAAAGAGTTAAGAATGCTCTTTCTCAAAGCGAGAATGCCGAGCTATCATACAACAATATTATATTTCAACTGGCTATGAAATATAAGCTAAAAGAAGGCGACATCATTACTGAAGATGGAACCATTAAAAGAACACAATAAGGAAGAAAATGCTAGAAGAACTTAATTCGCTAATAAATATACGTAATTTTTTAAACTTATCAATCAATGATTTATCTGTTCAGATGACTTCTGAAAAATCAAACGCCATATCTAAAAAAATAGTCGTTCTAAATAAACAGATTCTTAATATGGCTCTAGAGTTAGATGTTGAAAAAATTGTGGCTGACGCTCAAAATATTGGAACACCAATTTATTCTACTATGGAAGTCAAGACAGTAGATGAGCTAGATAAGCTATCCGCATTAGCCGCTATGTCTAGCAAATCAAAAGCAAAGAGCAAAGCTAAGTCAAATGAAATGGCCAAATAATCATTCAACATCTCTCGGCTTTGTAAAAATTCAAGACGAATCTGATTTTGATAATTACCGTTATTCTGGAAAGATAACGTCCGAGTGCTTATCTATGCTTGGCAAAATGGTTGCCGATAAAACAACCAAAAGCCTAGTGGAATTAGATGCCGCTGCCGAAGAGTTCTTTTTGTCTAAAAATACTATACCGGTATTTAAAGGATATCACGGATTCCCGGCGAGCGTATGCATTTCCGTTAATCACCAGCTTGTGCATGGTATTCCGAGCGATTATATCCTACAAGAGGGCGATATAGTTACGTTTGACACTGGATGTAATTACAGGCGATCCATAACGGATTCGGCTATGACTTGTATTTTTGGAGAACCTAAAACATCGGCAAGCAAAGAGCTTGTGGAGGCAACACAAGAATCTTTATATTCAGGCATAAAAGCCATATCCCTAAATGGTAGGGTTGGAGCGGTTGGCAATGCTATTTTTAGGTGCGCCAAAGGTAAGGGATATAAGGTAATTGAAACTTATACCGGTCATGGAATAAGTTTAGACCAGGTTCATTCAGACCCAGTAGTTTTAAACAAAGCAGAGCCAAACACTGGCCCAAGGTTTAGGGCAGGAATGGTAATAGCAATAGAGCCACTTCTAGTTTTTGGTAACTCATCAACTAATACTAGAACCGCAGACGACAAATGGACGGTATTAAGTGACGGATTATCAGCTCATTTCGAACATAGCATATTAGTTTTGAATGATGGCATAGAAATTTTAACTTGGAGAGATGATGAGCATAAAATCTCAAATAGAATTTTCTTTAATAAAAAGGAGTGATATGGCATTTATAGATTGGGAAGCATTAGCTTATCAGAATAATATAGATATGGTTTTCAAATTAAACTATCTTCTCGAAATAGATCCATCATTTACTCAAAAAATTATTGATACAAGATTTCCGGTAAATGATAAGTATGCTGATTCAAATTTTGTTTATACAGAACAAGACGGCAAGTCCGTGGCAGGATTTATTGGTGTTTTAAATGGTCTTATTGAAGATAACGATAAATATCGTATATGCGCTACATATGAAGGATCTCAACTAATTAAGTTTGAACTTTTATGCCTGAAAGATGGAAATAAATGGGAACCTGTTAAATGAGAGTAGATTTTCAAGACAAAAGCTATGTAGCCGCGGAGTCTAAAGAAGACAAGGTAATTATAAGTATTGGTGCCGCTAGTCAAGATGATCCCCTTTCCATGGTGGTAAATACGGTAGAGCTATCTAGAGAAGAATTCGATAAACTTATATTGAATTTATGATGTTCTATTAAATATCCCGCATCTGTATAATGCAAACCATTACTACAGGAGATCCTATGGGTATGTTTACCAATGTCGTCTCGCGTGCCCAACAGCACTTCCCTGGAATAACAATCAAATTTAAGGATGAATCCCTTTTAATGAAGGTAATAGATAAAGTTGTGTTTTTTAACGGTGATTTTATGAATTTTACCACAACTTTTGGATCGACTGTTTATTTGCCATCAGCTGCAAAACTAAAAACAAGCCCCGTCAGTTTTACTATAATTTTTATGCATGAAGTCGCTCATATTTATGAGAATAGTAAAAACGGAATTCTTTTCAAGCTTCTATATCTATTTCCACAAGTACTAGCCCTTCTAGCAATACCAGCATTTTTTCTATTTCACTGGTATATAGCGCTAGCCTTCTTATTATTTCTACTTCCAATTCCTGCCTATTTTAGAATGAGAGAAGAGCGAAGAGCATATACGATGTCTCTATATGTTATGAATCGACTTAATAATACATCTAATTTCCATATAGACCTTGAGAAGCATAGAGATGTTTTTATTGATAACTTTTTAGATTCATCATACTACTATATGTGGCCGTTCCCAGGAATCAAAGATCATTTCAATAATTCGCTTGGTGAAATCAAAGCTGGTGGTAGGCCGGATTCAGACAGCAACCTATATGAAATAATAGATAATATTCTTGAGTAGTGATATATTAGTCGGTAATGACACAAATTTACGACATCGGCATTGTTGGAGCCGGGGTTGCCGGTGCGTTCGCGGCCCTCAAAATTGCTCACAGTCACAAAGGACTTAAAACACTAATTATAGAAGCTGGCAGGCCATCGCGTAAGCGCCGAACCCAGATGCAAGGGTTTATAGGATTATTACCTAATAGCGATGGTAAGCTTTATCTAAATGATATGCTGGACGTTGCTGAAGTCACAACTAAAATAAAAACTGCGAATGCATTCAACTGGTTCAAAAGCTCTACTGAAGAGGTTTTGAATTTTTCCGTTATTAAGGACAAATCTCCATCCATTAATACTGAAAAAAGAATTAAGAAAGCTGGATTCAAAGTAAAGCTGAATAACCACATTCAGCTTTTTCCGCAAGAGATACATAATCTTTCAAAATTCATATCGGATCAGATTGAGGAAAAAGAAAATATTACATCAGTATTTGATGTAGAAGTTCAGAAGGTAGTAAAAGAAAAAGGGCACTTCGTAATAACTACAGAGACGGAGCAATACAAGTGCAAGCGCGTTCTTGTGGCGGTTGGAAGGTCTGGTTGGAGATGGGTATCAGAACTATTTCAAGGACTTGGACTTGTAGAGGATAATGATTATGCTGATATCGGCATAAGAGTAGAGACTACTGATACCGTAATGAGAGACTTTAATCATTCAAACTGCTCAATATCACGTGATGATTTAAGTATTGGTCCTCTATCGTGGAACGGAACTGTTATACCAGAAGATCATTTTGATATGGTAATCTCCGCTTTTAGAGGAAACGAAAATAGATGGCACTCTAATAAAGTTTCATTTAATCTTCTTGGCAAAAGATTGTTTAAAAATCTTGGAGTTGAGCAGGCCAGCAGAATAGGTCAGCTAACATTTATTCTTACCAATGATAGAGTTGCTAAAGAAAAAATCTCAACGTTACTATCTAAAAAAAGTAAATTATCCATTATGCACGAGTATGATTGGTTAAGGGATAGCGTATCAGAAATTTCTAACTTTATACCAGAGATAGCTACTAAAGGATATTTCCATTTTCCAACAATGATGCCGATGGCTTCAAAAATTAAATTGGGAACTAACTTCTCAAGCGAATTAGATGGGTTATATGTAGCTGGTGAAAGCGCTAGAGTTCCTGGGATACTAGGGGCAATTACTTCCGGAATCATTGCCGGCGAAAATCTTTGCAAATAATAGGGATTAAATGAAGAAGCCAAAATTAGTCAAAAAAATCATTAAAGATGAGCCAATTATATTGCCAGAGGTTCCAAATGATAGGAGCTATATAGGATATACATCTGGAGAGAACTTCTCTTTTGGAGAAGAGAGAGAGTTCAAAGCTAACCCGGTAGCCTCAAAGTATGCTTTTGATTTATACAAAGAGGAGGACGCTGTAGTTACTCCACTCATTAGAGTTAGATGTGTTCGCTCTCCCAACAAGACTGAAAAATGGCGAGTTTTTGAAAACAGCAAAAACGTATTTACTCTTGATGGAACAAAAATCTCTAAAAAGGAAAGGGAGTTTCTACATTCAGTAGAGGGGGCTCAATTCTTATTGGCGCAAAGCAAAGCTGGAGACTTAACCATAAACGGTTTGAAGAAAGAAATTAAGGCGAAATTAATTCAGTTGTCGGGAAAAGGCAAATCTAGCACAAGATAAACATGTAAGAAAGGATTTTACATGGATTACCCGTTTCAGATTTACGTAGCAGACACCGAGACTACTGGGCTAGATTATCTTAAGCACGATATAGTCGAGCTTTCTTTATATCACCTTAATCAAGATCGCCAGAAAACCTGGTTGCTTAAGTCGCCTAGGCCAGAATCCGCTCAGCCAGATGCTCTTCGTATAAATGGGCACAAGCTTGAGGACATCTCTCATAAGACGGCTGAAGGCCGCGCGTCTTATCAGGAACCAAAAGACGTTCTAGTAAGCATAGAAAACTGGATGCTAGAAGATGGAGCTAGCCCAGAAGAAAAAGTATTGTGCGGCCAGAACATAGGTTTTGACGAAGACTTTATTCGTGTTCTATGGGAGTCCAATGGTGCAAAGGAAACTTTTCCATTTGGAAATAGGCCATTCGTTCTTGATACTCGTCAGATAGAGATATTCATTAATTTAATTCAAGGCAAAAGAAATGAGTATTACAATCTAGGAAGTTTAGTTGAGAAATATGGAGTTAAAAAACTAAAGTCTCACAGGGCTGATGCTGATACCATAATGACTAAAGATGTTCTTCTTAAACAAATAGAAGTTTTTACTGGTAAAAAATGATTGCCGATTCAATTGTTATAGCCGTCGTATTTGTAATATCATTATTATTTATTTATCTTTCAGCAAATTTAGTTCTGCTGTCAAACTATAGGCGTTAATGTCTCGCTTTCTATATGTAGCCGGTAATAGAGAAGGCTCTTATGAGCAGCTAAAGAGATACCTTCGTCTCTTTAAAGGATCTCAACATCAATTTAAAATTGCCGGCTATAAGAACTCTTTAAAAGAAATAAACGCAGACTATTGCCTAGATGCATTATTGAACTTTACAAATCCAAATGGCCCAATTTCATTTAATGGAAATTTTGCCTACTATGGAAAAGAGATTAGTAAGTTCAATCCAGATCTTATTATAAGCGATTTCGACATTCATACATCCATCTATGCCATAGATAAGGGAATACCTCTTTGGCAAGCAAGCCCGGCCCTTCTATACTATGGAATGTCCGAGTCATTAAAAAGAACGGCCGGTATTCATAAATACAACTCTAATCTTATTAGTGGAGATCGGGCGAGACACCAATACATAAAAAGCATTCTGCTAAACTCACAAAGAAAATTAGTAATATCTCATTTGTGTGATATAAATCATCCGCCAGAATTATCATATGGATATGAGTGGTGTCGCCCTGAATTTGAATTAAGTGATTTATGTGGCGCAGAAAGTAATGGGACAGAGACATCGCTATCAGATGCATTCTATAATGGAAAATGCGCATCAATGAAACTATCTCAATTAGATATTGAGACTATAACTGGAATATATTGCAACATTCATTTTGAATTAGGGCAACTAGAGCAAAGCAATAAATTATCTAATACGATAAACATAAATATAAATAATAATACAAAATTCTTAATGGAACTCATAAAATGAAAAAATTAGCTATAGATATAGGGCAGGTAATCTGTCACATTGATTTTACCAAATTTAATAAAAAGCTTGCCGAATACGCAAACATAACTGAAGAGGAGGCTGATGCTTTCTTGTTTAATTCGCAAAAATCTCACGATTTGGGATTCTCCGTTCTTGAGAAAGATTTGAATAATAAATTCTATAATCTTAATCTTGGCACGGAGCAAATTAATGAAATAATAAAGCTCTGGCATCAGACGGTTAGGCCTAATCCAATCGTAGTTAAGTGGCTTGAGTACCTTTTGCTTGATGGGGTCGAAGTCGCCCTAGTAAGTAACATTGGGTATGAGCACGCCGACACTATGAAAACTTTACTTGCCCCAATATATGATAATGTAATTAAGTTTTTCAGCTGCGAAGTTGGAGCTAGAAAACCAACATATGTTTATTATCAAACATTTTTGACCATGTATCCACTATTCAGTGGATGTGTATATCTTGATGATAATATGGACAACATAGCTACTGGAAATTTGTTCGGCTTCAAGAGCATACCTTTTGATTTATCCAAGATGGCAGATGATAATGAGATATCTGCTAAGCTTTCAGAGATTTCTAAGGAAATCTACACAAGCACTTTTGAATGGTGATATATTAGATTTTAAGGAAAATACATGAATCAGTTACCGCCATCATCAAATAGATTTACACCAATGGGAAAAATGCAGCAGGCCCCAGCTGGGGCTAGTATTCTTGCTCCAGTCAATGCTGGAACCAGAATGGTCATGAACTTCGTATCCTTAGGGCCTTCCAAGTTTGACCAGAAGCTAGATAAAATGCTTGAGCGCATTTGGAACAAGGTTCGTCAGGATTACTTCTCATGGAGCGGTGAGATTATGAATTTCAAGCTCGGCAATATAAAGGACACGTTAGTTAATTCTGATATTATGATTCTTTCATTGCTCGTTAGAAACAAAGAAGGAATCGTTGATGCCGCCGCCCTTGAAAAGGCTCTACAAAAACTTGCCGCTTTTGCTAAATATGAGAAGGGCTCAATTCACGTATCAGAACTTCTAGTAGAAGAAGTTCCAGCTCTCAAAGAGCTTATTAAAAAGCATATAGCTGAAACTGGAATTCATTGCTATTTCTACGACGCGCCTCCTGATAAGAAATAAATGCTAGAAGAATTCGCCTTCTTACTTACAGGTATTGGCGTAGTAACGGTAATGTTATCTATACTAGTTATTGTTTTTATGGTGGGATGGATTTCAGGTTTTACTTATGAAGAAAAGGGCAATAAATGATTACTGTAATTATATTTGTAATATTTTTGTTGGTAGTAGTTACTGCATTAACTATGATTGGATACTCTGTATTCCGTAATCTTGGCGAAGATGATTGGGACTGGGACGATGAAGATGATGGCTATCAATAATGTATAATCCTGCATGCTTATGTGACAAAACCACTTCCAGGTGACAACGTTTGCTGCAAGGTTAATGATGGCCATATCGTTTATGCTTATATAGATAAGTATGAAATCATTGAGGTTTTTGAAGTTATTTCTATATTAGAAGGCGGATATCTTATAAAAGTTCCTGTTCGACTTTATTTGGCGAATTCATTTGAAGCTACCCTAGAAAAAAAGTAAAGAATATTCTATTCCTAAAAATTTTATGGGTGTAAATGCGCATCTTATAACTGACTCACATATTTCCGGAATAAAATCCAGAAAAGATGGAGAATGCTGTGACCGTTGTAAAGAATTTTTTCCTTATGCGGTCAAAGCTGAAGATGGGTCATTCAAATGCTTTTTATGTAGGGTCTATCCTTTTAGATGATGCCAAAAATAAACATACTAGAAAATTTAGCCGGTCAATTTCTACGCATTACCGCCCAAAACGTTAATGCTGATTTGACGGGAACAATTGAGCACGCCTCGACATGGCCGATATATAATATTCCAAATTTTAGAAAACTGATTGCTGAGAATAACGCAAAAGGCGCGGCAAAAGAAATAAAGGCATTAACCATAACGCTTAATGTCAAATCCTCAAGTGAAGTTGAGGTAAAGTCAGTAGATGTTACTCCGGCAAAAGATTCCACCGCATCCACCAGTGACATAGCCGCCATTGTGAGCGGTCTTAAGTCCGGCATTCCAAATTATTTCTCTAAATTTGGAGAAACTATTAATAATATAAGTCCTGGGCCATATGTGGCCGTATATGAGTTTGCTGCGCCAGTCACATAGTCTTAAGAATAGGGAATTAAATGATGAGATCAAAAACAAAATTACTTGAAAGCTTGGCTAATCAATTTTTAGAAAATACCTATAATGAAAAAGAGGTAAATGTTAAGCTTGCTCAGGTCCCACAAACACAGGAATCTAATCTTGGACCGGCAGTTCAAGATGCTTTTTTTGGTCCTCCAAGCCCTGGGTTAGGACATCCAGAGTTTGTTAAAAAGCTTGGAACTCCGGAAAGTAATTTTACCAAAGCAACACAAGATGTATCTGGACAAATTGTTATAGACATAATGGTAGATGCTCCAGCTAAAAGAGCTATTTTCATAGTTAAGGCTGCGGTTAAACCTCAGGTAAAAGCAGCCATTGAGGCAGCCTTGGTTGCCGATTATACTGCAATGTATGGTAAATCTCCGTCAGTTCAGCTTCAAGAACGTTTGGCCGCTGGAACAGTGCGCCCAGCAAATATTAGGGGAACTGCAAACGTTACTACCCTATAGCGATCAGCTCTTTAGATAAAAGAAAACCGTCACAATTTATTTTGGGACGGTTTTTCGTTTGTGTGTTGATTATGCTATCTAGGCCCTAACATATTTCACCACTTTAAGATCGGAATTTTCAATAGCAATGGTCTCGGCAACAGAGAAGAGCGAAGGGTTAATCCAGGGGAAGAGGGCTAGACTGCTGCCAGTAACAGTCTCTGGTATTAGTGTAAGATAAATCTCTGAAGCATATTTCATGCCTTCACGATATACTTCCGAGCCTCCGCACATCCATTTGATAACTGCAACATCTTCTAGAATTACAGACCGCGATCTATGCCAGGCCCCTAGTGATGGAAAGCAAGTTACGCCATCAATCTTTTCTTGTCTGGTTATAACTATGTTATTTCTTTTCGGCAGAGGCTTTCCTATGCTTTCAAACGTCTTGCGTCCAAAAATTACTTCGCCTCCGGCAGTCATTTGGCGGAAAAATTTGAAGTCTTCCGGATATTTTGTTTTCCACGGAATGTCATTGTCACACCCAATTACTCCATTTTGGGAGACGGCAGCTATCATCTTAATTATCATTTATATCCCAATATGGTTCCTTTTGTGGCCACAAAAAATATGCCTCGTCCCCGCTCATTTCCGCCATCACAAATGCATGAAGCATATATTTTTCCATCCATCACACTATTACTTACTTTTTCTCTAATTTTAAATAATTCATCAATAGAAATTTTATGAAGCGGACATTCTATATGCCGAAGCGCCTCACAACCATCGTATTGTCCTAATGATTTTCCATGACAATCACATATTGTTTCTAAGTAAAAGACCATGTCATTTTTTGACAGATCATATCTAGGAGTGGCGCCATGTGGAAGAGGGTCTATTACATCTTGCATTTTATTATACCATTACAGTTGTTTTGCAGAGCTGCTTAAGAGCTCTCTTGTTTATCATTCCACCGGCAACCCAGCAATGTCGATCATCTTTATCAAACTCTAATATGACTAGAGTGCTACCGCTAGTTGTTTCGGCGCTAGGAGGATCTAGTTCAGTAACTACTATTATATAACCCCAAGCTACAAGCCGGTCTCCAATTTTTATATCGCTCTTCGTTGTGATTGGTTTTTTATCTTGGTCGCCTTCCATATAAACTTCACAGCCTATATACTCTCTAACGGTCCAATTTAGTTTTACTTGGTTTGTGTTGTCAGCTGGTAGGACTTCTAACTTTTGTATTGCCGGTATTTTACCGACGAAATCTTCATCACTCATTATTGGTCTCTTCTTCTGGATAGTCATCATAAAATACGCCAGTATTTTCAATTGGCTTAATTGTTACTTTAGGCATCATTTGCTTTAATTCTTCTTTTGTAAGCTCTGGCCTACGGCTTTCTATATAGTCTTTAATGGTTATTAGGGTTTCATATTCATCCCATTTATGACCATGAGCATTATCTATTTTTTCTTGTATAAAATCTAGAACCTCATCTATTGTTTTGTCGCTCATTTATTATTGCCCTTCTTAATTTCTTAATTTCTTCTTGTGCCCATATTCCATATGCCGTCGTAAATAGAATACATGATATTATTATTACAGTAAGTGTTATCATTATTTATCCATCGGCTCCACTATTATGCATTTGCGTCCAACGTAGGCCATAAAACTATCTTTATAGTCACATGTGGTGCATCGGACCGATCCTCCCCACGGTCCCATAACCACTCCATGCGAGCGTTCAAGGGTGGCCATTTTGCATGTTGGGCACGTGTCAGATTCGCCATCCATCTTAATCCAAGAAACTTTAGTAAATTCTTTAGCTATTTTTCCCACCTCAGTAAGTGGATTATCTTCAGCCATATCTTTTAGAATTTCTAGCGTTTCTTTAAGATTTAGTTTTGGCGTCTCTTTGCAATCATGAGTCACCGACCCATCGCCAACATCCCCTCTACACCAATAGCATTCAAATGTGGGAAATTCTACTCTTTTATTTTTTTCGTTCATTTTGTTCCTAACAAGCAGATGGTCTCATATAGTATTCTACAACTAACTTTAGTATTTTACTAAAAGCCAGACTAGATTTAAGGCATAGAGGAGCATCAAGCCCATACTCTTCGGATCCAATAGTATAACCACATCGCTTGCACATATCATTTTTTGGCCATCCGTCAGCAGTTCGATCAAATGGTCCCGGAACCCAAGGGCCGTGAGTATATTCGTGACTGGATTCGGCTAACTTTACCATATCACCCATAGATTCGAAGACATCAGATCGTTCATTTTTTACAATATCCATAATTTTGCTGAGTAATTCTATTTGCAATGTGTTTGATACGTTGGCAGACGAATACATTCTTGCCTCACATTCTGCATGAGTATGCTCATCACGCCACAGTTGATCAAGAAGATATTTTACATCTTGATTATACCGCTTAGCCTTTTGAACTATTGATTGCTCAGTGTCCATAAACTTTCTTATTTCTTCTCTTGAGCTCATTTACTTTCCTTATAATGATTTGATACGGCAGCCGAGAATTTATTTATCATTTCTAGTTCTTTATCGGCAACTGTTTTTATATCCTGAACAACGTTTTTGCGGCTCATAGATACGTCTTGCTCTTTGTTCATAACAAACATTGATTCGCAATCAAATCGTAAATTTTCTACAACCATAATGCCATTAGGTTCTTCATTTACTGTATAGCTAGAAACCCAAGCATTCTTTACTTGATGTATGGCGTTATTATATTCGAACTCTAATTGCAATGGGGCATTATGATTAGCAATATCTCTAATAAATGTATTAGATAGGTTTATGCTATCGAATTTTATCTGACCTACCGATCCGTTAATTGTTGCGGGCCCAAAAAAATCAGCCGGCCTAGTTTCCGTAAAGTTTGCAGAATCAATAGCCCCAACTGTTTTGCTATTACATTTAATAATAATTTTTTTCATTTTTAGAACCAAAGACAGCCAAGGTTAGGATCGGTTGGGCTTGGTGGTTTCGTAACTATAGCTATTGCTGGCCTATTGTTATCTATCCGTCGCGTGGTAAGTAGTCCGTTAGATACATATAGGTTTGCATTTATAGCATAAAGTTCTGATGGTTCATACATATCAGTTCTTAACATGCTTCTTTGGAACTCAACGTAGGCTCGTCCGTCATCAAATATTCTACAAATGTATCCTAATGGCACGGAGCCGTCAGATCTATCTATTACAATCTTATTATTTTCAACTGCTAATTGAACAATTTCTCCAACTTTCAAATCTATTCCGGATTTGATTGTATGATAATATTGTTTTGGCCCGTCATATATTTCAATCATTTTATCTTCCCTTACCAATTAGAATGTTTTCAAATGCCGGCCTATCAACGGCAATACTAATAAACGTATTAGTGCCGTCAGCCAGCCTAGCTCCCCACTCGCCTCGTTCCCTATATATCTCAACTTCTTTAAACGTAACAATGCTTTGATCAATAGCAACACAGGCCGCTAGAGGATCGTGAAAAGCTTTTCCGTGCTTATTTTTATTGAGATAAAAATCCATACCATCAACCAACAAGTCTAACCCAACATTGTTATGACGATGAGGTTTAATGCGTTCGTGCATTTCATTATCGTATATGATACCGTGGCAAACATTCTTGGAAACAAATAGCTTCTTCTTAATTTGCTTGGTAGATGCAATTAGTTTCGCTGCCTCAACATCGGCATTAAGGTTGAATGTGGGACATGTAGTCTTGCCATTGAACTTGGCTAGACGCAATTCTTCTGGAACAACATTGTCGCCAGCAAAGCCACCCTGAATAACTACCTCATCAAGTTCTGTATTGTATTTTGTAAGATATTGAGCAACACAGCCTAGGCCTGCTCCAGACACAATTTTAGTATCTCCATGTTGCTTGATGGCGGCGGCGATTAGATCTCCTCCATCAGGAGGAGCTTCATAGTATTCTTTTAGCGACAGATAATCACGAAGCCATTTATAATGAAACTCTGAAACACATGACTTAGGATGATTAAAATTTTTCACCCCAATAGGAATATTTTTTCCAAGTCTCGCTAAAAGATCTTCTACCAGATTGACTTGCTGTAATGATCCTGGAGTGATTGTAACCCCAACAAGATTTACTTTGGGATGACTATATAGCATACATAGTGTAAATGCATCGTCTGGATCTGCAGTCTCCATGTTGTATATGATATTGATCATTTTTTAAATCTTCGTTTTTTCACTTCATCATGGCTTAACGTTGGGCCGCCATACATTTTATAAAATCCAATGCTTTTCATATGTCTATCATATTCTTCGGCCGCTGCTTTGGTAGGAAACGTTATAGTTGGATATAAGGAGTTGGCCCTTTGCTCAGTAGCGTCCTTAACGGCCTTAACACAAGTCTCACAACGGAAAGGTTTCGGATTGACATTGTTAAAGCATTCCCATGGCTCTCTTGAATCACCGTATCCACTTGATACTCCGCATATATCACACCTTATGCTTCGGTCTATACCTGAAGTCTGGTCACGTTCGGTCATCTTGTTCTCCAATATGGATCCACTTCTTCCATAGCGCTGTATAATCCATAAAACTCTCCGCCATCAAGAAGACCTTGTTGCATTAATTCAGCAACATGGTCTGCCAATCTTACGTAGTAAATTAAAGGTACTTGTGATTCCTTATTTTCTTTTGAATGCTCGTTATTCATTTATCCTTTAAATCATTATCAACTAATAACTTGCCCCAAGAGGTTTTCTGAAGCTGACCATTTGAATGACGTATAGTGGCAGAGTGTCTCGTTGCTCCTAAAATAGTTACGAATACAGATGAGTTATTTTCGCAAAGAATAGCTTTGCTACCAATATATAGTTCAGGCTTTGTGTTTATCAATACGTCTATATGTCTCATCAGTAATGCCACTCCAAGGTTAATTCCTGCTTTTTCTTATTGAACTTTGCGTTAGTTGCTCCAGGAAGATTATTGATTATGAATAGTAATAGTTCTTCGGCCTTCTTCGGCAAATGAATTTTAATCGTGTCACCATCAACTATAGTAATTTCTCCACCAAGCTTCTCTATCTTTTTGAATTGCGGAAGGAAATCAAATTCGGTATTGTGCCCAAAATTATCTCTATATTCATCTGCCATAATTTCATTGTATTTATCTAGCCAATTCAATTTGTCCTCCGCAAACATATCCAATACTTTTGGATCATATATTTCTTTAATTTTGTATGTCATAACAAATCATTTCTATCATCATAATCTGGAAAGATCATATTGCACCCAACAGGATGCCCGCCATAAGAATTTCCCCTATAAGGAATTACATGTATTTTTTCTGGAACAACTAGTTCTAATGATTCTTTTGAGAAATTATCATAACGAACCTCATTTTCGGAAAACCATACGCATCTTACGAGTCCGCTATGACCCGCATAATTAACGGTATCTATCGTCATCTTTGGTCCGCCACTTTTTAATCTAACTACATCGCCTATGTTATGATTCATTTTATTTATCCTTATTTTTAAAATTCTTTTCAAGTTTTTCTACGAAAAATTCACTAAATTTACAATCGTTGGCATGTAGGCAATATTGGCTACAATAACCATCATCTGATTTACAGCCTTCACATCCTTTGCACCAAAGACACGAGAATGAAACTCCTTCATCAAAGTTCAGGCAGTTGCGCCTATAAGCATTAAGAAATAAATATGATTGAGCTAGCAATTGGTTGGCTAAATCAATATCCGTATTTGAGCGAATATTATTAATTACTTTAATATTGTTTTTGGATAAATCATCTGCGTCTTGATGATAAATTTTGATATTATTATTCATTTTAATTTGATTTTCTTTAGTGTAGAAAGACCACTCTTCATTAGTGAAAGTTGCTCTTTTCTTAAAGCAATTTCTTCTTTCAAATCTTCTATATGATGTTTAAGCAAAGCATCCTCTCTATAATAGAAGTATTTGGATTTGTGTTTTATTTCAAATTCTCCACTGCCATCAACATAGTAATGGCACTTGAAATTTTTACTAGATATTTTAACTATTGGTTTTTCAATCATTTAATAATTTCTTTATATCGTTTGGTAAAATGTTATGTGGCCCAGCTTCTTCATTACGCGCTATTTCCCACGCTATAAGTTGGTCAAGGTTTAGCCTTATCTCTAGCTTAACTTCGGATAGAACAAGATTAAGCAATACGTATCCTTTAGATTTTTCTAAAAGACTATCATATGCTTGACGTTCTTGCAGATATTCCTTTGGCAATTCTCCAAAGGATTTAACGTATTTTTCCTGAGAAATTTTCCAAGGATGTTTTCTGCGAACGTTATCCGCTATCGATTTTAGAAGTTCAGACTTACTCATTTGGACCTTCGAGTGCAATATAACACTCGGAGGCACGCTGTCAAGAGTTTTTCTTGACTATATCCAAATGAGTATTATAAACCCTTATTGATTCGCTATAACCAATGCCAACCCAAACATTATCGACTAATCTTTCTACATGAACAGCTGCTTGGCCATGTATATCAAAACATTCTTTATGGGACGCGAAACGATATGATGCCTCTGGCAGTTCAAAAGGATCACTGTAAATCATTACATTTTTACCATTATATCAGGAACTTTATGTAATACTCCGCCAAATTTTTCAATAAAAGGCTGTAATATTTGTGGAGATTCATTGCGAATAATATCTATATTTTGTAACATATCACCCATAACCCATATTGCGTTTTCTTGTTTTAAATCTTCTTTTGTGAATGATAAGCATTTACCGTTATTTTTCTTTTCCATTATTACATACATAATCATCCTTTGCCTTGTTTATTTTTTATAGCATCCCATAATTCTTTAGGCACATCTTCTAACATAATTTCATTATGCGCCTCGCACCCTTCTGTTTCGCATTCAATATAAAAATTTTTTAATGCCTTTTGTTGTCTTTTCTCATAGCCTTGAAGTGTAGTTATCCAGTGTGGTTTTATTTTGGAAGTAGGTATTTTATATTCTTTTCCACAAATTTTACAATTTACATTTTGTAACCAAATATTTTCATTCATATTATATCTCCTAAATTGCTATGGGGACCTTGATTGGATCCCCATGATTATAGTTTTCCACCACGAAATTATCAAGCCCATATTCAAAAATATTATTAGCCATTTTCAAATTTAGTTTTGGCGAATCAATTTCCGGGCGGGCGAGATACTCCTTTGCAGCATCAATTTGATTAACATAAACATGAGCCGATCCAACATTATGAACCAATTCATACGGAATATATCCTGTTTGCTGACCAATCATATACATAAAAGCTGAATAGAAAAATATATTAGCACTAACGCCAGGAAGCCAGTCACCACTTCTTTGCGTCAATATGCCTGTCATTCTATTTTCATTATCGACCAGTATTTGGAAGGCATAATGACAAGTCGGTAACTTTACTTCATTAGTCGTCATTACGCGAGGGTCCCATAAATTAATAAGTGCTCTTCTAGAAAACTTATTTATTTTCAACTCATTAATCAAATAACTAATTTGATCAAATCCCATATCAATTCCTGGGTCGCCATAGTTAGCCTTCAACCAATAGGGGGCCCCATAATGTCGAAAAGAGTGACCATATATAGGGCCAAGATCGCCATCACGATATCCATTTTTCTTCTCAAATTCTGGATCTTTCCAGAAATCCCAAATCTTGGATCCAAGCGCATTTAGCTCATTCGCATTGGTAGAGCCTGAAAGCATCCAAAGAAGTTCTGCAAAGATAGATTTGTAAAACGCTTTTCTTTTTGTTGGAATAGGAAAACGCTCGTCGATACGATAGCGGCAAGTCATACCGTGAATAGCCAGGCAGTCTGTTCCCGTGCGGTTAGGCAGTCTAACTCCTTCAGTAATTATTTTTTCTAATGTTTTATCGTAATCTTGAAGAATATACATTTATTTTGCTTTCAAAAAATCTTCTATATTTTTTAATCTTGTTTGTTTAAAGTTATGAATTTTTTCAATCCAACTAATGAATTCATTAATAGGTAGATTGTTTTTAGCAGCGTTACAATATTTACAACAAGAAACGCAATTATCTAGAGTATAATGTATTTCATTATTTACCCTATCAATTCCATTGAATTTTCCTTGATCGAGATCGGCCGGCCGATCACAATAGTTGCAATTACTTTTAATTAGAACGATAATTTGACTATCAGTCAGTGATAGCTGTATTTTTCTTTCTTTGGATTTTTGTTTGTAATTATTAATTTTATTTTTTATTTTCGCACCCATTTCGCTATTTGGAATTTCAGTTGAAATGCTGACGGTAGCGAATTTTGGTCGCAGTATTAATTTGTCGAAATGTAAATTTACTTCTTCCAGTTTTCTGTCCAATTTAAATATATTACATATTTTGCAACAAGAAACAATATTATCGATTGTATGGTCCTTACTATTATCTACCCTATCTAATCCATTATAGATAAAATATCCGTTTTCTTTGGAAAACTTACTGGCCCAAAAACCGTATTTTTCTCTATTTAGAAATTTATTGAATCTATTGTATCCAGTAACTCCACAATAAAAACAAGGCCGTTGGCTTATTTTTATAAAATTTGCAAATGATATGCTGTCATTTTTGTTGTTTGTTTTATATGACTGATAACAATCAGCCGCCGAAGCTTTTATGCTATTATCACGATTTGTATGTGAGTTTGCTTGAGATACTTTTTCTCGATTATAACACCCACAAGATAGCGTATGTCCTCGATTTAAAGAGTTAGTATTTGTAGCAATAATTTTTCCACAATCACATTTGCAAGACCACCAAAAACTACTTCCAGTTAGTTTTTTGTTGGGTTTTTCTGTTTGATTTAATACAGTTAATCTGCCAAATTTTTTTCCAACTAAATCTGGTGAAGAAAAACATCCACAAGATTTTGTTCCGGCTCTTTTGGTTCTAGTTAAATCAGACATCCTAACCGTAGTCCAAGCTCCACAATCACATAAACATTTCCAATATGTTGTGTTATTTTTCACAACGCGTTCAATTGCTGTCAATTTTCCAAACTTTTGGTTACTAATGTCTTTTAGTCTCATAACTATATACAAAAATATTGGCCTATAGTTCTATCTTAACTTCTATTGCCCTTACTCATTCATAATATATTCTCATATATGGATGCTGTATATCCGTAGTCAGGCCAACATTTGGAAGTGGCCGATCCTAAATATGCTATGCAACATTTATTATCTTTTTTAATTTTTGAATCCATTACCCACTGAACACCGATCATTTTACCATAATGACAAAGAATTTTCTTAGCATCCTCAAGAGTTAATAGGCTACAGCAATTCATATGAAAGCCACATGATAATGACGTAACATAAACGCTAAATCTTTTTATTTTCTGCTCAATCATTATGCTCATATGGTCCAACCACTTAAATCAGTATTTTCGTTAATACATTCGTCCGCCTCATCGTCAGCGTGCTCACATCCTATCGCCATATTCCATTCATACCAAACATCTTTGGCTTCAACGCAATCCGCAAATATACCGGCTTGTTTTATTTTGCCTTCCCAATAACCTTCAATGCCAGATTTTGCATCTGGAACTAGATCATAATATTCATCATCTTTAATCTCATTGCCTATCATTTTTTAAACCTATCGCATCTGGTCATCATGCCAATATTATCTAAATCTAAAAACCCTTCTTCTTTCATCTCAAGAATTGCTCGTCGAGATTCGCTTGGCCCGTATGGGTTTTTGAAAAATAGCGCAACAAAATCATTTACCGACATAGAGTGTCCTACCGACATATTTTCTATTGCCTGTCTTGGCGTTATATTCGCGGCAGTTTTATTTGGCTCCTGCAGTAATCCAGACATTTTACTTGTAAGCAATTCTGAGGCCACCTCTATTTTATTTTTTTCAATCATTCTAGTTAGAGCGTCGGCTATAAATCCTGTGGCTTCCATAGTAGTTTTGTTTTTAAACTGTGACGGATAGAAAAACATAGATATCGGCCCGTAAGATACTGTATATTTTCCTTCATTGTCTGGCCCATCAACATTCATATCTTTAATGTCTAATAAAATCATTTACCAATCCTATTTCTTATTTCTTCTTTTTTATTCCCTATTTCTTCTTTAGTCATTTTCTTGGTAGGCTCCTTAACAAAAGAACTGCAAACTGGACATAGGACCTCTTCATCAAAAGGCGCTACCATTCTTTCTTTTGGACCAGGCAAATAAGAATTAGGCTCAACTCTCATAAAGCAATCCCTGCATCGCCACCCGCCTTTTTCAAAACCAAGAGTCCAAGCTGGAACCAATAGGCCCATTATTCTATTTGGACTAGAAAATCCTTGATATGGCAGACTTGGACTTTTCTTTTCTTTCATTTTATAATTTCCTTTATTCTATACATTGGAATAGCTTGATTAACTACATAACTCATTTCCATTGGTTTAAACTCTTCTTCACCAGAATGAAGACGAAATTCATAATCTCTAGCTGAATTACGGTTGCGATATTCTGGCTGAATTAATGTGCGCTGGATGAAATTATGCAAAGCCTCATTCATATTGACTCCGATGCGTCCATGTGGCATCCTATGCACCACCATTTTTCTTCTGTTTTTTTATTCATTATAGCCCATATGTATGGGTTGTATGTAAAAAGAGCTCCCTCTTTTTTCTGACATTTATGACAAATAGGATTCTTAATTTCCTCATCTGACTCAATCATTTTATCCTTTAAAAATTGTAGCAAATACGGATCCATCATCATCGCAATGAGCGTATAGCATTCCGTCTATTATAATAAATCTGGTAGTAACTACTCCCTCTTTATCTATTTCAACTTTAGCCTCTATAAGCTGACGCTTAACATCTTCATTATCTAAATCTAGTTCTTGGTCGGAACTAATATCGGCACCCCAAATCGTATATTTATGCATATTTATTTTTCTATTTCCATTTCGTCATCAGCTATGAACGGACTACAGTAAATTTGCATTTCACCAATATTGGCGTAATGTCCGGCACTTAATGATTCTCGCAAAACTACGATATCAATAACAGAATCATTTCCTAAATATTTTGCACTTTTAAGTAATTTTAAATATCCATTTAAATTAACTATTGCTTTACTATAATTTTTAGATAAATCTATTAATTTATTTTCAAAATTTTCAATATTTAGATCTGATATATTAATCATCATTTGAATTCTTCCATAACATTTCGAATTATATATCCCTGACGATCCTGTATATCATATGCTGGCTTTCCATTAACAAATATGCAGGCAACTACGTTTCCTATTGCCCAGCTTCCGTTTCCCCAACTGCCATAGTCATCTACTTGCAAACTTACTTCTTGTCCTACAGTATATTTATGCATCACTTACCTCTTTGAATGTCTTTGCAGTCCGGACAAATATCTTTTTCATATTCAAATTTTGCATATGGATTATTTGTTTTACCAGCGACCCAATTATCTGGGCGTCTGAACATGGGTGCCTGGAAAATTTCTTCTATGCCACATGAATCGCATATAAACTTATAAGTTTTTACTTCTATAAAAGCCATTCGTTCCTATTATATTTTAAGTTTTTTACACTTGATAACTATATAGCCATCATTGAAACACTTGTCCATATCAATATCGTTATGTATAAGCCGCAAACTACAATCATAATGTTTGGCGAGCCAATCATTTATCAACATATCTTCGTGTGATCGCTCGCCTTGTGGTCCATGAAAATAATGATACGTTGTCGCTACGTTACTAACGAAAATATCAATCATCTCTTTGTGTTTATCACAAACGGCTTTATACCAAACCTTCAATTTTCTCCTTAACAAAACCAGTAACGGTTTCAGTTGCATTACCAATAGTTTGGCTAATTCTTTTTAAGATATTTGAAATGAACTCTAATAGCCTCTGCCACCAACTACCGCTAGTATCAGGGTCATCAGCAATATCTTCATTTGTCTCTGCACATTTTGGAACAAATAAATCTGGATATAAAATATATGGGCCGCACTCATGAAAAAGCTTCATGACCTTATTGTTATCAGGAATCATTTCGTCTCTAGGCCTTTGTTTTCGTATTCTTGCGCAGAATAACATAGGAATGAATTCGTCTGACGCTCCAATTGCCTTTATATCTTCCGATGCCTTTTCAAGGATGTGGATGTTATCAGGAGTTATTGATTCAAAATCCGCAAACCCTTCACTAAAAACATTATGGCAGTTTATAAAAATACTTACTGGAGCATAATCGCCATCGGTTCTCCACCAAATATCCATATATGATATGTTAGCAGTTAGTGACAAAACTTTCAAAAGGAATTCTAAATTAATGTTGTTATTGCTCATTATAAATCCTAGTAGTGCAAAGGAATGATTACGTCGTGTATGCGACTTTCGGTAAGTCCTGCTCCAGTTATTTTTATGAAGGCCGGCTCATTTTTAAGTTGCTCTAGATTTCTGGCTCCTTGATAGCTACAGCCGCTCTGAACTCCCTCATACAATTTGGTTATTAAATCTCCTACATGCCCCTTACTATGAACCGCCGCCTTAACTCCCTCTACCCTAGAGTCCTTGTGAGTAGAGCTTCCGTGATATGGCTTAAGTCTTTGGCCGTTAATCTCAATCTCATCGCCAGGAGTTTCAACTGCTCCGGCAAAGTATGAGCCCAGCATTACCATATCACTAAAACATAAGCTCTTTACACAATCTCCAGCCTCTCTAGCTGAGCCATCTGAAATAGAGTAAATTTTTCTTCCTAGCTCCGGCTCTAGTTTCCTTTTAGCTTCGGCCACATCAATAATGGCAGACAGCTGGGGGACTCCTGCTGCCGCCTCAATACGAGTGCTACAAATAGACCCTGATCCTATGCCTACCTTTACGACATCGGCACCGGCCCGCCATGCTCTTGCCGCCGCTTCTCCAGTAGCAACGTTACCGGCCACCAAAAGGGCTTTAGGATAATTCGTGGAAATATACTTGACCATTTCTAGGCCATGTGCGGAATCTAGGTGCGCTATATCTACGCAGAATATTTTTATTCCCAATTCGCTAAAGAATTTTAGATTATCATAGTCTTGTTTTTTGACACCAATTGAAACGCCCAGGAAATTAAATAACTTATCTCCCCATGAGTCGGTTAGTTTAGTAATTAATTTTAATTGCTCTTCAGTACTGCCAAAACGATGCATAAAGATAAGCCCGGATCTTTCCACTATCCTATCAATCATTTGCTTACTAATAATGCTTTGCATATTAGCGGGAATAAATGGTATTCTAAAACTGAAGCCCTTACATAAATTAATAGATAAATCTACTTCAGATCTGGATCTGATTTCTGAATACTTTGGTTCTAATAAAACATCATCAAAGGATATTTTCTCTTTAAAAAACATTAATTTCTCCGCGTGGCCGTGGCTATTTTTTGGCATTCCCACGAGAGATATATCGACATAATTGCATCTCTCGACAATTATAAACGGAGATGTAGTATGAAAAAAATATCAGTTATAATGGCAGTAATAGCCCTGATAATTGGCTGCCAACCTGGAAGCAAACCAAAGCCAATTGATTATAGAGAAACTCCAAAACCGGTAGGCTCACAATACTGTGGATCGGCCGAGCGCCACATGACCGATTTATGCAGGATAAGCCCTAATGAAAATATGTATTGTTGCCAGACAGTAGCTCTAACTAAAAAGGGCAAAACCTTTACCCAGTTTTGTGAAGAGACGCAATCAGCCGGCATTTCTTTAGGCCCAGAATGCTTATCAAAAATCATAAGCTGCTCTGAAATTGATAAATGCGTAGGAACAACACGATGAATAAATTTGGATATAAACCTTCGAATAATAATTTCGGAAGCGTAAATGTTAAAGACTTCAATCAAACAGCCGCTCTACAACGGGCTGCGGCTGCTAATACGGCAGACCACTACGTAATTCCAAGCGATAAAGTTCCCACTAAAAATCAAGGATCATTAAGTGCTTGTGCGGCATTCGCTACCACAACTGCACTAGAAATTGTAAAAGCCAATAGCAGCGATCTGGCCAATTTTGAACCTCTTAGCCCTATGTTTACTTACTACAACGCGAGAGTTGCCGACAATAACATTGGAATGGATGACGGCAGCTACATACACAACAACTTCTACTCCTTAGAGTCTCTTGGCACATGCTCGTTAAGTATGTGGAAAACGGATCCAAAAAGATTTGCTGATACCCCATCTATCCTAGCATACAAACAGGCCAATGATAATACGGTAAGCAGCTTTCATCAAATATCCAGCTCTGGACAAAAAAGACTTGAGGATGTTGAAATGAATATTAGGGCTGGGCTACCAGTAGTATGGGGAACCGCAGTTAGCTCAAAGTTCCAAAGCTACATGGGTGACAATATTGTTTTTACTCCACCTTCCAAATCTGAAACCATCGGTCTTCACGCAACGGTTTTAGTTGGCGTTCGTGATAATGGTGGCAAGAAAGAATTTTGCCTCTTAAACTCTTGGGGAGATTGGGGCAAGACAATTAATGGTAAGCCTGGGTTCGCCTGGGTATCTAGCGATTATCTTTTAGATTCAAATAGCGCAGACTTTTTCGTTGCTGAAGCAATGAACGTATTGTTAGTATGAATAATTATATTCCTGAAGTTAATGAGTTAGTATCTCCAACATTAGGCAAATCAATGATAAATCTACCAGAAAGAGAAGGCGGCGCCAAAACAGGGTCGCAAATAGGCCAGACACTATTAGGTCTTTCCGGCCAGCCTAGAGATGATTACTTTATTAAAGAAATACTTTCGGGCAATATTCCTGATTCAGTAAGGAACTTTACTCCAGTCACCGTTTTGGCCCAGGGTAATTTACTGAAATACTATGTGTCTCCAGACGTGTTGAGCGTTGGAAGTAATGATGATTATTTACGGATTTCTTTAAACGGCAGATCGGCCAAGAGACTGTTAGATCAAATCAACTGCACTATGCCGACAAAAAAGATGTGTGACGATATTTGGAGATTGGCCGATCTTAAATTAAACCCAAGACCAATGGGGGCCAGCTTAAATATGATGGGCACGCAAATATTGGTCAATCATAATGCGGAAATTAATAAGCAGATTGCGGGAAGACCATTCACATTATTGACTGGAACAAAAAAAGATACTGTGATAGATAAGGCGTTACTTACTCATAAAAATAACGTAGGTATATATGGGTGGTTTAATCCAAACACTGGGGTCGCAATCCAAGGGCCTCAACCAAACTGTACGAGCCACTCAATAGACTATCAGGATTATTCATCCTCAATACGGATTTGCTTAAGAAATGCCACATTAAATGATAAGCCCGTAGATTTATTCGATATATTGTTAGATGATAGTTTATGTTATTTGGTAAGTGAGCAGGGGGGCTATGACGCGAGAAGTATCTATAGTTAAAGAATTTTTAGTATATAAAATAACAAATACAGTAAATGGCAAGCTTTATTTTGGCAAGTCTAGTAATGCAGCACCTGATCGCTGGAAAAAACATCTTGAAATAGCTAAAAATAAATACCATAACATTATTTAATGGGTGGATATATGGTCTTAAAAAAGATTTTGGCCTTAATGATGGCGATGAGCTTGCCTTATTTGCCCTAATAGCATATACTGCTAAAAAAGATTTCCCTAACATTAAAACTAACGTGAAAAATGTATATTTTTATGAGGATGCCGAAACTCTAATAAAAATTCTTGAGAAAACCATATTAAATCTAGCTAGCGATAAAACCAATTGTAAAATACAGCCCGCGCAAAACTAATATAAAACAGTTCCATTTTCATCAGGAATACCACTATTATTGCGGAGATGATAATAGGGTCCGTAACTAGATCCTTTTACTTTATTTTGTAACTCTTGAGCATCTTCTATGTTTTCACAATAGACCACGTGAGTATTGCCAACATGTCTAGCTCTACGATCTCCAAAAAGAGACGGATCAATTTTGTCATTTTCTAGATACACACAGTAACCCGCAATTTCTAAATTCATTTAATTTGATTTCTATGAACGCAAATTCCATAATTAGATCTGCCAATTGTCATACATCCACAATGACATTCAAATGGTTTAAGGGCTATTTTTACTCTGGCAGCAATTTCATGAGGATCGCAATTCATTTCATAGTTAAAGCCCATGCCTTCAGTATTGCCTAGATAGTAATCGATAAGATTTAATGCTCCAGACATTGCTTGTGCTGACTTTTTAAGTGCGGCTACCTCCATCTTTAACGCATCTTTCTCACTATAAGCATCACATGGCAAATGATCTCTATAATCTTCTATGGTTCTAAATAACGTTCTACATTCACATTCTTTTTTAAACATTAGGCTTACTCGCTACTGAAAATTTCATAATTTTTTTAACTATTCTATCCATCTCATCGGTTCCGGCACCAATACCAAAATTTTGATAATTATATAGCGCTTCGTTTTCTTGTGGCGATAGGACTATTTCTTCAAGCTCTTTGACTCTTTGCGTTAATTGAGCATTAATTTTTTCAAGTTGCTCAATTTTTTTATTATCCTCTTTCATTATAAACTCCTATTCTTCATATATCCTAGACTACTAAAAAAGTATAATTATACATAATGAATACGCCAAAACTATCTTTAGCCTGTGAAATATTTGCTAAATTAGCTCAGCAGCTAAATACAAAAATGAATCCGGCACAGAAAAAAGAAATTGATTTGTGGTCAAATACGCTTCTTTCTGCGTTTAGAGGGACCGGAACCTATCTTTATTCGCCGGCCGTAGCCAAAAAGATATTCGATGGTATTGCTGCCTATAAAAAAGCGCCTGCCTATGGAGATGCGTCTGCTCTTAAAACAATAGAATCACTATTGGCCGCTCTTACGTTAAGCAAAGAAAAATTAAAAGGATTAGGGCTAGATCCAGCAGAAGTTCTAAAGAAGAAGGGAGTGCAAAACATCTCCTCAACATCCATAGATATACTTGAAACTAATTTAGAAATTCTTCGTGATGCAGTTAATTTTGCAGCGTATCGTCATTATTATATTGGGCCACCAGGAGCACCAAAAGAAACTATAGAGTTAGATGAGCCGGAAATTAAAAGAGACGAGCCGGGCTACTAGCTAATAAGTAAGTCCAACTCTGTTTGTTCTCGCGCCACATCCTCAATTCTATTGAAATAAGTAATAAGTCCTAATTTGCCAATGTCTTCTTGTGTTACTTTGCGCTCAAGAGAGCGGACTTCTATGTTTTTATTATTTTCAAGTGCCGATGTAACTCCACGAAGCATTCCTCCAGATATTCCGCGATCAATATAGAAAACTATTGTATCGGCAGCTTTTCCCCAAGCAAAACCGGCCAATATTCCAAGCTCTCTTTCTTCTGGTTTCAAATCATCTAGCATTCCGGGTTGCGTAAAAAACAAATGAGATGCATAAGGCGATTCCCCACGCTTTAAACAATCTCCTACACAACGTTTAGCATATGCAACATTCTCTTCTACTTCACCTGCATATGGCGATTCAATTACAACTCTTTTCATTTATCTTCCTTATCTTTATAGTCAGCCAGGTCTTCAGCAATAGTTTTATGAATAAACTTGGTCTCATCACGATCTTCTGCTTCGCGTCCAATCTGACGTCTAGCTTCGGGATCACATAGCGGACAACCTGTCTCAAATATTGGAAACACCTTGTCGCGTTTCTTTTTTCTACGCGAACGACTCATTTCTTATCATCCGAATCATCAGACTGCTCTATTTCTAGAGTTGCACGATACGCTTCCATCTCTGTTCTAGGAATGCTCCAACAACACCAATGGCCTGTTGTGCGTGGAATGCACGTGCACTGATGACCAGTCATAGGGCATTTGCCGTCTGATTCTACTTTTTTCATTGTTTTTCTACAAAAGCCTCAATTATTTTATGTTGATCATCATAAGATAATTTTTTAATTTCTTCTAATCCTTTTAGGTATTCACCAGGAATATCCTTTCTGTTATGATGTAATGTATATGGATCAGAGCTAAACTCTGCCATTAGAAGAGCTATTAAATCATCCCCATAATGATCGGTACTACTATCTCGCCAACTTAATAAGGCAGTAATAGACTCATGATCTATCGTGGAATTTTCATGAGGAGTAGATGGTAATGAGCCGGTGCTTTTGCGACCAGCTTCTTCATCGGCCTCGTCTGCATTATAGCAAAATTCCAAGTCATCCAGACTAACCCAACGACCAACAAACCCAAGCCTGCCACTGGCGCTAATGTTAGTTATTTCTCCTTGCCACCCATCAGGATGGATAACTATGTCTGACTTAACGAATTTATGATCTTTTTTCACTTTATCATCTCCAATAACTCATCTTCGCTTATTAGCTTAATTCCCATTCCACGAGCGCTTACTGCCTTGATGGAGGCGCTGTTCGGATCTGATATAACAAGAAACGTGCAGTCTTTACTGATGCTTGATTTATATGATCCGCCGTTGTCTGAAATAAGGCCCTGCAATACCGATCGCTTTAAGTTTGTTGCTCCAGTAATGGCAATTTTTTTGCCAGTAAGATTGCCTTCTACGTTGGGACGTATAGTGATTCCTGATTTTAGGATTTCATTTATGATTTTATTGTTTCTTTTAAGTCCATCAATAAGCAGTTTGGCTTTGGCAGCCCCAATTCCTTTGACCTTCATAACTTCAGAACCATCTGTATTGCGAAGATCTAGAATCTTATCCATAGAATCATATCCGGCCTCCATTAGCATTCTAATAGTTGATGATGCTGCCGTTGGAATGCTTAATCCGCCAATAAAGATATCTAGAGGAATAACTTTGTGTGACCACAGAATGGCGTGACATTTTTTAGCAGAAATCTCGCCCATTCGCTCTATGCTCATAAGGTCTTTTATAGACAGCTTATAAATATCAGCAATGGTTTTAACCAATCCGCTTTCAACTAGCTTGTCTACAATCTTATCTCCCCACTCAAGAACTCCAATAGCATTAATCCAATTAGAAATTCTTCCCTTTACTTGTGCTGGGCAGGTGTCAGTAGAGAGGCACATAAGATTCTCTCCTTGCATCTCAACATCACCACCACAGACAGGACATTCTGTTGGTGTTTGAAATATACTGCCAGTTGATTTTAGCACAGCTTCAACTGCTGGAATAACATCTCCACGTCTTGTGATTACCACTTCAGCGCCAACATCAATTCCTAGCTCTTGAACTCGTTTAAAGTTGTGCAGCGTGGCCCTACCAATCATAGCTCCGGCTAACAGCACCTGGTCAAATTCAGCTACGGGAGTTAGTCTCCCAGAGTTGCCAGTTTGAATAACTATGTTGGTTATTACCGTATTGGCTCTTTCAACAGGAAACTTATACGCAATGGCTCCTTTTGGTCGGCCGTCTCTTTCTCCGTGGTCTTGCTGCTCTTGCAGATTATTTACCTTAACAACTAGACCGTCAATTTCATAGTTTAGGCCAGCACGAATCTCATCCTTATAAGAGTTATAAGCGCTATCTACATATGATTTCTTATCTAATGTTCCAAATGAGCAACTCCACTTTGGAGTGTTTAATCCAAGATTTTTAGTTAGAAACTCCATTTGCTCTACTTCGGTAGCTAACTCCACATTGCCTACGGCCTGATAGAATATAACATCTAGATGCTCACAGCCCTCACCATCAAGTCTTCTGGCTACTCCAGCGGCAGTATTGCGAACGTTAGCCTTATCGGCGAAGTGTTTTTTGTGGTTTTCTTTGGTAAGAATGATCTCGCCACGAAGACTTCCAGTAAATAGTAGCGGTAAAACTAATTTAACTCCGCCCATCTTTGATACGTTATCAAAAATCTCATCGCCAATTTTACCATCTCCTCTTGAGATGGCGCTAATTAATTTTCCGTCCTCATAAAGACATTCAATAGAAAGACCATCAACCTTGTCAATTATAAATACTTCGTCAGTTTCTTTGATGTATTTATCTAGCCAGACATTAATTTCTTCTGCCTCGGCGGCTTTATTCAAAGAGCCCATCATTACTTGGTGTTTGGCTTTTTTCCAGCCATCTTCTTCAACTGGCGCACCAATAGAAGTTACCATTAGATTTTTTGGATCCAATTCGGCAAGCCTATCTATAAGAAGATCATAGGCCGCATCAGACATAGCAACCTCTTCGTTGCTACCATCTTTTTTATTATAATATGCGTTACTAGCCTTCTTGATTTGTTTTTCAAGATTTTTGACTTCAACTGATTTCTTACTCATTGATAAACCTACTGACTTGCCTTCATTCTATAAACGATTCTGCCCTTCGTAACATCGTGTGCAGACACTAGAAGCTTAACCGAGTCGCCGGCCAATATCTTTATACCGGATGTTCTTATCTTGCCACTTACGGTGCATATAACGACCATATCATTAGTGTCATTAACCACTACCGTAAATTTGTCTCTGCAAATGGAATCGACAACGCCTTCCATCTCCATATAATTTTCATCACTCATATCTAGAATATTCCTTTATTAACATCATTTCAATTTCATTACTTGGCAATCTATAGGAGCCGCCAAGACCTCTCTGCACATCAATTAACTCATTAATATCTATTTCTAATGGAGAAATTTTCTCACCGTTTGTAACATCAAAACATCTAAAGTATTCGTCATTACCATAGAAAACTAAATGATCGCCGGATAGGGCAATTGATTTGCTTATTCTTGAAGTTGCAAGAATAGATTTTCCATAAAATAAATCAGTACTTATTTTAGTGTTTATTTTTATATTCTGATCGTTCTTAACTATTTTTATTTTATTATCGGCAAGCAATAACGAATTACCAAACTCATCTACCCACCAATACTCTAATCTGCCCGCTCTAAAAGAATCATCAAATATGGTAATGGGTTTTAGTCGGCAAGAAACTACTAGCTTTTTAAAGGCCTTGTTACCAACATATGAGCTAGCGATCTCAAGAGAGGTTCTAGCTCTACTATAGAAAGTTTCTAAATCGATATTTTTCACTTACATAATTCGTTTCAGTTACTATTTTTATCCACAATAACTTTAGGAAGTTCTCTCTCCTCTAAAGTTTTTAATAAGGATTTTAGAAAATTAACCTGGCCATCTAGATTGATTTCTTCTCCAGATTGGTCTTGCGCCTCATCAATTAGGTCTTGGTCCTGAAGCTCAAGAATTAAGGATTGCAGGTATTCTATAAGAAGTTTGCTGGTTTTAGGTGTTGCGCTAAACATGAGCAGCATACCGTTGATATGTTTGATTATATCGTGTGCCTCTTCGATTTCAAATAGTCTCATCTTATAATTCAAGATTATGGGGCAAACATTTAACGTGGTCTAAAAAGTCTTCTGTTTGCGCTAGTTCTTGCCACAAAAGAAATGTATGTTGAGTATCTATCTTGGCATCGTGAGCGCTGCCCATCTTACGGATTCCTATTAAATCACATGCGGCCGTTAGATTTGATTTTGCTTTAACAATCCCTTGTTTCTTACAATATGCCTTGAACATATGTATCGTGTCTAAATATAAATCGAAAGGCAATTTTTTATTAAACTTTTCCCATAAGGCGCATAGAAACTTTCTGTCAAAAGCGGCATTATGAGCAATCATGCATCGATGAGTAGAAGGAGCGCCGTCTTCTGATAAGAAGTATTCTACCTCTCGCATAAGCTCCTGTTTTTCTACGCCGCTACGTAGGTCATTCATTGTCTTGCCCGTTATCTTCAATGCATCATAAGAACTGTTTTCTGGCCTGTCAACCCTTATGTTTCTAGTAAATTGCATTTTATCAGAACATCTGATGATCGATATTTGATATACTTCGTGAAATGACAGTGATAACCCATTTGTTTCAGTATCCACCACATAGAACTGTATTTCGCTCATTTTATCTCTTTAAGCAATGCAACTATCTGATTTCGCGCCTGCTGCAGATCAATAAATAGGGTCTTGGCAGTTGCATCAAGACAATACGGACAATTCTCGTTTATATCATAAGTTTCTTCGTAAGAAGCCGAAGAGGTACCGACTATACTTAACTGAGTCTTTGCCCATTTTGCAAGTTTACGCTGCAATGATTTGCACTCGGCCGATGATGTTCCATAGCATTCTTCACACCCAAAACTTCCGCAACTTTTTGGGTACGGTAAAATTGTATTTATTGATTCTTTATTCATTAAAATTACCTGAAATTCTTCGTCGCTCTTATTGTTAATGTTCCAGAATTATATACCGTAGCCTTTGTCATCTTCTTCCTTGTGTTGTGTGGAACGAATTGAGTTGGGTGGTGCTTATCAAGCTTCTTGATTGCATCTTCAGGAGTTTCTGCGCGTATTCTATATACAAAAGAGCAGGGAACCATAGCCTCTACTTTAATCTCATACATTTCAAATACGGGCGTAACATTTTTCTTGGCTTCTTCTTTCATCTGTGCTTCCTATAAACAAAAAGAATTTCTAATACCGCTAAAACGCATATAGTAGAAAGTATCGAAATCAAAATAATTGCAAGATCACTCATTTAAGCTTTCCCTCTTTGGGAGCAAACATGCTACCAATATAAATAAAATTGGAAATGACGGAATCATAATTAACATGATTATGGCTAATATAGATAAATCAATCATCTATTGCCGCCGGTTTTATAGAAACCCATCTTATCAGTGCTACCGATCCCACCAGTTCTAATTGCTCCTCTATTGGCGTATAGTTTGTCCATGTCTTCATTGGATACTTCTATGCGATACATGTCTTCACGTCTAACTGGAATTATTTGCCCGATAGCATCTCCAAATTTAATCACTAGGTTTTGGGTAACGCCTTTAGTGTCAGGAAGATACTGGGCGACCAAACAGGTTTCTAGTGGAAATGCCTCATCTATTATTCCAGTAAGAGTATGCATGTTCTTTTTAACGAAGAAGCTTGATCTTGGGTGAAGAAGATACCACCAACCTGGAGGACAAAATGCCCTAAATCCTAGTGGTATTTTCACCATCTCCCCCGGACTAACTACTATATCTTTACGATCTTGCTGGGCGGCTCTACAATCATATCCGGTTGCTAGCGGCTCTGCTCTCTCTGGCAAAAACCGCTTATCTTCTTTAAGGTCTTCTCGTAGTGCAAAAATAAATCCTGGAGCTTCTCTCATTGTGTTCTTTCTTTCCTATGTTTTTCTTTAGTATCTTCCTATTTTCATATATCATGGTGAGCAATCTACTTAACCCACCGTCAGTTATTTTTATCAACTCCAATATCTCTTCTGGGGTTCTGGCACAGTTGGTGCAGCAGCTATACATAACCGAGGTCCAGACTGCCGAAGTGTTCGACAAGCATATTGATGGCTACCAAGATGGTTATATGGATGGTTACGACTACTTGGGTGATGGATATATTTCGGACGGATATTACGTTGAAAGAGAGCATGGTCTCGATCGCCGTATTCTTGTTTTGCGTAACTTATTAGATTTTACCAATAGAAGTGAGGCTGATATTGTTTTGTGTTATCGTAATGGCCTAGTGTATGTTGAAGAAAGCAAATATGGTCCGCCAGGTAAATGTCTTCAATTACAGCGCGTTTATTTACGATCACTAATGATTTAGCTTATCTATTTTCTGGACACCAAATAGGATTATCTTTATCTGGATCAATTACTGACCACCCAGGCAATTCTAATGGTGTCTCAATCCATCTACAACCAGCCCTATTAATATAGAGAATAGAAAATACTACTGGCGGCATAAGAACGACTGCGATCATAAACCCAATAATAGCATAAATTATATTTACTTTTTTCATCTTGAGTTATTTTCTTTTTTAAGCTCTTCTAAAGGATTCTGAACCTCGCCCAATGTTCTAATATTTTTGGAAGCAGCAAATAGCGCATCAGCAGCAATCGCCTGCCCCTCAGTCCATGCTCTTCCGCCTATAACCATAGCATCACATATGTAAGCCGCTTTTTTAATTGCGGCACGGAATCCTTCATTCCACGCTTTTCCACTAATAGAATGGGGACAGCCTTCCCAACATCCTCCCCCACTACAAGCATCAATTGGGCGACACATATTGCATTTATCGCTTTCATGGGCAGTAAAAGCTCCTCTACAGCTAGAACATATTATTGATTTCATATTGTTCTACTCTCTTTATTATAAAGATCTTCATCAAAGATGGCCTCTATATATTTTCTTTTTTTATTGCGATTTAATCTTTTATAGTTTTTCTCTTTTGGAAGGCCTTTAAAAGATGGTCTTGTTTCAGACCGGGCTTGAGAAATAACTTTGATATAATTTTCAATATCAAATTCGCCATCTATGATTTCAACATCATCGTCGGTCTCTTCCTCTCCTTCATACTCATGCTCCTCTTGCATGTCTCGTTGCAAGTCATAGTATTGAATTATGTTAGAAACAAACTTCATTGTGCTTCTGGCCTCTTCAACATCTATATATTCCTTGGCACTATCTCCGAAGGAATTATGATATCCACAAGTCATATTAACGGCCTCTTTAGCTATGCCATTTCTTACTATTACCTGAACATCAGTGCATAGGCCGCTCACTTCATCTCGTGGCCTTCCCATGTCTTCTGCTATTTTCAATAGTCTCTTTGCAGTTGTAGCCGAACATAACTGCGTTCCACCTATGCGGGTTACTAGCTGATTGCTTTTATTGCCCCTATCAACCTGACATAGAAGATCAAACTCATTAAGCTCTGGAAACCTAACCTCACTCGCAGAACAAAGGCCAATCTCTTCATCAGTGGTAAATAGAAGTGCGACATCATATCCGGTATTAAGAGCCAGCCACATATTTATAGCCACACCTAGGCGGTCATCTCCACCTGTCTGAAACTTACATTCCTTATCCTGTATAACCATTCTTGGCTCTTTTGGAGTTCCCCAATTTTTGAGTACCGGGAAAACGTCTGGTGGTTGTGGCGCACCAGCCCAGCCGTGATCTCTACAAACATCGGTATGAGCGACCAGACATACACGAGGATTTCCACGGATAGCCAATAAGTTATGAACCTTATTGTATTTTCCAAGATAATCGCAGCGGTCAGAACGATAATTATCTTCCTGAATTGTAAATCCTTCGCTGACAAGCCTTTTCTTTAAAAAGCGTCGAAGGTCCCACTCTTTAGCTTTGCAGCATTGTATTATGAAGCTCTCAAATGAATGTTTATTGTTTTGGTGCATTTTATTAGTTTTCTATGTAGTAATAATGAGATATTTATCTGAAAAGGATAATTTTATGAAGGGTCTATATAAATTTGCTGTTGCGTTTGAAAAGGCTTCCCAAGTTCCGTCTATAGAGCAGATTAGAGGCATTTCTGATAAAGGGCCTTTTGGTGGGGCGATACCTGCCAAAGCTCCTGCCGCTCCAGTGTCGGCAGCTATACCAAAATCAGTTCAATTTGCCCTTATGAGTTTAGGATTTCCTCTTCCAAAACACGGTGCTGATGGCCTTCTTGGTAAGGAAACGAAGGATGCGATACAAGCATTTAAAACTAAATTTCCAGGACCAAATTCCAGCCCAGATGCTCTCTATTCAAGAATTTTAGATGAAGCCTCCAAATACGAAGGAAAGAAACCTTCAGAACAGCCAGTTAATCAGCCGGCACAAAAAGTAACCAGACCTATTGCAGATGTCAAGGGATTAAGAGATACTTCGACATTCGTGAATCCAAAAAGTGATAACTTTACTGTAGGCCGCTAATCAGTAGCCATCAATATATACTCTCTATACCATCTTTCTCGACAACTATCTTTGGGCTTGACAAACGATAAGTAGTGGCTAACTTATCGTTACCATGAAACAAAAAACACTTATCAATTTCGTTAATCATTATAGTTGCTGCCCGATATGCGATGGCAATCTAGTTATAGATACTGACTTATCAATACCATCAACCGTCGATAAAACAAAAGATGGCCTCCTCATTACAGTATATGAGGATGAAAAAGAGCCTCTAGAATTACTGCTGAATTACTCAAATATAATAAATAGTAATCGGCCGTTTATCTTATCTACTCCTTATCATGTTCTTCGTCGGCACCTATCCTCCACTCCACCAGACACATATGACACGATACAGTTAGAGTCGTCATGTATAAATTGCGGAAACTTTAAGTATTACTCGACCCACATAACGATGGATCGTGATTCTGAAACTATGGGCCCAATAGAGGTGCGATCAGAGCGGGCAGAACTAAAGCATAGTTCTGATCACTTAATTTTATCGAATAGTTTTAAAAAAGAAGAGCTTTTCGCTCATACCCCTGATGGTAAGAATCACTTTCAACTACCGTTCGTGGGCCCACTAAAAGAGTTAGGGCTTAAGAACATAAAAGGACTCATTCTTAAAATCAAAAAACAGCTTTTAGTATCATAAATCAGTCATCTATTGTAAATAGAGTGCCCACATATTTTCTAAAATCTCCCATGATCTTATCAATTACTTTTAAGGTATGGTTATCAAAATCATATCTTACCCCATTCAATCGTAGTTTTTTTGCTTTTATAAGAAAATACTTCTTTACAAATGAAGAAGGCCTTGACATAATATCATTTTTGGTTGTTATTTTAAAAATTAAGTCACTGAGGGCGCGATTAAATACTTCTGATATCTCTCTAGTATCGGTGCTTTTATCAAACAAATTAAACGAGCTGTGAAAATAAGTAACTAATTTATCAGTTATCTCCTGCACTGATTTTCTATTTTGTTTTATAAGATCTTTATTGTCATTATTTTTTTGCTTTTTTATATATTCAAAATCCGAGTCTTGATAGCTTGGAAATCCTGGCTTACCAGCTAATTGTTGATTTTTTTCATTTTGATTTATAATATTTGGCAAATATTGCTCAGGCAATTTAATATTTTCCGTGCTAGCCTCACTATTAGTAAAATCTAAAACTGGAACTTCAGATCTTTTTTTAATTGCTTCTAAAAATAATTTAGCTATTACTGGATGATAGCTATCATACATCTTATCTACTATAATGACTGGATGCCGTTCTTTTTTAGGTTTCGACATATCTATTCCAAACCTCACTATACAACGGCGAATCATTTTGCTTCCCTTGCCTTCAAAATCTTTGCCGGAAGTTAGATATATAATTCCTACATAATTGCTAGCAATACTTCCTATTATACATGGACGATGCTCTCCATTTCCAACACTAGAATCCCAAGATTGGCAAGATGATATCCCCCTCATACTCATAGTGGCAATATCCCACGCGCCCTCTTCTCCGCTAGAAGAAAAAGATATATAATTTTCTTGCTTGCCGATCGGAACATTTAATTTATGAAACGTTTTCATTGATTCTTTTTGATCTAAATCAATCATTTTATTATTAGTTCCACATTTTTTAAAAAAATTATCAACAAGAACTTTAATAGTATTAAAGGCCCTAAATATAGAAGTTCCTTCTTTAACAATATCTTTGCCATTAGCACTTAAAGTTTTGGATAAAATTAATTTAACCCTACCATCAGGCATAGGAACAATGCATTCTGCACCTATACTGTCATTAAACGATTTGTTTATATTTATTAAAATATTGCCTTCTTTTTGGAGACCACTCATTTCTTCTATAATATCATTTCTATCATTTTCGTCTGTAACACCAGAAAGATAGGCCGAACGAAAAGCTTCAAATGCATCCGATATGATATCGTTAGTTCTTAATAACTCATGTTTTATTCCGGAAATTGCTCCATTAACAAATGGGGTATAGTAATCTGGTGCAAATGATTCTTCTTGCAATTCTACTTTTTCTTTAAAATTGGGAAGACCAATACTAGGGAATACTTTTTTAATTTTACGGTTTTTGATTGCTGGATGCTGCGAAATCCATTCGGGAATATCTTTTCCTTCAAAAAGACTAGCCGCCACAGAATACAGAAACTCCATGTCCGATCGCGATATTACCACATATTTATGCAAAAATAATAGGCGCAAGGATTTTGTCGCATTTACATATGAGTAATATAAGTCGCCTTATAAAACTATCTCAATCTTTTCATATACTAGCTAGCGAAATTACCTTATTTACTTTTGTTCCTAAAAATGCAATAGATTCCATTAAGACTAAGGGCCTTTTGTCAGCAGAAGAATTGGTCAAAGACAAGAAGGCTTTAAATCTAGCAAGACCAGATGACGGCAAAAGTTTCAAGAAAAAAGTTGAAGAAAAATTAGAAGATCCAGAAATGAAAGGGTTGGTTGGAGGAATTAGTGCCTTCTTTACTTTGCCAGATTGGACCAAGATAACTAAAAAACACAATATCCATAAGCTAGATCTTATTCCGATAACTATAAACCTATCCAAGCTAATGAGTGGTGAGCCGAAGACTAAACTTATTGGAGTAGAGTTGGCTATCTACAAGGATAATATGTCAGACGAGGAGTTTGATAAAAGACAAAAAGAGCTGTCATTAGGCGAGGTTATGCCTTATACGCTTAAGGAGCCAGCTGAGCTTTGGAAGGGATATGACGTTACGCATACAACTCACTATGCTTCTGACGTTCCACACCTTATTATCGTCACTCCAAATAAAAAAATCGATGCCAAGTATTTAAAGCTGTAGCCCGGTATATGCGATTGCACGGGAACAAGCCACACCAATGACGGTAGATAAGTTTCTTAAAACATTCAAGAAGTGCCCAGGCTGCAAATCAAAAATTGGCATTGAGTATCCTTTGAACAATGCTATTGGTTGCATTGAGTGCTATGATCTAGTATGCACCATTAGGTATGATGACCAAACGGAAGTTAGGGATATAAGGCTCTATAAACAAATAAGCGATAAAAACATTTGCTGCCAATTTATATGTTCGAACCAAACTATGGTGATATTTCAAGAATCATCAGCCGATAACCTAATGGAGTTTGAATGCGACGAATCCACTATGATTAAACTTTTCAAGAGGCCTGGTCAAATCGAAAAGTATCTGATTTTAATTTAAGGAATCAATGACTGTTGATGATTTTATTGGAAAAGTATTTGGAAAGCTCACTGTTCTTAAAAAAGAAGAGTGTGTTATAGTTTCTGGGCGCGCAAGATTGGCCTACCTATGTAAGTGTGAATGTGGCAGTAAGAGAATTTTTACCAAGGACCGTCTCACAAAAAATGATAGACCAAGCAGATCTTGCGGTTGTTCTCAATCACATTCCGATCCAGCTACCGCCAAGCTTGCCTCTGCCAAATTCATTTATAGAAGCGGCTATAGCGATGGCGACTTATCATTTGATAAGTTCCTTAAGCTTTCTCAAAAAGAATGTCATTACTGCGGAATAGAGTCATCAAATTCAATTAATATTTTTAAGTGCAAAAAAGAAGGTGTATCTGATTTTGCTATCCTACACGGAACATTCAAATATAATGGGCTAGACAGAAAAGACAATTCGCTGCCCCATAACGAAAAAAATGTTGTTCCTTGCTGCCGAACTTGTAATTGGGCCAAGGGTAAAATGTCGTTACGAGAGTTTAAGGTTTGGATTCGTAAGGTCCATTCTTATATTGAGAAAGTTAAAAAATAACTACCTTATTGCGCCTACTTCTTTAACGAACTCTTTAACTGCAAAATTAGGGGACTTCATTGACGCACCAATACACACTGGATATCATCATTCCAAATCTAGTTTTGTCTAGTGGTTCAGAAGTTGGACCATAACTAGCCAGGGCCTCCTTAATGGCTATGGTGCCAGCACAAACGGGCTCCGGCAATATAACCAATGTTCGCTTCTTGTCTTTAAGCTTTATGCACTGGGACTTAAGGACATAACTAAAAACTGGAGAAAGCTCTTCCGTAAGGTCGGATGAATATAGGATATGTTTTATGAACGTTCCCCTATCCTGAAAGAAAACGTCTGCGCTAGTTAGGGCCTCCTTAATACTCAATTGAGCATAGGGAAGAATTGAAACACATTCATTAACAAACGTTTCAATTTCATCTTTAACTTCTGGAAGATATGACTCATAGCCATGGGCCGGTCTGGTTAAATTGACTAGTGGCACTTCAAGTTGTTCGCCCGGCAATGACTTATACTCTCTTGGAGTAAGCCCTCTGCGATAGAAAAGACCTTCGAAGCCCGCCGCGTTACCATTACCATCCCTCATCTCATAAATGGGAGGTAGGTTTATAGGCAAAATATCCTTATGGAGAATTTCTATAATTTCGGCAGGCATAACTCTTTATATATCAAGAAGCTCACTATGATGGCCATAAAAAATATCAAATAATCAATTCCTCTAATGGCATTATACTATGAACCTATACAAGCTTGCTCACCAATTTTATGTGGTTTCCCAATCTACCAGAGACCCCAAGGCAGAGCTTAAGTTGCTTAATAAAATCAATAACAGTCCAATGGGATATGTGGCCACTAGCGATTTAACTGATGAAGAATGGAATATTGCCTCAAGACTACAGCGTTGGGGAGAATTGGACTTGGTTCCAGAGAATCATGGAGTTACGCAAGATGTCGAAAGAAATAGGCTCGGAGATCCGACCAGACTACGCGAGAGAACACATGTACCATCTAAACGCAAGTTTCCGGAGCGTTTTGTCATTACTCAATCAGGCGCCGAAACTTTGGAAAGTTTTAAATACGATACGCTTCATCAGGAAGATGTGTCCAGCTATAGTAAGCTTAAGACGGCACCACCAAATGATGATTATGAATATGATGTTCGTGTTAATAAAACTTTAGATTTTACGCGCAAGGCTTCGGATGAAGGGCCGGCCAGCTTCAAGGATAAGGATAGGGTTGGCCAGCTTGAGGATGTTGTAGGAAAGCTTAAGAACATTAAGCTTGAAGATTATAAGTGATCTGATAGATACCGCTGAATACGGACATTACCGTTGTAGATTTCCGATCGGACCCCATTTTATATGCCCTCCAGACCCTGACAGTATAAAGCCTACAATTAGACTATAACCTCTTTGCCATTCCCCTCAATCTAATCATAATCTCTTCTGAATTCAAACTAGAAAGACCTATGATATAGACTGATTTATGAGTATTGGAGAGGTTGCCGGACTATGTATTATGATAGCCATTGGTTTGCTGATTAGATATATCTCAAGAGAGGAAAGAAGATAATGTGGATTAAAACCGATCCCCGACATTTAATATATAAGAGGGCCAATATAATAATCCTCAGGCCGTCTATACTTGGTCGCTTTCAATACGAAGCCGGCACTGGACATGTTGAAACAAAGAATGATTGGTCTATCGATACTTCATTCACTGACCATAGCTCAATAGAAACTTGGGATAAAGATTGGCTTTGGACTAGATTTCCCGATATAACTACACTATGAATATATTAATCTTTATCTCCATTGGATTGTTCTTTCTGGCTGCTATTATAACAGGAATCAATAGGTTGTTAAATGATTGTCAGGATTGATTATAATTTAGCATATCTATATGAAGATTATGGATCTTATTGCTCTGGCAGAATCCTTCGCTAAGGAAGCGGAGAACAAGGATCAACCCGCAACTACGGAAAGGTTCCCAGAGACTGAAAAATCTCCTACGGCCATATTACCGAAGTTCCCGGAGACAAAGGCTATAATAAACTCAATCTATACTTTTGCTTATCAAATAATAGATCGTAACTTTGGAGATGATGTTTCCAAGCTACACAAGCAAGGCCGGTTTGATTACCAGTTTTCAATCATTACCGCTTCCGCCAATTCCTTTCATCTTTATCGCAAATTAGCCCAGTTTATCCAATCTACCTTCAATACAAAACATAAGATAGATACCGGAGAGAAGATGGTATTCTATTACCCAGATCACGCCATTTCTCTGGTTATGGCCAATAAAGAGATTAAGGTTCATATAACTACTTCTCATTCCGAATCCAAGAAACATAAGGAAACAACTTCGCTATGAGACTATTTACACTAGCAACTCTTTTTGAATTGGAGACTCTATCTTGGAAAGATAAGATTCCTGGTGGCTTAGCAGATAAGAGAGACCCATCCGAGTTCGATAGCCACTCACTACTTAAGGGTCAGAAGATAGAATCCGAGCACACCAATAATCCTCATATGCAGCTTGAAATAGCTATGGATCATCTTACCGAGGATCCGAAGTATTATGATAAGCTTGAGGCTATTGAAAATGATGTTGATGATATGGATGCCGATGATAAGCCGAGGCATCTTTCTCTGGTTCCGCCGCCTAAAAGAGACCCCCAGGATCCTTTCATAAGAAGCAGGAAGGTAATAGAAGATATTAGGTCATTGTTAATAGATTATGCTCCTTCAGAGATTAACGATCTTACGGAAACCAATGGAGATTACGATATTTCAATCACTGATGTTCTTTCCGCGGATTATAATGAAATCAAGAAGATACTATCTAATTATACTAAGTCTTTCCCGGTAATGCATAATGATACCAAGCACGAAACTCATTGGAGAATAAAGGATCTGTTCGTTAATCTTAAGCAAACAATGATGGGTGATATACTAGTTATAGTTGGGCCGGGTAAGAGCAGAAAAGTTATAACCAAATAAAAATGCTTAATAAAAATGCTTAATAAACTAGCAGATACTTTTCTCAGGCTATCCCAGCAAACTAACCTATTCGCCCCTAAGCATAAGCTTCATTACTATATAGAGATTCCTAAGGTCATACTGCCTAGACTTCACGCCCTTTCTAATGGTAAGGGGTCTGGATCGGATATGGATATAGCCATCTCAAGGCTGAGAGATTCTTCCAATGATGGCCATAAGTTCGATTATTCCTTTTCTGCCGTAGTTTTAACTATAGAAGGTAAGAGCAATAAGCCCAAGATCGTTGGATGGGCTCTATTAGGAAAGGAAACAGATAAGCCCGATCCTTTGTTTATGGTAGATTTATTCGTCGATCCTAATTATCGGCGTTTTAATTTTGGATCTCTTCTTAAGGCCGAGGCTATTAAGTATGGTGAGTCTTTGGGATATACCTATGAGCCTTCTGACCATTTCGAATATAATAGGGTTAATCTTCTATCTCCAAGCGATAAGAAGGAGCATAATAGAACTCTTTATCTCAAATTCTCTCTTAAGGAAGCAGAACAGAAGCTTTTAGAACATCGCCAGGCTTTGTCTCTTAAGAAGCCAATTTTTAATGAGGATAACACCAGAGAGCTTACTCAAAATGAAATAGAGAAGGGTATCGTTTTTTGGCAAGATCAAGTTCAGAAGATTAAGCAGAAACTTAACCTAATGCCTATTCCAGATCCAAGACAACTCACGCTACCTGGAGTTTAAATACTTTAATATCTTTCGGTAATAAAAAGAAGCCAATTTCTCTATTAGTAACATTATTGGTTCCTGGTTGAACATGGCCCATATAGCTGAATATCCCGGTTTCTTCTGGTTCCGGGCAAATCATTATTGTATAGGGGTCCATAGACTTAAGAAAGACACATCTTCTGTCATTAATGGTATTGCTAGCCTCTGCCTTATTAACGAGCTCATAGATATTGGTGTAGCCACGACATATCTGTTCCATACCCTCAGCATTCCTAATGGCAGTTCCAGCTACTATATGGCCGTTATTGTTAATGTAGCTCTTAATCTCTAATATTGAGTCTATCATTATAGGCTCTATCTGACCAAGAAAAGAACTAATGAAGGTTTCAAGTAGTGATTGCATTCCCTGAGGAGTCTTGTGAGATAGTTTCCAGGGTTCGCTCATAGGAAAGAGAGGAATCTGAATACCAGTGTCAGGTGTTACTCCAAGCTTTCCTTTTTGAAATGAACCATCTCCGTTCATAACTAGAATGTCGTGTTTCTTATTATCGGCGGAGTAATACTTTGGAGTCAGTCCTGGATCTACATTATCGAACTGGAATATGTCTAGTAGTTGGTGTTGCATAGGATAGGATATATCTAACGTATGGCTGACAAGATTGGTGATAAAAGAAGAACTGATATAAAAAGAGAATACGTATATCGATATCTATTAAGTAATCCATGTGTAGATTGCGGAGAGAATGATCCGGTAGTATTAGAGTTTGACCACGTAGGCAGGAAGTCCTATGGTATCAATAGGCTTATAACCAATAACTGTTCGTTAGATAGGTTAGTGGCAGAAATAGCTCAATGTCAGATGAGATGTGCTAATTGTCATAGAAGAAAGACGATTAAGCAGTTTGGGTCTTATAGGTTGAGATAGTCTATCCCAGCCGCATACGAACCATCCAACCGTCCAACCGTATCCTAACCGTATCCTAACCGTATCATTCTTGTTCGTTTCTGTGAGTAGGGGAGGCCGCCTGGGGGCGGCAGCCCTCACACCCTACGGGAACGGCGAATTCCGTTGGCACTGTAATTATCCGCTGGCACTGTAATCGACTGTAGCAATTGATCCCAATGATACAATTCTGACACAAGATACTTTTCCGTAATGATTCTAATAGGTTACAGATAATAAAAAAAACTTCCGTGGCAGTAATCCCCACCACCCCAATTCCAGTAGCAGCGGAAACCGAATAGCCTAGCAATGTCGCATAGTTAGCAGATTGATAGGGCCGGTCAAGGTTGGCAAGGGTCGTGCATTACCTGCTATCGAGTCGCTACCAGAAAGGAACCAAAGCCGAAACCTGCTAAACAATCTTCCGAAACCGCTGGACGCTAAAGCAAACACTGCTAGAGTGAACGGCGAGACGGAAGAAAGGAAAGCAGGTAGCGCCGAAACAATCTTCCGAAACCCGCTGGACACTAAAGCAAACACTGCTAGAGTGAACGGCGAGACGGAAGAAAGGGAAAGCGCGTAAGGCGACACTTTCAAACGTCTAAACATACCTTGACAGCCTAGCGCGTAGGTGCTAGGTTAGTTGAGACGGGAACACGGGGCCGAAACTCCCGTGAAAAGCATTGCTAGCGGTGGCGGCTACCCTAACGGGTAGTGGGGTTTATCCCGATACAGCCATAATCCGTAACTACCCGTAAAGTCGGGTAGCGGAGGATATATCGCTCGGACTAGTAGGGGCTTCCTACTAGCAAGCAATGAAACTGCGCCGGAACCGTTCCCGGCACCGAACGCTAGTAAGCAAGGGGTCCTTTCGATCCTATCGCGAACTAAGGCCAGGAAAGTTGAATCTTTCAAAGGCTCCAATAGGTGCTAACCGTTTCCAAGGGAACGGCCGGCGCGACTAGAGGAGTAGCTAGACTGAGGAGACTTTCGACAGCCACCGAAAGGTGGATCGCCTAAGCAACGTGCGTCTTTGGAGTGTGAGCCTGACAAGCTCGCTGGCCTTAGAGGTACCGCGCTGAATAGTCAATCCGATAGGACAATCAAGGGATGAGTAGCAAGCTAGTGGGATGGTCTAGGTCTAAGAAACCGCCATACGTAGGCTTCAATAGGAGGATTGGAGCCGGATTACGCTGGGATGCTAAGGACGGAGGCAACGTGCTTTCTATCCAAGGTTTCCTGAATCTAAGAAAGGCAATCGTAGTAATGTCTACATGCCTGGGAATGGTGGGCCGCCCTTGGGATGGCTAATCTAGTACCGGGAAGACGTGAGGCGATAGCTGACAGATTGGCTTTACAGGCTAGTCGTTAGGTTCGGTGAGACTGAGGTGCGAGAGACGTAAGGCGTCGTAGATAAGTGGTCCCGAAGGGTAGGAGGTGAGGGTCACATTGGCAGTGTGACTCTCCCTTCTATCTCTACTGGTAATAAAGGATGCCGTCTCTTGTAGCGGCAATAAGTCAATTCTCCTCTATTACCGGTAGAGATAGGTGGTCAAACCTAATTGCTAGGAGGCTCAAGTGAATATCGGAACGCATCCGAGGTTTCAGCTACCGTTCGCGGTTGCAGTCGTGCCCGAGGGACCGAGCGAGCCGAAGTTGCCGATGGGAATCCCGTACTACCGACGGGACTTCGCAACCGGCCAGCAGATCCGCCTCTCTCACGAGGAGCGGAAGGCGCTGGCGGCCGAGTACGCCGAGAAGCGAGCGATCAAGACTCGGAAGCGAGCCAAGGTCGCCGCTTACAACGCTCTCTCGCCGGAGGAGCGTTCCAAGGTCGATGCCAAGAAAGCATCGGCCACGGCGAAGCGCGAGGCTACCAAGCTCGCGAAGAAGGAGCGCGAGGTTGTTCGCGCTCCTCACACGTTCGTTCCGGTTGTTCGGGAGCAAGCGCGGTTCATTCCGCCGCCTGCTCTCGACAAGCCCATGACCCCGCCCCCGGTCTCTCCGACCTTGGAAGCGGAAGCTTTCGCCAAGATGGAAAGCGAGGAGACCCGCAAAGCCAGACTTGCGAGGTTGGAAGCCTACAAGTCGAAGCCCCGTCCGGCTTGGCTCACTGAGAGCAATTCTCAGAAGAGGAAGTCGGCGTGAATCATCGCAGCCTAAAGTGTAGGGGGCCGCCGCTCCCTACACTCTCACTACCAGGGAATGAGACCGCCCGCTAACCAACGCGGCCCTACTCTCATTCGGAGATAGGTGGAAGGGCCATAGCCTTTCTACCTTCTCGCTATTACTTCTAGATGCCACTATGTCCTAGAAAGCTGGGCGGTGATGGGGTAGCTAATACCCCTTGCGGATAGAGGTAATAGCGAGGAGGTAACATCATGGCGTTGTTCGTTCTCACTGCCAAAGGTCCGTGCGCCCTGGAAGTCAGGATCGTACGGGCCAAGGATCTTGCTGAAGTCGAGAGAGACTTTCTCCCGGCTATTCAGTGTGAGCATCTCTTTCACACGTACAAGGTGAAGGAGTTGCTTGTTGACGGAGAGACCGAAGAGGTCTTTCAGATCGCGCACGTCGAATGATCGGGAAGTTCTTTCGGGAACACTCCACGGTCTACGTCGTTGTTTCTCACTGTCCTTATTACCCGGATGCGGATCTTTGGGTGTCTAGGGTAATCGAGAACGGCAAGGTTGACACTTCTCATTCCATGACTACCTCTGGTGAGAGGATCAAGTCATTGGAGATTCCGAAGCCGTGAGTAGGTGAGGAGGGATCTAACCAATCCCTCATCCCTCTCCGTCTCAACTACATACAGGGGACTTACTGGACACTAACCCAACTGCCAGACTTTCCCCCAGTATTAGGAGCATTCTAGAAAGGCTCCCGGTCGTATCTAGTTGAGACGGAGGAGGATCCACACATATGGATCACGATTGCAGACAGCACACTTGCCCGTTCCACGCTCAGCACAAGGCAGAGCTTGGTATGGTCAAGGTCAAGGATCTGAAAGCGGCTCTTGTTGCCGCCGACCCCTTCCAGCGTGAGGGTATGGGTTTCCCCCATTCCCCCAACGTCGTCTTCCTTCCGAGGACGAATTGGCTTCCCTAGTCGAAGCCGGCGAATGTTCAACCACACCTGACATTCGCCGCTGCTGGTCGTGGGCGTGGATTCCCGAGGGTTGCTTGGAAGACCCGTGCGGATTGGTTGTGGTTTACAAGCCTCAGTACGATCCGCGCTGTAGGTCCAAGAGTGACTTCTTGGTTGACAAACTGCTATCGTGGATGCTAGCATGATGTGCTCGTCCACGATTGGAGACCTACTGATCGCCGCAATGGCTCGATCGGTTCTCCACAATAACCGAATCCCTGATTGTTCCAAGGTCAAGCAAGCCGCCGCAACCGTTTGGATGTGTTGGTCTGCTACTCCTGGGAACGTTCGTACTCTTACGTAGAAAGGCGAAGTAGAAGTGGGCAAGTCGCGTAGGTTCGATCCCGATGAGGAGCACGAGACCGAGGAGCATTCTCCCCCGTACAAGGGGGAGTTTCCTCTCGACACCTCTCAGTTGGATGAGGCGGCTAAGGAGCTTCTCATCCAGAACATCAACCTCGGCAAAGGTAAGAAGCCTAAGCCGTACTTCTGACATAGACGGATGAGGGGCCGATCCCTCTCATCCCTCTAATCAAGTTCCATGCCGCTCGTCTGGAAACCTCCTCTAGTCTAACTAGCAGCAGGATCACAATGGCAAGTGTTCTTGGGACTTGATTAGAGGGATTCTAATGCGCCACATACATGAAAACGTATGTGAGAAAAACACTACCGGATAACTAGGGCGTGCATACTCCTGAAGCATCTAGCCTCGGCTGGATCTAGTAAGGGTCACTGAAGGCCGAACGTCTAGGAATGTGTAGCGCGTTAGACTGCCTCTAGTTGTTTCTAAGGGAGAATCAATGCTCAAGCTCATTCTCTGTCTGATTGTTCTTGGCGTCACTCTCGTGTTCGTGGTAGGCTTCGTCAAGGTCGTTCATACGGTCGAAGGCGTGCAAACCGGGATTCAGAGGGAGGAGGAGCGTAAGCAGGCGGAAGATCAAAGGATTCTCCGTTGGGCTGAGTCACCTACGCCCGGATACGATTCCGGCTCTCACAAGTAGAGGGACAATGGCAAACGCAATCGTCTTCGTTCTCCTCACTCTGGGAAGCATCTTGCTTCTCGGTCTTCTCGGGACTTGGTTCCCGAGCATCCATCACGTCGCCATGGTTGTCGGTGGTTACGCAATCACCGGGGCCAATCTGATCTTCGTCGGTCTGGCATGCTTCGTGGTCTGGGCTTCGGCTCAGGTCTAAGTGGGAAAGCGGAACAATGTGTGCTCAATGCAGCACACTCCGATCTCCTACGCCAAAGACAATGAGAGGTGTGAGTGGTTGTATAAGATTCTTCCTACCAAGGAGATTCTAACAATCAGTCACGGTCTCTTGGGGGTGCTGAATGTCCTTCGGTGGAAGGGTGCGATCCAAGTGGTCGATACCGACATTGGAGTGATCAAGGCAACCGAGTATGTGATTCCAGACTTCCGCAAGTTGAAGTCGCGCCTACACATACTTCCTCCTATTCACCGGCCCATTCAGGACATGATTCGCCCTTACCTCATTCGTCGTGGGGCTAAGAATCTCGGGGCCGTCGATATCGATCTGGCTTGCAATGTCGTAGAAGCGACCCACATTGCACTTCCGGTCCTACAGGCCTTGACCGAAGCCAAGTACAAAGGTAAGACTCTTGTTACCTTTAGGAACGGCCGGGATGATGGCTTCTCCGATCTGGATGGTCGGATTGACTATCTGCGTCAGTCCTGTTCTGACGTAGGAGCCAAGATCGTTTCTGTTCGTCCCTACGTGTCTCAAGGTCTCGAAAGCAACGCCAAGCGCAAGAAAGGATCCGCAATGTGTATTGTGGATATCAGATGGAAGCAATCATCGAAGGCATGATCGTTGCCGCTTCCACGCAATTCCGCATGAACCACCTTTATGGTGGTAGGTGGGGGATCAAGGCGTGGAGTGCGGCATTCACCATCACGAGCCATCCCAAGTGAAGCCGGTTCCCTTTTACTGGCATGTGACTTGCCAGAAAGTCAGAGGAGGTAAGAAACCTCTCTGGCAAGCGGTCAAGGCTTGCATCGGTTTTACCGGCGCAGGTAACACGGCAGACAACGCAATCAAGGATCTACAACGGCAGATCAGGGAGAACCGTAGGCGTGTGGAGAAGGAGATTCCTTTCCAGGATCTCTCTTCGTAGTCTCACTCACAATCGGGAGTCCAAGTCAATGAAAAACATTCAGATGAGCCGCGAGGGTGATATCCTCGTGATCAAGATCGACCTGACCAAAAAGTTCGGTCCTTCTGCCAGCGGGAAGACCACCATCGTCGCTACCACGGAAGGCCCGGTTTCGCCCCCGGACGTTTCCGACATGGGCATGAAGATCGGGATCAACGTCTACACGAAGTAGCCGATCGGTAGTTGGGGAGGCGCAATCCTCCCCTTCTACCTTGACACTCTAGCTCGTATGAGTTACAGTCTCAAGGTAGGAGGAACGTTACAGACTCTATCGTAGATAATCTCTTTTTAGGGAGAAAACGAATGTCTCGATCTGCAAAGGTCAATGCGGAGATTACGGCACTTCTTCGTGCCAGAGTCTCTCTTCTCTGGATCTCCTCTCGTGAGGAGAAGCGTGTGGAAGGGGCGCTTATCAATGCCCTTCCGGCCAACATGCGAATCCGCTTCTGGGATTGCGTGAGTGGTCTGACGGAATACGGAACCGAGAAGGGCGAAACAAAGCTCGTCACTCTCGGATTCACTCAGGCGCAGTCTTCTTACGGAGAGAAGAAGGCTGCAAGCATCACGCCGCTTTCTAGCGGTGGTCAGCCCTGTACGGATCCTCTCGTGGTCCTACAGGCAATTCGCGAAGTCCCAGATCGGTGTCTGTATGTCTTGAAGGATATCAATGCCTTCAAGGATCCAATCACTCTCCGGGCAATTCGGAACACGGCGACGGAAGCGGGAACGTCCCCCTCTGCTGAACAGAGAGCGATCGTCATTCTCACGCCGTCTTCGGAGATTCCCCAGGATCTCATCGGTCAGGCCAATCTGATCGACTACCCGATGCCTGACCGTTCTGACGTGGAAAGGATCTTCGATTCTCTCCGCCTAGATCCGGCCAAGGTGGAGATTCCGAACGCAACTACCCGTGAGTCTGCAATCGATGCGGCTCTTGGGTTGTCGGCGGCCGAGATTCAGAGCTGCTTCAATCGGAGTCTCGTTACTCTCAAGCGCATCGACCCGGCAGTGATCTCTTCCGAAAAGAAGCAAGTCATTGCACGTGAGAAAGTGCTGGAATGGATCGACCCCGATCCGCTCGGCATGGAAGCGGTCGGCGGTCTGGAAGTCCTGAAAGACTGGCTGAGTATCCGTAAGAACGGGTTTTCAGCGGCGGCAAGGGCTTACGGGCTCAAGTCTCCGAAGGGCATTCTACTTGCCGGTGTTCCCGGTGGTGGAAAGAGTCTCACGGCGAAGTGCGTGTCTTCCGCATGGCAGATGCCGCTACTCAAGTGCGACCTTGGAGCACGCAAGTCCAAGTATGTCGGAGACTCTGAAGCCAGCATTCGTAAGGCTCTCGCAATGGCAGAAGCCCTTGCCCCTTGCGTTCTCTGGCTCGATGAGATCGACAAGTCTCTCGGGGCTGCCGGTGGTGAGGATGGCGGAGTTTCCAAGGATCAGCTTGGAACGATTCTTACCTGGATGCAAGAGTGCAAGGCCCCGGTGTTCGTCATTGCTACGGCAAACGACGTTCGGGCACTTCCGCCTGAGCTGATGCGTAAAGGTAGGTTCGACCAAGTGTTTTGGGTGGACCTTCCGACCGCAACGGATCGGGAACAGATTCTCTCTACCTGCCTCAAGCAGTCTGGTAGGGTAGAAGGGATCGACGTTCCGGCTCTCACTAAGAAAACGGAAGGATGGGTCGGCGCGGAGATTGCTTCCATCATCCCGGAAGCCATGTTCGCGGCCTTCAACGACGGAGAACGTCAGATCACGACAAAGGATCTCTTGACGGCGGCCGAGAATGTGGTACCATTGTCTCTGACGATGGCGGTCAAGCTCGGAGAGATTCGTACGTTCATGGCAGACAAGGCCCTGAGCGCAAGCAAGCCTGAGAAGGTGGCCGCTAAGTCTGGCTCCAACGATCTGCTGGATCTGGACTGACGGCAATTAGGAGGGGAGTTTCTAACACAGACTCCCCCTTCTAACTCGGTTCAATTAGGTGGTGGCTTAGCAATATACCGGGCGTTGTCCCTTGGTTGAGCGCCCGAGTCTAATTGAACCGAGTTAGAGGGATAACTCCAAACGAGGACACAATGGCAAAGATGCAACTGCTTCGACCCGGATTCATGATCGCACTGACTTCCCGCATGAAGGGAGGTATCGAATACGAGACTCTCCACGAGGAGAGCGATCAGAGCACCGAAGGCGTGCTCACCGAAGAGAAGACCACGAAGAAGACAATCTTCGACGTGGAGGAGCACGAGGAAGCGGTCAAGGTGCGGGGCAATGTCCTGTACCAGATCCGTCGTCTCTGCGTCAAAACTCCGTTCTGTCTTCTCTGCCCGGAAGATAAGGAGGCGGAGCTGGACCAGGGAATCAAGATCGCCCGGCAACTCATGGACGACTTCAATGCGAAGTCTGTCTACACGAAGGTGCGCTTCTACATCCTCAAGGCAAAGCTTCTCGCCAACGACGAGCAGACTGCAATGGCAATCGCCGGAGAGATGCGCAGTCTTCTCGCTGAGATGAGCGGGGCGATCAACAAGATGGATCCCGAGGCCATTCGGGAAGCAATCGCTAAGGCCAATCAACTGGCCGAGATGATGCAAGAGAAGGAACAGGGCGAGGCGAGGACTGCAATCGAGCTTGCACGAACCGCCGCACGTGAGATGGCGAAGACGATCAAGAAGAAGGGATCGGTCGCTATCGACGTGGTTCAGGACTACCGCGTCAGTCTTCTCGCACTGGAGAAGGCTCAGAAAGTGTTCCTCGACTATGAGGAACCGCCTACGCTCACGAAAGAAGAGGAGGCTCCGCAAGTGGCGGCGCAGGATCTCGACTTCTCCGAAGAAGTCGGAACCGTCGCCGGAACGATGGCCCTGAATCCCATGGCCGCGGACGACTCTCTAGATCTTTCTAACTGATAGATGAGGGGAGACTCTAACCAAGTCTCCCCCTTCTAGCTCTATTCAATAGATTCAGATAGGAACTAGGCCGGAGCTTATCTGGCGCATGTCTATTGAATAGAGTTAGAAGGATAACTCAAACGAGGTAATCACAATGGCGTGCATGACAGCGCTATCTCAGGGTCAGACTCTCACTCAGAGAATGTCTCAAGTGGAACAAGCTCTCAAGCGTCTGGAACAGTACATTCAGACCGGTACCGTGAGAATCGGAATCGGAACGAACGGCGCGATCGTCTTCCAAGGATGGAAGGATCGGGACGGTATCTCTGACGTGTGTGCCTTCAATTCTCTTCGGGCCACTAACTCGTGGGTTCTCCGTCAGGCGATACTCAAGGCCGAGGGAATGAGCGGACGAAAGGTCAATCCCAAGGCAATCGCTGCTGGTGTTCATTCTCACGATGGCGGAAAGACGTGGGGGCAGCACTAATGCGTCAGTCGAGCGAATTGGGTCGCAGTGATGGCCAACGTCAGAAACAATCCTCCAAAGATTGTATGAGGTTCAAGCAGGAGTTTCCTACCTTCTCACATTGGGAAGCCTACGTAAGAGGTTTCTACCGCAGCCTAGGCTACGCTGGGTCTGGTAATCGAGGATTACGTAAGACGTTGGGGCAACACTGATGGCTGGCACTGGACATGGCATCATGTTGCCTCCTCCCGGTCCCGAAAGGCAAGCTGCTATTGAGAAGCTTATTCCCCCGAAAGAGTGCAAGGGCAAGTCAGCGGCTCGAACGCTACTGATGATGGTTCTCGACCCGAAGATCAATGCGTTTCTACGCGAGAACGATCCGAAAGCTCTGGAACAAGCCGAGGAGGCTCTGAAACCTTTCGGCTACCCGGATGCCAAGGCTCTCATGGAGAAGTTCAAGGCATGAAGGAAGGAGACGCCAGGCATTGTTCTCTTTGCCTGAAACGAGCGATTCGTGCATTCCGAGCAAGAGCTAGACGCTGGTTCAAGTAGGAGAGTCGAATGATTCCGAAGAATCCGTATGTGGGTGAGGTTGTGGTGTCTCTCAAGAAGGAGGGCAAGATTCCTCCTCCTCTTGTGATGGAGCACACGATCAATGCCTTCGATGTTCGGGCTGCATGCACGGAGGTTCGCCGGGCAGTCAATGCCTGGCTCTATCAGTAAGAAAGGATCGGGGAAGACTAACTACCTTCCCCCTTCTAATTCGGGTTTGTAGCATATAATGTGAAGTCCATGGCTGGAGGGGTTCGAGTCTCCTCTGATAGCTCGTAAAATCTAAACCCATGTGCTACACAGAAGTTGTTACAGGCCCGAATTAGGAGGCAGTAATGTCTGAAAAGAAGATCGTCTCTTCACCTTCTCGCACCTACGTCGCTATCTGTAATAAGGCCAACTTCGATGGTTACTACATGCGGAAGTTCACGCTTCCGCTCGGCTACATCGGAGAGGGTTGTTACGAAGAAGAGGATGGATCGTGGAATGAGGGTGCCGGTTCCTGGGTTTGCCAGAACACGACTTCCTACGCATCCTGGTACTTCCTGAACAAGCTCAACCATGTGGCTTGCGTCAACGAGTGCATGACCATCGAGGACTATCTGAGTCTTCGCGATCAGGACGAGATCAACGAAACGTTCCGCGTGATCAACGAAGCATTCATCGATGGATCGGATTCTGCTACTCGTAGGCTCACGGCTAGAGCTGAGAAGGCGGAAGCCGAAGTGCTCGCTCTCAAGAAAGTGGCCGACTCTATCACCAAGAAAGCTCTCGTAACATGAGTCTCTCTGACAGAGAAGTTGAAGCGAGAAAGCTATTCTCGTTTCTCACACCGGAACAGGATCGTAGGTACAAGCTGGCATGGAAGTTCATCCAGTGGAAGTTCATTCCCGGCACCGGAAAGGTCACGAACGATCCGAAAGTGGTTGCGCACTACCGAGCAATCTGCCATAACATCATTGCCAATGCGGGCAAGGAATGAAGCAGTACGGTAGGTATCAAACGCAAGGAATGATCTCTCCGATCAAGTGGCTCTTTAGTGGTCACACGGCTATGGCGATCTATCACAATCGGATCAAGGCAACCAAGCGACGTAAACAGGAGCTTAGGCCCCTGTCTCTATGGGGATGGTTCAAAAAAAGAAGCTACCAGGAGACCAAGGCTCAATGGCTAAGGCTACTATCTCTGTAATCACCTGTAAGTGCGTTGGCGATCTTACCACATACGGGGATCGTTTCGTGGATGCGACATTCACCAACCTGGAACACGCAATCTCTCTCGGAGAGAGTCTGCGTGCAAAGGGAAAGGCGGTAATCGTCCGCCCGAACTACAACGAAAGGGATTCCAAGGGACGATACTTTCGTGAGTGGCGATCCTTCAATGGCTCTCCTCTGAAAGAGAGTCGCTGGAAAGCCTAGGAGAACAGCCCTAGACTACCGGAAGCGTAAGCTTCCCTATGGGTGCTAATGCTTCCCCCGGAACGTCTGGGTATGGGGGAAGCTTCAAAGACACGTGAGAGGCCGTAACGTATTCACGCCTACGACTGAACGTAGGTGGCATTCCAACAGACTGGCTTCCTAACTAGGAACTGATCAAGTATCAAAGGCCAGGCGCTATGGTGAATACGTATAACCGTGAAGCGGTTACTGATGAGGGCCGTTCGTTGTAATGGTTATGAGAAGTAGCTACTCTCATTCCTAAGTTAGTAATTGTGTAGTGGAGATCCCCTCCCGACCCCAAGCCGTTGCAACGGATTATGGGATAATCGGGAGGGATAGTCTATTGACATTCTAAAGAGTGTGGTTACAATGCTAACAGGTAACGCGAACCACGGGTAACGCTAACGGACTCATCCGTAGCATATGGGCCGGGTAGTATCCTTGTTAGCAGATATGGAATAGGCGGAGGCTATTTTGGACTCCAGCCATAGAAGCCTGTCTATGTCAGTAACCATTCTCTTTAGGCTGCCAATTCGGTTGCCTGTTACGGAGCGGACCATCCCCGGCTAGATTGATAGTCTAGCCGGGGATAAAGAGTTAGCTCACGAGGGAATATGATCGGACCTAAGATGAAAAAGGTCATTCAGTTTGTTACTGAGAATCCCGGCAAGATTATTCGCGAAGCTGCAAAAGAGGCTGGCGCTGGACAATCGGCTGGTTATGATGTTGTTAGTCGCTGTCTTCGGGCAGGACTAATTCGTAGAGAGCCTGGACCGGTAACTTCGTCCTGGCTTCTGTATCCGCCCAAGCAAAAGGAAACTCCCAATGAGTGAAGTCAAGGTCGAGCGGGATCATGCCGGTGTCGCGGTTGGTGGAGAGATCAAGGCGATCTATTCCATTATCAGCCAGAGTCGCGCAGACCTTCCTGATGGTGCGGTGTTGATCGAATCCAACACCGCATGTGGCCGCGTGATCTCATTGCTCAAGCAGGGCGATGATGTCGTGGTCTATGAGGTAGACGTGAGCAAACCCAATAGCCACGAGAGCGAAAGGTCCTATCGTGGCGAAGAAGGATCGGATGCCTGTAAGGTATTCAATTCTCACGCAGAAGGGTTCGCCAAGCTCGAAGCGGCCCACAAGCTGCAAGAGAGTAACTGATGGATCCGAACAAGGGAGAGTTGGAATCCCCTCCTGAGTCAGAAATCATTCCCCTATGTGAGAGGGGCGGATTCGTGGTTCATAACGCGGATAAGGACGAGGACGAATGAAACTGACCCCTACCGCGAAGCTTTCTCTGCTGGAAACGTGGACGGTCCATAACCCGAAAGGTATCGGTGGGGAGCCACATACGGATGATTGGACTGTCCATAAGAGCGTGGAAGGAAACATCATCGTCTCCAACATCACGTGTCCTAGTTTCATTACGCAGTACCCTGCTGACATGGAAACTCGCGAAGGGTACGATTGGCGCACGAGGTTGACTCAATTGGTTTGCTACTATCTGCGAGCCGATGTAGTCAAGATTCTCACTTCTGACGGAGAAGTGAAGCCTGGTATCACCTGTATCGAATGGTACGCAAAGGAGTATTGATGATGCGTAATTGCTCCAAGGCTTCTGCCCGATGCGGCATGATCGATTGCACTCACGAAGACTGCAAAAGAATTGTGCTATCTCGGCCTTGCACCTGTCCTTCGGTTGGGCAATACTACTTCTCGCATGACTCGCAAGTGGCGGCCGTCGCTCAAGCTAAGGAGTGCAAGCGTCACTCTTACTCAGGCGAGAATTGAAGTGCAGCACTCTCGGGTGTAAAGGAGAAGACCTACACCCTCTTTCCGACTACAGGCTTTGCCGGGATTGTTACTACAGTCCGGTGCGTAGCTTCCGAAGAATGTCTCACTACCACCTCTTCTATCGGAGAGGACTAAGGATGAGGAATGAGTCTCTGCATTCACTGCAATCAAACGGAGCTGGTCTGTAACTGCAACGTCGAAGACCCGCGAACGTATTGGAGCATTCTACTCTCCTATGTTCATGTTGGAGCAACGAAGTGGCATCCTACGGAGAAGTCCGGCCCGTTCTCCATCATTACCCGAGGATGCTTCGCTAGTAAGGCTAAGGCTTACGAGTGGGCGAAGGAGAACATTCCCGGCCATACTTTCGCGCTGACGGAGTATGCTCGCGGTAACTATCTCGCGCCTGCCTTCAACTCGGAAATTCTCAAGGCGGCCGTAAGCAAGTATTACTCTTTGGCCGCCGCTGCTGCCGATGATAGGCCTGGGATTCGTCTGAACGATTCTTACAGGCAAGAGACGGCCGAGTGGATGCATCTGAATCATCCTATCTGGATCGCTCAGTTCAACATGGATCTTGTCGAATGGATCCTCGTCACCTACCACGGAGCATGAATGGCAAGTAAGAACATGCTGGCCCCGTTCACTAGCGTTCGTGCATTCTTCAAGTCGTGGGGTCTCTATCCTGGTGCAGTCCAGTCAGAGGAGATCATCGAAGATGGTCTAAGCCCCGAGGTGATCGGTCATGGAATCAGCGAGCGTGTTTACGATAAGCTGATCAAAGAAGCCGCCGCAACCATTCACTCGTCTAGTCACAAAGATTACTTCGCTGCTTTCTGCCGTAGAAGTATCGACGCAACGGACGGGTCTTTCTATCTCGGCTCAGAAACCTGGAACGATCTAGAAGAGGCATGGGACGACTATGTTTTCAAGCTCCGATGAGTGAGAAACGAAAGGCTAAGGCGAAGCCGGAAACATTCGTACGGGTAACTTGCCGTACGGAAGAAGACGGCATCACGGTCTTTACCGACCCGAACGGTATCGATGTTGCATGGAAACTTCCTCGCGGTGGGGTGGTTGACTTGAGGACCGAGCCGCCTTACCTTTCAATGTCACCGTGCCCTTATTGTGGTGCGGTCAATGACGTAGGCCACTTCCCGGCCGGTCATGTTCATCCGTATCTAGGAGTGAAGCTCTAATGAGAACCAATCAGGTTATCGAGCGCAAGAAGATTTTTGCGGAGAGAGTTTGCAACATCTTCCTGCTGGCAATCTACTCTCGGCCGAAACACGAAGTTCTTCTACAGCAGAGAGAGAAGGATCTTTTCAGCGATCCACGCTGGACAGACCTTCCGGTGCATGCTAAGGAGTATCTGCGTGGGTATTGGGATGCCAAGATGGAGTCTCTTTACTTGCACAACCTCGAATGGCGCCATTGGGTTCCTGCCCATCCGGCCTTTCTGAAGAATGCCTCTCTTCTCAATCGTGATGAGGTTCAGCTTCTCAGCCAGAACGGATGGACTAGCATCTATTCGGCAATCTCGGAAGCCAATCCCGTCAAGGATATCAAGTCCACCTACACCTGGAAGGGTGAGCCCGGAAAGCCTTTCTGATGGTAGTCATTGCTGGATATACAGGAGTGAAAAAGATGCCGGAAGACGATAAGCAGGTGAGAATCATTACCGCCAACTTCAACGGTAAGCCGATCGCATTCTCGTCGGAGACGGTCTTTACCGTAGAAGTCGGTAGGCATGTGAAGGGTGCCTACAAGTCCCGATACACAATCAAGGCCGATCTCGCAAAGGCCGTCTTCTACTTCAATTGTATCAACATCGGTTGTGGATACAAGAAGCGGCTGATGATGAGCGGAACCAAGAAGCCGCTCGCAAGGCTCATGTCATGCTGATGACTCGCAAAGAGACGCTGGCAACGGTATCAGTCGGCGCAGATGTGTATGTTGGAGTCATTCTCACGGTAAGTGAGGATGGTTTCAAGGAAGGGAAAACTTGGGTCAAGGCAGATAAGCAAGCGCTGATTGTGCTTCTGCGTAAGACCGAAGACAACGAAGGGAGATACAGCGTGGATATCTCCGAAGAGGGAAACATCTACATCGGATGATTAGGATGCGGAGCTTCGGCTCCGCCTTCTAACCAAGAGTCAGACTGATTATGCGCGAATAGGCAAAGAAAGTAGGCACGGTGTCAATGGGTATGTGTGGCTAGCTTTAGGGCGTCATACATACTCGGCCGCCAAGGCTAATCTAGTATTTCCTTACTAGTTATCCGTGTCGAACAAAGGGCCGCTAATCAGTCTGTCTCTTGGTTGGAAGAAAAGTCTAATGGCTAACTGGATATTCATAAGTGTGCAATTCGCCGTCATACTCCTAATCGGACTGATGCACGGCGGTTTAGGTCTCCGTCACTTCATAGGAACAACCACATGGGTAAGCCGCGAAGAACGAAAGAAGAGAAGGCTCTCGAAGCTAAGGTGGAGGCGATTGTCAAGACGTGCATTCAAGGCGCTCAGATCAATATCTGGGACCTTAGCAAGATCAGCGCGGAAGGCATGCGAGCTGCTAATGAGGCATTCGCTAAGCTCGAACCTCCCTTTGTGAAGGACGTGAATCAACTGATGGTTACGGAAGCAATCAAGGTTGCCGTAACCTCAATCGTTGCCCAACTGAGAAAGAACTAGATGCGCCTGTATTCGACTATCACGATTAGGGTGGTTCTCGACAACGTTCCCGAAGATGAACAGGATGCAACCAATCGATTGCACCAACATGCAATCAACCACATCGCGGCGAATGGTTTCCTTAGTGGAGATTCAGAGGCGGTCGTTGAAACTTGGGATTCAAACGTTACGTCGGTGGAGATGCTCTCTCCTACCCGCGAGCAGATCATGGCCGCCTATGATTGGGTTTGGGACAAGTATCCTACGTGCATTCAAATTGCCAAGCAGGCAATGGCAGGCTTTATTGCCGCGCGATTGGATTCACTGTACGGCAACTTCAGTCTGCTGGACTGTAACATTGCTCTAGTCAAGACTCATCTTGACGAGGAGATTGCCGCGAATAAGGTGCCCTATATCAAGCGAGGTAAGGCTTCCGGTTTCTATCGTAGCAAGTCACACCTACCGAAAGGTCTCTGAATGAGAAAGCTTCGTAAGGATCACATTCTCGCAGATAAGGTAATTGCTGGGCCGGGCTTCAATTCCCGGCGAGTAGTGAAGCGCAGGAATGCAAAGCTGCGTAGGAACAAAAGCAAGATCCTGATTGCTATGGGAATGGATGGATGAGAATTTCTGCATACACGCTTCTGGTTCTAGCCAAGTCCGGCACCGATAAGGAGGCTGTCAAGGCATGGAGCGCGTATGAAGCTCTAATTCCATACTCAAGTGATCGTCTGACTGTAAAGGTCTGGCATCACGGTAACACGTATCAAGTCGGACTAACTCTCCGGTAGGAGCGCAATCGAATGAAGTTCTCGCGAGAAGAGTTGGCTATGATTCAGGATGCTCTGCATGACAAGGCCGTGCATCTTCGGTCAAGCTCCTCAACATTCGTTTCCAAGTATCAGCGTGTTGCGGCTCTGAGGGATAAGATTCAGTCTCATCTTCTTGAAGACGACGCACCGATCACTAGGCGCTGTCAGGAGTCCGGTAGAACATATCCGTCACGTCGTACGGACGTGACCGGCTAAAGACGTACCTAGATCGATAGGTCTAGGTCAGTAACGGCCATACTTGAGCCGAATCTAATTATAACAACCAATAGATGAAAACGGGTACCTGCCCTTGCGCTAAGGTAATGGCTAAACTAGTCTGGATACCAGCGGATTATATTGTCCGCATCCTGTCCCGAACGGCTAGTATGCCACACATTGGATCTGTCACTGGGATTGACTGTCTTCGTAAAGAACACAACTGATATGAAGTGAACTAATCCTTTGAACCGCTAATACCAATAGTTACCGAGGAACGCCAGGCCCTAAGCCTGGCCTCTTCCCATAGCTACAAGATTGCTCTTGTGTCTATGGGAGGGTGTATGAAGCAATACATCAAACGATACAAGGCGCAGTGTTATATCTGTCATCTTTACCAGCCATACGCCATTGACCCGAAAGGACTGGACACTTTCTATTCTGTATATGGCGGATCTGTAATACGGGAAAATCTTCGGAGACGTAAATGAAAAGGTCCAAAGAAGAAGAGGCTGCTGATGCCTGGGCTCGCTGGCAAGAAGCCTGTAAGCATCCGAAGCATACGCACAAAAGGCCGTGCGAAAACTGCCCGTGGTCTCGCCCATTCATTCTGACGGGTAAATGATGAACGAGTATGTTGTTTGGTCAGTAATGCTGGCTGGTACTTGGCTCAATCTGCTACATCTAGTTATTAGAGATAAGTGGCGTGCTCGTAAAAGGCGCCAAGCTAATGCTCGATACTGGATAATGGAGCATCATGCCTCTCGTGTTAGAGGGCAACTCTCTTCTCCCTACCGATAAAGGATTCCTATGGATAAGCAAGAACATGCGCATCGGCTAGCATTCGCGGAGCGGCAGTTTGAGCTTTACAAGTTACGAGCTACCCAGGCTCAATTGGAAGCTGTCTATCGAATGGCACTTGGCGATCATGTAGGAGCAAACGAAAAGCTTGGGGCCGCAAGAAACTTTCTACAGTTTCTCAATGAGTGCAATGAAACCATCGATGAGCATCGTCGAGCAATTGCATTCGTAAAGGTGGAGTGACAATGGGGGCTACGCCAAAGAGCAAGCGACGTAGGTGGAAGAAGATTACTAAGGCCACTAAGAAGTGTCCTTTCTGTCCTCCACACGGCGGAGAGAACGCAAATAAAAAGCCAAAGACGGACAAGTACAAGTCCAAGCGCAAAGGCAAGTAATGTCTCTATTCAAAACATACACGGTCAATATTCATTGTCCCGGTACCGTAGTCGAGGATTGTGAGATGGAGGCTCTCAATGAGGCTCTGGAATCAATTCCGATTGCTGGCATCCTGAAGGACATTCTGGAGCGTAAGTTTCAGGATAATAAAACTCTCCAGGTTATGACCGTAACCATTCACGAGGATTGAATGCTGGAAACAGAATTGCTCGTGAAGATGGGTATCGCAGAATCACTAGCGATTCTTGCTGAGACCCCGCAAGTCAAACAAGTCTATCTCGGTCTCGCCCTTCGTTATTCTACTATGCACAAGCTTGCAAGGTGTCGTAGGCTCATGCTACAAAGCATGGCCGTCCACTAAACGAATTACAAGGGAGAAGGTTCATGGAAAACTTTACCAAGCTGCGTATCGAAGTGTGGAACGATGGTACCAGTGACTTGATCGCCATTCACGGCGACCGAGAGAAGGATGCCCCTGGACTTCGATGGGTATGGTTTATGATGACCAAGAAAGTCTTCGCGGATCTCATCCACGGCAAAGCGCATTCTGCCGAAGATGGCTACCACAAAGTTACCGTGTATGGGGACCAGTGGACGTTCTACAACATGGATGGTATGCCGAACACAAAGGCCGGTATTGCGGAGATTCCGTACTACAAGGCTTGGATGCCCGGAACCTTTATGAAGGCCGTTCTTAGGCTCGCCACTAAGATTTGGTGGCTTCGCCACAATAATGGTCTTAGCTATGAAGGCAAAACTGTTATTGAAGTCTCTGCCGAACACCGCAAGCGTTCATGCCGTCTCTACGGTCAGGGGCTTGGCAATGTTCGTCTCGACTTCGGAGAGTACAAGGCCGAGGAAGCGGAAGCGCACTGGAATAATCTCCTCAAGAATGGTGGAGATACTTTCCGTCACTGCGCAGAGGGACGCATGGCAATGGTTCGCAACGCAACCAACGGCTTCCATCAGACCGCGACTCTTCGTCTCTACATGAGAAACGAGAATGAGTTTGACTGGCAAGCCTGCTACCCGAACGGAAAGGCTTTCTATCACGGAGGGATTATCAATCACTCTCGTGATGGCGGGCACGACTGGAGTAGTCATTCGTGAGCGTAGCTACTTGGTTCGTGAGGCTAGAATCAGCTAGCAAGGCCGGCAAGGAAATCGTAGTAACCACCTACAAGGTTGTTATTGTGGATGCTCATTCGGCAAGCGAAGCTGAATTGATTGCCGCGAGAATTGCGTTTGCCGGTCCTAGCACGATGGCAAGCGTGATTGAGTATGCGGCTCTCACTCAGTACGGCACCTATAACAAGATGCTGCTAGAAGCTAAGTCTGAGTATGATGACTGGATCGGCCAGTTCATTCATGCCAAGAATGGTTACTACGAACGCAAGCCCAAGAGTAAGGGTGATGCAAAAAGAAATTGAATGGTGGGTGTGGTTTCTATCAATCTGTATCGTTATCGGTCTGGTAGCTGGATTGGTAATATCCCCGCTCTATCCGTTCCAACTACGACCGTAAAGGAGTATTCGTATGTCCAAGACTCTGCGTGACACACTCAATGAGCTTCACGATCTCTTCGCTGAAGTCCCGGCGGCGTTCAAGCCGGTGATTCTGAGGGATCTCGCTTCAACGATCTCATTCGAGAAGAAGCCGGCAAAGATTGCTACCGAGCAGTTTCCTCACCTTCTGCCTACTCGCTCGGCTCCTACGGTCGCGAAGGCTCCTGGTATCAAGACCAAACTTTCTCTGGTAGAGGAGAACTTTCGGTGGCCGCGTGGATGCGGCAGTAGCAATTGGGTTAAGTGCGGATTCAGTAAGGACAACACCACGTTGGTAGTCAATTACCTGAAGTGGTGTAAGGAGTCCGGTCTCAGTCAGAATTTCTCGACCAAGCAGATCGAGAAGTTCAAGCTTGACACTAGCAAAACTCAGAGCTAGTATCAATGAGTAAGTATCGCGGCGACTCACCCGCAAAGGTGGTTGCTAGGTCCTGGGCATACGATCAGATTCCCGAAAAGGATCTTTTCAGTAAGAACCACATCATTATCGCTTCCGAACATGGAGGTGATATTGACGAGCTTCAAGGCAGAGGAGTTAGGAACGAAAGGATTCTGGCTTGTGACCTTAATCACAATGCCGTGATCCTAGCATATGCGCGAGGAGTCGATGCGGTTTACTGTAGTATTCAGCAACGAGTGAGAGATACATTGCTGGATCGTGTTCCGGCAACGCTCTCGTCTGTCAATATTGATCTCTGCAACATTCTGCCTACTAGCGTAGAAGTTCTGAATGAATGTCTTCGCTTGCTACACAAGGCCCATTGGGATGGGATTGTGATGCTTACGTTCGCAGTTGGATACAAGGATGATCTTGCATGTAACGGCGTGTTGTGTAGTGAATGCAAGAACGGACCTTGCGATACAAAAAGGCTTGACTATCTGAACGATAACGTGTATCGTACGAATAAGAAAGCGAGGTGTGAAACCAACCAGCATCTTCCTTTTAGGAAGAGTAACCTTTACAGGTACCAATCCAATACTGCCGTATGTGACGGTAGCCCGATGGGACTTGTAGTAATGCGTGTGAGCAATGGAAACATTGTTTGCATTAACAAACCGACAACGTAAGAAAGAAGAATATGGCTACCAATACCAAGTCCACGAAGAAGACCGCCCGCAAGTCCACGCCGAAGGTCAGCCCCGGTACCGTCGCTGCGAACAAGGCATGGGCGACTCGTCGAGCGAATGCCAAGAAGACCACCACGAAGAAGGCCGCCACGAAGAAGTAAGTAAGGCTCACTTCTTTAAACCCCGGCCACTAGTTTATATGTAAGTTAGTGGCCGGTATTAAAGAAAGGATTCTGAATGAGACCGTCAGTTAAGTTCGTGACGAAAGGGATTGACAATAAGTTCCACTCTCACGATGTTTCTATTACGGATGACTTTCGCGATATGCGTGTTACAATCATTAAGACGCATACCGCAACGGATGCTTGGTTAGTAGTTGGTACCGTTAGTCGTAACGGCGGATACTATTACATGAAAGTGCTTTTGCCCGCCAACAATAAGTTTCCGGCTGGGCGCGTTCTAAACCTGGCTACGAGCCTTGCTGATAAAGTAGGGTTCTCAATGATACCGAAAAGGAATCAATAATGAAGATCGATACTTTTATGAAGCGTGCAGTTGGACATGTGGATGCTGCAACGTTTCTCGCTGAGCATCGAAACTTTCTCTGCACCTTTCCGACTGTCATGCCGGTTCTCGCTATGTTGGAAGAGAAGACAATCTTCCCTACCGGCGCTCTCCAGCAGATCGTTACGCTGATGGCTCTGGAAAAGGATCCTCTCACCGAGAAACCTCAGAAGGTTACGGAGAAGATCAATAGGGAGACCGGCGAGATCACGAAGGTGATCGAGAAGGTTACGGAGCCGAAGAAGCGTGGCCTTCCGAAGAGGTACCAGATGTTCCTTTTCGAGAAGGACGGAGAGAGCGAAGTCTGCACTGCCGTGTATGACGCAGACCTCTATACGGAGGTAATGAAGATTGCCGACCGCAAGCTCTTTCAGAATGAGAGCTCGGTCTATATCGACGCTATGGCAGATGGGGTCACTACCCGTATCCACCGCGTTGATGCAATGCGTCGCATCCTCGGGCACGGGCCCGGTGGTAAGACGGCAACCAAGAAAACCGCAAAGACTTCCGCGGGGTTGGGTCATCGATGCACGGCCAAGAACTTCGTCGCCAAGTTCTCACGTGGATGAGAACGTAAAACGACAAGCCGGTACTTGACAAGGCCGGTCGCAGTAACTATCTTACACTTCAAGCACAGAGCACCGCGACGGGTTGAGGGTCGCTCCTGCTCTTAAACAAACACTCAACATTCAAAAGAAAAGAGACTATCATCATGGCTAAGATCGCTACCGAATCCAAGGTCCCGTCGTTCGAGGTTCCCGTTGCCCGCAATGGCACGGGTGTGGATATCGAGGCGTGCGTCAAGAACGCTCGCGAGGTTGCTACCAAGTACGCGGAGGAGGACAAGGGCATCACGAGTGCCGTCGTCACCACCACGACCAAGATCATGACGGACGAGAAGTACGCCAAGATGAGCAACATGTCTCCTGGCATCGTCGCGAAGATGGCGATCGGTATCCTTGGGGAAGTTCCCACGGAGAAGCTTTGTTCGGAGTACGAGGTTCGCGTCCGTGCGTTCCTCGATTCCAAGCCGGGCGAGTTTATCCACATCGAGCGCGGTCGCAACGCCGGCTACCACTACAAGAAGCGCCTCTCTGCTGAGCTTGTGGAGAAGCTCACGAAGGAGAAGGCAACGGCAGATGCGAAGCGTGAGGCAGATGCGGCTGCCGAGCTTGCGGCTGCTGCGAAGCTTGTCGAGGCGGCGAAGGCTGCCGAGGCTGCCAAGCCCGCTGCAAACGCCAACGCGAAGTAAGGAGTAAGGCCCTTCCGTTCCACTCCCAAGTGTAAGCTTGGGGGTGGCGGGAAGTTTCTAACCCTAAAAGGAAAGTCAATGAACTACAACGATACGCCCGTGGATCTGAATCCGTTTCTCAATAACTCGGTGCTGTCCAGGCTGGCAACGGTTGTCTATCAGAATGTCTTCCAGCCGATCGAGGATCGGCTGGAGCGTTTCAGCGGACGTTGGACGCGCAGGATGGTTGCCAAAAGGTTGAGTCATCTTGATACCATCTACGGCCCGGTGACGTGACATGGTAGCTTTCATTACCGTGGTTGTGGTTGTGGTTGCGTTGCTCTACCTTTCCAAGTAGGAGACTACATGTCATGTCCCGCGTATGCTGGATGCGGCGGCTGCATCTATTGTGATGCATCACCTGATGGATATGGGCTCACACAATCAAATGTGTCACCCTCAAATGAACTTGACCCTCCATGTACTGATTGTATTGGGCAAGACAAGTGCCCTTACTGTCAGTGCGCTTGCAACCTTCGCGCAAAAACTTGTTACTCTGACGAGGACTGTTATTGCGATGCATGCGAGCTTCCGTGCTTTATGACGGAGAATGGCTTGGTAACTGGCTTGCAATCAACCAAAGACAACCCGATGGGTAAAAGAGAATGAAGTTCTCTGAATACCAAGACGAGTTAGAGGCAATAACAATGGCTAAGAAGAAGCGTCGGAAGTCTTATGAGAGCGCGGTGGGTGAATGATTGTGCAAAGACGAGTTTAGAAGATTCCAGAAAAGCAAATGCCCCTTCCTATACGGGAGGCGCAGAGGAAAGAGGAGCATCTACGGGTGCGAGTGCTGCATGTCCGAGCCGCTGTCTTCGTTCAAAATAACCGTGCGTAAATTCGCAAGATGAAAGTTGAAAGATGAGACAAGGCTCCTAATACTAGGAGTACGCGAATGAACGCAATTGTCGGACCCAGAAGTAATCAGTGCCCCAATAGCATGTCCAATTGCTACTCCTGTAGTTGCGTCTCTTTCTTTCGTAGATGCGAGAACGATATTCGTCGTTACAAAAGCTGGGCTTATACGACTAACTGGTGCAAGTCGAATTGGAATGCATACTTAAATCGTCGCTGGCATAATACCTGCATGGCTATGACTACTTGGAAATGCACACAATGATTACACTTACTTCTATCGCAAAAAGGATGCGCCCTCTTACTAGAAAAGTATCTAGGAATTCCTCAGATAGCAATATTTTTTCCATCAAAAATGGAAACGTAATCACATGTATCTTTACAGTAGATATTGATCTACTCTCTGAGTACGTCGATGGTTTTGATTCTGTCCTAAAGTCTATTGGATGGAGCGAGTCTGATCTTCTGAATGAGATAGACAAAAACTGGAACTAGGAGTCATAATGTTACGTTCAATTGTGATTCTTGTTTCAATCTCTATGTGTGGTTGTGCGGCAGATGGAGACCCGGATCCTTATCCGGTTCCGGTTGCAAACGAACCGCCGCAAAGACCGGCTCCAGTTGAAGATCATTCAAAGACTCCTGGGTCGGTCTGTTACATTACTAGGTCGGTTAGCGGTGGTAATTGCCGCATCGATGTTTATGAGTGTGACGATGGTACGGTGAAGCTGGATGGTAAGTGTTACCCCGGATGGACTCCTCCTTGGAAAGACCTTCCTGACCCTCCACCGTTCGGACAATAGGTTATGTATAGAAATAACGCAAAACCAGTTGTCACTGTAAAAGTGATTCCTGCCAAGTCTTTTTGGTGCAAGATAGTAGTATTGTTTTGGGTTACTTTGTATAGAGTATTCAATACTTCATACCTGCAAACCAAAATGATTGAGGCCTGTCTTCGAGGCGTTCCCAAGGAAGCTTTCCATTGTGTGGATTGTGAGCAAGAAGACTGCACATGTCCTGATATGAGTCAGTGAAATAACCAGTTCTGGGATTGAGAATCAGATAGCGGACCATGGCTACATAAGGCGACGAGGAGATAGTAGGTCTGATTGCAATTGGAGTAATTAACCACGCGCACATTCCTCGATATCATCCCACGTCAATCCATACTGCTGTCTGATTCTCAACCTCAGAACTATAAGGAGATTGTTGATTCTCATTCCTCGGCATGAGAACGACGAGCCTGTTTTGTTGGTTCAGAGGAGATTGTAAAAACCAACGTCCTCCTACGCAAAGGAATATCACTATGAGTGAGACTACCAATCTCGAAAAGATCAAGGCACGCATTCTCAATCTGCGCCGTCTTGCGAATGGGACTCATTCTATCCATGAAGCCGAAGCTGCCGCGAAAGCTGCATCCAAGTACATGGCTGAGTTTCAAATCTCGGAAGCAGAATTAGTTTCTCGCGGAGAAGCTACTGCCGAAGATATCGATGTTGAAGGTGAGCATATCATCTATGACACCGGACGCTCTACTCCTTGGAAGGCAGAGCTGGCATGGAAGATTGCCGAGCTTAACGGACTTTACTGTCTGAAGTATCACAAGTCTTCTACTGGACGCGGTAGTCGTTACCGCGTCTTCGGATGTAAGAGTGACATTGAAGTTGCTCTTTATATGTTCGAGTATCTTGTCGGTCTCATTCAAGAGCTTGTTGATGCCGCTCATCCGGCAGGTAACATCTTTGTGGATGATGAAGGAAGACTTCGTAACAAACGCGGCGTCAATCCTGAAAAGGAATCTTGGGCACTTGGTTGTGTCCGTGGATTCGTTGACAAGATGAATGCCGAACGTAATGCCGTTCTTCGTGCTGGTTCTTCCGGGGCAATGGTTCTCGTTAGCAATAAGGCAAAGAATGCGGAGGAGGCTTATCTCAATAAGAATCCTGAAGCGAAGATTGGTAAGGCTGCGGCCAGTAAGGCGCAGAGAGACCATATCGCAATGAGTCGCGGATATGCAAAGGGACAAACAATTTCCGTCAGTCCTAGTCTAAAGAGCTAGTGACGATTAGTTTCCGTCTTCTAATTAAAAAAGAGACGGTGGAGCGGGGACAAATGCTAATCATAATTGCAATCGCGTGTGTTGCTGCACTTTCCTTTACCGTTGGCTTTGCTATTGGTGGATACAATGCCGCCAATAGAGTCATTGATGCGTGGAGAGAAAGTAATGAGCGAATCTATATTGCTTGGGAAAAAAGCAATAAGAAAACAATCAAGGCATGGGAAGACGATAACAATCGCACCCTCAAGGTATTGAAGGGCCATATCGATAATGAAAAATCTTCTTGAGATTGTGAAGTCTATGGCCAACAATCCCATACATCAGTATGTGGTTCCTGGCCTTACGTCAGAGCTTGTTGGTGGTGAGGGTCACGGAATGGTCCGACTCTTTACTACCGATAGAAATTCACGCGAGTGGATTACTCCGCATAGTCATCGGTTTGACTTCTCCTGCCTGGTTCTGAATGGTATTGTGGATAATATCATCTTTAAGCCTTCCGAACATGGCGATAGCTATGCGATTGGATTCATGCGTCGGTCAAGCACTACTCATGGGGAGTATGATATTACCAGAACTGGTGTTCCTGAAGTCTATGAGGAGTTTCAGAATAGATACCAGTCTGGTGATACGTACTCCATGAAGGCAGATGAAATTCATAGCATTCGATTCTCTAGGGGAGCAAGCGTTCTGTTCTTCGAGGGGCCGGAAGTTACTGATCGTTCCGTCTTCCTAGAACCATTCAGTAATGGCAAGGCCGTAGAGACATTCGAGACGAAGCCTTGGATGTTTAGTAAGGTTGCTTCCGAGCATATGTGAATGACTACTCGTGTAGAGGCGAACTGCTTTTGGTGTGATAGAGGAAATGCTTCTTTCATCGCACTCAATCGCCGTATAGCGCATCGTGGGCCGTTAGGCATCCTTGCTTGGTGTGGGAAAAAGATAATGATTACTCATGTAGCAATCGTTAGGGATGGAGTTACCTACTCTCTACCTAAACCAAACCGCCACCATCATATTCTGCATTCGGGCATGATGGCTGGCAAGGTTGGTAAAGAGCGCGATACTCAAGGCTTCGTTGATGATGCCGGCAAGTTTCTTACACGTAAGGAAGCGTTTGTAATCGCAACCGAGTCTGGTCAGATTAATCGCCGTAAGGGCGGATACGATGGCCCTGATCTTTACTCCGAGGATCTTTGGTAATGCCATATAGACAACCGGCAGAGATGGTGGTGTATGTAGAGGTCCCCATAAAAAGGTTTGGATTAATTGTGGTTCCGGCATCACCTCCTAAGCCCGTCAAGAAATCCATCTCTCCACCACTAGTCACTCACACCTGCAAGCTTCCTAAGCCTGATCTTGGATCCAAGAAACATTGGTGGCAATACTTTTCCAATGTAATTGAAAAGCCACCTGTAGTTTTGAAGACCGGAGATTTGTGGCGGTGCGAAGAGTGTCATCAAGTTTATATGTGTAGACTTAACTTGGGAGATATTTATGGGCCCACCGTTCATGGATGCATACACGAATGTATTGCATATTGTGACTATTGGGTCAAGTCTACGCTATCAGTATGGGAAGCAAACGGAGGCGAGCCGTGAGTGCGTGTGATGGATGTGGCGATCCTTATTGTGGCGATTGTGCCGCTAGGGAATATCTGGCCGCTGAGATAGCGGAAAGGAATAAAAAGAAAATGGCATTTGAAAAGTCACTCAAGGGCAAGACGCGAGAGCTTCGACGTGCATGTAAGGCGGCGGGCTTTACTCCTGGTAAGGAAGGCACGCCGCTGGAGGAGAATCAGTTTCCTATCAGTGGAGCATTCACGGTCATGCGCAATGGAAAGAACATTGTTGCTTCTGACGTGAAGGCCGGCGATACGATTCACGAAGGTTGATCCTTCCGCCCGTGTGATGCAATTGGCAGACATACTGGCCGGATTATCCACCGTAGAAGGTGCGTAGTCTTTCCGGGTCGTTGTAGGTTCGACTCCTACCATGGGCGCTGAGAGTAAAGGATACCTGGCTAGGATAGGGTTCGATTCCCTTTTAGTTTGGCAACAAGATCGACGGATCAGAGGTTCGATTCCTCAATTATTCTTTACTCTCTTAATCGTGTCGATCGCACCTTTATCCGTTCCGGCGATAGACATAAAACATTGAAGGTAAAACGGATGACGCAGGACGAAGCAATCTCCGTGATTGGACGTGTGGATATTAAAAAGTATCCATCGCTAATGGACATCCTCATTGAATGTAACAAGCATAACTCTGGTGTGATGCTGAAGATTTACTTCAGCGTCAAGTCTAATTGTCCTCCTTACAATTGGGTAAGGCTAAGCACGGCGAAGTATATCAACCCAGAAGATATGCTAGAGCTAGACGTTGTGTGTGCTGTCCGCAATCTAATTGCCTTTGCCTTGTTGCATGAGTTAGATGAATGCGTTAGACTAGATGGCAAGGTTGTTTCAGTTCCTCATGTGCCCGACCCTGATGGCGGCGATGGCCTAACTGTTCAGCCATGTATATGCGCAACCTATTCATGTATTCATAGATTAATAAAATGAGTAAGCGTAATAAACAATTCGGACCATCGAAGAGTCGTATTGTAAAATACGAAATACATGGTCCGTGGAAAGAAGACCCCGAACCGCTGCTTAAGAAGGCGGTATCCGATGGAGTCATATCTCAATACGATGATGGGCGTGGAGACTTCTGTTGGTTTGAGGGTCCGCCTGGCAAGCCAATGAGAGAGCTTCGAGATACCATTAACTCGATGAGCAGTCACAATTCAAATGATTGTGACATCTGCGATCTTATATCAAATTTTCCGTCTGGCACTAAAGTTAGCAGAAAGCGGCACACATAAAATTATGTCATACTTGGCATACAATACACAGTCGAAATTCTTTTCGGCAAAATATTGTGAGGCCTTCAAAAAGGTTCCCGAGTATAAAGGGCAATATGAATTAGTGCAACCATGGGTATATATTGGCTTCCGTTGTAGGATGCATAACATCTATATCATTAAACGGTTGTGTCGGATGTTCGATGAGTTAGTTTAGTATAATTATATACTAACTCAATCCATTCAAGAAATTCTTCTACAGGCTTATTTGCCTTCGCTCGGTTGCATACCCAACAACACGGAACTAAATTATCTGAAGTATGACTTTTCGTACTGTCTATTCGGTCAATTCCGTTATAAACAAAATTACCATTCTCCTTCTGCTCATCGGTCGTATAATAGCTACCTTCCCTACAATTTCCTATATTGTAAATTCTAAATGGGTTTCTCCCACAGTAATGGCAAGGTAGTTGTGATAACCGATAGAAGGTTTCAAAATCACAGCAATTTTTATCTTTCTTCTTATAGGAGTGATTATAAGTTTGTCTGGCGCTAACCATCATGGGATGGAGTCTGTCTCTAGATTTTTTATGCATTATGATTAGATATATCACAACAAAATAAGGAGAACGAACATGTCTAGGGGACGAAGCGGAACGAAGAGTAAGATCCAGTTGGGCATCAAGCGTCAGAACTTGAGTGCTGCCAAAAAGGGCTTCACTCGTGTGCGTGCAGAGAAGGCTATCAATGCCGAGAACTGCAACGAAGCCCGATTCACCGGGCATCGCAACTATCACGTCAAGCGCAAGGCTTGGATTCTCGCTGGAAGGCCTATGCCGGAAGGCAAGGAGGATCGCAACGCTCTGCTCAATAGCCTGCGCCTTCCGATCCCGGAAGAGGCAGCGGAATAAATCAATCCGGTCTGAATTGAAATACAATTTGCCGGTAATGGAAACTATAAGTCAGATAGTAGTTTCTAGTCTTTATCCCCGGCCTATTTGATTACATCAGGTAGGATACAGGGATGTAAGTAGAATGCTGAGTCTTTAGGTTGAAATGATACATACCTATTGACAATGAGCTTGTGTGTGCGTAACAGCATTTGAATCGAGCATAAGTCCATGATGCAGCTCAAAGATAAACACTCGCGGTTAAATCCGACGCAAGGTTAGGGAACTGACTAAAACCTCCTTATCCCCGCAGAATTGATTCCTGGTTATCAGTAGGCGAAGCCGCAATGTAATAGCGGCAACCATCCAGTAATGGTAATTGAATAAAGGTTCGGTAGCTGGCTCTACCGTATCACTAACGCTTTTCAATCAGCCCGCTAACTCTATGATGTAAAACGATCCCTTTGCCGCTGGGTGCTTGATCTCACCCTCGACCGTAGAGGTAGTCTCTCATAGTTAGAAGGCGCCCAAAAGTTAGGGGCTGGTTTAAAATCATTAATCTCTAACGCTTTTCAGTCAGTCCTTGATTATGGATTCTCCTCCCCCAAAGGCCTATAATCAAGGACCGACTGAAGTGTGTTAGATTATGTTCTATGTGCGGGTTGTTCAGCAACCAGTTAGAGGGATGCCTCGGAACATTGGTGATGGCCTTTAACCTTCCATCGATGACTCCAACTATCGGTTCGTACTCTCCGAGTAATCTAATACACTTCTGTGAATATTCTATCATTACATAATGGCAGCCAATTCAGAACTCATTAAGTTAGCCGATGAATTTCTAGATGAAGTATCGGGAGATACAGAGAAGGATTCTGTAAGAGATAGAATGGATGCGGTTATGAAAGACCTATACCCATTCGTTGCAGATAATAATTTGGAAGAGCATCCCTCTCATTTTGAAGTTACTATAGAGCTAATGACTGAGCCATACTACTTGGCCAAAGATGTCTCAAGTTTAACTCCAGAGAAGTTTGACCTTCTCCTAAAGAAGGCCGTTCGATTACTAAAGTTGAATTTCCCAAACGTTAAGGTGTCAATCAAGGACACGACCCATTCAGTATTGAATAATGATAACATGACTATCATGGCCGTTACATGTCGCATTCCACGTAAGAATGTGAATTAGGTTCGTTCATACAAAGCAGTATACAGGGCTCCCACCCTGGCATGTAGGTGCAAGTCCTATGCGAACCACTGAGAGATTGGATGGTAAAGGTAATATTTTTTAGCAGAGTATTACCAAGGTCTGGAATATATTCCCTAAAATGGAATTTATTTTTGTTGATTGCGTATTGGTTCCCCTTTTTGGGGTATCGCTCTACCTTGCGAACCGGGTAGCTCCCCTAGTAGTAATCAGCAAGTCAGGCTAACGGCTAAAGTGGTTATAAGTTTGGCATCAGCCTACCACTACCAAGCACCGTGTCTCTCAAGCTTTTTCAATGGAGCACATATGCAATATGAGTTTGAATCAGATCCATTTCCTCAAGTTGAATATGACCGAAAGCTTTTAGCTAAAGCTAATCAAGAAATCAATGGCTTGAATTCAAAATTGAAAAGCCTTATGGCCGAAAGAGATTCTTGGAAAGATGCTTGGCTAAAGCAGCGTCTTGCTACTGGTAAAGCTTGGTGGGAAGGTTATCGAAAAGCCTTTACATATTGCGAAGTCGTTCCATCCCCCATTCCATATCTCGAAACTAAAAAATGAAAGGACATGCCCATGCTTATCAAAACACACAATCACTATGCGTGGGTATGTGATTCGGATCCCAAAGTAACTGGCAGGTTTGATCTTCATGGAGATGAGGTTGGTTTCATTTGTAACTACGTTATCTCCGAGGCGAATCGTGATAAGGGTCACGGTCACATGATGATGCTTGAGCTTATTCAAGAAGCTCGTAACCGTGGTATGACGACGATTACCCTTGACGTTCTTAGCGGTAACGCTAGAGCTATTCATCTATACAAGAAGAATGGCTTCACGATGCCTGAGTATCATCGGTACAATATTGACCCTGATAGTGGGCGTAGGTGGATGATACTCAACTGACATAAAGTATTTTATTACTATTCTTTAAACTTTAAGATCCTGTGATATACCTCACTTGGTGAGGTCAGCAGTCTTCGACGATCGAGTATAGCAGGCCAAGCGGTAGCGCGGCCCACAAAGCTCTCGGTCTGGGAATAGTTATACTGAATAATAATAAAGTAGTTTGATCATCTGGATAACTAGATCCAGTTCGGTATCGCTCGCTTCGCTCACATAAAGCGGACACTCTCGTCCAAAGGATTTACTAATGTATCGAACTAATTGCCCTCCGCCTACCGAGCCTCCCGAGCCCAAGGAAGTAGTTCCATTCAAGCGCTCATATCCTATTGCATACAAGATTGGCCGAGCCATTCTTGGTGCAGTTACCACGGTAGTGGTTGGCTTGTTTGTGTTTCCAGGCGTAGCTATGTTCGGCCAATTCATTAGTGATAATCTGTATGGGCTCCACCATATTACTGGAAATGGCAGTTCAGTAGCGTATTGGCTCGTTGGGATTTTTACATTGCTTGCAATTCCAGTAGTCGTGGGAGTCTCCATCGTTGTAGGAAAAGAGATTGAGACGGCACTAGAATGAAATCAATTCTTCGAGTCTATACGGATCTTGGCATGGATGATGGCCACGTAGTTCATGGGTTCTTCTTGAATACTCAAGAAGCACTTAAGTGTGCGGAAAAGTGGTATGCTCGCGATGGAGTTATCATTGAGGAGTGCCCAATTGGAGATTGGGATACCTATGGTAATAATGAGGTTCTTCCAACAAGACTTCTTGAGGCTAGTGAATGCAGAGAGTATGTTGGAGTACTTAATGATGATACGATTATTAAATCGTACATCCTTAAGGGGCCATTGGTTTCTTTTTTCACCATTCCCGAGGCTTGGAAGACAGTTCCCGCACACCCAGGCAATTCTATTCCCTAGCAATACAACGGCCTTGACGTGACCTCACGCCGGCCTTACACTACAACGAGGCCACAATGGTTGTCACGCCGCTTTACGGTCATACGTCGCAAGATACCGCGTATCTGATTGGTGATTACCCTTATGGCTTCAGTCTTCGCTGTAAGAAGCGATGCTGGTTGGAGTTGAAACCCAATAAGGGTTTCCGATTCTGTTACCAGACCACCAACCCAAAGAAGGGCAATATCTGGAACAAGGCGGTTGAAAGCACATACGCTCGCCTGGCTGCGTGTATGTTTCTCGATGAGAACGGTCATGTTCAATGGATCGGTCTCAACGAGTATAGTGAAGCAAAGGTCTTCTCGGATTTCTTCGAGTCATTTCCTGGCGTGGAGTTTCCAACTGATCGCAAGCAGATGCTTCGCGATTGGATTGATGGCAAGCAGGCAATGGCAAGAGTGACGATTGCTGGTCGTCCAACCTTCTCTTTCAGAGGAGAAGATGGCCCTCCTCCTTTCGAGGAAAAGATCATTAAGGCCAAAGAACAATTGGTTCTTTGGGAAAAGGCGAACGTTTCCATGACCTCAGCCTTCTGTAAGTTCTAAAGGAAAATGAAATGACCGTTGCAGAATTGATTGCTAAACTCCAGACAATGGATCAAAGCTTGCCTGTATGGGTCGGATCAACTATGGGGCCGTTCGGCCCTGGCTCTCTAGACAGTCTTGATGAAGTTCGTGAAACCATTGTTGATGGTAAATATATTCGCGAAAAAGAACAATACGAACAGCTTCGTGTCGTAATGATTGAGCTTGAATAAAAAACCCCGCTTGGTTATACCAAGCGGGTTTAGGGTAAAAACTAATTACTAATCAGTTAATGCGGGGCATGTGAATACCCACAGCTCCAGCTCCGCCAAATAGACTCATTACTAACCACAGACAAACAACCACGATAACAACGATATTGATTACCTTCTTTATGGTTGCGTCCATTGGGATAATAGAGTTTATGACGTAGAGCCCAACGCCAGCGAGAATGAGAACGATTACGATTGTAAGTAGAGACATAAGATTCCTTTTGTTAGGAACGTTAGTGTTCCATCTGTATACTCGCTTATCCCAGTAAAAGTCGTAAGCAGGGTGGTATATAACAGTTATGTATTATATCTACCGGATTCTTCATCGTAAATCCAACAGATCCTACATTGGACTAACTACCAATCCATTAAGCAGGTGGAGAAATCATAAACTTAAAACTAGTGGCTGCACGCGGATACGCAATGCTATCCAAAAATACGGCGCAAATGAGTTTGACATATCAGTCATTGATGAATGCGCCACGTTGCAGCAAGCTAACGTTTTAGAAACAAATTACATTATCGAATATAATTCCGTTAATAACGGTTTCAATTTGCAGTCTGGCGGAGCTAACCCTCCTCTTTCTGAGGAGACTAAAGAGAAAATTTCTCGCAGTAAAATGGGAGACCGCAATTCTTTTTTCGGTAAACATCATTCGGATGAAACCAAAAAGGTTTTATCCCAACGGATTGTTTCAGAACAGACAAGAAAGAAAATAAGTTCTGGGCGAACTGGTTTACATATGTCTGCCGAGACAAAACAGAAAATATCAAATACCCAAAAGGGTAGGCCAAAAAGCGCAGAGCATAAGGCGAAGATATCGGCAGGCGTAAAAAAGAGCCTAGAAGGTAATCATTCATGAAGAATTATATTGGCAGTCCGCATACGGGGCATATTACTATTCATGATTGTGTTGAGAACCTTTCTCCTCGTCTAGTAGAGGCAATGAATAAGGTTTCTCATTCTACCGCATGTGATGAGGATCGGTTCTATCGATGGGAAGTTACCGAGGCAATGTATATTCCGGCAACTAACATTTTACATTCGTACGGATATACTCCGGCGGTAAGATCATGAAATACATCGACTCGCAAAACCATACTCTGGAAGAGATTGCGGCATTGCTTCGTGATGCGCCGTGTGTGTTTCTAACCGAACAATCAAGAAAAAGATTAGCTAACTCCCTTGAGGAGCTGAGTCGATATAGGACGGCGGCATATCAGATTCGCGTAACTCTTGCCGACGTAGATCGAGATAAGAAAGAATGATGTTTGTAGTTCTAGTTAATAGAAAGAAGCTTCCGCCTCTCATTGATATGATGCCGGAGCTTATCAAGAAATTTCCACACGAGAAGTTTTCTATTCATGGCAGTGAGGATAAGGATTATCATCTGCAAATTGATGGTGACGGCGATGAACGTCTTCCCCGTAAGTTTGCCGAATCCTTCCTCAAAACTTGGAAGCCGACCCTCGCCTGATATATCTCTGATGTGTTACTCTTCGTCTATCTAACGATTCATATCCAGACTGGTAATAAAAGTCTTGGAACGTTCTCTTCATATTCATATGAAGGGGCGCAGAAGGCCATGGTTAGGTGGACGAAGAATGGTAGGGCTCAGGGAGAAACTGGATGGGAGTATCATCTCTTCACCTCTGACTGAAAGTAAATCAAATGCTGACTACCAAATGGAGTCTCGATCATAAAGACGCCGAGCCAGCTATGAAGCTTAATGGTGGATTCATTCCGCGAGGAGAGTCTTGTCCGTTCGCTTCTAGGTGTGAGACGAAGAAGGTTGGTCAGTGTTTTCACTACGGAGAAACTCACCCGACCCCGTATGCGTGTAAGCTGATTGACATTCGTGGGAGATTCAGAGGTTCCAAATGATTTTCAAGCCCGGCGTGAGTTATCCATCGGACTCCACCGGTCCTTTTGTTGATCTAGTTGGTACCGTTATGAAGCTTGAGGATAAAGACGATCCTAGCGACCCTGACGAAGAAGTATGTGTTGCGGTTCTAACAGAGCACGGCACCATCAAAGGATGGACACCGCGCCCCCCGAAGATTGGGTATAAGGCCACCATTAGAGTTTATAACATTGGTGGTGGTTGGTATCCTGACTTCATCATTACGGGATGGGAATCTAATGAATCCTAACAGCAGAGCATTGTCGCCACTAAAGTTGCGCCTCATAACCAATAGGCCTAGATTGGTTGCCGGACAGGACGAAGCTTTCCCAGGAGACTTCTTTACTCATACGTATAGGAGAGCGCATTCTGCGGAGAAGCTTATTGCCAACCTTCGCAATGCACTTCGTGATGCTGACAGGGAATCTTTGGAGCGACCCTATTGTCTCGGATGCGGATCACATACTGATGACGATCTGCACAAAGCAGATTGTTTGATTTACAATCCAGATGGATCGGCCAAATAGTAATGGCTTATAGGACAGCAGTATCGTTACCAAACTATACTTTACATCTTGGGTGTAAGGTGCGAATCATTTCAGTTCAGGAAAAATTATTTGCCCTTCCTAAAACTAATGATGTAGGAAAAATAGTTAGTCGAGGCTACTATCCTGAAGGTTGGACTCATGCTGGCGAACCATGTGGTTGGTTCGTAAAAGTTCCTTGGAAATTCTCAATGCATTTTTTTGACGATGAGCTAATCATCGTAGATTGACAAAAATGATTCTTTACTACAAAGACGGAAGAGTTAATCGCATTAGGATTGACTTCGCTGATATGCCGAACCTTAAAGGAATCGGCCCGGTTAAGATGGCACATGATCGTATGACGAATGAGAAGCTTCTATTCTCTGCCGCAATGAAGGTTCTGAATGTTACCGAGAAGGAATCGAAAGACTATTCGGTTCTTGCTTCTCAGCATGAGAAAGTATGGCTGACCTATGAAGGAAATGACGTTCTACAGATGGCAAGATATAAGAGATAAGAAAATGAATCTAGATGCTTTGCCTCGACCTACTGACTGCACCGTTCGTACGCCTACAATGGCCGAGCTTAAGATGCCGGCCCGAATGAAGGTTGTCTCTGATACAACTGGCTTCGTTGAGAGCAAAGGTTCTCGTGGAGCTTGCTTCGAGTGGTATAAGCTAGAAGGCAATGAGTGGAAGGCTTCTCATATCTTTCACGAGGAAAACTACTTTCCGTATGAAAGCGGTGTTGTCTATGGTGTTGGTGGAATTGTTCCGCTCAACATCAATACTGAAAGGCAGTTCGCGCCGGGCTTTATGTTCTGCGCTGGAGTAACATGAAGTATCTCATTCTTGGCATCTTCAATGATGGAACAAGCGTTACCACTGCTACGAAGGAATTCGATTCAGGAACATTCTCAATCAGGTTGCCTGAAGTTCGTGAGCAGATGATTGAGCTTGTCTGCGAAGGAACGGTTGGGCGCAACAATCTTTCCGAAGTCTATTTCATTGTGAATGGAGATGCTGATAGCCGGTTGGCCCCGCAAGCGGCACCAAAAGTTGTCGGCCATCTCAATTTCGATATTGATGACGAAGAAGATAATGCGAAAGAATTCGCTCAGGCCTAATTTGGCAGGAGATTAAATGATAGCAGTATACCATTGGGAACAGGGAAGTCAGTACGCACTTTATGTTATCGATGTAATCGATAGCGATACCGAAACGCTACTTAAGGCTTGTAAAGATCAGGGCTATCCAATTCCCGATGATGGTGATGAAGTTGTATTTCTACAAGATAATAAAATTGTAGATCAAAGATTTATCTGAAAAGGTGAATAGGTGCATGACTATCTTCTCCTGATGCTATGTCTTCCAGTAGTCGGTATAATGATGGCATCCAAGATGCTGATTGCAATGTATGTGATCGATTGTCTCGGTCAAGACAAGGAGTACGTGTTTTACAACATCTATAAAGATAACCAGCTAAAGCTCTGCACTCATGTTGAAAAAGATGCCAGAGGGTTTTATGCCTTCATGCTTGCTCGTCATGGTAAGCCGGCAATTCGTCTAGAAATAATCAAGGTGTAATCAAATGCGTAAGTCATTTTTGTTTGGCGCTGCTCTCGTGACTGCGCTACTGGTTAGTTCGGTAGCATCTGCCGATGAGGAGGCGAGAGTAATTCGCCTTGGCCTTGGCGCCGATGTTGGAGTGCCTTCCGGCGCCTCTATTGGCATTGTTGCATGTGATAACTATTGCGCATTCAGAGCGCAAGTTTCAATGACTTACAACGCAATGAATCTTGGTGGCAGAGCGTCAATCAAACTTGACCCATTGGCATTGTTTCCTAGGAATCCGGTTGGATTGTTTTTCGATCTACAGGGAGGCATTGCTGGCCAGGGAAGTATTCCTGGCACAACTAATCTTCCTCCGCTCGGATATGATTATCTGAATTTCTATGGAGGATTGCGTTTTGGAAGGGCAAGGAACTTTCATTGGCTTCTTGAAGTTGGGCCTACTATGCTGGTAGCTAATACTAGTAACTTCCAGCACTACGTCGATAACAATGGAACCACCAACGTGAAGGTGAGTAACCCAAAGGTTAGTGCGTGGATCGTTCCTACTTTTGTTACGGGGTTTGAAATTGTTTGGTAAAGGTTAAAGATGAAATCTCTCCATTTGCTAATTCATGGAAATTCCGTAGAAGAAATTAAATCAAACCTTGATAAAGCGTGGGCCGACTTTGAATCTCTTCAAGGTAGAATGATCGATCCCAATTGTATTGTGTATGGAGAATACGAATACGATATGGTAGATGCTCCATCTATGTCTAATATTTATAGGGGAACAGTAACCTTCCCAAGAAAGATTTGAAAATGAATGTTCTACCTCTTCCCCCCGCAGAGCTTGACAAGCAATCAACCGTTAAGGTTGATAAGTGGCTTGACATTGACTCTGAGGAGTGTAAGGATAAGGACCCTGATTACTATCTCACAAAGAAGTGGATGAAGATGGGATTTGAATCAGGATTTCTTTTTCTCGACAACCTTGGCAGGGTGTGGGGAGTTGGCAATCAAAAAGTATTTTACCCATTCCATTTCAACATTGGAAAAGTGATTTACGGATTTCGTGTTGCCAAGAAAGCAGCGAACTAAAATGAAACGCATCATCCCTCTCTTCATCACTGCACTTCTTTCTGCCAGTTGCGTGTCTGCAACCATTGATATCGAAAGCGTTTGCTCCTCCAAAGAGATCAGTTTCCCTGGAGTGCCGGAAAGCGTAAGCGCTCATTACGGAGAGCGAACGGCCAAGGTATCTTCTAGTCCGTCCGATATGTCCGCTACGCTAGATAAGGTTTCTGACTTCGCAACCGTTAAGCTCACGACTGTAAAGCTTGTGATGGAATCAGATTCGGATTTGAAATTCCTTCATCACGTCAAGGTTACGATTCATCCAACCAACGACGCCTCTAATGAGCTTGTGTTGTCTGATGCTCCGTTTTCTGGATTGGATCTTCCGGTATCAGTTGATCAAGACAAGCTTCTTACCCTCTTGAAGAAGGGTTCCGCAACAATGGACTTCATTGGAACCGGCACTATTCCAACCAAGCCAACCGATACAAAGGTGTCGTTCTGTGTTGGCGCAACTGCCCATGGAAGTAAGTCTGTGGGAGACCTATAATGAATATTCCTGCAATTAATCTCTCCACCGAAGAAGTGGAAGAGGATGACGAGCAAGTTGAATCTGAATTAGAACATAAGGAAGAGGAAGACGTAGAGCCTCCTACCTTAAAGAACCCTACTGGTTACCTTGAGACTCTTCGTTTCAAGTCGATAAATGGTTTTTGGTAACAATGATTTCTGAAAACAAATGTTGTCCTGCCAGACGTAAGGACGGTTGCATTCCATCCTTTAATGGTTGGTTTAGATCAACATGGGAATGGTTTAACTTAAACAAAGAAGTTTGCCTGGTTAACTATAAAGCTATATATAGGCTTAATAGAGAAAACTGGCATGGCTTTTGTGGAAGCAAGCCTGCTCATCTCCTAGATCAAATAGGAATTAAACTTCCTAAAGGAACAGCGTCGAAATGTAAAGTTATGGCAACATAATACTAGCATACCAGGCAGGATAATGTATGGTTCAAATCCATCTATGCGCCTCCATGTATTATATTGCAAGTCGTCCCGCTATTGGTTGGAGCTAATAGTAGGGCGCAATTATTTAGATAATGGCAGTCAACAATTGGCTACTGGTAATGGGTGGGTGAATATCACTAACACTGTGGTTCGATTCCACATCAAATTGTTGATTGCAAGTCGCCCAAGGGAAATATATGATCGCGTACTAGTGAGGTCATCATATATTTTTTCTTGGACGCAGTTAATTTCATGGAAAGTATGCATACTTTGATATCAAAGTATGTCTTTGTCTTTCAAAGTATGTAGCTCGTGTCGCTCATCTAAACCCGTATCTGATTTCAACAAAAAGAGGTCTGGATTACAACCTAACTGTAGAGATTGCTCAAAAGCAATCAGCCGCGATTTTTATCTAGCAAATAAAGATAAGCATTTTGCTAGAAATAAAGAGCGCAAGAAACTACTTGCGTACTACGTCATTGGCAGAATGAAAGATGGATGTGTTGATTGCGGCGAAAAGGATCCTGTCGTTTTAGATTTCGACCACGTTACTGGCGAAAAGGTTGCAGGCATATCAACACTGTTGCGCTACGGAATGAGTAAAACTAAAATTGATCTGGAGATAGAAAAGTGTGTAGTTAGATGCTCTAACTGTCACCGTCGTAAGACTGCCAAAGAAAATAACTGGTTACGTTTAGGTCCCATCATCTAGCGGTTTAGGATATCGGATTTTCACTCCGAGCACACGAGTTCAAATCTCGTTGGGATCACCACAAAGGAACTATACAATGGTTCGTATTGAAAGCATCACCTACCTAAGCGGTGGTAGGTCAGTGAGGATTAAGCCCTCATCTAAAATCACATTGCCCATCCAATCTAAAGGATGGGTTCCCGCAGAACTGAAAGTTAGGGCAACCAAGCTTTCACCCCTCACCAAATATCAAGTTAGTAAGAAAAAGAAAATGCCCAATCCCAAATGTAAGTGTTCTGTATGTGGCAAGCTTGTCAATGATTGGCTTGGAGATAAGTGTCTTCCATGCTATAACGATGGAGTCGCCGCTCCGTTGCACCTTGAGATTCAGCGTCTTCGAGAAGTGAATATCGAAACGAATCGCATCTGGGCAAATTGTTTGGGAGCCGTACGTGCCCGACCAATTGTTAGGCTTGCAGATTGGGTCAATGCAAACATCATTACTCCACCGTACAAATTCATCATTCATCTCTGGATGTTTGCTCAACTATTCTTTCTTGGTTTGATCGTCAAAATCAAATCACTCAAGAAGTAGTATGGATGCCAAACAACTCATATGTGCTTCTAAAGAAAAGATGAGCGATTCGCTGCGCATCTCTCTAAACATTATCACCGGATGGAAATGCATCGGCTTCTGTCAGGGAGAAGATGAGAAGTCACAAAGCGATTGTGCGCAGGTATGTGGGCCTGGAAGATTTCTTAATTCTAAAAAGCTTACTGCTTAATCAACGTTACTGAAGTTTCAAACAACAACGGAACCTGTTATACCAAATAAGTTAGCAGGATAAATGAACCATGTCTTTTAAGTGCGGTGTTACGGGCAAGACGGTTTTCGATGAGCGTCAGAACAAGGTTATCACGGAGCGTCGGGATAAGGTCTATACCGATGCAGAGGGTAACGAGATTGGTCGTGGCTGGGAGATTGCCAAGGAGATTTCGGTTTCCGCAGAGGGAATGAAGCGCCTCGAAAAGGCGAACGAAGTCTAGTCAAGCATGTCCTGGGCAAGACGAAAAACTGCCTTCTATTGTAGAGCTGCGACCGACTGACGCAGCGTCAGTTTTTGCGCTTTGCGCCTTGACGCGCGCCCCCCTGGGTCTTACAGTAGAGATAGGCAAAACGACGCTGTAATGCGGCCCTTTAAATTCATTATACTGATAATGCGGAATGCGTTCCGCCTTCTCACTAAACATAGCAGTATTGATTGCTGTATTTAGTGAGAGGTATCTCTCTGAAACATACAAGCGAGGATGTCATGTAGGTGGCCCGAGACTAATTATTAGTTTGAACTAAAGTGTTTAGCTAGTCATCTTTGATACCACTAAATAAAGGTATAGAATGAATCAGATCCGCGATGCGCCGTAGTTAGCTATCCCATTTAACAATCGCAAATTTGGAAACACTTTTTGTGGCTATCGAAATGGCGGAGGGTAAAACCTCCGCCCTTTCATCATCGTATCAATACGTTGTATGCGGAGGATAAAACTTTCGCCTTCTCACCAAGTCCAATATTCTTGCCAAGCAAGCGCGCCGCGAAGGACGGATATTGGATTTGGTGAGGAGTGGGTATGAGTGTTGGTTGCGGCAAGATTGGGGCCATGAGATATTTGCCGGGTGTTTTATCCCGATGATCTTATCATCCCATCATTGCATCTTGCCTATAGGTTGCTAATCCCGCCTATGGGTTGGAACGTTATGAGAACGTGGTATCGGGGCCGTAACACCCGAGCAGTTATACACCACTCCATTAATTAAAATGAAAAAAGCAAAGCTTCTAACTGATACGCTGACACCAAACTTTCTCTACTCCGTTCTAGAAATAAAGAACGGCTTTGTAAAGTTGGGGTGGCAGACTCGTGATTGGAACGAAACGGATGTTCTTGAAAAAGATGTTGAAATTGTAGAAGTAGATGATGATGTGCATTATCTAACTAAAGAAATAAAAGTGAAATGAAGAATCGAAGTTATGATTGGATCATTTTTGCCATTCTGATTGGAACGGTAATCGGTTCTTTTACTCTGGTTACTAGGGCGTCAAAATCTGGATACGAAAAGAGGAATGCCGCTCCTTGCGACTCATTTAAAGATGAGTCGGTTAAGGATATTCCTGCTAGGTGTTTGAAGTATTTTAAGGAATAGCGATGGTATTATCCTACCAAATTGGATTTATGGATGGCGCCCAAGATGTAGGCGAGGATCTATTCTGGCATGATCGTAAGCTTCCAAAATATTCTAAAGAATTAGGAACCTACCATTCCGAATACCATCGTGGATACGTGGAAGGATATCTTTCCATTCCGTGGCCACAACTTCAATTCTTCTTCATTGAAGACGACTATCCATGAATGGAACAAAGCTACATAAGAATCAATCAAAGATCCTACGTAGGATCTATCGTAAGGTAGCTCGTGTTTGGCATGGGATTTATCTCTCTCGTCGGCTGCGAAGAGAACGTCGTATCACCGTAAAGGATAGTCAGGATAATGCCGCGTAAACAAGATTACATAAAAATCTTTTTCAGAAAAGTCCAGCTTCTTATTGATAAAGAAGATGTCAAGAACACCTGGAACGAGGGAGCTAATATTGGTTATGTAACAATAAAGGCGGCCGTTTATTATTTGCTGAACGATGGCCTAGCATCAACCAGTGATATTCGTGAAGCTCTTAATAAGGCATTTAAAGATTACGATAATGACTATCCATAGCACTTAACATGGTGGTTCTGGTTCCACTTGCCTGGATATCGGTGCGTTCCACTGAGTGGCCACTGTTATTTTGGGCATTACTAGGGGTCATAGCTCAGTTGGGAGAGCGATAGCTTTGCAAGCTATAGGTCGTCGGTTCGATCCCGACTGATTCCACCCTACTATATAAAGGACGGATATGCAATTACCGTTTGGTATCACAATATGTGCCGACCGAGGATTGATTATCAGAAGGTGGCGAGCCGATGGAGTCAGGACCTTATGCATAGTTATTCAACCTATGTTTAGTCGTGGGTTTTGGTTGGCAAGAGATGGTATGATTGGATGCCCGTTGCTTTTCATTCACCTAATGAGATCGCGTTGAAATAAAACTTTAGGGACTTTAGCTCAGCCGGTAGAGCTACGGACTTTTAATCCGTTGGTCGCGGGTTCGATCCCCGCAGGTCCCACTAATACATACGTAGGTATAAACAAATGAAACTCTATTGGACAATCAAAGCATCCTCAATTCTTTTGATTGAAGGATCAAAGCTAGCAGTTGATGTTTTAAAGTTTGTTTGGGAGACGGAATCCAAACATGTCGTGGCCTATAGGTAATAGAATGTCTGCACACAACGACACATGCGCTCTTTGTAATAAAGCTAGATTCATGCACGGTGAAAATAGGATATGCCCTCCGTATAATAATTACGAGGCTACTTTTAAGAACCAAGCTGCCGAACCACAAAAGGTTGGAATCAAAGCTACTGATCTGGCCATAGCTTTTGAAGACGAATGGGTTAAACGATATCCTGATATGCGATATTTCACCGTTGATACGGCTATAAGGGACATCGCGCATTGGAGAAAAGTAATCATTCCTCCAGAGACTTTTGAAGGTCTCGTAAGATTCTTAACGAAGTACCTTAAGGAACATACTGACCGGTTTGCATTCGGTGGTATGAGTGGCTTCCGAGTAATCAAGAACACTACTCCGACATCACAACACTCTCCAAACTAATGAATCTGATCGAGGCCTATTCTATCTTGGACGTGAAGCAATCAGCTTCCTTTAAAGAAGTTAAGGCTAACTATCAGTGGTTAGTAAAGACATATCATCCAGACGTTCCTGGCACTGGAGATGATGTTGAGTTAAGAAAAATAATTGAAGCGTTCAAGGTGTGGAAAAATGAAGCTTGATAAGACAAAAACTGGTGGGCTAGTATGAGCGATACTGATTTTGATGCGCTTTGTGAAGAAGCACTTCGCGATCCGATAGTCCGTGCCGCCTATGAGGAGAACCGTAGGCAACGACTCGCGCGTAAAGGAGTGCGAGAGATTGATGCACCAGTCCATCGTGGATGTTATTCTGATAACAAGCACATTCAGTTTGCATGCGATGGTAGCTGGAATGAGCCAAAGTGGGGATCGGATGATGATAGGAAGACTACCGATCCTGAAGTGCATGTATCAGATGATGATAGGCTTTACACTTTCAATAGTGCGAAGGCTACGTGCGAAGGTTGCAAGTAGCCTGATATATAGGTTAGGTGCGATATATAGACCTAACCTGTAGTGAGTGCGACAAATCGTTTTCTAAACCGAAAAACGAATATGATCGTCGTATTCGGAATGGCGTAGAAAAATTCTACTGCTCCTTATCTTGCTCTGGCTCATCTAGCAATAGAATTTCTCCGCGTAGTTTTGCAGTAGATCGTGCCCTATCCGGTAGAGGTAAAGTCTGGGCTCCAGATGATCTATCACCATTTAGATGGTATGTTCGCGTAATCAAGGCGAGAACTAAACGGTCTTCCAATAAAAAGGGGCCTTCGGATTTAACAGAAAATTTTTTGGCAGAGTTATGGAATCACCAAAACGGTATATGCCCTATCACTGGTTGGAAATTAATACTTCCATACGACTCCACTAAATGGTCAGATGAAAATCCATTCAGCCCTATGAGTGCCAGCCTAGATAGAATAAATAATTCTATTGGTTACGTTCAAGGTAACGTAAGATTTATTGCGGTTATGGCAAATTTTGCTCGTAACAAGTTTAACGATGAGGAGGTAATTAAGTTTGCTAAAGCGGTGACTAATCATAATAAGTCGTAATGACTATAAACTTACGGGGTCGAAAGGTTTCGACAACGAACGTAGTTGGTGTCTGCGAGCAATGGGAAGCCTATTACCATTCAATTAGGGCAAGTGTTAATCGGCAACGATAACCAAAACGCTTACGCGCAAGCCGCGTGAGCTGGTCATTAGATAAGATCGTCCTGGTAATCTAATAACTATAAACCCACGAGGGCTGGTTCCAAAAAATTGTCTCATCGTTTTGGAATGAGATTTAGATGGCTTTGACAAGCAAGATTCTTGAATACTGATAGGTAGTGTCAATTCAGCTTATCAAAATTGTTTAACGAAGAAACTTCGTGACAATAAATTGAAAACGCTCGTGAAGAGGATGTTGATGAAGTTTGTTGGACCCGCCTCTCGGATGGCGGCGACTCCACTAAAGGAAAAGTAAAATGAATGATGCATTGAAAAAGCTACAGGACAATGCCAAGTGTGAATCGCTATCATATGCTTCGGCAGTAGAACGAGCAACGTCAGCAAAAGTTCAACTAGAATATCTTCTGCGTGACGTAGATACTGCTCGCCACCGTTCTATCGCAGCAATTGATGCGCTCACTAATTACGTGGATAAGAAGCCGGCCATCGGATGAGTATCCCTCTTGAAGAGAAGTGGCGCTTCGAGCCAAGCGAAGACCATTCTGGTTTCGTTATGTTTCCTGCTGGTGGCAGTATGCTGGTAAAGTTTGATCCAGGAAACTATACTCACGATGTTGGTGCCGCAAAGGGTAAGTTGGCAGCAAAGGCCCCCGAGATGGCCCATCTTCTTATCCGACTAGTTAAGGCGAACTTCTGTAAATCTATTACTGATGATGCCAAGAGGCTTCTAGCGGAAGCCGGAATTGAATGGGGCGATTAATGAGCAGCCGTAAATGGAATAGATGGACTATTTTTTGGGGATTTGTTGTTGTATTCTACCGACTTACTATTGGACAAGTAGTTCGTCTTTTGAAAGGGTATTGTCTCAAACATAAAGTGTTGGTAATCTCAATTATATTGATCGTGATTCTTTATCTCATTCGATGAAGAATTAAAAAATATGGGCTGACAATCATTCAACCTCACCGTAGAGACAATGATTGTAGAGTAGTGAATAGTGTCTTGTCCATTACTAATCGTGATAGGAGATTCGGACGGTCGATCGCAAACAATTGGGCAAAAAGTTTCTTGAGTTTGCAGCCACCCCCGAATTAAGTATTGCATAAAAAAAGATTAGAGAGTCACAGCTGATGCTATGCGATGTAGGGTTTGAGTCCCTACCGGCCCGCCAATTTAGATGGAGGTTACAATGAATGAGAAATGGTGGCATTGGCATTGGGACAAGGATACAGTTCATAATGTATCAATCACCTACACCACTTTCTCTAGGTGGCGTATGGGATGGATAACTCTTTACAAGTTCGTTGAACCACTATCAACTGAATGGAAACTCTTTCTGCCATTCAATCTTTGCGTAGGAATCTCACTCAATGGAAAATGAAGAAACAGAAAGCCAATTTCGTAATTGGCTTCGAGGAACCTACATAGAACAACGCGATCGTGATAGGGCGATACTTGCTATCCGTCGTATTTTTTGTGGTCCTACCATACCGAACAAATGTAGCGGTAGCACATTGCCCATATGTTCTTCATTGGACGCACCAAGTTTGGTTCGTTAAGTTTCCAGTTTCTAGTTAAAAAACTGGTGGTGGAGGCAAATAGAATTTAGTCTATTGCCCTACGGCCTCAACCAGAGAAAACTGGTTGAGGCCAATTTTTTCAGGAGGCCGATCATGGTCAAAATGTGCGACGGCGGCCCCTACCGCTCAATGGGCAGTGTTGATGCTAATCCGTTAGCGAAAACCGTTTTGGTTAAAACCAATGATGTAGAGGTAACAATTGATTTTCTTAATCAAGAAAACAAAACAGATACAATCGTTATAAATTTTATTGGAACGCCAAATGCGTTCCAGCATATTTATAATAATAAGCCGGATCCGATCCATTCATCATCTAATGATGGGCTAAATAAGCTGGCTGATTGGATTAGGTCTGGGGCTGGACTGAATTTGTATAGTGCAAAAGATATTTTTATTCCAGGTCATCGACTACTACTTATTTCTAAGATCGTAAAAGAACGGGTAGAAGATGTGGTGGTGGAAATGATAAATAGGACATAACGATCTTTGGTAGAGAAAACTACCGAGGGACAATTTTTATGATTTGGAGATTGCTTCGGAACAATGCATTGTATCCGAAGAAGTGTGGTATTGACGTAGTGACAAGAGACATTGAAAATTTACCTAGGCTTTATTTTTATATGCCCTCTGTTGCGTTCAACCTTAATACTAACGCGGGAACTTGGCCCATAGATACTAAAACCATCTATGGGTAAGTTTTTCTTTTTATTTATCTCTCAATGTTGAGATTTCAATGAACCGGTGAGCCGTCGGGCACTCCGTTGAAATACGGATTAAGTGTACGCAGTGCCATGAGCATTGTGTGGTTGGATTCCACCTTTGAAGTCTCGACCTTGAGAATTAAGTTGTGAAGTAAAGAAAGACTAAATAAAATGGGAGCCGAAGGAGGAGTAGTTTATGTCTCACTAAAAAAGGGAACGCACGAAAACTATACTCGTGTCCTGAATCTCATTCAGCCATTCTGGCAGTTTCTATGTCGTGATGGAATGTCGATCTGGGCTGAAGATGCTCATAGTGAATGGGAACAGTCTAATGTTGACATTGGTTCTCCAAACGAGTTAGTTGGATTCTACGGAACAGATCGGTGTGACAGTTTTACTCTAGACGATCTTTATAGTCTATGTGAGATTGATGATCCTCCATCTTATCTAGGAGACCTTTATGCACTATCATTCGATGAGCTTGATCTTGAATGTAGAACGTCACCATATCCGGTATCTGGCAAATATGACGAGCATCCACTACGCCGACTATGGTATGAGCATTTCCAATATAAGACTAGGGAACAAGTCCTATTGGCTCTCGGCGGTATTGCTGATATGATTATTAGTGATTGGGCAAATGAGCTCAATCGATTGCTGCATCTTGATCGGGCAGTTCAAGAGGAAACCTGGACATGAAGCTTACAATTCCACAAACTGGTTGGTTAGTAGCTCTCTTCACTAGGCAGGACATTACTACATATGGTAGGTCTGGCAATTCCAAACCATTGAGTCGCCTCATCAAGCTAGGGCTAGTGAGGGTTGTTGATAGCTCATATCTTTCTCTAACTAAAAAATATCTTCCAATGCTAACCTATTGTTTGACAGCAAAGGGCATTAGGTATTGTAATCGTAATGCTGATGGCTGGCGTAAAGCAGGATGGGCAGTATGAAGAAGTTCGTAACAGATGTTTGGTATCCGTGGCGTATTGGTAAGGTAGTTAAAACAACTACAACATCGGTATATATCAAATGGTCTGACGGAGAGAAACAGCGTTACGATAAGTCACATAGAAAGTTTTTGCGAGTAGCCTAATAGCTCTTACCTTCTTTATACCGCTGCCGTCTTGTGGCTCTACCATTGCCACGGTTCTTTGCTCCGAAGAAAGGCGTGAGCCGGTCACAGTTAGGACAGATGACTCGAAGGTTGATTAGAGAGTTGTTCTCCGGATTGTTATCGATGTGATCAAGCGTTAGCGGCATTGGTTGCCCCTGCCATTCGGTTCCCTTACAGACAGCGCATAAATGACCATACTCTTCGATAAGATATCGTTTTGCGTTTTTGCAGGATGGGTTATGATCCTTACCCTCAATAAGCATTACCGATATGATATCTTTCTTGCGTTTGGTTTGCTGGCATTGTAAAGAACAATATTTGTTTTTAGTTTGCTGGCCACAATTTAAACATTCTTTAGGCGGCAGTTTTGGTTTTGCAATTTTCTCTGCAAGGTCTTTAATTTTTAAGAAATTATTTTTAATTGCAGCACAAGACTGCGAACAAAACTTATTATGTTTTTTCTCATAAGGAATTATAATTTCACAATTTAGACATTTAATTGGATTAGCATAATAAGTTTCTCTACGCTCTGCGTTCAGTTTTTTAGTTCCTTCTATGGAGGCCAAGTATCCAAGCCTACCAGCTTCAGCGTGGCTCATTTTGTTTTCGTTACGCATATCATAACATATATCACAGGCCCATGTAATTTAACGGTAAAATCCCTAGTTTGTACCTAGGTCTTGAGGGTTCGACTCCTTCTATGGGCTCTACTTTAAAACAAAGCTTGTGCCTTCACCCCTAAACAATTAAAATTGTTTAGCAATGAGGATACTAGCAATGTAGCTTTACCTGGGTCCTACGCATGGGACCTAGATAGCAAAGTGTCGGCAGTTTTCTGGCTTACCATCAGTAAGATGCGACTTACAAAATGGATGTCAGAAATGTTAATGCCTCGGCATGCTGACACGGGGGCTGGTATTCTCAACCATTTACTTTTAAATCATAAAGGATTTCAATATGAAAATGCGAATCATTGCTCTGCTTCTTCCGCTTCTTGTTACTGGCTGTGATGCTTGCGGAAACTCTTCTGCCAATAATGAGTTGGTTGGTCAGCCAAAGAGGCTTCATAATGTAACACCGCTCCTATGCAAAGATCGTGTTGATCTCGATGTTAGCATGGGCTTTATGAAGGATGGCGTTGGGTCCGTATCAACGCAAGATATGCAGCTTACGGTTCCTGATAAGAAGAATTCGGATCTGCTTACCAAGGCCATCAATGAAAACAAATTGGTTAAGCTTCATTACAACGTTGCCCGATTCACTTGGTGTTGGAATGACCACGTTGTTACTGAAGTAGAAGTTCTAGAAAACAAACCCTGAGTCTAACTGTCATGGCAAAGTCTCCCGCTACCGAAGATAAGGCCGCTCATAAAGAATGGCTTCGTAAGTCCAATGAAGATCGTCTCCGCTCTATTGGCAGAGCAATCTCCTCCAGCGAGAAGCGTGCCGTTATGAATCGCCTTCTCAAAGTTTGGGAGAAGGTTCCTGAGCTTCGATTGGGTCAGCTCATTGAGAATGTTATTCCATACAATTCTAGTATTTCCGATTCTAAAAAGATGGATGACATCTTTAATATTGAAGATAGAATCCTTGCCGATGCAGCAGAAGAATTTCTGAAAAAACGAGGAAAGTAAATGTCAAGAAGGAATGATTATCGAGCGGAACCTCTAGCCAAAGTTTTGAATTGGTCTCCGAGGATTTTCTCGTTCAGTAATTTTCTTTCTGTCAATGAGTGCGACCACCTCATTGAGCAGGCGACACCAGGACTTGCAAGGTGCTCGGTAGGTTATGGCGATAGCGCAAGGCATATTAGTGATGCTAGAACGTGTTTCGCTTCTAACCTATCCGGCAGTAAGGATAAGATTGTTAAGGCGATCGAAGAAAGAATCGCTCGCCTTACATTCTTTCCGGCTTCTCATGCAGAGATGATGCATGTCATTCGATATGAGGTTGGCCAGGAGTTTCGTCCTCATCACGATTTCTATAACTATGTATCGCCAAGCATCGTGGGAGGCCAGCGTATTGCTACATTCCTAATGTATCTAAACGAGCCAGAAGAAGGCGGCACAACGGAGTTTCCAGTTCTCAAGCTTTCAGTGAAGCCAAAAAAGGGCTCGGCACTTCTATTCTTCAATACGAAGCTAGATGAAAAATCTACTGAGCGAGATACGCTTCATGCCGGCACTCCGGTAATTAAGGGCCATAAGTGGGTAGCCACTAAATGGCTGCACAATATGCCAGTAACATCATAACGATTGTTAGTCAAATGAATACATCAAATACATTTCCGGTTCATTATCCGCTTGGTGGCAAGATGCTACTTATGCAGTGGTGGACTAACAATGAAAGAGGTCACGTAGTTCTTGCTCAATCAGAACGAGTAATGCATGAAACTGCTCGTAGCGTCTTCAAGAAGCACCCTGGCGCAGAGATTTATACCTATCTCGAAATTGATATCGTTGCCCCTTCCAAAAAGCTTTGTGAGCTTTACACGAAGTTTGATTATCAGGATAAAGTTAATTCTTTTGAAAATGAAATTACTTGGCGACTTAAGGAGCTTGTTGCGGCTAACAAAGAGCTTCCATCACAATTCAAGATTTGTGATCGATACGAATCCACTGAAGACCCGGAAACATATGGCGTTGATTCAAACTCTGTCCGCGAATGGAAAGAAGAGATTCACGCTAACTGTAAGAACTGTAACTCAAAATTCATTCTTGGAATGTCAAAGGAGGCTTTCTATGACAAGCACGGAGAACGTTGGCATGAGGCTGATGCTCGGTCAGTAAAGGCTCGCAACTATAACGCCGCCAGAGATAAGAGATTGCCAAGCAAAGCAGAGCAGGCTAGCGATGATGAACTGCTTTGGTGCGCCACTGCTAATTTCGGTCACCATTCTAAAGGTATTCATCTTGTTGAGGTAGATAAGGAAACACCTACTGATTTTAACTGTAAGCCCCTCTATCTTTCTGAAGCCGCCCTTTTCTTCTATAGGAAACTTTCAGAGCTAGACTCTTCTAGTCTGAAAGAAATTCTTGATGATGAGTTTAGGATTTCGCGTGAAAAGCGAAAGGCAGATGAGGACTTCTCAAACAATCGTCGCCAGCGTGAAACTGAAAATAGATTCAATCAGTTGATTGACTTCTTCAAGTAATAAGTTTTGCTTCTTTCCCCAAAGAAAAGAAGAGTAGTAGATACTGGAGAGAAATCTCCGTGGCAAAGTCATCGACAATGCCAAGTGCCGTTTTGAAGTATCTGCGAATGAGAAAGTAAAACGGTAGATTACTCTGTTGTCTATAAGGGCTACCCTTCAGCCAAGGCGTAGCATTAAGCAGAGAATGGCGAGACTTGCAGGTATCAACGGTAGGCATTATAAGGCCGCCCGAGATATTGGGAAATCCGATAGAGGGAGCATATAAGCTTGCCAACCCTATGGTAATAACTATCGGCTACAAGAAATATGCTGTTGGGGCATATTGAAACCTTCCCTATTATTTAAAGAGGAAATACAATGCACGAACTAGTATCAGATCCTTTTCCCGAAGTTGAATATCTTAAGAAGACATTCAAGAAGGGCGACTATGTGGTGTATGGTTGGAGAGCAGACAACAATGGTATTAAGCATACTTGCTCCGTCATTGGCGTTACCGATGATGGTTGGGTTCAAGATGTCAATACTGGAAATTGTCTATCTCAATCCTTCCGACTAAAGGATGTTGTTCTCTGGGAACATGGAAAGCGCAAAGGAAAATAGCGATGTATTACCCAGGACAAATTGTATGGAGCGTTGAAGGTCAGAAACCTATCAAGATAGACGATGGGTTCTCTGGAAAGACCAGACACTTTATTGATGCAAACAATAAAACCGTTTGCCCGAAAACTATTGAAGAAGCAAATACTCTTCTGAAAAGAGGCCGCATTGTTCAAGCTCCACTTTCAAGTAGTTGGTGTTGGTCATGCGATTACTTTCTAGATAAGGCCCCACTTGAAAAGTGCGAAGCAATTGATGAACATAATCGCTGTAACCATTGTGGCGGATTTAATATCTATACTGCCCAATTTGGTAGGGTTTGTATGGCCTGCTGCTATCTACTGGAAAAAGATGCGCTGCGATTAGCGGCAGAAGAATTGCTCAAGGCAATTAATTCGGACAAAAAGGATAATTTTTATCCTACCAAAGTATCGTTGCTTATTGCCAAGCTTGTTGAGCTTGATGATCCAAGTAAAATAAAGCGCAATGGCGATTTTAGAGAAGAACTTGATAGAGTTGTTAGGGCTGGCAAAAAAGCTGTTTATGAAAGTAAAAAGAAATGATTTCAAAAGAACGTCTAGCGGCTCACCTTCTCAATCTTTATTGGACTGGAGCCGGCGACGCAGGAACCGATAGATGCATTTTCAAATTCCATCAAGGAATTGAATCTACAAATACCAAAGAAACTCTTGGTGATGGCGAAGGGTGTCGAACTATCCACGAAGGGAAAGAAATTTCTCAAGCAGAATATTTCCTGCTTCTTGCAGATAAGATCGTTTCCGATCTCATTGAAGAAAAGTATCGTGAGGCCCGCAGTCAAATTAAGGCCGGCTTTGTTGATGGCCTAGTTGATACTCTTGCATTGCAGGGGCATTCTGTGAAAACAATCTCTGCCATCAAGGCAGAAATGAATACTGCCGCCGTTGATATTATGCTTGGCGCAATCGTAGCAAACTCACCAGAGATGGCCGGAGACCTAAAGCTGGATAGGCTAATTGAGGGTTGGCTTCCAAAGAAAGAAAAATAAAATGTCTGTTTTTATTAAAGTGAAGCTGGTATGTGATGTTTGCGGAAAAAAGAAAGACGACGAGCTTCTAGTGGAGTTTCGCCGCAAGGGTGGCGTCATCAGTAATAACGGAAGCTTCTCGGGCACTTGGGGCCGCACCTTCTCTGATAACACATCAATTGTGTGTGGCAAGAAATGCGCTGCCAAACACAGCGAAAAAAATCCACCACCTCATTAACGATAATACATTTCGGTTTTGATTGCTAAACAACTGTCATAAGGAATAAACATAATGCGTCTTCGCGTTGGCAATCGAGTTCAGGTTAAGTCTAGTCACGAGAATCATTCCGGCAAGGAAGGATATCTTATTAAAAAGACCGCCATTCCAATGAAGGATAACGGAGTGCCGGATCTTCCAGGTCATCATAACGCCCTCTCAACTCCTGAAGTTGGAGTTAAGCAGGATGATGGAACCATTTTTGTCATTCATATGGGCCAGCTAAACAAGCTCAGTGAAGACTGAAAGGAAAGCGCTATGTGTGATAAAGTAGATTGTAATGACCACACCCCAGAGCAGCGAAAAGTCGTAGAAGCTTTTGACAAGCTTATAGCTAGAACCATACTGTCTAAAAGCAGGCAGGCAGGGTTCATGTCGCCCTCCTCCAAAGAGCAGCTTAACGCTATCGTTGAGTTTGCCAGTAATGGTTCTGAAATCTGTGGCCCAAAGGAATAAATGGATAACGAAACACTTCTGAATAAACTGCGCTCGGTCCTTGAATTAATTGGGGAAGACCCAGAAGAAGCCGAGGGCGATTTGTCCAAGCTTATCGAGGAGTTGGAAGATGAGACTGACGATAGGGCTGACACTGACGGCGCATAATATCTCATATAGCTATGAGATTAGAAGTCCTGGCTAGCGAGTTTCTGGCAATGTCTATTAAAATAGCGGGACATAAGCCAGTAGTTCTTTGCGTTGAGGATGATGAAGATACTTTGCAGATGATAGAGATGATGTTATCTAGTAAGGGATACTCAATACTATCAGCCTCTTCAGTTAAAGAAGCGGTAGAGCTAGCCAATACTCACGACAATATTCATTCCCTAGTTACCGATTATCATATCGGCAATGAGACCGCTACCGATCTTTTAAATGCTCTCGGTGATCGCAAGCCTAAAAATGTAGTGCTGCTCAGCGGAAGGCAAATAGAGAATCTAAAGAAGGAAGTTCCTGGTGCTGATTCTCACGTAATGAAACCAATTTGGGATCCCAAGAAACTAATCGAGAAAATTAATGTCGAACGTAATTCAGTTGCGCCACAGCCTGAAGCTGGGTGATAAAGTAAAGATGGGCACCAAGGCTGCCCACGTAACATATACGGTTACTAAAATTGAAGGCACCGCGCTATTCGGAACAGCCGATGGCTTCTCTGGTGGAGAGCGATGTATCACTATGGATTATAGAAAGCCTCTTGATCCGCGAGTGGTGGTTACAACGCTAGACGGCCGCCGACTACAGTGAGCAAGCTAAAGACTCATATAGTTTTCCCTGGCAATCATTACCCTTTATGTTGGGGACAAAAAAAGAAGATGGCCTACAACAAAACCCACCCCAATGGGCCTTGGTGTAGAGCCACGATATTTCTTTCTAACGTAACATGTATTTTGTGCAGAAAGCATTTGCGTTTAAAAAAGAAAAAATGAAATTAGAATATGAAGCTAATCGTAAGCTGCTCGACTTAAAGAAAGCGGCATACAACGGTAATGGTTTTACATCAGCTAATTCTATTATGTGTTTCGATGTTCTATGGGCAATAGAACATAATACGCTTCGCCCAAAATACCAGCGCTCAAAAGACTTAAGAGAAGATGTTGCTTTGCTCCAAGAATGGAATAGAGTAATGAAAATAGCCTTGAAGCTAAAAGAAACTCACACCGAGTAATTACTACAATGAAGACAAAGTTTGGTGTCGCCCTCCTTGTTCTTGTGGGATGTATGCAGCATGATATCACTAATTCTGCGAGTAATCAAACCCCATCAACAACAGATCCGTCACCACCTTCCTTTGTTGATGCTGGGATTGATGCGAGTAATGGTGTTGATGGATCTACTCCGCCAGTCCCCGATAGTGGAGAGACCGATGTTGGTTGCGGCGGACCCAACGCTCCCAAATGTGGCGGCGGCAGAAATTGCCTAGTTGATAGTGACTGCACCGTAAGTTGTAATTACGATCACGTTTGCGTTATGGCTCCTAGTTGTAAGGTTCATTTCGGTGGCGATACTTGTGGCTCTGGTGAAGTTGGTTCTGCTGGCGTAACCCACGAGAGTTGTTGCCAGTCACTTCCGGTTGCTGGCTTTACAGATGCCGCTCATCCTGGTAAGCAAGTCTATCTCGATAAGTATGAGATTACTGCTGGCCGCATTAGAGCATTCGTTACTGCCATCACAAATCAGATGGGTGGTAAGCCGGACGTAAAGGGCTGGCTTGTTTCTAATCAGCCAGCCTATTGGAACAATAGCTGGAGCACATTCCTTCCTTCTGATGTTGAAGGCGGACAGATTACAATCAATCGATTGCTTCTTGGTGATCCTCGACATGATGGTCAGACCCAAGAGCAGGCTGGGCCCGGAGTAATTCTTCCACCTCCTACCGATCAGGCAGCTAACCTAGGAATGAATCATCAGTTCGGAGCCCAGGTTTATACTGACCTTCACGGTAATAACTGCGGAGTGTTTGCTGGATCATTTGGATTTCCGACCTACTACTATCCGCCAAGCGTTCTAACAAAGAACAATGAAGTTCCTCGCGAGAATGCTATTGGGTATAACAGCGAAACTATTCCGGCCCAAGAGTATCTCGACACCAAGTCGATGAACTGCATTACTAACGCTATGCTTGCCGCATTCTGCGTATGGGATGGAGGCCAGCTTGCTACCGCTGAAGTAATGAATGCAGTAACGGAATCCCCGGCTAGAAGCCAGGACATTTCTGGTTGTGGTATTCAATATGATAACCACGGAGAACTACTTGGCAACATTCTAACCAATACGGTTCAGTCTGGCGGCAAGTGTCCTGCGGTGAATACAATCAACGCAACGTTCGATGCTGGAGATAACCTTCCGGTTCCTGGCAGCTTTCTCAACAACCACGTTTACCATTATCCCGATCTAGGTAATAGCACGAGCGATAAGACATGGACTATCGCTGCTCCTGGCCGAGTAACGGCAGACAATGTTGGCGGCTGGATGGATCTTGCTGGCAACCTTAACGAAGCCGTGCTAGATTCTAAAACAGGTCTCTTCGGACTGATGTTCCGAGGTATCGGCTATGGAAGCTCTAGGTCCGATCTAAACGCAACACAAATGCCTGGCGAAACTATTCTTCGACTTCAACGCCCAGAAGTAAAGAGCGCATTGTCAGGTGGTCGCTGTATGAGGTTTAAGTGAAAGATGCAATGAAAGAATTTGAGGAAGCTCTGGATAACTACGGCGCGGCGTGCTCTAAAAATAATGAGTATGACAACCGCGTCGAAGTAGCTCGAACTAGAGCCGTTGTGATTGAAAAAGCAAACCAGCTACGGGACACTTGATGTATAACTATCGAGAGCTAAACGTTCTTGACTATGCTCTGCACTTAGCACGTAGGTGCTCTGCCAACGTAACAAACAAACGAGAAGCCTGGCTACTCTATCTTCAGGTAATTGAAGACTTGCTTGAGAATTGATATTCGTTATGAATAAAAAAGGACCAAAAGTTCTAGACCCAGAAAACGTTTGCAAGTGTGGCGCAAGCGGCTCCTCTAAAGATAGGGTTTGCCCACTGAATGACGTGATACCTCCATTTGATTTACCATCTACAAAATGTAATTGCTGCAATAAATGTTACAGCAAGTGTTCATTAGAAGTATAAGTTATGAAAACTAATATTGAGTTAATTGCCGAGCTTGAACAGGCCAAGATTGACAAAGAAAATAATCTGCTATTCCAACAGATGGTAGTCCAGTGTATGGAGGCGTTATCTTTGTCAGATCATAATCTCGCCCGTAGATTTGGAATTAGTAGACCATCAATAACTCGTTGGACCAATGGAACGGGAGCCCCTCACCCAGCAATGAGGATTCCTGTTTATGATCATTTCATCAAACTACTGAAAGCATCCGATGAGCCTAAAGAATAAATTCCTTCTACTAAAGACAAAGTTGTTCATCTTCTTTTGGACAAGGCGACTAACTCCAGCGCTAGTTATCAAACGATTGGTTGAGTTTTATAGGTCGCATATCCTTGGCTTCTATTGTGAAGCTACTAGTCATATGTGGCCTCTACCAAAAGTAGAATGGTCTGGTAGTGCGGTTAGAAAACATAGGACTTGCTCTAGGTGCAGTAAGCGTCAAGAGTATAAGAGTATCTTTTCTACCGAGCTAAAGAAGTGAAGGTTTTAGAAATGAAGGCCGCCATTTTTAATGCAGATGATGCTCGCCCTGGCAGAATTGCTTTTACTATGTCAAGGTATGATCTTCTTCGTCTAGCCTTCAATTCTATTAAGGCAGCTATTCTAGGAGTGCCAAGTATCGCAATTAGTGTTGGTGACTTAGAAATTCTAAAGCCACCAAAGGATTAACTATGAGCACAAAACAAGTTATTGTTATGCGTCGCGATCTAAAGATGAGACGTGGCAAAGAGATTGCTCAAGGTGGTCATTCCGTCCTAGCTTTTCTAACCAGAAAACTTCAGCCTGCTTATGAAGGTAAAGGTGGTGCCGATGATAACCACCTACTTCACGAAGTAATGCTAACTAGAGATGAAGTGAATTGGATTGGCAATTCCTACAAGAAAGTTACCTGCCAAGTAAAAAATGAGGCGGAGCTACTTGAGGTAGTTGAGAAAGCAAAAGCTGCTGGTCTTACGGTCCATCTCGTAACTGACTCCGGTAAGACAGAGTTTAATGGAGTCGCAACTAATACTTGTTGTGCGATTGGTCCTCATTCCTATGATAAGTTTGAAGGCGTCACTTCTGGATTGGAGCTTTACTGATGACTATATTCGTTAAGAAGAATAAGCCAACGCGAAAAGCAAAGCTAAAAAAGCTTATCGAATCCTCGTTTCATAACAAATCTATGTTTGAACATTATCAAAATCTTTGGGCAAAAGAAGTTGGTATGGTTATCACTCAAACTAAAACCTCTGGCCTGAAGTCTAACTAATGACTCCATCTCGTGAAATTCAATCTTCATATGACTCTCCATACAGATCAATGAAACTAGACGACATAAAAATTCCAAAGAACTATTCTAGGCCAGTTAAATATCTAGGGTCTGCTTTTGTAGGCTTTCTAGTTGGAGCACTAGTTGTAAATACTTTTGTGAAGACAAAAGTAGTTAGCAAAATTACTAGTGATTGTCAAGATACAGTGTATTCTACTGGAGCTTATGCAAAAGTAGAATGTAGGCCAGATCAGTTTCTTACGCGATCCGATACCACGCCGGTTTGGTGGATTTGCCGATGTAAAGGAAACGAATGAGTATTGCGGACGTAACCAGAACCGATCTTGAGCAGGCCCTCAAGAACATCATTAATGATTTCGATCAAACAGGATGCGATGTTGATGTTGGAACGGTATCTACCGCTTCGATCAATGAAGCTCGTCGTCTATTTGAAATGGATCCACTACAGGATATGGTCCATAATACATAGGAGTTTCCGCTCTACAACCGATCGCTGCCAAGGATTGTTTAGGGCGGAATTTATTTAAAGAAGTTTAATTCGGATACCTAATCACTAGTTACTAATCGTAAGTAAAACTACGAGTTATGAGGAAGTAAAATGAAAACGTTTATGTCTATTGGTCTGATGCTAGCGGTCGTGGCGTGTGGTTCCAGCTCGGCTGACAAGTCACCGAGCCCAACGAGTAATCACAGCGATTCTACGCAGCCATCCTATGACGATGCCGGCAATGAAGCCGCTAGCGATGCTGGCCTCTCCGTAGAGGACGCCACAGCGGTTACTGACGCCGGGCCGAAGACTCCAACCAACCAGGCAGAGTGTGTCGCGGTTTGTGAGTCAAAATATCCAAAGCAGGCCGCGCAGAATAAGCAGCTAGATAACAGTTGCTTTCTGGCTGGAAGTTGCGAACCAGTCTGCAACGGTCTTGTTGTTGGTAAGAACTATCAGCCGTCAGTTGATCCTGACGCCGGCCCGACTTGTGATACAGTAAGGGCTAATAGTTATCCGATTAGCACTCCATCACAGGATTGTTCTGATTGTCTAGCCAAGACTCCAACGTGCTGCAATCTTTGGATTACCATCTTTAGTTCGGACGATGGCAAGGCGCTGAATTCTTGCTCAAACAATTGTTTCTCGCAGTTCAAAAACTGATTAGCGTAGTTTCTACTTCACAAAAGTGAATGATATGATATATACTTTTTATGAAGTGTATAACATGTCAAAATGACGCGCCCTCCACTGGTCAGAAAAAATGTAAGCCTTGTTATGATAAGGCCAGATACTATAAAATAAGTAATGGTGCTTGGAAGTTTAATTCTAAACCACCTACTTCTTTAACCGAAACTCAACTTCAAGTTTTGATTGGAGGACTCCTTGGCGACACTTCGTTGTATCAATACAAAAACCAAATCAATTCTGGCATCTCAATTAAGAGATCAATAATTGATTTGGAATATTTAGAATACCAATTCTATTTATATAAAGATTTTTGTATGTCTGGCATTAAAGTAACTAATACTTTAGACGCCAGAACCAATAAGATATACAAAAGCTGTTCGTTTAGGACGCAGGTGTCCCCGGTCATTTCGTCGATTAAAAATAAGTGGTATATCAACGCAACCAAAATAATTCCTTTAGAGTTAAGACTAACACCTTTAATATGTGCAATTTGGTTTTGTGACGACGGAAGCGTTGTTCGTTGCGGCTCATCCAAAAAAGGATTAAGGATTTCTTTATATACTGATTCCTTCTTAAAAAAAGAAGTGGAATTCTTACAAAGCTTGCTACACCAAGCAATAGATATACAATTCAAAATTGCTAGAAAAAATTCAATGAAGGATTTAGATAAAGGATTTTATCTTTATATAAGTAAAAAATCGGAAGTCCTTAAATATATTGAATATATAAAAGATTATATGCCCAAACAAATGAGTAGAAAATCCATTAGATGGAAGGATTATATCAATGCATTGGTGTAATGACGAGACATTGCTTTTAATATCTACATTTCCTTTCATAGGAGCATTCTTCCATAAACTCCATGCCTGGTATCATACCAAGGTAAAACATAAGGCACACACCAAATGAATATAAAAGAAGTAACCGAAGATGTTATGTCTTCTTTAATGAAGTCAAAAACGTTTGGTAGTGCTGATGGGGCTGATAAGGATCCGATTATAGAATCGGATAACAAATCGCACTTCACAATGTATAAGAGCCACGATCTTAAAGTAGGAGAAAGTCGTGGCAGTATTAAGCCTATCGGTGAATGGCAAGTAAAAGTGACGCTAGAAATGTCCTACAAGAAACATGATGAATAATCGTGGCCCGTCAGATATCAGAGAAAGCCGCCAGAGATTCTAGCGAAGAATACCTGCGACGGCTGGCAGCCTATGTTGGCATTGAAGAACCCGATAAAAAAAATAAAGAAGAGATAATCTATTATCTCCAATGTCAGCTCATAGTGGGAACCAAATCTCGGCCGGGATGGGGATGACGCTGGCACGCTATTTTCCCGACGACCACCCTCTTGACAGGCGTGCTGATCGTGCGTATTATGAAAGGTAGAGGGCGATGGGAAGACCGAATATCATAGATCGAAATTATGATAGGCTATGCTCTGCTTGTGGTTCAAGATATGGAATACATTTCGTATATGGAGCACGAGAACAGCAAGTGGCCTATTGCCCAACTGGCCCTCATACTATGGACAAATTAAAACTATTTGTAGATAGTAAAAAATACCGTTACTCAATTTGCGATAAAAGAAACAACCCTCACCTCTATTAGGTAATTAAAAAGTAATGCGTAAGATTGTGGTCGATAACGAAACTTGGGAATACATGATTGGCAAGAACAACGTTGTTCTAAAAAACCCAAGGGATGAAAAGAAAACAATCCTAACCCTTGAAAAGGTGACTGGTAGGTCGGCCGAAGCCATCCGTTTCGGCAAGGAAAATAAGACCGCCGATGGTATGGTTACTCCTTCCGACCTCAAGAAATTTATTGTTCAGAACTACCCGCCAGTAGAAGAAGAACAGTCGCAACTATAAAAGAAAGACAAAACGTATCTAATGATAGAGCCAAGTAAAAACGCGGTAATTAGCCAGATTTATAATCAGGCAAATATAATTACGGCATCACCAATTGTTTTTAGTAGTGTTACTTCGGCAGAACGTTTTGTAGTTACGGTATTACCAATTAGTAAGATCCCATACTCCGTATATAGAGAACGCCTCAAGTGGGACAAGCATAATTGGCGGTGGGAACACGGATCTTTTACAGAGCCGGCCTATCGCTCAACATTCAGTGGAGCAATGAAAAACTTCAATTTTAGATTTGAAGAAACTTAAAAATGAAGAACAGAATTAATATGCCATTTTTTGAATGGTGCAAGCTACTCCTGGTTAGTGGGGCAGTAATCATTTCAATTATATTTTTTATGTATGGCTGCAACGTCGCCATCGTAAGTTGTTTTAAAGCTATAGGCAGGTAACAATGAAGAGTTTTCTTTTTGTAATTGCAGCAGCCATCGTTACTCTAGTTGCTTGTGATGTAAGTTCAGAAACCAAAGCGAAATCAAATCTACGCATCACCGAAGAGTTTGATGGGCCAGGCACTCTTTCAGTAGTAAAAATTCATGATGACGTTGGACAAGTGACATGTTATATGTCATGGACTTCTAGTGGCAATGGCCTATTTTGTTTTAGAGATGAGAAATGAGATTCTTCAATCGCATTCTTCTAAAGCTCAATAGCATTGTTAAGCCGATGATGCATCACATTCGTTCTAAGCGAGTTATCAAGTCATTGAAAATTAATTCAAGCGGCAACCTACCTTCCCCCATTTACGGATTTTAGAACAATGGATGAGAAAGAAAAAGAGATCGTAATAGGTTCTCTTACATATAAGGTCTCAGTCCTGACTGGAAGCCATGGAGGATGGCTTTTCGTAAAATGTGGCAACGAACATATTCACGAACAGTCAGGCTATAAAGATTACGATAAAGCATTGAGTGACGGTGAGGCTATTGCTCAGGCAGACTATCTAGAAAAACAAACTCCTACACCAAGGAACCCTAATAGTCCTTGGTTTAAAAAGCAAGATACAGGAAAACAAAATGTCTAAAGAAAAAGCTACCGAAGAGACCACGCAAGACTGCAACCGCATCATCGCTCGCACCGCCGAGATGATTGAGGACTTCATTGATGGTAAGATGCCTGAGAAGTATGGCACAACCATCCTTGCCAAGGATCTTGCAGCAGAGACCGGACTGAGCCTTTCTCTCGTCGCTCCTCTTGTCAGCCTTTTCATTAACCGCGATGAGCGAGTTGAAAGCAATAAGGGCCGATACAAGGGTGGGCTCTGCCTTACGGAGCTTGGCAAGGCATACAAGGCTGCCAAGTAAGATGGATTCGTCCAATCTGCCCACGGAGCATCCTTCTGATTGGTCGGCAGATAAACCAAATTGTATCTGCTCCGAATCAGATTCTCCATGTGAAGCGCACGATCGTTGCGTTTGCGGAAAATGGGCAGAGTATCATAATTGGCCGAAGCCTGGTCCGTGGTGTAAAGATTGCTCAATCAGAATCCGACGCGCGCCAGTTCAAGGCACTGGTCCCTACTGGACTCCACCAGATAATTGGATGCGTAAAAAGTATCCCACTAAAGAGCCTGGTTCAATCTCTTGGAGAGAGCATCTTGAAGTGTGGGAAAAATATGCGATCCAATATGGCCGCAGTCAAAGCGCAGAACGGATCGCAGAGCGTAGTGGCTTTGGATATTTTGAAGCAACAGAGCTTCTTGGGCGGCCATTAACAACTTGGATTCCAGATCAAAAATGAAACGCCCTCCTGCCGAACCACCAATGCTATTGCCCTATTTACTTAGGGATCGTTTTCCTAGATCAGGTGGATGGATTCTGGGGTGGGGAGATTTATTCTGCGATAATGAAGGCCACACTTGGCTCTACGATGAGAATACAAGAGTGTTTAATTCTTTCTTCGGCGCATTCTTTTATGCGATGATTAATCTTTTTATCGTAGGATTTCCTAGAAAAAATATCAGATGATAACTACAATAATCATATTGCTCGTGGCATTTCAGGTCAAGCATTTCGTTGCGGACTATCCTCTACAAACCAAGTATATGCTTGGTAAGTTTAAGGATAGTGGATGGGAAAAGCCGTTACTTGCTCATGCCGCAGTTCATGCCGTTATAACTTTTGTTATATTGCTTGGATTCTATGCAATTGTGGATCCCAACAATACTCATTGGAGAATGAATTGCTTCTTGCTTCCGATATGGGATGGGGCCTGCCATTTTGCTATGGATAGGATAAAGGCATCAAGAAAGTTTCTTGGGAGGTTTAAGCCCCTCACGGCCGAGACATATCTAGCAGCAACGCCGAAACAAGTTAGAGGCAATACTTTCTTTTGGTGGAGCATTGGTTTTGATCAGTTCGTTCATCACATGACTCACTACGCAATCATCTATTGGTTAGTTTCAACTATCGTTAAGTGATACTATGTCCCTGTAGCTCAGTGGATAGAGCAATCGGTTTCTAACCGATCGGTCGCAGGTTCAAGTCCTGCCGGGGACGCTAATTGGAAAGACACAAATGAAATTCGTAACAGAAAAGTTTCTTTCTACAGAACAGCTAGAGGATTTCTCTATCATCGATACCACATTCATTGCTGGCGATTCTACTAAATGGATTGATAAGCAAGGCAACTGCCATCGAGAGGATGGCCCAGCTTACATAGGCAATGGCGGCCAAGTCAAATACTGGTATTGTCATGGCCAACTACATAGGACAGACGGTCCAGCTATTGAAACGCCAGGAGTAACGCAATGGCTAATCAACGGCATTACCCATAGAGAAGATGGCCCGGCCCTTATCAGGGATGGTCTTCCGTCATTGTATTTTCTACACGGCAAACCAGCTTCAGAGTCCGATGTTAGGGCTTTAGGAAAAATGAAATGATCCTTGTTGTCGGAAATAAAATCTTCCTCTGCAAAGAAGAGTTAGAAGACTTCTCAAAACGAGATACGATTACGCCTGGCTCTTACAAAGAACGCTGGGTAGATAAGAAAGGTGGCCTTCATAGAGAAGATGGTCCAGCTATTATTTATAATAACGGGTCTTATAGTTGGTATAAGCATGGCGCATTTCACAGGGTAGATGGCCCAGCAGTATCAATGCCAAGTTGGGAAGGTTGGTTCATCGACGCCCTCTATCACAGAGAAGGTGGTCCAGCATACACCAACAAAATGAATGGCAATAAGCAGTATTTTCTTAATGGCGCCGAAGTAACGGAAGAAGCCGTTAGAGCGCTAGGCAAAATGAAATGAAGTTCGTAACTGATAAGTTTCTTTCAACTGAAGAGTTAGAGGATTTTTCAATATGCCGCCGCAGCATTGACGGCTCCGAACATTGGACAGACCAAGACGGCAGAGCCCATAGGGAGGATGGCCCAGCATATACATCGTCTGATGGATCCACCAAGCATTGGTTCAACCACGGTCAGATTCATAGATTAGATGGTCCGGCAATTGATCGCCCAGATTGTAAAGGCTGGCTCAAAAATAATCACTATCATAGGGAAGATGGCCCTGCCTATGTTGATAATCAAGGCAGCATATTCTATCTAAACGGAATAATTGTTGAGGAAAGCTCCGTTAGAGCTCTAGGTAAGATGAAATGAATATTTATGCGGTATATGCTCTATTTTGCATTGTATAATTCTCTTTGTCGTTCGTTGCGATGAAGCCGCAAACATTGATTACAATATTGTTTTTTATAACCATTAGCCAAAATCAGTAACTCACCACCGCATTTAATACAGAAAAATTTTTTTTCGTGATGACTAATTATTAGATTGGCAACGTTGGCTTTTCTCGGCATTACAATTATTGGGCGTTCATAAATCAACTTTACAAGCTTATATACATCTAGTCCGCTAGAAATTACGACCCTCCAAGCATTACTTGGTTTAAGACTCCTGCCATCTATGAGTCTTTCCGATCGGCCGTGTTTATATATTTTGCATGCAATATTTAATTTAATTAAATGATCGCGCATGGCCTGGCAAAATGCCAGGCTTCCTGAAGTTAAGTTTCCCTGTGATTGGTAGTTTTTACCACCATTACCACTTTTGGTAAAAGATAGGGATCCGTCTCCATCCCAACATCCACGAATAAAATCTATTAAATATTGTTCCGGTATAATTGGAAATTTCACAGTTAGTGATTTTCTAGGGTAACATCCATTTAATTCTAGCCAATTAGCCAGCTCCGTTGATGATAGCTGTAATGTGAAGCAATTTTCTTTTGTAATCAGAATTGGTTTATTCGGACTAATATATCGATTAATGATTTCCATCCAATCACGATCGGCACTGCTAATAGAAACGATTTTTGTGTTTGGTCTTGTTTTTCTAACATAAATGCAACCATCAGTTATAAAAGCGCCAAGTAGATAATAGCTAATTGCGTCTTCATTATAAAACGTTTGCAAATTATAAGTATGTTTGGTCATACCATTTATATATCACGGACTCTCATATTGTAAGGTGGATAAGTAAGATTTTATGACGCATTTAATATATGCTGTTTGCATTCTAATTTTAGATGATAAATTACCAGACGGTAAAGCAGTAGGAATTGCTAGAAAAAACGATCCAAAATCATTTGGCCTTTTAGGTGGGAAAATCGATATTTCTGATTCTACCCCAGAAGCCGCCGCCATCAGAGAATGCAAAGAAGAATCAGGCCTGATCCTATCTAGGCCAGTGGAAGTCTATCGTAGAGAGTATGACAAGGGAATTGTCATTACCTATATGGGAGATACTACCGGAGAGCCAGCAACTCAACCCAACGAAGCTGAGTGCCGTTGGTGCTCATTCGATGAATTGATTGCTGGCAGATTTGGCGAATATAACATCGATCTCTTTAAGAAGCTGGGATTGAAGTAGCCACGGCAGAGCTTGCACGTTCCGTGCCACCGATTCGCCCTCGGCACCCCTTGACTATACCGCTACGATGATTATGTTACTAGGTGTGACGGGGCAGTGTCGTCCCCAGCCAAAGGATAAAACTATGAATCTCAATAATGGTATGTTCTGCTATTTCCCAGTTCGTGGTGATAATGGCAAGGTTGATGTTGATGCTACTGCTCTTGCTGCAAAGAAGGCGGCAGAAGAGTTTGCTGCCAAGGACGATCCTATTACGGCAAAGCTAGGCGAAGCTGCTATCAAGGTATGGAGCGAGAAGAAGTATTCTAACCTTCTTCATATCTCTACCCCAACCCTCGCTAGAATGGCAATCAATGCTCTAGGCATTTGTCCCGATGATAAGACCTGCAAGGATGCCGCAGTTCGCATTCAGGCAGTGCTTGCCGGTCAGCCAGATAAGTTTCTCGTCCTAAAGACCGGTCCTCATAAGGGCATTCACTACAAGTCTCGATATACTCCTGCCGAGCTTGTTCTTATTACCTCTGCCACCGATAAGTAGGCTCGTTATGGTTAGGTCATTACGTATCGTTGTGACATGTTTTTGTTTTGCAGTTAGCGTAATGGCTTGTTCTGCTACTGGCAAAATTGATTGTGAAGGGTCTTTCAAATACAACCCAGACGCATTCTCTCCAGAAGAACAATCTTGGATTCAGGAAAGTTCTGATCGATGGAATGCCTGGGTTGGATATAGAGTAACATCGGTCCAGCCAGGCCATAGCGACTATTGCGCAATTGATGTTGGCAAGACATCGAGAGATTCTGCTATTGGACAGACCTCGGAGTATCGTGGCAACATCAATATTATTGTTGATGAAGATGACTTGCGTTCTGAAAAAATTCTAGACCGCTCGCATTTCGAGTCAGTAGTAATGCATGAGATGGGTCACGCTATTGGTTATGGTCACATTAAGACCGGAGCAGCATTAATGGCCCCATTTGGGGCGCCCGACTTTACTGACCTAGATCATAAAGCTTGTATCAATCTTGGGATGTGTAGGTAAAATGAAAAACAGCTCGGAACATTTGACTACCGATTTCAAGGTTGAAAATATTATTTCAGCCACCCCACAAAAAACATATCTTGTTATGGATCAGGTACAGTTTAGAGCCGGAAGAGTAGATAGTTTGCTTATTCGCCTTAAGGAGCTTAAAGATAGGCATCCAAATTGTCCTAGCAACAATTTTACGGTTGATGGCAACACCATTAGCTGTTCGTACAGAACTCGCAATGAAAGATATGATCTGGAAGTTGCAGAGTTTAAGTCTGAACGTCGTGGAGACAATGTTAGGTCTCGAAAATATTAGATACGTGTTGTGACGATAACTCTTAACTTAATGGACAGTAAAATGGAAAAGACAGCATCAGAGATACTTTTTGAATCAGCAAGATACCTTGAGAATGAAGGTAAGTGGGGAAAGAATGCCTTCTTCAGACTTGCCCCGCCAGAAGAAAGTAGCGGAGCTTGTGCTATGTGTGCCCATGGCGCAATTGCATTTTGTGGTAACTCTGCAATCAAGGAGGTCCTTGGTAATAGAGATGTGAAGAAGGCAGCCATTATGGTGGGGCAAAGATCGGTAAAAAGCCAACTACAGATTGCACATAATTGTGCATTCGATGTCGGTCTTGATTATTATTTTAATGATAATCAGGCGAAGACCAAAGAAGACGTAATTAATAAATTGCGTGAAGCAGCAGCCCTGGCTTTGAAAAGAGAAACTAGTCTTCAATGAAAAAACGGTGGGTTATACGTTGTGGTAATTTGTATCTTACTTCAATGGGTTGGCTTGATATGAAATGCCATGCTGAAAAGTATAACTCACTACCGGAAGGGCTATGGGCCTTACTGAAGACCATAGCCATCTTTCCTAGGTTAGAAGCCATAGAGCCGGCCGCCGAAAAGGCGCTT